>Ga0315329_10000003_pt1 | contig 179559 bp, 182 predicted proteins | sample M150032315metaG_FD_203459 | JGI IMG/M metagenome (GOLD analysis project Ga0315329, IMG submission 203459) | Ammonia-oxidizing marine archaeal communities from Monterey Bay, California, United States - M1 500m 32315 | ecosystem: Environmental > Aquatic > Marine > Coastal | place: USA...
CGGTCAGCGGGCTCCAAGCGATTGCCGCCATGATCGGTGAATCGGACGAGGACGAGCGCTGCTCGTTGTTTCTTCGGCAGTTGGACCCGGACTGGCCACCTCCGAACTCGTGACATTCGCGGGGGCAGTGCTGGCCGGCGGCGAGAGCCGCAGGATGGGGAAGGACAAGGCGTTCGTCACCGTTTCTGGGGTGGCGATGGTGACCAGTGCAGTCCAAGCGCTTACCACCGCCGGAGCATCGGCAGTCATCGTGGTCGGGGGCGATGCTCCTCGGATTGCAAAGCTTGGCCTACCCCAAATCGTCGATGAATTCCCCGGTGAGGGCCCCCTTGGCGGAATCATCAGCGCCATCGCTCATTTCAATTCCTCCGATGACGACATCGATGCGGTCGTGATTCTGCCGTGTGATCTGGTCAGTCCGTCGGACGCCGCCGTTCGGTCGGTCACTGCGGCCCTGGACGACTCGGGCGTCGATGTCGTGTTGCCCGTGGTCGATGACCATGCACAGTGGCTTCACGCCGCGTGGCGTATTCGCACGCTGGATTCACTCTCTGCTGATTTTGCTGCCGGCATACGAGCGCCCCGCAGGGCTGTCGAAAAGCTGACCGTTCGAATGATCGATGGCGAGAATTCGGGGTGGTTCCGCGATGCTGATCGACCCGAAGATCTCCCTCGTCAGACTGGGCGCTGAAGCCTGAATCATCGACGTTTCACCCTCAGACAGTTTCGGCTCGCTACCATCTCGTTGCCTGATGAAGGAGGATCGATGAATATTCCGGAAATCGAGATAGCGGAACTTGAGAGCCGCTTGGCCGCTGGATCACTTCTTCTCGACGTCCGCGAGGACGATGAGTGGGCGGCTGCACATATCGATGGAGCCACCCACAGTGCGCTCGCAACGATTCCTGACCGCCTCAGTGAACTCTCGACAGACTCGCCCATCTACGTAATCTGTGCTCGAGGAGGGCGAAGCGCCCGAGCGGTCGAATTTCTTCGGCGGCACGAAATCGAGGCGATCAACGTTGCAGGCGGCATGATGGCTTGGCTTGATGCGCAGAAACCATCCATTTCCGGGAGAAACTGACTCCCCAGTGCGACCGCACCGCTTCATCGACACCGATGCTGGCCTTCGGGAAGCACTCGACCAACTCGAGGGCGAGCCGCGTTACGCGCTCGACACCGAGTTTCACCGCGAGCGGACCTATTGGCCCAAGGCGGCGTTGCTTCAGCTTGCATGGCCCGGGCATCTGATTCTCATTGACCCGCTTGAGGTCGATCTCACCCCACTTGCCGAGTTGATGAACAGCGAAAGCGTGGGGGTGTTGCATGCCGCCAGCCAAGACCTGGAAGTACTCGAACTGGCCTGTGGCGCCTCGCCTCGTCATCTGTTTGACACCCAGATCGCCGCGGGCTTCCTCGGAATGTCCACACCCTCGCTAGCTGCTCTGCACGAACGAGAGCTGGGGGTTCAGCTACCTAAGGGAAATCGTCTTACTGACTGGCTAGAGCGTCCGTTGCGACCCGCCCAACTCGACTACGCGGCAGCGGACGTTGAGCGACTGCTCGAGATCCATGACCTACTGACCGCTCAGCTCAACGAACGAGGCCGAATGCCGTGGGCAGAAGAGGAATTCAACATCCTCCTGGCTCGCGACCGGGGTCCTCGCGACCCGTGGGAGGCGTGGCGAAAGATCAAGGAAGCCCGCCACCTCAAGGGCACAGCGTTGACTATCGCCCGCACCATCGCAGCGTGGCGTGAACGCAGAGCTGCAGAAATCGATCAACCAGTCCGCTTTGTGCTCAGCGATATCGCCATCGTGGCCATCTCTCAGTCCGCTCCAGATGACGGTGAAAGCCTCGGAAAGGTGCGCGGCGTCGACCGCGGCATGGCCAAGGGTGTGCTCGGCGAACAAATTCTCAAGGCCGTTCAAGAGGGGAGTGTTGACGATTGGCATCCACCTCGGACCAACCGCCCCAAGGAGAACGGCAAGGACATCCGTCCCGCGGTGGCACTTGTAGCGGCATGGGTAAACCAACTCGCCCGTGATGAAGCCCTTGATCCCGCGCTCTTGGCAACCAGAGCAGACGTTGAGGCATTGGTACGAGGCGATGAGGATGCCCGTCTGGCTACAGGCTGGCGCGGTGAGATGGCCGGAGAGCCAATTACACGCCTCGTGGCGGGCGATGTCGCTCTCGCTTTCGAGGACGGCAACGTCGTGCTTGAGGAGCGTAGTCGTAACAGAATTGGCTGATTTTGCTCATTCGTCGCCAGTGTCGTTGATGAACGCAACTGTTTGGTTACAATCGACGTTCTGTGACCTCCCCGACAAGGAGCTATAGCCATGAAAAAGGGGCGACACCGGCGGTATGAAGAAGCCCGCGAGTTGAAACGCTCGCATGACGGCGACTTCGATAATTTGATCGACAGCTTTAGCGAAGATGACGACGGCGAAGTGAAGCCAGAGCACGCCGCGTGGGCGGACGAGTTCAAAGTCGCTGACGACGACTGACCTCAGACCGCGAAGCTAGCTGCCCGTCTCGTCGAGGATCTCGTCGAGTTTCAAGATGTCATCGGCGGTCACCACGCCGACGAAGGTGCCGTCGCCGTCGGTGACGGCGAGCACATCGCTATCGGCAGCCTCCATAGCAGCAACGGCATCGCGCAGAGTCCACGAGGGGAGTCCCGTCGGCAGGTCGGTGGTCATGGTGTCGGCGACGGTCGTCGTCTCCCAATCGGCCCGTTCAAGGTCATGAACGTCGTCGAGGCGGGCGAGGCCAAGGAACGAGCCGCCGTCTACCACCGGCACCACGCGCTCGCGGCGACCGAGGACATGGAAATAGATGAACTCGCTGACGGTGGCGTCCGGAGGCACTGTCAGCACATCGGTTGACAGGATTGAGGCCAGCGGAAGAGTGAAGCGCCGCTCGAGGTGACCGAGTCGACTGTCACGCTGGTGGTCGGCCACGGTCGATGAACCGGCAACCACCTGTGATACCGCAGCAGCAACAAGGGCCGGAACGATGAAAGAGCCCACTCCGCCTGTTGATTCCGCGACGAACATCACTGCAGCAATCGGAGCGCGATAGCCGGCACCGAGGAAGGCGGCGAGACCGAGAATCGGATACAGGGCGGTCTGGTCCTGGCCAATAGCAGTACCGACAAACTCGCCCAGTATCACCCCGAGTGCAGCAAGCGGGATAAACAGTCCGCCCACACCGCCAGCGATCAGCGTCGCAATCGTGGCCGCCATACGCAGCACGAAGAGGAGGGCAATCAAGCGCAGCGTCTGGTCCTGTACAACCCATGCCATCGAGTCGGTGCCGGGCCCGAGGGTCAGCGGCATATCAAACGCAGCGTCGGAAATAACCGCAAGGAGGGCAAGACTGGTTCCACCGATCAGGAGTCGCCGTGTAATCGGCATGGCCTTGCTCTCACTTTTCGCCCGCCGAACCATCCAAGCGAAGCCGCGACCAGCGAGGCCGGCAGCTATACCGAGGAGCAGAGCACCAAGGAGGTCAACGGCGCGAACGCTGTTGATAGAAACCGAGCCTTCGTCGACCAGCACACTCCCCTCGGTGAAGAACGGGATGACGGGCTCCGTGCCAATCAGGGAAACGAACGTGGCATAGCTTGCCGCTGAGGCCAACAGCGACGGCAGCAGCGCCTGGGGGGTCACGTCATTGCGGTAGGGGGCCTCCATGGCGAAGATCACGCCAGTGGCGGGAGCCTTGAAGACGGCCGCAACGCCCGCGGCGGCGCCCGCAGTGAGGAGGAGTCGGGCCTCGTCCCGCCGAAGCCACGACCCGAGCCGGGAGTGAATGGAAAGGCCCATCGCCGACCCGGCGTAGATACTTGGGCCCTCAAGCCCAAGCGCGCCACCGAGTCCGATCGTGGTGACACCAGCAAGTAGCTTGGCCGGAAGCTGCCGGATGGGAATTCGCGGCGAGCGGTCATGGAAGGCCCGCACGTACTCATCAGAGGTGGCGGCGCTGACGTCTTGGCCAAGATAGCGAAGGACAAAGACAGCGAGGGCAACGCCGAAGACGGGGGCCAACACCTGAAAGGCCAGGTCTTGTTCGCGCACCCAATGCAGCACCACGTTCACCGTGAGTGCCTCAAATATCGCGACAATGATCGCCACTAGGATGCCAGTAGCGACCGAAGCGGCCAGCAGTCGAAGATCATGGCCCCGGACAATCGAGGCGAAGGCGGACTTCACGTCCGCCCTTCCTACACCGTTCCGGGGCATCTGCCACGCATCTGGTGGCGAAGCAGCCCCAAGGTTCTACGCGCGGTCGCGACGCCTGACTTCCGGGTGAGGAAGAAACGCTGTGGTTCCGCGCTCGTTAGCCCTGTTCTCGATGGTCTCCACAAGAACCTCATAGAGCTCCTCACCGATCAGCTCCACGATCTCTTCGCGGGAGGTCTTGAATACCGGGCGGTCGGCGCTGAATGCCAAGGGGTCATCGGTACACCACCAGCCGAACTCGGCGCCGCCCTCGCCCCAATCCCGTCGCTTCCACTCGCGCAAGATGTAGGTGGTGTGCCCGTTGTCATCCGTTGACTGGTCGAAACGGATGGGGACCTGCCAGCAAACGTCGGGCTTCCAATCAATCGGTCGTTCGCCGCGCCGGACCGCAGCCTGGTGCAGGGTGCATCCCGAGCCGTGTTCAAACCCAGGGCGGTTCGCCATGATGCATGCATCGTCAACTATGCGAGTGGCCCACTCACCGTCCTCGTTTTCGTAGATGGCCCCACCAAGCTTCTCGGCCTCCTCTGCCAGTTCCCATTCGCCTGGCTCGAGACGAGCGATCTGTGCCTCGATCTGCAACCGGTCGTCCTTATCGACGAAATGGGCTCCATAGACGCAGCACCCGGTTTCGTACTCTGGGGCTGGCTCGGTGAAGACGCCCAGACATCCCCTACCAAAGATGCATTCGTAGTTGCTCGTGAGGAAGGTGAGGTCAAACAGCCAGGAGTCGCCGTCCTCGTCGCGGAAGGTAACCCACTCGTGCAGATCCTCGGGATAGGACGTCATGGCGGGGACCGTACCGGGACGCCGCTACCGTGCCCCGTATGGCAGGCGAATTCGATGAGATCCGAGGAAGGCTGGAGATAATTGCCGAGGAGTTGACTGATCTGGCGATCCTCCGCCTCCGCGAGTCAATCGACGCGGGTGGTCACGAACTTCCCGTTGACGAGAAGCGACTCAATCGGGCAAGACGCGCAGTTGAGAAAGCCATCCACCTCCTCGACGAACCCAACAACCATTTCTGAAAAAGACGCAGTGCTCTGTGCACTGGTACGTCTTAGTCAGCCGGGCTATCGAGGTGATCGTTGAGCGCATCGATGAGCCGGCGAAGTCGAGACCACTTGTGGCGGCCGAAATGGAACGCAATGCGGTGCAACTCGACCTTGTCGCCGTCGCGCCTCTCGGCATCGGTGATATCGATCCGCTGGATCGAACCTTTCTCGATGATGTCATCAAAGGCGTCGTTAAGTGCCGCTAGTTCGCTATTACCGAGGAGGCGTTTCACACGAAGCACCAGAGTGTCACCGACTAACCGCATCGAGTCAAACGTCCGGTAGAAGCGGCAGACCTCCTCGACGGCGTCTTCAACAGTGTCCACGACTTTGACCAGGCAAAGATCATCGGCCGAGATCAATTCCTCATCACGAAGCTCAGCCTCGACAAAGCGCTGCCAGTGATTCCAGTACGTGCTTCCTGGTGGGTCAAGTAGCACTACGGGTGCCAGCGGGGACTTCCCCGTCTGAATCAGGGTGAGGAGCTCGAACGACTCATCCATTGTGCCGAAGCCGCCCGGGAGAAGCACGAAGGCGTGTGACTCCTTCATGAACATGACCTTGCGGGTAAAGAAGTACCGGAAGTTGATGAGCTTCGGGTCGCCGGCGATCACAGGATTGGCGCCTGACTCGAAGGGAAGAACAATGTTGACGCCGAAACTCTTCGCCGCGCCCGCTCCCTCGTGCCCCGCCTCCATGATCCCTGGGCCTGCGCCGGTGATCACCATCCAGTCGCGTGCGGCGATTCGCCTGGCGAAGTCTTTGGCGCACTCGTAGGTCGGGTCCCCTGGCTTGATACGAGCACTGCCAAAGATGGTGCATTTGTTGATGTCGGCGTAGGGAGCAAAGACCTCAAACGAGTAGCGGAGTTCTTTGACGGCCGAGTTCACAAGCTTCAGCTCGCCACGGTCGACATCCTCAGCAGCGAGACGAAGCGCGGAAACCACCATCTCGAACACAAGCTCCTGTTCGCGCGGGTCGACATGAGCGACGAGCGCGCCGATTTCAGCATCGAGTTCGGCATTGCCAGTTCGGTATGCGGAAGGAAGCTCACTCATCTCGATCGCACTCGCCATCAAACCCCAGCGACAGGAATGCTGATCTTCGCCCGCCGTGTGGTCTTCAGTGGCAACGCATTGAGGTCGGGACGGCCATACAGAGTAGTTCGCTGCACGAGACGGCGCCCGAGCGGCTCCACCAGTCGACGGAAGTCCTCCGGCGTCACTTCGGTACCGTGGTCAGCGCCGGCGGCACGTGAAATGTTCTCGTCCATCAGCGTGCCTCCGAGATCGTTGGCACCAGCCTGAAGAAGTTGGGTGATCGAGTTGAAGCCGAGCTTTACCCACGAACCCTGGATGTTGTCGATCCGCCCGCGATACGCGATGCGCGCCACTGCATGCATGAGCAAGACCTCTCTGAATGTTGGTCCCCGGCGCGCTTTCTTCTGGAGGTAGATCGGAGATGCCATGTGGACGAAGGGCAAGCCCACGAATTCTGTGAAGCCGCCCGTCTCTTCCTGAAGAGCTCGCGTACGCAAGATGTGATGCACCCAATGCTCGGGTCGCTCGATGGAGCCGAACATGATGGTGACGTTGGAACCCAGCCCGACGGAGTGGGCGATCCGGTGCGACTCAAGCCATTCATCGGAGTTGATCTTGTCGGGGCACAACGTGGCCCTGACATCGTCGTGAAGGATCTCGGCCGCAGTGCCCGGAAGGGAAGCCTGCCCAGCTTCACGAAGGCGGATCAGGTACTCAGAGAGCGGCTCCTGGTTACGCTTGGCCCCCTCGAAGACTTCCAACGCGGTGAAGCCGTGAATGTGCATCCCGGGAACAGCCTCATGGATGGCTCGGGCAACGTCGATGTAGTAGTCACCGTCGAAATCCGGATGGATACCACCCTGGAGACAAACCTCGGTTGCTCCGGCTTCGGCTGCCTCTACCACACGCTCCGCTATGTCATCGAGCGTGAGTAGGTACGGGGTGCCTCGAAGGTTCAGTGAGAGTGGACCTTTCGAAAAGCCACAGAATCGGCACTTGAACGTGCAGACGTTGGTGTAGTTGATGTTGCGGTTGTTCACCCACGTCACGTCATTGCCGACGATCTCGGCTCGGAGTTCGTCGGCGACGGCAGCGACAGCCTGCACCTCGGGGCCGCGAGCACGGAAAAGGGTGAGAATCTCGTCAAAGTCGACGTCCTCACCCCGCTGAACGCCATCGAGGACCTCTGCCACCGGTCCGGTGGCATGTCCATGCGAGGGAATGAGTGTGATCGGGTCGCCGTCCGAGCCGACATACCACTGGCTCGAGAGCGTGCCCGTAAGCTGGAATTCAGCGCCGTCGCCGACCTTTGCTCGCTCCATCGTGCGTTCGGGCCAGACCGAACCGGGATCGTCTCGGGTCAGTCCATCACTATCGGAGCGGTCCTGGACTGAGAAGTGCAGCGCCGGATCGATCCAACGCTGCGGATCACGCACGTAGCGGGGATGAATCGTGAGTCGCGGGGCAAGGGTGTGTCCGGCCGCCTCCGTGACCTCGCGGAGGCGGTCGAGATCGGGCCAGGGACGCTCAGGGTTCACATGGTCAGCGGTGACCGGCGAGACGCCGCCCCAGTCGCTCACGCCAACTTCGAGCAGGTCCCCGAACTCATCGGAGAGGTTGGGTGGGGCCTGAACATGTATCTCGGGCGGCAGGATGAGGCGAGCCAAAGCAATCGCATCCAGATAGATCTCCCGCGGACATGGCTCTGCTGCGTGCATCGCTGTGCCCGGCTTCGGCAGGAAGTTCTGAACGATGACCTCTTGGATGTGGCCATGGCGCTCGTGGGCGGCCGCTATGGCTTCAAGCGCTTCGACCCGATCGACGCGGTCTTCTCCGATGCCAATAAGGACACCGGTGGTGTACGGAATCTGGAGCTCTCCGGCGGCCTCCAACGTAGCGAGGCGACGCTGCGGCAATTTGTCCGGCGCTCCGCGATGACAATCGAGATCGTCACGCAGCGACTCAATCATCATCCCTTGGCTGGGGGAGACCGGTCGAAGCATGGTGAGCTCCTCCGCTGACATGGCTCCGGTGTTGGCATGGGGAAGCAGACCAGTCTCGTCGAGCACGAGTTGCGCCATGGCGGCGACGTATTCGACCGTGGAGGCGTAGCCATGGCGCTGTAGCCAATCGACGGCCACGGGGTAGCGAAGCTCCGGACGCTCACCGAGTGTGAACAACGCCTCATGACATCCCTGCTCGGCACCAGCGCGGGCGATCTCCAAAACCTGCTCGGGACTGAGATACGGCGCATCAAGCCTGGCTGGGGGTTGAGCGAACGTGCAGTACCCGCACTTGTCACGGCAAAGCATCGTGAGGGGGATGAATACTTTGGGCGAGTAGGTCACGACCGTGCCAAAGGCTTCGTCTCTGATACGGCGCGCTTCAGCAGCGAGTTCCAAGGGACTGAGATCAAGTAGATCAGAACGGATCACGGGTGGACTCCAACGGGGATTGTGTTTATCGAGGATGTGAGGCCAAGGCCCGGGCGGGACCGGATCGAGGAAGGAGGAACAGGTTCGTTACAGCACGTGCACCACGGCTGGAGTTCGACGCGTGTGGCACAGGCCTCGTGATACAGCTCGGTGGGAGCCTCGCCGGCCAGGCACCAGTCATCGCCCCAACGCATGAGTGCCAGAAGTGCCGGCGAGAGAGCGCGACCTTTGGCAGTAAGGACGTATTCGTGACGAATCGGCCGGTCCTGATAGGGCGCTTTCGTGACGATCTCCGCGTCGACCAGTGAGTTCAGGCGGTCCGCGAGCAGATTTTTGGCGATGCCAAGGTCACTCTGGATCTGGGAGAACCGACGAACACCTCTGAAGATGTCGCGGAGAATGAGCAGGGTCCAGCGATCGCCGATGAGATCCAGTGTTCGCTGAATCGAACAGTCAGCGGTGGGGGAGTCCTGCGCGGGCACGCGGCCACTCTAGAAGAGAGGGTTTCGATTTTCAACTAACCTCAGCGCCGAATCCGTTGATCTGGCGAAAGACGTGTGGGGCGTACCATCCGCCAGCACTTTGCGAGAACCCGATACCGACCGCGCTATAGCTGTTCCGAGTCATGGTGTTGTAGTGACTTTCGCTCTCAACCCAGAGATCATGCATGATGCGCGCCGCCGCATCAGCGCTGACCGAACCGTTGCTCGACCAGGCGAGGTTCTCGGCATACGGGCCACCGCTATGTTGCAACTGCCCCAAAGAATCCATGGTCGCCGCCCACGTCCGGGCGAAGGCATCCAGTGTCTCGTCACGGACCAGAGGACTCTCACCGCGACTCGCACGCATCTCGTTGAGGAGCTGGAACGACAGCGCTTCAGCTGCGGCGGTAGTCACAGGCGCGGTGGTGGTTGGCGCAGCAGTAGTAGCCGTCGTGGATGGTGACTCCGTGGTGGAGTCAACCGGTATATCGGTCGCGGTTTCCGGCCCATCTGCCGAGGACCCGCATCCAGCGAGCAGCAATATCAAGGCCAACGTACTCAGTGTTGCTCGCATAGCCCCCCCGTCTCACGAGATCAAGTTTCTTTCGGTCATCCACGCCACTGGCGCGACGACGAAGTCGTCAGAGGCCACCTCGCTGAACGGTTCAGCGCCGGCGGCAGGAGAATTCTCATAGCGATGAAGGAGCGCGGCGACCCCGCCTCGCGTTGCGGGTGCAGACGGTTCGAAACAACCGGGCGATTTGCCTTCGGTAATTCCTTCGTCAGTCAGCTATTGTGCGGCCTCGGTGTAGAACCGTCCAGTCGACACATCGCCAAATCCAGCCGTTGCGCTGACGGGCGCTACCGATGCCGCCGAGTAAACTGCTGGCGCTCCACTCAGTGCCGTTCGCCGCGTCCGACGATGCTCACCAGATGACTTGGGCACCGCATGCTGGCTCTCGAGCACTATTAAGCTCCTACTTCTTCTTCGCCTGGGAGAAGATCTCCGGCGGCTGCGAGAGCTCCGGCCAACATAGCGGCTCGCTCATAGACGAGGGCAAACCAGTGCTCGGCAGCCGTTTCCTGACCACTCAGCGGAACTCGACCCAGCGACTGCACTACGCCCTTCACATCACTGGCCTCGCGAATGTGATCCAACGGCTCAGGCATCGCCTCCGAATCACCCCAAAACTTGGCAAGATCGACTTGAGACTCTTTGTGTCGGGAGCCCTTGTTCTGCTTCGGCTCATTCGGTTGATGACCCTTTCCCTGAGAGCCCTGTGCCCGAGAGCCCTGTGCCCGAGAGCCCTGTGCCCGAGAACTACTACCTCCACCGCTGTGCTTTCGTTTGCGGCGGCCGCCTCCGGACGTATTCCCGCTGCCTTTAGTTGACTTGTTCTCGCGCTGATTGCCATTTGGGTCGCTCATGTCAACACCATGCCGGTATGGGGCTCGTCCTCGCCGATCGTATCCGAGTCGAGCAGAGCACCGGCATGGATCCCGAGCGCCTGCTGGAGTTGCGAAGCATCGAGATCACCGATCGAACTGGACTTCGGCAGCGTGAGGTCGGCGATTTGGCGTTTACCGGCCACTACCTCTTCGACGCGCTCATCAATCGTGCCCGGACAGATCAGGCGGTGGCAGATGACGGTGTTTTTCTGCCCGATGCGCCACACGCGATCGCGGGCCTGGTCTTCTACGGCAGGATTCCACCAACGGTCGTACAGCACAACATGGTTCGCAGCGGTCAAATTCAGGCCGGTACCGCCTGCTTTGAGCGAAAGCACCATCGCTCCAGCACCTTCCGAGGCCTGGAAGGCGTCGACCATTCGATCACGGGCGCCGCGGCCAAGACCGCCATGATAACAAGCGATGGATTGCCCATTGCGTTCAGTGAGGTAGTGAGCGAGACGCTCGCCCCACGAAGCGAAGTGCGTGAAGATCAGAATCTTCTCATCCGCCGCAAAGACCGTCTCGATGATCTCGTTCAGACGAGCGAGCTTGCCCGAACGGCCGTCCAACGGTTCATCATCGGGCTGATAGTTCACCGGATGGTTGCAGATTTGTTTCAAGGCCGTGATAGCCGCGAGCACCGCGCCCTTGCGTTCAGGCGTGCCAGCATCGCTTTCAGTTGTGGTTTCCACGAGTGTGTCGATGACGGCCTGATAGAGGCCGATTTGCTCAAGGGTCATCGCACAGTGGTCGACTTCATCGATCCGATCAGGGAGCTCTGCGGCGATCGCCGGCTCAGCCTTGGTCCGGCGATAGACGAGGATGCCGTTGAGCGCCCGGAGCGCAGCTTCGCCGTCCCTGCTCGCCTTGGAGTCGGGTGTCAGCTGAGCGATAAACGGGGCCCGCGGGCCAAGGAGACCAGGGTTCGCCCAGTCCATGATTGACCAAAGGTCACCGAGACCATTTTCGATCGGGGTTCCCGTCAACGCAAGACGGGTGCGGGCATTCAATCGACGGAGTTGTTGGGACGTCTCCGCTGCTGGGTTCTTGATTACCTGGGCTTCGTCAATGATGACCTTGCCCCATGACAGCTCGCTCAGCTGATCCATGTCACGCACTGCTGTGCCGTACGTGGTGATTACCAGGTCGGCCGCTCGGACCGCAGCATTGAGCTCAGGACCACGGATGCGATTCGCACCATGGTGGACAAGTATCTTCACGCCAGGCACAAATTTTTGCGCTTCATTCGCCCAGTTCCCCACCACCGCTGGCGGAGCGATCACCAGTCCGGTATCGGCATCCTCGCTGAGGGCGACCGCGGCGAGCGCTGTAGGTGTTTTGCCCAGACCCATGTCGAGTGCAAGACACCCGCCGAGTCCAGCCGTGTCAAGGAACTGCAGCCAGGCCAGGGCGTCAGCCTGATAGGTGCGCAACTCGCCCGAAAATCCCTCAGGGGTGGTCGTGGGCTCTGTAGGAAGTGATTCAACTGAGCGAAGAAGATCCGCCGCCCAGCCATCACCGACAATGTTGATACCACCGCCGAGAGGCGATCCCTCAAGACCGAGAGCATGCCGAAGCATGTCGGCGCCAGTGAGACGAGTCTTGTCGGCGCGCTCCGCCAGGGCGGCTGCCGCTTCGACGAGGTCGGCCTTGTCGAGCTCAACCCAGCGACCGCGACTCTTCACCAGCGGACGGGCCTCAGCCGCGAGCTTCGAGATCTCCGCTGCGGTGAGTTCGACATCGTCGAATACCGCCGACCAACGTACGTTGGCGAGCTGTCGAGCACCCACTACCGTCTCGTCGGCTTCGGACGTGAGCCGCAGCGATGCGACAGCTTTGCGCCGTTTGAGAGCCGGAACCCGCACGTCGAAACCGCATACGCCGAGACGGTCTCCGTCCTCCGTCATGAGCTTCCATGCTTCGTCCTGGGAGAGGATGACTTCGCCGCGGCGACGGCCACCCAAACGCATCAGTTCTGGGAAGATACGTTCGAGGCGTGCGAGTTGGGCAGCCGTGTGCTTGGCCCGAGCCTTGGATGTTGTAGCCATGGCGACCTCGACCGGATCCAGCCCGCCGTCCTCGTTTGGTGCGAGCACGGCAACATGCCAACCACCTGAGTCGTCGGGTGGGTCGAGTTGGATGACCATGGGCTGCTCGCTCACGCCGATAACGCTTTGTGCCCACTGGGTCATCCGCCGCGCCATTTCTGATCCGAGCTTCGTGGGCGCTTGGAAGACCTCACCATCGAGGTGGCAGAGGGTGGCCTCAGCCACATCGGCCTTGGTGGTAACTTTTGGCGGTGCCGCCGGCGTCTCCAACTGGCTTGCGGCGATACCCGCTATCGCATCGCAGAGATCGGTCAGCGCGGCCATGACAAACTTGTCTTGTGCCTGCTCACGGCTACCCGTCATCGCTGCACCGGGGACACTGGCCACAAGCGCCTGGAAGCGCTCTGGGTCAACCACAGCGGGAACCCAGCGAACGCGGAACGCCGAAGTGTCATCGTCTACTTTCGTGCGGCGTCGTCGCTTCGACTGAACGAGTTGAGGCACCACTCGACCTTGAGCGATGAGCTCTACAGCGAACGCAGCCACTTGCCCCATCCATGTGACACTCGCGCCAAGCGTGTCGTCTTCGGCAGTATCGCCAAACGCGATCAACCAGCCAAGAGCGCTCGCCAGTGGGGCCGAGACCGTGGACACCCGGCCACTGCCCGGAATCTTCATCGTGGCGTGCTCGTCCCAGGTGATGGCCGAGCCCCCGTGGGACTTCACCCGTTCTAGGACTCCTTCGTGCCGCTCGCCACGTTGGTTGAGACCTGAGGCCCAGGCCACGATGCGACCATCGGTCCGCGACAACTGAAGACGAATCGCACTTGTCGCCGGATCAGGCGGTGGAGTCGGATGGTCGACAGGATCACGCGGGACCAGTTCATCTTCCGGTGCAGCCCCAACCAGGGCGGTGATCGCCTCATCGACGCGGAAACATTCTTCGTCAAGATCACGCAGGACCATTGCTCTCGCCGGCCCGCGGACATCACGGCGCGCGGAGGCCAGCGCAAGCTCTGCGCTATCGAGCAGGCGGAACAGGCTCGCTGTCCATTCTTCTGCGTTGGCCTCGAGATAGCGGCACTGCTCGTCCGTGGCCTGACCATCAAGCTGTGCTTGCACAAGATGATCGATAGCCGAGGGTGTGAGCCGTCCGCGTTCAACGATGGTGGTGACGATGGTCTCCGATCAGATCGCGGTACACGTGCCCACGCGCATCGCCTTCGGACTTCTGCAAGCTTCAGCGCTGCTGTCCCTCGCCAAGGGCGGAGGAGGAACGCTCACCCGGTAATCCCGCAGGACTGGATGGCCTATCAACGAGTATAGAGCATGGCGGTTGCAATCCGGCGTACCACCTGGGCATGAGGATCTTGCTGAATCGCTAGGCCAGCGTCGCAGCTTTTTTGGATAGAGCGCTGAGTAGTTCGTCAAAACTCTTCTCGAAGGCGGCGACGCCCTCGTCCTCAAGCTGCTGCGTGACCTCGGCCATGTCGATGCCGAGCGTCGCCAGTGCGTCGACGACCGCTCTCGCTGCGGAGACATCGGAATCGATGGTGCGAGCAATCGTTCCATGGTCCTTGAACGCTTCGAGCGTGTTATCGGGGAGCGTGTTGACGGTGTGCGGGCCGATCAACTCATCGACATACAGCGTGTCAGGGTAGTCAGGGTCCTTGGTTGACGTCGATGCCCAGAGGGGACGCTGTACACGTGCGCCACGCGCCGCGAGTGCATCCCAACGCGGGCCAGAAAATGTTCGACGAAACAACTCATACGCAAGCTTGCCGTTCGCGACTGCAGCCTTGCCTCGCAGGGCGAGTGCTTCTGGGCTGCCGAGTGCATTGAGCCGCCGATCCACTTCGACATCGAGACGGCTGATGAAGAACGAGGCAACCGAGCTGATGTCTTGCAGGTTTCCATCGGCGGCTTCGAGGCCGCTGATATAGGCCTCCATCACCTCGGCGTAACGCTCGAGCGAGAAGATCAGCGTGACATTGATGGACCGCTTCTCGGAGATCATCGTCTGGATCGGCAGCAAACCTTCGGCCGTGGCTGGGATCTTGACGTAGAGGTTTGGCTCGCTCAGCCGTTCGTGGAGTTCTCGTGCCGCCTTTGTCGTCCCAACGGTGTTGCGCGCAAGACCAGGATCGACCTCTACCGAAACATAGCCGTCGAGGCCCTGACTCTCGTCGTAGACCGGGCGAAGGATGCCCAGCGCTGCTCGGATGTCGGAGGTGACAAGTTGCCAGTAGGAGGCCTCGACATCCATGCCCGATTCGATTGACGATGCGAACTCGTCGTCGTATTCCGCCGATCCCTGGATCGCCTTCTGAAAGATCGATGGATTCGATGTGAGACCGCGGACACCACTCTCAACCCATCTGGACAATTCACCACTGGTGATCCAGCCCCGCCGAATATTGTCAAGCCAAGGGCTCTGCCCCTGTTGGGCGTAGAGGTCGTGCAGGCGGGTCATGAGTCCTCCGGGGACGGGTCAGTCGGTGAGGAGCGCCGCGGCACGGGCCGCAACATTCTCTGGATTGATCCCAAGTTCGCGCATGACAGTGTCGCCAGGCGCGGATGCTCCGAAACGATCGATCGCCACAACGTCGTCTACCCAGCGATGCCAGCCTTGGCTGACACCCGCTTCGACGGCGATCGATGGCACGCCAACCGGCAACACGGCTAGCTGATGTTCTGCTGAAGAGGCTTCAAACAATTCCCAGCATGGCAGGGAAACCACCCGAGCGGCGATGCCCTCCGCGGCCAGCAGTTTGGCGGCATCGACGCAGACCGAGACCTCGCTCCCGGTACCAACGAGCGTTACCTGGGCGTTGGCGACCTCGCAAAGAACGTAGCCACCGGCCGAAACGTCGCCGGCCACCGTGCCCGGGAGCACCGGGAGATTCTGGCGGCTGAGGATCAGCGCTGTCGGGCCACCGGAGTCGATTGCGATTTTCCATGCCGCGACCGTCTCGTTTGCATCAGCAGGCCGGATGACTCGTAGGCCAGGGATGGCACGGAGGCTTGCAACCTGCTCAACGGGCTGATGCGTCGGCCCGTCCTCACCCACGCCAACCGAATCGTGGCTCCAGACGAAGATTGAGCGGGCTTCCGACAAGGCGGCAAGACGGACGGCGCCTCGCATGTAGTCCGCGAAGACGAGGAATGTGCCCACCACTGGAAGTGCGCCACCATGGAGCGCCATGCCATTGGCGATCGCGCCCATGGCGTGCTCCCGTACCCCGAAGTATATCTGCCGACCACCAGGGTTTGCCGCCGAGAAGACGCCGTGATCCTTGATAACGGTGCCCGTGTTTCCGGTGAGATCTGCGCCACCACCTGTGAGACCCGGCACGACACCAACCAATGCTTGGAGAACATTGTTTGATGCCACACGTGTCGCCACGGAAGCACCATCGTCAAATGTCGGCAGTGACTCCTCCCAGCCGGGGACACCGGTACCGGTCAGCTGTGCTTCGAGTTCGGTGCGATCTCCGTCGAACGCGGCGACCCGTACTTCCCACGCTTCGCGATCCGCCCCACCCCGGCGACCGAGGTCGCGGTATGTGTCAGCGACGTCAGCGGGCACATGGAAGCTCTCGTCGGCCGGAAGACCCATGAGGGTTTTGGTGGCAGCGATCTCATCATCCTTGATCGCGTAGCCGTGAGCGCCGGGTGTATTTGCCGAGGCGGTTGCGGGGGTTCCGATGATTGTTCGGATGACGACGAGCGATGGCTTGTCGATGACTGCCATGGCTCGGCGGATTCCAGCTTCGAGCGCATCCAGATCTTCGCCGACCTCGCCCAGTTCCTCAACGTGCCAGCCATACGACCGAAAGCGTTCAGGCGCATTGTCGCTCAAGGCGAGCTCGGTCTCGCCGTCAATCGTGATGTGGTTGTCGTCGTAACAGACGATCATCCTGCCGAGGCCGAGATGGCCAGCAAGCGAGGCTGCCTCATGGCTAAGGCCTTCAGAGAGGTCGCCATCGCCAGCGATTCCGAAGATGTGATGGTCGAAGATCTCCGCGCCATATCGCGTGCGGAGTTGGGACTCTGCGATGGCCATCCCGACCATGTTGGCGACACCCTGGCCGAGTGGACCAGTGGTGACTTCGACACCTGCGGTGTGTCCAACTTCGGGGTGGCCTGGGGTGGATGAACCCCACTGACGAAAGTTGCGCAAATCGTCGAGCGTCAAGCCGAAGCCAGCGAGATGAAGCAGCGAATACTGCAGGATCGACGCATGGCCAGCCGAGAGCACGAATCGGTCACGATCCGTCCAGTCGGGACGGTCGGCGTCATAGCTCATGATCCGGCTGTACAAGACATGAGCCAGAGGAGCGAGAGACATTGCCGTTCCCTGGTGGCCAGAGCGTGCCGCGTGGGGCGCATCCATAGCCAACCCACGAATAACGCTCACGGCGCGCTGATCGAAATCTCTCATCGGTCCTCCAAGTCGTAAACCGGAGCGACCTTACCCGCGCCTACACCCTCGCGAGTCTCATCCTTGCGCCGGATTTCAGCCGTAGAGCAAGAGCATCGACGCGGTGAATCCGTGGATGTGGTTTTCTCCGCGGATAGGGCCGAATTCGCCAGCACAAAACATGCCCGCCACCGGGCCGTTGTTCACTGCAGCGGCGACCAAGGTTGCATCGTGGTCTGGCGCACCGAAGAGCCGCGACCCACGCCCGTTGCAGGTGAACATCAGTGCTGCGTCAGCGTCGGCGAAGGCCAACATTTCGCGGAGATCTTCATTAGCCGCAGCGGCATCACGGATCTGGAACTGCACGGTTGAGCCGACGGGGGTGGATGCGCCGACTCGAATTGAGCCGGACGAGTGGTCAGCTCCGAGAACACCTCGGATCAAGAAATCCCCGCGACCAAACTCGCTAGCGTGTTCGTCGACAACAAGACCGATGTGCAAACCTCTCGATAACAACTCTCGCTCGGCGTCATTCGCCGCGTCCACGGTCTCTGAGAGGCGTTCGGTGGCGGGCCGAGACCCGAGCTCCGTGATTCGATTGGAAACCGCGGCGGTGACAATCAATGGCTCACCCACTGGTCGACATCCTTGCGATACGACCACTCGCTCACCGAGACCACCAGGAAGCAGTACACCCACCGCTCCGTCGTCGTGAACCAAGTCGTTGAGAATCACGTGGTTGCGAACCGAGCACGAAGCCACGCCACCAACGATTTGCAAGTCGGGATACTGGCGGTTGGCCGCGTGCATGAGCGCACTAGCCGGGAAGGTTCGTGGTTCGGTGAGGAGCAAGAGCGTTCGGGGTCCATGAGCCGCTACATCCGGCATCCCCACCACAGCAGTTCCTTCTGGAGCGCTGATCGTCTCTAAACGCACTGCCTCCACGGCGCCGAGTCGACCGGCCCACAGTGAAATAGCAGGGCCTTCTTCGGCTTCGAGAGTGCCCCCGATCACTGCCTGCGCCGTGGCCCCAATCAGCACGGTGGGGGCGAGCAAGGTGCGAACGGATTCGACAATTTCGTGGATTGAGTCGGTGTGCTCGGCAGTTGTGAACAACACCGCGGTGTCAGGCTGTTGCCCGACCTGTTCAAGTACCGATCCAACCACGTCGCCCACAGCAGCCGCCGGGTCGGGGTGTTGCGAGATCGCGGCGCCGTAGGCGGCCATCTCAGTCGTCGGAGGGCGGAAGGATCGTGTAGGGGACCGTGGTGATCGGACCCTTATCCAGTCGGCAGCGCGCCTCAACAGACCCATGCTCCGCGAAGTCCAGCTCGGCGCGAACAAGACGGTAGGTGAACTTGCCGGGCTCGACATCGAACGGCTGAACGTTGCGAGCGATCTGCTCTTCGCCGCGATGATACGTCACTTCGAGAACACCACGTCCTGCGCCGTCGACAGGACAGTGAATCATGACCACCAGATGAGGCGCCCACGTGAACGGAAACGCAGCCGGCGCTGCTGCGCTGAACTGAATCCCGGTGAGATCGATACGGGTAGCGGGACCAGCGACCTGGCGAAGGTCGATCTCATCGATGAAGAGGGCGGCAATGATCTGCATACTGGCGGACCGTAGCGCCACTATGCTCGACTCGTGGTCGGTGGCAATACGAAAGAGTCAATTATCGTGGCGGCGCGTCGTCGCTTCGCTGAACGCGGCTTCGATGGCACCTCGCTCAATACGATCGCCGACGAGGTCGGCATCCGCCGCCAAAGCCTTCTGCATCACTTCCCAACCAAGGAAGCCATGTATCGCGAGGTCTTTGAGCGGGCCTTGTCTGAGTGGTACCAGCGGGTCGAAGCCGCGATCAGCGAGTCTCCCGCTGACGGCTGGGAGCAACTTGATCATGTGATCACCGCCGGTTTCCGATTCTTTCAAGCCAACCCGGACTTTGTTCGAATTGTGCGGCGCGAAGCCCTCGCCGAAGAAGGCTCCGGGCACATCGAACTCGGCGTGGCCCTACAACCCGTCTTTGCCCGTGCGGTGGTGTACTTCGAGCGAGAGATGCGAGAGGGTCGCTTCCGACGCCACGACCCTGAGCAGATGCTTTTGACGGGCTACGGCGCTCTCTTGTCCTACTTCAGCGATGTGCCGTTCATCGGTGATCTCATTGGGCGAGATCCTCTGGGGGAGGATGCGATGGCAGCCCGTCTTCAGCACGTGCGCGACCTCTTCTTCGCCGCTCTTGAACCGCGAGAAAGTGAGCCGGCGTGAAAGCAAGCCTCGTGGCGCGCCGCGAACTTTCTGAACACCTCGCCTAGCCTTCTGTGATCATGCGTCGGCCTCCAACGACATCGCTGCGTCGATACCTGCCCCTTGTGCACCGAGCGGCCCTGCCCGCGCTCATTCTCGCGGTTGCCATCGGCGGCGTCGTAATGTCCGATCGCACAGATGCAGATGCCGATCCTGGGATCGCTACCGCAGTGGATACTGGCCCAGATCTGATCACCCCGATCTTGAGTGCGCGTCGAGCCCCTGCATGGTTGCGTGAACCGACGTCTGACGGTCTCCTAAGCGGCAGCATCGCCGATGTCTTGACCGGAGCACCGAGAGGTACGTGCGTCAAGGTCACTCGGGGCGACATGCTGATTGCTGACAACAACACGTCCGCTCCGATTCGGCCTGGGGCACTGCAACGACTCCTCACGCTTTCTGCCCTCGATTCGCTCGGCGGCTCCGGATTCCGAACCGAGGTCGCGATCTCCGCAGATGCGGAGATCGACGAGGACGGCGTGCTCCACGGAGACATTTACCTCATCGGCGGAGGCGACCCGGTGCTCTCCACCCGTCCCTTCATCGATCGGTTCGGCGACGATCGAGCCTTTACGAACTTCACCGAGCTGGCGGGCCAGGCCATCATTGAGCTACGTACTCTGGGTGTAACGGGAATCGATGGCGGCGTGATCGGCGACGAGTCGAAGTACGAAGACATCTCCAGTGACTATCGGCAAGAAGACGCCACCGATGTCGACGGCGTCGGGCAGCCGATCTGGACAACCGAGCAGGCAACATCCAATACCGTTGGTCCATTGTCAGCGCTCATGGTGAACAACGGTTTCACTGAATGGCCCGCCAACGTTGATCCTGCCCTCAACGTGCGTGCCGACGACCCAGCCAAAACCGCGGCTGGACTCCTCGACATCCGACTCAGGGCCGCCGGGATCGATGTCGGCAACCAACCAAACATCGGCGATGCCCCGGCGGTGCTCGAGCGCCAGACAGTCGCGATCATCGATTCCCCACCACTCGAAGAGATTCTTCCGCGCTCGCTCGTCGATGCCACCACCGCCGAGATGCTGCTCATCGAGATCTCAGTTCGGAGCGGTTCAGAACCGAGCCGCCTGCTCGGATCGTTGTATCTCGTGACCGGCGGACTGACCGCAGCTGGTCTGCCTTTCGACATCATCTCCACCAGGCCCTTCGATGGCTCTGGGCTCAGCTCGCTCAACCGCACCACATGCAACATGCTCCACGCTGCGATCGCGTCGGCGGGCTCTGCGGCCGCATGGGCGCTTCCACCTATCGCTCAGACATCGGTCACAGCGTGCGCTCCCCAACAGGTCAACGATCTTCGTGTTCTGGCATCCAGCGATGGCACAACCACCGGGTTGGCGGGTCGCTTCTCGGCCGACAACGGAGATGAGGTCGTGTTCGCGATGTTGGTTGACGACCCGACTCGGGTTGTCGTCGACGAGGAGCCCGTGGCAGAGGGCGAAGAGCCACCGGAACTGCTCGGTCCATTCGAGAACTGCAGCGAACTACAGGCTGCTCTCCTTGATGCGATCGGTGGGCATCCATATGGGCCGACGCTTGAGACGTTGTCGCCGCTTGAGGCCGCTGGCGGGTGACATCTGAGCGAGCCAACGCTGCCACAGGCTCGGCGTATGTGCTTCCAATATTTCCGCTCGAACACGCCATCGTGCCGTCGACGATCGTGCCGTTGCGCATCTTCGAACCGCGCTATCGCCAGCTTGCCCGTGACCTCCAGACGATGGAGGATCCATCGTTCGGCATCGTGGGCATTGAACGCGGCCGCGAAGTGGGCGGCAACGATCAGCGATTCGACGTTGGTGTGGTGATGCGTGTACTCCAGGCGGAGGAGTTCTCTGACGGCCAGTGGGCACTCACATCGGTGGCATCACGACGGATCACCGTCACCGAGTGGCTCCCCGAGGACCCGTACCCTCAAGCCCTCGTCGTGGACCGTCACGACCAGGTCGAGGGGGACTCCGATGAGGCGACCGTCGCCCTCGATCGACACTCTCTTGTCGCTGAGTTTGCACTCCTAGCCGCATCGGTGCGGCGCCACTACCCTCAGATCGATCTCCTGGCCGATCTCGATCCAGCTGAGGACTTCGACTGGAGAACATGGGAACTCGTGAGTCGATCCGGTCTCGGCTCACTTGACCATGTGAGCCTTCTTCGCTCCGATTCTGCTGCCGAGCGAACACGCCTAGCGAACGAGTACATCGCAGAACGGCGGTCTCTGCTCGAGGCTCTCGCCGAGGGCGACCGATAGGCTGGCGACCCGAACACGGAGGACGTATGGCTGCAAAGCAAGGGATCGGCGATCTATACGATCTCGTCAAAGCATACGGAAAACAAGAACTCGTCGAGCCCATCAGGCCCTTGCCGCGCTGGCTCGGCTTCGGTATCGCTGGCAGTTTGCTCCTCATGGTGGGCGCAATCTTGTTGACGTTGGCGATGCTTCGGGCCCTACAAACCGAAACAGGCACGGCGTTCACCGGAAATCTCTCTTGGACGCCATATCTGATCACGCTTGTGGCCCTCATCGCGACGATTGTGCTCCTCGGGATGCGCATCAAGAAAAGGAGCCTCTAGTGGCTGAGGACATCGCCGAGCCCATCACGCGCGATCAGATCGCCGAATCGATTCGCAGCGTTCGCGGCGAAGCCACCGAAGAGGCCGAAGCGGGAGCAAGAAAGCTCATCCCCGTGGCCATTGCCGGCGGTGTGGCGATACTCGTCGTTGCCTACCTCATCGGTCGCCGCGTCGGGACGACAAAGTCGACCGTGGTTGAGATCCGACGGATCTGATGGCCTCGCGCTTCGGGCCCGCGTATGTGAAAGGCATCATCCGCCACAACAGCGTCCGCAAGGGCCTGATGGGCGGGAATCGCTTCTGGTTGGCGATCTTCGTGGCGCGCTTTCTCACACGATGGTCGCGAAAGGTCACCAAACGTGGCGAGAAGCCGATCAGGTTCTCCGAGTCGCTGAAGCCGGGGGAGTCGTTCGTGATTCGTCACGTTGGCTCGAGCGAGTGATCGTCGTCCTCCGCAACCCAACGCGCGAGGTCGATGTCGATGGTCCGGTCGAGGTCGGAGTCCTATTGCGCCGACTTGGCTTGAACCGTGAATCCCATCTCGTGATCGAGAATGGTGAGCTTGTGCCGGGCGACAAGGTGCTCCAAGGATCGTCGCGAGTTGAGGTGCGGTCAGTCATCAGCGGTGGCAGCGAGTCCGTATGAAGTGCAAGGTGTGTCGCGGCCCGGCCGTGATAGATGTCCGGCGGCATAACGCCAACTTCTGCAAGGAACATTTTGTACGGCTCTGCCGCGATCAGACGGCGAAGACCATCAAGCAGTTTTCCATGCTTGCCGAGGGTGACCGGATCCTGGTCGCTATCTCCGGCGGGAAAGACTCGCTGGCAATCTGGGACATCCTCATCGAGCTCGGTTATGAGGCCGACGGGTTCTACCTGGGCCTCGGCATCGGGGACTACAGCGACACGTCTGCTTCGTATGCCCACCGATTCGCACAGGAGCGTGGCCTCACGCTGCATACCGAGGATCTTCTACGCGACCACGGGTTTGATGTGCCCAACGGCTCACGGGCCGCCAAGCGATCTCCCTGCTCGGCGTGTGGTCTCTCGAAACGGCACCGTTTTGATGAAGCCGCCAGACGCGGTGGCTACGACGCACTGGTCACCGGCCACAATCTCGACGACGAAACCGCCGTCCTGATGGGCAATGTTTTGCATTGGCAGACCGAGTATCTCGGTCGCCAGCTTCCTGTCCTTTCGGCACAACATGGCTTCCCTCGCAAGGTCAAGCCTCTGGTCCGTCTCACGGAACGAGACACTGCCGCTTACTGCCTGCTGCGCGGTATCGACTATCTCGTCGACGAGTGCCCGATGGCCGTCGGCAACAAGCATCTCAGCTACAAGGCAGCGCTCAACAACATTGAACTCGACTCGCCAGGGGCAAAGCACGCCTTTTATTTCCGTTTCCTCGATCACGCGGCGGAACGATTCGCTGCGGATCAGCCAGACGATGGTGCTGACGTTGTCGCGCCAGTAAGTCCATGCACGAACTGTGGAGCACCGTGCTCCAACGAGGTCTGCGCCTTTTGCAGCCTCACCATGCGAGCCACAGAAGCGGTACCCATTGAGATGGGTGCCACTCGGCGGCGAAAGGTTTCTCCATGACCGATCTCAGCGGCATGAATCGCAGCGGCGACTTACGAGCCGGAGAGCCCGTGATGCTCACCGACCGCAAGAAGCGGAGGTACCTGATCGACCTGGTCGACGGGGGAGAGTTCCACTCACATTCAGGCGTGCTTCCCCACGACGAAATGATCGGCAATCCAGAGGGTGAGACCTATCGGTCGTCGAGGGGCATGGTCTTCATCGCGGTGCGTCCGACGATCACGGACTTCATTTTGAAGATGCCGCGCGGCGCTCAGGTCGTGTACCCAAAGGACATTGGACCAATTCTTATCATCGCCGACATCTTTCCCGGCGCAAGGGTCTTGGAGTCAGGATTAGGGTCAGGGGCTCTGTCAACCGGACTTCTTCGGGCCGGCGCGGAGATCACGGGCTACGAGATCCGTGACGACTTCGAGCAAGGGGCTCGGGACAACGTTGGGCGATTCCTCGGCCAGGCAGCCCTGGAGCACTATCAGACGCAGGTGCGCGACGTGTACCAGGGCATAGACGAAACCGACCTTGACCGTATTGTTCTCGATCTCCCTGAACCCTGGCAGGTCGTACCCCATGCCGAGAAGGCACTTCGCCGCGGCGGCATCTTCGTGGCGTACTCGCCAAGCATCATCCAGGTCTCACAACTCCACGAAGCGATGGAAGAGTCGCCCTTCGGGATGGCTGAAACGGTGGAGGTCTTACAGCGCGGCTGGCACGTGCAGGGCACGGCAGTACGCCCCGATCACCGAATGGTGGCCCATACCGGATTTCTGACGCACGCTCGGTTGCTCGCTGAATGAGTAAGGGTGTGATGCTGGCGCTGCTGGTGTCGCTGGTGGTCGGCGCGTGCGGGGATCCTGTGGTACATGACACAGGCCGACCACCGCTCGAGTCGCCGCCCAACCCAGGCGAAATTCCGACCCATGACGGGCTCGACCCCAATCTGCGCGAGCAAGTTGCGGCGTCCACCTTCCGGGTTATCGGGATCGCCTGCGGGCGGTCATCGGAGGGAAGCGGCTTCGCGGTGACCGACACCCTTGTCGCCACGAACGCACACGTCATTCTTGGTATCGCTGCACCGGAGCTGGAACTCCCTAGTGGGGAGCGCGTCCTGACCACGCCGGTTGCCTTCGATGCCGTCCGCGATCTTGCGCTGCTCCGTGTCGAGGGCGCCACACTTTCGCCACTTCCCCTGGGAACGGCTGATGACAACACCATCGGTGCACTCTTCGGTTGGGAAGCAGGTCCAGAGGCCGACCCGACACCATTTCGAATCGATCGTCCGGTCACGGTTCGGATAGAGGCTGTCGGCTCCGACGAACGGATCGAGCGGCGTTCGTGGCTACTCGCTGCCCAGGTTGAGCAGGGCGATAGCGGTGCCGCGCTTGTCGACGGCGAAGGCGTCGTTGTTGGGATCGCCTATGCCACAACCACCCGAGGAGCAGGAGTCGCATACGCCGTACGGGCCAGCGAACTGACCGATCTCATCGCCGAAGGATTCGAGTCGACCTTGACGATTCCCGATTGCTAGGCGAGCCAGCCTCTAGTTGACCTGGTAGGCAAAGACATGTCCGAGGGAGTCGCTGGTATAGGGCGCGTCCTTTAGCTCAGCGATGCATTCGATTCGCCCCTGCCGGCTGAGCTCGTCAATGTGAGCCTGGTAGCCGGATTCGTCGAAGTAGGCCTTCCTAGTCGTGATCACGAGAAGGCCGCCCCGCCGAACCAGCTCGGCACACGATCCGACAAGGTCGGGAGGGGCGTGACCCATCGTGAAAACGCCGCAAACGAAGACAACGTCGGCCGCCTGACGCCAACGCTCCTCAGTCGGGTCCCCGAGATCAAAGCCTCCAACGAGCTCCCGATAAACGCCCCGACGCTTTGCCTGCTTGACCATGCCGGGGGAGAGGTCGACGCCATCGATGACCGTGTAGCCCGCTGAGGCCAATGCCACCCCGACCAGCCCCGTTCCACAGCCGGCATCGAGAATGGCGATGTCTGTGCCTCCCACTCCCAACCCGTCGAGATCCAGATGGGTGAAGAAGGAGACCATGGTTGCTGTCGCCTGATAGTCGTCTCCAAGCGCTCCAACATCAAGGTCGTAGTTTTCGGCCCAGTCCTCGTAGAACGCCAGAATTCGCTGAGCATCGCCTCCAAGCTCGAGCGCCTCGGCGATGTGTGGGTCGATGTGGCCAAGTCCCTCCTTGGGTGCGGGAGCGCTCATCATGCAAACTGGCGCACTCGGTCTGCGCTAATTCGGATCCTTACGGCCTCGTGACGAGCGGCCATGATGTCGGCCTTGAGCTCTCGGCCACCTTCAGTGTCAAGGTCGCAGTACTTGTCGCACAGGCGTTCTACCAGCCCAGCGGCATCGCCGTCGATGATCGCCGTGCCCTCGATGACAACCCAATAGATGGGCTCAGCAGTCTCCGCTGAAACCAGAAATGATGCCCTCGGGTCGGCCGCAAGGTACTGATTCTTCGGGCGACCGCCCCGGCTGAACATGACGATCTCCGAGCCGGTCCACTCATACCAAACGGGAACTGCGTTGGGCCACGGTTCACCAGCGTGAACGAGGGTGCCAAGACGTGTCTTGCCGAGAAACTCGTGGGTGGATTTTTGCATATCTCTGAGCTGCATCGGCTCGACCCTAGTTCTAGCCAAGTAAGCGGGTATATCCGGTCAGCATCAATTGCCGAATGGAGTCCTGAGACACGATCGAACATTGTCATTCAGAAGACCCGGTCCTCAACGTGTATCGGAACGGCTACTCCGCCCAGGCGAGGGAGCGTGGGGCAAAACCCTTCCGCGAGCAGTCCTAGGACTGCAGCGTCCCCAGGGTCGAACGTCCTTCTGGATCGGGTAGCGCGTTGAACGATGCGGATGAAAGACTTGGACGATGAACGCTCAAGCCAGCCCTCGCGTCGACACCACCCGCCTCCAGCGTCTCGCTCGCGGCTACACCGAGACGGCTGTTTTTTACGCCGCCATCGACCTGGACCTCTTCACACACGTCTCAGCAGGCGCGTCCGACGTCTCCGCGCTGGCCGAGGCCATGAACATCAGCGAGTTGAATACGGAACGTCTGACCGTGGTGTGCCTCTCTCTCGGCCTTCTCGAACGCACCAAAGGCACGGGCCTCCAGAACGCAGCCGACTGCGAGAAGTATCTGGTCAGCACAGGCGACCGCTACGCCGGGGCGTGGATGACCTTCACCCGACGCGAAACGCCGGACTGGTTCAACATCACCGAGGCGCTGCGGAGTCGTGAGATGCCTGCCACGCTTGGGATGTATTCGGCAATCACCGTCGAAAGCGCTCGCCGTTACCACGCCGCCACCTACAGCATAGGAATGGGGGCCGGTAGACGTTTTTGCCGTCACGTTGATCTCACCGGTCGTCGCCGCATGCTCGATCTCGGTGGCGGGTCTGGCGCGTACTCGATCAACGCAGTCCAATCCTTCGATGGCCTGCGAGCCACGGTGCTCGATCTTGCGCCCGTCACCGTGGTTACGCAGGAATACCTCGAGAGGAATGGTGTCGCCGACCGTGTGGACACTGTTGGGGGAGATTTCATCGCCGACCCGCTTCCTCGCGGGTTTGACGTGGCGGTCATGGCGTCGAATCTTCCCATCTACGACGCGGAACGCATCCAGCTCGTGGTCCAGAAGACTTTCGACGCGCTCGACCCCGGTGGAGAGATGCATCTCATCGGCGAGACGCTTCACGCCGATGGAATCGGCCCTGTCGATGCCGCTATGTGGGGTATGGCTGAGGTTTTGTATGGCAGCGCTGGCCGAGCCCACACGAGTTCGGAATGCATCAGCTATTTCACGACTGCCGGTTTCGTGGATGTGAAAAACAGTGAGTTCGTTCCGGGGACGTTGACCCGCACCGTCGGTACGAAGCCGGGCTAGTTCCCGTCAGCGAACAAAGGCCATGACGACGGATGGGCATGAGCCACCTCCCGTCGAATTAGCTTCCTCTACCGAGCGTCACACTTCCATGAAGATGCACTCGCCCGGGCATTCTTCGGCAGACTCGATGGTCGCCTCTTCTTGCCCGGCCGGGACTACGGCGAGGCCCCCAGGGCCGGCCGGATCCGAGAAGATCTTGGCGCCTTCCCTAACGTAGGCCAAGCCATCGTCGAGCAAGGTGAAAACGTCGGGGGCGATCTCTTCACACAAACCGTCGCCGGTACAGAGATCCTGGTCGATCCAAACCTTCATGTCATATCCTTGCTAGCTCGGATGCACCCGGGTGGGTTCCTGAATTCGATCGGAAGTGTAGCCCCCCGGATGAAAGACCCAGGTGTCAGCGGCTACCGCGTGCGAAACGACCGTCAAATCGCCGCATCTGCGCGACCGGGGGAGCCCTGTCCGGTCTATGGTGTCGCTGCAGCCGAGGACCGGAGTTCTCCATGGACGACCAGAGCGAAACCAAAGAGATCAACCGCCTTCGAATGATCGCGGCCGAGCTTGAAGACGAGGTCACCGCCCTGCGCCGCCGACTCCAGGACTCGCCCAAACGAGTAAGCACGCTAGAGGAGCGGTTGCTCGAGACAAAGGCCCAACTCGCCCAGGCGGTCTCCCAAAACGAGAAGCTCACCTACACACTCCGCGAGGCTCGCGAGCACATCGCAACATTGCGCGACGAAGTCGACAAGCTCACACAACCACCTTCTGGCTATGGCACCGTTCTCGGAACGAATGACGACGGCACCATCGACGTCCATGCTGGCGGCCGCAAGATGCGTGTTGCTGTCCAACACGACCTGGCCGGAACGCTTGAGCGGGGCCAGGAAGTCGTGCTCAACGAGTCGTTCAATGTCGTGCTCGCCCGCAATCCCGATCGCACCGGCGAGATCGCTACGTTGAAAGAGGTTATGTCCGACGGCGAACGCGCCATGATCGTCGGCCGCGCTGATGAAGAACGGGTGGTCGAACTCGGCGACGCGGTGATAGGGCAACGCCTTCGCAGCGGTGACACCGTTCTCATCGATCCTCGAGCCGGTGTCATCCTTGAGCGTCTCCCGCGCCCGGAGGTCGAGGATCTCGTTCTCGAAGAAGTCCCTGATGTCAGCTACAACGATGTCGGCGGCCTTGACTCACAGATCGAACAGATCACAGATGCGGTCGAGCTGCCATTCGTCCACCAGTCACTCTTCGCCGACTACGACCTGCCGGCACCCAAAGGCATCCTTCTGTATGGTCCGCCCGGTTGTGGCAAGACTCTGATCGCCAAGGCCGTGGCAAATAGCCTCGCCAAAAAAGTGGCGGAGTTCTCCGGCGACCACAAGGCTCGGAGCTTCTTTCTCAACATCAAGGGGCCAGAGCTTCTCAACAAATATGTGGGCGAGACGGAGCGGCAGATCCGCTTGATCTTCCAGCGAGCTCGCGAGAAGAGTGAAGAGGGCTGGCCGGTCATCGTCTTTTTCGACGAGATGGAGTCGCTCTTCCGTACACGCGGCAGTGGCATCTCCTCTGACATCGAGTCCACGATCGTTCCCCAACTCTTGGCTGAGATCGACGGCGTTGAGACACTTCGCAATGTGATCGTGATTGGAGCTTCAAACCGTGAAGACCTGATCGACCCGGCCATCCTGCGTCCGGGCCGCCTCGATGTGAAGATCAAGATCGAACGTCCCGACGTCGAAGCGGCGGCGGCGATCTTCGGGCGCTACTTGACCTCAGACGTGCCGATTGATCCTGAGATGATCGAGGACATCGGCGGCGGCGATATCGAGAAAGCCGTTCAAGTCATGATCGAAGACACCGTCCGCGAGATGTACCGCGATGACGACGCCAACCGCTTCCTCGAAGTCACGTATCAGAATGGCGACAAAGAGGTCATGTATTTCAAGGACTTCTCTTCAGGAGCCATGATCGAAAACGTTGTCCGCCGGGCCAAGAAACTTGCCATCAAGCGCGAGATTGCAGAGGGGACCAGAGGAATCCGCACCGACGACCTGCTGGCATCGATTCGCCAGGAGTTCAAGGAGCAGGAGGATCTCCCGAACACGACCAATCCCGACGACTGGGCGAAGATCTCCGGCAAGAAGGGCGAGCGCATTGTCTATGTGCGAACCCTGATCAACAATGACGACACGGCCGAAGGCGGCAAGTCCATCGATTCCATCGCAACTGGCCAGTATCTGTGAGCGCAGTGAGCACCAGCGCCACCCTGTACCGCGACGCCGCTGCAAACGTGGAGGCCGCAGCCTATGCGGTCGGAATGGACGAAAAGATCCGCAGGATCCTGTCTCAGCCGATGAATGAGTTGATCGTCAACTTTCCCGTGCAACGCGACGACGGCAGCTACGACATGCTGCAGGGCTACCGCATTCAGCACAACAATGTGCTTGGCCCGTACAAGGGCGGCATGCGGTTTCATCCGTCCGTCGACATTGATGAGGTCAGGGCCCTCGCGACATGGATGACGTTCAAGTGCGCACTCATGCGGCTGCCGTTCGGTGGTGCAAAGGGCGGCGTCTCAATCGATCCTCGATCGTTTTCGCAACCAGAACTTGAGCGAGTCGTGCGCCGGTTCACCCACTCGCTGGGTGAGAACATCGGCCCCGAGTACGACATCGCGGCTCCCGACATGGGTACCAATGCTCAGACCATGGGCTGGATGATGGACACCTATCTGAACAGCCGCGGGCCCGGGGAACGCCAAAACACCCGGCGCATCGTTACAGGCAAGCCGATCGAACTCGGCGGGAGTCTCGGACGAGAGGAAGCCACCGGCCGTGGTGCGGCTTACGCGCTTCGTCATCTTTACGGTGAGTTCGATCGCGGCCTCGAGGGGCAATCCGCTGCCATCCAGGGCTTCGGCAATGTGGGCTCCCATGCAGCTCGCGCACTGGTCGAGTTGGGGATGACGGTGAAGGCCATCGCGGATGTCTCCGGCATCGTGTATGCCGAGACTGGCCTTGATGTGGAGAAACTTTTGACCTGGGTTGCCCAGAGCGGGGGAGTGGCCGGTTACCCAAGTGCCGAGCCGATCACCAACGACGAACTATTCGCCCTCGACGTCGATGTGTTACTTCCTGCGGCCCTTCACGCCCAGATCACAGCCGAGAATGTCGAGAAAATCCGTGCCCCAATAATCGTCGAGGCAGCGAACGGTCCGATCACCGCCGATGCTGCAGCGGTGCTCGAGCATGGTGGCGTGCACGTGATTCCCGACATTCTAGCGAACGCCGGGGGTGTGGTCGTTTCGTACTATGAGTGGGTCCAGAACAAGACCAGCAACCGCTGGACCGCTGACGATGTCGACACCCGGCTACGCGATCAGATCTGGGACGCCTGCGATCGTGTCAGCGCTCAGCGTTCGGCGCGAGGTTGCAGCCGCCGAGCGGCTGCGTACATCGAGGCGTCAGAGTTGCTGCAAACGGTGTATTCGTTACGGGGCATTTTCCCTTAATCGAGCCGTGCTCCGGCTTTTCTGCAAAACCGTGGGTAACACCCTGAGACTGTGTAGTGTGGCGTTCCCGCTCAAGCGCGCCCAGCATTTCGAGTGTGCCATGAGCTCTACTGGAGGAGAACCCATATGCGAAAGCATTTCCTACTCAAGCTGCTCGCAGTGCTGCTCGGCTTTACGCTCGTAGCCACCGCGTGTGGTGACGACGACAGCAGCAGCGACAGCGCCGCGGACGACGCTGCCGACGACGCCGCAGAGGACACTGTCGAAGCGACGCAGGCCGAGACCGACCTGCTCGATGCAATCCAGGATCGTGGCTCGTTGAACTGTGGCGTCTCCACAGTTTCGATCGGCTTCGCGGTGCAGGATTCCGACGGCATCTACCAAGGCTTCGACTCCGACTTCTGTCGAGCCACCGCCGTCGCCATCCTGGGCGACGCTGGAGCCATCGACATTATCGGGCTGACCGCAGCCGAGCGCTTCACCGCCGTGCAGACCGGTCAGGTCGACCTGCTCCATCGCAACACGACATTCACACAGAGCCGTGACTCCGACGTCGGCATGGACTTCGGTCCGACCACGTACTTCGACGGTCAGCAGCTGATGGCCCGTGTGAGCGACGGTTTCTCGTCTAGTAGCGGCGTGGCCGACATCGACGGCGCCGTGGTATGCACCAACGCCGGTACGACTACCGAGAAGAACATCGCCGAGGCCGCCGATCTGCTGGGCATCACCATCACGCTCAACACGTTCGAAGACTTCGACATCGTCAGCCAGAACTTCATCGAGGGTGCTTGCGACGTCATCACCACGGACGGCTCGGGCCTCGTCGGTCGTAAGGCTGAACAGCAGCCGGCCGACCAGGAGTGGGTCATCTTCCCGGGTCAGCCGATCTCGAAGGAGCCGCTCGGCCCGACCTACGGTCAGAACCAGTCGCGCTTCGCCGATGCAGTCAACTGGACCGTCTACGCCATGCTTATCGCTGACGAGTACGGCGTGAACCAGGCCAACGTCGACGACTTCGTCGGCGCTGACGGTGAACTCGGCCGCCTCCTCGGCGGCGAGGGCGAAGTTCAGTCAGCCATGGGCTTGGCTCCCGATGCCTTCTACCAGGTGATCAAGCAGGTCGGCAGTTACTCCGATCTGTGGGACCGGCACCTCGCTCCGTTGGGCCTAACGCTCCCCGGCTCGGTCAACGATCTGTGGACCAACGGCGGTCTTATGTACCCGCCGCCGGCACGCTGATCATTTAGCGACGAATATCTGAACACCTCGCCGGGCCCCGAATTTTCGGGGCCCGGCCGGTGACCAGGGTGCTGAGGTCGCACGCGGCGTCAGCACCCGAGCCACTGACAATGGGGAGCGGCCTTTCAACCGTTCGATAGAGCAGATCCGGGGGGATTGCACGGGTGTCTGACACCACCGAACGAACACTGGTCGAAACAGCGGCAGCTCGACCGCCGTTCTATCGTGACGCCATAGTCGTCAAATGGCTGGCGCAGATCCTTACGCTCGCCGTCGTCCTGTTCGCTGCGATCTTCTTGGCCCGCGAAGCCGGCGATGGCCTACGAGCCAAGTCGATCCAAACTGGCTATGGGTTCCTCGATGTCGACCCGGACATCGCGTTGGGCGAAGGCATCGACACCGACCCGGCCACCGGTGGCCGTGCGCTCTGGGTGGGCATGGTCAACACCATCCGCATGGCGGTCGCCGGCATCTTCCTGGCGACGATCCTCGGGACGCTGATCGGTATCGGTCGCCTGTCGAGCAACTGGCTGGTGGCGAAGCTGGCTAGTGCGTTCATCGAGTACATGCGCAACATCCCGCTGCTCGTGCACATCATCCTCTTCTTCGTCACGATCGCCACAGTCTTTCCAGGGTTTGGCGGGGACATCGACTCGGTCACCGGCGCGGTCACCCAGGGGCCGATACCCGGGGTGCTCCACATCTCGAACAAGGGCATCTCGATCCCGCGACTACACATCGACGACGGCTTCTATCAATGGATGATCATCGTCGTGGTCGGTCTCGTTACTGCCCGATGGGTGGCGAGGAAGCGCCACGAAGTGCAGGACCAGACGGGCGCCGAGAGTTACCCCATCTTGAGTGCCATCGGCGTTGTCCTCACGTTCGCGCTCGTGGGCTGGTTCATCCACCCGATCTTCGGCTGGGTCGGCGATGCGATCTTCGCTCCGATTCGCGACCTTCTCGACGGGACGCCGGAGGCACTCGTCCAGGTTCTCCTCAGCATTGCGGCGGTTGCGATCGCGAGCTGGTGGATCTGGCGCTTCTTCGATGCCCGGAGAACGCCTGGAGGGTCGGCGAAGCTGACCGATGACGACTGGTTCCGCGTCATCTTCGCCGCCTTTATAGCTACCGCTGCCGGGTTCGTGTTCCTCGTGATATGGCCCGGTCTGTCCAGCTGGCTGATCAACTCCGGCAGCGACCTCTTCGACGTTCTGGCGAACAAGTTCGGTGACGGTAGAGGCAGCGTCATCGACGATCCGCCGATCAGCGTGAGCATGCCTGACCTCGAAAAACGCGGGAATTTCGCCAACATGGGGCCGTCCGGACTGAACCTCACGCAGGGCTTCGCGGCGGTATTCTTCGGGATCGTGCTGTACACGGCGGCGTTCATCGCGGAGATCGTCCGCGGTGGCATCCTGGCCGTGCCCAAGGGCCAGACCGAGGCTGCCCAGGCCATTGGTCTGCGGCGTTCCACCATGATGCGTCGTATCATCCTGCCGCAGGCGTCCCGGGTCAGCCTCCCGCCCCTCGGCAATCAGTACCTCAATCTCACCAAGAACACATCGCTTGCGATCGCCGTCGGTTACACCGACGTCGTCCAGGTCGGCCAGACGATCTTCAACCAAACAGGACGAAGTCTCGAGGTCTTCATCATCTGGATGCTCTTCTATCTCGCTTGTTCGTTGACGATCAGCGTGGTCGTCAACTTCTTCAACGTCCGCCTCAAGATCGTGGAGCGCTGAAATGAGCGAGTTCGAACACCTCAGCGGCGGCACCGCCGAAATCATCGCCCAGGCAGACCAGCGCGAGGCCCAAGAACGCGCAAGCCGCCCCGACGAGCCCAGCCTCCCGCCGTTCGAGTGGCTGAAGGTAAACCTATTCTCGTCAGTCCTGAACACCGTCCTCACCATCGTGTTCGGACTGCTCGGCTTGTACGTCTACCGGAGCCTGCTGAACTGGGCGTTCAGCTACGAACGAGACTGGGATGCCGTTCGCGTGAACATGCGAGCGCTCTTCACGTTCACCTACCCGAGCAGCCAGTACATCCGGATCTGGGTGACGCTCGCCATCGTGCTCACGTTGGCCGGCATGTCACTTGGGATGAGCCGCATGATCGGGCAGGGCCTCTCGCTGAAGCGAATCAGCATATGGGCCATGTCGTGGGGCGGCGCAGTGGTCGCTGGCATCCTGTTCACCCAGCCCCACGCACAGCGCACCACCACCGGCGAGGTGATGCTCGACGACCACTTCCAACCCATACGTGAGAGCTACGGCACAGCACTGGCCGACAGGGGATGGTGGTGGCTCATCGGGTTGGTCCTCCTCGGTGTCGGACTGGCCATCTGGTGGAGCTTCGGCGATCTCCGTCGTCGTACGACCTTTGTCGGTGCCGTCCCGTTCACACTTGGCATGCTCGCGTTCCTGGTCTCCACTCTGTGGTGGTTCAAGTGGGGCAACTACGGCGAGCAGGGCGACATCATCGAGCCCGGCCGGACGGTCAACGACTCGGCGAAACTGCCATGGACCGTCCTGTGGTTCGTGCTGACGGGCGCCTATCTACTCGGGAGCCGCATCGCCACCACGGCTCGTTCCGGCACCGTGCGGGGGCTGGTCAACTTCTCCTGGTTGTTGACCCCGTTCGTCACGTTCTGGGTGATCTTGCGCGATCCGGCCCTCGACTGGGACCACGTGTGGTCCACCGATATCCCGATGGCCTTGGCCTTCATCGTCGGCGGTGGCGCCGTGCTCTATCTGCTCACCAAGCCCGATCTCGGTGAGATAGGGCGAGTCATCGGTGTCGTCATCCTCGGCGTGGCTGCCCTCAACTGGGTCACAGCCTTCTTCGGTTGGTACGCCATGCTGCAGAAGGCCCGTATCAGCTTCTTCCTGCTCGCCCTAGTGGCGTTGGCCGCTCACAACTTCGCCGGCGAGCGAAAACAGCGGATCCGCTTGGTGCTCGGCTGGACCGTTCTTATGGTGATCGTGCATTACATGGTCACCATGATGAATACGACGTCTACGGTCGATGCCCCGGATGAGTTCGTGGGTGGCTTCCTGGTGACCGTGTACATCGCCACGTTCACCATGATCTTCTCGTTCCCGCTCGGCATCCTCTTGGCCCTGGGCCGAACATCGACGTTGCCGATCTTTCGGGTGCTGTCGACGATTTACATCGAGGTCGTGCGAGGCGTGCCGCTCATCACGGTCCTCTTCTTCTTCTCGACGTTCTTGAACATCTTCCTGCCTGTGGGCATGGAACTCGAAAAGCTGGCAGCCGCCGGCCTCGGGTTCTCGCTGTTCTCCGCGGCCTATCTCGCCGAGAACATCCGCGGCGGCCTGCAGTCGGTGCGTCGCGGCCAGTTCGAGGCATCCGATGCCCTCGGCCTCACCACGGTTCAGCGAACGGGCTTCATCGTCCTGCCGCAGGCCCTTCGTGTGTCGATTCCAGTGCTGGTCGGTGCCACCATCTCCACCTTCAAGGAAACCTCGCTGCTGGCCATCATCGGCATCGTCGACTTCCTTCGAGTGGCCAACTCCGTGATCCCGGGGCAGACCCAGTTCCTCGGCGTGAAGATGGAGGGCCTGCTCTTCGTCTGCATGATCTACTGGATCGGCGCCTACAGCATGTCGAAGTTCAGCCAGCGGCTTGAGAAGCATCTGGGCGTAGGGGAGCACTGATGTCTGGCTCTGATCACTCTTATTTCGTCCACCGCACGACCGGCGCGAACCACGCCGACGACAACACGAGGTACCCATCATGAGCTTCAGCGACGCGACCACGGCCGTGAGCGACGAGCTCGCCGCCCGGGACGACATTATCGTCTGCGACGGCGTCGACAAGTGGTACGGCGACTTCCAAGCCTTGAAGGGCATCTCCGCCAACATCAAGGAGCAGGAGGTCGTGGTTGTGCTCGGGCCTTCAGGCTCGGGCAAGTCGACATGGATCCGTTGCATAAACCGGCTGGAGCAGCACCAGAGCGGCAGGATCGTGGTCGACGGGGTGGAACTCACCAACGACACCCGCAACATCGAAAAGATCCGCTCCGAAGTCGGCATGGTCTTCCAGCAGTTCAACCTGTTCCCACATCTCACGGTTCGGGACAACATCACGCTGGCGCCAATCTGGGTGCGAAAGAAGCCCCGTGCCGAAGCAGTGGCTCTCGCCGATCAGCTTCTCGAACGAGTTGGCATTCCCGAGCAGGCCGACAAGTTCCCCGGTCAGCTCTCGGGAGGACAACAGCAGCGCGTCGCGATCGCACGAGCCTTGGCCATGGAGCCTCGGGTCATGCTCTTCGACGAGCCGACCTCAGCGCTTGACCCGGAGATGATCAAAGAGGTACTTGACGTCATGAAGACGCTGGCCCGGTCCGGCATGACCATGATGGTGGTCACCCACGAGATGGGCTTTGCTCGCGAAGTCGCCGACCGCATCATCTTCATGGAAGAGGGTCAGATCGTGGAAGTCGGAACCCCCGAGCACTTCTTCACGGATCCAACCGAAGATCGCACAAAGCTGTTCTTGTCACAGATTCTGTGATCAAAACACGCTGCGGGCAGATCGCAGTGTGTCCTGGCCCGGCCATGGGTACATGACTGTGTAAGGTCACGCGCGATGGCTATTAGCAAGACGATCGGCATCGAGACCGAGTACGGGATCGTTCACCGAGGCACCGACGAACCCAATCCGATCACCGCCTCATCGGTGATCATCAACGCCTACTTGGCCTCGGCCGGTTACCGAACCGATTCACATTCCGAGGTGATCGCATGGGACTTCACCGATGAGTCTCCCGGCGCTGATGCTCGGGGTTACACCCCCATGGGGGCATTGGCGCCTGCGGTCGAAACCCACCTCGTCAATGCAGTACTCACCAACGGCGCCCGTTACTACGTCGACCACGCCCACCCCGAATTGTCGACACCGGAGTGCACCGACGCGCTGAGCGTCGTTCGGTACGACCGCGCCGCGGAACTGATTGCCCAGGAGTCAATGACCGCCGCCAACCGCATGCTGCCGGAGGGCCAGGAAATCATCTTGTACAAAGACAACTCCGACGGGAAGGGCAACTCGTATGGCTGCCACGAGAACTATCTCGTCGATCGGTCGACTCCTTTCAGCCGAATAGTTCGACATTGCACCAGCCATTTCATCACCCGTCAGATCTATACCGGCGCCGGCAAGGTCGGGGCGGAACTCCCCGGCCAACGCACCGACGAAGTTCCGTTCCAACTGACCCAGCGGGCCGACTTCTTTGAGGAAGAAGTCGGACTAGAGACGACGCTGAAGCGTCCAATCATCAATACCAGAGACGAACCTCACGCCGATGCTCGCAAGTATCGACGCCTTCACGTGATCGTCGGTGATGCCAACCCATCACAGGTCTCCACGTTCCTCAAAGTCGGCACTACGGCGCTTGTTCTAGCGCTCATCGAGGACGACGCGTTCCCGCGAGAAATCGAGTTCGCAGCGCCCGTCGCCTCGATGCGGCATGTCTCACACGATCTGACCCTGAGCGAGCCACTCCCACTCGCTGACGGCACCACCATTACTGCGCTGGAAGTACAGTGGGAACTGTTCGACCTGGCCCGCAAATGGGTCGAGGAGAAAGGTACCGATCTTGTGGGCGGCCCGGTAGCAGAAATGGTGCTTCAGCGATGGGAACAGGTGCTCGGCACGCTTGAACGAGACCCGTTGGAACTCGCCGACCAACTCGACTGGGTCGCCAAGTACCGACTGCTCGAAGGCTACCGAGAACGCCATGAACTCGACTGGAATGATGCTCGGCTGCGCGCCATGGACATCCAATACGGCGATATGCGACCCAGCAAGGGCCTCGCCTGGCGAATCGGGCTTGAGCAACTCGTGAGCGACGACGACGCTCGTCTGGCCATGACCGAGCCGCCGAGCGACACCAGGGCATTCTTTCGCGGCAAGTGCATCCAGCACTTCCCCGAACAAGTTGTGGCCGCGAACTGGGACTCTCTGGTGTTTGACGTTGGCGGCGAGAGTTTGCGTAGGGTGCCCATGATGGAACCGATGCGCGGTACCGCTGCGCACGTAGGTACGTTGTTTGATGAGTGCGACTCAGCGGTGGAGCTTCTCCGCCGCCTGGGAAGCTAGGAACCGAGAATCGGAGACACATATGGCTGAACGAGAGCAAGTTCGCAAGCCCGCTCCGCTGGAGCGTGAGTCCGAAACAACCCAGGCCCCGCCCGCGTCCGAGCGAGGCGAAGAGATCAAGGCCGAACTCGATGACCTCCTTGATGAGATCGACGAGGTGCTCGAGACCAACGCCGAGGAATTCGTGAAGAGCTACATTCAGAAGGGCGGACAGTAGGCACATGAATCTGCCGCTTTTCCGGGCCCAGGATGATCCCGGCCCGAGATTCACCGAACTGCTGCGCCGAAGCGGCTTCGACGAGATGGTCACAGTCGATGGATCGGTTCCCGTCGAGGACTACCGCCACGGCACCACCTGCGTCGCTATTCGCTACGCCGACGGTGTGCTTCTGGCCGGAGACCGCCGCGCAACGTCAGGGCATCTCATCAGCCATCGCTCAATAGAGAAGGTCTTTGCCGCCGACCGGCACAGCGGCGTCGCTATCGCCGGCGCCGCCGGGCCAGCTGTCGAAATGGTCCGCCTCTTCCAATTGCAGCTAGAGCACTACGAGAAGGTTGAGGGCACGTCCCTGAGCCTCGACGGCAAGGCCAACCAGCTCAGCCAGCTGATCCGCAGCAACCTTCCCGCCGCGATGCAGGGCATGGCCGTCGTGCCGATCTTCGCCGGGTTTGATCTCAAGCGCGGAGAGGGACGCCTGTTCGAGTTCGATATCACCGGTGGCCGTTACGAAGAGACCGACCACGCCAGTACCGGCTCCGGCAGCCTGCACGCCGGCACCGTTGTGAAGCTCGGTTACGCCGAAGAGATGGACGTCGGCACCGTGACCGACCTCGCCATCCATGCCCTTTTCGAGGCTGCCGATGAGGACTCCGCCACCGGCGGCCCCGACCCGATCCGCGGCATCTATCCCGTGATCGCCACCATCTCCGCCGACGGCTACAACCGCCTTGACGACGACGAACTAGCGGAGCGCACACAGGCGCTCATCGCCGGCCGTCGCAGGAACTGAGGCTCGCCATGAACATGCCGTTCTACGTCGCCCCCGAACAGGTCATGAAGGACCGGGCGGACTACGCCCGCAAGGGCATCGCCCGTGGGCGCAGTCTGATCGCGTTCCGCTTCGATCAGGGCATCGCCATCTGTGCCGAGAACACGTCGTCCACCCTTCGCAAGGTGAGCGAAATCTACGATCGCATCGCCTTTGCTGGAGTCGGCAAGTACAACGAGTTCGACCAGTTGCGAATCGCTGGGGTCCGTCACGCCGACATGAAGGGTTACTCCTTCAGCCGCGAGGATGTCGACGCTCGAAGCCTGGCTAACCAATACGCGCAGAGCCTCGGTCAGGTTTTTACCCATGAGATGAAGCCCATGGAGGTTGAGATCCTGGTGGCCGAGATCGGCCATGCCGAGGACGGTTCCGAAGACCAGCTGTTCCATATCTTTTACGATGGCACGCTCATGGACGAAGACATGTCAGTGGTACTGGGTGGCGAAACTGACACCATCAGCGATCGATTCGGTGACCTCGATAGCTCGCCAACGCTGCAGGAAGGCCTTCGACGAGCCGTTGATGCCCTCGCCGGCGAAGAACGAGAACTGGTAGCCGAGGATCTCGAAGTGGCTGTGCTGGAACGAGGGAACGAGCGGCGATCGTTCCGGCGATTGTCCGACTCGGAGATATCCAGCCTCCTGGAATAACCCCCAGCCCCGCTCTGGTTCGATGGCTATTAGGTTGACAACGTGCAACGACGCATCTTCGGAATCGAGAACGAGTACGGAGTCACATGCACGCTGCGCGGCCAACGTCGGCTGAGCCCCGACGAGGTCGCTCGCTACCTGTTCCGACGAGTTGTGTCCTGGGGACGCAGCAGCAATGTCTTTCTCGGCAATGGCGCTCGGCTCTACCTCGACGTCGGATCCCACCCCGAATATGCCACCCCTGAGTGCGACTCGATTCATGACTTGGTCGTACACGACAAGGCAGGGGAGCGAATCCTCGAACAGCTCCTCACCAGCGCCGAGGACCGACTCAGCGATGAAGGTGTGCACGGTGACATTTATCTATTCAAAAACAACACCGATTCCGCCGGCAATAGCTACGGCTGTCACGAGAACTACTGCATCACGCGCCGCGATGATCTCAACTCCTACGCCGAAGTCCTGATTCCCTTTCTCGTCAGCCGCCAGATTTACGCCGGTGCCGGCAAAGTCCTCCAAACCGCGCGTGGCGCCATGTACTGCGTCAGCCAGCGTGCTGAGCACATCTGGGAAGGGGTCTCCTCGGCCACGACCAGAAGCCGTCCCATAATCAACACCCGCGATGAACCCCACGCCGACGCCGAGCGATACCGCCGACTTCACGTGATCGTGGGCGACTCCAACATGAGCGAATACACCAACTTCTTGAAAGTGGGCGCCGCGTCGCTCATGCTGCGAATGCTCGAGGAGCCCCAAGTCGTCTTACGAGACATGACACTCGAGAACCCGATCAGGGCCATTCGCGAGATTTCCCACGACACCACCTGCACTCAGCGGGTGCGTCTGTCCAACGGACGCGAAGTTTCTGCCCTCGACATCCAGACCGAATACCTCAATCGCGCAATCCGATTCGCCGAACATCACGAACTCTCGCCCGAGGAGAAGCAGGCGCTCGAGATGTGGGAATACTGCCTCACCGCGATCGAGGACGATCCGCTCAAGCTCGACAAAGAGATCGATTGGGTCATAAAGCACAAGTTGATCGAGGGCTATCGCGAACGCCATGGCTTAAGCCTCGCCGACGCGCGGGTCGCTCTCATCGATCTTCAGTACCACGACGTCAACCGGGAGCGCGGTCTCTTCTATCGCATGCAGAAGCGAGGAATGGTTGAGCGCATCGTTACCGACGCCGAGATCTCTCACGCTGTCGAGAATCCGCCCGAGACCACCCGAGCTCGGCTTCGCGGTGAGTTCATCAAGCGGGCGAAGGAACGTAAGCGTGACTACACCGTCGACTGGGTGCATCTGAAGCTCAACGATCAGGCACAACGCACCGTGCTCTGCAAAGACCCATTCAAGTCACACGATGAGCGCGTTGAGAAGCTCATCGCGTCCCTGTAAACAACACGACGATGAGCAAGCTCGAACGACTGCTGAATCTGACCGCCGCTCTGCTCGATACAGAGATGCCGCTCACCGCTGAAAAGATCTGGGACCGCGTGGGCGGCTACCCCGATGCAAAGGCGTCGTTTCGACGAGCGTTCGAGCGAGACAAGGATGAGCTGCGCGCGATGGGCATACCGATCGACGTCGCGGCTGTTCCGGGCACCGATCCGCCAATTGATGGCTATGTGATCGACCGGGCCGACTATGCCGGCGAGGAGTTGCGTTTTGAACCAGATGAGCTGGCAGCCCTTCATCTGGCGACGAATCTCGTTCGCCTCGACGGGAACGACACCGGTTTGATGAAGCTCGTCGGCGCTGCTCAGATCGATCCCGATGGCATCAATATTGCTGATCAGGTTGGCCGCGTACCGTTCGACGATGCCTTAGCCGCGCTCATCTCTGCCGCCGCTGACCGCAAAGCCGTCGCCTTCTGCTACGCCGACACCGATCGGGTCGTGGAACCTTGGCGACTCTCGTTCTCCCGGGGACACTGGTACTTGAAAGGCTGGGATCGGGTCCGTGGCGCCGAACGCCTCTATCGTTTCGACCGGCTGCAAGGCCCAGTGCAGGTTGCCGGGGCAGCCGAGGAGGCCGTCGGCACGGTGTCAGATCCGCTGGATCTTCGAGGCTGGGAGTTGGGTGACGGCGAACCGACCGCAGCCAGAGTGTTCATCGACGCCGACCAGGCAAGCTGGGCGCGCCACATACTCGGCGAGGTAGACGACGTTGACGGGGGAGTAGTTGCCACGCTTCAGGTACGCAATATGGAAGCCTTCCGCTCGTTCGTCTTGAGCTTTCTGGATCACGCTGAAGTGCTCGAGCCGGCTGAGTTTCGAGACGACATGGTCTCATGGCTCGGAGCGATGCAATGAGCAACCGCCTCACCGCCCCAGACCGACTCGCCCGCCTCCTCTCGGTCATCCCCTGGGTGACTCGACAAGACGACGGGGCACTTATCGAAGACATTGTCACCCGGTTCGACTATCCCAGAGCACAGCTTCTCCATGATCTTCAGGACGTGGTGTTCTTCGTTGGAGTCCATCCGTTCACCCCGGACTCCCTGATCGAGGTCGAGATCGGAGACGAACGGGTTCACATCCGCTACGCCGATTGGTTCAGCCGACCGCTTCGCCTCACTCCTGCCGAGGGCGCCCGCCTTCTTACTGCCGGCCGTTCGGTCCTTCCCCTTACCGAATCTGATGATGACAACAGCGCCGGTCCGCTCCTGCGAGCACTGACCAAACTCGGGACCGCCCTAGGGGAAAGCGCCGCCGACGCAGTCGATGTGCGGCTCGGCCACGCGCCAAGCGACACACTGGCAATTTTGCGTGATGCTGTGGCACGTCAACGACAGGTCGACATCGAGTACTACACCTACGGGCGGGACGAACTCACCGAACGGCGCGTCGACAGCAGTCGAATCTTCAGTGACCAGGGCAACTGGTACCTCAGTGGCTGGTGTCATCGTGCTGGCGGAGAGCGCGTATTCCGTGTTGATCGCGTCCGGGCCGTTGCACTCACAGAGGAGCCCAACACTGATGTTGGGCCGACGAGCGCGTCCTCATTCTCGCTCGACGGTGACTATCCACGTGTGGTACTTCGTCTTGCGCAATCGGCCCGTTGGGTTGTTGAGCAGTATCCGGTCGAGCAAGTCGTCGAAAACGACGACCATATTGACGTCACAATGGTGGTTACGGCCATCCCGTGGCTCGAACGACTTCTCCTGCGGCTGGGCCCGGCCGCGGAACTTCTTCACCGCGACCCGACACTCCCAGAGGATCTACGTAGCAACGCCGCCTCCCGAGTCTCCACGAGATATCAATGACGAAAGCCGTTCCCCCCCCTGCTTCTTTCTTCTGCGGGTAGGGTCACTTCTGTGACTGACGACGCGTGGGGCCTAACCTCCAACCCCCTCCCTGATGCAGTAGCGGGCCAAACCAACACGGAACCGGCAGCGCAACCTCAGGCCACGAAGACGCCCGTCGCCGCTGAACCCGCCTTCTGGACCGGCGACCAAGCCCGCCCTACGCAACCTCGCCCAAAGCGCGGACTTCAGTCCACGCTGCGAGGTGCCGTTGAGTGGATTGCTGTAGCCGTCGGCGCCCTCGCCGCAGCCCTACTAATCAAGAGTTTCCTTCTCCAAGCGTTCTACATTCCGTCGGAATCGATGGTGGAGACGCTGCAGGTTGATGACCGCGTTCTCGTCAACAAGTTGAACTACCGCTTCGGCGATGTTGATCGAGGCGATGTCATCGTCTTCAAGCGCCCTCCAGGTGCTGGCGGCCAAATCGACGACTTCATCAAGCGTGTGATCGCGCTGCCAGGTGAGACTGTGACCTTGGTGAACGGTCAAGTGTTTATAGACGACGTACTCCTCGACGAGCCGTATGTCCGAGGAGCACGGACCGATCCGCTCGTGGCATCGATCGTCAGCCGTGGCTGCACGAATACCCCGGAGCCCGATCGCTGTACCGTCGCGGACGGTTGGTACTTCGTGATGGGTGACAATCGCAACAGCAGCATCGACAGCCGGTCATTCGGACCCATCGGTGAAGACACTGTTGCGGGGCGAGCGTTTTTGAAAGTCTGGCCCCTCGGCGACATGGGATTCCTGTAGCCGGGTGAAGGGCCGCTAGTCCGCGTACTCGCTCGCGACCGCCGCCATCCGATCGCTGTAGTCGCTATAGACCGCGTCGATACCCATATCGATGAGAGCGGCGAGTTGACGTTCATGGTGCGCGTCCCATCCGAAGCACAAGACATCGAAGCGGTGGAACAAGGTAGTGAGCCCGCCGCTCCATTGGTGTTCGCGCAGGTTGACCGCATCGATTCGAGAGGCGGCTAGCTCAGCGGCCCGTCGCTCCGGGCCGCGCTCAAGATGCTCGAGCGACGTTGAGTTCACGAGACGGGCGTCAGGCACTCGATCGCGCCATTCCTGCAGACGGCTCAATTCGGGGTGACAAATCCACAGCCGATCAAGTGCCTCGTGCTCACGTGCGATCGCCACGATGGGATCGAACGTGTCTGGGTTCTTGATATCGACGCTGATCGGGTGGGCCGTTCCGACTGCGGCATACAGTTCGGCGAGGGTAGGGATGTGGTCGCCGAGACGGCCCCGTTCAACATCAGCGATCCAACGACGTGGGAATCGACGTTGCCATCCATCGTGATCAAGGACGACCTGACCATCTTGTGTCAGCCATGCATCGGTTTCCAGACCGGTCGCGCCCAGACGAATGGCGAGGCTGAACGCGTCGATCGTGTTCTCCGAGGCGTGTGCTCGCGCCCCCCGGTGAGCAAACAGCACGGGTGGTTGCCAGAGCGCAGGAATCCGGGTGGACATCGCTTCATGGTGGCACTCCTGTCCGTTCTGGGCACACCCGGCGCACGGTCATCTGGTTTTCGCAAAAAAGAATTAAAGAAATGGGCCCTACCAGCCGTTAATTAAAACGTGGACGGGCCGATGGAGGCTCGCACAAGGGCTGCGACGAACGAGGACGAATTCCAATCATGGCTACCATTCGAGCGAGTTGCGAAACCTGCGGTGATGTTGAGCTCACGACCGATGACATCCGGATCCGTGTTTGCATCGATGACAACCGAGGCGATTATTCGTTCACGTGCCCTGCCTGCGAGATGACGGTGCTCAAAGCCGCCGAGCCTCGCACAATCGATCTTCTTGTCGCCGCCGGCGTAGAGGTGGACGCTTGGAGTCTCCCAGCGGAATTGGAAGAGGCCAAAAGCGGCCGACCGATCAGCCACGACGACCTGCTGGAGTTCCACAACAAGCTCCACGACAACAACTCGTGGGACGAAGCGCTCACTCACTTGCTCGACAGCTGAATCTCGGTAGCCTGGTGGCGTGTCTTGGACACTTCTCCTCCCGGCCAGCGCTGTTGGCCTTTCGCTCATTGCGCTGACATTCGGACTCCGGCTCGTTGAGCGCGAGCTCATCTCGCTGAGGGTGTCCTTGCGCCGATCCGGTGCCGCCGCGGTCGCGGCTCACGACCTTCAGCGAACTGCGAGCCAGGTGCAGGCTCGCGGCGTCGAGATGCGCTTCGATGCGGACCGACGGATCAGCCGTCCATGGCGCTCCCGATCTCACCGCCACGATCGGTAGGATTCGTCGCCATGGGAAACATCGGAGCGCCTGAAGTACTCGTGATCTTCATCATCGCGCTCATCGTCTTGGGTCCGAGCAAGCTTCCCGACGCTGCCCGCCAAGCTGGCAAGGCTATGACCGAGCTCCGTCGACTCTCCAGCGGCTTTCAGCGTGAGCTGAAAGACGCTATGGAGGATCCACTGGCCGAAGAAAAGGCACGCGAGGCCGGCCGCAAGGAAGTAGCCAAGGGTCGGCAGCAAAAGACACATCCACTCGCTGATACGCCTCCTCGCAGTGCAACGGCCTCCGAAAGAACAGAGTCTCACGCGGATACCGGCGACGTATCGGAACCCGCTGCTGAAGTCGAGCCTGGCAATACGCCTGAAGCCGGCCCCGCACCCACCAACACCTGACCCATGGCCAATAACCCTCACGCGGCGCAAATGACGTTGATCGAGCACCTCACCGAGCTTCGCAAACGTCTGATGGTCTCGTTTCTCGCCATCGCGATAGGCGCAATCGTTTGTTGGGTCCTCTATGACCAGATTCTCGACGTACTTCTGCGCCCGTACTGCAATTCGATCAAGCCCGGCGAGAATTGCGACCTCATCGTCACAAGCCCATTGGAGCCATTCAACGTCAAGCTCACGGTGGCGGGCTATGGCGGGATCACGCTCGCTATCCCGGTCGTGCTCTGGCAAATCTGGCGGTTCATCGCCCCCGGGTTGCACCGCCACGAGAAGAAATATGCAATCCCATTCATTCTCAGCGGGGTCGGCTTATTTGGCCTGGGCAGTTGGCTCGCCTATTGGAGTATTCCGAAAGCCTTGGAGTTCCTGGCAAGTATGGGCGGAGAAAATTTCATCGAGTTCTATAAGCCGACCGAGTACATCGGCTTCGTGATCAAGATGATCGTGGCCTTCGGCGTTGCCTTTGAGTTCCCGATTCTTCTGATATTTCTCCAGATCCTCGGCATCCTCGACAACGAGACACTGCGCAAGGGTCGGCAATACGCCATGGTTGGGATTGTGGTGATCGTCGCGGTGATCACCCCGAGCGGGGACCCGTTCACCTTGATGGTGCTTTCCGTGCCGATGTATCTCTTCTACGAGATCTCCATCCTGTTTGGCCGAATCCGAACCAAACGCCAACTGAAGGCCCGCGCCCAATCCGAAACCGTCGAAGCCGACGCGTGAGCGATCCGGCCAGCAAAGCCTTCGAGTACGACCGGTTCCAGCTCGAAGCGTTCAAGCACATCGACGCCGGGCGGTCGGTGATTGTCGCCGCGCCGACCGGAAGTGGCAAAACCACAGTGGCCGAACACGCGATCGATCGCGCACTCGGCCGACGCCGCCGAGCGTTTTACACGGCGCCGATCAAGGCGTTAAGTAATCAGAAGTTCCGTGATCTCACCGGGAGAATCGGCGGCTCACGCGTGGGTTTGCTCACCGGCGACAATGCGATCAATCCCGACGCGGACATCGTGGTCATGACCACAGAGATCCTCCGTAACATGCTGTACGAAGGGCGAAATCTCGACGATCTCGACGTGGTGGTGCTCGACGAAGTCCACTATCTCGAAGATTCATTCCGCGGGCCGGTCTGGGAGGAAGTCATCCTCCAACTCCCTCAACATGTGGCATTGGTCTGCCTGTCGGCCACGGTCTCCAACACCGACGAAGTCGGCGGCTGGATGGAATCGGTACGAGGCGAGACAGCGGTTGTGGTCGAGACCACCCGGCCTGTTGCGCTCAGCAACATGTATGTCGTCGGCGATCGGCGGGGGCACCGGGTCCATGCCATCGACACACTCGTGGAGGGCCAACCCAATCCCGAGGGTCCCCGCTTCGATCCGGACCCGCGGCGGGGCAGAGGTGACCGACGAAACCGTCCGAAGTCACCATGGAGCATTCCGAACCGGTTAGAGGTCCTTGACCTTCTCGAAACTCGCGATCTCCTACCCGTGATCTGGTTCGTATTCAGCCGCAAAGGCTGCGATGAGGCCGCCATCACATTGGAGCGGGCGGGTGCTCGATTCACCAATAATGACGAGGCAGCCCGTATCCGGGTAATCGCCGAGGAAAAGCTTTCCGGTCTCCCCGCCGCTGATTTGGCCGTGCTCGATACCGACGCGTTTGTGCGGCGACTCGAGCGGGGGATCGCTAGCCATCACGCCGGACTAGTGCCCGCCGTGAAAGAGGCGGTCGAGGTGTGTTTCGCCGAAGGCCTTGTCCGGGTGGTGTTCGCCACGGAAACACTCGCCCTCGGCGTGAACCTTCCAGCTCGCAGCGTCGTGATCGATAAGCTCACCAAGTTCACGGGTGAGGGGCACCAGGCCCTCACCCCGTCACAGTTCACCCAACTCACGGGACGCGCCGGCCGACGGGGCATCGATACCCATGGCGTCGCCGTTGTGCCATGGTCACCGTTCTCTCAGTTCGAACAGGTCTCCTCACTTGCCGGATCCAGCACGTTTCGGCTCCGGTCCGCATTCCGACCGACCTACAACATGTCGGTCAATATGCTGGAGCGGCACGGAGCGGATGATGCCCGTGCGCTCCTCGCCAGATCCTTCGCCCAATACCAGGCAGACGCAAAAGTGTCGACACTCGAGAATCGGCTGGCCCGAGAACGCCAACGCGTTACCGAACTGGAAGCGGTGGTCGCCGAACTTCCCCCAGAGCCCGAGGTCACCATCACCGAGGACAGTGCGGATTCCATCGCCAACGCGGTGAGCCAGCTACGTCCTGGCGACATCGTTCTCGATGACGATGGTGACAGGCTGGCCGTGCTCGGTGTGAGCTGGCGAAAGGGAGGTAGAGCCCGCATCCGCCTCGTCGGCGAAACCTCTCGCGAACACCGCTGGGATCTTGGCGAGCTTGAGCGTGCACCTGTGACAGTGGGGAACATCGAGCTTCCGTTTCCTATGGCTCCCGAGCGGGCCGACTACCGCTCCGACGTGGCTACCCGCCTCAAGCGAAGCGGTGTCAAAACCAACAAGCGGGCTCGCCGCCGTCGTGGAGACGATCCACGAGGCAGCCTCGAACGAGCAAAGCGAGAGGTCGATGCGCTCCGACGCCAAGCACGGCGCGACAGTGCGTCAATCGCTCGCCGGTTCGACGCCGTGTGCGCAGTACTCCGGGACCGGAACCATCTCGCCGACTGGACCGTCACCGACTCTGGAGAACTACTTCGACGGGTGTATCACGAGCTCGATCTGCTGGTGGCCGAGTCCATCGGCGCCGGGATCTTCGACGGTCTCTCCGCCGCCGAGCTTGCGTCTGTTGCCAGCTGTTTGACCTATGAGCATCGAAGTGCCGGCCCCCCGCCAGAGGCTCGCTTCCCGAGCAAGACAGCGTTCACGAGACACCGTGACATGGACCGCCTCGCCCGCGACATCGGGCGAGTAGAGCGCCACCATGGCGTACCTGAGTCCCGCCTTCCCGACCCCGGCTTTGCCGCTATCGCGCACAGTTGGGCGACCGGAGAGGACCTCGGTGTGATTCTTGGGGCCGTCGACGACCTCACGGCCGGCGACTTTGTTCGCAATGTCAAGCAGTTGATCGATCTTCTCCGCCAAATTGGAATGTGCGCCTCCACCCCGGCGACTGCCAGCGCCGCCAGAGCAGCCGCCGACAGCATCCACCGAGGGGTCGTCGCCCTCTCCGGCTCCGTCACCACGCCGTGAACGCTCGCAGGTTGAATGCCACCGGGATCCAGCATGGGTGTTGAACGCAACCAGGACTGGGGTGAAGTCGCCGACGTGCCCGATGGCATCGAGTGGTTTTCGAGCGACCGAGCCGCAGCGGTCGCAATTTCGACCGCTCGTCGAACCAACAAAACAATCCCTCCGATCGGCCTCACCGGTGGCGATCTCTACCAGACCCTCGGGGGTTCACGGTCAGCGCCAGCTGCGGAGGGAACCTCGGCGACCAAGCTCTCGATAGATCTTGGCGCTGCGTTACTCGACGGGAATCTTCATTGGTTCCTCGCCCATCTGGTTGCGCGACGGTCATGGCTGCGTGGACGGGTCGTCGTCGCCGCGAACGCCGCCCATCTCGGCTCGTGGAACATCGCTCCGAAGGCCCACCCGGGTGACGGACGACTCGACACCCTTGACGCAACCCTCGCATTCAGCGACCGGCTGAAGGCTCGGAGTCGACTTCCACTCGGCACACACGTGCCGCATCCTGACATCACAATGCGGCGCTCGAAGGCAAGCCAGTGGGAGTTCAGGCGAGCCGCGCCGATATATCTCGATGGCGCTCGTATCGCCGTCGTCAGTTCCCTAAGCGTCCGACTTGAGCCAGATGCCGTCGAGGTCTGGATCTAGGCGGGGGAGTGGATGCACCCTCGTCGCGAGAGAGCGGACGACGTAGCACAGGTTCGTGAGAGCTAGCATCGCGACATGGACGCAGCCGAAGCCAAACTCCGTGTACGCGCACAAATCGAAAAGCTGGCGCCGACTCTGATCGAACTGTCCCACGCCATTCACGAACGGCCCGAACTCAACTTTGAGGAGCACTTCGCCCACGACGTGCTGACCGGCACGCTGGAGGACAACGGCATTGATGTGCAACGTGGCGCCTACGACATGCCTACTGCCTTTGATGCCCGCGTCGGCACGGCCGGTCCCCACATCGCAGTCTGCTGTGAGTACGACGCGTTGCCCGAGATCGGCCATGCGTGCGGTCACAACGTAATCGCCGCTGCCGGATTGGGAGCCGGGCTCGGCGCAGCAATCGTAGCCGAGGCGCTTGGAGGCTCACTCGCCATCCTCGGCACCCCAGCTGAAGAGGGCGGCGGCGGCAAGGAGTTCATGATTCGGCGCGGGGCATTCGACAATATCGACGCAGCGATGATGGTGCATCCGGCCGACCGCGACCTCCGCACCATGCATACGATCGCGATCCACACGATGGACGTTGAGTATCAAGGTCTTGCCGCACACGCAGCTGCAGCACCAGAAAAGGGACTCAACGCCCTCGACGCGGCCGTGCTCGGATACAACAACGTGGCGGCGCTGCGCCAACACATCAATCCGGCCGAGCGCATTCATGGCGTCTTCACTGACGGCGGTGTCAAGCCAAACATCGTTCCCTCCCATGCCGCCGCCCAGTGGTACGTGCGCTCCGCGAACATGGACTCGCTCGAGGTGTTGAAGGAGCGCGTGCTCGCATGTCTGCATGGGGGCGCCCACGCTGCCGGCTGTCAGATGACCCATGAATGGAACGATCCGCCGTTCTACGACATGATCGACAACACGCCTCTGCTTGACGCATACGTCCGCAACGCTTCCGAGATCGGCCGCGTTGTGATCCCAGAGGAACCCGGAAAGATCGTGGTCGGCTCTACCGATATGGGAAATGTGAGTTACACGGTCCCTGCCATCCATCCGATGATTCAGTGCGCACCAGAGGGCACGGCGATCCACACCGAGGACTTCGCCCGTTATACGAATACCGAGCAGGCCGACCAGGCTGTGATCGATGGCGCACTGTCGATGGCCTTCACCATCGTCGAGTGCTGGGCCGATGCTCAGACCATGGACGTGATCCGCGGTGACTTCCAACCCAACGCATAAGGTCACCGTCGCATGACGGTCTACATCGCCGAAGAATTCACCGCTGCTGAGGCCGACGTTCTTCGTCGTTACTTCACGAACCTTGATCAGCCTGTCTTTGCCCTGGTCAATCTTCCCGAGGTCGTGAAGGGGGCCCTGTTCGCCCGGTACTCACGCACTGCCCTCAGCCTGCGTCGACTCTTTCTCAAAGAGTTCGTCGGCGAACTCGATATCGAGGGTGATCGGTCCATTGATGCCACCGTCGGTCTTCGGCGCGCAGAGGAACTCTACGACACTGTCTTCTTCGAATATGGCGATGACAGTGTGGCTCAACTCGGCGGCGTTCACCTGGCCTGTGAGCAGGCATCGAACGTCCTCACGAAGATTCTTGAGTGGGGGCGCCTCATGTCGTACCTCGAGCAGTCCACTCGATACATCGCCTATGACCAGCGACTGGGCGGACGGTATCGGTACTACCGCGATCCCGAGATTCTCACGTCCCCACTCGGTACTCGCTATGTCGCCGACATGGACCGCATGTTCGACGGCTACTCAGGGTTGGTACCCCAACTCCAGGAATTCTTTCGAGCGGTTGAGCCCAAGGACCCAGCCGACAGCGACTTTGCGTACCGGACGGCAATCAAGGCCCGTGCCTTGGATTCCATCCGAGGCATGCTTCCTTCCGCTTCCTTATCCAACGTCGGTATTTATGGCACCGGTCAGGCCTACGAGGCGCTGCTGTTGCGAATGCGAGCACACCCGCTACCGGAAGCCCGTGCCTACGCCGACATGATGCTCACCGAGCTTCGCAAGGTTGTCCCGTCGTTCCTGAAGCGTGTCGATCTACCCGATCGGGGCGTGCGAACCTCTGGCTACATGTCTGACATCCGCCACAGCATGGAAGCCCTGACCGACTCAATCTTTGGTGACTCGGTCGGCGGTCCCGTCGCTGATGACACGCTTGAACTCGTCGACTTCGATCCGGATGGTGAAATCAAGGTCGTCACCGCGATTCTGTATCCCCACACGTCGTTGTCGGAGCGCACCGTTGATGCGCGGGTACGCCAGATGACAGTCGAGGAACGACTGGACATCATCAAGGGCTACGTCGGCAATCGTGGCAACCGACGCCACCGTCCCGGACGCGCCTTCGAACGTACCGATTACCGCTTCGATGTGTTGGGTGATTATGGCGCGTTTCGAGATCTCCAGCGCCACCGGATGCTGACCATCGACTGGCAGCAGCTATCCACGCGGCACGGCTACGTCCGCCCAGCAGCGGTCGACGCCGCTGGCGTTGCCGATCAGTTCGACTCAGTGATGGAGCGCAGTGCGGCGCTCTACGCCGATCTCGCCGAAGATCATCCCGATCAGGCGTCCTACGCGGTCTCGCTGGCCTATCGAGTGCGGTACTCGATGCAGTTCAACGCACGCGAGGCCATGCACATGTTGGAGCTTCGTACAGGCCCTCAGGGCCACGAGGCCTACCGCCGGGTATGTCAGCGTATGCACACGCAGATCAGCGAGGTGGCGGGCCACAAGGCGCTAGCAGAGGCGATGAAATTTGTCGACCACAGCCTCGAGCCCACATTGGGTCGGCTCGAGGCTCAGCGACGGGCAGAAGAGAAGCGCAGCGGCCGTGACAGCGGCTGAGGAGCGACAGGGCCATCGCCGAGGCCATCGGTCATGACGCTCGGCCGACTTCACGAAATAGCTTTCGGGTCCTCGGCACAATGAATTGAGCGACAGCGCTGCATCATTTTCAGATTCAATGATCGAAATCCACCGCCTACGACTCTGATTCGGGCATGATCCTGACTTGATCGCGTGACGTAGGCGACACTGAAATGTGTCATTTGAGGTTGCACCGCGTCAGCCAGTGTCTATGATCCGCCGAACACCCCCGACCAGGTAGCACATGTCCGAAGAAGACGACACCCCTGAAGAACAGTCACTCGAAGAACTCGCTGAGGCGGAACTCAGCGATGGCGAGCTTGACGACGATGACGATGACGCCGACGGCGTTGCCGACGCCTTTGAAGATGAAGATGAAGATGAGGACGACGTAGAGACTCCTGCCTCTGCCGCCGACGACGACGACGACGACGACGACGAGGTCGAAGCAGATCTCGACGCAATCCTCAAAGTTCGGATCGCCGCTGGCGATGACGATGATGATGACGACGAGGACAAACCTCCAGTCAAGAAGGAGACGCCTCCAGGCGAGGCCGAACCGGTACAGGCCAAGCAGGACCATGAGTTCCTCTGCCCGGCGTGCTTCCTTCTCGTCAACAACGCCGCCGTCTCCGACAACGAATGCCCCCATTGTGGAGAACCGTTGGGCGACATTTCGTGAACGAGGATCGGTCCGTCGACCAGGTCCTCGACCTTTTGGTCTACGCGCCGATCGGGTTCGCGCTCGAGGCGAGAGAACTCCTCCCACAACTTGCAGATCGCGGGCGCGGCCAAGTCGCTCTCATGCGCCTGGCTGGCCGTATGGCCTCTCAGCAGACGTCTGACGGCGACGTGACTGACACGCTACGGCACGGTGTCGGCATCGTTATCGGCGGGCTCTCCACCTTGTTAGGGACCGACGAGGCTTCTTCGGCTGCGACCGCGGCGCCGACAACGGGTTCCGCTGTGGCCGGAGCGCCGATTCCCGGGTATGACGAGATGACTGCCCGGGAGATCGTTGCCCTGCTCGTAGGTCGACCCATCGATGAGTTGACCACAATTTACGTTTACGAAAAAGCCAACCGTGGCCGCTCAACGGTAATCAATCGCGTCGAACAGCTTCTGAGCTGAGGATGGACGTCACCGCCCGCCGAGCGCAGGCCGATGATCTTTCGATCATGGTTGCGCTGGCCGAGGCGGCAATCAGCGAGCTAACTCCGGTTCGAGGCGGCTCTATCTGGTCACGCTACGAGGCGCGCCCAGAGCCCCTCGCTCCTACGTTTCATGCACAGATGAGCGACGATAACGCACTCGTAGCGGTCGGCAGTATCGATGAAACCATCGTCGGCTACGCAGCAGGGCGCCTCGTTGAACTCCACGACGGGTCAACCATGACGGCACTTTCGGATATCTACGTACTGCCCGGTGCCCGAGGTGTCGGGGTGGGGGAGTGCCTCATGGAATGGATCGTCGACTGGAGCCGCACGACGGGCTCGATCGGGATCGATTCAATCGCACTACCCGGTGATCGCAGTACAAAGAACTTCTTCGAATCATTCGGGTTGGTGGCACGAGCGATCACGGTTCATCGATCGCTCAGGTGACTACAACGCCCGTCCTTGCGGTGAGCGCCCTTGTGATCGACAGCGGCGAGATCCTTCTCGTTGAACGGGGCAGGGGCCCGCGGGTCGGAGACTGGGCGATACCCGGCGGCCGAGTGGAACAGGGCGAGATGCTGGCAAAGGCGGTGGAGCGGGAGGTCCGTGAAGAGACCGCGCTCACCGTTGAACCCGGCGAGTTGGTCGGCATCAACCAGATAATCGAAGACCCCCATCACTATGTTGTCGCCTGTTTCCACGCCCGATTAGTCGGCAAGCGAGAGCCCGCGGCCGGTAGCGATGCTGCTGCAGCTCGCTGGTTTCCCTTGGACGAGATCAGGATGCTCCGACTGGTGCCTGGGCTTCTCGACTTCCTCGACACCCACGGAGCTGTGGGCGGCTGAGCCTCAACGGCCCTTCCAAACGGGAGGCCGCTTCTCGATGAAGGCCCGTGGGCCCTCAGCCGCATCCTCGGTCCGGGCAATGATGTTGAAGGCTTTGCCGGCTGCCGCCATCCCCTCTGCGTCGCTCTGGCCCGGAGCATCAAGAATCAGTTGCCTGCTGGAGCGCACGGCAAGCGGGGCGTTGGCGTTAATGCGCTCGGCAAGCGTCATGGCGCATTCGATGACACCACCCGGCTCACAGAGATCGTTGATCATCCCAAGTTCATATGCCCGCTCAGCATCGATTGTGTCACCCGTCAGTGCGAGCTCCATGGCGACTGCCGGCGGAAGCACCCGAGGGAGCCTGACGAGGCCACCTGCGGCCGCCACCAGCGAGCGTTTGACCTCAGGGATACCGAACCTTGAGCCCTTGGCGGCCACCCGAAGGTCACAGGCAAGGGCAATCTCTGTGCCGCCGGCTACGGCATGGCCGTCAACCGCAGCGATCAACGGCTTCGTGCGTTTGCGCCAAGCAATACCGCCGAAACCCCCTCGCTCAGTCCAGAGCGCGTCGGCGTTTCCCGCAGCGATCTCCTTCAGATCCGCTCCCGCACAAAAGACGGGGCCGTAGTGTCCAAGGATCGCGACCCAAAGCTCGTCGTCGTCTTCGAAGCGGTCAATGGCGGACTCGATGGCCTGGGCCATCGCTCCATTGATTGCGTTGCGTGCTTCGACTCGATCCAAGCGAATGACGGCAATCCGTCCTTCGACCTGGAAGTCGATCACTCTTCTTCGCTCTCCGCGACCTCATCCATCGGCGCTTCAGCGATAGCCGCTTGCTCTACAGGTGCCTCATCGATCGGTGCGGGAGCTTCAGCAACGGGTGCCTCTACAACCGGCGCCTCTACAACCGGACTCGGCGAAGCCTCGGTCACCGGGGCGACGGGCGGCGCCGGCGGGGGAGGGGGAGTGCGGCGCCCACGGCCGCGGCCTTTGGGCGCCGGCGGTTCGACACCGAAGAGCTTGGCGATCGCCGGTGTACGCGATGCAAGCTTCTTTACCGCAGTGAGTAGTTCGTCGCTCGGCTTCGCCGGGATGCCCTCGATAACAACCAGCGAGCGCACGGGCGAGAACGCCACGGCATCAAGCACGGTGGCCCAACGGTCCGAGGTGACCTCCGCGGTCAGCGATGCTGATGCAGCTTCCGCGAGCTTGGCCGCCATGTCGACAGGCAAGGGCGCACCTGCCTTCGGGGGACGTGAGCTGAGACGCAGAGCTCGAACGGTTCGGCCGTCAGCAATGGTGGCGGCGAGGTCGTCGAGCCATTTGCGGTGCTCGCTGTCGGCGCGGGCCGCTAGGCCTACACGGAGCTGATCAGCCAGGGCACGGGATTCCTCATCCCGGGCAGCGTTCTCAGCAGCAGCGACGACGCTGCGAATATCACGCAGGTCGATCTCTTCAATCCCAGAGACTGCGGCTTCGGCGCGATCACGCCACTCGGCCGCCTTGAGCTTGGGAGTTATCTTCTCGGCGAGCGACACGAGGGGCTGCACCTTGATCTTGGGCATGCCTTCCGCGGCAGCCTTCTCATTCATGTTCTCAACGGCCTGACGAACAGCAGGGACGCCGCCTCGCAGCACCTCATCGGCCAGCAAATGCTGCGCCTGCGGCAGCGCCTTCAGCGCAGCCTGGCGATGTGCACGGCCTGGGCGCAAGCGGGGAGCCTTGGGACGAGCCGGCGGTTTCGGTCGTTCCGTACGTTCGGGCCGGTTACCGCCCTTCCCACGCTCACCGCGGCTGCGATCTCCGCGCCCACCACCGTCACGACCACGACCACCCTCACGACCACCCTCACGACCACCATCACGGCCACGACCACGGCCACCACCGCTGCCGCGACGTCGGCCACGATCATCACCATCACCACCACGCCCACGACCGGCAAGGACCTGCGTAACAAGCGGCTCATCGCGACCAGAGCCGAGTAGCTCAAGGAAATCCGGCTCTTTGCGAGCGCCCTTGGGCGCAAAGACAGTCGTGACGACAAGGCCATCAAGGTCTGCCTCGGCCTCAACCTTCACCACGTCGCCTACGCCGACGCCGTCGGGGAGGAGGGCGCTATTCAGCAAACCCTTCGGTTGCTTCGCACCAGCGGCGCGCCACGTATACGTGCCGTCGCCGAGCGAGGAAGTGAGTTCGATGTCAAGCCTGTGTGCCACGGGAGAAAACGGTATCGCCCGCAGCACCATAGAGCGACCCGGAACCCAGGGTTCTACGGAGAGAGATCAGACGGATCAGTATTGGAACCACACACAATGACACTCAATACCGAGCCGGGCTCGGCCACAAAGGCACCGCTGGTCAGTGCAGCAAGAGCCGTCGCACCTCCTGTTTCGGCTACAACGCCGACTTCTTCCCAGAGTCGGCGCCGCGCATCCAGGATCGCTTCGTCGCTCACGAGCACTGACTGCACGCGGCCTTCGAGGGCACGAAAGGCCAGTTCACCAACAGTTCGAGCCCCCAAAGAGTCTGCGGCAACGCCACTCACATCGACCGTCGTTCGCTTGCCGAAATCAAGCGCGGCCCGCAGGCATTGACTCCTTTCGGGTTCCACACAGATGATTTCAACATCATTCGGAATGGACAGGGCCAGCCCAGCGGCGAGGCCACCACCGCCAACGGCCACCACCACGGCATCGAGTTTCGCCGTCTGCTCGACGAGTTCGACTCCCATGGTTGCCTGACCCGCAAGGGTCAACATGGCGTCAAACGGGTGGATGCTGAAGGCACCAGTCTCAACTTGGCGGAGGTCGCACGCGATTTGTGCGTCGTCGTAGACGCCTTCGATGACGTGTACCGTTGCGCCGCGTTGACGAATTCGTTCGATCTTGACTGGTGCGGAGATTGCCGGCACAAAGATCTCCGCAGGAACACCCAACGCTCGGGCCACGTGGGCGACGGCGATGCCATGGTTGCCACCCGAGGCAGCGATCAGGCCGGACGAAGGAGGAGGAGGAGCAGCAAGCGCGCTGTTGAAGCTGCCACGCGCCTTGAACGACCCGGCGTGCTGGAGCGACTCCAGCTTTAAGACCAACTCGACGGATGGGTCAGTCCCAAAGGTCCCAGAACCAGGATTGATCAATGGTGTCCGGCGGACATGTCCCCGCAAGCGGTCGACCGCCGCTTTGATGTCGTCAGGTGTCGGTAACTCAGCCATGCACCACACTGGCACGTCGGCGCCACAAACCACCGATCAAGTAGTCATGCACGTCGATACACGCTCACGGGCTGGAGGCACCCTTTGGAATGTCTAGAAAAGGCCGGAAATCGTCGTTATGTAAAGTACCTTATTGATTGGAAGGGCGTCCGGCGATATTCGCAGTGGCCTCGTTTGTCGCTGGGATCGAACGGGACGTTCACGATGGCATGAGCCATCCCGGCGAGAGGCGCTTGTCTAATCGAGAACCGGGTGTCCCTTTGACACGATTGTGCCAGGGATCAGGCTGGCGCTGATCGTGCCGTCGGGAGCTACGAGTACCTCGGCCACTGCGGTTTGACGGGTGAGGTTGTGCCAAACGAAGTTGCCAAGCGACCAGAAGATGGGCCGGTCGTTGTAAAATTCGAGCGGTTGAACCCGGTGTGGACCGTGACCGAACACGGCATCGGCACCGGCGTCGATCAGAGCGTGGGCTCGAGGGATGTCGTCGGCCGCCGGGCTGAAGGTCTTCTCAATGCCCCAATGGATCGTAACAAACACATAATCAGCACGCTCGTTGGCGGCCTCCACGGCCGCGACCATGACGTCGATATCACCGTAGGCCATGCCTGCCTTTGCATCGGTGGCCTCCCACGCTCTTGAGCTGTTGACCGCGTTGAACCCGAGCACTGCAAACGTGACATCGTCGCGCTCAAAGATCGCCGGCCGGGTCGCCGCCGCGAGGTCCATCCCGACGCCGACCGGCTTGATTCCGGCGGCTGCCACATTGAAATAGCCATCTATCAACGCTGGGATTCCGAAGTCTGCACCGTGATTGTTGGCAAGGTTGGCCACCTCGATACCCGCGTCTCTGGCTGGCGCCAAAGCCTCGAGTGGGCAGCGGAAATTGTAGGTCTTAGGAACTCTCGTCCCTAGCAGCGATGGCGCGCACTCCAGATTGATGATCGTCAGGTCGTCGTCCAAGAACAGCCGACCCATCCCCGACCACGCATCGGAGTACGGAAGTTGCGGATTAGGACCGTAGCCCGGGTCAAAGTTCACATCGCCGACGGCGTGAACGACGAATGGACGCTGGCACACCGTGATCGACTCGTCGTGAGCCACCGGCGGCATCCCTCTGTAGCGATACAGGAACGTAGCGAGCTGACCCCGAGTTACGGGCTCGTCCGGCGAGAACCGACCGGGGGCCGTACCAACGGTGATTCGTTCCTCTGCGAGCCAACTGACGGGCTCCTGCTGCCACCCTGCGACGACGTCGGAGAAGTCGTGCGGCGCAGCGGGAGGCGGGCTCTCGTAGCGGTAGAGGAACGCGGCAAACTGCCCGCGGGTGACAACATCGCTCGGAGCAAAGCGGCCACCGCCGACACCGTTCGTAATCCCCTCTTCGGCCATCCATGCCACAGCGTCGGTCGCCCATGCGGGGGAAGTATCCGTGAAAGGCGCTGGGCCGGCAGGTACCGGGGTCCCTGCAAGGCGGTGGAGGAAGGTAGCTGCTTCAGCCCTCGAGAGGATCCGGCCCGGCTCGAAACACCCGGTACTGGTGCCAGTGGTCAACTTATTCTCGAGAAGCCATGCCACGCCGTCCTCGTAGTACGAACCTTCAACGACGTCGGAAAATCGTGCGTCAGCCGGAGCTTTGCCCCCAAGGGTCAGAAGCCCCACCATAAGAACTACGGCGGTTCCCCGCGCCACCAATTTGCCGATGCCAAAACGCTAGCGCACGTGCAACGCATGCTGGGGCCATCGAGCGCAACGCTAGCCTTCGCGATTGTGACCGACCGCCGGCGTCTCGCCGTTCGCCTGACCGCCGATGCCCTGCGCCATGTCCGCGCCGGCCATCCGTGGGTGTACGACGGCTCGGTCAAAGACGTTTCACACATAGGTGAGGCCGGTGACCTGGCCGTGATCTTCGACGACAAACGAAACTTCGCGGCCATCGGCCTGTGGGACCCCCACTCCCCCATCCGCATCCGGATATTGCACAAGGGTAAGCCAGCCCAAATCGATGACGCCTTCTGGCGGGGCCGCCTCCAAACGGCCATTGCACACCGCCAGATCCTGCTCGATGATCCCGACAACACCGGTATTCGCCTCGTCAACGGTGAGAACGATCAACTGCCCGGATTGATTGTTGATCAGTACGCCGACGTGCTGGTAATCAAGCTGTACTCCTCGGCGTGGGGAGCGCATCTGGATGCGATCACCAACGCGCTCCAAGACCTTCTCCAACCGGTCACGATCTTTTTACGCCTAGCTCGAGATACCGCTCGTAACACTGCCGCCCCCCTTTCCGATGGTCAGGTCCTTCACGGTCCCCGTGCACCCGGTCTGGTCTGGTTCAAGGAAAATGGCCTCACCTTCGGCTGCTCACCGGCAACCGGGCAGAAGACGGGCACGTTTCTCGACCAGCGCGACAATCGTGCGCTCGTGGCCCAGCACAGCAAGGACGCGAGCGTGCTCGATGTCTTCTGCTGCAGTGGCGGGTTCGCCGTTCACGCGGCCGCAGCCGGTGCGAGGCTCGTCCACACCATCGACCTCTCCCCTCACGCGATCGACGAAGTTGCTGCGAACCTCGACGCCAATCGTGCGGTCATTCGCGCCGATCTCACGGTTGAGTCCACGGTTGGCGATGCATTCGAGGCAATGGAGGCGCTGGTCCGAGACGGCCGACGCTTCGACATCGTCGTCATCGATCCACCGTCGTTTGCCCCGCGTGAGTCCGCCGTCCCCATGGCACTCCGGGCCTATCAGCGGCTGACCGCCCTCGGTCTCCAGCTCGTCAACGATGGCGGTCTACTCTTCCAAGCCTCGTGCTCCAGCCGGGTCGATGCCGAAGACTTTTACGCGACAGTTCACCTCCAAGCCGACCTCGCCGGCGTCACGCTGACCGAGATTGAACGCACCAGTCACGCCCTCGACCACCGCGTTGGGTTCGTTCACGGCGCCTACCTGAAGGCGTTACTCACCCAGGTGGAGCGCTGATCAGTCCGCTGACTGGCTGAAAACCGGCAGGCACTTCTCGAACAAGGCCAGACTCCTGCGTTACCGTGAGTGACGCATGAGCATGCCTGACCCTGGATCAATGTGGGAAACCCGCTATGGCGGTGTCGATGGATTTCTCTATGGCACCGAACCCAACGACTTTCTCGCCAAGACTGCTCGTTCCCTCACGATCGGCGACGTTCTGTGTGTTGCTGACGGGGAAGGGCGCAATGGTGTCTTTATGGCAGAACTGGGCCATCGAGTGACCTCGGTCGACCTGACACAGTCGGGGATGGACAAGGCGGCCCGCCTGGCCGTTGATCGAGGTGTCGGCCTCGCCACCGTTGTCGCTGACCTGGGAGTTTACGACATCGGCATCGAGTGTTGGGACGTTATCGTCTCGATCTTCGCCCACATGCCACCGCCGGTCCGACGCACGCTTCACGCCAACATCGTCGCCGCGCTACGGCCCGGCGGTGTGCTGATCCTCGAGGCGTATACACCCGATCAGGTCGGCCGCGGGACGGGTGGGCCGCCCATTCCCGAACTCACGATGAATCTTGGAGCATTGACCGAGGAGCTGGCGGGCCTAACGTTCGAGCATGAGCGTGAGACAATTCGCTGGGTGGTTGAAGGCTCAGGCCACACCGGTGACGGTGCCGTCGTCCAGGTGATCGCTCGCAAGCCGGCCTAGAGGTGGCCGAGCGGCGGGTCCAGTGCCGCTAGCGTTGGCTAGATGGCTGAGGACGACCGGATCGAGCTGACCTACCGCCTCTGGAGCACCGGGGCAAACGAGTCGTTCGAGGAATACATCGATCACCTACGCGGCCTCCTGCCTCGCCATCGAGGACTGATGGAGCGTCGCGTGCGTCCGGTCGACGATGCGCTCACCGCTCCGGATGCCCTGGTGGTCTTCAGCTTCCCTGATGTCCCATCAATCGACGGCTTCCTGCGTGACCCGCTTCGTGCCGATGCAGAAGCGCTTGCGGGTCGAGCGATTTCGCGGTCGATGATCACTGATGGGCGCCATCGCGCCGCAAACGATGCCGCTGTCGATGCCGATGTCGTCTTGCTGCGAGAGCCTGAGTGACCGACTCAACCGACGACTCAGCTATCGGTGTCGAATGCCGAGCATCAGCTATCCATGGCAATGGAGCCTTCGCAACGCATGCGTTTCTCGTCGGGGACCATGTGGGCGTCTATGTGGGCGAGCCGACCAATGACGACGGGATGCACGTTCTCTGGATCGAGACTGACGACGGCAAGTGGCGAGGCATCGATGGCACTGGCGTACTTCGCTGGCTCAACCACAGCAAGAATCCCAATGTGGAGTTCGATGGACCCGATCTTCTCGCAATCGTGGCAATCAATCCGGGTGACGAACTGACCTTCCACTATGGCGAAGAGTGGGAAGACCTCGTTGACAGCGAGGAGGAGGAGGAGGAGTAGTAGCTCACTCCGTTGCCGGCTGCCAATGGGCAACCGGCCCTGCAACGCCATCGGCGAGAGCCCAACCCTGGCCGCGTACCAGCTGAGCATGAACGAATGCCTTGGCCCGCACGAAGGCATCGAGCGGTTCAACCCCACGAGCGAGCAGTGCCGTGGTGGCAGCCGCAAATGTGCAGCCAGAGCCACGAACGTGAGGCGTGTCGAGATGGTCACCGACAAGCCGGTGGGCGGTTCCAAAGCGATCTATCGCTATGTCAGTGGCATCCCCGGTCAGCGATCCGGCCGTGACTACCACCCATTCCGCTCCAAGTGACGCCAAATCGGTGGCCGCGGCCTCAACGGCCCTGACCGAATCGAGGGTTCGCCCCGTGAGCAGGGACGCCTCTGCGATGTTGGGTGTCAGGACGCGGGCTCGGGGAATGAGCAGCGATCGGTAGGCCGCCTCAACCTCCGGTCGGGCGAACTGAATGCCGCGGCCGTCGACCAGGACGGGATCAACCACCGGTGCCGGTAGTTGTCCGTCATCGATCAACTCGGCAATGAGTGCCACCGATTCCGCTTCAAGGACCATCCCAGTCTTCGCACCGGCAATCGTAAACTCACTGGCCACCGCGGCGATCTGAGCGGCCACAAACGCCGTCTCCATCGGAAGCGCTCGGCTCATCGTCGTGAGCGTTTGGGCTGTGACCGCAGTTACCGCCACGGTACCGTGCACGTTGAGCGCGGCGAAGGTCGTGAGGTCGGCCGCCAGCCCGGCGCCGCCGAGAGGATCATGAGCAGCGACAGCGAGAACGACAGTTGGTACAGAGAGAGCCACGGATCAGATCGTGCCACACGCGATGATGTGGACATGTCCACCAAGGGCCGCCATCTTCTCGCCTCGCCTGCACTCACCGATCCCAACTTCGACCGCACAGTCGTGTTCATGCTCGAACACGGGGACGAAGGCGCGCTCGGCGTTGTCATCAACCGTCCGAGCGAACTGCCCGTGGCAGGCACCATCGATGACTGGAAAGACCTTGCTCCAGAGCCCTCTGTGATATTCGTCGGCGGGCCGGTCTCCGCATCATCAGTGATCGCCATCGCCACCATGCCTACAGACGAAACCAGCCGGCACTGGAATGTTGTCGCTCTCGGACTGGGCACGGTCGACCTCGACAGTGACCCGAGCGAGGTTCCGGGCATCGAGAAAGTTCGCATGTTCGCCGGGTACGCGTCGTGGGCTCCCGGCCAGCTAGATACCGAACTGCTCGACGACGCATGGATAGTGGTTGACGCCGAGGCCGAGGACATCCATGTCACCGATCCCGACGAGTTGTGGTGGCGCGTTGTAGGCCGACAACGGGGCCCTCTCAACCGCCTTCGCTTCTACCCCCGGGACCCCTCCGACAACTAGCGGAGAAGCTGGACTCCGATGGCTCGCTGGTGTGATCACGGAAGGCGGGGCGGCCGCGGACGAGACGCGAAGGCCCCCTCGCGACAGCTACTCGCCGAAGTCCCAGCGGGCTTCCATCTGAACGAAGATGAGGTCTGCAACCTCGCTCGCACCTGAACGGGTGAGGTGAACCCCATCGTCGGAGCGAGCAACAATGGTATCGCCATCGTTGGTGGTGATGTATTTGGTGTACCCCCCATCGCCTCCGAACAAGTCCCAGATACCGATCGATGTAACATGCGCACGGCCGGCCACAACTGAAGCAGCCAACTCGTTAATCATCGTGACACTCTTGAGCAGATCGCCATCTCGCATCGGCGGCTGCGTAACCCAGAACACGTGACGATCCCCACCGGCGACAAGATCGAACATGAGTCCCAATCGAGCCATCCATTCGGCCTGCCACTCCGGTGTTCCTTCGACAAAGCGGGAGCCGTCGGCGGCGGCCATATCTTGGTTGTCGTTCGCGCCGATGAAGAGCACGACGACCTCGGGCGCGCGGTCGTCCATCACCGCGGCGAGCTCGGCTGGCCAGTTGAAGTAGTCGGGCCGAGCCAGGCTCGTAGAGATGTGGTCCGCAACCTCCACATCGAGCGCCCAACCAAGACGCTCGATGGTGAGTGCATGGCCGAGATACTCGGCCTGACTAGCACCAGCGACATAGACCGTGAGCGGTTCAGACGCGGTGACGGGTCGTAGCGACGGCGCCGTGGTGGTCGTGGTGGTGGTGGTGGTCGTCGACGTCGCATTCGGCGTGGCCGTGGCCGGCGGCACAGTCGTGGTCGGCGGCAAAGTTGTGGTCGGCGGCAGAGTTGTTGTACTTGCGACTAGGGCTGACAGATCATCAACTCGCTCCCCTACGTCATTACCAGCGCCCCGGATGTCGAGAATGAGGTCGTAGGGTCGGTTGAGGGACAGAAAGTTGGCCACGCCGTCTAGCCGCTCGGCCATGGCCACTTGCCCATCTCTGGCTTCACTCAGCTCCTGACGTTCGGCGATCTCAACAATCTTCGCTGAGGTCAGCAGAGCTGAGAGCAGAAGGCACGACAGGGCGGCGATAACCGATCTACGGACACCGATAGTGCGCTCCTCCAGGTCAGAATCACGAGCGGCGCGGAACTGCTCGTCAGTCCAGGTCTTGCCCCGATTCCGGGGTTTCGTTGCTCGTTCGAGCGGGTCGGAATAGTCCATGAGTCAGAACTGGAAGTAGATGAATTCGCTGATGCCTTCGGGCCCGAGGGCCACGACAAGCATGATCCAAACGGCAAAGCCGATGGACACAGCCACGGGCGGCAGGGTCGAGAACATGGCCGAAAGCTGGCGCCCGAGCATCGGCGGCAAGTACTGGGCTGCGACCGCCCCGATGATCACGAGCGCTACCAGCGGATTGAGCAGCTCTGGCATCACTGTCCAGCCGGTCAACAGACCAGCAAACATGTCCCCGGCTCCCGACAGTCCGGCGCCTTCGGTCGTGCCTGCGTAAAACACCACCCAGCCCGCGCAAACAAAGTGGAATGTGATCAAGCGTCCGACCCACAGGCGTCTGGCTTCAACCGGTCCGAAGGGCACAGGGCTGGTTGGATCTTCGTGCCAGACATCAACGTCAACCCCGCTATGAAGTCGGGCGAGTTCACGAATTCGGACGTCGGCCGCGTCAAACTCGACCTCGGAGTCGCCACGTGACTCAGAGATCAGTCGTTCCACTGCAAGGGCGCCACCATGCAGCAAGCCCCACACGATGAACGTCCATGCCGCGCCGTGCCAGAGACCGCCAAGCCCCATGGTGATCATCAGGTTTCGATAGGTCTTCCCTCGCCCATCGCGGTTGCCACCAAGAGGGACGTAGACATAGTCGCGTAGCCATCGAGACAGCGTGATGTGCCAGCGGCGCCAGAAATCCTGCACGGAAACCGCGGCATACGGGCGATCGAAGTTCTGTGGGAACCGGAATCCCATGAGTAGTGCGATGCCGATCGCCATGTCGGTGTACCCGGAGAAGTCGGCGTAGATCTGGATGGCGTAGCCGTAGATGCCGGCAAGAATATCGAGCATCCCGTACTCCCCCGGCGTACCAAATGCGTCATCGACCACTGCTCGGCCCAGGAAGTCGGCTATCACGACCTTTTTGAAGAGGCCCCGGCCGATCAGGATCACGGCCCGCCCAGTCTCCACGGAATCGGGAACCCGGGTGGCTTGGAGTTCCGGCAGGAACTCTGTGGCCCGCACGATCGGCCCCGCTACGAGCTGAGGGAAGAACGAAAGGTAGACGGCGAAGTCGAGCAGCGGAGCCGGCAAGCAATCCCGGCGATGGACATCGACCACATAGCTGATGGCTTGGAACGTGAAGAACGAGATCCCGACGGGGAGGATGACATTTAGAGCGGGACCCGAAAGGCCAAATGCCGAATCGAGGCTGTGGAGAAAGAACCCGTAGTACTTGAAGAAGCCAAGCACGACGAGATCAAAAAGCACCGCAGTCACCAGCGCGGCTTTACGAGCACGCTCGTTGGCTGAGCGATGGATGGCGATGGCAGCCAACTCGTTCACAACCGTCATGGCACCAAGTAAAAGCAGGAAACGTGGGTCCCAGTAGCCGTAGAACAGGCCGGAGGCAGCCAGAACGAAGAGCTTCCATACGGTCACATGTCGTCGGAGCATCCAGCTCACCGGGAGCACCACGGCGAAGAACGCCGCAAAGGTGAACGTGGGGAAGAGCATTCAGCTGTCCTAGGTCGCCGCTTGTCCGTGTCGACCGGCGCCGTCGGCGAACCGGGTGGCCCCGTTTCGGGTCTCGCCTGACGCAATAACGTCGAGTCCGAGTTCGGTCTCATGCAGCAGGGCGACAGGCATGTCGAGACTCCACTGCGCCTTGGACGAACGCAGATCTGAGCGCATGCAGTTCTGCGGTAGGGCGGCAAGCTGATCGGCGAGCGTTAGCGCATCGGCAAGTGCCGCTCCGGGGTCGGCAATGCGGTTGACCAAGCCAATCGCCAGTGCTTCGTCGGCCTCCACCGCACGACCCGTGAGAATCATGTCTGAGGCCCGAGATGCGCCGATGAGCCGCGGCAATCGGATGGTGCCGCCGTCGACGAGGGGCACACCCCAGCGCCGACAGTAGACGCCCAGCACAGCATCACGGGCAGCAACGCGCAGGTCACACCAGACAGCAAGCTCAAGCCCGCCAGCGACAGCGTGACCCTCGATGGCAGCGATTACCGGCTTACTCAGGTCGAGTCGTGTCGGCCCCATGGGCCCTGCTCCATCAACCGCTATCCGGTTGCCTCGACCGGTGGAGATGGCCTTGAGGTCCGCTCCTGCGCAGAACGCACCGTCACTCCCGGTAAGAACTGCCACACGGAGCCCGCCATCGGCTTCAAAATCCTCGAACGCTTCCAGCAGAGCGGCGGCAGTCGGTCCATCCACCGCGTTGCGGCACTCCGGACGATCGATCGTGATGATCCGAACCGGACCGCGGTCTTCGGTGAGCACACTCATGCTCAACCGTACCGCCGAAACGAAGTCGCGTCAGGGACAGATTCGAGCGTGCGTAAGTGGGATCCGTTGAGGGTGCCGGAGGCCCGAACGGTGACGATTCCGGCCCATGTGGATCCAGACGACGGGGCTCTCGAGCAACGGCGGTCCGAAAGGTGTTCCCCGGTCCGCGGCTAACGGCCTGCGTCCATCACTTGGTTGAATTCGGTCATGCCCACCCGTCGGGGGCGTTGGCCGCTTCGCTCTCTTGCCACCAGTGGAGTGCCCCAGCCAGGAGCTCCTCTCGGACTTCGCTGAATCGGAGCGCCGCCGCCGTGCCAGGCCAGTCGTCGGCCAACAACTGAGCGGGAATTTCGGGGTCCAGAAACGGGAATCGGCGCCAACGGTGGACCAACAACGCCAAGTCAGCGGCTGCGTCGGTCGATTCCTCGGTCATCTGGTCGAGGAACGCCGAGTAGTGCTGCCGTAAGCCCGGGAGATTCCACGCCACGCTCGCTACCTCAGGTCCAGATCCCAACGAGCCGAGCTCTGCTCGAAACGTCGTGGCCTCCACCCGCAGGTCAGTCAGAAGGTCGACGGCTACCGATTCTTGGTCGAGCCACGGTGACACCCACACGCCTTGACCGATGGACCCGAATCCGGCCCAGCCAAGTCCTTGGCCCATGCGGTAGCGAGAACTTCGGTCACCCTCGGGCACAGACGCCAACAGAACAACCCATCGGCCGTCCCACTCGCTGGGTTGTTTGCCAAACGTATAGATCCGTGCCGCTCCGGCGGTGAGCAGCGCGGTCGACACGTCAGTCAGGCTCCAACGGGTCTGGCGTCCAATCCGTTCCCGTTCGAGCCAGCCCCGTTCTTCGAGGCGGGAAAGTGCCTGACGCGTCGACTTGTCACGAACCCCGAGCCGCCCCATGAGCGCTATAAGAGTCTGCGTCCACGCACTTCCCCCCTGGGGCAGGACATACTCTCCGAGCACCGTGATGAGCAGCCCGCGACTTGTATCGACACCGGCGCTGCCGTCACGCCGCGCCCCCAAAACTGGGGCAAGTCCGTGCGATCTGGCATATTCTACAGAGCTCTGACGTGTGCCGATGCAAACATCGTACATGTTGACGGAAGAGGCGAAGGAGCCTGATGGGTGGACCACGGATGCAGGTGGCCGAGGTCGACGGGCGTCGTCTGAGCACCGCCACCTGGGGCCAGGGCCCCCCAGAAATCATCATGTTGCATGACGGCTTGGGGTCGATCACCCAATGGCGGGATGTGCCTGCGAATCTCGCAGCGGCAAGTGGGCGCACGGTTATGGCCTATGACAGGGCCGGACACGGCGATTCCTTGCCGATACCGCAGGGTTGGTGGCCGCATGACTGGCTTCATCAAGAGGCTCAGGTCCTCGATTCCCTGATCGATGCCATTGGCGCCACGCGGCCGGCACTTGTCGGTCACTCTGATGGCGGATCGATCGCGGCCATACACGCAGCAGAACGCGACGACCACGGACCCGTCGTTCTTCTTGCCGCTCACAGTTGGCTCGAGTCAGCGGCAGTGGCCGAAATTACCGGCATGCGGGCTCGTACTGATGACGTGGTCCCTCGGCTTGGTCGCTTCCATTCGAATCCCGCTGAGGTGTTCGAAGCGTGGTCCGGGGTTTGGACCAGCGAAGAGTTCGCTTTGTGGGACATCCGGCCGATACTTCACACCGTGTCGTGCCCGACCATCGTGCTCCAGGGCACGGCCGATGAGTTCGCCACTCCCGATCAGGCCACGCGTACCGCCGCTGCGATCGGCGACAACGCCGAATGCCGACTACTCGACGGTCTACGTCACCTACTCCACCACGATGCCCCTGAGCTTGTTGTCGAGACGATCGTCGATTTTCTCGAGGCAAGTCGATGATCTCCACGCCGCTCATCGGCGCCTGCTACTTCTCCCTATGGAGCAGACACCGGAACGCACTGGTAAGCAATGGCAGCAACGCACGCCTGGGGACAGACCCCAGGCGTGCGTTGCCAACGCGTTCCACATCTTCTTGCCGTACTGCGAGAAAAGTGTAGAGTATCGAGATGACCGGCCAGAGCATCGATTTCTCGACCGCTCCCGATCGCTATCGGCATTGGCAGCTCGACGTGCACGGATTCACGGCCACGCTCACCATGGCCGTAGATCCCGAAAGCGGCCTTCGGGATGACTACAAGCTCAAGACCAACTCGTATGACCTCGGCGTCGACATCGAACTCAACGACGCCGTCCAGCGACTTCGCTTCGAACATCCGGCCGTGAAGGTTGTGGTCATAACCGGCGGTCTCGACAAGATCTTCTGCGCCGGCGCCAACATCCAGATGCTCGCCGGGGCCAGCCATGGGCACAAGGTCAACTTCTGCAAGTTCACCAACGAGACCCGCAACGGCATCGAGGACGCCACCGCAAACTCCCGTCAAACATGGATTGCCGCACTAAATGGCACCGCTGCCGGTGGTGGCTATGAGCTTGCACTCGCCTGTGACGAGATCCTGTTGATCGACGACAAGTCCTCGGCCGTCTCGCTACCAGAGATCCCGCTACTCGCCGTGCTGCCCGGCACCGGCGGCCTGACACGCGTTGTCGAGAAGCGCCATGTTCGCCGCGACCTCGCCGATGTATTCGCGACGCGTACCGAGGGCATTCGAGGCAAAACCGCCATCCAGTGGGGCCTTGTCGATCACATAGCGCCAGCCAGTACCTGGGACCATCTCATCGCCGAGCGAACAGCTGCAAGAGCCGCAGAGAGCGACCGACCCAGCGAGGGTGCCGGCATCGAACTCCGCCCCCTCGACCGGACAATCAACGACGAGAGCCTCACGTACACGACCCTGGCCGTTTCGATCGACCGATCAGTGGGCTCGGCGACATTCACGATTCGAGCCCCTGAAGGACCCGAGCCAACCACCGGCAACGGGCTGGCCACGGCTGGAGCTGACGCCTGGATCCTCCGAGCAGCGCGAGAACTCGACGACGCCATCCTGCATCTCCGGTTCAACGAGACCCAACTCGGCACCTGGGTGTTTCGTACTGAAGGTGACAGCGACGCCGTCTCTCAAGCCGAGGCGGTTCTCGGTGCTGACGCTGAGCACTGGGCGGTGCGCGAAATCCGCCTGTTCTGGGCCCGCACGCTTGAGCGTCTTGACGTGTCCGCCCGGTCACTGGTGACGGTCATCGATCCAGGCAGTTGCTTCGTCGGCACGCTCGCGGAACTCGTACTCGTCGCCGACCGCAGCTTCATGCTTGAAGGTTCCTGGGAAGAGCTCGATGATCCTCCCCCTCCCACCACCATCCGCCTGACCCACGCCAACCTCGGCTGGTATCCAATGCCCAACGATCTCACTCGGCTCAGAACTCGGTTCTGGGGTCGAGACGATGCGTATACGAAGGCGACCCTCACCGTAGGCAAGAACCTCCTCGCCGCCGAAGCAACCGACGCCGAACTGGTCACCTTCACCCCCGATGACCTCGACTGGGAAGACGAGCTTCGAATCACCCTTGAGGAACGCAACAGCTTCAGCCCCGATGCCCTCACCGGCATGGAGGCTAACTATCGGTTCGTGGGCCCCGAGACAATGAAGACCAAGATCTTCTCCCGTCTCTCGGCTTGGCAGAACTGGATCTTCCAACGCCCGAACGCTGTCGGTCCCGATGGCGCGCTCAAGCGCTTCGGCACCGGCTCTCGCCCCGACTACGACCAGAACCGAGTGTGACGCCATGGCCCTCGTAGACATCAACGCAAAGATCCCCAACAACGTCGACCTCGCCGACGACCGTCGCCTTCAGCGCGCTCTCGAACAGTGGCAGCCGAAGTTTATCCGCTGGTGGGAAGAGCTCGGCCCCGCAGCATTCGCTCGCAACCCTGTGTATCTCCGCACTGCCATCGACGTCGGCCAACAAGGCTGGGCAAACTTCGGCCATGTCGAGATGCCCGATTACCGATGGGGCATCTTCCTCTCAGACCGCGAAAAGGATCGCAAGATCGCGTTCGGTGACCACAAGGGCGAGGATGTATGGCAGGAGGTACCAGGTGAATACCGGTCCGATCTCCGGCGCCTCATCGTCGTGCAGGGCGACACTGAGCCAGCATCTGTCGAGCAACAGCGCAAGCTCTCTCTGACCGCACCCTCGCTCTACGACATGCGAAATCTCTTCCAGGTGAACGTCGAAGAGGGCCGCCACCTTTGGGCAATGGTGTACCTCCTGCACCGCTACTTCGGTCGCGACGGCCGTGACGATGCCGATGAGATGCTCGAGCGCCACTCAGGCGACGCCGACAACCCTCGCATTCTCGGCGCCTTCAACGAAGAGACGCCGGATTGGCTCTCATTCTTCATGTTCACCTACTTCACCGATCGAGATGGCAAGTACCAGCTCGCGTCGTTACGTGAATCGGCCTTTGATCCGCTATCTCGAACCTGCGAATTCATGCTCAAAGAAGAGGCCTACCACATGTTTGTTGGCGCTTCTGGGGTGGGCCGCGTCGTCCAGCGCACCGCTGATTTGATGAGCGAACACGACACCGACGACGTCCACCCGCACGGCGGCATCAACCTCAATGTGCTCCAGAAGTACATCAACTTCCACTATTCGGTGTCACTTGACCTGTTCGGTTCAGAGACCTCAACCAATGCCGCCAACTATTTCGCATCAGGCCTGAAGGGGCGATTCCAAGAAGAGCGGCGAGACGACGACCATCTCCTCAAGAGCCTCTACCGCACCGTGCCTGAGTGGACCGAGGGCGGTATCGGCGCTCGTGAGGTCACCCAACTCGCAGCCCTCAACGAGACCCTGCGCGACGACTATTCCGAGGACTGCCAGAAAGGCATCGAGCGATGGAACCGAACCCTTGAGGAGGCCGGCATCAACTTCACGTTCCGCTTGGCCAGTTCCTCGTTCAATCGCAAGGTCGGTACATTCCGCGACCATCACATGTCGCCCGATGGTCTGCCGATCAGCGACGCCGACTGGCACACCAATGCCGACGACTGGTTGCCAAAAGACAGCGATCGGGCCCATGTGCTGTCGTTGATGACAGGGGTGTCGGAGCCAGGCAAGATGGCCGGATGGGTCGCCGCTCCATCCCGTGGGATTCATCAGAAGCCCGTCGACTATGAATACGTCCGCGTCTGACGAATAAACCGGAGGTATCGATACCGATGTTCAACGCTGCAGAATGGCTCGTCGACCGGCATGTCCGTGAGGGCCGCGGCGATCGAGTCGCCGTGCGATGCCAGGGCGTGTCGACCACCTACGTCCAGTTGCAAGCCGAGTTGTGGCGGACCCAGAATCTCCTCGCTCAACTCGGTCTCGAACAGGGCGATCGAGTGGCGATGGTGGTACCTGACGACGCCACGTTCCCCGCTATCTTTCTTGGTGCTCAGCGCTCCGGCATCGTCCCGGTGCCGTTATCGACGATGCTGCGGGGCAAGGCCCTGGGCGAGATCGTGGCCGATTCGGGAGCCCGGACCTTGGCGATCTCCAATGCCTTTGTGGCGGCGATTCCTGAGCTCCTCGTCGCAGCGCCGGCCGTAGACCAGGTCATCGCCCTTGGCGATATCGACGCCATAGCAAGCGCTGTCGGAGATCGTGCCGCCGTCCATGACTGGTCCTCGATCGACGAGGCAAACGAAGCTCCGATCGCCGACACAACCAACGACTCCATCGCTCTCTGGTTGTACAGCAGTGGCACAACCGGAACGCCAAAGGGGGTTATGCATCTCCACGGGAGCGTAAAGGCCACAGTCGACACGTATGCCATCGATGTCCTCGGGATCACGGAGAACGACCGATTCCTGTCCGTCGCCAAGCTCTTCTTCGCCTACGGGCTGGGCAACTCACTGACCTTCCCGTTCGCCGTTGGGGCCACAGTCATCTTGAATCCTGATCCGCCCACTCCCCAAGCGATGCTCACACTGATCAAAGACGAGCAGCCAACACTATTTTTCTCAAGCCCCGGCTTCTGTGCTGCCCTCCTCGATGCAAAACCCTCTCCCGCCGCGTTCGACTCAGTCCGAGCCACCGTCACGGCCGGCGAATCGCTCCCGGCCAACGTCCACGAACGCTTCAGCGCACTCACCGGTACCCCGGTCCTCGATGGAATCGGCTCGACCGAGCTATTACACATCTTCATCTCCAACACGATGGAGAGGCAGACGTCGGGCTCAAGTGGCGAGATGGTGTCGGGCTACATCGCCGAACTGCGCGACGACAACGACAACGTTGTCGTCGATCCGGATACACCTGGCTATCTCCACGTTCAGGGCCCATCGGCTGCCATCGGCTATTGGCAGAAACCAGAAGCGACGGCGAACGCCTTCTGCGATGGCTGGGTGCGGACCGGCGACGTCTACACCCGTTCCACCGACGACACATGGACATTCCTCGGCCGCAACACAGACATGATCAAAGCCGGTGGGATCTGGGTGTCGCCCGCCGAGGTTGAAAATGTACTGATCGAACACGACAGCGTTCTGGAGGCCGCCGTGGTTGGTGGACGCGACGAGCAAGGTCTCGAGCAGACTGTGGCCTTCGTGCTCCCCGCTTCCGGTTGGGTCCCGGACGCTGACGAACTCATCCAACACTGCCGCGATCGCATGGCATCGTTCAAGCGTCCCCGCCGCGTCATCGTCGTCGACGAGCTCCCCAAGACTGCCACTGGCAAGATCAAGCGCTTCGAACTCCGCCAGTCGCTCGATAACTAGCAGCCACAGGGGCCGATAACGGAATGCGTTCATAGGCATCGCGCCCCTAACCCATAGGGTGGCCGGATGCGCGAATCGCCGGCGGGTGCCCCCGACACCGTGATCACTCGACAAGCGTGGCTGTCGCTCGGCGTCTCCACCATCGTCACATTCCTGGTGGTGGTCGATTTGTCCGCCGTGAACGTTGCCTTTCCCTCTATACGCGAAGACTTCGAGGTGTCCCGCTCGCAGCTCAGCTGGGTCGTTTCGGGCTACAACGTTACTGTTGGCTCCCTCCTCCTCTTCGCCGGTCGACTCGGCGACAGCTTGGGCCGACGGCGGGTATTCCTGCCAGGCGTGGTGCTGTTCATGATCGGCTCGCTGTTCTCGGGTTTTGCCCCCAACGCGAACATGCTGATTGCCGCTCGAGTGTTCCAGGCGACCGGTGGTGCCGTCACCATGGCCACCTCGTTTGCCGTGATGCTGCCCGACTTCCCCCCGGCGCGACGCAGCACGGCAATAGGTATCGCCGGAGCCGCTGGCTCGTTAGGCGCAGTGGTAGGACCTGCGTTCGGCGCGTTCTTGATCGATGCCTTCAACTGGCGGGCAATCTTTCTCGTCAATGTCCCATTGTGCATCCTGGTGCTAGTCCTCGGACCCCGTTTCTTACGCGAGTCAAGCGATCCGGATGCCACCGGCCGCATCGATCTCCTCGGTGTGGCGATCGGAACTGCAGCCGTCACCATGGTCATGTTCGCCATCGTGCAGAGCGAATCACGGGGAATAAGTGACCCGAGAGGCATAGCCCTCTTGCTACTCGGTTTGGCTTTTATCCCACTCGTGGTCAAGCGTTCGCGGACTCATCCAGAACCCCTTCTTGACCTTTCACTGTTTCGCTATCGGTCGTATCGGAGCACCAATCTCAGCGTGATGTTCTATGGGCTTGCGTTTACCTCAGGTGGGCTCGCTAGCTCTCTTGCTCTGCAGGACCTTTGGGGCCAATCGATCCGAATGACAGGGCTTGCGCTCATGCCCGGACCGGTGGTTGCCGTGTTCATCTCGCCCATCACCGGCTCAATCGCTGACCGATTCGGGCACCGGTGGGTACTCGGTGTCGGGTCGGCGTGCTGCGGGTCCGGCTACCTCGGCTACCTCCTCTTTCTCGACCAATCACCACACATCTGGGACCACTTCGTTCCGATCGGGTTGCTCGTCGGCTTCGGTATCGGTCTCACTGTCGCCACATGGTCAAGCGCTGGGCTCTCCGATATTCCACCGGCCAAGTTCGGTGTTGCCGGCGCCACCTTTAACACGATCCGTCAAGCGTCATACGCCCTCGGCATCTCAGTGGTGATCACCCTCATCTCACTCGGCGCCAACGGCATCGATCTCTACGGCTACCGCTGGGCGTGGGGTTGGGCATCAGCGTGCTATTTCATCAGCGCGATCTTGGTCGTGATTACCTTTCCGGCGGGATCGAGCCATGAGCGTGCCCGCACCAACAAGACGTGACAGACCACGCCTGTCACAAAGCACGTTTGGGGTCAGACCCCAAACGTGCTTTGTGTCGAACGCGTGTTCGTGTATTGTTGTGCAATGCCTGCCATTGCTCACTATCAGTCAAGCCTGTTCGCCCAAGGTGAGCCATCGCTGAGGGATCGGGCCGAGTTCCACCGGATTGCGCTCGATGAGTCGTCCTGGATCGATCTCTCGCCCGGCTGGATCCATGGCGCCGATGATCTGTTTGCTTCCCTACACCGAGAACTTGAGTGGCACGGTGGAAGTCGTCCGATGTACGGCGAACTGGTGCAAGAACCCCGACTCCACGCGTCATTGGGCGACGTTGCTCAACAGCATCCGATAATCGGGGCGATGAATGAGTCTCTGACCGCCCGCTACGGCCCAGGCATCAACGCCGGATTCGCCAATCTCTATCGTGACGGCAACGACTCAGTCGCGTGGCACGCCGATCGCATCGGGCGTCGCGAAGTCGATCCAATTGTCGCCATCGTCTCCCTTGGAGCGCCACGCAGATTTGCGCTCCGGCCGATGGGCGGAGGGCCAGCCGAACGATTTGTCCTCAACTCCGGCGACCTTCTTGTCATGGGTGGCGCCTGTCAGCACTCGTGGGAGCATTGTGTGAAGCCTCAGGTCAACGCGGACCCGCGGATCTCACTGTCGTTCCGCCACGTCGAAGACAACCCATATCTGATTCCTGGGCATCGTTCGTTCGTCGTCCACTGACTCCGTGACGCACGTGACGAATCACCGACCGCGCTGATGATCATCCCGCTGATAGCGCTCTTCGGCGCGGCCAGTTGAGCGCTAGCAACACTCAGGGTCCGCGGCTGGAGGAAAACGACCACCGCTCTCGGCGGTGTAGGCCGTTCTTTCGTGCTCCTTCTCGTCGCGTTCGGAGTCGCGGAAAGGCTATGGATATTCGCCACTGCCGCGAATCGAACCAGCGTCAACGCCGAAAATGTCGAACCCATACCACCAGCCCTGGGAATAGACCCGCTTACCAATACCCCGGAGAACAGGCCGTTGCAGAAATGGCCCCTGCCGAACCGCCGCCAAGTCTCTCCTTTGGCCATATTCCGCACAGCCCGAGCATCGACTGGAGATACGAGCCCGGGGCCCGAGCACCGAGCGACGGATCTTCCAATTGGATTGGAACTCAGCGGCGGCACACGGCACAGTTAGCCCATGAAAATCACCGAGGTGCGGGTCTACCGGCATCAACTCGACGTGCTCGGCGGCCTCTACCAGATGTCAATCTCTGCCGTTGAGAAACTCGACTCCACCGTTGTCGCTCTCGTCACTGACGGCGGGATAATCGGTTACGGCGAAGTCACACCCCTCGGCAGCAGCTACCAGCCTGAGCATGCCCTCGGCGCACGGGCGGCCATCGAAGAAATAGCACCGCACCTGATTGGACTCGACCCGCGACGCACATCCTTGGTCTACCGCATCATGGACAACGTCCTCAACGGCCATCGTTATGCAAAGTGCGCGGTCGACGTCGCCTGCTGGGACGCGACGGGCAAGGCCTACGACCAGCGCCTCTGCGACCTGCTTGGCGGCACGGAACATGACGCCGTCCGCAGCTACTACGGCGTCATGCCCGACACGGCAGCAAAGACCGCCGAGAGCGCCACGCTTCGCCAAAACGAGGGATATTCACGTCTTCAGATCAAGGCTGGTGGACGACCGCTCAGCGAAGACATCAACGCGGTACGCGCCGTCGCCGCCGAGATAGACCCCGCCACCAAACTACTCGTCGACCCCAACCGCGGTTGGACCGGTCGCGACACGATCGAATTCAGCATCGCCTGTCGCGACATCCCGTTATCGATCGAGCAACCGTGTCGGACCTATAGCGAGCACAAACCACTGGTCGGCAAACTCAACCATCCACTCTTTCTTGACGAGTCGGCCACCGATGTTTCTCTGGTGATCGATGCCATCACCGACGGGGTCGCCCAAGGCTTTGGAATGAAACTCTCCCGAGTCGGTGGCATCACTCCCCTGCGCGTCATCCGCGACATCTGCAGTCATCGAGGCATCCCACTCACCATCGATGACACGTGGGGTGGCGACATCACTGCCGCAGCGACCGTGCACATGGGAGCGACAGTTCCTGACCACATCTATGAAGGGACATGGATAGCCCAGCCCTATATGTCGAAATCCTACGGCTGCATCACGGCGCCAATCCGACCAGAGCGGGGCAAGATCGCCATCCCGACAGGTCCCGGACTTGGCGTGGAACCTGACCTGCACTCCTGGGGGAAGCCGTTCGCCACCTTCGCCTAAAGCTTGTGATCGAGTGACCCGGCAATGAACACACCATCTGCTTCCGCGAGTAGTTCGCCGTCGTGATGGAACGTGGCAGCAGCAAACGTCTTGCGTCCTTCAGTGGCAGAAACCCAGCCTCGTAGTTCGATGCGCTCCCCCAGCGGAGTGGGCTTGCGGTAACGGACCGCGAGGGTGCCGGTGAATCCACCGACGTCATTGACGACGCAGACAGTACCCAAGATGTCGTCCATGACAGCGGCGATCACGCCGCCGTGTACGCACCCGGGTGGACCGTTGAAGTGGTCACGGAACGTGCAATCCCCGATCACCTCGACTCCGTCATCGACATCGACGAGATCCAGGTTCGCTGGTGGTGAGATCGGGTTCAGCTTGCCGATATAGGGGCTATACGGGAAGAAGCCGGCGGGTCCTGCCTCCCGGAGACGATCAATCCGCCCCTCAGGGTCAGGCATCGTGGTTATCAGGCTCGTGAAGTCCAGTACTGCCTGCATCCGAACTCCGTCAACCACATGGGGCCGCAGGTCGGCGGTGGCAGCCTGCACTGCAGCTCGGGCGGTTAGGAGGTCCACGTCGGTCAAGTCTGACGTTCGGGCAACCTCGAGCAGGTCTCGTATGTCGTCCATGAGCGCTTCGGGTGTATCAGGCATCGGCAGAAACGTACGGCACGACCACTTCGCACGCCGAATCGCAGGAGCCCGACGTCGCCGATACGCTCGCCCTTGATGAGCCAACTCGACGCGTTTGTGCTTGGGGTCGATCTCGACGGCGTCTGTGGCGCCCATACCGAGCGCTTCCGCGAAATTGTCGCTGATCGCTTGGATCGCCCACTCGCCGACTTCCCGCTCGAGCGAAACTGGGATTTCAGCGAATGGGGCTTCGGACCCGGCGAGTTCGAGGATCATCATCGTCATGCCGTGGTCGAAGAACGGATGTTCCGCGATATGGCAGTCATCGACGGCGCCGCTGAAGCTCTGTGGCGGCTCTCCGATGCCGGTGTTTGGATCCGAATCATCACTCACAGGCTGTACGTCAACTGGGGCCACCAGGTCGCTGTCACCGATACCGTCGAGTGGCTGGATCGAGCCCGTATCCCATATCGCGATCTCTGCTTCCTGGGTGCAAAACCCCAGGTAGAAGCCAACCTCTACATCGACGACTCTCCCGGCAACGTCAGCGCGCTACGCGGCGCGGGGAACGAGGTGATCGTCTTCGACCAGCCATACAACCGAGACCTGCGCTCGCCCCGAGCCACGAACTGGCGAGATGTCGAGGAAATCGTGATGGAGCGATTCACCGAATGGTCCGGTATCCACGGGGTTCAACCCACACTGCCCGGCGTCACCGAGAGCGACCGATTGTACGGTCAGAGACCGGACTAGTCGAGGTCGGGCCCAGCCCTGTGCCCGCTACGGTGCCTACGTGCCTGACGCTGCCCCCGAACTCGATTCTGCTCTCCGCGACGACATCCGTCGTCTCGGCGCTCAACTCGGCGACACGCTCGTTCGCCAAGCTGGCCCCGACCTTCTCGAACGGGTTGAGCAGGTCCGCCAGCATGCTCGACGGCTGCGCCGCGACGACAAGACCTCAGCTGCGTTGGCCGATGTTCTCGGCAATGTCGATCTAGTCGAAGCGATTCAGTTGGTGCGAGCGTTCACCACCTATTTCCATCTCGCGAACACGGCCGAGCAGGTTCATCGCATCGACGACCTGACCGAGACAAAGGCCGCTCTAACCAACCGTTTCGACCAGACAGTCGAACGCCTACTCGACTCCGGATTCTCGCCTGAGGACGTCGTGGCGGCCGTAAACAACGCTCAGCTCTACCCCGTTTTCACCGCCCATCCGACCGAGGCCAGCCGCCGATCAATTCTCGACAAGTTGGCCGAGTTGGCTGTCCTGATCGAAGACCGTGCCAACAGTGCCTCAGAGAGCAAGCAGCACCGGATCGACCGGCGTGTCGATGAACTGATTGATGCCATTTGGCAGACCGACGAACTCCGTCGCGAACAGCCCGACCCCGTGGACGAGGCTCGCTCGATCCTCTACTTCCTTACCGAGATTGTGGTCGACGGCATCCCCGAACTCTTCCATGACCTCGATTTTTCACTGCGTAAGATCGGCGGGTCCCTTGATCCCCGACGCCTTCCACTTCGCTTCGGCTCGTGGGTCGGTGGCGACCGTGACGGCAACCCAAACGTCACGCCGGAAACCACCCTTGAAGTTCTCGATTTCCAGCGAGCGCGGGCTTTGCGCATCGTCATCAACGAGATCGAGAACCTGTCCTCCGAATTGAGTGTGAGCACAGCCGTTCGCCCTATTTCGGACGAGTTGACCGGCCAACTAGAGACCGACCGCGAAGCGTTCCCTCAGGTACTCGCCCGATTCGGCACACTGTCGGCTGGCGAGCCATACCGCCAGCGCCTCGCAGTCATTCACCAGCGCTTGCTGGAAACCGCGGAAGAACCGCCGGGCGCACGCTGCTACCGATCCCCGGACGAACTTCAAGACGATCTCGATCAGCTTGGGCGTTCCCTCGAGGCAAACCAGGGCGGACGGATGGCCCAGGGCCGGCTGGCCCGAGTTCAGCGCATCGTGGCCATGGTTGGCTTTCACCTCGCCGTCCTGGATATCCGCGAGCATGCCGACCACCATCATGCGGCGCTTGCCAAGCGATTTTCGGCGCTCGACGTCGACTATGCGGTGCTTACCCGCGAAGAACGTACCAATCTGCTCACGATCGAACTTGCCAGCCCTCGCCCACTCGCCGCTCATGGGACCGGAAGCGAGGACCGGATGTTCGGCTTGTTCAGCGCCCTTCGAGAGCGTATGGACGCTGTTGGCGACCAGGTGATCGAGAGCTACATCATCTCGATGACCGAGGGAGTCGACGATGTCCTCGCGCCCGCAGTCCTAGCCCGAGACGTCGGCCTGATCGACATCACCGCGGGCGTAGCTCGACTTGGCTTCGTTCCTCTCTTCGAAACGATCGATGACCTGCGCGCTATCGGTCCCGTCATGCGACAACTCCTCGCCAATGAGCCCTACCGCCGACTCGTCGAACTTCGAGGTGATGTTCAAGAGGTCATGGTTGGCTACTCCGACTCCAACAAGGACGGCGGCATCACCACCAGCCAGTGGGAGATTCACCAGGCTCTGCGCACGATCGCCGAGGTCGCCGCAGAGACCGGAGTGCAGATGACTGTCTTCCATGGTCGTGGCGGCACTATCGGCCGAGGTGGCGGCCCGACACACTCGTCCATTCTCGGCCAACCCCCCGGCGCCGTCAGTAGCGTGGTCAAGGTCACCGAGCAGGGCGAGGTCATCGCCGACAAGTACGGCCTTCCCCAAATCGCCAAACGCAATCTCGACCTTGCAATCTCCGCCGTCGTGGAGGCTTCGCTCTCTCACCGGGTGGCCCGCAACGAGCCATCCGTCACCGCCAACTGGGATCGCGTCATGGACACCATGTCGTCGACCTCCTACGCCGCCTATCGCAAATTTCTCGAAACGCCGGGGCTCGTTGAGTACTTCCAGACGTCGACACCTGTTGAAGAGTTGGGCTCGATGAACATCGGGTCACGCCCTGCCCGCCGCCGTGGAGCTACGGGTGGGTTGTCTGACCTCCGCGCAATCCCATGGGTCTTCGGCTGGACGCAGTCCCGCCAGATCATTCCCGGCTGGTTCGGCGTTGGTACCGGCCTCGAAGCCGTTCGATCTGCCGGCGACAGCGAGGTCCTCGCCGAGATGTACGAGCGCTGGCAGTTCTTTCGGACCTTCATCTCAAACGTGGAGATGACACTCTCGAAGACCGATCTGGCGATCGCCCGCCACTATGTCACCACGCTCGTGGATTCTTCGCTGCACTTTCTCTTCGATCGAGTGGCCGATGAGCATGACCGCACCGTGGCCCAGATCGCCCAAGTCACCGGCGGCGCACTACTCGATGACCTACCAATCCTCCGGCGGACCCTTGAAGTACGCGATGCCTATCTCGATCCGATCAACGTGTTGCAGGTGGATCTGCTCGCCCGGAGCCGAGCAGGCACAGACGACCCGATTGAGGAGGCTCGTCTGCGCCGAGCCCTCCTCTTGACAGTGAACGGTGTAGCTGCGGGTCTCCGCAATACCGGCTAATCGTGCCAACGGGCCATTTCCCTACACCAGGGGGTTGTTCGCTCCGATGAATAGACATTGCCCCTTTCACCCCCAACTGCTTGAGGTCTGCCTTGCGGAGCCATATCGAAATAATTCAGATCCGAGCGAGCGATGTGCTCAGTGGTGATGTCATCAACAAGTTCGGCCCCAATCGCTCGGGTTGGATCGAGGTCGCCAAGCTCGAGCAGCTTCAGAACGGCAGCTATGTCGTCCATGACGAGGCAGGCAGCGACAGCTTCACTGCGGTGGGGTACGACCTCGTGTGGCTCCAGGTCGTGCATGAACTGCTCTACAACAGCCACCTGCCCGTCGACTAGCCATTTGCCGCGTGACGAATCGCTATGGTGAGGCCAATCAGCGCCCCGAGCACGGCGAAGAGCAGGTTCTCAAAGAGAACCGGGGCACTCTCAGAGTGGTCCCATAGGACCGGGCCCTCAAGGTCTCCTTTGGTCCACAAGATTAGTGTGGTGATGATGGCCAACCCGAGTCCGATGAGCGCCTGATTCACGGCTCGCCGCGGCGTGGAGCCAGCCTCTGAAAGTCCGTCGATGGCTACCCACGCGCTGGCAATGAGGACTGGAGCGAAATGGTAGGTCACGCCCGGTGATCGTGCGGCGAGGAAGGCCCACAGCACGGCGAGGCCGAGCGCGATCAATAGGCCACCGAGTTGCCGGATCTCAGCCAACGGCGTCACGGGCCACTCGGCCTTCGACATCGCCAAAGAACTGACCGGCCGCCTTCTGAATCCCGTATGACCACGAGGGGTACGCATGCACGGTTTGGGCGAGACGTCCCGTGAACATCCCGACTCGCATTGCGAGAGCAATCTCGTGGATCATCTCGCCCGCTCGTGGAGACACAATCGTCGCCCCAAGGAGTTGACCACCAAAGAGGCCGCGCGTGATGCGTTTGGGACCAGCGATCAACTTGATAAATCCGTCCTCGGCGCCATCAGTGATCGCTCGATCGATCTCCGACAACGGAAGTTCAGCCACGCGACCGCCATGGGCAGCAGCCTCGGCCTCGGTCATCCCAATACGGGCCACTTCGGGCGAGGTAAACGTCACCCAAGGAATCCAGTGGGTGCGGTACCGACCTCGCTGGCCCTTTCGCAACGCATTGCCCGCAGCCAGGCGACCCATCTCATCGGCCGCGTGGGTGAAGGCCAGTTTCCCTGTCACGTCACCGACTGCGTAGATACCCCGAACCGTCGTCGAGAGACGATCGTCGGTCTTGATGTGACCGTGATCGGTGAGTTCGACGCCAAGTTCATCGAGACCAAGATCTTCAGCATCGGGCGCCCGGCCTACGGCCATCAAGAGCTTGTCAGCGACGATCTCCTGTCCGTCCGCGAACACCCGGACGCCCCCTATCGGAGTCGATGTCACACGTTCGATCCACACGCCAGTCAGAACCGTCACACCAAGGCCTCTCAGTGAGCGTTCGACAACCGCCGAGGCGTCTGGTTCTTCGTGAGCCAGAAGCCGAGATAGCGCCTCGACCAAGGTGACCGACGTGCCGAGCCGGGCGAAGGCCTCGGCAAGCTCACAACCGATCGGCCCACCGCCAACGATCGTCATCGATTCGGGCAGCGCCGAAAGCGAGAAGACCGACTCGTTGGTCAGAGCGCCAACCGTGTCGATTCCAGGAATCGGCGGCATCACGGGTCGGCCGCCTGTAGCGATGATGATCTTCGGCGCGGTGATACGCCGGTCACCAACTGCGATCGAGTCGTGCGTCGCAAGACGAGCTCTTGCTTCGAGCACTCGTGTGCCACGCGAGCGGAATACGTCGGCGGTCTCTGTGGCCGCGATGCGGTCGATCGTCTGGCTGACCCGCCCGAACGCATCGTCGAAACCGAGCCCGTCCCTCGCTGCGCTCAGGAGCGTCTTTGAGGGGACGCATCCGGCAAACGTGCAGTCGCCGCCAAGCGGACCATCGTTCACGAGCAGGGTGTCGGCGCCAACCCATTGAGCGGCACGGGCTGCGCCAAGGCCCCCGGACCCACCGCCGATGATGATCAGATCATGGTCCACAGCGCCGCAAACCTTCGTCGGCCGGTTCTCATTCCTCAATCGTACGCGACGAACACGCTCTGTGGGACCGTAAAGACAGCACACGCATGAGCCGCTCCGCTACTCAACTCGCGTCAAGAGCCGCCCGGAACTCGCCCACAAGCTCAGCAACGCCCTCCGGTCCTGCTTTGTCGAGCATGCGCTGCACCACCGCTGAACCAACGACGACACCGTCGGACACCGTAGAGACCTCCACGGCCTGCTCAGGCGTTCCGATACCCACGCCGACGAGCACCGGAGTGTCGGTGATTGCTTTGAGACGCCGAGCAATGACTTTGGCCGACTCGGCCAGTTCAGTCCGTACACCGGTAATGCCGAGAAGGCCCACGCCGTACACGAAGCCGTGCGACCGCTCGCAAACCCGGGCGAGTCGTTCATCGGAGCCGGTAGGGGCAGCGAGAAGGACCGTCTCGACTCCTGCGGCATCGGCTGCCTCCGTCCAGGGATCGATTTCTTCGAGAGGGATATCGGGGAGGATGCAACCGGCGATGCCAGCGTCAGCCAGCGAATGGGCGAAGCGTTCCCAGCCAAATCGGTAGGCGATGTTGCCGTAGGTCATCACGGCGGTCGGAACACCGATGTCGGCGCGCCGCACGGCGTCCAAAATCGATTGCGGTGTGACGCCTTGCTCAAGCGCCAGATCATTGGCGGCCTGGATCGTCGGCCCATCCATGACGGGGTCAGAAAATGGCATACCAATCTCGATGGCATCGGCACCCGCCGCAGCCACCGCACACAGGGTCTCGACCCAATCATCCCCCAGCCCTCCGGTCACGTAGGGGACCAGGCATTTTCCGCCCGCATCTCGCCGCGCCCGAAGCGCAGCCTCAAAAGCGCCGATCATCCCAGGATGTCCATCATCTGGGCGACGTCTTTATCGCCACGGCCACTCAGGTTCACGAGCACTGTCTTTCCTTGTAACTCATCTCGGGCCTTGCTCAACCAGGCGATCACATGAGCCGACTCAAGGGCAGGAATGATGCCTTCGGTACGGGCCAAGAGTTGGAAGCCGGCGACGACTTCCTCGTCGGTCACCGCTTCGTAGCGGGCCCGGCCGATCTTCGCCAAGTGAGAGTGTTCCGGGCCGATGCCCGGGTAATCGAGACCGGCCGAAATCGACTCAGCTTCGATGACCTGGCCCCATTCGTCTTGCATGAGGTAGCTGAGCGAGCCATGAACGATGCCAGGCACCGCTCGACCTACAGCTGCGCCTCCAGCCGGTTCTATGCCGATCAGTTCGGCGGCTGTGTCCGCAAATCCGCTGAAGATGCCAATGGCATTGGATCCGCCGCCGACACAGGCGGTGACCACATCAGGGGTTCCGCCGTCGAGAAGGGCGGCACATTGCTCTGATGCTTCCTCGCCGATCACGCGGTGGAACTCGCGAACCATCCACGGATACGGATGGGGTCCCATGACTGAGCCAAGGCAGTAGTGCGTGTTTTCCACGGCAGCCACCCAGTACCGCATGGCCTCGTTGACGGCGTCCTTCAGCGTCTTGGAGCCCGACTCAGCCGAGCGAACCTCAGTGCCCAACAATTGCATTCGGAAGACATTGAGCTTCTGGCGCTCAATGTCGACGGCGCCCATATAAACCACGCATTCCATGCCGAACAGGGCCGCCGCTGTTGCCGTGGCGACACCATGCTGGCCGGCCCCAGTCTCCGCGACCAGACGAGTCTTGCCCATTCGCCGGGCGAGCAGTGCCTGACCGAGGACGTTGTTGATCTTGTGGCTGCCTGTGTGGTTGAGGTCCTCACGTTTGAGCAGCACTCGACAGCCGAGCTCAGCACTCAGGTTCTTGCACTCGGTAAGCGGCGACGGACGCCCGGTGTAATTCGCCTGAAGATCGTCAAGTTCTGCTCGGAAGCTGGGATCAGCCCAGGCTTCCCGGAACGCGACATCGAGTTCCTGACAAGCGGGCACAAGCGTTTCGGGCACATACATACCGCCGAACTCGCCGAACCGGCCATCTACGGGGTCGGTCATGGTCATGATAAGCGGTCCTCTTCCCAGTCGTATAAGGGGGACGGGCCTTCAGCCTCGTCGAGTTCGTCGGCTACGGGAGCCGCCGCACGTGCGTTTTCGATGAATGCTCGTAGCTTCACGGCGTCCTTCACTCCTGGTGTCTGTTCAACGCCAGTCGAGACATCTACGCCCCAGGGCCGGACCCGGTGAATGGCATCGGCGACGTTGTCTGGGCTCAACCCTCCGGCGAGCAGTACACGATGGCCAGAACGAGGAGCGTCCTCAGCGAGGCTCCAGTCAAACACTTGGCCGCTCCCTGGTGTTGCGGAGTCGACGAGCACCATGTCAGCGCCATAGTTGCCGAGAGCAGACAAGCCGGGGTGACCGGCCGCGAACGCCTTCACGACAAGCGGGACACGAGAGCGAACCTCACGAGTCTGCTCGGCCGTCTCATGACCGTGCAGCTGTGCACCCCCAAGGCCGGCTCGATGAACGATATTGACCACTCGGTCGGGAAGTTCATCACGAAAGACCCCAAGCGTCAGGATCTCCGGAGGCAAACGACGGGTGATGTCTTTCACTCGATCAATCGCCACCTGCCTCTTCGATGGAGCGAAGATGAACCCCAGAGCGTCGGCGCCAAGGGCGACAGCGAGCAAGGCGTCCTCTTCTCGGGTGATGCCACAAATCTTGATGAACACGATAATGACGCTACCGGTCCGGCTGAGCTACAGCCCGGAGCTTCCCGATCTCAGCCGCCGGATCACCGGACGTCACCAGCGTCTCACCCACCAACAGCGCATGGTAACCGGCGCCGTACAACGCGGCGGAGTCTCCGGCATCACGAACGCCGCTCTCCGCCACCCTCACCACACCAGCCGGCATCAGAGGGGCCACTCGCACAGCGCGCTCCTGGTCGACCTCAAAGGTGACGAGATCTCGCTGGTTGACGCCGATCAGCGTCGCGTTCACCAACAGGGCTCGTTCGAGCTCTTCTTCACCATGGATCTCCACCAGTGCATCGAGACCGATCTCGATGGCCAGCGCGTGGAAATCCGACAGTTCATGATCGTCTAGCGCGGCGGCAATCAACAACACGCAGTCCGCGCCCATCAGCCGCGTATCGACCACGTCTCTGGCGTCGACGGTGAAGTCCTTGCGAATCACCGGCAGCGAGGTGGCCGTACGGGCGGCCTGCAGATCCGCAACCGACCCACCGAACCACTGCTCATCGGTCAAAACCGACAAACAGGACGCTCCACCGCGCTCATACTCCCTGGCCAGCGCCACGGGGTTGAGTCCCAAAAGGAGATCACCCTTCGACGGCGACCGCCGCTTGACCTCACTGATGACGGCGATGCCCTCTGCATCATCAAGCGCGCGCCGAAACCCACGCGTGGTCGGCATCTCCGCGACACCAGCCATCAGCGAATCGATCGCACGAGGGTCCTTCGCCGCCGCTGCTCGATGAGCGTCGAGAATGCGGTCGAGATAGGTGACGGTCAGAGTTCGATACCCATGCCCGCGACTGGCGTCGCTCGGCTGATCTCGGGTCGACCGGCGAGGAGTCCGCCAATGACCTCGCCAAATGCCTTCATGTGGTCGGTGCTTCCGTGGGTTTCCAGAGCATCCGCATCGGAGTAGAGCTCGGTGATCCACGCCACATTTTCGTGCTTCTTGTCCCAGCTCAGTACATACATCTCAACGCCTGGCTCGTTTGCCTCCACCCCAGAAAGCATGTCAGAAAAGGCTGCAGTGAATGCATCGTTGGAACCTTCCTGGACGGTGAGCTTGGCGACGATCGTGATCTTTGACATGGCCGTCATGATACGCGACGACCGTCAAGGACGGCGATCTGAGCGTCGACTCGCCCCGAGAGCGACGATCGGGGCAAGTAAAAAGAACAACCCAGCTGCGACCATCGAGAAGATCCCCACCTCGACGAGTATCGCTATGCCGCCCATGCTGCCCAAGACCACACTCCCAAATCCACTGATCAGAAGGCCTGGCGGCGCCATCACCAGCCAGCCGGGCAGTCGAGTCGAGGTAATCGGCCGATCATCACGCTCGTCGAACGATGGTTCGTCGCTGTCGCTCAGGGCAGCCCATGCCGCGTTGATCGTTCGCATGGCATCCTCGGCGCCCTCGCGCGCCTCCGCATTGCTCTGCACGTCAGGGTGAGCGCTGCGAGCAAGCGCTAGATATCGGGCCCGGATCTCATCCATCGACGCGTCCGGCGTCACCCCAAGTACCTCATAGTGGCCCATGTCGAGATCGTAGAGCCATGTGCGCCGTTGTTCTGCAGGCCATCATGGTTTCATCACAACTGTCAGCCACCCTCGGATGTGACATGAGCGCCACCACCAATGAACAACCGACGACCACGGGCACCGAGACCGTGGTCGTGATCGTCGAGGATGACCCCAACATCGCCGATCTCGTCGAGCTGTATCTCCGCCGAGATGGGTTCCGTCCCTTTCAGGCTGACAACGGCAAACGAGCGTTGGAGGTGATCGCTGAACGCCAGCCAAAGCTGATCCTGCTTGACATCGGTCTGCCGGGTGACCTTGATGGTCTCGACGTTTGCCGATCGGTGCGTGCTACCTCCAACGTTCCGATCATTTTCCTTACCGCTCGCGACGACGAGGTTGACCGCGTGCTCGGCCTCGAACTGGGCGCCGACGACTACGTCACCAAACCCTTCTCCCCTCGTGAACTCGTCGCACGGGTCAAGGCAATTCTTCGCCGAGCCGACGGCTTGCCTGACCCAAGCACTGCTCCCGCCATCGTTGACCTCGGAGCAGGCATCGTCATCAGCGGTGCCCGTCGCGAAGCAACCGTCAACGGCGACCCCGTGGCGCTTGCCATGCGCGAGTTCGATCTTGCCATGTATCTGGCCATACACCGAGGGCTCGCCCTTTCGCGCCGCCAGATCCTCGACGGCGTCTGGGGTGCTGATTGGATTGGTGATGACCGCACGATCGATGTCCATGTTCGTCAGCTCCGCAAAAAGCTCGGTGACGGCCTCCATTTGGAGACCGTCTGGGGTGTCGGCTACCGGCTCGATTGATGACCCGCCGTCTCGGAATCGCCATCGTCGGGATGGTCGTTGCTGCCCTCGTGCTGGCCGGAGTCGGCACGCTCGCTCTGGCCGCAGTTAGCGACCGGGAGGCCGCGGAGCAAGAGCTGATCGAACAATCCGAGGCTCTGAGCGCGCTGCTTCGCGAGCTGACGTTTACTGCTCCCGCCAATGCTGGACGCGGCAACGTCCGGCAACGCCTGCGTGACGTAGCTCGCACCATCAGCGTCGAAGGCATCGGGATCGTGATCCTTCCGCGGGATGGTGGTGCGCCCCTCGGAGGCTTGCCCGTCGGACTCGAAGCCGAAGATCTCGACCTGGATGCGATCCGCCGAGGCGAGACCATCAGCGGCGCCAAGGACACCCTGATCTGGGCCGCCGCTAGCTCGGTCAACCAAGCGGGCGTGTCTCAGATGTTGGTGCTGACGCGTGAACGTGACCCGATTTTCCTCCCCATCTTTCGTTGGTGGGCTATCGCCTCCATCATCACCGTGGGCCTGGCGGTCGCCCTCACATTGCGCCTGAGCCGCCGCTTCACAGCACCGATCAGAGACACAGCGAATACCGCTAGTCGTATTGCCGCCGGCGACCTGAGCGCACGCGCTAAACCTTCCTCTCGTGCAGGCGACGAGGTTGAGCAGCTCATTGAGTCGATCAACACCATGGCCTCCACGCTGGATCGCTCCCGTGCACTTGAACGGCAGTTCCTCCTCTCGGTCAGCCACGATCTACGCACGCCGCTCACGTCCATCCGCGGCTATGGCGAGGCTCTCGCCGACGGAGCCGTCGACGACGCCGTCCACGTCGGCACGATCATCGAGAGCGAGGCGAAACGCTTGGAACGTCTTGTCGGCGATCTACTGCTCCTCGCCCGCCTGGAAAGCACCGGGTTCGAGTACCACATCGCAACCGTTGACCTTCCCCCGCTGGTAGAAGCCGCCGCCGTAGGTGTGCGCCACGAGGCCGAGCAGCGCAGCGTTGCCATTACCGTTCGGACACCGGACGAACCCACCAGGATTCGAGCGGACCCGGATCGATACTCCCAGGTCATCGGAAATCTTGTCGGCAACGCCCTTCGGTTCGCCCGCGAGACAGTGCTCGTCACGGTTTGGGCAGCGGACGGCGGGATCCACCTGTCGGTTGCCGACGACGGTTCGGGAATCGGCGAAGCCGATCTCCCCCACGTCTTCGAACGGCTCTACGTGGCCAAGGACAACCCTGCCATCAAGGAATCCGGCAGTGGCCTTGGCCTCGCGATCGTGCGCGAACTCACCGAGGGCATGGGTGGTTCGGTGGTGGCTCGGCGCTCCTCGTTTGGTGGCGCCGAGTTTGTGGTCAGCTTTCCGCCGGCTCCGTAATCACCGCGCTGGTGCCTCCGACCGAGACGGCATCGCCAAGTTCGACCTTCCGCATTACTCTCGCCAAACCAACATCCCCAGCGGTTGAGGTGACCTCACCGACACTCGTACCGTCGACAGTGACCGAATCGCCGATCGCAATCGCTCCCTCGGCGACCAACACTCTGATAGGTCGTGGCACGTTGCCGCCTCGACTATCAATACGCGCCACCAACTCTTGGCCCGTGTAGCAGCCCTTGGTGAAACTGACGGCGAGTTCGATCATCCGCTGTCCGGCTTCTCCGGGAATGGTGTCGTCGGTGAGTTCAGCGCCCATGCGCGGCATACCGGCAAGGATGCGCTGACGTTCATCGTCGGGATCTTCGGCACCCGGCCACTCCATCGGTGCAGGAATCGTGGCCTCGGACTCTTCGAAGGTCACCGCAGTCCGCAGTACAAAGCGTCGCAGCCGGGCAAGGAGCGCCTCAGCATGTCCGCCATCAACATCGAGCAAAAAGTCATCTGCACTCACGCGATGAATACGGAAGAGGGCCACCATCTTGCCGGTGGGGTGCAGGACAAGAGACCACGCGGTGACACCCTCGGCCAGGGCGTCAACATCCTGGGAGATCTGACCCTGCAAATAGCTGCCAGCATCGCTGCCCGTGACCATGATTGTGTCCCGTTTCATGATTCCTTAGCCGCCTTGCGGGCAGCGGTCATGCGTCTGGCTGCGGGAACCGCCGCCAACAGCGCTTTCGCCTTGTTCTGACATTCCAGGTGTTCATCTTCAGCCACAGAGTCGGCCACGATGCCTGCGCCGGCCTGGACCGACGCACGATTGCCGGAAATGAGCATCGTACGAATCGTGATGGCCGTATCGATGTTGCCAGAGAAGTCGAGATAGCCGACCACCCCGCCGTAGGGGCCGCGTTTCACGGGCTCGAGTTCGTCGATGAGCTCCATCGCACGAACCTTCGGAGCGCCCGAGAGCGTGCCTGCAGGCAATGTCGCCCGAAGCACATCGATCACTGTACGTCCCTCGGCTAGGACGCCTGAGACCTGTGAGGTCATGTGCATGACGTGGCTGTACCGCTCGAGCGTCATCATTTCGTCGATTTGCAGCGAGCCGAACTCAACAACGCGACCGACATCGTTGCGGGCGAGGTCGACCAGCATGATGTGCTCGGCAACCTCCTTTGGATGCTCGATGAGTTCGGCCGCCATACGGCGGTCATGCTCCTCGGTGGCACCACGCTTGCGAGTGCCCGCTATAGGACGAGAGATCACGCGGTTACCGAGCAACTGCACGAGAGGCTCAGGCGACCCACCGACAACCTCAAGATCGGCGTGGCGCAGGAAGTACATGTGCGGACTTGGGTTGACCTGTCGCAACACGCGATACATGTCGAAAGCATCGGCATTCAGTTCGAGATCAAAGCGCTGTGAGAGCACCACCTGGAAGATGTCACCAGCAAAGATGTGCTCGCGGGCTGCCTCAACGGCGGCGCAGTACAGGTCCTTAGCCATTGACGACGTGACCTCAGGGAGTTCATCGTCGGGATCGGGCGGTGTCATCAGCGGTTCGTCGATTGTGCGACTCCCAGCCGCGGCAAGATCCTTGAGCTGCCCGATGGCCTGCTCGTAGGCAGTACCAAGATCGGTGTCGCTCATGGATTCGCCCACGAACACGTTGGTGATCAGCGTGACACGCTGGCGCCAATGGTCATAGACGGCAAGCTCGCCGATCAGAGAAATCACTGCATCCGGATTACCCAGATCGTCCTTGGGGACATTCGGAAGATGCTCAACCTCACGGACGACGTCGTAGCCCAAATACCCCATCAGACCGCCGTGCATCGGCGGCAAACCGTCAATCTCTGGGGCGCGATAGTGCGCAAGCAGAACTTCGAGAGCAGCGAGGATGCCCTGGTCGGTTGGAACATCGATTCCAAGGTCGCCCCGGATGGTCAGATCCAGCCCGTGCGCCACCATCGTGGCTTGCGGATTGCGACCGATGAACGACCAGCGACTCCAACGGTCACCGTTGTCCACGGATTCGAGCAGGAAGCCCTCGTCGTCGCCCACAACTCGGGCGAAGGCAGCGACGGGCGTCGTCAGGTCGGCGAGGACCTCAGACCACACAGGTACAACCGTGTGGCTCTGTGCGAGTTCCTTGAACTCTTCGAGCGAGGGCCTAACCTGCATGTTTTCAGCCGAACCGAAGCGTTTCGGGATCAGTGACGGTTCGGTAGTAGCAGGTCTGACGAGTGGTGCCAGAGTCATCCTTGGTGTGGCAGACCCCTGCGCCGCTCTTGCGGACGCGGTAGAGGAGGCTGTTCTGCTCACAGTTCACAGCTACGTCGATGACCTTGAGCACGTCGCCCGAGGTGGCGCCCTTGTGCCAGATCGTCTCACGTGAGGTGCTGTACAGGACGGCCGAGCCACAGGCGAGCGTCTTTCGATACGCCTCTTCATTGGCATAACCGATGAAGAGCACCTCGCCGGAGTCAGCGTCTTGGAGCACAACCGGCACAACCTGATGCCCGGCCCGGCCAATTTTGGCCACCTTGTCGAAATCGAGTTGGGCGTCGAGACTTTCTTCGAGGGCAACACTCATGACAACCAGCCTACGCGTTCGCCCCTGGGGTCCGACGAGCGACTATCGAGCTCTCCTTGGCCGCGTTGATCAACTCAGAGGTAGAGCCCGGTGGAGCCTTCGTCGAGACGTTCGGCTGCGACTGCGTGGACGTCGCGCTCCCGCAAGATGATGTAGTCGGTGCCTCGGACCTCAACCTCGTAGCGGTCATCGGGGTTGAAAAGCACCTGGTCGCCCGGTTCCATGCTGCGAACGTTAGGACCTGCGGCGACAACCTCGGCCCACGTGAGGCGCTTGCCGACCTGAGCGGTAGCCGGAATCAGAATTCCTCCCGAGCTGCGACGCTCACCTTCGGCGTCGCCATGTCGCACCAGGATGCGGTCGTTTAGCATCTTCACAGGAAGGCGCTCGTCGGTGGTTAGGCCGTTGCGCTTCTTAGTCTTCTCACTCGTCACGGTGCCCAACGCTACAGGTAGGGTCGCGTCATGGGACCGGTGCGCGTGACGACGCAGCGATTCGCATCCGGTGACGGCACCATCTTGGAAGCGGACCTGCTAATACCCGAAACACGGGTCGCGAATGCCGTGGTCTGCCACCCCCATCCCCTCTACGGCGGGAACCGGAACGACACCGTCGTGACGGCACTTTGTCATGCACTCGTTGAGGCTCATCACGAGGTGATTCGCTTCGACTTTCGTGGTACGGGCGGTTCAGCCGGAAGCTATGGCGGTGGATCCCCCGAGCGCGAAGATCTCCTCGCCGCGGTCGATCAAGTGAGCGATCCGTCGCTTCCGTTGGTTCTCGCGGGCTACAGCTTTGGCGCCGACATTGCCCTGACGGTTGCTCCTGACGCCCTGCGGCAGTGGCTCGTCGTAGCGCCAGTGCTCCAGGCGTTCGACTGCTTCGCAGCTGCTTCTCACGAGGGAGCGAAGCGGATCATCGTCGGCGCCCATGACCAGTTCCAACCCGCAACAAATCTTGCCGCGATCACCGGCACTTGGGTGAATACCCAGCTCGCGATCATCGAGTCAGCCGATCATTTCTTTCAAGCATCGCTTGAGAGGGTGTCGAAACTCGCCCTTAATCTGCTGCTCAGCTGAGCGTTACTCCGGGGGTCGAACCCTGATTCCGGCTGCGAGCATTCGTTCCTTGGCGTCGAACACGGTGTGTTGACCGAAGTGAAAGATGCTGGCAGCGAGGACCGCGTCGGCGTGGCCCTCTGTGACCCCCTCAACCAGGTGATCGAGCGTGCCCACTCCCCCGCTGGCGATAACCGGGATCGGCACCGAATCAGAAACCGAGCGGGTGAGTGAAAGATCAAAGCCGTCCTTGGTGCCATCACGATCCATTGAGGTGAGCAGGATCTCGCCTGCTCCCAGACGGGCGACTTCCTTGGCCCACACGACGGCGTCAATACCGGTCCGGATACGGCCCCCGTGGGTGTAGACCTCGAAGCCACTTTTGGCGTCTTCGCTGCGACGCCCGTCAATCGCCACCACGCAGCACTGGGCACCGAACTCTCGGCGGATCTCGGCCACCAACTCGGGGCGCTTCACGGCTGCTGTGTTGATGCTGATCTTGTCGGCGCCAGCCATCAGCAAACGCCGGGCATCGGCGACTGAGCGAATGCCACCACCGATTGTGAACGGGATGAAGACTTGTTCGGCCACGGCGCGAGCCATCTCGATAGTAGTTTCACGCTGGTCCGACGATGCTGTGATGTCGAGGAACACCAGTTCATCGGCCCCTTGCTCGTCGTAGCGGGCGGCCAACTCGACAGGATCACCGGCGTCGCGGATGTCGACGAAGTTCACGCCTTTCACGACTCGGCCGCCATCAACGTCGAGACACGGGATCACGCGGATCGCCTGGACGGTCATACACCACCACGCAGCAACGCGACGGCCTCCGCCACCTCGACGTGGCCTTCGTAGATGGCCTTGCCAGCGATGACACCGGCGAGGTGTCGGCCGTCGACTTCGATCGCGGCGAGAGCACCAAGATCGGCAAGTGTGCCAATGCCACCCGAGGCGATGACGTCGACCGGTGTGGCGCCGAGCATTTCGATGAGGCCAACGATGTCCGGTCCTTCCAGTGTGCCGTCGCGAGAGATATCGGTGACAACGAATGCATCGATGCCAGCGCCACTGAAGCTCCGTGCGACATCAAGCACAGTACGGCCGGAGCCAACGAGCCAGCCGTCGGTGGCGACTTCGCCACTCTTGGCGTCGAGACCGACCGCGACCCGGTGGTCACGGGCAAGCGTCCGTACAAGATCAGGATCCGTGAGTGCAGCAGTGCCGATCACGACACGCTCAACCCCGGCGTCAAACAAAATCGACGCCGCCTCGATCGAGCGGATACCACCACCCGTCTGAACGGGCACGTCGACGGCCTCAGCAATGGCAGCCACAACATCGCGGTTTTCGGGGATCCCCGTTCGGGCCGCATCCAGGTCAACCACATGGATCCAACCGGCGCCGGCTTCGGCGAACGCGACGGCTTGGGCCACAGGATCGTCGCCGTAAACGGTCTCCTGCGCATAGTCGCCCTGAAGGAGACGAACACAGCGTCCACCCCGGACGTCGATTGCGGGAAATAGATCCATCAGAGACTCGACTTCGCGTTCATGGCAGCCGTGACGAAATTGCCGAGAATCTGCAGACCGGTGCGACTCGACTTCTCTGGGTGGAACTGACAGGCCCACACATTGTCTCTGGCTACCGCCGCTACGAGCGTGTCGCCATAGTCGCAGGTGGCCACGACCTCGGGGCCATGTTCACAGGCGTAGGAGTGCACGAAGTAAACCCATGGCTCAGCGGCAAGGCCGTCGAACATTGGATGCTCAGTCGTGGGGTGCACAATGTTCCACTGCATCTGCGGACGCTTCACCGTGTCGGGAATTCCCCGAACCATGCCATCGAAGACGCCGAGGCCGGGGTGACCCGGCGACTCCTCGGACCCGGCGAACAACAACTGCTGGCCGATACAGATAGCGAAGAACGGAATGCCCGAGTCGATGCGTTCGAGGGCGACCTCATCAAGGCCGGTGTTGCGCAAGGCGTCGATACATGGACCGAAGGCGCCAACCCCAGGAAGGACCACCGCATCGGCAGCGGCGATGAGCCCTCGGTCGGATGTGAGCCGAGCATCAGCGCCGGCGTGCTCAAACCCTTTATGGGCGGAGTGAAGGTTGCCAATGCCGTAGTCAAGAATCGCTATTAGTGGCCTGGTCGCGCCAGTCGTGGTCACGATCAGAGGGTGCCCTTGGTCGACGGAACGCCGGTGCCCTCGACTCGTACGGCGTCACGCAGCGAGCGAGCAACCGCCTTGAACATTGCCTCAATGATGTGGTGGGTGTTTTTGCCCCGACGGCCAACAATGTGCAAGGTGATACCAGACGACATCACCACGGCCCGCCAAAACTCCTCCACCAGTTGCGGGTCAAAGGGTGGGTCTCCCAGAATCTTCTGGCCGGGAAAGTCCACCTCGTAGTGCATGTATGGACGGCCCGACAGATCGAGCACTGCCTCGACGGCTGCCTCATCCAGCGGCACGACGATCGATGCGAAGCGGCGGACACCACGCTTGTCACCCCATGCCTCGCGCAGTACTTCGCCCAGGGCGATGCCCACATCCTCAACGGTGTGGTGGGCGTCGATCGCCAAGTCGCCTTTGGCCTGAATCGTCAGATCAAAACCGCCGTGGCGCCCAAGTTGATCAAGCATGTGATCAAAGAACGGAAGCCCAGTCGACACATCTGTGGCGCCAGAACCGTCGAGTTCGACCGTGATGTCAATCGACGTTTCCTTCGTGGTGCGATGGGTGGATGCAGTGCGGCTCATGCAAGAACCTCCATGAGAGCGGTGAGAAATCGGTCATCTTCGTCGGGTGTGCCGATGGTGACCCGCAGGCAACCTTCAAGGCGCGGCCATGACGCACAGTTACGGACAAGGACTGAACGGTCGACAAGGCCCTGCCAAACATCGTCGCCGGCACGGTCGCGGGGCCGAAAGAGGACAAAGTTCGATGATGACGGCCAGACGTCGACGGGCATGTCGGCCAGTTCAGCCATGAGCCGACCCCGTTCCTCAACAAGCCTGTCGACGCGCTCATTCATGGCGCTGAGGTGGCGCAGAGCAAGCGTGCCGGCCACTTGGGTCATGGTGTCGAGGTGGTACGGAAGTACGACCTTCTCCAGTTCCGCGATGACCCACCCAGGAGCCACGACATAGCCGAGACGAGCAGCAGCCATGGCCCACGTCTTGGAGTAGGTGCGGCTCACAACGAGCGGCACCTCGGGTCCGATGAGATCAATCGCGCTGAAGTCGGCGAACTGTCCGTAGGCCTCATCGACGCACAGGATCCCGTCGACATCTGAGACGAGTTCGAGCACTCGACGGATCTGAGCCTCTGTGTCGACAACACCAGTGGGATTGTTCGGAGAGCAGAGGAATGTGATCGCGGGGTGAGAGCCGGTGATAACTCGTTCGACCTCGTCCATATCGAGAAAGAAGTCGGCGGTCCGCTCCCCTTCCACGACATCGGTGCCGGTGATTCGGCTGAGGTGGGAGTGCAGGGCATACGTCGGCTCGAAAATAGCTGCCGAGCGGCCGGGTCCGCCGTACGTCAGAAGCAGGGTCTGCAGAACTTCATTGCTGCCGTTGGCGGCGAAGACCTGCTCATGACCGACTCCGTGGAGCTTGCCGATTTCTGTGCGGAGTTCCGTTGCCGATCGTTGCGGGTAGCGATGCCATTCGATCTTCGAAATCGCCTCCGCGACTTCCTCAACGAAACCACTGGGCGGTAGTTCAGGACTCTCGTTGGTGTTGAGACGCACTTCGACATCGATCTGTGGCGAGTGATAGCCCTCCATCAAGGCGACCGAATCGCGTGGCTGTGGTCGGATCATGTTTCTGCCTCTCGCCGCACCCGGATGGATGCAGCGTGTGCGTCAAGCCCCTCTGCCTGTGCCAGAGCAATGACATGATCGCCCATGGCTTCGAAGCCGGCCTGATCGACAGAGACAACGTGCACGTCTTTCATGAAGTCGCTCACGGTGAGGGCGCTCGCGAAACGGGCGGTACCGCTGGTCGGAAGGACGTGGCTGGGACCAGCGACATAGTCGCCCAAAGAGGCGGGTGCGTACGCGCCACAGAACACGGCCCCGGCATGACGCACCAGCGGCAGCAGCGCTTCAGGATCTTCGGTTTGGAGCTCAAGATGCTCGGGGGCGATGAAGTTGGCCACCTCAAGTGCCTGGTCGGGTGAGTCACAGATAACGGAGATGCCCGACAAGTCGAGCGTCGATCGGATGTCGGCTTGGCGAGGGGCCTCGGCCACGAGTCGTTCGATCGCGGCATCGACCTCATCAGCGAAATCCTCATTCCAGGTCACGAACCAGGCGAGACCATCGGGGCCATGTTCGGCCTGAAGAATGAGATCAACGGCAGCGAACGTGGCTGGCGATGATCCGTCTGCTACGACAACCACCTCGGACGGTCCCGCGAACGAAGACGGCACACCGACGAAACCAGAGACCTCCTGCTTGGCGAGCGCAACAAACACATTGCCGGGGCCAACAATCACATCGACCGGGCGGATCGTCTCAGTGCCATACGCAAGCGCACCAATTGCCTGGGCGCCACCAATCGCCAGAACCTCATCGACTTCAGCCACAGCAGCCGCAGCGAGGGTCACATCCGGGACTTTGCCGTCGGGCCCCGGCGGCACCATCACGACGACTTCAGCGACACCGGCAACCCGAGCCGGTACTGCGGTCATCAAAACTGTAGATGGATAGACGGCTCGGCCGCCAGGCACGTAACAGCCCGCTCGTTCCACCGCTCGATGCATCCCCACGATGGACACGCCTGGACGTTCAACCCGAACATCAGATGGGAGCTGCGCTCGGTGATATGCCTCGATCGAGGCGGCAGCAGCTTCCAGCGCCTCCCTGACGTCTGAGGGAACTCGGTCGAGTGCGGCCGCCAGATCAGCGACAGGCACGCGTGGATCCATAACACTTACGCCGTCGAAGCGGTCGGTGAACTCTCGAACTGCGTCGTCGCCGCGCTCTCGCACAGCTGTGAGAATGTCGCGGACGGCATCGACCGGGCCGTCTGAGGGGACCACTGGTCGAGGGAGGTGGTCGCTCAGTACACCACTCATGGCACGAAGATCAATGCGGCGAAGCATCCGACCACGCTACCTGGCTGACTCTCCCCATCTGTCTGAGTTTCCGGCAGACTGGATGCCATGAACTCCGATGCCGCCGAATTGTCGTCGATCACCACCGTTGTTAGCGACACGGCCCGCCGAGTGGCCGAGGTGGCAGAACGACGCGCCACAGATCCTGATGATCCCGTCATTGGTCGACTCCATGAAATTGAGCGTGCACTCGTCACCGCCGAGCGTCGCCTTCGCGACGCATCCAGGGCGCTGGGCTAGCGCCAGCAGCGTTTCAGAGCACTGAGATATCAGACGTCACCGGACTGATCCATCGCAAGCTCTTAGGAAAATAAGTGCGGCCATCCACGTAAACGTGGATGGCCGCTGGCAACACAGGGCGGCGGATCCCTCGTGTGCCGATTTTGGTCGAGCGGCGGGTGCTCGACCAGGCAGCAATATAGCTCATTTGGAGCATTCGTGAGCTGCTGTGGCCGGAGATTTCTCGCGAAAGATGTTAGAGGCTGCTCGATGGACAGAAGTCGTTCAGTACACAGTCATCGCACTGCGGGCGGCGGGCAATGCACACACGTCGGCCATGCAGAATCATCCGAAGGCTGAACTCCCCGCGTTCCATCGCCGGCACCATCGGATTGAGTTCCTTCTCTATCTTCACCGGGTCGGTCTCCTCGGTGATCTTGAGAAGGCGGCTGAGCCGCTGAACGTGGGTATCAACCGGGAGTCCTGGCTCGCCGAGAGCGACACTCCGCACCACGTTGGCGGTCTTGCGGCCCACGCCGGGCAGACGGACCAAATCTTTCATGGCGTGAGGAACCTCGCCGTCGTAGTCCTCCAACAACATTCGCGCCATCCCCACCAGACTCTTCGACTTCTGCCGGAACAACCCAATCGTGTCGACATAGGGCTGTACCTGCTCAGGCTCTACCTCAGCCAGGCTCTCCGGAGTAGGAAAACGTGCAAAGAGTCCTGGTGTCGCCTTGTTCACACCCACGTCGGTGGCCTGCGCACTCAGGACGGTGGCGGCCAAAAGTTCGAACGCGTTGCGGTGATTGAGCTCACATTCGGCGTCGGGATATTCGACCGCAAGCCGCTCGTGGATGACACGTGCTCGTCCTTTAGGTGACCGGGGCTTCGCCATGGCGTGACCCTAGCTAGCGTTGGCGCTGGCTACCCTAACGAGGTGCCACTGACCGTAGAAGGACCCAACGACGGCGACTTTCGATGGATGATCGTTGTCGACGAAGACCGTACCGACATCAATCTCCGGTCCGATCTTGACGCAGCGCTCGAATCGCTCGATGGTGGCGCCACACAGCTCTGGATCAAGTCCATCGATACCTCTGCAGATGCCGTTGCACTCGCTACCGGCTTCGAGCGCTATCGCGATCTCTGGCAACTGCGCTGCCCATTGCCCAACGCGCCAAGTCATCTGTTCACTCGCAGATTCACCTCCGATGACCTTGATGACTACATCGCCGTCAACAATCGAGCATTCTCCTGGCACCCGGAACAGGGCGGGCTAACTCGAGCGTCCGTCGAGGCCACCATGGCCGAGCCCTGGTTCGACGCCGATGGATTTCGGCTGTACTACGAAGGCGACAGGCTGGTCGGGTTTTGCTGGACCAAGATCCACCGCAACCACGACCCTGCGTTGGGCGAGATCTACGTCATTGCCATCGACACCAGCCACCACGGACTCGGTCTCGGCAAGCCGATGTCGCTGGCGGGCCTTGAGTGGCTGGCCGCAAAGGGACTCACGACAGGAATGCTTTACGTGGAATCGGACAACCAGGCAGCCAATGCCACCTATGCCTCGATCGGCTTTAGTCGTCACCACACCGACCGCGCTTACCAGTTGGCTGCCCGATGAACCTTATCGATGCATCTGGCCGCTCTCACCGAGACGCTCCTGTTCTTCGATTCGACCCAACTCGTGAAGAGTTTGCCGCGCTTCTTCACGGCGAGCCCAGGTATCGCCTCGACCAGGCCTGGACGGGCCTGCACGAGCGGGGCGACAAGATCGACGACCTCACCAATCTGCCCAAAGCACTTCGGCAGCGCATCAGCGAGGAGTTGCCCCTCGGCCTCACTCCAGAAGAAGAGTCGGTGAGCGACGACGGCGAGACTGTGAAATGGCTCTGGCGTCTTCACGACGGGCATCACATCGAAACCGTGCTCATGCACTACGAAGATCGCACCACGGTTTGTGTGTCGTCGCAGGCCGGCTGCGCTATGGCATGCAGCTTCTGTGCCACGGGTCAGAGTGGCTTTGATCGCCACCTGTCGGTCGGCGAGATCGTGGAGCAGGTTGTGCGGGCGCGACGAACCTCGGCTCCACGGCGTGTCTCCAACATTGTCTTCATGGGCATGGGCGAACCGTTCGCCAATTACGACCGGACGTGGGCCGCGGTCGAACGCATCAACCAGGATCTCGGCATCGGCGCTCGCCATATCACGATCTCAACGGTCGGTGTCGTTCCCGGCATCGACCGACTCGCCGAGGAGAGCCTTCCTGTCAACCTCGCCGTTTCGCTTCACTTCGCCAATGACGAAGATCGTAACGAACTGGTGCCGCTCAACGCCCGATATCCACTCGCCATGCTCGAAGAGTCGTGTGCGCGTTATCTCGACGCGAAGAACCGTCGGCTCTCGTTCGAGTGGGCACTCATCGATGGCGTCAACGATCGAGCCAGCGACGCCGACGAGCTAGCGATCCTCGCTCGCCGCCTACGAGCGCACGTCAATCTGATCCCTCTGAACCCGACTCCCGGCTACCTCACACGCGGCACACCCATTGATCGTGTCTATGAGTTCCGTGACCGTCTCACCGGCATGGGGGTCAATGCCACGGTTCGTCGCACCCGCGGTACCGAAATTGACGCGGCCTGTGGGCAGCTCCGGGCGAGTCGTCAGCTGGTCGATCCCCCTCGGAGACGCTGACTAAGCCTGGTTGCGGTCCATACTGAGACAATGAGTAAATCCGTGTGGATCAACCAGCGCCAGCCCCAAACCCTCTACATCTCGCAGTTCCTTCTGTACTTCAGTGCCGTGATCTCAATCTTTGATCAACCGCCGACCGGAGTCTTCTCGAACTACATCCTTCGGAACGGGCTGTTGATCCTCATCGTCTTCGGCTCCGCTGGCGGCGCGTTTGGCATTGCCAACAACAGACGCTGGGGATACATCCTCGGAATCGCTGCGGCCATCGCTCCATTCGCGATCCGTTTCGAATTGGCCCGTCAGATCGATATCGGTTTCGCGATCGAGTGGAACATCATCGGCGGGATGTTCGATATCGCGCTCATCGCTGCGCTGCTGCACCCGATGAGCCGCGACCATCAGAAGATCTGGTTCCGGTGACCCCTAGTCCGACGAACCCGAAATCACCGATCCTCACCGATGGCGTCACCGTCGACCCTGACCATCTGCCAGTCGGAGACGAGAAGCGTCGACAAGTACGATCGATGTTCGACTCGATCGCGCCTCGCTACGACCTCGTCAACCGCATCATGTCGTTCGGACTCGATGTCCGATGGCGTAAGGCTGCGATGAAAAGACTCGGCGTGGCCGGCGGCGGCACGGTCGTTGATCTTGCCTGCGGCACGGGAGACTTCTGCCGGGAGATCGAGAAGGCAGGCCTTCTCCCGATCGGACTCGATCTGTCCATGGGCATGCTCGCCGAGGCTCGTACCGATGCTCCCCTTCTCCACGCCGACATCCTGCGTATGCCGCTCCCCGACGCGAGCGTGGACGGTGCAACCTGTGGCTTCGCCCTTCGCAACCTGGTTGAGTTACCGGGCTTCTTCGACGAGGTGGCCCGAGTGGTTCGGCCCGGGGGCCACATTGCCTTCCTCGACGCGGCCCAACCCGACAACCGCCTGCTCCGCTGGGGTCACGGCGTCTACTTCAATCGCGTGGTGCCCATCATTGGCGGCATCCTCTCCGAGGGGCGGGCATATCGCTACCTGCCCAAGTCCCTTGCCTATCTTCCGCCGTGGGAGGACATGAAAGCGTCACTCGAGGACGCAGGGTTCGGCATGCTCGAGCGCAAGGTCTTCACCGGCGCGCAACTCATCACCGGCATCCGCCGCTAACGCACGTTTGGGGTCTGTCCCCAGTCGTGCTTTGTTATGGGCGTGCACTGTTAGCCGCTGAGGGCGATGCCCGCGGCCATGGCGAGACCACAGATCAGCTGTGCCTTGCCGGTGAGTCCCAAAACCGCGATGAGGTCTGTGCCGGATGCGCCTCCTGCCACCGCACGGATCCCCCGGGTCACGAACGGGACTCCCACCAGTGCGGCGACGGCCCATCGGTCGGAGAAGACGGTGAGGACCACCGCAGCGGTCAAGGCCAATTCCTGCATCAGCACGTAGACGATGCGGGTGCGTTTCTCGCCGATTCGAACTGCCAGGGTCTGCTTGCCGACCACCGTGTCGCCGGGGATGTCCCGAAGGTTGTTGATGACCAGCAATGCCGTCGCCCACAGACCAACAGAAACACTCGCAGCCAGCGAGACCGCGCTGATCGTTTCGATCAGCACATATGTCGTACCCACGGTTGCGACCACGCCGAAGAACGCGAATACGAAGACCTCGCCTAGGCCGAGATAGCCGTATGGCCTCGGGCCACCCGTATAGGTCCAGCCCGCAACCAGCGATGCGGCGCCGACAATGAACAGTTCTGGGCCAACGACAACGGCCAGAACGGTGCCCGCAATACCGGCCACCGCAAATGAGAGTGTCGCCGCCCGCTTCACCGTGGCGGGCTCGACTAGACCCGACCCGACCAGGCGAAGGGGTCCGACCCTCTCGGCACCATCAGTACCACGGACCCCGTCGGAGTAGTCGTTGGCAAAGTTCACCGCGATCTGCAATGCCAACGCTACGACTAGCGCGGCACCAGCTCGCCACCACTCAGTGTCAGAGCCGTGGCCCACGGCTACAGCGGCACCGACTGCGACCGGCACGATCGCCGCGGGAAGCGTGCGAAGGCGGGCGCCCGCTAGCCAGAGTTTCAGACCGGTCGGCGGTAAGGCAGAAAGATTCATCGAGACTCCAAGAGTTGGGCGATGGCGGCTGGAAGAACCCGATGCTCGACGGAATGAATCCGTGCTTCAAGCGATTCGCGGGTGTCGTCAGAGTCGATGGGGATCTCTTCTGCAACGATGACCGGGCCGTCGTCGACGCCCTCATCAGGGACCAGATGGACCATCACGCCGGTATGGGTAAGGCCGCGCGACAGGTGTTCAGCCCACGCCTCGTCGATCGCGTGAGCACCCGGAAACGTGCCCGGAAGAGCGGGATGCAGATTGACCACCTGGTTCGGAAACTCGCCGAGGAACGCCATCGAGAAGAGATGCATCCAGCCGGCCTGAATAACCAAATCAGGCGATTCGGCTGCCACCTCCACGGCCAAGTCAGCGTCGTAGGCGGCACGGGCTTCCGCGAGATCTTCGAAACGTTCACGGTACGGGCCGAGTGGCGCGTAGTGGGTGGCGATCCCGCGGGATGCAGCCAGCGGCGCGGCCAAAGCCGACTGGCGATTCACGACCACGAGGGATACGACAGCATCAAGCTGGCCTCGGTCGCATGCGTCAAGAATGGCCTGGAGGTTCGAGCCGTTCCCCGATGCCAAAACGACCAGGGTTGCCGTCAACGCCACTCGCCGCGAAGTTCGACTCGCTCGGCCCCGTCGGGCACCGAAACCAGTTCACCGATGATGTGATGGCCGAGTGCGGTGGCCACGTCGACCTGCTCAGCCGACATTGCCACGACCATGCCGATGCCCATGTTCCAAGTCCGAAATGCCTCGCTGTCGGCGAGGTCTCCCCATTTCACAAGAGTGCGGAATCCTGAAGGTACGTCCCACGACCCGAGCTCGATCCGCGCCCCGAGATGTGAGGGGAACACCCTCGGGATATTTTCGAGGAATCCACCTCCAGTGATGTGAGCCAGCGCCTTAGGTTCCACTCCGCCAGCTCGAAGGGCATCGACGTCAGCCAAATATGAGCGGTGCGGCATCAGCAACCACTCGAGCATTCCATCGGGAGGATCGTTGCGGTCAAGCAGCATTCGGATTAACGAGTACCCGTTGGTATGGGGACTGTCGCTCGCCATACCAACGAGCACGTCGCCTGCGGCGAGTGCCTCGGTGCGAGGCCAGAGCTCGGCCTGCGACACAGAACCAACAATGGTCCCCGCGATATCGACCGATCCATCGGTGTAGACGCCGGGCATCTCTGCGGTCTCGCCGCCAAGCAGCGCACAGCCAACGGCACGGCACGCGCCAGCCATGCCGGTGACGATCTCGGCCACAATCTCGGGAACAAGTTTTGCGGTGGCGATGTAGTCGAGGAAGAAGAGCGGCCGAGCACCCTGCACGAGAATGTCGTCGACGCAGTGGTTCACAAGGTCAGCGCCAACCCCCTGCCATCCACCATGGCGTGCCGCCAACTCGACCTTGGTTCCCACGCCATCGGTCGAGGCCACGAGCACCGCATCGCTCACGAGGCCAGCGGTGGAGAAGAGACCACCAAACGCCCCAAGGTCAGAAAGTACGGCTTCAGTGTTCGTCGAGGCAACGGCTTCTGACATGAGCTTGACGGCCCGGTTGCCCTCGTCAATATTGACCCCTGCGTCGGCGTATTCGGTCATAGGCGGGCCTCCGCTGTTTCGCGAGCGATATCGGCGCGGTGTTGCGCTCCATCGAATGAGATGAGGGCCACGCCCTCGTGGGCAACGTCGGCAGCCTCATCAAGCGTGGGCCGAAGCGCGGTGACAGTGAGTACCCGTCCGCCAGCGGTGACGACTTCACCATCGCCTGTGGCTGTCCCTGCGTGGAAAACCATGCAACCAGAGGCAACGGCAGCGTCGATACCGATGATCGGAGCAGGCTCGCTGCGTGAGAGCGGATAACCGCGAGACGCCATCACCACCGTGACCGCGGCATCCGATGACCACTGGATATCGGCGTCATCGAGCGATCCGGTGGCGCAGGCCATAAGTATCTCGTAGAGATCAGACTCCAGCAGCGGGAGCACAACTTCAGTCTCTGGGTCGCCAAACCGGCAGTTGTACTCAATGACCTTCGGGCCCTCGGTCGTGAGCATTATCCCGGCGTACAGAACACCGCGGTACGGGCGTCCCTCCGATGCCAACGCGGCGAGCGTCGGGGCGAAAACGGTCGTCGCTACGTCAGCCAGTAATTGATCGTCGGCCACCGGCGACGGGAAGAACGCGCCCATACCCCCGGTATTTGGACCGTCGTCGCCGATACACAGGCGTTTGTGATCCTGCGCCGCAGGCATGATGTGGAACCGTTCGCCATCGCAGAACGCCAGAACCGACACCTCGGGACCATGCAGACGTTCTTCGAGCAACACTTCTGCGCCCGCGTCGCCGAACCGGCCTTCATCGAGGATCTCGCGGATGGCAACGTCTGCCTCTTGATGCGTCTCAGCAACAATCACGCCCTTGCCGGCGGCGAGTCCGTCGGCCTTGACCACTGGGGGAACGACCAACTCCGCAAGGTATGCCAGCGCTCTAGCCGAGTCGGTGAACGACCGCGAGCGCCCGGTGGGGATGTGGTTTCGGAGCAGGAACTCCTTGCAATGAGACTTCGAACCCTCGAGTTGGGCCGCTGCCGCCGATGGCCCGAACGCTGCGATTTTTTGTTCGGCGAGACGATCAACCAATCCGAGAACGAGCGGATCCTCAGGCCCGACCACCACAAGATCTACTGACTCGGCGACAGCCAGCGCAATCAGGGCCGAGATATCGGTGGCCTGGATCGCCACGTTGCGACAGCCGGGCTCGGCCGCAGTGCCCGGGTTTCCGGGTGCGACGATCACCTCGGCCACGGACATCGACTTGGCGAGCGCCCATACGATCGCGTGCTCTCGTCCTCCACCACCGACGACGAGTACCGTGGCACCGGCCACCTCCGGCGCCTCAGTCATCAGTCGCCCCATACATTGGCAAACTGTTCCTTTGGTCGGAGCTCCAACTGAACGAAACGCTCCGACTCGAAAGGATAGTCCCCGGTGAAGCATGCGTTGCAGTAGCCGTCTTCAGCTTCAAGCCCGCGCATCATTGCTTCAATGGACAAGAAAGCTAGAGAATCCGCACCAATGTGTTCGCAGATTTCTTCCACAGTTTTGTGGCCGGCGATCAACTCGTCCTGCGACGCCATGTCGACCCCCATGTAGCACGGGTCGGTAATGGCAGGGCACGCGACGCGCACATGCACCTCCGCAGCGCCTGCGTCGCGCAGCATCTTGACCAGAGGGCCCGACGTCGTGCCTCGCACGATTGAGTCATCGACCATGACCACACGCTTACCCCGTAAATTGTCGCCCAACGGGTTGAACTTCATCTGAACTCTGGACTCGCGGAGCTTCTGGGTGGGTTCGATGAAGGTACGGCCGACATAACGGTTCTTGATCAGGCCCTCGGTGTAGGGCAACCCGGTCTCTTGGGCAAAGCCCACTGCATGCGGGGTGCCTGAGTCGGGTACCGGAACGACAATGTCGGCATCGGCGGGGTGCTCACGGGCAAGTTCGCGGCCTAGGCGTTGGCGCGTGGAGTGAACCAGGTTGCCGTCATGGATGCTGTCGGGGCGACTGAAGTAGATCTGCTCGAAGGTGCAGAAGGCACGTTGCTTTGGCACCGCTCCCTGCTCCACGTGGAGGCCGGCATCATCGATGCGAGCAATTTCCCCCGGAGCGAGTTCACGCACGAACTCGGCGCCAATCGCCGAGAACGCGCAGGTTTCAGAGGCCAAAACGTGGCCTTCGTCGAGCTTGCCGATCACAAGCGGTCGGAATCCCCACGGATCGCGCACACCATAGATGGCGTCCCGCGTGAGGATGGTGAGCGCAAACGCTCCCTCAGCCTGGGTCATCAGCGACTTGATTCGATTCATCCAGTCGCCGCCCGCCTGCGTGAGGAGATGAACCATGACCTCGGTATCAGACGATGTCTGAAGACCGACGCCTCGCTCCAGGAGTTGACGACGCAAGACGTTCGCGTTGACAAGGTTGCCGTTGTGGGCGAGACCAAGTGGGCCATCCAGCGTCTCGATGATCTGGGGCTGAGCGTTGCGCAAGCCGGTGCCGCCCGTAGTGCTGTAACGGGTGTGGCCAATGGCCAAGTCCCCCTTCAGCGTGGACACGTTGTCCTCGTTGAAGACCGTCGACACAAGGCCCTGGCCCTTATGAATATGGGCGATGCCGTTGTCGCTCGTCGCAATGCCAGCGGCCTCCTGCCCTCGATGTTGCAGCGTGTGGAGGGCAAAGAACGTCAGACGTGCTGCCTCCTTGCCGGGGGCATGTATCCCCACGACGCCACATTCCTCATGAATCTCATCCCCAGTGGGATACACGGTTCACCGTCCAGTGAGCGCGGCGCGTACGTCGCCGACTCGTTGTCGTACATGAGTGGGATCGTCGCCCACACAGGTCAGATGTCCCATCTTGCGACCAGGGCGAGCGTCGCCCTTGCCATAGAGGTGCAGATGAATATCTGGTTCGGTCAGCACTCGACCGAAGTCGGGTGCGCCGTCGTCCCAAAGATCGCCGAGAAGTTGAGCCATCGCGGCCGGACGACACGAACCGTCGCCCAGTGGCATGCCGGTAGCGGCGCGGAGCTGCTGCTCGAACTGGCTGGCCGCGGCTGCCTCGATGGTGCAGTGGCCGCTGTTATGAGGACGGGGTGCGATCTCGTTGACCAGGATTCCTTCCGCCGTGTCGAACAACTCGACGCACAAAACACCGACGAGATCCAGAGCGGTCGCCGTGTCATGGGCGATCTGACGAGCGGCGGCCATAGTCAGATCGCTCACCTCGGCCGGAACGACCGTGAGATCAAGAATGTGATTGACGTGCTCGTTCTCCATCACGCCATGGTCAACGATCGTGCCGTCGATACCGCGAGCCACCACCACAGACAGCTCGCGTTCGAACACGATGACCGACTCGACGACGAGGCGCTGATGCTCCAAGGTCTCCCACGCAGCCTCGATCTGGGCCATATCATCGATGCGAAGCTGGCCTTTGCCGTCGTAACCAAACCGTGCCGCTTTGGCAATCACGGGAATGCCAAGCTCAGCCACGGCGTCAGCAAGCTCCTCCAGCGTCGCCGCCGGACGCCACGGAGCCACTGCCACACCCGCATCCGAGAGTGCTTGCTTTTCAAGCTTTCGATCCTGAGCGGCGGCAATGATGGCTGCGGACGGGCGAACGGGAACGCCGGCTTCAGCGGCAACCTCCGCGACCAGGAGGTCCACGTTCTCGAATTCCCAGGTGATCACGTCGGCCTGTTCGACGAAACGGGCAAGTGTGACCGGATCAGTGAAGTCACCGGTGATTTCTTCATCAGCGAGCAACCCGGCGGGTGTGTCCTTGGCCCCACCTGTGAGCACCACCACGCCATATCCGTGCTGACGAGCAGTCTGAGCGAGCATGCGACCCAACTGTCCCCCGCCGACGATTCCAATCGTGGAGCCAGGGGGCAGTGGGCTCATGGGTCAGTGTTCCAACTTGATGGCACGTACCTGGTCAGCACGCTGCTCTCGGAACGCGTGGAGCGCCGCAGCCAGCGACGCATCAGTGCGGGCGAGTATGGCCACGGCGAAGAGGCCGGCATTCGTGGCCCCAGCGTCGCCGATGGCCATCGTGGCAACCGGGACGCCGCCCGGCATCTGCGCAATCGACAGCAGCGAGTCCATCCCATCGAGGGCCCGACTCTTGATCGGGACGCCAATGACCGGGACGATCGTGTGGCCGGCAACCATGCCTGGGAGGTGGGCCGCACCGCCAGCGCCGGCGATAACCACGTCGAGGCCTCGGGACTCTGCCGCCGTTGCGTATTCCACCATCAGGTCGGGCGTTCGATGGGCGGAGACGACCCTGCACTCGTGAGGGATTCCGAAATCTTTGAGGATCACCGCGGCGCGCTGCATGGTCTCCCAGTCGGAGTCGCTTCCCATGATGACGCCGACTCGCGGATCGTCAGACACGACGGCGGTTCCTCCCACTCACTGACTCAGTCTGTATCCTCGCGCGGTCAAACCCGACACCGCGGGATAAGTCTCTTAACATTCTTTGACTACCGATTCCGAAGGGCGGCTTCAACCCTCGGCCCAGCGGGATATTCACCCGGATCGAATGCGGTGCCGGTGAGAGCTGCGAACGTCTCTTGGTAGACGCCGGCGGCTTCTACCGCTAGCCCCTGACCCAATGGCGGAGGGTCACCAACGCCGCCATAGCCGTCCCGGGCGTAGGCCAGGCGCACGTACTCCTTGTCGAGATTCTCCGGCTCATCGCCTGCCGCTCGCCGGCTCTCAACAGTCGATGCACGCCAGAAACGCGAGCTATCGGGTGTGTGGACTTCGTCGATGATCGTGAGCGTGCCATCAGCGTCGAGGCCGAACTCGTATTTCGTGTCGACCAGTACCAGACCAGCACCAGCTGCGAGTTCTACGCCTCGGGCGAAAACAGCAAGCGCGATCGTGCGGACCTCGTCCCAAAGGTCGGCATCCACCAGCCCGCGATCGACGATCTCCTGCTCGGTGATCGGCTCATCGTGAGCACCTTGCTCCGCTTTCGTAGTGGGCGTGATGACCGCCTCGGAAAGAGCATCGTTCTTTTGCATGCCATCGGGGAAACCGAGCCCGTAGATCGTGCGCTCGCCGGCCGCATACTTGGTCCATAGTGCCGTTGATGTAGATCCCGATAGACGACCGCGCACAACGACCTCAACCGGCAGGGTGCGGCATTTACGTCCAATGGTGACGTTGGGATCAGGGATCGACACAACATGCGACGGCACCAGGTCGTTGATGCGTTCGAACCACCAAGCGGCCAACTGGTTGAGCACCTGCCCCCGGTAAGGAACCGTGCCGAGCACGTGGTCGAAGGCAGATATTCGATCAGTGGCGATCAGCGCAATCTCGTCGCCAAGATCGATGATGTCACGGACCTTGCCACGCATCATCATGCCGAGATCGCTGACTGCGACAGGGTCAAGACCATCAAACGGCTCCGCCAGCGCCGGTCCGAGGTCGAGTGTCATTGTGCGGCCGCCACGAAGGCTGCGAACAGCGGCCTACCCGTGTTGCCAGCGGATCCAGATGGACGCTGCCAATCGACCACATGATCCTCAGGATGCGGCATCAGGCCAACAACGGTTCCGGTCTGATCGCACAAGCCGGCGATATCGGCCACAGACCCATTGGGGTTGGCCGGATAAACCCCGGCTGCCGGCACCGAATCAGCAGACGTTGGGCGAGGCCCGTCGGCCATATACCGAAACGCAACCAGGCCATCCGCTTCGATCCGGCGAGAGACAGACTCGCCCGAGACGGCGATGCGCCCTTCGCCGTGGGCGACCGGACAACGGATCGTAACTCCACCGGCCGCGCCGAGCCACCCAGAGCGGCAACTCGGCTCCACCCGGATCGTGACCCAGCGGCACTCGAAGCGGCCGGCCCGATTCTCGGTGAGCGTGAGGTCTCGAGGACTGCCCAGCGGGCCAGGCAGCAGGCCCGACTTCACCAAGACCTGAAAGCCGTTGCAGATCCCGAGGATCGGCCGTTCCGCAGATACCGCTTCGGCCAACTCGTCAGCAAACCAGCTGCGTAATTCGAGAGCGAGACGTCCGCCTGCACCGAGCGCGTCACCGTACGAGAACCCACCGGGCAGCAGAATCGCCGCGTGGTCACCAATGCGAACGGAGCCGTCACGTAACTCGTTGACGTGGACAATGCGCGGGGAGCCGCCGGCGAGACGGACGGCCTGAGCGGCCTCGCCGTCGCGGTTGGTGCCAGATGCATGCGGAATCAGAATCGGCGGAGCGCTCATGCGGCCGCTCCCCCGGTGAACGCCTCAACGGCTTGATCGATGGTCAACTCCACCAACTCAGGGTCAATCGAGTCAAGGGACTCAGCATCCCCGCTATCGCCATTGGGCGCCGATATCACAATCCTGTCACCGCCAGTGACCTCGCCAATTCGGCGGCCGAAGTCGCCGAGCGCAGCAGCAATGGCGTCACGGTTGCCTGGGGAGCCGGTGAGGACCAGTCTCCCAGGGGCCTCGTTGACGAAGGATGTGAATGGATCCAATCCATCGGCGGGAACAACGACGCACAGTCCGAGCCGTGCCGCCAGAGCCATTTCTGTCAATGCCACGGCAACCCCGCCATCGCTACTGTCGTGTGCCGCGGTGATAAGCCCTGCGGCGATAGCGGCATGGATGGCTTGATAGCGCGGCAACGGGTCGTCGAGGGGAACTGGCACCGTGTTGGCACCAAGGTCGAATACGTCCGATGCCAGCGAGCCACCAAGGTCGGCACTGCCCTGCCCAACAAGCCAGATATCGTCATCCGGCTGCATACCAGCGGAGTCGATGGCCCGGCCCAGGTCGGGGACCAGTCCAAGCGCCGAAATGAGAAGTGTGGGCGGGATCGCCTCGCCATTGAACTCGTTGAAGAGACTGTCCTTGCCGCTGATGAACGGCATCCGGTAGCGACGGGCACCATCTGTGCATCCCTGTACGGCCCGCACGAGCGAACCAAGGCGGTCGGATTTCGTTGGGTCGCCCCAGCAGAAGTTATCGAGCACGGCCACACGGTCCGGGTCGCCGCCGACGGCAACCAGATTGCGAACTGCCTCGTCCATGGCATGAAGCGCCATCGCCCACGGGTCGTGGCGTCCGATGCGGGGGTTGATCCCGTTGCTGAGCACTACGGCGAGGGTGCCATCAGTGCCAAGCGGCTTGAGAACGGCGGCATCAGCGGGGCCGTCAGCCTCAGGACCGACGAATGGCCGCACCACCGTGCCACCGCGAACCTCATGGTCATAGCGACGAACGATGTCTTCCTTCGACGCCACATCTGGGTGAGCCAACAATTCCAGGATCACCGACGCGTCTACCTCAGGCGTTGTGACCTGGGTGGGCGCGGGATCCGCCCACGCTCCCGTCATCTCCCGGCGAGGAAGCCCATTGTGCAAAAACGACATCGGTATGTCGACCACAGGCGTGTCACCGTGGCGGACAACGAGCCGTTCACTCCCGGTGAAGGTGCCAAGATCGGTGAGTTCCACATCCCAGGCACTGCAGAGGGACTGAAGCTCAGCCATATTGGCCGGTGGAACGGCGATGACGATCCGCTCCTGTGCCTCGGAGAGCCAAATCTCCCACGGCTGAAGGCCGGGGTACTTGAGCGGCACCGTGGCGAGATCAACGTCAACGCCTAGATCCTCGCCCATCTCCCCAACCGACGATGAAAATCCACCTGCCCCACAATCGGTGATGGCCGTGTAGAGCTTCGCATCGCGCGCCAACTCGATGACTTCGATGAGGCCCTTTTCGGTAATCGGATCACCAATTTGCACCGCTGAGCCGACAGAGTCGACGGTGGAGGCATCCATTCCCGCTGAGGAGAACGTGGCTCCGTGGATGCCGTCGCGCCCGACACGCCCACCGATTGAGATGATGCGGTCGCCGACATGTGCCTCCGTCGGGTGCATGCCGTGAGGGAGGAGTCCGAGTGCGCCGCAATAGACCAGCGGATTGGCCGTGTAACCCTTGTCGTACAGGACGGCTCCGTTGACCGTTGGCAGCCCAAGCTTGTTGCCGTAGTCGCCAACGCCGCTCACCACACCTTCGCGAATCCGACGCGGGTGCAAAACGCCCGTCGGGAGTTCGCTGTCGGGCAAGTCGGGCGGACCGAAGCACAGAACATCGGTGCACGCAATCGGTCGAGCCGATACGCCGATCACGTCGCGAACCACACCACCGACACCGGTATTTGCCCCGCCGAATGGCTCCAAGGCTGACGGGTGGTTGTGCGTCTCCACCTTGAATGCCAGATCGAACGTGTCATCGAAAGCGATGATGCCCGCGTCATCAACAAAGGCGCTGCGGAGCCACCAGGGATCGAGCTCCTCGGTGACCTCGCGCAACGCGGGCAGAAGCCCATCGTGAGTCGAGACGGTGACGGTGCCGTCAGCCGCGGTGTGCGTGAGTTCGATCTTGGCGCGGAACGTCTTGTGCACGCAGTGCTCGGACCAGGTCTGCGCGAGGGTCTCGAGTTCGGCGTCGGTTGGCCAGCGACCCTCTGCGACGAAGTGCGCCTGGATTGCCCGCATCTCGTTGACGTCAAGGGACAGGACGCGTTCTCGGCTCATGTGGGCCAGTGCGTCGTCGGACAGTCCGTCGAGTTCCACCAGATCAACACGAACGTCGGCCGCGGTGGCGGCGGCAAACTCAGGATCCATCTCGCCCTCGCGGGCATGCTCAATCGTGTCGTTGGCGAGCAGACGGCGCGTCAATCGAGCAACGTCGTCATCTGACAGCTCACCGTGCAACTCGTAGCGGCGCGCTGTGGCCACTTCGATCGATGGAAGGCCCAACTCAGAAGCGGCACGTTCGAGCTCGCGGGCATCACCGTCGGTGACGCCCGGCATCGGGGCCACCTCGACGACTCGACCACCAGCGGAGGCCGGTGCATCAATCGTGTGCACGTCGACCACAGGGTCGACGAGCACCTCGGCACAAAGACGGGCGAGGTCAGATTCGCTCAGCTCGCCTCGAACATGATGGACCCGCGTGATCGTGCAACCCACAAGCCGATCCACACCTAGCAATAGTGCGGAATCGAGTATCTGCCGGGCTGCAGGATCGTCAGGAGCGGTGACGTCAATACGAACAACCATTCCTCGCAACCTAGACGGAGCGGGGACGATCGCGTTGTATCCGGCGGCGCCTTCTGCCCTCATCCTCACCCACCTCCTCAGATCGACATCCGAGTAGACCGGTGCTGGTGCTGAAGCGCGTCAGGGACCACCAACAGAGGGCTACCGCACGTCTGTATTTGGCCGACGGCAGACCACAATGAATGAGCTATGACGTTCGATCGCATCACCTATCCGCCGGAGCTCCCCATCACGGAGAGACGTGCGGAGATTCTTGAGGCGCTGACTTCCAATCAGGTCGTCATTGTGGCCGGGGAGACCGGTTCGGGCAAGAGCACCCAACTCCCGAAGTTCTGCCTGGAAGTCTTGGCCGACGACGACCGACTGATCGGACACACCCAGCCCCGCCGACTCGCTGCTCGATCCATTGCCGAGCGACTGGCCTCCGAACTCAACACCACGCTCGGCGCTCTTGTCGGCTACACCGTTCGTTTTCACGACGAAGTGGGAGCTGATACTCGTATCCGTCTCATGACGGACGGCATCCTCCTTGCCGAGATTCAGCGCGATCCAATGCTTCGGCGCTATCGGACCCTCATCATCGACGAGGCTCACGAACGCAGCCTCAACGTTGACTTCCTGCTTGGCTATCTGGCTCAACTGCTCCCGCAACGCCCTGATCTCAATCTCATCATCACCTCGGCCACAATCGATACGGAGCGCTTCTCCGCCCATTTCGGCGGAGCTCCGATCATCGAGGTGTCCGGACGCACGTATCCAGTCGAAATTCGCTACCGGCCACCCGCCGACCCAAACGATCCCGACGCGCCGATCCTCGATCAGCCCGAGGCAATCGAGCAGGCGGTTCGTGAACTACTCCACGATCAGAGCGGAGACATATTGGTCTTCTGCTCCGGCGAGCGCGATATTCACGATGCCGCCGACCACTTAGCCGATCGAAAGCTCGGCGATCTCGAGATTCTCCCTCTTTACGCCCGCCTCTCCCCCGCTGAGCAACAGCGGATTTTCAAACCCACCGGTAAACGTCGTGTGGTCCTGTCGACCAACGTCGCTGAGACCTCCCTCACCGTGCCTGGAATCCATGCGGTCATCGACACCGGCACGGCCCGCATCTCTCGTTTTAATCGTCGAACCAAGGTCCAACGGCTCCCGATCGAACCGATCTCGCAAGCCTCAGCGAACCAACGGGCCGGCCGCTGCGGTCGGCTCGGTCCAGGCACCTGTATCCGCCTCTACACCAAGGATGAGTTCGATGCCCGTCCGGACTTCACCGAGCCGGAAATTCAACGCACCAATCTGGCGTCGGTGATCTTGCAGATGGCGGCGCTCGGTCTCGGCGATGTGGCCGACTTTCCGTTTCTTGACCCGCCCGACATACGAGCGGTCCGCGACGGCATTCTCCTGCTTGAGGAACTCGATGCTGTAGTTCCCGAGCACGAGGGCGAGAACGGCTGGCTCACGCCGCTGGGCCGCCAACTCTCCTCGCTTCCCCTTGACCCGCGGATGGGCCGCATGCTGCTCGAGGCCGCGGACCACGGTTGCGTTCGGGAGATGCTGATCATCGTCTCTGGCTTATCGATTCAAGACCCTCGAATTCGGCCGAACGGCGTCGGGTCTGGGGCCGCGCAGCAAAAGGCCGCCGAGTTCCACAAGCGATACACCGACGACGAGTCCGATTTCTTGTCGTACCTCTTGCTCTGGGAGCACATCCGAAGCGAGCGGGCGACTCGTAGCGGCAACGGATTTCGGCGAATGTGCCGAGACGAGTACCTCCACTTCCTCCGGATTCGGGAATGGCAAGATATTCACAGTCAGCTTCGCCGCACCGGCCGTGAACTCGGCCTACAAATCAACGACAATGATGCGCCGCCGATGGCCGTCCACCAGTCTGTGCTCGCCGGGCTTCTTTCTCACATCGGATTCTTTGACCCTGAGCGACGCGAGTACCGCGGCGCCCGTAACGCTCGGTTTGTCGTCGCTCCTGGTTCCGCGCTTCGAAAGCGCACGCCCAAGTGGCTGATGGCGGGGGAACTGGTCGAGACCAACCAGCTTCGGGCCCGCACGGTTGCACCGCTGAACCCGCGATGGCTCGAGCAGTCTGCATCGCACCTCTTACGTTGGGACTATTCCGATCCTTGGTGGGACGAAGACCGCGGCGCTGCTATGTGCCATGAGCGAGCATCTCTGTACGGGCTACCAGTGGTGCCGAATCGGGCAGTCAATCTCCATCGGATCGACCCCTCGCTCTCCCGGGCCCTCTTCGTGCGCAACGCGCTGGTGGAGATCGACTCGGCTCAGGTGCCTTCCACACCGAACTATGCCTTCGTTCGCAGCAACGCCAGCGTCACCGACGAGATCGTTGAACTAGAGCATCGACTCCGACGCCACGATCTCCATTGCTCCGACGACGAGTACGTCGACCGGTATGTAGCTCGCCTACCTGACAACGTCGTGTCGCGAGCCCATTTTGAGAAGTGGTGGAGCAAGTACCGGCGGCAGCACCCCGCAGCCCTCGACTTTGCTCTTTGCGACCTGGTCGGCGACGGCATCGGACCGATCGAGTCGTTGGAGCTCCCCACCTCGTGGTCATACGGCGAGCTTGATCTCGTGGTGGACTACCAATTTGACCCCGCCGAGCCGACGGACGGACTCACGATCGACATTCCGCTCGAGTATGTCCGTCGACTACGCCCCCAGCCCTTCGAGTGGCTCGTCCCGGCATGGCGCCCACTACTCATCGACGAGTTGATCCGAACCCTGCCGAAAGCCACACGCCGCACCCTGCTTCCAATCCCTGAGACCGTCGCAGAAATTCTCCCGCAGCTCGACCCGGCAGGAGATGCAAATCTCGCCACCCAACTCGCAGCAGCGCTGACCCGCCACGGAGGCATAGACGTTCGTCCCCACGAATTCCGGAAATCCTCCCTGCCGACCTATCTGCGCCCCCATTTCCGGGTTGTCGATGATGGCGAATCGCTGGCCGAAGACGACGATCTCGAACTGCTCCAGCGTCATCTGCATGAGCAGGCTCGGCAACTCTTGGCAAAGACGAGTCATTCGCTGGAACGCACGGGACTCACCGATTGGAATTTTGGTGACTTCCCAGAATCAATCGAGGCCACCGGACTCGGGCAACGGGTCACCTCCTATCCCACGCTTATCGACGACGGCGACTCCGTATCCATTCGGCTTGTGGCCGACCCCAACACCCAAGCCACCATGATGTGGGAGGGAACACGTCGCCTCCTACTCCTTCATCGTCCGCCCGTCGGCAGGGTGCTGCGCAACCTTTTGACCGAAGACGTGAAGTACGCCATCGTCGTGAGTCCCTATGACTCACCATCATCCTGGTTCGACGATTGTCTGATTGCGGCCACCGACGAAGTTCTGCACCGCCATGGCGGCCCCGTGTTTACCGAGGCGAAGTGGGGGCCATTGATCGACGCGTACCGCTCCGAGCTTGCTCAAGCGCTCATGGATGTCGCCAACGATGGGGTGGAGGTTTTACAGCGAGCCCGAAACCTGCGCCGAGCGCTCGAGTCGCTCACTGCACCGGCGCTTCAAGCATCTCGGTCAGATATGGCCGAACAGCTCGACCGGCTTGTCTATGACGGCAGCCTCGCTGCTGTCGGTGCGCATCGGCTGCGCGACGTCGGGCGGTACCTTCACGCCATCGAATGGCGCCTTGGACGCATCAACGACGGCTTGGCCCGCGATCGCGACCGCATGATCAATGTGCGGGCGCTAGAGACACATCACGAGGCCCTGGTACAACAGTTTGGAATGACCGAGGAACTGGAGTCGCTCATGTGGCAACTCCAGGAACTGCGGGTCTCACAGTTCGCGGAGTCCGTTGGCGCAGCAGGCGCCGTGAGCATCAAGCGAACTCGCGCCGAGCTCGAACGGCTGGCTCAGGTAGCGTCGGCGTAGCCGATCCAACCACCCTGTTCATAGTTATAGAGCTTGCAGATCTTGGTCGAGCGCAGATAGTCACGGAGCTGAATAGGACGCTGTTCGACGTCATCGGGAAACACGGCCGCGACCGCCCTCGCTGCCTCAGGGAGCCGATAGCACGGGATCCGCATGTCAACGTGGTGGGGCAGATGGACCATGATCCAGTGAAAGAAAAGGTCCCAACCGGGAGGCCCCCACAACACCGTGGTCCCCTCTACTTGGCCGTGGAATCGATTCCAATCGGCCCGAGGCCACCAGCGGATCTCCGGGGAGATGTGATGGACGTAAACGACCCAGCCAATGACCTGGCAAAACAACAGAAACGGCACCACCACGACCTTGACCCAGATCCATATGCCGGCCACGCCCGCGAACCCGACACTCAGCGCAAGCCCTAGAAATCCAAAAGCAATGATGAGCGCCTGGTCACGGCGCATAGCCGCCCGCCATCGATTGGGAGCGGGAAACCGCACCATCTTCTCCCACCAAACCCGATGGAAGTAATAGGCGCCAGCACCAACTGAACTCCATTCGAGTCGGTGGACCAGCTTTTGGAACCGTCCAAGCTCGCTGTAGTCAGCGGCGGTGAGTGGTTGCCACACAAAGTCAATCTGTTGGCGCACGGTGTGTCCGTGATGGACACGGTTGTGACCGAAAATCCATACCTCGACTGCGTGCAACGACGGGAGCATGGTCAACCGGGCGACGAATGCGTTGAGCCGGGGAGAATCGAACAGGGCACCGTGAGCGGCATCGTGACCCAGTACGAATAATCCGGAAACCATCAGGCCGGCCAAGAGCCAGAGCGGCACCAGCAGCAAAGGGTTGTTCGTCACCACGAGACCCCATATCGCGAGGCCATAGATGAGTAGATCTCGAGCAACGAGGCCGACGCCTCGGATCAAGGATCGCTGGTAACAGTGCTCGGGAATGACTTCCAGAACCGGCTTGAGGCCAGTGGGCTTTACGGGAGCGTCAATCGACAACATAGATGAAGGTACGAATATAGCTTGCCGAACGAGAAATGGCCGGTCAACTTCGGGTCCCACGTCACTCGCCACGCTCAAATCGGCACGCCACTGTTGTGACCGAGTTGAGCCCATTCAGCGCGGCCCCAAGGGCTTCACGCAACGTCTTTCTTGTTCTCCATGCCGCACTTCTGTCGGGCAGCAGTCCATCAATCGCCATCACGAACATCATCAACTGGGCGGGGCGTTCGATCAGAACCTGGCTGGTGTGCTCGTCGACGAGCGATCTGGTCGGATCCGGATCGCCCCGAAACGGCCACGTCATCGGACCGGTCACCCGCTCAACTAAGGTCCGTAACTCAATCAGATCGTCGGCCCCAGCCAAAATCAGCGCCGGAGCGTCGGAAGTTTCGTCAGGCGTTGTCTGCGGTCGAAGGTCGACAGCGTCTCGGCAGAACGTGGCCGGTAGATCACCGACAAGGTCTACATAGGCCCGCCGGATTGCCTCAGCGCTCACCATTCGCCCCGGTGCACAATTTCCTCGAGCGGTCGGCGAGCGCGGCCGGCCGATTGGGACGGGCGGTCAGGGGCGCTATGCCCGATGGCGATTGCGCCAAGTGCTCGGAACCCGCCGGGCACCCCGAAGGTGGTCCGGACGGCGTCCTCATGATCAAAAAGACCGAAGAGTAGAGCGCCGAGTCCTTCGCTCTCGGCTGCGAGTAGCAATGTCATTGCCGCCGCACCGCCATCGACGAACCAGTACGGAACCGACCACGCATCAGTGGACGCGCCTAGGCCTGTGCTCGTCTTGTCGGGTTCGCCGTAACGACGCACGTAGGCGCCCGGGTCGACCCACGGCACGATCAAGACGTGTGCGTGGAGAAGCTCAGGCCAGGGGAACGTCGCCCGCTGCTGCGCCGGCAGCGTTGTATTCCAGTAACGGGCCGTTTGTTCCGCTCCCTCCAAGACCAAGAACTCGATGCTGGCAGTATTTCCAGCCGATGGTCCGCGTCGTGCCGCCTCGATCATGCGATCGACAACTGCACCCTCGACAGGCTCAGGGGTGAAGGCGCGAGTCATCCGCCGGCGGCGGATCAGCTCCTCGAACTTCATAATCTCCCCGACCGGGGGATCAGTCAGAGCAGCTTCTCGAGATCCTCTGCCATTGCCCACCCGAAGGCGATCAGCGAATCGCCGTTGGCGATATCGAGGCCATCGAGCTGTGCGCTGACCTCAGGGTCAGTCTTCTCCGGCTTCGAACTCTCGTGATCCAGCACGGGTGCCTGCGAACCATCGCCACGAGCGGTGAAGGCGCGGTCTTCGTAAACCGACGCACCAATTCCGTAACGCTTAGCCAGACGGCGACCCCATGCACGCTCTTCACCGGAGGCCTTGTGACCGGGGCGCGGAATGATGTCACTGAGCGACCTGAAAGCTTCAAATACCCCGGCGTCATTGATCTGGGTACCGATGAGCACGTCTTCGTCGGGGAAGGCGAGAACGGAACGGCGGAGCTGATCTGTCATGATTGCCCGCAGCACGGTGTCACGCTTTGTGTTGCGGCAAATATGACCGGCGCCGACGATGATGCTCGGCGTGCCACCAATTCGTTCCAACGTGCAGAACGAGAAGCCCCGAACCTTGCCGCCTTCGCTTGCCACGGTGCAGAGCACCCACGCCTCGGCCTGCTTCGACAGCATGCCGACTTCGAACGCGTTTGGCGATTCGACCGAAAGGTCGGCCATGTCGGTCAACTCAGCATCACTCAGCGCAGTGCAATCCTTGGTTTCGACTTCGATCGCCATGTCCTGCGCTGTCCCCTGCTTGCCGAATGTGACCAGACTAGTTTTCAGGGAAATTTCGCGAATCGCAACCTCGAGGGCTCATACCAATACAGAGTCAGGTCCAAGAAGTACACGAAGTTCGGCAATCACGCCGTTTGCATTGTCCACCGCGTAGTCGTCGGGCAGGCGCAATACCTGCCGTGCGCTGAGATGGAGTTCGACCGGAGATTCTCCAGGATGCGCAGACAAGATTGACTTCAAGTCGGCGATTCGACCGGGCAACTGATGCTCGACGGGGATCTTGACTCGCACTGGGGAGTTGTCAGACAGGTCTTCGACGATCTCGATGTCCTGGGCAAAGAGTTTCGGGAGATCGTCATTCTCGGTGCGGCCCCTGACCAGTACGACGGCATCGTCGACCAACTTCGGGCCATGCTCTTGCATCGTTCGCGGGAAGACCATCACCTCCACGGAGCCCTCCAGATCCTCTAGATCAAAGACGGCCATGAGGTCGCCCTTGCGTGTCCACTTTCGCTGCAGATTGGTGATCACGCCCCCAACCTTCACGATGGCGCCATCGGGAGTCTCAGACAGCGCAGCGACGGAGCAGTCCACCTTCCGCGCGATGTGGCCTTCGAACCCGAGTAGTGGGTGACCAGAGATGTAGAGACCCAACATCTCCTTCTCATTGGCCAGCTTCGGCATCTTCTCGAACTCGACATCCGGGACTGCTGGGCGCTCATCGAACGAGGGGCCCTCGTCGAGGTCACCAAACAGCGACATGACGCCCATGTCGTGTTCGCGACGACGCTGGACCGTGAGATCGATGATCTGTTCGTAGACCTGAAGCAAGCCCTTTCGTGGATGTCCGAGTGAGTCGAATGCGCCACCCTTGATCAGCGACTCGATAGTTCGTTTGTTGAGTGCGTCCAACTCGACGCGCTCAACAAAGTCGAGGAACGACTCGAACGGACCACCTTCGTTGCGTGCATCGAGGACCTTCTCAACGAAACCCACTCCCACGTTCCGGATCGCAGACAGGCCAAAGATGATGTTGCCCGGAGATATAGCTTTGCCGCCGTCGGCTACACCGACTGCGACGAGGTCAGGCACCGGTGTGAAGTCCGACTCCGACCGGTTGATATCGGGTACCTCAACCGCGATACCCATGAGCCGGCATTCGTTGAGATAGACGGCCGCCGACTCCAGCTTGGTCTTGACGCTCGTAAGTAAGGCCGACAGATATTCGACCGGGTAATTCGCCTTCAGATACGCAATTTGGTAGGCGACGTAGCCGTAGCCATAGGAGTGCGACTTGTTGAAGGCGTAGTCGGCAAACTGGGCAATGATGTCGAAAAGTTCGACGGCGAGTGAAAGCTCGTAGCCGTTATCGACGACGCCCTTCGTGAACTTCTCGCGCTCCTCCTCCATCGCTTCGCGAATTTTCTTGCCCATGGCCTTGCGCAACGAGTCCGCTTCAGCGAGCGAGTACCCGGCAAACTTTTGCGCCATCCGCATGACGCTCTCCTGATAGATCATCAGGCCATAGGTGTCGCCAAGCAACTCTTCGGCATCGGCGTGAATGAACTCGACCGGCTTGCGGCCATTCTTACGGTCGGCGTAGTCGTTGTGCATGTTGGCCGCCATCGGACCAGGCCGATAAAGCGCCACGAGAGCCGCAACATCATCGAAGGACGTAGGAGCCAGCGACCGGATGAGCGCCCGCATCGGGCTGGACTCGAGTTGGAACACGCCGATGGTGTCGCCCCGCCCGAGCAGTGCGAAGGTGGGTCCGTCGTCGAGGGGCACATCGTCGATGTCGATGACCTCATTGCGGGTTTGCATGACCAGCACGAGACAGTCAGAGATGACATCGAGGTTTCGTAGGCCCAGGAAATCCATCTTGAGTAGCCCGAGGTCTTCCACCCCGTGCATTTCGTACTGGGTGACGACCGCCGACTCTTCGATTGGCTTGCCCGCTTCCGGCTTGCGCTGGATGGGCAGATACTCCGTGAGCGGTTCGTTCGTAATCACCACAGCCGCGGCATGGATCCCGTCCTGGCGACGTAAGCCTTCAAGCCCCTTGGCGACCTCCACGACCCTGGCGATATCGGCATCAGACGACACCATGTCGCGTAGCTCACCCGCCGACTTGTAGCCGTCGACGTACTTCGGGTGCTCCTCGAAGCAGTACTTGAGCGGCGTGTCGCGGCCCATGATGAGCGGCGGCATCGCCTTGGCCACCTTGTCACCCACGGCATACGGATAGCCGAGCACTCGGGCGGCGTCTCGGACCGCCGCCCGCGCCTTGATCTGAGAGAACGTGACTATCTGTGCCACATTGTCCCGTCCATAACGCTCAGCCGCGTAGCGAATCATCTCGTCTCGATATCGGGTATCGAAGTCCATATCGATGTCGGGCATCGAGATACGCGACGGATTCAAGAAACGCTCAAACAGGAGGTCGTACTTGATCGGGTCGAGATCGGTGATCCAGAGGGAGTAAGCGACTGCACAACCGGCAGCCGAACCACGGCCCGGGCCCACACGAACGTTGTTGTCCCGGGCGTGCTTGATGAGGTCCCAGGTGATCAGGAAGTACGCCGAGAACCCCATGCTGTCGATAACACCGAGCTCGTAGTCGATGCGGTCGACCACCTCGGTGTTGAGGTCATTGCCCCAGCGCTTGTAGGCACCCTCGTAGGTCAGGTGACGTAGATATTCGGTGTCGGTGGCGAATCCCTCCGGAAGCGGGAACTCAGGAAGCTGGGGCTGACCGAACTCGATTTCGACATCGCAGCGTTCGGCGACCCAGAGCGTGTTGTCGCACGCCGAGGGGACCTCGGCGAAGAGGCGCCGCATCTCTCCGGCCGACTTCAAGTAGTGCTGGTCACCTTGAAACTTGAACCGGTCGGTATCGGCCAGCAGCGCTCCGGTTTGAACACAGAGAAGGGCGTCGTGCGCTTCTGAGTCGTGCTGGTGGGTGTAATGCGAGTCGTTGGTGGCCAGTACTGGGGCTTGGATTTTCTTTGCGATCTCCAGCAACTGGGGATTTGTGGTCCGCTGTTCGGGGATGCCGTGGTCCTGAAGCTCGAGGAAAAAATTGTCGCGTCCAAAGATGTCCTGAAATCGAGCGGCATGCTCCAGGGCCGCGTCCGTGTTCCCCTGCATGAGCGACTGGAGCACGTGCCCGCCGAGACATCCCGACGTGGCGATAATTCCTTTCGAGTACTTCTCCATCAGCTCAAAATCGGCGCGGGGCTTGTAATGGAACCCTGTGAGGTAGGCCTGGCTAGAGAGCTGGATCAGGTTCTTGTAACCGACATTGTTCTCGGCCATGAGAATCGCGTGGTAGTACAGCTTTTTGCCGCCGCCCGTGTCACCGCCGGAATCGTCAGCCTTGCCGCGACGGCTGGGGCGCTCGTGGCGAGATTCATGAGCGAGGTAGATTTCAGTACCGATGATCGGATTGATCCCGACATCGTTGCAGCCCTTGTAAAAGTCGAGGACGCCGTACATGTTGCCGTGATCGGTGATCGCCATGGCAGGTTGACCGTCCGCTGCCGCAGCGGCGATGGCGTCATCGAGGCGCGAGGCGCCGTCGAGCATCGAGTACTCGGTGTGCACATGGAGATGGGCGAATGAATCCCCCACTCGGCCTCCTCATGACAGGCTGGCTCCGCCCGCTGTGGACAGTGCTGTGGACACCCATGTGGATAAATCACATGGGTGTGGTTCGAACCTATCTCGACTCCCCTGCTGCGACAAGCGCGCCATTCCAGCGGTCTACAAACCTGCGTATGGCCAGGCTACAAATACGTTCCGGGACGCTCGTCCGGGGACATTTGGGGGTCTTGTGGTGGCCGGCCAGGGGCGCCGGACCCAATCTCGCCGCGCATGGACTGGAGCTGTTGCTGTGCAGCCATTTGCTGTGCGAACAGCATGGCCTGCATGCCTTGGACCAGTCCTTCAAGCCAGCCGACAAGTTGGGCCTTGGCGATCTGTAGCTCAGCTGCAGTAGGGGTGTCGCCGCCGGTGAATGGTAGGGCCAGCCGTCCGAGTTCGGCGGCAAGATCTTCCGATAGTGCACCGCTGAGTTCCGATACCGAGGTGTCGTAGATGTAGCGGAGGCGATCCCGGCTCGGGATATCGAGTTCTGAGGCCCGAAGCTCTTCAAGCAACTGTTTGAGCATTGTGCCGATCCGCATGACCTTGGCCGGATGATCGATCGTCTCGTCGATGTCCTCTTCGGCGGTCTGCTCAACGACCTCGACATCAGGGCCCTGAACGATCTCCGGGGTGTCGGTTTCAGATGGGGTGCTGGCGTCGGTCACAACGACTCCTCGTAGGGGCTGTCACGTGTTGAATGACAGCAAGGGTACGAACATTTCAGCCGGGGTCATCCCCCCATGTCGACCGATCAGTTCGAATGAGTTGGACTCGGCCGGATCGACGAACCAGCGATCACGGCGGGCGACAAGCGCCACGTCGCCCAGTCGGCTGCGCGCCACGTCGGTGATAGTCGGGCCGAACCATTGCTCATCGATCACTTGATCAATGGAAGCCACCCATCCGTCGTCGCCAACCGTCTCAGCTGCGGCAGCGGCAAGCTCGCGAGAGCGGCCCGGTTCGGCGTGAAACCACCGGAACCGAGCCTCACCTGACTGGCGACGGATCATCGGGAATAGCGACGAGTCGAGCTCCGTGCGACCCACAGTGCAGTCGACTATCCCATGATCAGCCGTAACAACAAGGGCAGCGCCTCGAGGAAGATCCATCATCAGATCCGAGACCAGTCGGTCACAGGCAGCCAACTCAGCCGCGTAATATTCGCCGAAACCGTGCACATGAGCAGTCTTGTCTATGCCGTCGTAGTAGGCGTAGACAAACGGTTCGCCCGCGCTCAGGGCTCGCCGCACCTCAACGGAGATGGTGGCCATCGTGTGCCAGTTGTGCTGGCGGGTACCCCTCAGGTGGGCACGGGTGAAGCCTGTCTTGAGAAACGGGGCATTCTGCACAACGACAGGCCGCTGCCCGCAAAACGGCTCAACCGCTTGGAAGTCCTCAGGCACGAGACGCTGGCGGGCATCGCCTTGGGGCGTGCGCCAGCTCAGCATGTTTATGACTTCGCCGTCGACATCAATTCGATATCCGACCACACCGTGTTCGCCTGGCGCAGTTCCAGTAGCGATTGAAGTGAGTGCGGCTGCAGTGGTCGACGGTGCAACGGTAGTGATCGGCCCACCCGCCAGAGCGGCGAGAGTCGGCGCGATTGAGCGACGCTCCTGTAACTGCTCCCAGCCCAAGCCGTCGAGCACGAGAACAACTACGGCGTGCGCATCCGTGACCTCGGGAGGCAACGGGCACTCGTCGCGCGCCTTGTCATCGGCGCTCAAGATCGAAGGAATGATCTGACTCACACAACCGTTCGACCAATCAGGCAGCACGGGTTGCTCGGGATTCATACCCGGACTCTACCGACGCCCACGAAACTCGGTTGCGGCACATCTCCCAACAGAGGCCTAGAGTCTCGCGCGTGCGAGTATCGACCCGAGGTGACTACGCGGCGAGGGCACTGCTCTCGCTCACGCTCCACACTGAGGCAGCGCCCACTTCTGTCCGCGAGATCGCTGAACGCACCGCACTCCCCCAGCCGTACCTCGAGCAGATCCTGCTTGCGCTCAAGGGCGCCGGTATCGTGCGCTCCAAGCGTGGTGTCGGCGGCGGCTACGTCCTGGCCCGAGAGCCAAGGGACATTCTCCTGTCAGAAATTGTGCGGGCCGTTGATGGCCCCATTACCGCTGGCGACTTCGGCGAACCTCACACCGATGGCGCATGTGATCACGAAGGGCAGTGTGTGCTGCTTGCGATCTGGGGCGCGGCAGGAAGCCACATGCGTGAGTTTCTCAACTCGTACTCGCTCGCTGATATCGCGGGAATGACGCGCGGTGAGGCTTCATGGCCGGCGACAGCCGACGACTGACTCTCAACTCAGCACTGCGAGGCACGCTTCGAGGTCGGGTGGGCGTGGTGAGGTCGCGACAACTTCTTCATTCGTGACGGGGTGACGAAAGCGCAGTTCCTCTGCATGCAGGAACGGGCGACCGGGATCAATCCCGGGCCGACCACCGTCGTATTCGCGATCGCCTACCACGGGGTGCCCAATGGCTCGCAGATGCACTCGGATCTGGTGGGTTCGACCGGTTTCCAGTTCGCAGCGGATGAGCGTGACCGGCTTCGGCAATTCGTAACGATCACGTACCTGGTAATGGGTGACCGCGCGGCGACCCGACTTCGTGACCGTGTTGCGGGTCGGGTGACGAACGGAACGGCCGATCGGGGCGTCGATCGTTCCCGCCTCGGTCTCTAACAAGCCCCAGGCCAGCGCCTCGTAAATGCGGCTCGGTTCGTGGGCGGACATCTGCTCAACAAGGTCGAGGTAGGCGTCTTGGGTGCGGGCAACAACCAGAAGTCCAGAAGTACCTCGATCAAGCCGGTGCACAATTCCGGGCCTGTGGATCTCCCCGACATCGGCGATCTCTGGAAATCGAGCGATGAGACCGTTGACTAGCGTGCCATCGTTGTTTCCTGCTCCTGGGTGCACCACGAGACCTGCGGGTTTGTCGATGACTATGACGGCATCATCTTCGTAGACAAGCGTTATCTCGACGGACGAGTCCGGTTGCGGTGTCGAGTCCACATCGTCGGGCATCGCGATGTCGACGTGCTGGCCCTCAGTGACGCGGCCGCTCGGCCTGATGGCTGGAATGCCGTCGACCAGCACATCGCCGTTCTTCACAAGTCGCGTTGCCGCTGATCGACTCAATTGGCTCAGCGCGGCCACGAACCGGTCAAGCCGTTCGCCATCGAACCCGGCCGGAACGACGTCAGTACGAGTAGTCATGCTGCGTGGTGGAACGGCCTACTTCCGGCCGAGACCACCGACCTTGTATTCGACGCGCTGACCGGCCCACGGGATGGCGCGGAGCCGCTCCTGGGGGATCGAGAGACTCGAGGTGATACAGATGCCGTAGACGCCCTTCTCGATGCGTTCGAGCGCGGCATCTATCTCCGCCACCGCGGTTTGGGCTTGGGCCGAGAGCGCAAGATCGCGCTCACGTTCGACCGCGAGCGTGTCGCCTTCCCCCGATTCTTCATCGAACTGCACGTCGCCGGGTTCACGGCCCTCGAGTAGCGCATCAGCCTCGGCCCGATACTCCTCAGCCGAGTGCAAGTATTTGGCGCGTTCTTCTATGAGTCGCGCCTTCATCTCACCGACAAACTTCGCGCCGAACGGCGACTTCTTCTTCGCCGTCTTCTTCGCCGTCTTCTTCGCCGTCTTCTTTGGCTGCTTCGTCTTTGTCTGCTTCGCCACTGCTGGCATCGGCCCCGCCTTCTTCTTGGCAGGAACCTTCTTCGCTACAGCCTTCTTTGCCGCTGTTTTTGCCACAGCCTTCTTTGCCGCCTTTTTAACGGACGATTTCTTGGCCGTGGCCATCGTCTTGGTCCTCTCGATCCTGCAACACCGGCGAATCCGACCGGAGTAGATCGGGGAGTTTACGACTCCCGTCCCGGAAAGGTGCGCTTTTTCGATCACCCGATGCGGTTGTCCATACCGGATTCAGTTGTGGTGTCAGCGCTTACGGCCGAACCAACCCCGACTAGCCGCATCATCGTCGTGGTCAAAGAAGGCCGCGAGTGCATCATCGCCGAGGTCGACCTCGTCAAAAGCGACGGCATCGCGTAGTTGGTTGAGGAAAGGATCGCTGGACTCTTCGATGGCGTCAGCGAAGAGCACATCTTCCACGACAGCCATCGGCTCAGTGGGTTCGTCGCGCCTGATCTCGCCGGGAGCGACCGCTTCATCCCCAAACGGTTCGAAGTCTGCGGCGGTCACCAGCAGAGGTAGAGCGACATCACCGATTTGAGCGGAGACAGTCACTGGCTCACCGGTCGACGTGTCGACGCTTGTCGAAACCTCGCGTGGGTTAAACACCGGCCGCGGAGACTCGGTACCGAAGAAGGTGCTCGGCATCTCCGATGGCGTTTCTTTGACCGCCACCAGATCCACCATGCTGCGCTCGATGTCGTCGGCCTCAGGAACGAATGTGGGTTCATCCCACGCCGCCACGGCAGCGGTCCATGATTCTTCATCTTCGACCGAGTCGGGCGACTCCGGCGCCGGTTCAGCAGTGGACTCTTCGATCGGGGCCAGGTCGACAAACTCGACATCACCGTCAACCGCGAGAACAGGCGGCATTTCCAGGACCGATGGGGCAAATGCCTCAGGCTCCACAATGGCAGCGAACACCGACTCCATCTGTGCTGTTTCCGGCATGGACTCGACCTCAACTTCCTCGGCTAACTCCACTGGCTCGATGTCGACCTCCTCGGCCAACTCCACTGAATCGAGTTCAGCGGCGGTCTCATCAGATTCGGCGAGACCAATATCGGTTCCTACGGGAGGGACCACGCCGCTGGTGGCTGGTGCCTGATCGACTCGGAATGTCTCTGGTCGTTCGACCAGATCGCTGAGCGCTGAAACTGACGTGGCAAGAAGAGAACGCTGTTCGCCGAGGTGTCGTTCGAGTAACGCGACATCCTCCACGAGGAAGGCGCTGTACCGCTCAAGCTCAGCTACTTCGCCGGCGAGACGCTCGCGTTCATACGACGACGCGGCAGCGGCCTCTGCTTCGGCCTTGGCCAGAAGAGTTCGCCGATCGGTTTCCGCCTCGGCCTTGACGCGAGATGCGTGATCGTCAGCATCCTTAGTCGTTGTCGCCGCCGCCGACTCTGCATCGCGTAGAGCTATCTGTCCTTGACCTTCAGCCGATGCGATGAGTTGAGCGGCCTCTGCCTTTGCTTCGGCAATCGCGGCATCGGCCGTGCGCTGGGCGAGGACGAGCGTTCGAGTGAGGGACTCCTCGGTTTCGTTTGACGCTGCCGAGGCGGCGCGAGTCTCAGCAGCTTCGGCACGTTGCTGGAGTTCGGACACGCGCCCGTGAACGACGGCAGCCGCTTTGGCGACGCGATCAACGTAGGCGTCCACCTCATCAGAGTCGTAGCCTTTCCAGACCAGGCGGAATTCAATATCTTGGAACAGCGGGGGCAGTTCATCCATGCCGGAAACCGTAGTTTCACCACGCTCTGAGACCGTGGACCCTCGGGCTGCGTCGATACCCGCTATTTCGACCGCCTAGCCGCAGATGGCAGTCCGCAGGATGCTTATGCCAAAGATGACGACAATCGACGACAAATCGAGAGCGACGGAGCCGAGTCGAAGCGGCGGAATATAGCGGCGAAGTGTTCCGAGCACCGGATCGGTGACCATGTACAAAAAGCCCGCGATCGTAGCACCGAACCCGTCGGGATCGAGCGGGAACCAGCTCAGGATGATCCGTCCGAAAATGGCGATCAGATACGCCAGAAGTGCCGCACAAACGATTTCTGCCATCGATGATCAGTTCAGAGCGCGTCGTGCGTCCGTCGCCGAGACGACGACATCGGCCGGTGTAAGGAGGTAAACCTGGGTTGCAACCTTGTCCATTTTGCCGCCGAGGGCGTAACAGAGCCCACTGGCGAAGTCGACCAGGCGGCGGCGTAAGTCTCGATCGACCCCCTGAAGGTTCACGATGACTGCCTGACCCTTCTTGAACCGATCACCGATGCTTTGAGCATCATTGAAAGAGGTTGGGCTCAAGGCGTGCGGCTTGGCGGTGTCATCGTCGATTATCCGCACCGCAGTCGGCGCAGCCTCAAGCCGAGTTGGGGCGTCCGCCGAGACTGGTTCCCCCACAGCAGGCGTGGGACGTGAGTCGGGAATCGGCTGGACAACGCGAACCGAGCTCGACCCCTGGCTTGGCAATGCTCGAACAGTATTCGAATGAGGACGTGCGATCTGTTCAGGAACAGCGCGTATCGCGGAACGCCCAGCGGGCACCGCTGCGGTGGTTCGTTCGCCATGAGCCGGGCCAGCGCCGTCAGGCGCGAACTCGTCATAGTGCTCGTATTCCTCGTCAGGACCGAGACCCAGGTAGATCAGCGTCTTTTTCAGCATGGACACGTTTGCCTCCTCGCTCCGACACGTTACTGCTCACAAGGTTCCGGAGGGTGTCATCTCCCCGCGACAGCCCTTCTGACTTGCATCAACGCTCGCGATGGCCAAAGAGCCCCGTACCAACGCGAACCATTGTGGACCCTTCCTCCACGGCAGTATCTAGGTCTCCGCTCATCCCCATCGAGCATTCAGCGAGACCAAGTTCGTCCACAAGAGATCGGAGAAGGCGAAAACCAGGACGTGCCTGAGTGGCTTCGGCAAGCAAGGCAACACCCATCAGACCGATGACATCGAGTCCTACCCCGCGTAGGTCATCGACCAGACGACCAGTGTCCCTGGGTCGGCAACCGCCCTTAGCAACTTCACCGGAGATGTCGACCTGCACCATGACACGTGCGCCGGGATCTCGCTTGGCGATCTCGGCGCCGAGTTCGACCCGGTCGACGGTCTGCCAGACATCGACGAGGCCGACGAGCTTTCGAACCTTGTTGCGTTGCAGTTGACCGATGAAGTGAACGGTGGGCCGCGGATCGAGACCAGTCAGCTTCGCCACCGTCTCCTGGGCATAATTTTCGCCGATCTCTGTGATCCCGGCCTCCATCGCTGCACGCACGAGCTCAACGTCGTGGGTCTTCGTAACGCCGATGATCTGCACCCTCTCGCCACCGATTCGCGAAACCCGCTCCATCAGAGCACCTAGGCGTGCGCTGATGACGCCCGTATCGACAGCGGTCATCGGTTCGCCTCGAGACGTACAACGCTGACTTGTCGTCCTGCATCGCCCCGCGTGCGGTGGCTATGAAACCGCTCATCGGCAGTGTTGTGACCGAGATCGTTGATTCGTTCGACGCCAACCTTCTGCAACGCAACCCGAGCAGCAGTGGCCATATCGAGTGCGGGGTTGCCGGCATCGGTCACGGACCGGACGGCATCGCTCGTGACCGCCACCACCGCATCGAGGTCCTCAAGGCCGAACTCGTAGTGGCTCGGCCGAATGCACGCGCCGATCGTGGCCAGAAGATTGTCGGCACCGAGTTGACGCATTCGTTCAACGGTGGCAGCCAACACTCCTTCGACGATTCCTCGCCATCCCGCATGGGCGATGCCGATCACCCCTTCACCAATGAAGACGATCGGCACGCAATCAGCCGTCTGTACGGCAAGGACCGCTCCGGGGACCGTGGTTACCGCAGCATCGGCCGAGGCCCCTCGTCCTTCTCCGGCGCGAGTGACCGTCACGACATCAGCGCCGTGGACCTGTCGGAGCCAGGTCCACTCTCCTGCCATAGTCTGCTGTCGTAACTGGTCGAGACCGTCCGCTGGCCTGTCGACGTGGAAATCGCCGTCACCTCGATCGGTGAATCCCATCATGGCTGAAGTAGCCGGACCCGCAGGCACGCGTCGAACAAGCACGCTTCAGTCTCTCACGTCGCGCTCAACGAGCGACGTGGCTACTTCAAGAATGACGGGACGTCGAAGTCGTCGTCGCCAAGATCGAGAGCGTCGTCATCGTCAGTGGCAAACACATCAGCGATCGGTAATTCGCCCGTCGGCTCTCCGCTATCGGCTCGCGTATCGCTCAGACGAGATGATCGGGACGGGGTATCATCCCACCGGTCGAAGCCAGCGGCAATGACCGTGACACGAACGTTGTCGCCCATCTCATCGTCGATGACAGCGCCGAAGATGATGTTGGCGTCCTGGTGGGCCACGCCGTGGATGATCTCGGCGGCTTCGTTGATTTCGAGCAGACCCAAATCCGTGCCGCCCGAGACGTTAAGCAGGATCCCGCGCGCGTTTTCGATAGATGCTTCGAGCAACGGACTCGAGATAGAATCGCGGGCGGCAGCGACGGCGCGTCCCTCGCCGCTCCCGTTGCCGATGCCCATCAGGGCGGAGCCGGCATCGGTCATCACAGTTCGAACGTCGGCGAAGTCGGTGTTGATCAAGCCGGGCGTGGTGATCAGATCGGTAATGCCCTGCACACCCTGCAGCAAGATTTCGTCTGCCATCTTGAATGCGTTGAGCACCGATGTGTCATTGCTGGCAACCGACAGCAATCGATCGTTGGGGATGACGATGAGGGTGTCAACCTTTTCCTTCAGCTTCTGGATGCCTTGTTCGGCCTGCACAGACCGACGGCGGCCTTCGAACGCAAAGGGGCGGGTAACGACGCCGATGGTGAGAGCACCCTGGCTCTTGGCGACCTCGGCAATCACGGGAGCGGCTCCAGTACCTGTGCCGCCTCCCTTCCCCGCGGTGATGAACACCATGTCGGCCCCCGCGAGCGACTCACGGATCTCGTCGATGTGCTCCTCGGCAGCTTGTCGACCGATCTCAGGATCAGACCCGGCCCCAAGACCGCGGGTGAGATCGCGCCCGATGTCGAGCTTCTCGTCGGCGTCGCTCATGAGCAGCGCTTGCGCATCGGTGTTGGCAGCGATGAACTCGACGCCCTTCAAGCCGGCATCGATCATGCGGTTGACGGCATTCACGCCACCACCGCCGACCCCGACGACCTTGATTACAGCCAAATAGTTCTGCGGATCAGACATCGCGTTTGGGACCTCGTTGGTCGGATGTAGGCACCTGCATTGCAGGAGCATGGTTCTGGGTACCGCCCGGCACACAATACATTTCCGGATTAGCGCTCGACGGTATACCCGCTAGTGCGAAATGCCGCGGACGGTTCAAGAACCCGGGACAGAAGACATGGCGTACGACAGTTCGACATCGAGGTGATAATGCTTCAGGAATTAGGTTCATCGACTGCGCCCAACGTCGCTTCACAGATCGGATCTCGAGTGACGGTGGGATGATCCGGAACGCGTGCATCGATCGTGGCGAGGCACTCGAGTTCCACACCACTGAGCACCGCACGTACCGCGTCGAGTTTGTCGTCCAAGTCTTCAGCCGGACCCAACACAGCCGTTGCACTGCCAACCAGGTCAAGGACGACCGATGGTCGAAGTCCGGACTCGTCGATCTCTATAGCTTCAACCCATGAAGCAAGATCGTCGGGCATCGAAGCCACGACGGCAAGCGCCGGTGCCGCATGATCTTGGGTATCGCCGAGCGATCCTTCGGGACGAACGGCCACGATCGGCAAGACCGATGGCGGAGTTGCACCGGGAGTGACGGCAATCGCCACCCCATCAGCATCCACGAGAACATGACTTCCATCGCCTCGCGGCATCAGCGCTACAGCCACGCGCTCAACGACACCGACGGTAATCGTGCCCGGCCACTCGCGAGTGACAGTGGCCGACTCGACCCACGCAAGGTCAGTGAGCAAAAGCTCGATCGCCGACTCATCAAGATCCACGAGCGGTGTGCCGTACTCCAGATCCATCGCGGCCTCAATCAGAGCAGCCTGTGCGGGCTCGACCCCTGCGATCTCGACATGGTCAAGATCGAGGAGACGTGACTGCGTTGCGGCCCAGCAGGCAACACCGACGCCCGCCACCAAGACGATGACACCAAGAACACGCAGGCGTCGACGACCCTCTGCCCTGCGGACAGCGATACGCCGCTTACGCAGGCGCGGATCGATTCTCATCGCTACTGCGGTTGCCACGTGCCCTCCTCGAAGCCAACCACGTGAGTCTCAGCATGCAACTGCACGCCGTGCATATCGTCGACCCGTCGCATGATTTCCTTCATCAACGCGAGAACGTCATCAGCCGAGCCACCTGGATCCGCCTGGATGAAGTTGGCGTGCTTGGGAGATACCTCGGCTGACCCGATCCGAAAGCCCTTCAAACCGGCGGTGTCGATCAACCGACCTGCCGACTCACCAGGCGGATTCGTGAAGACCGAGCCGGCATTCTGGCCACCTGGTTGATTGCTGCGCCGCCACTGCACGATCTCGGCCATCTCAGCTTTGCCTTCACTCACGTCGCCTGGTTCAAGCTCTAGCGCCGTTCGAAGAACCAACTGTGATGACCGAAGCGCCGACCGTCGATAACCAAAGTCGAGTTCGTCGACGGACCACGTCCGCTCACCCGCATTCTCTAAATCAACATTCCCTAAATCAACATTCCCCAAATCAACATTCCCCAAATCAACAATGTCGGCCGACGCCACCACATCGGCCATTTCCGCGCCGTGTCCGCCTGCGTTCATTCGGATTGCCCCACCAATCGAGCCGGGCACACCGACCGCCCAGGTAAACCCACGCAGCCCGGCGTTCACGGCCGCACGCGCCACCACCGGGAGCTTGGCTGCGCCTCCGGCAATGATGGTGGTGCCGTCGATGACGATGTCGCTGAAGGCGCCACGCATCACCACCGCAACACCGGCGAATCCAGAGTCAGCTACCAGCAGGTTGCTCCCGCGCCCTACGGGGATGGTCGACACGCCAGTGCCGTGCAGCGCCTTAACCAACGCCACGACGTCGTCAGGGGTGTCCAGTGCCACGAGTACGCTCGCAGTTCCGCCAACCCCATATGTCGTTCGAGCGCCGAGCGGGGCATCCAACGTGACCTGCGGTGCCAATGGCCCGGCGAGGAGCGTGGCGATCAACCCATTGAGTACGTCATGGTCAACCATCACGCAATGCCGGGGGTGCTGAGTCGTCCGATTACCTGATCGGGCATGGCGGTGAGGTCGCCGGCTCCAAGGGTGATGCAGAGATCACCGGGACGTAGGTGTGTTGTGAGCCAGTTGGCGACATCGTCGAGACGGGGCATCCATGCCACTGATGCCAACGGATTGGCGTCGAGCACAGCATCGACCAGCAATTTGCCTGTGACTCCCGGGCGGGGGGTTTCGCCCGAGGAATAGATATCAGTGAGCACCAGTTCGTCAACGCCGTCAAAGGAGTGGGCAAAGTCCTGCCAAAGTGCGGCCGTGCGGCTGTAACGGTGGGGTTGAAAGACGCAGACCACTCGATTCCAGCCGCCATCGCCGGCAGCTTCAATGGCAGCTTCAACCTCGGTGGGTAGATGGGCGTAGTCATCGACGAACGTAATCCCATCGACTTCGCCACGAAATTCGAACCGACGCGCAACGCCTCCAAAGCGACCAAGGGCCCGCGTTGCGGCATCGGCGGGCGCACCCAAAAGCAGCCCCGCGACCACGGCAGCGGTTGCATTTCGCGCGTTGTGCAGGCCGGGGGTCGGCAACTCGATCCTGGCCAGATCGACGCCATCGTGGCGGACCGTGAAATCGATGCTCGAACGGTGGGGCTCGACGTCAACCATCTGATAGTCCGCATCGTCTGACGTGCCGTACGTGGTGGCGCCAGTCGTAGCCGCCAAGGCCGCCGCTCCCGCATCGTCAGCACACATCACGCGCATCTGTGCCTGGCCGGCAAACTCCTCGAATGCCTCTACGAGAAGAGCTGGATCGTTGTCATAGCTTTCCAGGTGGTCGGGCTCGACGTTCGTGACGATCGCCAGCTCGCCACCGAGGGAGAGAAACGTGCGGTCGCTCTCGTCACCTTCGATAACAAACCATTCACCATCATCCCAGACCGCCCCGGACCCGATTTCGTTGACATCTCCACCGATGATGAATGATGGATTCATCTCTGCCTCGACGAGCACGAGCGCCAGCATGGAACTGGTCGTCGTCTTTCCGTGCGTGCCTGAGACAACGACGGTCCGGCGTTGAGCGGCAATAGCAGGAAGGATGTCGGCGCGACGAAGCACCGGAATACCGGCTTCGCGGGCTGCCACTACCTCAGGGTTACGGTCAGGGATCGCCGTGCTGATGGCGACGAGTTCGGCGTCGCCGACGTTCGCGGCGTCGTGGCCAACCGCTACGGAGATTCCTGCAGCACGGAGCCGTTCGCTTATTGGTCCGTCCTTCAGATCAGAACCCGTGACATGGTGACCCATGGTGTTGAGTACTGCTGCGATCGCGCCCATTCCTGCGCCGCCAGCACCCACGAGATGAACTCGACGCGGCGTCGTTAGGTCGGGAACATTTCCGTCCTCGAGATCTCTCGTAGTGGCGAGATCAGGGCTCATACAGCTTCCTTGTTTGATGGCAACGGACGGCGCGCGTGCACGACCACGAGGTCGACTACGGCCTCTGCGGCATCGCGCCGAGCGACACCCTTTGCTCGTTGAGACATCTCGTGAAGGTGATCAGGTTGACTGATCAGCGCGTCAACTTCGGCGTGAAGGCGTGCGCCGTCAAGTTCGCTATCGATCACCATGACCGCAGCTCCAGCGTCGACGAGGGCGCGGGCATTCGCGGTCTGATGATCGCCGGGCGCTCCAGGCAGCGGAACAAGGACAGCGGGCACACCTATCGCTGCGAGTTCGGCGACTGAGCTCGCTCCCGCTCGGCAGACCACGAGGTCCGCTGCGGCGTACACCGATGGCATGTCATCTTCGTACTCGACCAGCGTGAACTGAACCGTGTCGAGTTCCGTAATCGGATTTCGAGTCACCAGATCGGCGTGATCGCGGCTTCCGCCAACGAGCCTCACGGCGAGAGTGCTGCACTCTCGCCACTCCCCCAATGCGTCCAGCAATGCGTTATTGATGCGACGCGCACCCAACGATCCGCCGAAGACCGCGAGCAAGAGTCGGTCGCCTTCGATGCCCAAACGACCACGAGCGCTGGCTCGGTCGACCAAACGATCGACGGCAAGAATTTCAGGGCTGACAGGGTTTCCGGTCCACACGCCGTGTCGGAGATCAGTGTCAGCGAACGAGAGCGCACAGGCTTTGGCAAATCGAGCAGCTAGGCGGTTGGCGGCTCCGGGCACGGCGTTCTGCTCGGCGACCACGATGGGGATTCGCCAAATCACGGCGGCAAGGATGCACGGCACAGAGGCGTAGCCGCCAAGGCCGATGACGATGGAGGGACGGGCACGACGGACGAGAATCAGAGCCCGGAAGATGGCACGAATAAGTCCGATGACTGCACCGACGTTCGCACGCGTGAGCCGACGCTGGATTCCACGCCCGGGCAAGAGTTCCAAAGGAAACCCGGCTTCAGGAACGAGGCGAACTTCGATTCCGCGCTGGCTCCCCACCCATTGGATCTGTTCTGGGCGAACACCACGTCGTTGGATCTCTCGAGCGATCGATAGACCTGGTGTGACGTGGCCCGCGGTACCACCACCGGCGATGATCGCCCAGGTATCAGCACGGGCACTCATCGTCCCTGCCGAGCCACATTCAGCAGCACACCGACTCCGGTCAAGCTCACCACGAGGGACGATCCGCCAAAGGAGAGGAACGGCAGCGTTACACCCATCACCGGCAGAAGCGACAAGACCGCGCCAAGGTTGAGTACTGCCTGAGCCACGATCATGGTCGTGATGCCGAGGGCGAGCAACATGCCGAAACGATCGGGAGCGCGTAGCGCCGTCACCATACCTGCCACCCCGATGACGGCGAAGACGAGGAGCACAGTGGCGGCGCCAAGGAGTCCCAGTTCCTCGGCGATGATGGCGAAGATGAAGTCGGTGTGGGCATACGGAAGGAAGCCCCATTTTGCACGGCTCCCGCCGAGACCCACGCCGGAGATGCCCCCAACCGTGATGGCATGCAGCGACTGCAGTGACTGATACCCGAATACGGGCTCGCCCCACGGATCACGGAATGCAAGGAAGCGGGCCCGGCGCCACGGCGTGGCGAGCACCATCAAGCTAGTGACAGTGGCGCCAAGGATTCCGACCCCAAACAGTTGACGTAGCGGCGCGCCCGCCAGAAACATCATCGTGCTGGCGACCAGACCGATTACCAGGATCGCTCCAAGGTGCGGCTGCATCATGAGAAGACCAACCACAAGCCCGGTAACCACGACCACGGGGCGAACCGTTATGCGTGTCTCCAAGATTGGCCGGCTAGTCCGAGCAAGCAGATCAGCGATGAAGAGGACGAGAGCCAGCTTCATGAACTCTGACGGCTGAACGGAGAGCGGTCCGACATCCAGCCAGCGGGTGGCGCCATTTCTGGTCACGCCGACACCCGGAAGCTTGACTGCGACGAGCGCAAGACTGGCACCGATCATTACTGGAGCGGCGAACATGCGGAGTCGGTGATAGTCAACGCGCATCATGACGAGCATCGCGACCGTGCCGACACCCACCGACAGCAGATGGCGCCGAAAGAGGCTCCAGGCACTGCTCGAGTTGTTGATGCTCACTACCGCTGACGCGGACAAGACCATGACAATGCCAAGCAGGATGAGACAGCTCACGGACACCAGAAGGATTAAGAAGAGAGGTGTGCGGCGGCCAGAAAAACGACGCGGTCCGCGACCATCGGCCTTGACCCGTGACGCTGGATGACGACCCCTCGACGCAGCACGCTGCTGCGATTTCGGACGATTCTCGACGGCGGTCATCGCACACATCCCTTGTCGTACTCGCGCACGATTCGGGCAAAGTCGTCACCGCGGTCGCCATAATTTCGGTACCAGTCGAACGAGGCACAACCTGGCGATAGCAAGACCGCTACTCGACCTTCAGCGAGACGGCGGGCGGCGGCCACGGCTTCTTGCATGTCGTATGCGACCACGACCTCATGAGTGGGTGAGAACACCGAAGTGATTTCCTCAGCGGAGTCGCCGATGGCGACAACGGCGTGCACATGCTGGCGAGCGTCGAGCATGCTTGCGAGATCGATTCCCTTGTTGCGGCCCCCCGCGATAAGCACGGCCTTGTCGAAGCCGCGCAGGGCAGCGACCGTGGCATGGGGTGTCGTTGCCTTGGAGTCGTCGAAGTACGTGACGCCGTCGATCTCCCCCACCGGCCAAACTCGATGCGCTAGTCCAGCGAAGGATTCGCATGCTTCAGCTACTGCTGAAGGCGTCGCTCCGAGCGGGATCGTGGTGGCGGCAACAGCGAGGGCATCTTCGATGTCATGGGGAAGACTCCGCCATAGGCGATCCGTTGAGGTGAAGCCGCCATCAGGCCCGACAAGATCGCCGCCGTCGAGATGCCAGTCGGCGCTTGCGCCACCGAAGGTGACGACGTTTGCTGACTCGGGCACATGGCCCATGACCACGGGGTCCTCGGCGTTCGCGACAATGACACCATCGAGGCCGGCCATGGCGAAGATCCCGGCCTTCGCCCGTTCATAGCTTTCGAGATCGGCATGGACGTCGAGATGGTCCGGCGCGAAGTTCAACCAGGTCGCAACCGCAACCCGAAACTCTGAAGCCCTCGCGAGTCGAAACGACGATGCTTCGACGACAAAGACATCGATGGTGAGATCATCGATAGCGCGTACCAACGGCACATCAGTGTTGCCTGCGGCCACCGCGTTGATGCCCGAGCCTTGGAGCGCAGCGATCGCCAACTCGACCACTGTGGTCTTGCCGTTGGTTCCGGTGATGGCAGCAATCGGTCGAGCATCCCATGCCGCCGCAAGATCGAATTCGCCGACGAGTGGACGGTCCTTGTCGCGAGCTAGGGAGAAGACCGCGTGATGCTCGGGAAGGCCCGGGGCTGGGCATACGAGGTCGGCCTGCTCGACCAATGATTCCAGCACCGACTCGTGCGGGGCTGCGTGAAGTTCGAAGTTGAGCGCGGTTGCAGCTTCGCGAAGTTCCTCGTTGACCTTGTCGTCGACTGCAAGTACCACATGACCACGGTGCAGTAGGGCGCCGGCGACGGCCCGGTTCGTGATACCCATGCCAACCAACAAGAACGTGCAGGGGCCTGCGTCCATGGCGCGAGCGATCGGACCCCTCATGCGGCGATCCCTGCTTGAATGGCATCGGCGTAGAACAAGCCCAGGCCGACCGCGGTGCAAAGGCCCGACATGATCCAGAGGCGGACGATCACCGTGGTCTCAGGCCACCCAGCAAGCTCGAAATGATGGTGGATCGGCGCCATGCGGAAGAGACGACGACCGCCAAACCGGCGGAAGACGATCACCTGAAGAATCACCGAGATGGTCTCGGCCACGAAGAGACCACCGATGATCGGAAGCAGGAGGTGAGTGTTGGTGCCAAGGGCGAGCGCGGCAAGGCCGCTGCCGATCGCCAACGACCCAGTGTCGCCCATGAAGATCTGGGCAGGGGCCGCGTTCCACCACAGGAAGCCGATGATGCCGCCGACCATGGCCGTGGCGACAACGGCGACATCAAGTGCATGCGGGTTCCCATAGACCTCAAGGTGCCGGAATTGCCAAAATCCGATGAAGGTGAAGGCTGCGAATGCAAACGCGCCGGCCCCTGCCGCGAGGCCGTCGAGCCCATCAGTGAGATTGACTGCGTTGGTTGTCCCCACGATGAGCAGCACCGCCCACAGCATCCAGCCAATACGGCCGATGTCCCAGCCAGGATTGTCGAAGCGGGTAAACGAGATGGTGGTTTCGACCGTCGTGAACTGTGTCATCAGCGCCGCAAAGCCAACGGCCACGATGAGCAGGCCGAGCATCTTGGCCCGCTTGTTGAGACCGAGATTGCGCGCAGCCACGACCTTGATCCAGTCGTCCATCAAGCCGACGGCACCGCCGCCAACGATGGCAAGCATCACGAGGATCCCGGTACGGGTGTAGATGCCACCGAAGAGATCCGAAATCACGTAACCGGCAACCGCCCCCGAGACAATGGCAAGGCCACCCATCGTTGGCGTACCGGCCTTCATGTGATGACCCTCGGGGCCGTCGTCTCGGATGGGCTGGCCGACCTCATGCGAGGTCAACCAGTTGATCAAGGCTTTCGTGCCGAGTAGGGATACGAACATTGAGATCGCACCGGCGAGCAGCAAGCGAGTCATGAGATGGATCCTCCGATGCGACGCAACTCGTCGCGCGCAACTGCGCGGTCATCGAATTCGATCACATCTGAGCCGATCGTTTGTGTCATCTCGTGACCTTTTCCGGCGATCAGCACGACATCTCCGTTGCCCGCGGCCGCGAATGCATGGCGGATCGCCATTCTGCGGTCTGGCTCGACCAGATCGGGGGATTTATGCATGCCAGACACCACAGAAGCGATAATCGCAGTCGGATTCTCCCTCCGAGGGTTGTCGTTGGTGACCACGACACGGTCGGCGAGTCGGCGAGCCACCTCGCCCATCTGAGGCCGCTTGCCCTGATCACGGTCGCCGCCAGCACCAAACACAACAACAAGCGAGCGTCGGGTGACAGCACGAGCGGCTTCGAGAACCGCCTCCAGCCCATCGGGTGTGTGTGCGTAGTCCACGATGACCGCAAACCGCTGGCCAACATCGATCTGTTCAAATCGGCCCGGGACCGTCGGCAACTCAGAAAGTCCACCGATGATGTCGTCCTGCTCTGCCCCTAACGCCAGCATGATCTCCGCTGCGAGCACAGCGTTGGCAACGTTGAACGCGCCACCGAGTGGGAGATCAACCTTGGCGCCGCGCCAACGAAAGTGACTCCGTTGCGGGCCAAGATCAAGGATCTCGACAAGATCATCATCGATCGCAACAACCGGCACCGACGCGAGGCTCGCCATGCGAGTCCCTGCCTCTGACCGAACATCGATCACTGCGAGTTCGCAGAGATCCGGTGTGAACAACAGAGCCTTGGCGGCGAAGTACGCCTCGAGATCACCATGATGGTCAAGGTGATCAACACCCAGGTTCGTAAACGCGGCGACGTCGAAACGCGTGCCATCGACCCGGTGGAGATCGAGCGCATGGCTCGACACCTCCATCGCGATCAGATCTCTTTGCTCCTGCCGCGCAATAGCAAGGATGCGTTGGAGGTCGGTGGCTTCGGGCGTTGTCCGTTCCCCGGTGAGAGTGCCGATCTCCAGACAGTCTCGCCCAAGGATTTCACCGATGGAAGACACCATCCGGACCGTCGTTGTCTTGCCGTTGGTGCCGGTGATACCCACGATGTCGAACGATTCGCTCGGTTTGTTGTGGATGCACGCCGCCACAGGGCCCACCGCCTCGCGGACGTTGCTCACAATGATTTGAGGGATGGCCAAATCGAGTTCATGGTCCACCAGTAGAGCGGCGACACCTGCGCCTCTCGCCCCTGCGGCAAAGTCATGACCGTCAGCATTGGCGCCGCGGATGCAGGCGAAGATCATGCCGGCGCCCACTCGACGCGAGTCGTGTTCAGCATCGAGTAGCACAAGGGACGATGACGTCTCGATCGCGTCACGATTGAGCGAAAGGACCAAATTTCCCGCTGCCGCAATCACCTCACCGAGGCGAGCACTCACTGCGTCGGCTCAGCACTATCGCTGCCTCCGGCGGTTTCCAGCACTCCAGCCGGGTCCGCACGGACTCGCTCACCGGTTGGTCCGGCTGTGCTTGGCACGATTTGCAACTGTCGAACCGCATAGCTGGCAATCTCTGCAAACGCGGGGGCTGCGACGGCGCCGCCACCATAGCGATCAGTCTTCGGGTCATCGACGATCACGATGATCGAGAGCTGGGGCCCCTGATCGTTGGAAATGATGCCACCGAAGCTGGCTGTGTAGTGGCGAGAACCATTGCCCTCTTCATCGATATCGCAAAGGTATCCACCCGTGGCACAAGGCTGCCACGAGGTGCCTGTCTTGCCGGCTACCTCGTAGCCCGGAACTATGGCGCGTGTGCCAGTTCCACTCGCCACCACCTCGACCATCATCCCTAACACTGAACCAGCGTTTTCTTCGCTCACGACACGGCGGCGATCGCCGGCCCCCACATCATTAGTCAAGAGAACCGGATCAACGTGGACACCACCGTTGGCGATCGTGTTATAGCCCTGGAGCATCTGGAGACCCGTGACTGCAATGCTCTGTCCAATCGCTGCGTTCGACAACTCGAGCACGTGGGTATCGAGCGGGTCAAGAATGCCGCTCGCCTCGCCCTTGAAGTCGAGGGCAGTGCGGCGGCCAAGACCAAACTCGAGGAACGCGTTGTACAGCCCGTCAGCACCCAACCGGGTCGCCAATTCGATCGTTCCGATGTTGGAAGACAGCGCCATCACATCGGTCGGCGTGTAGTACGTCTCGGTGTGCGCGAAGTAGTCTCGGTAGGTCTTCGTGCCACCTTCAATGGTGTACACGAGTTGCTCAGGGAGCTGTAGGAGTTCCTGTGGTGTGGCAGCATCTGCTTCGAGTACAGCCGCCATGGTGAGCGGCTTGATGATTGACCCGGGCTCGTAGGTCCAGATGGCGGACAGGTTCGTCGTGGTGCATTCGATCAGGCCGCTCTCGCTGCTGCGCTGAACATTCGCAGCGGCGATGATCTCGCCGGTCTGGGGGATCATCACGATGGCAATGCCGCGCTGACCTGCGACCCCTTCAACAACTGCAGCCAGGATCTGTTCGGTCTGGTACTGCACATTGCGGTCGAGGGTCGTTCGAACATCCTGCCCTGGCTGAGCTGGCTCGATGACCTGCTCTCCGTTCGGGATGGTGGATTCACCGTCGGCGCTCGACTCGAGGACGACGCTGCCGGGGATGCCAGTCAGTCTGCTGTCGTAGGCCTCTTCGAGTCCGCTAATGCCGACATGGTCAATGTCGGTGCGTCCCACGAGGGCGAGGCCTGAGCAGGGGCCATTGGGATGGGTCCGTCGAGGCTCATCCCGAAACCAGATCCCTGGGATATTCAGGTCGCGAACTGCCTCGGCAGTCGATTCGTCGACCTGGCGCGCGATGTAGGCGAATGCACTGTCTCGGGATAGCCGAGCCATCAAAACACCCGGCGGGGTGTCAACAAGGTCACTAAGTTGAGCGACGACGGACGGCAGTTCCTCAGCGTTGAACACGCGAGGGTTGGCCTCGATCGTGATTGCTGGCAATGAGTGAGAAATTGGGCGTTCCCACCGGTCGGTGATCTCCCCACGGGGAGCGGCCAATTCCTGCGTGATGACCCGGGCGCCGAGGCCCTCTTGCAGCTCTGGGTCAGGCGTGAGTTGAAGATCGGCGAGCCGATAGCTCAACATCCCAAACCCGACCAGAAGCGCAAGCGAAAGCGTGGCTACACGCTTCGCGCACACGGTAGGTCGCGTCGCTACCACCGTGCGGCGGGGTGCCTTTTTGTGGGCCGAGGAGCGAGAGGTGACGGATCTGGTGGTGGCTTTGCCGGGGCGGCTGGCCGTCACCGGTCGACCCCAGAGGCGAACGGATCTACCCATGTCGGGGTCGCGAGTGCGCCATCAGGCACCGGCATAAGCATTACGAGAGATCCCGATTCGACAAGCCCGGCCGTTGCCGCTTGCGTAGCGAGTCCCTCCGGAGAGTCGGCGGCGGCCAGCGATGCCCTTGCCCGTGTCACCGTGGTTTCGAGGACCACATTTTGAGCATTGATCGCGTCGATCTGGGCTTGCCCTTGCACCAGCACGGCGTGGACGGCGGCGAGCACGAACAGAGTGGCGAAAATGATCAGAAGCACGATGGTGCCGATGGCACCGGCAGTACGGATCCGCGTGTCGGGTCGAACGACTTGTAGCGGAGCGCGGCGAGGGGCTGCCTTCAAAGAGCGCGACCCTGGAGCGACCCTCGGTGCCAGAGCGGGTTGAGCGGTAGCCATCAGGCGACTTTCGCTAGCTTTTCAATGGCGCGAAAACGGGCAGCTTCCGCGCGGGGATTGCGCTCGACCTCTGCCTCACTCGGCTTACGGGCGCCTCGCCACAGCAAGCGAACCGTCGGCTCGCTCCCAGGCGGCGGCGGAAGTTCCGGACGTAGACGTGGAGCTTCTCCGGCTTCATCACGGAAGAGGCGTTTCACGATCCGATCCTCGCCCGAGTGGTACGACAGCACGGCGCAGCGACCCTCAGGGGCGAGGAGGTCAAGAGCCTGTTGAATGGCGTCCTCAAGGATGTCGAGTTCTTCATTGATCTCGATGCGCAACGCTTGGAATGTCTTCCGGGCCGGGTGGCCGCCCTTGCGACGAACAGCCGCTGGCACAGCATCACGAACCACCTCAGCAAGGTGACCTGTTGTCGAGAACGGCCGGTTGGCCACGATTGCCTTGGCAATACGCGGCGCTTGCCGCTCGTCGCTATTACGGCGGAGGATGCCGATCAATGACCCCTCGTCGATGGTGTTCACGAGATCCGCTGCAGTAATTCCCTTCGAGCGATCCATTCGCATATCCAGGGGACCATCGTTTCGGAAACTGAATCCGCGATCGGCATGGTCTAGTTGAGGCGAGCTCACGCCCAGGTCGAACAGTGCGCCGGAAAGCTGGGTGTGTCCGAGAGAGCGGACCGCGTCGGCAAGACCATCGAAACGGGTGTGGCGGAGGGTCACCCGGTCGCCATGGGGTGCGAGCCGGGTGCCAGCAGCACCGAGTGCCTGCTCATCCTGGTCGAGACCGAGGATCGAGAGGCCGTCGTTTGCTGCGAGAAGAGCGGATGCATGTCCGGCACCGCCGAGCGTGGCATCGACGACGAGGCCATCAGGAACTTCAGAGAGCACGGACACGACCTCGTCACACATGACCGACACGTGGGAGAACGCTTCCGTTCCTCCGGTCTGGTAGTCGCAGTTGTCGGTCATGGTTCAAAGCACCCGGAGAGAGGCCGCCGTAGTCGAATCGCCCATCTGCAGTCTCCCGATCGGCGGCGCACGCCGGGATTTCTCCCCGGTCGTGCTAATGGCAAGCGGGCGGAGTACGGGTCTTCCATTTGCTGATCGGAAGACTGCAGATGTTCGGTTCGTTCACTGGTGGTAGTAGTCGGGTAGATCCTTTCTTGCGTTAGTTAGGTCCGAAGCCGTGCCCACGCTCGATGGCGTCGGTGAGCTTTTCGGCACCGTTCGGGCTGACGCTCGACCAGCGCTCCGGGTTCCAGAGTTCGATACGACGAAGCGCACCGGTGACAATGACGTTGCGATCGAGCCCGCCCAACTTCCGCAGGTGCGGCAGCAGACGAACTCGTCCTTGCGAATCGGGGGTGACCTCGTCGGCCTGGCTGGCAAAGTGACGCAACGCATCGACTCCGACGTCGCCCTTGGCTACCTGTGCTTCGAGTCGATCAGCCATCCGGTCGAACTCCTCGGCCGGAAGGATCGCCAAGCAATGGTCGAGCGGCGTGATGAACGCTCCCTCGGCCAGCTTTGCTCGAAACGACGACGGGAGAATGAGCCTGCCTTTGTCGTCGATCGTGTGTTCGAAGTTCCCGACAAATCGTGCCATTGCTCACCTCTTTTCCGTGCGTTGTTCGTGTTTGTGGCGAAGACGGTTGAGTATTTCCAGAGAACTCCTTAGTTCCCCAGAGCTCTCCCTAGTCCTCCATTGCGCTCCACCATACTCCCCATACCTCCAAATAGGCAAGGATCTTTTCCACGGAGAGTGTAAACGAACGCACGTTCGGCGCGAATCCCAGGCGCGTCAAACAGGCCGACTCTCAATGACGTTTCACCCCGGCTGGCGCACAAACGCAGGGTTTTGGAACCTCTGCACCTACGGCAAGCAGCCCATGACGGCATCAGCGATGACGCCTGGGGCGCCGAGCGGGAGGACAGTGTCCTTCAGCTCAGCTGATAGTTCTGTCCGGCGTCGCTCGGTGAGAGCAAGCACCTCAACCAGACGCTCCGGTTCCCACACCCGGTACGCCATCGTTTGCAGCCGCACCCAGTCCCGGGTGCGGCGTTGACTGATGCCGGTCAGTTTTTGATCACCAGCGAACACCTCTCCGGGCCCACGCCCAGCAAAGCACACCAGATCGGCAAGCGGAGATCGGGCGAGACCACCCGTATGGACCTCAGCACTGACAACACCAATACTCGCGGCTGCCGCCGCCCATGCCTCGCCAGCCCAGAACGCGCCTCGCACGACATCATCAACCCAAAGCGAGTCGCTGGCCGGTAGCCAGATGTCGAGCCAGCATTGGTCACCGGGTGCCATCCATACCGCTCCCCCGCCACTTCGTCGCCGGGCCACAGAAACGCCAAACGCCTTGGCTCGTTCATGGTCGATGACCGCACCATCTTGTGAACTCCCGAGCACAACACATGGCTGCACAATCTCCAAGATGCGAACGACTCGCTCCGCGCGCTCAGGAGGCATCGCGCCGTGAAGACCGCTGGCATCTCCCCAAACGTGTTCGATTCGCCAACTCACGCCGACCGACGGCTATCAGTCAAGAACGGCGCCCACAACGCAGGGATCGAACCGGCTGCAACCTCAATCCATGTCGAGGGAGGCGGCGGACCAGGTCTGCGGGCCAACCGCATCGTGGTGTCGGGCAACAAGCGATCACGCTTTGCGGTATTACATCGGCGACAAGCCGCAACAACGTTGTCCCATGTGTGACCTCCACCGCGACTGCGCGGCACCACATGATCGAGAGTCTCGGCTGGGCCATCGCAGTACTGACAACTGTGTCGATCTCGAGCGAACACGCCGCGACGGCTCGGTGATCGATGCCGCTGGTACGGGACAGATACGTAACGACCGAGACGGACGACCGAAGGCACATCGAGAACCAAGCGCTCAGACCGCACGAACCGGCCGCTGGCAGTGACCAACTCGACCTTCTCCGCGAGCAGAAGACAGATACCTCGGCGGACGCTCACTACGGCAAGGGGTTCAAAAGTTGCGTTGAGAACGAGGACCCCGGCCATGACGAGACGCTACTCCTAGCGCTGCCGCTGATTCTCGGCTTTACACCAGCGGAGCCAGGCGATGATGTCGTACGGGTCCGGGGCATGCGAGGGATCGCCATATTGGGTCAGCCCACGGAACCTCAGCAACGCTGGGTCTGGCAACGGGAGGAACGGCCTCTTCGCCCACCATCGGTCTGGAGCGAAACGGCGGGCCATCACGAACGCCGTCGCCCATAGGCGAGGACGGAGAATCACCGCGATTGCTGCGGTAAGGAAGGTACGGAGAGGAGTCATCGGACGCCCACATCATGGCCCATGCCCCGGAATCCAACCGCAGCGGCGCCGACCAAAGGACCATCAGCACCCAGCGCAGCTCGACGGATCACAGTACCCACGGAGTGTTGGAGGGTTGCGACACGATCAATCTCCGCCTGAGCTGCGGCGAAGAATGGATCACCGAAGCCAAGCGCCACAGAACCGCCGACTACAGCAAGCTTGAGATCCAGCAAATTCGCCACAGAACCAATCCCTCGGCCAACCATTGTGCCAGCTCGACGAATCTCGTCATCGTCTGCTTCGGCTGCGGGTCGACCGGTTCGAAAAGCAATCGCAGTGCCGGAAGCTTCCGCCTCGAGCGTGCCTCGCACATGGCGGGGAAGCTCGGTACCTCCAGGCTCGACGACTACGTGGCCGATGTGTCCCGCATTTGCGTCAGCCCCGTCGAGCAATCGGCCGTTGAGCACAATCCCACCTCCTACGCCGGTCGAGACAACCATTCCGATGAAATTGCTCTCCCCGACCGCAGCGCCTTTCCATGCCTCGCCGAGCGCCAGCGCCTTAGCATCATTGTCGATATATGTATCAAGCCCGGTCAGCGAGGAGAGTCGCTCCCGAAGGGGGAAGTCGCGCCAGACAGGAATATTGAGCGGCGAAACGCCAACCCCACCACGTCGCATAGGTCCACCACAGCCAACGCCGCACACGTCGAGAGCGTCAAGCTCAGCGCTCCCGATGATGGACACGAGGCGGTCCCAAAGCGCGTCACCATCGACAGCACCGGTCGAGTCACAGCGTCTTCGTTCCATGATCGTGCCGTCGAGAGCCACAATTGCAGTCTCAAACTTGGTACCACCGATGTCGATCGCGAGAGCCCGAGTCATGGCACCAATCCTATGCAGGGCAAGCCGATCGCCACTAGAAGGCGCGAGGCTCTACTCTTGAGGCGAGCGAGGATGCCAGCGGCGAGAAACAGAATGCACCTGTTCACCAGGCGGCACGGAGGCAGAGTGACCACGACCGAAGATCAGGCGATGGAACTGGAAACCAGCGATCATGGAGCCAGTCCAGGATTCGCGGAGAACTTCGACGCGCTCACCGCCAATATTCAACGGGTAATCAAGGGTAAGGACCATGTCGTTCACCTGCTGGTACTCGCCCTCGTCGCTGACGGGCACGTGCTCATCGAGGACGTGCCGGGTGTAGGTAAGACAAGTATCGCCAAGGCCCTGGCACGAAGTGTCGACGGCAAGTATGGCCGTGTGCAGTTCACGCCCGACTTACTTCCAACTGACGTCACCGGTGTCAGTGTGTGGAATCGGGGATCCGACGTGTTCGAGTTCCGGCCCGGCCCCGTCTTCGCCGACATCTTGCTTGCCGACGAAATCAACCGTGCCTCGCCGAAGACGCAGTCCGCCCTGCTTGAAGCCATGGGTGAGCGCCAGGTCACCACCGATGGCATCACTCATCAACTAGGCGCGCCGTTCATGGTGATCGCCACCCAAAACCCGATCGAACACGAGGGGACCTACGCACTACCAGAAGCTCAGCTCGATCGATTCTTGATGCGGCTCGAGATCGGCTACCCCGGGCGCGATGCTGAGCGCGAGATTCTTGAAACCCACGGTGACAGCATCGAGCCAGTCGACTCGCTTGCTGCCGTCGTCACCGCAGCACAGGTCAATGAAATGTCAGGCTCGCTACAGTCGGTCTACCTGGCTCCGGCGCTTCGTGATTATCTCCTTGATATTGCCGCTGCCACTCGCCACCACACGTCGCTTTCACTGGGGCTCTCGCCTCGTGGGCTACTCGCGCTTCAGCGCGTCGTTCGCGCCCAAGCCGCCTCTCAGGGTCGGGGGTTCGCCACACCCGACGACGTCAAGATGCTGGCGCCCTACGTACTTCCGCATCGACTGCTGACCACACCAGAGAGCCGCATGCATGGTCTGCGTACTACCGATGTCGTGACCGAGATCCTTGATGGTGTCCCTGTGCCGCGCCCTAGCGGCAACTGAACATGCCAACCCGTACCGGATGGACAGTCCTGTTCGGTGGGCTCACCTTTCTGATCGCCGGAAGACTGTTCGGCACCGTCGAATTCCTCGTTGTCGGCAGCGTTGGCGTCGCAGCTCTCGTCATCGCCGTTGGGCTTCGCCGACTTCATCCGTCTCGACTCGCTATAGGCCGACAGCTCACTCCCCCGCGAGTCCCGGCCGGCGAACCCGCCAGAGTCGACCTAGAGGTCATCAATCGCTCGTCATATCGCAGCCCACTCATCCGCCTTCATGACAGCGTCAGCGGCACACGCGGGGTTCACCTCTCGCTTGCACCGCTCGCCGGCAAGGGCGGCAGCCGTCGCGGGGCGTATCGGCTCCCGACTACCCAGCGTGGGGTGCTCGAACTTGGTCCAATCCGGATCGATGATCTTGACGCGCTCGGGCTTGCTCGCCGCAGCCATCGTGTCGAAACCAGTGTCCGCTTGATCGTCCATCCGCCGATCGAACCGATGCAACCGATCCGCGTACGCGTCGGCGACGAGCCTTTACTCGGCAAGGAACTGAAACAGTCTCTCGGACTGAGTGACGAGGAGTTCGATGGACTTCGCGACTATGTTCCCGGCGATGATCTGCGAAAGATCCACTGGCCAAGTTCGGCCAGGGCTGACGGACTCCAGGTTCGCCAATTCCGACCACCCCGACACGGACGCCTCTCCGTAGTTATCGACACCCGACCTCCGAGTAACGATCCCAACGCACTCGACGCCACAACCTCGGTCGCCGGCTCGATCGCGGCAGCGGTCCTTGCCGCCGGCGACGCCACTCGAATCGAAGCCACAGACGGCCGAATGACCTCTCTCGTCACCGGCCCCAACCAACTCGATCCTTTGCTCGAATTCTTGGCGCTGCTGGAAGGGGGCGATGACGTGATCCATGGATCGGTACCCAACACTCCGGGCACCGTTGTCGCCGTGACAGCCGATCCGCATGTCGCAACCGATGCTGTTATCCGGCACCGATTTGTACAGCGCCTTCGTGCCTCATTGGTCATCACCCTCGACGCCCATAACTGGGTTGAAGGTGGCGCTCCCGCCCGAGCGGCAGATTGGATCCACCTAACCGGGCCTGGCCAACTCGCCTCCATATGGCAGCTCGGCTCCGAAACGCCGGCCGTATCGGTATGACGCCGCGCCGCGCCGTCGCGCTCGCAGTCGAACTGTCCACGATAGTTCTCAGCTTCATCGCGGCCTTGAGCCTCGGGCGGGTCTTCATCGACAACACGATGCTCAATGACCTGATCGCTCTCGCTCTCGCCTCCCATGCTGTAGCCATCGTTGCCCGGCGCGCCGGATTCTCGATGCTGCCATCGGCTCTAGTCAGCATCATCGGGTTCCTGGTGATGATGAACATGTTGCTGTTCCCGGAGACGGCAGGCAACATCATCCCCACTCAAGAGTCGCTCACCCTCTTGCGCGCCGATCTCCGCGACGCCTGGACTCTCTTCGAAGAAGAACCAGCGCCCGTAGAGGCGGCCCGCGGCTTCGTCGTCGCAGGTGGCACCGCGCTTTGGCTCGTCGCCTTCCTCTCCGATTGGGCGGCACTTCGGCTCCGGTCGAGTTTGGAGGCAATTGTCCCTGCCACATCCATCTTCGTCTTCACATCTGTGCTGGGTGCTGAGACCGACCAGGTACGCCACGGTGCGATCTACGCGGCCGCGGTCGCCGCTGTTTTGCTCGCAATGCGCGCCGAGCGTCGGGTTCGAGAAGAAGTCTGGATCGCTTCCGGCACGGGAAAAGGTATCAGTACAACGCTGCGCGTTGGCACCGTCGCCGCCACCCTTGCCGTGGGTATCGGGGTCGTCGCGGGCCCAGCATTCCCCAACGCGGGAGATGGGGTACTTGATCCCACCGAGTGGGACGACGGACCCCAGACCCGTCAGGTTGTGAGCCCACTGGTCGAAATCGGAGCGTCGCTAGTCAACCAATCCAACTTTGAGATGTTTTCGGTACGTGTCGATGACCCGCAAACCAGTCAGCACTACTGGCGTCTCATGGCGCTCACCGATTTCGACGGCGCCATCTGGAAGCGTAAGAGCAACTTCGCGGAGGCTCGCGGCCGCGTCGGCAGCAATATTCCTGACTCGACGCCCCGGACCACGATTCGCCAAACAATCACGACACTGAGCCTCGCCAACATATACATGCCAGCCGCGTACGAGGTCAGCACCGTCATCGACTCCTCAGGGATTGATCTCGAGTACGAGGAAGCCACAGGGGCCCTCGTTGTCACCCGTGAATCAGCGGAGGCAGCCAGCCGGGGTTTCACCTACGTGATCGAGTCCGCAGTTCCCAACTACACCCCAGAGTCGCTCCCCGCTGACGCCACTGCCGGCCTCGACGCCGAATTCGTCACCGAGCACACCTCCCTGCCTCCCCCGTGTGGATCCGACGACGAGGTCACCCGCTGCTGGCCCGACTGGGTGACCGGCGAAGCCGAGAGAATCACGGCCAACGCCGCAACCGATTACGAGCGTGTTCGTCTGCTTCAGAGCTTCTTCGTGAACTCGAACTCGTTCGCCTACGACCTCAATGTGGCAAGCGGCCACTCGATCAACACCATCGAAGACTTCCTGAACGTGCGGCGGGGGTATTGCGAACAATTCGCGTCCACATTCGCCGCCATGGCCAGATCCATCGGAATTCCCACACGGGTTGCCGTTGGCTTCACCTGGGGCGAGTTCAATGCTGAGCGAGGCGAGTACGTTGTCCGCGGAGAGCATGCCCACGCCTGGCCAGAGCTGTATTTCTCCGGTGTCGGCTGGATCGTTATGGATCCGACGCCGGGTCGCGGCCCTTCCCACAACGCCGATATCACCGGCCTTGCTCCAGCGCAGCTCAACTTCAACGATGAACAAAACAATGCCGATGGGTTCGAATCGCCTGGGCCAACCAGCATTCCCGACCGAACCAGCCTCGATGGGCTCAACGGCTCGTTCGATGAGTTCGATCTGCCAACGCCCACCACACCGCCAGCTGCGATCATCGGTGAAAGGACCGCAGGCGGCGGCTACGTCGGGCGGATTCTCGTCGGCGTTCTCGCCGTCGCACTCGCCCTCGCGATCATCGTCGGCATTGTGCCAACAATCAGGTTTGTCCGGCGTCGACGTCGAATCAGTCGCGTCGCAGCAGATCCGGTGAGTCGCGGCGAACTCGCCTGGGACGATGCATGCGTGGCGCTGTCGTTAGTTGGGGTTGCCCCAGTCCCTCAGGAGACGCCAATCGAGTTCGCCCAACGCGCCGACCGTTTTCGGTTCGCCCTTGGTCCTGTATGGGACCTTGCCGACGCTATGACAGTTCTTCGCTATACCAACACCGACGACCTGGTGAGTCTGGCGCTGCAGGCACAGGATGCTGCTCGCCAGATTGAGATCGTCTGCCGCCACCATGCTGGTCGACGCCATGTGGCCATGGCGGCGATCAACCCTCGCAACCTTCGTTGGAATTAGCGCTCGGGGTGAATCTCGGTGCCTATTGAGACGGTGGTTCTTCGGGCCGGTTGAATCGGTCACGCATCTTTACGCCGGCGCCACCCATGACGTCGCGTAGTCCCCCGCCGCCACGCATGGTGGAGGTCATCTGCTCAAAGCCAACACGACCGAGTCGACGGAGATTGCGTTCGAACCACAACAGGCTGCCAAGCATCAGCAGGAAGCCGATGAAGGCGATCGCGAAGTGGACAGACAGCATGATGACCATGAGCCCTACACCGACGGTAAAGCCAAAGGTAGCCCATTTGAGATTGCGGAACGCGTGCGTGTAGACGGTCGTCTCGGCCACCTCGCGCGCGAGCGCTGGATCAGACTCATAGAGATGATCCTCAATCTCGGTGAGAATGCGCTGTTCGTCCTTGCTCAGGGGCACGAGAACCTCCTTGTGGTCAACACGCTGTACCCCAGTTTCGCACAGCGTGACCCCTACAACAACGCGGTGATGTCACAGATCTTGATCCGGTCCCCATTGTCGTTGACCTTGTTTCATGCGAGATAGTCCGGTTCCGGGGCGCGACAGGGTCGCTGGCCCGATCGCATCGCCACCGAATCGATCGCGAATTTCGCCAACAACGTCGTCGGCATCGCTCCAACTCCCCCCAACTAGATCGTCAAGGCTCAGTTGTTCCGCTGTGAGCTCAGCCAGCTGACTCATGCTCACCCCTAGCAGTCGTACCCCTGCATCAATGTCCACGGTGTCGAGTAGTCGCTCCGCGGCCCTGGCGATGGCGAGACCTCCGTTGAGCGGTTCGCTCAGTGTGCTCGATCGAGTAATGGTGGTGAAGTCAGCGAACCGCACCTTCACAGTGAGTGTGCGACCGGCCAGGTCGGCGTCGCGCAAACGGCCGGCAACTGCATCTGCCATACGAATGAGCTGGCGGCCCAAACGACCTCGATCGGTCAAATCCTTTGGAAACGTCTCCTCATGGCCGATGGACTTCGCCTCACGACCCACCTCGACGGGGCGCTCATCACGAGCATGGGCAAGGCGGTGCAGGTGCAATCCCGCAGCGTTGCCGAGCGCTCCAGTGAGGTGACGCTCCGGTTGAGCGGCCAGGTCCCCCACCGTCTCGATTCCCATCCTTGACAGCTTCGCTCCGGTGGCTGGGCCTACGCCCCACAGGTCACGTACCGGCAGCGGGTGCAGAAAGTCGAGTTCGGCCCCGGTATCGATCACGTGGACCCCCGACCCGAACACCGGGCCGGTCGCGCTCGGTCGGGGCTTTGCGCGCTCCGTGGCGAGTTTTGCCAGGAACTTGTTTGTCGCCACGCCGACAGAACATGTCAGTTGCTCGGTCTCGAACACTCGATCCCGGACCGCTTTGGCGATCTGGGGAGCGATGTTCTCGCCGTGAAGAGCTCCGCGAACGTCGAGGAAAGCCTCGTCCATGGATAGTGGCTCGACCAGCGGCGTGACGTCATGGAAGATCGCCATGACTCGTTCGCTGACCTCTGCGTAGTGGGCGTGGTCACCGGGAAGGAACACAGCATGTGGGCACAAACGGCGAGCCTGTGCGCTCGGCATCGCCGAGTAGATCCCAAATGAGCGAGCCACATAGCTTGCAGCGGCGACCACGCCTCGATCACCGGTGCCACCCACAACAACAGGCTCGTGGAGTAGTTCGGGATGACGACGAATCTCCACCGACGCGAAGAACGCATCCATGTCGACGTGCAAGAACCCCAGCGTGCCATCGGGTGGTCGGCCGTCGAGGCGAGTCTCGCTCACGGGTTTCGGCGCTCGGCCCGCAGTTCTGACGGTCGGCTCCCGTGGGCCGCGTAGTCATAGTGGCGAACATCGTTCCATGGCCCGGCCATCCAGTCATGAAGCGGCTCTGCGACCCACAGCGATGCGCCGACTAACCGATCGACCACACCCCGTCGATCAACGAACTCGGCTGCGGTGACGATGCCGTCTGGGTCATCGATGACGAGCCTCCCGGTGAAGGACTCGGCAAGGTGAACCTCGACATCGAGGCTCATATCCATCTCAATGAACTCAACGGACACGGTCCAACAGAGACGTTCCCAGCAGGGCACGTAGAGACCGGTCTCCTCAGCGACTTCGCGGCCAAGCGCTTCGATCGGCGACTCGCCCTCATCGACCACGCCCCCGGGTGTCGTCCAGTCAATTGATCCGTTCCGGCGAGTATTGGCCACAAGAAGCAGGCCTCGCTCATCGGCGAGCAGCCCTCCGGCGACCTTCCATTCACGCATGCTGCAAGCATGCCACTACGGGTCCCTCGATGGCAGCACTAGTTTGCGCGGTACGTGTTTCAGCCCGAACTAGTGTTCTCGACGGATACTCCACACGAACCGATATCGGTCACGACCGTGGGAGCTTCGACGACAACAGCGCCGTTGCCCAAGTTCGTCTCAACCATCGAAGCTGCCATACTCGGCACGTTCTCTGGTGCAGTCTCGTTCTCAGCGACGAGGACCAACACACCAGCGGCCGTCGCCGCGATCACGATGCCGGCCACTGGCAGTAGAAGCCGGTGACGCAAGCGCAGTTGGTCCAGCTCGATCTCGTCCTCAGACGCTATGAGGCGTTCGAGACGAACCTCGATGTCGGTGGTATCGAGCTCAAGAGCGGTCGACAGAACGCCGAGATCAATGTCGCGCAACCCGATTGGCGAGCCAATCGGCAGGTCACGCATCCGGTAAACCAGAGCCGGGTAGCGGGAAAGGATGGCATCTGGGCCGCTCATCTTTCCGATACTGATGTCTGATTCAGCGACAGAAATTCGCCCCTCATCAAGATCGATGATCAGTCGGCTTCGTTCAGGGAGCAGGGCTGCGTCCTCAACGCCGTAGAGCTTTATCAACTGGTCGAGAAGTTTGTCATCGACAAGGCGCCGACCGTGCTCGAGATCGTCAAGATCCACGATCGTTAGATCGCTATGGGCTACAAGATCTTCCAAGCTGAGACCAGCGGTCTCTCGGGCCTCGCGAAGAAGGTTCCCAGCCGAAGAGGCGCTATGAGGATGCCGACGTCACGTCCCATAATGCTTTATCGGCAGTCAGCGCGGGACCTTTAGTAGACGATCGCGTATTCCCCACCACGTCACGAGCACCAGCGCTTCTACCACGATCCAGCCTGACATCTTCGATGTGCCACGGACCCGATCGACGAAAGCGATGGGAACTTCCTGAATGGTGCCACCGGCTGTCATCACCCGGTACGCCATCTCAATCTGAAACCCATAGCCCTCGGCGCGCATCGCGTGGAAGTCAACAAGAGCAAGGGAACTCGAGCGGTAGGCGCGAAAACCCGAGGTGGAGTCGGCAATGTCGTTACCAAGGACAAACCCTGCATAGCGGTTGCCCCAGCGGGACAGAGCTCGGCGGTGCCAAGACCAGTCGGGAATCGATCCACCTGGAATATAGCGACTACCAATCGAAAGATCAGCGCCGTCGTCAACGGCCTGTAGCAGCGATGGGAGGGCCGCTGGGTCGTGGGAGAGATCGGAGTCCATTTCGACCATGACGTCGAAACCGTTGATCAACCCATACCGGAAACCCTCGCGATACGCCGAACCGAGCCCTGACTTCGATGGCCGACGCAAGACCTCTACACGCCTAAGCCCACCCTCGCCGCTCAACTCCGCTCCGATCTTCTCCGCCAGATCAGCGGTGCCGTCAGGGCTTGAGTCGTCGACTACCAGGACATGGGCATCAGGTACCGCTGCATGAAGTCGATGAAGCACCTCTTCGATATTCGCTGCTTCGTCATAGGTGGGGAGAACGACAAGGATCCTCACAAGTTGTGAACTCTAGGGGCCGCGCCACCTCCAGCACGGCACCTCCGGTTGGATAGGATCTCAAACGATGTCTTCGGGTCCTTTTACTTCGCCGTCCACACCACACACCGAGTCCGCGGCACCTCCTATTCTGGCTCGCGTTCTTGCTCTTCTCGCCATCGTCGTGGCGGGTCTCTGCGGGGGCCTGATCGGGTACGCCGTCATGGATCTTCAGTGTGAGGATGGCTGTGCCACCACCGCCGGCATTGTGGGCGTGCTCAGCGCTGCTGGTGCCGCATTCGGTGTAGCCATCGTGGCTGTGCTAGCGCTGCGGGCCATGGCCGAGTGGGAAGCCACCCAGGCTCGAGAATTCTCCGAATGATCGATCTCGCCGAGCTCATGTCGGTTGCGGACGCCGCGCTTGATCAGGTTGTCCCTCGACTCGCAGATCCCGACGTCCGGTCGAACATCGCTGTTGATACCAAGTCCTCGATGACTGACATGGTCACCGAGATGGACACATGGAGCGAGGCCACCATCGTCGACACGATCACAGCGCTTCGACCCGCTGACGGCTTCCTCGGCGAGGAGGGCTCCTCCCGCCCATCGGAAACCGGCGTCGTCTGGGTGATTGATCCGATCGATGGCACTACCAACTTTCTCTACGACATTCCCGGCTTTTCGATCTCGATCGCGGCTCGCGTCGACGAGGTCGACATGGTTGGGGCTGTCCATGACCCGATTCGCGATGAACGATTCCGAGCGGTGCAAGGCGGCGGCGCCACCCGTAACGGCTCCCCCATTCACGCCAGCACGAAAGCTGATCTGGGCACTGCGCTCGTCGCCACTGGTTTCTCCTACGAGGCCAACCGCCGCAGAGCTCAAGCCCAGGCCTTGACGATCCTGCTCCCAGAGGTCCGCGACATCCGCCGCTTTGGTGGTGCTGCGCTTGATCTCTGTTCCGTGGCTTGCGGACGGGTCGACGCCTACTACGAGCGAGGGCTCGGCACATGGGATACCGCCGCGGGTGCAGTAATCGCAGTCGAGGCAGGGGCCACAGTGCAGGACCGGCAACCGCAGGGTGGAGCCTTTGTGGCCGCCGCTCCAGGCATCGCCACGGAGTTCTTCGCCTTGGTCGATGGCTCCGGTGCCAACACAGCCTGACGTATTTCGCGGCGCTGCTCCACGCGCGACGGCCGCGAATCTGGCAGCATCAGTGTGATGGGTACTCGGATTCTCACGGTGGAAGACGACGAGCGGATTCGCACCGCGGTCAAGCTCGCGCTTGAAGACGAAGGCTGGGAGGTCGAAGAAGCCGACAGCGGCGAGGAAGCGCTCAACGCATTCACTCGCAAGGCAGCCGATGTTGTTCTGATCGACATCATGCTTCCCGGTATCGACGGGTTCGATGTGTGCCGGTCGATTCGGCGGGTCAGCGATGTTCCAATCGTGATGGTTACCGCGCGTGCCGACACCCACGACGTTGTGGCCGGTCTCGAAGCTGGGGCCGACGACTACCTCACCAAGCCCTTTGCCCCCAAGGAGCTGTCAGCTCGTATTCGTGCGCTGCTTCGCCGAGCTCGCACCTCCGAGCCAGATGCCCCACAGATGGTGTTCGGCGATCTCGAGGTCATCCCCGACGAGGGCGTGGTTCGAGTTGATGGCGATGAGGTCCACCTCACCAAGACGGAGTTCCGCTTGTTGGTGGAGCTTGCAGCCAACCCTGGTCGAGTCTTTAGCCGAGAGGTTCTGCTTGAGCGTGTCTGGGGCTACGGGTACTTCGGCGATGGTCGACTTGTCGACGTACATATTCGTCGCCTTCGCACAAAGATCGAACCCGACGCTGCCAACCCCCGCTATGTCGTCACTGTGCGGGGCCTTGGTTACAAGCTGCAGACCTGAGCCGTCATGCGATCCTTTTGGGCTCGACTCGGACTCCGAGCTCGAATCACCCTGCTTTTCGCCCTAGGCGGCCTACTGCTGTCTGTCTCCATTGCGGTATCCACCCTCACCATCGCTCGCCAGAATCTGGTGAACGATCGCGAAGATCGGTCGCTTGCCGTGGGGCTACGAAACGCAGACCGCGTTGCCAGCCGTCTGACCGAGGAGACAGACCCTGAAGCGCTGGCCGTGGTGTTCGATTCGCTCACGATCACTGACCGGTCTCTCCCGCTCCTGCGGTTCAACGAAAGCTGGACGGCGGGCACGCCGCTCGTGTTCAGCGAAGACAACGTTCCTGAGGCGCTCGTCGATCAGGTCCAAGCAGGCTTCGCAGCTCGTATCCGGACACGACTCGGCGACAAGCCTGCCATCGTGACAGGCATCCCGATACCTGGCGTCGATGCGGCATACTACGAGGCAGCCCTTACCAACGACGTTGAGGAGATACTCAACACCCTCACGATCATCATGACGATTGCCGCCGCTGCTTCGACAATGCTGGCGGCATCCCTGGGATCATGGGCATCTCGGCGCACGCTCACACCTTTGGCCGACTTCCGTGAGGCTGCGGAGTCCCTCGCCGCCGGCGAACTCGACACCCGTCTCACCCCGCCGGCAGACGCCGACCTCGCTTCGCTCAGCGCGTCGTTCAACGGCATGGCCCAATCATTGGAAGATCGAATCTCGCGTGACGGTCGCTTCGCGTCAGAGGTCAGCCACGAGCTCCGGTCCCCTCTCATGACTCTCAATGCCTCCATCGAGGTGCTGAACAACAGCCGTGATGACTTCTCGTCTCGCAACCAGACCGCCCTCGATCTCCTCACAGACGATGTCGACCGCTTCACGATTCTCGTCCAGGACCTCCTTGAGATCAGCCGCTACGACGTTGGCACCGCCTCTCTCGATGCCGAGCCGCTCGATGTTGTCGAGTTCGTTCGCCAGGTGGTCGCCCATAGCCCCTATCCCGATGCTCGAATTGACGCGCGTGACCTCGAATACCTCATGATCCAAGGCGACAAGCGCCGACTCGCCCAAGTCGTGGCGAACCTCCTCGACAACGCCGCGAAATATGGCGCCGGCCAGACACGGGTGGAACTGCGAGATCGAGACGGGTGGATTCTGCTGGCCGTAGAAGATGAGGGACCTGGCGTTAGTCCCGACGAGCGAAACATCATCTTCGATCGGTTCTCACGCGGGAGTGCAGGCGGCCGTCGAGGTGCCGGCTCGGGCTCTGGTTTAGGGCTCTCGCTTATTGCCGAGCATGTCGGCCTTCACAGTGGCCAAATCTGGGTCGAGGACCGCAGCGATGGGGCCAGCGGTGCCCGGTTTGTAGTGATGCTTCCCGTTGGCGAGTCCGACGACTCCGGGGAGGAGTACGCATGAGACGCATTGGCGCCTTACTCAGTGTCCTACTCGTAATCCTGGCGAGTTGTGCGTTGCCCAGCGACGAGACAGCCGTGAGGATCGATCCCGAAGCGTTAGGCGACAACCTGCGCACTGATGTTGTGAGCACGACCACAACGTCGATGAGCCCTGCCCCGAGCACCACAACTCTCGAGTACTTTCTGATCGGTTCACAAGGCGAACGCCAGGTCGTGGTCGCGGTCGAACGAGAGGTCGATCACAATGCCAGCTTGTTTACACGCCTCGCCGTTCTCTTTGGTGAAGGCATCCCGACCAACGAAGAGGCTGAGCGAGCATGGTTCAACCCGGCAACCGAATTCACGCTCACGGCTGCTAGCCGGGATGGCACGATCATCATCATCGACATCATCGCCACCAACGAGGACGGCACCATCGCCGACCCCATCGACATCGATGCCGACATCCTCCGTGACACTGCGGCTCAGCTTGTGTACACGACCAGTCGATTCAATGACATCTCCTCAGTTCGTCTGCTGTACGACGGCGAGAATATTCCGGTGCCGACACAGACCGAGGAGGGGGACTCTGACGGTCTACTCAGGATCTCTGATTATCAAAACTATGATCCCGATATCGAGATCACGACAACCACTGCTCCAGCGACGACGACGCTGGTACCGGAGGAACCGTCGGAGTGATCAACTGCTCAGGCGAAAAAGGTGCGAGCGGTGCGGAGAAGTTCCGGACTGGTGTACTTGAGGTTGGCAGTTGCCTTGGCGAGTTCTACACGCACAACCTCGCCGTTCTGGAACGCAACCATCGTGCCAAAGTCGCCATCGGCGATTGCTTCCATCGCTGCAACTCCGAACCATGTGGACAGCACCCGATCCAGTGATGTTGGCGTGCCACCCCGTTGAACATGGCCAAGGACCGTGACCCGCGTCTCGTAACCAGTGCGGGCCTCGATCTCGGCGGCAACGACATTGCAGATGCCGCCGAGACGTTTATGGCCGTATTGATCGATCTCAGGCTCCTTGACGTCGAGCGTGCCTTCTTTCGGGAGGGCTCCTTCGGCGACAACCACGATGGATGCATAAGGCCCACGTTCGTGGCGACGGGTGAGCGCCTTGCAGACCTCACCGATGTCGAAGGGTTCCTCGGGCACAAGGGTGATCGTGGCGCCGCCGGCGATCCCGGCCCAGGTGGCGATGTGGCCCACGTGGCGACCCATGACCTCAACGACCATGACGCGATTGTGCGACTCGGCTGTGGTGTGGAGTCGGTCAATCGCATCCGTGGCGATTTGGACAGCCGTGTCGAAACCGAAGGTGCGCTCGGTGCAATCAATGTCGTTGTCGATCGTCTTGGGCACGCCGACCAGCGCAATGCCCTCCTCATAGACACGACTCGCCGCGGAGAGGGTTCCCTCACCACCAATCACCACGAGCGCATCAACCTCGCGCCTCGCCATTGTGGCGCGCACTCGATCCATGCCATCAGGGAACATGAAGGGCTGATATCTGCTCGTACCGATGATCGTGCCGCCCCGCGGCAGAATGCCGCGGCAATTCTCGACCGTGAGCTCCACGCTCCGGTCATCGAGCAACCCGCTCCAGCCGTCGAGGAAACCGAGAACCTGGGCCCCGAGTTCACGTTCAGCCTTTCGAACCACTGCACGGATCACGGCATTGAGACCAGGGCAGTCACCACCACCGGTGAGGACACCAACTCGCATCTCGTTACTCCAATCGAGCCCGGTTCGAACCTACCGACCATGGGTAAGTGGTTGACGATACAGTCCCGGTTCGTGGGAGTTGTGATTGCTATCGACGCCGGCACGACCGGAGTACGGTCATTCGCCGTCGACGAGTCGGGGACGCCTCTAGGTTTCGCGTATCGCGAGTTCGCCCAACACTTTCCGAAACCGGGTTGGGTCGAGCATGACGCAAACGAGATCTGGGATGCCGTTATTGGCACCCTGGCGGAGTTGGCGGCCGCGAACACTCAACCGATCGCTGCCATCGGGATCACCAACCAGCGCGAGACCGTCGTGCTGTGGGACAAGCGAACGGGCGAGCCGAGACACTCGGCCATCGTCTGGCAAGACCGTCGCACTGCTGCGCGCTGCGAAGCTCTGCAGGATGCAGGGCACCTACCGCTGGTTCGAGAGACCACAGGACTCGTGCTCGATCCGTACTTCTCGGGAACCAAGATCGAGTGGCTACTCAATGAAGGTGGCGTCGAAGCCGACGAGCATCTCGCCTTTGGCACAATCGACTCCTGGCTTGTCTGGAAGCTCACCGGAGGCGCCCACCTCACCGACGCCACCAACGCCAGCCGAACCCTGATCTATGACATCAGAAACAGCCGTTGGAGCGAGGAGATCTGTTCACTGTTAGGTGTGCCGATGAGCGCTCTTCCCGAGGTTCGGCCGTCGTCAGGTCGCTTCGGCGTCACTACCGCTGGCCTTCCCATCGGCGCGGGAATACCGGTGAGCGGAATTGCCGGCGACCAGCAGGCCGCACTGTTCGGGCAGGCCTGCTTCGAACCAGGTCAAGCAAAGAACACCTACGGCACCGGTTCCTTCGTCCTCATGAATGTCGGCACCACATGCCCCGAACCCGTCGAAGGCCTACTAACTACGATTGCGTGGGATCTCGACGGCGCCAACGGCATCGAGACCACCTACGCCTACGAGGGCGCAATCTTCGTCACCGGTGCAGCCATCCAGTGGTTGCGCGACGGACTCGGACTCATCAACGATGCCGCCGAGACCGGACCGCTGGCTGCCTCTGTCGCCGACAGCGGCGGGGTCGTCTTTGTTCCTGCGCTCGCCGGACTCGGCAGTCCCTACTGGGATCCTCGGGCTCGCGGCACGATCGTTGGCCTCACCCGAGGCACTGGCCGCGCCGAGATCGCCCGAGCCACGGTTGAAGCAATGGCGTTCCAGACCCGTGATGTCGTGGCCGCCATGGCCAGCGCCAGCGGCACTGGAGTCACCGATTTACGGGTCGACGGTGGAGCGTCGGTCATGGACCTGCTTCTCCAGATCCAAGCCGACCAGTTGGATGTACCTGTACTCCGATCTGCGGTGGCTGAAACTACAGCGCTGGGCGCGGCCTATCTCGCTGGCCTGGCCGAAGGGGTCTGGGACTCCCCCGCCGAGGTCACCGCCAACTGGGCGGCCGATGCGACGTTTATCCCGGCGAGCGACCGTTCAGCCGCAGAACGCGACTACACCCGTTGGCATCGAGCCGTCGAACGCAGCCGCAACTGGGACCTCGACTGACTCACGCGCGGCACAGATTCGAGCCTGACATGCTAGCCCAGCCGATCGAGGCTCCCGCGAAGGTTGCGGATCGCCTGATTGATCCGCTGTTCATTTTCGATCAGAGCAAAACGCACGTGACCTTCGCCGCCAGGGCCAAAGCCCACACCAGGTGAGAGCGCCACATTGGCCTCTCTCACAAGCTTTGAGGCGAACTCAACTGAACCCATTTCGTTGTACTGCTCGGGGATGGGAGCCCATGTGAACATCGTGCCCTTGGGCGGCTCGATGTCCCATCCCATTCGAGCGAGGCCATCGATCAACGTGTCACGACGGCTCTCATAGACACTGCAAGCTTCCTGCGGGTAATCCTGGGCTTCGTTCAGCGTGACCGTGGCAGCAATCTGGATCGGTTGAAAGGTGCCGTAGTCCAGGTACGACTTCAGCTTGGCGAGCGCCCCGACCACCTCGGGGTTGCCGACCATGAAGGCGACACGCCAACCAGCCATCGAGAACGACTTGGTCATCGAATACAGCTCGACAGCGACTTCCTTAGCTCCTTCGGCCTCCAGAATCGATGGTGGTCGATAACCATCGAATCCGAGGTCGGCGTAGGCGAAGTCATGCACCAGAATGACGTCATGCTCGCGGGCGAAGTCGACGACTCGCTGCATGAAGTCGGCATCGACGCACATAGTCGTCGGGTTGTGCGGGAACGACAGGACGATCACCCGGGGCCGCGGCCATGAGTATTCGAATCGCTCAGTGAGCGTGTCGAAGAAGTCGTCCTGATTTGACGTGAGCGGCATCTCGCGCACATTGGCACCTGCGAACAGCGGGGCGAAGAGGTGGATCGGGTACGAGGGCGCGGGCACAAGAACCGAGTCACCCGCCTGGAGCAAAACCCACATCAGGTGACTGAATCCTTCCTTGGCACCGATGGTACTAATCACCTCGGTGTCGGGATCGAGCGAGACACCGAACCGGCGCTGGTAAAGTCCGGCCACGGCTTCGCGGAGTTTGGGTAAACCCCTGCTCGCGGAATAGCGATGGTTTCGAGGATTTTGAGCTGCCTCGACGAGCTTCTCGACCGCCACATCCGGTGATGGCAGGTCCGGGTTACCGAATCCGAGATCGATCACATCCTCGCCTGCTCGCCGTGCCTCCACCTTCAGCGTGTCGATAATGGTGAAAACGTAAGGCGGAAGACCAGTGATCCGACGAAATTCCATCCGATGATGCTACTCAGGCAGAGCCACGAACTTGGGCAGGCCATCGGTAGTCGGTCAGATCGATTCAAGCGACTCCAACTGTCAATTTGTCAATGGCTCGGCGACTCACCGTCGTCATCGGAGACGGTCGTGCCTTGGCCAAAAAGATTCTCGACAGTGCAACGACCACGGTCGATGACGGCAGCGAATGATTCCGGGTCGTCAACCACGTCACGGGCAGCTTCGACGAGTCCGGCTAGAGCCGACACAACGTCACCTGCCGCCTGGCGGACCGCAGCCAGAGGATCGACATCGGGATCCGACGCCGATGCCTCGGTCATCTGCTCGCGCCCTCCACGAACCTGGTGAAGTCGTCAAGAGCAGTGTGCATGATGCGAGCCTCAGCTCGACGCTTCACGAACCCTGGGAGCGGAACAGAGAGGTCAACGGCAAGCTGGTACACGACTTCGGTCGATCCAGAGTCAGAGGCAACGGGGAGGAACTCGTACTCGCCGTCGAGTCGACGGGTGATGTCACCTCGTTGCAAGCGCCATGCAAGGCGCCGCGGATTCGAGCCGTAGAAGTAGCGAAGCGTGTAGGTCGTTGATCGACCCATGGCGGCGGCACGAAACTCAACGTCGACTGCTCGGCCCTCGTCATCTCGCGAGAGGATCCGTGCCATTTTGACGTCGGAGGCCCAATCCGGGTATCGCTCAAAGTCGATCGCTGCGGCATAACACTCGTCGGGCGATGCCGCTATCGTCGCGCGCTCGGTGGCCTGATCAACCATGTCGCCTCGTTCCGTGGTGGTTGCGGGAAGACCCTAACAAGTCCGATCTTAGCAACGCCGTGACCCCTGACCGCTCACCGCTTGCGATCGGGCTCACGCTCGGGAAACTGGCCGTGGCGGGCCGTCCATAACCCCATCAGGCCCAGGCCAAAGATCGGTACCAGGGTGCCGAACGCCACGACAGTGAAGGGCCTGATCGAGGCGGTGGTCATCCCAACCAGGAGTTGGATCGCAGTAGCACCAAGTAGGTGCCAGCGGATGATTCGTGGCGTGCTGCCGGCACCGAAATAGAGGCCGCCGACTGCGATTGTTTGGGTGCGGCTGCGTTCAACGGCGGCAAAGAATGCCATAAGCATCGCAATCGCTCCCGCAGCGAAGAGGACGAGAGAGACGATGATCCCAGGCCACCCGAGGGCGTCGGGGTCGACCGTGGCGATCACGGCGGTCACAGTGAAGACGAGCGTGCCGATCCAACCAGCGCGGATCAGTTCGCCCCCGGGCTCAGGGATCACGTTCATTGGTTGACCATTGTGTTGATCGCTCCTTGGAGACGGCGGGCAAGCACGTCGTAGCTGAAGTCCCCCTCTGCCCGCCGGCGGGCAGCTGCGCCCATGGCGTTGCGTCGGTCGGGGTCGGCGAGCAAACCGGCAATGGCCTGGGCCGCGGCGTGATGATCCTCGGGGTCGTCCACGATCAACCCAGTCTCATCGTGGGCCACAGCCTCATGGGCTCCCCCACTACGGCCGGCAACCTGAGCAACACCACACGAGGCTGACTCGACGAAGACAATGCCGAAGCCTTCCTGCTCGAGTCCACCCCAGCGGCTTCTGCAGAGCATCGAGAAGACATCGGCGCTTGCGTAGAGGTCAGGAATGTCGTCGTCATTCACCCGACCAAGAAGCGTGACCGGAGCATCAAGATCATCGATGAGCTTGCGAAGATCGGCTTCATGGCGACCGGTGCCTGCAATGGCGAACTGCACGTCGGGCTGGCGCCGCTGCACTTCCACCGAGGCGCGAATGAGGGTGTCCATGCCTTTGCGTGGAACCAAGCGGGAAACCGACAGCACCAGCGGCGCCTCCCTGTCAAGGCCCAGCCGAGTTCGGACGGCTCGGCGAGCCTCTGGTTCGATCGGCCGGAAGCGTTCGGTGTCGACGCCAGGGGGGATAATCGTGGTGGGTAGCCTTTGACCCAACGAGCGCTCGCCCTCGTCTGCTGGGTAGCCGCCGGCTGCGATGACACCCACCGCTCCGCGCAAGACCCGGTTGAGAAGTTGCCGGGTCACTGGCACACGTCCCGGAATCGTGACCTCGGCGCCATGAAGCACCACGCCATAGGGCAGATCAAGATGCGGACCGATCAGCCCGGCAGGGATTGCAGGGTCGATGATGACGACCTCTGCCTCGCACTTCCGAGCGAGCGTGTTGACCCGACGGATCAGGACTGGTTGCGGCAGTAGCCATGGCTCGCGGCTGCGAACGATCGTGTAGGCCTGGCTAGCATCCCATTCATCGGTGCCGGCATAGGGGGTGGTGTGCACGACCACGTCGTCGGCAGGGAGACGGCGCCACAACTCCCACAGATAGTTCTGGATGCCGCCGATCTTGGGCGGGAAGTCGTTGGTGACGAGAAGGTGGCGAGCCATCGGCGATGACCCTAGGGGCGAGCGAGCTCGACGAGGACGTCAGGGGCGGTGTCGTCGGCGACGATGTCTAGCAAATGTACGAGGCCGAAGGCTCTGGCGGTCCACACGGCATGGGCTCGCACCATGGCCGACCGGTGGCGCAGATGGGTTTCGATGACTGCGCATGTTCGTGGCGTAACACAATGTTGTTCGACGTTGGCAAGCGCCAGCAGAGCGTTGCGACGCAGGTAGTCCGGGTCCCGCTTCGGGATGTACCACCGGCCGTATCGATCAAGGATTTCTGAGTCGTCAGCCTCAAGAAGATCAAGGAGCGGAACCCAAGCTCCCGCGGCGCCTGCGTTCGACGGACGCCGTTGACGGATCTGGTTGGGTGGACACACGTCCTGACACTCGTCGCAGCCATAGACACGATCACCGAGAGCGGTTCGGTACTCGACGGGGAAAATTCCCTCGTCCTGAACGAGCCAGGCAAGGCAACGTCGTGCATCAATCACGCCAGGAGCGATGATGGCTCCGGTCGGGCAACCGTCGAGGCACTTCGTGCAAGCCGAGCACCCATCTGCGACTTGTGGGGCGTCCGTTAGTTCAATCGGCGCGTCGGTCAGTACCGACCCGAGCACCACGAGACTCCCCACGCCGGGAACGAGGATGTTGGTGCTCTTGCCCCACCAACCAATCCCGGCCCGGTAGGCGGCACCCCGATCGACCAAATGGTTCTGGTCAGCCAGCACGATCGCCTGATAGCCCTCCTCGCGTAGCGGTCGGGCAATCTCTTCAAGTGCGGTGCGAAGGGTGGCGTAGTGATCTTCCCACGAGTACGCCGCCACCCGTCCGAGCGGCTGGTCTTGTGGCGGATCTGGCCGCTGCCGCTGATAGTCGTAGGCGCCGACGATCAGACGCTGACCCCGCGGAAGTGTCCGTTGTGGGTCGGTAGACCGCGCCGGGTTGCGATAGGTGAACCGCATTCCGGCGTGAAGACCCTGGTCACGTCGAGCCTCAATCGTGGCCTGGATTTCTGGGAATGGATCAGACGCGCAAACACCGACAGCACACAGCCCGGCTTGAAGTCCGAGCGTTCGGAGATCCTCAACTGACGCAACCACCCCGCCATGATGCGCATCAGGCGAGCCAGAACGGCGGATTCATCCAACATCGCGGCTCCGAAACCGCGACGGCGGGACCAGACCGGCATCGGCCAGAAGGTCGATGGCGTGGCGCTCATCGTCATCGAACAGCACGGGGGTTCCCGGTTCACGTTCGATCAGATAGCTGACGACGCAGTCATCGCAAGCATCGGTGAACTGCACCACACATTCCTCACAATCGATGGTGAGGGCGAAGTTCTCGACCGACACGGGGACGAGGCTGAGATGGGGAGATCGGGCCATGAGTCAGACCCTACGGATGGGGTGTGACAGTCCCGAACTGACCCATCTCCCCTCCGGGCTCGCGACACCGACCCGACGAGTTGGATGGGAAGGCGGCCCAATCGGATGCAATGCTCTGGCCATGAGAGTTCTCTTGCTTCATCCAGGAACCATGGGCAGTTCGCTGGGCGCAGTGCTCATCACCAACGGCCACGAGGTTCGTTGGGTCGCCGCAGATCGCAGCGATGCCACGCACCAGCGAGCCAAGGCCGATGGGTTCGCTGCCATGGATGACATCGCAACAGGGGTCACGGGTGCGGAAGTCGTCTTGTCTGTTTGTCCACCCGAATTTGCTGGCGATGTCGCTCGCCAAGTCGCGGACGCCGGCTTCACAGGACTGTTCGTTGATGCCAATGCGGTGTCCCCAGATTCAGCGCGCAGGGCTGCCTCAACCGTCACTGGTGCCGGAGCCACGATGGTCGATGGGGGCATCATTGGGCCACCGGTGCGAGGCGATGCCCGAAATCTGTTGTATCTGTCGGGAGATGCAAACGACGCAGCCACTGTGGCCAGGCTGTTCGACGACACACCCGTAGAGACGGTCGTGCTTGATTCGCCAATCGGCGGAGCCTCAGCAACAAAGATGGCGTTCGCCGGTTGGACGAAGGGATCGTCGGCCCTTTTGCTCGCGGTACGAGCAATGGCCGCCGCCGAGGGTGTCACAGAGGGACTCGACCACGCATGGCAGACCATGCTTCCTCACCTATCTGAACAACTCCGCCGCGCCGCGGCCGGGTCTGCTCCCAAGGCCTGGCGATTTGAGGCAGAGATGCGAGAGATCGCCGCCACGCTGAACTCCGTCGGTCTTCCAGCCGGGTTTCATGAAGCAGCCGCAGACGTCTACGCCCGGCTGGCCGAGTTCCGTGACAGTACCGACGTCAACCCCGATGAGGTGATCGAGCGACTCACCCACTGAACGGTCTCATCCGATGACCCCTTGACTACGAACATTCGTTCGGTCACAGTAGACGACCTTGACCAAACACTTGTTTGCGGCTCCTGTCCCCACCCAAACGCCGAATGCGCTTCCTCCCAGTCAGCGCACACTTGATGACCTCGGCACGGCGTTGCACGAGGTCACGTTCGTGGTGATCGACCTCGAAACCACGGGCAGCAGCGCCAACGATTGCTCTATCACCGAGATCGGTGCCGTGAAGCTGCAGGGCGGCGAGTGCCTTGGCACCTACCAAACACTGGTCGATCCAGGTTGTGCCATTCCACCTCAGATCACGATCATTACCGGAATCACCCAGTCGATGGTGATGCGGGCACCACACATTGAGACGGTTCTCCCCTCGCTCATCGACTTCATCGGCGACGCTGTTGTGGTGGGCCACAACGTGAGGTTCGACGTGTCCTTTGTCAACGCCGCGCTCGTGAGGGATCAGCGACCGCGACTCGCCAACGTCACCGTCGACACGCTCCCGCTTGCTCGCCGGCTCATTGGGCCCGAGGTCCCCAACTGCAAGCTGGGCACGCTGGCAGACCGTCTACGTCTCTGCCACCGGCCAAGCCATCGAGCGCTCGACGACGCGCTCGCCACCGGCGACTTGTTGCACGTTCTGCTCGAACGAGCGGGAGCGCTCGGCGTCACCGGACTCGACGACCTGGTGGCGCTTCCAAAGATGGCCGGCAACGCACAAGCTCAGAAGCTCCGCCTGACCGACAAGCTTCCTCGCGAGCCCGGCGTCTACCTGTTCAAGGGACGCAACAGCGAAGTGCTCTATGTCGGGAAGGCCTCGAATTTGCGTTCCCGGGTTCGCAGCTACTTCTCCACTGATCAACGTCGCAAGGTCGCACAACTCCTGGGTGAGTTTCATCACATCGATCATCAGGTCTGTCGCAACGGCCTCGAAGCCGCAGTGCTAGAGATCAGGCTGATCCACGAACACCTACCGCGCTTCAACAGCCAAGGCACCCGAAGCGCCGCCTACCCATACATCAAGCTCACGCTCGGCGAGCGATTTCCTCGGCTGTCAGTGGTACGGCAGGTTCGTGACGACGGAGGTCTCTATCTGGGTCCGGTTTCATCGGCAAAACGAGCGCGTCGGGTCATCGAGGCCATCGAGACAGCAAGTCCAGTCCGTCGTTGCACCAAGCCATCCACCAAAACCTGCAAAGGGTCGACATGCACATCGGCTCAGCTCGGTGTGGCGGCGTGTCCGTGCTCCGGCTTCACCTCCGAGGACGATTACCGCCGTGTCGTCGAAGATCTGGTCGAGGGGCTTACGGTCCGACCAAGCACACTCCTGGCCCCACTCGAGCAGCGAATCGGAGAACTCGCCGCCGACGAGCGTTACGAGGAGGCTGCTGATGTTCGCGATCGTGCCGAAGCGTTGTCGGCGCTCCTGCAGCGCCAACGGCACTTCGACCGTGTCCGCCGGGCGGGCCATGTGAGGCTCAGGGTCGGCAACGCATGGGCAGAATTCGACGACGGGCTCCTGTCAGCCTGCGGATCCATTGGCGACACACCGTCCTTGCTCGTCGGCGGCAAAGGAGTGCCGGAAGACACCAACGTTCACGGTCCCCTGGCAGCACCCTCTCGAAGCCAGGCCGACGAGCTTCTCTGTATCGCTCAATGGCTGGACAAGAACGCCAGTCGTGTCGAGCTCGATGCCGTAACCGGCGTGTTGGCTGAGCCGCTCCCCCGCCTGCGTTCGTTCGCCCCAGTGAAGCCCTGATCAGCCGGCCGCCACCAGCTGGTCGAGTTTGGCTTTGGCTCGACCCTCATCGATCGACGCGAACGCCATACCAATCCCCGCTTCAAGATCGTCGGCCAACCCGGCCACGACAAGACCGGCGGCGGCGTTGAACGCCACGATTCCACGGGCCGGAATGTCAGCTCCGGCAAAGAGTTCAGCGGTGATGGCGGCGTTGGCGGCCGCGTCGCCGCCGGCTAAGTCGTCATCGGTGACCCGTGGTAGCCCGAGGTCCACAGCGTCGATCTCATACTCTGTGATCGAGTCGCCATCAACGGACACCACCTTGGATATCCCTGTCGTGGTCAACTCGTCGAGCGAGCCTTCCCCATGGACAACCAACGCTCGGATCGAGCCCGTCGCTTGGAGCACCTCCGCCATCCGTCGTGCGATGCTCCAGTCCGCGGTGCCGATCACCTGACGGCGAACACGGCCCGGATTCGATAGCGGCCCAAGGATGTTGAACACTGTCGGGATGCCGAGCTCGGCTCGCACAGGACCTACATGGCGCATTGAGGGGTGGTGAGCTCGGGCGAAGACGAAGCCAAGACCGATGTCTCGGATTCGGGCCGAGAGCTCATCAGGCGATAGGTCAAAGTTGATGTCGAGCTCGGTCAGCAAATCGAAGCTGCCTGAAGTAGACGAAGCTTTCAGATTCCCGTGTTTGCAGATGGTGGCTCCCGCGCCAGCAGCGACGAATGAGGCCATCGTCGACACATTCAGCGCGTGTGAGCGACGACTCGGGGCGCCACCTGCACCCACGATGTCGATTGTGCCGTCCGGCACCGCGACAGGGACGACGACGTCCATCATCGCCGCCTGCATGCCAATCATCTCGTCGACGGTCTCGCCTTTGATCCGCAAGCCCACGATGAAGGCTGCGATCTGCGCATCGCTTGCCTCCCCGGCGAGCATCGAGCTGAGAACGGCGCGGCACTCGTCGGCGCTGAGGTCGTTTCCGTTGGCAAGTCGCCCGAGCACGGAGGGCCATCCGCCCACATTGTCGATTGCGCTCATCAGTCCTCCGTTACCGCAGACCGTCGGTGGCTGCGGTTAACCGTTGTTGGTGATCGTGCTGAGCATCGGCGAGCTTGTCCAACCAGGCGCCGACCTCATCAAGTTCTTCGTCTCGGGCAGTGGCCGCCATGCTCCGAAACATCGCGGCAGCGGGTCCACGCCCATCATGGAGGTGAGCTAACGCAGCCGCTGCATCGCTCAGCCCATCGGCTTCCTCAACAAGGAAGTCCACCAAACCCGTGGCAAGGCCAGCCTCTCGATCAGCAAGACCCCGTAGCGCAACAGCAGCCTCAGGTTGACCCTCGACATCGGCATGTTCGGCGAGTTGACGAGCGAGCATCGCTGTGGTGGCGGCCGAAGCCAGGCCCTCCCACAGATTCGTCATCGTCTCAGTGCCGACGAGCTCATGCATCGGCGATACTCTAGGCGCCCTGTGATGACCGCCCTCGATAGTTCCGCCATTCTCCGAGGCGTCTCGCGCAGTCTCATTGGCATCGTGCCCGCGATCGTGATGCTCCTGGTCCTCGGCGACAAGGACAACTACGGCACCGAACAGTCCAACTGGGTGTACCTCGCGCTTGTTCTGATCGTGCTGGGTTTCATCATCGGTGGAGCCGTCGCTGGCCGCAGTGCGCCAGAGGCACCGTTCATGCACGGGGCGGCAGCGGCATTCATTGCCTGGGGCGTCCCCCAGATCATCAGCGTCATCGTGAATATGGCTCAAGACGACGGCGTCAACATCGTGGGCTTGTTCTTCAACGGACTGCTCGCCGCATCGATTGGCGTGGTCGGTGCCGGGATCGGCATTCGCCGCGGCACACTGGACGATGGTGGCGGGGAGCCGACTGGATGACCGCGACCCTTCGGGGTTGAGGAAAGTCGGGGCTCCGCAGGACAGGGTGCTGGCTTGCGCCAGTCGAGGTGACTCGCAGGAAAGTGCCACAGAAATTAAACCGCCGTCGGTTTCGCCACCGTCGGTAAGGGTGAAACGGTGCGGTAAGAGCGCACCAGCATCCCGGGCGACCGGGATGGCTAGGCAAACCCCACCCGGAGCAAGGTCACGCAGGGAGAGAGCGGTCCGCTCGTTGACACTCCCGGGTCGACTGCATAGATGGATGGTCATCCACGGTCCCACCTGCTTCCACCAGGAGGGACCCGGACAGAACCCCGCTTACAGGTCGACTCCCCGCCACCACCAACCAAAACCCATGCAAACAAACGCAAACGTAAACGCAAGAGCCTGCCGGCTGCATCTACCAACTGGGTGTTACGACTGGCACGGGCCCAACGACGTACGCCCCAAGCAACGTTGTGACCCGGGCCCAGATGGCGGCCTTCCTCGCCCGGTTCTACGGCATCGTCACCGGCCTCGACTGTGCCGGGGACACGCCCTTCGTGGACGTCCCATCCGGTGCCTACTACACCGAGGCGGTCGGCTGCATTTACAACCTTGGGATCACGACCGGCACGAGCCAAACGACATACGCACCCAACAACGTCGTGACCCGGGCCCAGATGGCGGCGTTCCTCGCCCGCACCTACGTGTCTCTGACATCCGGTTGATTCCGCCCTGCAACAGCCAACGCCAGAGCTTTCAGCGCGTTGCTGAGCGAGGGCACAGGACCCTCAGGCATCCTGGGACTATCCCGCCGGTGTGAACCTGACCAACGCGATAGGGCTGGACTGACCCCTCTCTTTCTCTCAACGGGCTCCTACCGCTAACCCTTTCGCTTTCTCTCTGAAGGGGCGGAGTGGGTCGCATCGTTTGTTTGGTGGTTGAGGGTTGGTTGGGTGTGTTCTCAGCGAACTGGTGGACATCTGGTTTATGGCTTTGGTTTGGCGTGATGTTCGCGTGACTTGTGGGGATGGGTGTTGTGATGCGGCGTTTGATGCGAAACCGATTGTTGGCGGGGTTTGTTGCGGTAGCGGTGTTGGTGCCTTCGGTGGTGTTGGCGACGCATACGTTTTCTGATGTTCCTGATGGGAAGTATTACACCGCGGCGGTTTCGTGGGCTGCTGATAACGGCATCACGACTGGCACGTCGGCTACGACGTTCTCGCCCGACGCTTCTGTGACACGGGCCCAGAACGTGACGTTTGCGCACCGCTACGACCAAAACATTGTCCAACCCGCTCTCGAAGACATTGACACTGCGATCGACGCGAACACAACCGCTGCGAGCACCGCACAGACGACTGCTGACGCGGCACAGACGACTGCCGACACCGCACAGACAACTGCGGATGGGGCACAAACGGATGCCGACACAGCTCAGACAACCGCTGACGTGTTGGGTGACAGGGTTGACGCTCCTGGGCAACGGTTGGCGCTGTTGCAATGGTGGCAAGACACCATCACCCTCGGTAACGGCCCGTACGGGGTGGCGTTTGACGGCACCCACATGTGGGTCACCAACAGCAACGATGACACGGTGTCGAAGATTGATGCCGCGTCGGGTGTGGTCGCAGCCACCATCGACGTCGGTGACCGCCCGTATGGGGTGGCGTTTGACGGCACCCACATTTGGGTCGCCAACTACGGCGATGGCACGGTGTCAAAGATTGATGCCGCGTCGGGTGTGGTCGCAGCCACCATCACCGTCGGTAACAGCCCAGTAGGGGTGGCGTTTGACGGCACCTACATTTGGGTCACCAACATCAACGATGGCACGGTGTCAAAGATTGATGCTGGCACTGGTGTGGTCGCAGCCACCATCACCGTCGGTAACAGCCCATCAGGGGTGGCGTTTGACGGCACCCACATTTGGGTCACCAACATCAACGATGGCACGGTGTCGAAGATTGCTGCTGGCACTGGTGTGGTCGCAGCCACCATCACGGTCGGTGACGGCCCGTGGGGGGTGGCGTTTGACGGCACCCACATGTGGGTCACCAACAGCAACCATGGCACGGTGTCGAAGATTGATGCTGGCACTGGTGTGGTCGCAGCCACCATCACCGTCGGTAACAGCCCGTACGGGGTGGCGTTTGACGGCACCCACATTTGGGTCGCCAACTACGCCGATGACACGGTGTCGAAGATTGCTGCTGGCACTGGTGTGGTCGCAGCCACCATCACGGTCGGTGACGGCCCGTGGGGGGTGGCGTTTGACGGCACCCACATCTGGTTGACCAACATCAACGATGGCACGGTGTCGAAGATCCCGGTCGGGTAACGGCCCCGGCACGCCGAGCCGGTTAGCGGGTTGGGCTGTCATCAAGCCCGCACGTCGCTGCGATCTGAGCACAACCTCGGACGTCTTCGGTGTAGGCGAACCCCCGACGGGAATGGAAAAAGCCGTCACAGTGACCGTTCCCGACCAAACCCGACTGTCTGAAAGCCAGTATTCGCTCTTTCCTCAGCGGCACCTCGATGCGACTGCTGGAAGCAGGGCCGCAACGTCGACGACGCTGGTTCCGATCAGCCGACTAAGCGAAGACACTCGCTGAACCCTTTTTCTCAAGGCGTCTTCACCAACCCCCATCGAACCACACTGCGAAGAGTGAGTCCGACAATTGCAGTTGATGAAGGGCCTGTCGACGCTATGCTGCGAACATGTGTTCGTTCCGGTTGCCGATCTCCGGTAGCTCATACGACGCGCATGCCGCAGATCTACAGGACTGCGGCATGCGGAAAAACCATCTCCACCACACCGTGATCACTCAGATCTTGCGAGGTAGTGGTGCTGTCATTCGAGCAGGCCTTCGAACACATTGGCTCCGACTCCGGGTTGACCGAAGATGAGATCATTACCCTCATAGAGGCACTTACGCTCGTTGCCCAGATTGCGGTGGATCGAGTTCTGTGCGGTGTCGAACTCGATGGAGGTAACCCATGCGGGCGCTGATCTACAAGAGGGTAAGCACAAGCGAACAGGTGGCTAACCGCTCGCTCGATACCCAAGAACGGGCGTGCAGAGAACACTGTCGCAGGCAAGGACTGGAAGTCGAACGCGTCTTTAGAGACGAAGGCGAATCGGCAAAAACTGCGAACCGCCCGGGACTTCAGGCGATGCTCAACTTCTGCGCCCGCGAATCAAAGAGGCTTGATGTCAACGCCGTAGTCGTTTACCGATTCGATCGCATTGCCCGATCGGTGGCCGATCACATCATGATCCGCAGCGCCCTCAACAAACTTGGTATCCGACTGCATTCAGCGACGGAGTTCACCGAGGATTCTCCGATCGGCGAGTTCACCGAAACCATCACGGCAGCGGTGGCCCAGCTGGAGAACAGGGTCAAGGCCGAACGCGTCATTGACGGAATGAATGAGGGCCTCCGAAATGGGCAGTGGATGTGGCGACCGCCGCTCGGCTACGCCAAGCCACCCGAGCACGCGATGTCGAGTCTCGAACATGACCCCGAACGCGCGGACCTGATCAGACAGGGCTTCGAAGCGATCGCCTCGGGGCGACTCTCGAGGGCTGATGCGCTTCGCGAACTCACTGAGCACGGCCTTTGCACGCATGGGGGCAAACCACTCACGTCCGGGGCGTTCACACGGATCTTGAAGAGTCCGATCTACTCGGGGCGGATCATCAAGGACGATTGGAAGATTGATGTTCGCGGCGACTTCGAGCCGATCGTCGCCCCAGAAGTGTTCAACAGCGTCCAGGAGATCCTTTCGGGCAAGAAGCCGGGACGTCACCACACTCTCGACAACCCAGACTTTCCACTCCGCCGTGTCGTCCGCTGCGGACGCTGCTCTACCCCGCTCACGGGCGCCTGGTCGAAGGGCCGGTCGAAGCACTACGCCTACTACCGATGCGCCAAAAGTCGCTGCGGGCGAAGCATCGCAGTGAACACACTCGAAGATCTCGTCCTTGATGCCCTTCGCGAGCTTGCCATCTCACCGGAAGTCGCAGCCCTCGTGCGCGCGATCGTCGAGGACACCTGGAACGGCCGAACCGCCCTATCTCGAAATCGGCAGACAACATTGAAAAGCGAGGAGGAGAAACTCCGTCGCCGCCTCGACAACCTCACCGACAAGTATCTCGACGATGACGGCATCGACGCCGCCACCTTCGAGCAACAGAAGAACCGACTGACAGCCAAGATCGACGAAACCCGGGCGGCGCTCGCCGATTCTGAGCCGCCAAGCATCGACGTCGCAGCAGCCGTCAGCCTCGCCCAGACCCTTCTGCAAGATCTGCCCGAGTGTTGGAACCGCCTACAACCCCTAGAAAGACCGCAGTTTCTCCGCGCGCTCTTCCCCGAGGGCTTCACCTACCACGACGACCACGTTGGAACCGCCGAAAACCCATGGTGGATCAACGAAA
>Ga0315329_10000004_pt1 | contig 116536 bp, 105 predicted proteins | sample M150032315metaG_FD_203459 | JGI IMG/M metagenome (GOLD analysis project Ga0315329, IMG submission 203459) | Ammonia-oxidizing marine archaeal communities from Monterey Bay, California, United States - M1 500m 32315 | ecosystem: Environmental > Aquatic > Marine > Coastal | place: USA...
CCGTTGTCGAAATGGCCACGATGCCGAGCAGATCCTCAGCTTCCACAGTGGCGACAGCCATCGCACCCCCAGGACGATCTGTCGGCCACTGCTCGGCGACTGCCTCCAAGCCGAATTCGGCGTAGCCGCCGCCCTCGCTGACCGCATCAATGATCTCGTTCGAAGCCATGACCCTCGAAGCCCAATCGGTGCTGACCTCAAGCGGCCCATCCCCTAGGTAGAACTCTTCGAACATCACCGTGTCCAAGTCCATCCGCCACAGACCAAGGTGAGACGCACCAATATGCTCCGCAAGGACGCGAAGCGCTTCGCTCTCGGCGACATCGTGGTCGGCGATGCTGCAAGCGTCGATCCACAAAACTGACCGATGGCCCGCCAGCGCCGAGTCCTCGAACATCACCTCAGCGTCCTCGCTGCGAGCTGACCGAACTCGTTCCAACGTGCAGGTCAGGGTCGTTTCGTGAACTGGACCGCCGGAGCGTCAGGAGGGTCTCGTCATCCCGGCCCGAGTTCTTCGAGGGCGCTCGCAACGAGCTCGGCATACACGACGATCCCCGCGTTGTTGGGGTGGGTCTGGTCGTTGTGGAGCAACTCGGGCGACTCCTCGATCACCGCATGCCAGTCGGCCACGATCGTGTTCGGGTACTCGACGCTGACTTCACCGAGCATGGCGTTAGTCGTTGGAATCCAGTAGCTGATGCCGACAACGGTAAGCAGGACGACGCGCCGGTCCGGCCCGAGGATGTCCAGCACCTCGCGCAGTGCCGCGACGGACGATTCGTCCTTGAGACCCGCGTTCGTGCCGAAGTGCAGGATCACGACTGGTCTCATGGTTCCCGCCTGTTGCAGTTCAGCAACGATCGCCGGCGCATCGCGCCATTGAAGAATGGGGGTCGCGTCTATGAAGACGCCAGGAAAGCGTTCATACATGGCGGGCGCCGCACCGGAGAGGACCGAGTCGCCGAAACCCATCATCAGCTCGCCCGGCGGTACCGCGAGATCACGGCTCCAGACCGGCTCGGGCACCGTCGAATCCGGCACCATCGAATCCGGCACCATCGAATCCGGCACCATCGAATCCGGCACCATCGAATCCGGCACCATCGAATCCGGCACCATCGAATCCGGCACCATCGAATCCGGCACCATCGAATCCGGCACCGTGGTGGGAACGAGCGAGGGCTGGGACTCGATCGCCCGTAGCCCTGCCTCGACCGACAGCTGGGCCTGCGAACGGTCCGGTGCCGTGGCGAGGGCAAACCCCGCGAGCGCCATGAGCACAATCATCGCGGGGGCCACCACTCGCTCCAGTCGCCGTCCGACGAGCGCATGCCATGTCCCTGCAAATCCGTTTCGGCGAATGGGCCCCTCAATCCACTGGTAGGACACCTCGCTGAGGATCGCGGTGGCGGCGAGCACCGACAGCACCGTGAGGAGCGTCGGAGGAACCCCCGGGGCCGGGGCGGGCAAGAGCTCCGAGACGATCAGGAATACCGGCCAGTGCCACAGGTAGATCCCGTAGGACCGTTCGCCGACCCAAACCAAGGGGCGAATTTGCAGAAGCCTGGTGAACGAGGTGGGGGCCCCGGGCAGGGCGACGACCATCAGAACGCTGCACACCGACGCCAACGCGATCCCGCCGTGATAGGTGAATGAGGAGGCGTGACCGAGCCCGAAGATGAGGGCGAGGACTGCGGCCATACCAACGAAGCCGACCCACAACCGGAGCCGGTGCCAGCGTCGACTGGCCAAGATGGCGACGGGCGCGGCGAACGCGAACGCCAGGGACGCGCCGAGCATCATTCCGAACATGTGCGTGTCGGTGCCGTAGTAGACGCGAGTGGCCGATGCGCCGCTGGCGCTTAGCACCGACATCAGCGCGGCTGACCCTCCGGCGGCAACAAGAGTGAACACGGCGGCGGGGGCCGCGCGGACGCGGGCCCGCACGAGTCCGACAATCACGATCGGCCACAGCAGGTAGAACTGCTCCTCGATCGCCAGCGACCAGAACGTGTTGAACAGAAGCGGGCTGGTGGCGTCGAAGTAATCGGTGCTCGCGCCGATCTCGACCCAGTTGGTGCTGAACGTTGCTGCGCCAATCGTCTGGCGTCCGATGCCCACGAGCAGATCGCCGTCCACCAACCAGGCGACAACGATGCTCGTCGCCACGATGGTCACGAGGGCGGGCACCAACCGGCGAGCCCGCCGTGTCCAGAACGCCCGAAGGTCGATGCGCCCCCCGGTGCGCTGCTCCCGGATGAGCAGCGTTGTGATCAGGAACCCGCTAATGACGAAGAAGACATCGACCCCGAGGAAGCCTCCCGAAACCGCCGACGGCCTTAGGTGATAGCCCAACACCGCGAGCACCGCCATCGCGCGCAGACCGTCGAGACCAGCGATACGGCCGGTTGTATCGGAGTCGACACTCTTCATCACGGCCTCCCCGTCTGTTCGCCGGACCATTCTTTCACGCTCACACGCTCACACGCTTTTACGCTCGCCTGTGGCCCGGTGCCGACATGGTCGCCGTCATGATGCCCAAGGCCTCGCCACCATTCGCAGTCAGTGTTGGAGGCCGAGCAGCACGCGGGGTAGCGGCAGGACGCTACCTGATCGCTCGCCTCCGCGTCCCATAATCAGTCAGTGCAATGCCGCAATCAAGTGCTGAGGCGGCATGCTGGCCATGTGGACACGATTGTCTGGCACGACCAGCCCCCACGCCCGCTCCGGTCGCCGATCCTCGTCGCCGCGTTCGAAGGCCTTTTCGACGTCGGTGGTGCCGCGACCGGCGCCATCGAAGCTCTCCGTCTGCATGATCCGGTTTCGCTCGGCTCCATCGATCCCGATCCTTTCTTCGACTTCAGCGAACGCCGGCCTGAGTCACGCATCACCGAAGGCGGACGGCGAGTCATCGACTGGCCCGAAAATCGAGTCGATTGTCTCCTTCTGCCCGACCAAGACCGCGATCTGGTCCTGATGCAGGGGGTTGAGCCCCATCTGATGTGGCGCACCTTTGCCAATGCCATCGTGGAAGTCGTCGACCACCTCGATGTGGCGATGGTGGTCACGCTCGGCGCCATGATTGCCGAGGTGCCTCACACGCGGCCACCCACGATCACGGGTTCCACCGCCGATGCGGAACTCGCCTCGGTTCTCCGGGTTGGTCAGCCGACGTACGAGGGACCAACTGGAGTGATCGGCGTCGTTCTCGAACGTCTCGAAAGCGCCGGCGTCCCTGCTGTTTCTCTTCGCGCCGGTGTGCCCCACTATGTGAGCGGCTCCCCGAACCCGAAGGCATCACGAGCTCTCCTCGAGAGATTTGAACGGGTAACAGGACTTCCGACTCGATGGTCGAGCCTTGACGATGAGGCCCGGGCATGGGAAGAGCGGATCAACTCCGCCATGGTGGGCGATGCCGACATCACCGGCTACGTCGGCCGACTCGAAAAGCAGTTCGATACCCGTACCGCAGAATCGCTCCCCAACGCCGACGACCTGGCCGCCGAGTTCCAACGCTTTCTCCGCCAGCACGGCGACGACTGAGCCGTGCACACCCTCGTCACGGTCTTCGGTGCCGCAGGCGACGAGATCCTGTCGACGGACGCGTGGATCGCTGGCGCAGTCGGAGTCGAAGAACTTGATGACGATCTCCGCATCGCCTTCTCTGACCCCGAAGCCGGCGCCGCCTTCGCTGAGGCCACCGGTGGCGACATACACCAGGTCGCAGATGATGCAGGGCTTGACGAATGGCGGGCCCACGCGACGACGTATCGGGCGGGGCCCTTCACCATTCGACCGCCGTGGCTGCCCCAGACCGAGCTTCCCGAACTGGTGATCGATCCTGGCCGCGCCTTCGGCAGTGGTTCACACGCCTCGACCCAACTCGCAGTCGAGCTTCTTAGTGACCAACTTGGCGATCTGGCCGACCAGGGCATCGCTTCACCACGTGTTGTCGACATCGGTTGTGGTAGCGGTGTGCTTGCGGTCACTGCTGCGGTCCTCGGCGCAACCTGTGTCGGCATCGACGTCGACCCTGCAGCCATCGACGCCACTACCGCCAACGCCACCACCAACGGTGTCGCCGCGGCCATCGAGGTTCGTCCAGGATCGGTGAAGGAGGCGTCCGGCGAATACGAACTCGCCGTCGTAAACGTCACCATCGATATCCATGAGTCAATCGCAGCCGACTTCCGCCGTCATCTGGTGGCCCGACACGTCATCGTCGCTGGTCTTCTTGCCGGCCCACAGGAGCAGCGGGTGACTGGCGCGTACGACGCCGAGATCGTAGAGCGGCGCCAACAAGGAGAATGGGTAGGCCTCGTTCTAGGTTTGCACGATGCACTCCCGTCTGATCGCTGACAAATGCCGGTGATGGTTCCGTCCACCGACGGGGTCCGTGTTGCCGTCCATGAATTTGGTGGGTCCGGCCCACTCCTAGCGATCGTCCATGCCACCGGCATGCACGCGCACAGCTATCGCAAGATTGCCCATGGACTCACCGATATCCGTCGCGTCGTCGGAATCGACCTTCGCGGGCATGGTGACTCTGAGACCCCGGATGTGGACCTGGCATGGACCGGCATGGTCGATGACTGTTGCGCAGTCCTCGATCACCTCGGCGCCGACGAGTCGATCGACTTCGTCGGCCACTCAATGGGCGGCAGCACGGTGGCCGGAACAGAGTTGATCCGTCCCGGTTCCATACGAACCGCCTGGCTCTTCGAGCCGATCATCTGGCCCGAGCCCATCATCGATCAGGACAATTTCATGGCGACCGCGGCGAGGAGTCGGCGGCGAACATTCGAATCTTTCGAGGCGGTCATTGAGCGATACAGGTCGCGACCGCCCTTTCGTGACATCGACCCGGAGATGTTGGAGGACTACGTCCGTCATGGGTTCCGTCAAACCGATGAAGGCGTGACTCTGAAGTGCGCCCCTGAGGACGAGGCGAAGGTTTTCTCCAACGTTCGAGTCGACGTCTTTCCACAACTCGACAAGCTGAGGATGCCGATCACCGTCGTCGGGTCCGGTGATGGCCGCCCGCCGGCCGGCGTCGCTCGCCAAATCGCGGCAGCACTGCCGAACGGAACCCTCTCAGAATGGAACGATCTCACCCACTTCGGCCCGTTCGAGGATCCCGCCCGAGCCATCGCTGAGATTCGCGCACTGATTTCATGAATACAGGTCACATGAACCCTGATCGGATGAACCCCTGATATGACAATCGATCCCCGCACACCGGTCATCATCGGTATCAGCCAGATCTCCTACCCAACACCACGACTCGACAACCCCCTCGACGCGATCGACATCATGTCCGAGGCGGTCTCGGCTGCCGTCGCCGACACCGAAGGCTCCGACGTAGCCAACGCAATCGACACCCTCGCGGTGGTGGCCGGCTTATTTTCGATCCGCGATCCTGCGGCGCTGATCGCCGCCGAAATCGGCGCACGCAATGCACGCACCGTTCTCACCTCGATGGGCGGTAACACGCCGATCACGTTCACCGGCGAACTGGGCGATCGGATCTCACGCGGTGAAGCCGACATTGGGGTTTTGGTCAGTGGCGAAACCAACGCGACCCGGCGGGCACTGAGGAAGCAGGGGCGACGACTCGAGCACCGCCCTGAGCAGTCAAGCGGACCGATGCAACAATGGGGCCCCACACTCGAAATGGGCAGCAAGGTCGACACGGCTCGAGGCGGCGAACTCCCGCGCAACACCTACGCCGTGATGGACAGCGCCATTCGGGCCCGCCGCGGCGAATCACTCGACGATGCTCGAGACCGGGCTGCCGAACTCTGGGCCGGGTATGCGGGTGTAGCCACAGCGAACCCACACGCCGCCGACCCAGCAGGCATGACCGCCAACGAGATCCGCAACCCCAGCCCGACCAATCGCATGGTGTCGTGGCCCTACACGAAGGCCATGTGCGCCAACAATCATGTCGATCAAGCGGCAGCCGTCATTATCGCCAGCACCGAGGCCGCAGACCGACTCGGCGTACCGGCCGAGAGACGAATCTATGTTCACGACACTGTCACCACGATCGACACCGACAGCATCCTGACCCGCCGAGAACTCCACCACGTTCCTGCTCTTGCGCTCGCCGCTGCTGAGATGACGGAGCGGTGGGGGTCGTTGAGCGATATCAGCCATCTTGACTTTTACGGCTGTTTTCCCTCAGTGGTCACACTCAGCTGCGAACTTTTGGGCATCTCGCCAAGCCGTCAGCTCACTGTCACCGGCGGTCTGGGCTTCGCCGGGGCACCGCTCAACTTTGCCGCTGGGCAATCGCTCGCCGCAATGGTCCAGGTTCTTCGCTCCGACCCCACTTCTCAGGGAGTTGTGCAAGGCAACGGCGGCCACGCATCCAAGCACTCGTTCGGGCTTTACTCTGCTCAGCCTCCGCGGGCCTACCACTCGGCAACCGTGACCTACGACCAAAGCCCGACGACGGCACAAGCCGACCCTGAGCGAAGCGGAACTGTGGTGGTCGATGGTGTCACGGTTGAACATGACAGCGAGGGCCCCGTTCGTGCTGTGCTGGCCTGCCGATTCGACGATGGGTCCCGCCTGTGGGCGAACTCCACTGACGTGGCAGTCATGACGGCGATTGAGACCAAAGAAACGGTTGGGACAAACGGGACAGTCAGTGCCGGCCAGTTCTCGTTCTGAGTTGGTCGGCCTCACCGGGTGAAAGACCAAGACGTCCGCTCGGCTAGATTCCCTCCATGGGAGAACATGTCCACCTCGACCGAAACGCCGCAGATCGGGTAGCCACGATCCGTCTCGATCGGCCAAAGGTCAACGCCATCAGCGCCGATATGGTCGCCGATCTCAGCGATATCTGCGACCAACTGCGAGACGATGCTTCTATTCGGGCCGTAGTGATCACCGGTGGCCGCAGAGTCTTCGCGGCCGGCGCCGATATATCCGAATTCCCGAGCTTCGACGGAGCCGCCGCCCACGCCTTCTCTCAACGGTTCAATCGCTCAATCTTGGCAATCGAGCAGCTCCCCCAGATCACGATTTCCGCAGTCAATGGTTATGCCCTCGGCGGAGGCCTCGAGGTCGCGTTGTCGACCGACTTCCGTATGGCAGCCGAGGACGCGAAATTTGGTGTTCCCGAAATCCAACTCGGTCTGATCCCGGGGGGCGGCGGCACCCAGCGACTGGCTCGAGTTGCCGGCGTCACCATGGCAAAGGAAATGGTCTACACAGGCATGCACGTCGATGCCGAAACGGCGCTGGCCAACCGCATCGTGTCGTCGGTCCACGACCCTGACACGCTCCTCGACGACGCTCTCGCCAAGGCCGCCCGATACGCCGCTGGCCCGGCCGCGCTCCGCCAGGCCAAGGAAGCAATCATGGAAGGCCTTCATCTTCCACTCGATGAGGCAATAGAGGTCGAGGCTCGAAAGTTCGGCGAAGCATTCGAAACCGAAGATTGCACCACGGGGGTACAGGGCTTCCTGGAGAACGGCCCGGGCAAGGCCACCTTTACCGGACGTTGAGCGCTCGGCCGACTGGGGCACAGTCGCTCAGGCGACTTCCATCTCGTTGAGACGCCAACTGGTGAGTGCGAGTGCGCTCACAACGATCACAGCGGGGACAAGAATCCCCATCGTCATGCTGAGCGTGCCGAGATCAAGATCAACATCGGTCATCGATGTCAGGATCGACCGCGTGTACCCCCGCACAGCCATCCGGGCGGTCGCCGCGCCGAACTGGGCGACCAACCCTTCCCACAACAAGATGTAGACAACGCCCCAAATCACCGGGTTCCGAACCAGCACACCCAGAAACAAGAAGACGGCCGCGTAGGTGAGAACGCCAACAAAAGCGGCGAGAATGGTGGCCGCAACCAGATCAGAACCGGCATCGAGAAGCACGGCAGAAACAGCCAAAGGCAGCAGGGTCAACGGCACGCTCACCGAGACCGAGGCCAACCATGCTCCCAAGGCGATCGGGGAACGACCCATCGGCCGCAGCCAGAGGTAGACGAGCGTCCCATCCTCGCGGGTATCGCCGAGGGCTGCGGCGGCGAAGACCAACGCCACGATCGGCACAACCAGCGTGAACCCCATCAGATCGATGAGCGCCACGCCCACCTCGAGTGGATCCTCGACATCTTCAGAAAGTCCCACTGCGAGGCTGACCAAGACCAGAACAGCGCTGAGTGCGAGCAGGGCAAGCACCCGCCCCCCGGTCACAAGCTGACGCAGGATCAGGCGGTAGGTGATCGTTGTTGCGCGGAGATTTCCGACCGCTGCCATCAGCGACGCTCCACGAGGTAGCGGAAGACCGACTCGAGGTCATCGTCGAGCGGTACCAGTTCGTTGAGTTCGACGCCGAGCTCAACTGCCAGCGGAGCTAGCTGACGACCAAAGAGGCCGACATCGCGAGTATCGAGCACCAAGCGGTCCTCGACGACGCTCACGCCTTCGGCCACCCCGCGCTCGAGGATGGCCGCTCCGAGACGACGGGGTTGGTCGGTGCGGACACGAATGCGATGTGGTCGATCATCCATCAGTTCGCGTAATGCGTGATAATCCCCGGAAGCAGCGAGGCGCCCTTGGGCGATCACGATGATGTTGGATCCGAGACGGGCAACCTCGTCCAACACATGGCTCGAAACAAGGATGCACTTTCCGGCCGCGGCCAACTCGTTGAAAAGCGCGATCATACGATTGCGTTGGACGGGATCAAGCCCGGTCAGCGGCTCGTCCAAGATAAGCAAGTCGGGGTCGTTCACCAGAGCGGCTGCAAGCTTCACCCGTTGCCGCATCCCTTTCGAGAATGCTCCGACGCGTTTCGGGCCGTCAGCGGAGATCTCAACAAGGTCGAGTGATCGCCGAGCCGCAGCCTCGGGCCCAACGATGCCGTGCGTGGCAGCTGCCAGGGTCACGAACTCCAAGGCCGAGAGCCGGTCGAACATTGCGTCCTGTTGCGGTGCAAGTCCGATTCGGCCTCGCACGTTGCGATCCCGACGCGCGTTCTTGCCGAACACGCGAACATTGCCCTTTGAAGGTTGGGTCAACCCACAGAGCATGCGAAACAAGGTTGATTTGCCGGCGCCGTTCGGGCCGAGCAAGGCAGTGAGCCCAGGGCCGAGCCGAAAGCTGACGTCAGAGACAGCGACCACGTCTCCAAACGCCTTCGTCACGCCGAATGCCTCGACGACGATGTTGTCGGCTATCGGGTCGCCAACCATGGGGCCGACTTCGACACGAGTGGTGGGATCCGGAGGCGGCGGAGGGAGAGTCATCAGATTGCTCCCAGCCGTCGGTACCGAACGGCGAGGGTTCCAAACCCTGCCGAGACCCACCCGCCCGCAACCATCATGATGTAGGTAGTGGAGAGATTACGGGCATCAATGCCTCGGTCACCGAAGAGGCGGGTCGCCGCTTCAAATGGCGTACCCAACGGGTCAAGACCGAGCAAACGATCGTTCATCCCCGCCTCGAGCACCAGAATATTGGCAACGATACTGAGCCCGAGAAGCGTCAAGATCACGGCAATGCTGGCGAACGCACGCCGATCAGTGAGGCTCGAGACGCCCATGCTCACCCCGCAATACACAAAGACGATAATCAGACCGCCGAGCAGAATCTTGGCAAAAACTTCGACCCAGCCCGTGAAGCCGTCGGGTCCGCGGCCTTGGATCGTGTAGCCCGCCAAGAGGAGCATGGCGGGGCCAATCACCACGATCGCCATCGTGAACGCAACCGAGGCAAACTTGGCCATCACATAGGTGGGTCGAGTGAGTGGCGTGGACAGGTACAGCGAGAGCATGCCGTCGCGTCGATCTCGGACAAGAGCTTCAGGGGCAACAAGCGTGGCGTAGAGCAGGTGCGCAAACACCAAGAAGCCAAACGTCTCTGACGGCCCGAGAAACTCGTAGTACTCGGGGCGAAGTCCCTCAGCCCCTTCGCCAAAGAGGGCGAGGACACCGAAGATGATCAGCGTGGGCAAGAACGCGATGACGGCCACAACCACCGGAAAGATCTTGTGCCGGCCTCTGCGCCCGATGCCCAGCATGCTCTTGGTCGTGTACCAGGCCAGGGAGCGCATGGCTCCGGGAACACCGGAGCGCTCTCCTTCGAATCGGCGGTAACCGCGATCAAAGATCTCTGCGGTCATCGGCGTACCTCGGTGAACAGATCTTCGAGAGTGCGACGGCCGACCTCGATGCGTCGTAGCCGCGCCTGTTCGGCGGCCACCGAGTCACGAATAGCGTCGAGTGTGGCTCGCTGGTCAGCGCCAGTCACCGAGATCCGGTTGAGATCTCGGCGAACGTCGAAACCAGCGGCACGGAGCCGCCGTTCTACGCCATCGATGGCGTCGGGCTGATCATCGACCTCCACCAGGTCGACCAGGATCATCTCTGTATCGCCGATGAGGGCCGAGAGTTCGCCCTGGGCCACCAACGTCCCCGCATCGAGGGCGACGATGTGATCACAGACTCTCTCGACCTCTTCGAGAAGATGCGACGAGAGCATCACGTCGATCTCGTATTCGGCGCTTATCTGCTTGATGAGTAGAAGCATTTCGTCACGCTGAACCGGGTCGAGGCCATCGGTTGGCTCATCCAGCAAAACAAGGCGCGGGTCCGCCGCTATTGCCTGGGCGAGCTTCACGCGTTGACGCTGGCCAGTGGACATCGTGCCGAGCGCACGGAAACGCTCTTCTCCGAGCCCGACAAGCCAGAGCGCGTCGCTAGCGCGACCCTTGGCTTCGCTGCGCGGCATCCCGCGAACTTCGGCAAAGTGCTTCACGAAATCAGAGGCGGGCATGTCCTCGGGGAGCACGTTTCGTTCCGGCCCGTAACCGACAAGAGCGCGGAGTCGAGCTCCATCACGATGTGGATCCAGGCCGAGGACTTTGATCGAACCAGCGCTGTGGGTACGAAGGCCAAGCGCGATCGACATGAGGGTGGTCTTGCCCGCACCATTGGCGCCGACCAGACCAGTCACCCCATGGGGCACCTCAATGTCGAGCGAGTCAAGAGCACGCTGGGAGCCGAACTGCATTGTGAGTCCGGTAGTCGAGATGACCGCCACGGTTGCATCATAAACAGGTTGGGGGTCAGGGTCGACGCGCCGTGATCCTTGCGCCGCCAAGCCCAGCTCCGGCGAAAAGCTCCGCAACCGTGCCAAAGAACGTGTCGAGATCGGCAACCGTGGGTTCGCCGTAGCGCCGAATCAGATCCTCGCGTCCATCTCGAAACGCGTCGTACCGAGCACCGACAAAGGCCGACCAGTCACCGGATTTGTCGACCACGTCAACGTCGAGGAACCCGGCGTCGGTGAGGTGAGCGGCATAGGTCGACGCGTCGGGAAGATAGGGACAGTGGACGATCTCAGCAAGTGCTGTGGTCGATGCCGGGGCAAGGGGAGACAGTTCGACATAGTCGTCGATGAAGATCCGTCCACCGGACCGCAGCGCGGCGGCGCATGAGGCAAAGAGGGCAGTCCGATCTGGAATGTGAAGGAAGCAGAGCATTGAAACGATGCCGTCGAAGCCCGGCCCAGCAGGTGGACCGTTCAAGATGTCACCTTCGAGATGCTCCACCCGATCGGCGAGACCGGCTCGAGACGTCAACCGCCGGCCGACATCGTGCAATTCTGGCTGGAGTTCAAGCGCCGTGACCGCGCAACCGGTCCGGTCGGCCAGATAACGCGCCGGGCCCCCGAGTCCGCTTCCAATGTCGAGCACCCGGCTCGTCGACCCAAGCTGAAGCGCCACTGCTGCGTCGTCAACCGCCGCGGTGCCTTCGTAGTGAAACTGATCAAACGGCGTCAGTTGATCGACTCGTACGGGGTCATCAGGTCCAACCCCGAGGGCCGCCAGATCAGCGTCCACACGATCAATATTGCGATACAGCCCCATCGACTCAAGCTTCATTTCACCCACGTTTCACCTCCGTGCGCATCTTGTCACCCCCTAACAACGCACGCATGGGGACAGACCCCATTCGTGCGTTAGTCGAGGCGGTATTCGAGCATTGCGACTCGCTTGTCGCCTTCGCCAGTGTCGCGTTCGCCGACCGACACGAAGCCGTAGCGCTCATGGAAACGCAATGATTGATCGTTGCGCGGCTTCACATTGACCTCGGCAAGCATGACGTTCGCCCCAGTCTCCCGGCCTCGGCTCGCGAACTCGTTATACAGGCGTTGCCCGGTGCCTTGGCCCTGACCGGCCTCGCCAACCACAATTCGGTCGACATAGATGAAGTTGTCGTAACGGGCACTGAACCAGGCGTAGTTCATGCTCCCGTAGTCGGTGCCCGGCGGAAGGCCCACCAGGAAACCACCGACCTGATCGTCGGGAGTCGCGGCGACGAGGAACGAATGGGTTTGCTCCACGAAGCATTCCATCTGCACCCGGTCCGTCGGCCCGACGGCAGGAAGGTTGGCCTGGTTCAGTACAACGATCTGATCGAGGTCGGCTTCGGTGACTGTGCGAATTTTCACGGCTCTTCTCTATCGGCTCAGATCACAAGCGCGTCGGTCACAACGTCAACGATGCCGATGCCGTGCCTGACGAACGACTCCTTACCCTCGGCCGCTAGCGTTCGTACGTGTACGAGCACAACCCCCCCTTTGGAGCTCCCATGACCGATGCCCCACCACCTCTTCCGTTGTCGGCCGCTGCCCAGGCAATCAACGCCAGCAAGATCTACGGCTCAGGCGATACCGAGGTCCGCGCCCTCGATGGCGTCGACGTGAGCTTTCCAGTGGGCCAGTTCACCGCCATCATGGGTCCCTCAGGATCCGGCAAATCGACCCTGATGCATTGCATGGCCGGCCTCGACTCATTGACCAGCGGCGATGTCCTGATCGATTCGACAACCCTTGGCTCGCTCAGTGAGCGAGATCTCACACTGCTGCGCCGAGACAACGTCGGGTTCGTGTTCCAGGCCTTCAATCTTGTGCCCACACTCTCCGCGCTGGAAAATATCACCCTGCCGATGGATCTTGCGGGGGTTACTCCCGATCAAGCCTGGCTCGATCAAGTCATCGAAACCGTCGGCCTTGCCGACCGCACCAGCCATCGCCCCAACGAGTTGTCGGGGGGCCAGCAGCAGCGGGTTGCCGTGAGCCGCGCACTTGCCACCCGACCCAAGATCATCTTTGCCGATGAGCCAACCGGCAACCTCGATTCGGTCACGGGCAACGAGATTCTGTCGTTCATGCGTCGGGCAGTCGACGAATTCGATCAAACCATCGTGATGGTCACGCACGACCCCAATGCCGCCTCCTACGCCGATCGGGTGATCTTTCTCGTCGACGGCAAGATCGTCGACGAGGTGATCAGTCCCAATCCCGATCTCATCCTCGACCACATGAAGCGGCTCGGAGACTGATCCGTGCTCAAGCTCACCATCAAGAATCTTCTCGCAAAGAAGATTCGCTTTGCGCTGACATCGCTGGCAGTAGTACTCGGCGTGACCTTCACTGTTGCGGTCTTCACCATGACCGATTCGCTGCGCGCCAGCTTCGACGGCTTGGCCCAAGACATTGCCGCCGGCACCGACCTCACGATCCGGGCCACCCAGATTGTCGGCGATCAGATCGATCGCTCTCCCGTCCCTGCCGAGGTCGACGACCTACTCGGCGACATCGAGGGCGTCGTCGCCACCGCCCCCGGTATCACCGTCTTCAACACCATCATCACCAACGGTGATGACGAGGCGATCATCCCCCAGGGACCACCCGCCATCGGGGCCAGTTGGTCGCCCTATCAGTTCTTCATTGCTGATGGCCGCGAACCGAGCCGGGCCGGCGAATTCGCCACCGATGCAACGACGGCGCTCAATAATGAACTTGTCATCGGCGAGACCTACGCCGTCACCAGTGCCATCGAGCAACGCGAGTTCGAACTCGTTGGCATCTTCAACTTCGGCAGCCCGGATGAAAATCGTTCCCTTGGGCAAACCATGGCCGCCTTCGAGTTGTCTGAGGCGCAGCAGTTCCTTGGTCGCGAAGGCGTTTTCAGCAGCATCGGGGTGCGACTCGACCCCAACGCCGACGCTGTTGCCGTCCAAGCAGCCATCCAAGACGCAGTCGGCACTGCGTTCGAAGTCGTAACCAGCGAAGTTATCGAGGAAGAAACAACGAACAACTTCAACGAAGTGATCGACATCTTCAACAACATTTTGCTGGGATTTGCCTTCGTCATCGTGTTCGTCAGCGCGTTCATCATCAACAACACGTTCCAAATCGTCGTCGCTCAGCGAATCCGCGAACTCGGGCTCCTCCGCGCTATCGGTGCAACCGGGTCGCAGGTCAGGAACTCTGTCCTTCTTGAAGCTGTTCTTGTCGGCGTGTTCAGCACTGTCACCGGCCTCGGACTCGGGGTGCTCGGGGGTCGCGGCCTGCGTTTCATACTCAACATCGTCGGCTTCTCGCTGCCGGCGGGACCAATCCGACTCGAAACCCGGACCATTGTGTGGGCGGCCGCTATCGGCATCGGCATCACGGTGTTGTCATCGATCATTCCCGCTCGACGAGCGCGCAAGATCTCCCCAATTGCCGCCATCCAAAACGATCAGCGCCTCGCCCCGGCGAGCCTGACCCGCCGGCTGGCTACCGGCAGTGTGGTTACGGCAATCGGCGGCGCACTGCTCGTCATCGGCCTCTTCGTCGCCTCGGAAACCACTAGTGTTCTCTCCGCGATCGGCGTTGGTGCAGTTCTCGTCTTCATCGGGGTAAACACGCTCAGCCCCTCGTTTGCACGACCGGTTGCAAACCTGCTCGGCTGGCCGATCGCGAAGCTCTTTGGAACATCCGGCCAGATCGCCCAGGGCAATGCGGCGCGCTCACCTCGCCGCACGGCCAGCACAGCTGGCGCATTGATGATCGGACTCGCACTCGTCGGTATGGCGGGGGTCGTGGGCGCATCGCTCACCGAAACCTTCCGTTCGACCTTCGACGACTCCGTTCAGGCCGACTACTTCATTCAGTCACCAAACTCGTTCGACCCCACCGCCGGGTTCGCCCAAGAGATAGCGGACGAAGTCGAAGCACTTGAGGAATTCGAATCGGTGGTTCGCTACCGTTTTGGCCTTGGGGTGATGCAAGTCCAAGGTGTCACCAAAGACGTCCTTTCGGCTGACTTCGATCAGATTCGACGACACCTCGATGGCGATGTTGTCGCCGGCACGTTCGAAAACAGCGACCGGTCTTCCAGCATTGCGATCCACGTCGATCCCGCAGAAGACCTCGGACTGTCAGTGGGCGACACCCTGGATGCCTTGTTCCCGGACAACGCAATCGAGACCCTCACCGTCGTCGCCATCTACGAGAACGCCACCGTCTACAACGCAAACTACGTCATCCCGAATGAGGTCTGGGAAGCACACATGTCACGCCAGGAGATCGCGTTCCTCACCGCTCGAATAGCGGGATTCTCCGACGACCTTCCACCGGGAGAACAGCAACAACTTCTCGATGCCGCAGCCGAAGCCCTTGCCCCACTCGAGGAACGCTTCTCATCAATCGATGCCCAAAACCAGGTCGAGTTCCGCCAAAGCCAAGAAGACCAGCTCAACTCATTCCTGGCCGTCATCTTCGTAATGCTCGCCTTATCGCTGATCATCGCCTTGATCGGCATCGCCAACACACTTGCCCTCTCGGTGTTTGAACGCACCCGAGAAATCGGTCTTCTTCGTGCCGTCGGCATGACGCGGCGCCAACTTCGACGGGCCATCCGGTGGGAGGCGGTCATCGTGGCGATCTTCGGCGCAATCCTTGGCATCATCCTCGGTGTGATCTTCGGCGTCGCTGCCGTGATCGCAATCCCCGACTCATTCATCTCCACCATCACGATCCCATGGTCCAGCCTGATCGTCTACGTCGCCATCGCTGCTGTGGCCGGAATTGTGGCTGCCATTCTGCCCGCCCGTCGAGCATCCAAGCTCGACATTCTCGAGGCGATCTCGCAGGGGTAGCTCGATCTACCTGCAGCTGTCGCCCTGCGGTGCGTCAGTCGGTGCCAAGCATTTTGGCGACATCGTCCGCCAGGCGGGCGGTGGCCTTGCGGGCTTCCTTACTCACCCCACCCATCAAAATAAAGGAATGCGGGAGTGAGTCTTCGCAGCGGTCGTCGGCCTCGTTGCCGGCTGCCCGGAGAGCCTCGGCATAGTCGTGGCCTTGATCGCGTAGCGGGTCGAATCCAGCGGTGACAATCAGCGCCGGTGCCAAGCCAGCGAGCGAGGCGGCCCGGATCGGGCTGGCCCATCCGTCGTCGGCCGGAAGCTCGCCTTGCATGGCGGTGAAGAACGCCAGCATGTTCGCCGAAAGCGGCCAAGCCTCAGCCATCGATTGCATCGATGCTGTCGTGCTGTCTGCCTCAACCCCGGGGAACACGAGGATTTGTCCTGCCGGCTGAGAGAGGCCCGACTTGCGACGTTGCTGGCACACGAGCGTGGCCAAGCGGCCCCCCTCGGACGAGCCGCCTACGGCGAGTCTCTCAGGGTCGATGCCAAGGCCGTCAGCATTGTCCGCAACCCACTGGAACGCCGCAACAGAGTCGACGACGCGAGCCGCCAGAGGATGCTCGGGAGCAAGGCGGTAGTCGACCGACACAACCATGGCCCCACACCGCTCGGCCAACTCGGTGCACAACGAATGATCGGTGTCGAGGCCACCGACAACGCCGCCGCCCTGGTGCAGCCAAACAATTCCGGGGGCTCGGCCCACCGCTGCTGCAGGGTGGTAGAGCCGGATCGGAAGATCACCGCCGGGGCCGGGGATACGGCGGTCATGTACCGACACCGTCTCGACCGGGTCGGCGGAGCCAACGTACGCGAACAGGTCCATTCCTGCACGACCTGCTTCGGGTGACGGTTCGCCGGTGCGCTTGGCGGACTGGACGACCATGAAGTTTGTGAACGCGTGGATCTGCAGGTCAAGGGTGCGTCCGTCGATCGTGGAGCGTTCCCCAACCCATCGCTTCAGGACGGGGCGCGGCATCCGGCTACGGGCCCGCACGATTCGCCGTGCAATCCGCGTTCGCCGCGGCACGCTCATTCGTCGCGCAGCACAGTGATGTCGTGCGGGTGGCTCTCGCGCAGCCCAGCGCCCGTGATGCGCACAAGGCGGGTGCGGTGCCGCAAATCATCAAGCTCAGCCGCTCCGGCGTAACCCATACCCGAACGAAGGCCGCCAACAAGCTGAGCGATGAGGTCACGCATCGGCCCGGCGTAACGTACCCGACCCTCCACACCCTCAGCCACGTGCTTGCCCGGCGCTTGCCCGGTGCCGTAGCGGTCAGTGGCCCGGCCCCGCATCGCGCCGGACGAACCCATGCCTCGATAGGTCTTCCACATGGCACCGTCGACGAGTTCGAGGTCGCCCGGTGCTTCATCGACACCGGCGAGAAGATTGCCCAACATCACAACGTCGGATCCGGCCACGAAAGCCTTGACGATGTCGCCAGACGTGACAATTCCGCCGTCGGCGATGATTGGGACGCCGAGTTCGCGGGCGGTCTTCACGCATTCGTTGATGGCGGTCATCTGCGGCATGCCAGCGCCGGCCACGATACGGGTAGTGCAAATACTGCCGGCGCCAACACCGACTTTCACCACATCAGAACCGGCTTCGACCAGCGCCTCGACACCCTCGCGGGTGACCACGTTGCCGCCGACGACCGGAATGTCGGGCCAGCCCTTCTTGAGCGTGCGGACCGCATCGACCACACCCTGGGTGTGACCGTGGGCGGTGTCGATGACAAGCATGTCGACCCCGGCCGCGCTGAGGGCCTCGGCCCGCTCGGCGGTGTCGGTGACACCGACGGCAGCAGCGACGCGAAGCCGACCGCTGTCGTCGAGCGTCGAGTCGGGGTTCTCGATGCGCTTGGTGATGTCCTTGACCGTGATCAAGCCCTTGAGCAGGCCGTCGTCGTCAACAAGCGGCAGCTTCTCGATGCGGTGCTTGTGCAGGATCGAAACAGCCGTATCCAGATCGGTACCAACCGGGGCAGTGACCAGCCCGCTGCTAGTCATGAAATCGGTGACCGGCTGCGAATACTGAGCGGGCGTGCAGAAGCGAATGTCGCGGTTGGTGAGGATCCCGACCAGTCGGCCTCCGGGATCACAGATCGGAACACCGCTGATCTTGTAGCGGCGCATGAGCGCTTCGGCATCGTTGAGCGAGGCAGTGGGCGGCAGGCTGATCGGCTTCGAGATCATCCCGGTTTGCGCCCGCTTCACACGATCGACCTCGTCGGCCTGCTCCACAACACTCAGATTGCGATGCAGCACGCCGATGCCACCGGCACGGGCCAGCGCTATGGCAAGGGGCGATTCGGTGACCGTGTCCATGGCCGCGGACATCAGCGGCACCTTCAGGGTGATACCGGCGATTGAGGTGGACGTATCGACCTCAGACGGGAGGACTTCGCTCCACCCCGGCACGACGAGCACGTCATCGAACGTGAGTGCTTCACCACCGGCCAAAATCTCGTCGTTCATCCGACCACGATACGGCATTCGTTGGCGATCTCAAGAACATGTTTCGCTGGGATCTTCGCGCCATTGCGCTACTAGCGTTTGTCACTGCTGGCTGCGGCGCGCCCCAACGACCCGGCCACTGGATAGCAGCACGACAAGTGGTTAGTGGAGGAGGCCACAAGCCCAGCAACCACTGTGTGCGAAGACATTGTCGTCGTCACCAATGAGGCAGCCACCAAGATGGACGAAACCCGCGCACAACCGACAAACTTCACACGTGTTTTTGAAGGTGTATAAGCTGTTCTCAATCACCATGGTCCGGCGAGAGCCTTGGACAAGGTGCCGTACATACTCAGAGGTAGTAGACGTCCGTCTGGCGGTGCCCGTTTCTGACCACCAGTCTTGGTGCAGAACGTAAGCTGAAAGAAAACCTGTGGCACAAACCGATCTATACATCGATCTATTGAAGCGCGTTCTGGCCAATGCCCACTCGCCCGGGTTGGGTCCTCGGATGCGATACCTGATTGATTGCATCGACACCAGTGTGCTTCGACCCACCAGACTGGAACGATCGCCTCGTGACGAAGCTGGTGCAATCAAGTTCGATCGAAACTACTTTCGAGAGCTTGAGCACTTCGAGCCAGAAGCAATTGAAGGCGTCAGGAGTGACCCTGGCGGCCGCTATTGGTGGGAGCACAATCTTAGTTTTCCTTTCACAATGATCTCCCCGGCTCGCATCGACAACGTTGAGCATGCGGTGCGAACAGTCGTGGCCGATCGAATACCCGGAGACTTCCTAGAGGCGGGTGTCTGGCGTGGAGGCGTTGGAATCTTGATCAGGGCACTGCTGGAGTCGCTTCGCGAGTCTGACCGAACCGTGTGGATGGCAGACTCATTCGAGGGCCTCCCAGCCCCAACTCATGAGGCCGATCGAGGGCTCGCGTTGGATGCAAACTGGATGCTTCCAGCCTCTCTGGAAGAAGTGAAGGCAAACTTCGCAGGGTTCGGCCTGCTCGACGATCGTGTGAAGTTCGTTGAAGGATATTTCAAAGACACTCTTGGCGACCTTGCCGTTGGACCACTGGCAGTCCTGAGGCTTGATGGCGACTACTACAGCTCAACCATCGAGACCTTGGATCCGCTCTACGACAACGTCTCACCTGGTGGTTTCGTCATCATTGATGATTACGGCTTCTATGAAGGTTGCCGGCGCGCCGTCCATGACTTCCTCGATAGCCGCGGTCTAACCCCAGAGCTAATTTCGATCGATGACTCTGGCGTGTACTGGAGAAAGTAACCGTCCGTAGTTCTCCAATCACCCACTCATGGGTGCTGACTGGGCGGGTATCTAGAGCACGTCACCGAGCGCACGGAACAGCCTCTCAGCGTCCTCTCGTACATCGGTTGCAAAGTCCAATCCCTGCTGCTCAGCGAGCGCTCGATTCCGACGCAGGTATCCGACGAGTGACGGCTGACCAAAGAGCAACTCAGGAATGTCCTGAAGCTCAAGCGCCTTGAAAGATGACTGGTCGATTACGCGCTGCAACAATGCTGCCAACGTGATCCCAAACCATTGCGCATCACGTTCTGTCCCACCCATCATGAACGACTCCTCAGGCCGTCCCACCGCCTCTCCTGCCTTCTCCGCTCTCGTTGTTGTGCGATGCAAAACGACGGGCACGTGGTGATAGCAAACCGACGATCGCAGATGGGCCTCGAGAAGCACGCCAATCTGGGGATACATGGTCAGCCCCAGATATGGCGATTGATCTGTCGCCACAAATGGCGCTCGGCGAAAAACAACCGTGGAGATGAATCCGAATCCGCTGAGCAACCCGGTCTCACGGGCAAATTCCAACAGACCCGCATATGAGCGATGCTCACCGGGTTCGATATCAGCAGGCGATGAACCAGCCACCCGGTCGAGGACTCGCGTTCCCCCTCGATCAACACGGACCTTGTCGAACACAAGCACATCCCAGATCCCGGAGTGAGCCGAACTCAGAATCGCCGCCAGTCCGCCCTTGTGCAGGCGATCGTCGTTCCCCAAGATCAATACATACTCCCCGCGACACGGCAAACACGCGATCAAGAGGTTTCGCTCCAAACCGACGTTCTCCGGGTTCTGCTGGAACCCGATATACGGGTAACGCGAAGCGAACTCAGAGCCGACGGAACAAGCGGCTTCGACCGTCGAACGATCGTCGGTGATCCACACCTCAGTTCGACTGGTTGAGGACCGTTCCACTTCGTCGACGATCGACTGCAGACAAGCTCGCAGCTCATCGGGTCGATTGAATCCCGGGATCGCAATGCTTAGAAACGGAGCATCAACCTCCGCCTCGATTGTGGTCCACGCACCCTGTGCTCCGGACCGCCCAGCCAAATCGAGGAGCTCGGAGCGAGCGACGCCAACGCTCTCACGAGCGAATGCCACCGCATTCTCCGCATTCAGCTGCGCATCCCGGGTTCGCTGGCGGAGTACCGCTAGTTCATCTTGCAGCTCACGTTTGGCGGACCGGCGCTTGGCCTCGATGTCGCCAACCATGCGCTCCGTCGCGGCGAGTGCCGCACGCGTGTCATGAAGCACAGCACGCGTGTCATGGAGTTCAGCACGTGTCTCCGCGGCCCGTTCGAACGCACGCCCGATATCCGCCTGCCGATGCTCTGCTGCTGCATGCTGGTGGATGAACCACCGGGTGAAAAATCCGAATGCCAAGAGCGCAGCGAGAACTGCGAACCCCCGGGAGGCAAGGACTGCTGCGGTGACCGCTGATGCCGTCGCAAGCAGGAGCAGCAATCCGGTGATGCTGGCAAGACGAACGAGCGATCGTCTCATCGAACGAGACCTTCAAGCACGTCGGCCGCGGACTGTGCGGGCCGAACAGGTGCCTCGAGTTCGAGATGGTGCTGAAGGAACGACTTCGCTGCCTCACGAACTGCATGACCACTGGAGTTGATCGCCAGAGCCGAGCAGAGGTCCTTTCGGCTACTCGTTCGAACGAGCGCACCTGCGATCGGAGCAAACGTCGGCTCTTGCTCGTGATGGGGATTGTGATACACCACTGCCACCCCCCGGACTAGTGCCTCATAGCCCAGCGTACTGAAACGAGTTACAAGATGACTTGATCGACCGAGCAACTCCGATACTGGCGCTGACGAAACCCGATGAGGAAACGCCAACCCTCGCTCTGCGCTGTGCCGAGAAATGTCGAAGTCGACATCGGCCTCACGACAGCTGCCTACGGCACTCTTGACCCATGGCCGGCGAGCCTCCGGATACACGCCATACGTGAAGTTGCTGTTGATCGTCACATGACTCGCGCGTGCGTCCGACGAGACTGGCGTCTCCCACAACAGCCGTAGCCGCTCACTTCCGACGACCGTGTGCGATGTCCCGGCAAGTCGCTCAGCACCGTACTGGCCGAGACACATCACATGATCCACTCGCCGGTAAACACGCCGCTCTCGTCCAGTATCGACATCGTCGAAGTCCTGCACGCCTTCGACCCACCCGATCGTTGGCCGTCCAGTATCTACAGCACGCTCGATAAGCAGACGACACACTCCCCAGTCATTCATGACCACAATCGCCTCGGACCGCGAGACGAGATCGTCGAGCCTTTCAGGCTCACCGGAGATGTCCTTCAACATCGGGTTGCGAACCAATTCGAGATGGCGCTGAACACCGGGCCTGAATCGGTTGAGCGGTTTACGCGGCGGGATCGGCGCGACCAGGTCAGCGCTGTGCCCCCGAGCAAGCAACTCGCGACGCAGTGGGACCAACTCGTCGAGGTGGTAGGCCGCCTGCGCGACAAGCACAATGGCCCGTCCTGTTGTTGGTGGGGACAGCGGAGCGAACAAACCCATTTATTGAGCCCACGATCCGAGACGATGGGCTGGCGCACCCCTCACACCGAGCCGAATCGTGAAGATATCGCCGGCTCCTTGTTCCCCTGGCAGCGAATCGACCGATGCAGTAGTAATCACGAGCTGGTCAAGTTCAGGTCCGGCAAACACCGGGCAGGTGACGAGTGATGCTCCAACTTCCACGACCGCGTCAAGTCGCCCAGCGACATAGCGATGAACTGCAGAGCCACCCCAAAGCGCAACCCAAAGACCGCCCTCGACATCCCCGCACATGCCATCAGGCGCGCCGGCTTCCTCGGGAATCGACACCCAAGCTCGACGGTCGTTGAGCTCACCCGTCTCTGGGTCATAGTCGAAGGCATCGATCCGACCGGTCGGCGTGTCGATCCAGTAGAACGTCTCGCCATCAGCCGACCAGCTGAGGCCGTTGGGGATGGTGACGTCGCTCACGAGCCGAGAAGCGCCTCGCTCATCGAACCGCCACAATGAGCCTGCTCTCGGTCGCGGTGACCCGATGGTCATTGTCCCGCCGACGAACCGACCGGCGGGATCCGCCTTGCCGTCGTTCATTCGTAGATCATCGCTGTCTCTCTCGAGAGAAGTCACGGTCGAGCCGTCAAGGCGGACAAGCCCCCGTGGGGTGGCAGCGACAACCTCGCCGTTGGGACCGAGCGCCAAAGCCCCCACCGGCTCCTCGAAGGTGGCCGCAAGCTGATCCTCTCCGTCGAGTGCCAGACGGTGAATATCGCCGCGCAGGATGTCGACCCAGAAGATGTCTCCGCTCTCCTGTCGCCAAACCGGGCTTTCGCCCAACTCAGCAGCCACGGGTGAGAGCAATTCAGCCTTCAACCTGGACCACCTTCGCTATTCCGTACCGAGGCGGAGTGTTGCCCCACCGTCGATGACCACGCATTGGCCCGTCGTATATGGCGAACGATTGCCATCGGCCAAATCGACGATCGCCTGGGCAACCGGGCCAGGACCCGCCACGAACCCCAGCGGCGTCCGAGCTTCGATCGCCCTAAGGTTTCCGTCGGCACCATCAGGGTGGGGACGACGGCTCAACCCGTCGCGAAGCATCTCGGTGTCCACAGCCCCGGGGAGCACAGCGTTGACGCGAATTCCATCAGCGGCGAACTCAAGTGCAGTAGATCGGGTCAGCGTCGTGAGCGCGCCCTTTGAAACGGCGTAAGCAGCGACGTTCTCCGATGTGGCAACCGCGTGAACCGACGAGACGTTCACGATCGAGCCACGGGCCGCCAATAACGCCGGATGCAGGTCACGCGTGAGCTGAAATGCGACTCTCAGATTGGTTTGCATCACCTCATCCCACTGGTCATCTGTGGTGTCGACGATGGCAGCGTTCACCTGGATCGCCGCATTGTTCACGAGGGCGTCGAGCGACGAGACGTTGAGTGCCTGTACAACCCGTGATGCAGCACCCGGCTCGGCAAGATCAGCCAGGTGGAACTCATCGATCGCCAACGGCTTGTCAGGTTCACGGCGATCAATCCCGATCACGCGCCAACCGTCAGCCCGGAGGGTGTCAACGACAGCCCGCCCGACCCCGCCTGCCGCCCCGGTCACAGCTGCAACTCTCGTCATGGCAAGTCGATCTCGACGCCAAGTTCCCGGGCAAGGTTTTCTATCGATCGCCGATGAACGCGAGCAGATGCTTCCAACGTGTTGGACCCATTGTGTGAGCCGAAGATCACATTCGGGGCGCTTCGAATCGGGTTGTCAGGTCCCGGTGGCTCCTCTTCAAGCACATCCACCGCGGCACCGGCAACCTGGCCAGACCGTAAGGCATCTGCCAGCGCGACCGTCTCGACGACATCGCCTCGGCCGGTGTTCACGAGGTACGCACCCCGCCGAACCGTTGCGAGCGACGTCTCGTTGACCAGGTGATGGGTTGCCGCGTTGAGGGGACAATTCACCGAGATGACATCCGATGTCGACATCAGTTCATCAAAGTCGACGACTCTGGCGCCATCGGCAACCGCTGCCGCTTGACTCTCCGGCGAAGGATCAGAGCCGATGACTTCCATTCCGGAGACGACGGCTCGGCGAACCACCGCTCGGCCGATGCCACCCAGACCAATGACTCCAAGCCTTTTCCCGCCCAAGGATCGGCCCGCCGGCTTCGGCCAGCCGCCATCGCGTACACCTTCGTGAACGGTGTGAAGCTGTCGAAGCAGCATCACGACATAGGCGATCGTGACGTCAGCGACTTCGTCGTCAAACGCGCCCGGGGTGTTGGTAACCGTGGTCCCGCGCCGTGCCGCGTGCTCACGATCGATCCCATCGACGCCTATCCCCCACTTCGAGATCATTCGCAGATCAGGGAGTCGCTCCTGAACGTCGCTGGTGAACTTGTCGTCACCGGCCACAACCCCCACGCACCCTTCCATGGCAGCGACAAGAGCATCTCCTTCGAGGTGTTGCCCTGGAATCTCCGGCACGACGACTTCAAAGCCGGCCTGTTCCAACGCTGGACGCCACTCAGCGATGTCTCGAATCAGCTGAATACACGTGATTCCAACTCTCATAGCGTTCCCTCTCGTTGCATTCGATGAAGCGTCTCGGCAAGTAGAAAGTCGCTCTCGACATCGATGTCGGTGGCTTCGAGTGGGTCGATCTCGAACAACAAAGGACGATCGCCGAATCGGCGGCCTTCCGCGATCTGCTCGCGTGTGAAGACGTACATGCCGGAGTTCTCCTCGTATATCGGCGGCAGGTCCTGGGTGCGCAGGAGAACGGCGGGGTCATGATTCACCGGCTGATTCGCGGCATCGTACAAACGCGTTTGGAGCCGGGTGACCGAGAACAACGAGTCATGTCGATCGAGTGACTGTTCAAGCTCGACCAGTGCCGCATCGATCGTTTCGGGGCGCAATAGCGGACTGGTCGAGTGCGTCTGCAAGTACCAATCGCTGTCGACAACCGAGGCATCGTGCTGCAGAACCGCGGTCATCGGTGTCTCGCCGCCGAGGAGATAAGCCGGGCGATCAAGCACGATCACATCCGGAAACTCGGACTCGCACTGTGCCCGAACCGTCGGACTGTCAGTGTCGATCACCACCGTCTTGACCGCCTTGCAAGCGCTGAGAGTCCGCAACATGTGGTGGAAGAGGGGTGCCCCATCGAGATCTCGATAATTCTTGCCATGCACGCGCTCGCTTGAATGACGCATTGGCATGAACGCCACAACTTCTAGCATTTGGTCTCCTGTCATCCTGGCTGCCGATCACCCTTTGGGGTGAAGCCTTTCGGATAGTAGAACCGCCGCTTGAGTTCGATGGTGGGAGCACCATCTTGGCGAAAACCTTGCCACGATCCGACGAACTGAGCAGCGCGGAAGCGAGGGATCGAGACCAGGTTCTGGAGCAACCGCCGCCTGGGAACAGCAGCCAGATAATCACGAGCAACATTGGCGGCGAAGAGACCGGCAGCCTCCCACGATCGCATTCTCTGATGGCCAAAAATCTGCTTGTGTGCGACGGCTTCGCGCCGGTATCGGTTGAGCGTCTGCGAGAAGCGCTCCTCGTGGAGGTGGACGATGGACGCGTCCGCCGCATACCAGAGACGGTGACCGTCGAGCATCGCCCGCCGCGCCCAGTCCATATCCTCGAGACCGGTCAGTCGCTCGTCGTATTGAAGCGTCTTCCAGACTGAGGCCCGCACTGCGCAGTTGGCGTTGTTGCAGAACGGATGAACCTGATCCGGATCCGAGTGATCGGGAAACCACCGACGCATCACTTCCATCTCGGAGAACGCCGTTCGAAACTCGTCGCCGGTCTGTCGCCCGTAGACGAGTGCTACATCGGCGTGCTGTTCCAAAGGAGCGACGAGGTTCTCCAGCCAGCAGTCGTCGACCGGGTATACGTGGGCACTGACAAAGACGAGAATGTCGCCGCTCGCCGCTTGGCAACCGACATTCAGCGCTCGTCCAAACGAGAAATCGCTAGATGCGATGTGCACGATCTCAGCGCCCGACTGTTCGCTGAGCGAAACGGTGGCATCGGTGGAGCCAGAGTCGACCACTATCACTTGATCAGCCTGACGAGTCTGGTCGGCGAGACCCTCGTACAACCGAGGTAGATGGTCGGCCTCGTTGAGGGCGCGAATAACGACCGAGACACGGTTGGACACGGCTCGGAGCATACCTGCTCAGATCTGATCGATAGGATGCAGACATGTCCGCCGTATCGGCCGTTGTTCTCACGATGGGAGACCGGCCCGCCGAGTTGACACGCGCGATCGCAAGCGTTCGGCTGCAGAGCGGAGTCGAAACCGAAGTCGTACTCGTCGTGAATGGCGGTGAGGTTGATCACCAGTTTGCTGATGTAGTCGTGACACCGGGAACCAATCTGGGTATCCCCGGCGGCCGAAATGCAGGTGCCGCTGCGGCGTCCAGCGAATTACTCCTCTTCCTCGATGATGACGGCGAACTTGTCGGAAACGACATCTTGGCGACGGCCGTCGACCGCTTTCGACAAGAACAAGATCTCGCAGCAATCGGCCTTCGGATCGTTGACGAATACGGAACCAGTTCCCGCCGGCACCAACCCACGTTGCAGGGAGGAGTGGCGTCGCGCCGCGACGTCACCGCGTTCCCCGGCGGCGGCGTCATCGTCAGCAACGCAGTGTTTGGCGCCGTCGGTGGCCTGTGCGACGAGTTCCGCTATGCCCTTGAGGAGACCGATCTCGCCTGGAGAATGATCGACTGCGGCTACCGGGTCTCCTTCGACCCTGTGCTCGCCATGGCGCACCCTCGAACTGATATTCGTAGACATCCGGACGCGATCCGTCTCACCGCCCGGAACCGCGTCTGGCTCGCTCATCGAAACCTGCCGTTCATTCTCGCGCTTCTTTATGTCATGAATTGGACGATCGTGTCGGCCGTGCGATCACGCGGACGAATTGATGAACTTAAAGCTCATCTTCTCGGCACCGCGGATGGGATCCGGAATCGGCTCGGCCCACGCAAACCGATGCGGTGGAAAACTGTGCTGACCCTCGCTCGACTCGGTCGTCCGCCGCTGCTGTGAGACTTACGCGTTATCGGCCGATACGGCGTCGCTGGCCAGAAGCAAAAGGGCGCGGTCAACGATGACGCCGAGTGGATCCTCTTCAGGCACGGCGAGGGCATCGGCCTGATTGAGGATGCTGCTCTCGAGACGAGTGCGGAGATCGGCGCCCCGACCACCCGATACCGACGCGGACTCAGCGATGACGACCACCGGCGTCCCCACCGCTGCCGCGTCTGCGAGAAGGCCGCCGATGCTCACGACTGCGGCAACCAACCCTGAGACGATCGGCACTCGACTGTCGACCACGGTCTCACCGACGGGAGAGCAAAAGGACTCCTCGAAGAGTAGGGGTCCGTCGACAGCTTCACGAAGCTGAGATCGCCCTGGATCAGGCGTGGACTGCACTGACACAGCAAGATAGTCAGACACCCGCGACCGGTGCATCTGCCCATCACGTGGCGCCAGCGAAGAGCGGATTCGATCGTGCCGTGACGGCCAACCAACGATCTCGGGGACACCAAGCGCTCCGAGCGCGTCCACCTCCCAGGGGCCGCGGGCGAGAACGGCATCGACTGGGGTCGGAGGCGAAGACTGAACCCGAACCCAAGGTTCAGCGCCGACGACCATATGCGATTGATGGACAATGCTGCGCGAGTTTCCGTCAGAGGTGATGAGTAACCGGCACGGACCCGTCGGCACGGCGACCCGATGAAGCCCTTCGAAGGTCACCCGACGACGACCATCGCCGGAAGCAACCCCGAGTACTCCGACCCGGTGCCCGGACTCGGCCAAACCTCGGCCCACCCGCATGAGCTCAACCAGACCGTCTTCGCTTGTGGCGGCGATCAGAACATCCCAAGCCCCTGCGTCCTTGCGAGGCAACTCTCCCCTGATCGTTGAACCTGGAGGCCCTGCATTGATTCTAGCGATATCAAGATGGCCGAGGTGCGAGGTCGACACTGTGCGATCGGCACTGGTTGTACCAATCGTTGCAAGCAGAGAGCGGACCTTCGCGTCCACAGCAATTCGCTCTTGACGCGAGACCCCTCCGACCCGCGTTGAATGACGCCGAATCGCGACGTCGATCTGCCCCTCGACGTCTAGAAGGAAGCTTGATCCGCCAAGCAAGCCTTCCGGAAAAAGTGCGACAACACGCGTGATCTGTTGCTCGTGGCCACCAAGCACGGCGAACGTCAAAAAGCTAATGAGGCGCTCAACGCGACTGACATCGCTCGGGATGCCCAAAGGCGGCTCGATATAGGGCGCAGTGGCCAAATCGGAGATCGCCGCAGGCTCCAACGATCGGGCCATGTAGTCGTAGACGCGCATTGCGTTGCTGGCGTGTCCGGCTGGGTCGCCAGAGATCATGGACGCGCGCTTTTGCCGGTAGGCCACACCCACCACCGGCGCGAACCGCAGCCGGAAGCCGTTGCGGAACAGCCGCGTCCAGAATTCAAAATCCTCGGCAGTCCGGAACTCCGGATCGAAGCCCCCGAGTGATTCAACGACCGAGCGAAGGACCAGTGGGCTCGTCGAGATCACCTGGTTCTCTCCGCCACCGGTTTCGTAGTCGATGACACCAAAATCCCCCGGTCCCTTCGTCGGGTGTTCGAGCCCGGCCGCCTCCGGCACGCTCAACCAATCGCACCAGCTTCCGATCACACGCGGATCGTCGCTCTTGGCAGCCGCCAGGCGGACCCGCAACGACCCGTCAAACAGATAGTCATCGGCATCGAGAAACGCAAGATACGTCCCCGTCGCCGCAGCGATCCCGACGTTGCGAGTAGCCGCTAGCCCGATGTTGTGCTCGGAACGCACCAACCGGATCCGGCGATCTTCCTCTGCATGCCGAAGCGCAACATTGACGGTTGCGTCGATCGACGCGTCGTCGATGACGATGCACTCCCACTCGGTGAAGTCTTGGATACGAATACTCGTGAGACAGGTATCGAGGTATGTCGCGTCATCATGGGCAGGCACGATGACCGAGATCGCAGGCGCAGCCGGTGGCGTGCGCGGCGCAGCCGGAATCGAGATGGTCGGAGCTGTCGGAGGCGCCGGCACGAGCAGGTGTCGATGGCGAAGGGCGTCGTCGTAGGCCGACGATCGCGTCCACTCACCGAGCCCCAGCGTCGCTCGCACTCGTCGGGTCGGCCCGCGGAGCCTGGAACGGATCGGCCCCGGCAAGCGCCGCCAGATGGTTCGCGCCACTGGCAGCAAACGTCGGGCTACCGCCCGGACGACGCGCTTCACCGCCCGCCCATCGAATCGTAATCAACTCGCGGAAATACCTCTAGACGTCCACCCTTTGTCGCATTGAGCAATTGCCGGCCGTCTGCCTCAAAGACATCGCGAGCCCGAATGTACGCCCGCTCCATGCGGTCAACCCGCGGGAGATGCCACCGTTTCCCCTTACCGAAGTAGTCCTTGTGGAAGTGGTTCACGTCATCCTGAGTTGAGGTGATGGTGTTGCCATCGAGGGGCTCTGAACGATCAACGACGTAGCTGTGGTCGACACCGACCAACACCACCTCAGCAGCGCCCAAGAAGTACGCCAACTGAATGCATAGGTACGTGACCGTTCCGCCGACGTACATGATCCGGGTGCCATCGCGAGAGAATCGCGGCCAACTCGGCGATTCGCGATAGTCGGCCGACACATTCAGCCAGTTGGTATCGTCGGCGTCAGGCAGGCAGTACCTCAGATAGTTGCCAAACCACTTGGTCGGCCCCTGCATGGCGAGGATGTCGTCGACACGATCCTCGCCGACGAGATAATCCTCGACGACATAGTGAGTGACGTCAAAGCCCATCTGCTCCCGGTTCAAGAAGATGCTGTTGGTTCCGATCGTGGTCTCACCCGCAAGTCGGGACAAGTCGGTCTCGCCGATGCTTGGACCGTTACCGATGATCCAAACACGCTCACCTTTGAGGCTGTTGTGAAAGGAACGCACACGTCGGTCGTTTGCGGTGAGTGGCATCGACCGGGACGCGGCGGCATAACGCGCTCGCCACCAGACCTGTCGCTGGATCGACACGGGATGGTCTCCGAGACAAGTCTCGGGATCAATGACCTTCTCAGCCATCGCCTTGCCAAGCTTTCGCATCCCACTCCTCGTCGATGGGTCCGCCATCGGATGATTCTAGCGTCAGTCAGAACGCTGAGGACTACCCCTTCGCCGAACGACGCCACAACGACGCTGTCATCTCAACCGCGTCATCAACTGTGAGCGGGGGTCGATTCTCAGGGGCTGGCCTTGGGTCGAAATAGTCCTCCACTCGGAGTTCCTCGGGGACTTGGGCCATAACCCATTCGTTTGACTCCCGATATCGAGCCATTAGAGCGTCGGATTCCTTCGTCGCGAGTTGAAAGGACTCTTCGGTGAAGCCGGACTTGAGGACCTCCGCCGGATTCGCAATGCCTGGGATCAGGTTTCCGTCTTGATCTCGACGCGGAAGTGCGGCGTTGAGCTGCCGCACAAACTCTGCGGCGGGTACGTTGAGCAATCGATCCGTCCCCCATTCCGCCTCCACGGGCCGATCCACGCCGATGGTGTCACAGAAATCATGAACAAGCGGTGTCATGTTCGGGCGGTCCGGGAATAGCCGGATGAGAACATCATCAGCAGACGTTGCCTGCATCCGCTGCAGTGCCAGAGCAGTGTCGTACCGACCCGAATGCTCGAGATCCTCGTCTATGTCGAAGGGATTGAGATGTCCCTGGTCCAGAGACTGGAGATGCATCCGTGCCGCGAGACGATCCTGCCGCTGTACGTAGGCGACGATCTCTACCCGCGCAAAGCCCGCATCCCGGAGGAGGGCGATGATCTCATCCAGACCCCTTGAGCCAAGACGGGTGCCGAATTCTTCCGAGGACACTACCCAGTCAGCGTCATCGTCCATGGCATCGAGCACCTCGGATCGGAACGTGGCTCGCCACGCCGCCCAGTCCGGCCCCGGGTCGATAGCGAGAACCTCAGCCACCTGCTCATTGGCGTAGGCCGCAAACGCGTAGTGGCTTCGTCGTCCGAGAAAGGTCGGGGACCGCACGCCCTGACGCTTGAGCGAATCCTCTTCTACGGCCAAGAAACGCTGGATTGGAGCAGCAGTCATGGCCGTCCCGACGTGGAGAACAGCGCGCCGATCAAGCCGTTGGGGAGAAGCGGCATGGCGAGTTGTCCTCGATTTTGGCTTGGCAGTGGTGCCACCAGTTGCCGAACCCACATGTGAGATCCCACCCTCGTAGCGGCCGATCACCTCATCGGGGTCACCCTCGGCGACCACACGGCCTTGATCCATCCAGATAACTCGATCGCATGTGGAACGGAGTTCGCCCAGATTGTGCGAGACGATCACAACGCTTCCGGCGCTGGCACGGATCGCATCAATGCGGTCGCGGCTCCGCCGAAAGAACGCTTCGTCGCCGACGGCAAGCGCCTCATCGATAAGCAACACCTCGGGAATCGTGGATGTCGCGATCGAGAACATCAGCCGGGCGCGCATACCCGACGAATAGGTGCGCATGGGAAGATCGATCGCGTCGTGAATGTCCGCGAAATCAATCACTGATTCCATGGAGTCGGTGATCTCGTCGAGGGTGAGGCCAAGCGCAAGACCACCGATGATGATATTGCGACGCCCCGACAGCGACGGCCTCATGACGGCCCCCACGCCGAGAAGAGTTGGGCGGCTCCGGATCCAGATCTCGCCGCTGTCCACCGGAAGGAGCCCGGTGAGCGCGGAGAGAAGCGTCGACTTGCCCGAACCGTTCGACCCTACGATCCCGAGAGACTCACCTTCGTACAGATCAAAGCTGACACCACGAACCGCGTGGACCAATCGCGGCTTTCTACGCGATCTCTGCAACATGTCCTTAATACCGGCGGGTCGATCCTCATAGACCTTGAATGTGACGTGTACGTCATCGACGCGGACCGTTATCGGTGTATCACTCATGCGCCGTACCGATGCTCATTTGCTCGGAAGTACAAGACCCCCACCACCGGCAACAGCAAGGCCCAACCAGCAACGGAGAACCCCACCTCAGGCGAACAAGGCGTACCCAAAACCGCCCACCGGGCCGCGGTGATGATGGAATACATCGGATTGATGGCGATCAGCCTCACAATTGTTTCGTTGGAGATCATGCGATCCACTGAAAACAAGACGCCTGAGATGTAGAAAAGGAGACGGAAGAGGTGAGGGAGGATCTGCTGCAGATCGAGCAGACGGGCCCCCAGTCGCGCCGCGATAAAGCCCGCTCCCATATTAATGAGTGCTTGGGCAGCAAATATAGGCAACAGTGCCAACCATCGAAAGCTCGGGACCTCCCCGGTTACTATGAGCGTGAGGACCAGAACACCGAGCGCAGGGACGAAAGCGATCGTTTGCCCCACAAGCGAAGAAAGCGGGAGCAAGGCGCGCGGGAACTGGATCGAACGGATGAGGCCCTCGTTGCGAGGCACCGCCGCGGAGCACTCTTGAACGACACGCTGCGTGAGCTGGAACAACAACACTCCTATAACAAGGAAGCCCAAATAGTTGTCGACCCCGCGATTGGTCTTCAGAATCACGCCAAAGACCACCCAGTAGACGGCGATCATTACGGTTGGGTTCAGAATGTGCCACACCTGCCCCAAGACGGTGTCCATGTTTTGGGCTCGAATGTCATTCGCCGGCACCACGACAGCGAATTCGCGACGATCCCAGATCTCGCGCAGGTAGCTGCCGAATGGAGCAACAACACCAAGCCGGTGCAATCCGGGCGGCAAAGGTTCCGTCATAACCCGAAGGCTACCGGTACGCTCATCATGGGTAGTCGACGGTGGTACCCATTTGAAGAGAGACAACTGTGAGCAAGACGTGGACTGGTGCTGAGATCGATGCTCGGGTAAGCGAACTTGATGTGGAGCCTGGCTGGTATCAGAACATCGATCTACCCGGTGGCCGTTCGACCAAGACACGGAGGGTTTGGGGTGAAGAGGCTGACCACCCCCGAAAGCGCTGGGATGAGATCGCCTCCGCAGTACCCGACGACATGGCGGGCATGTCCGTGCTCGACATCGGCTGCAACGCCGGCCACTTCGCGTTCCAGGCCAAGGACCGTGGAGCCGCAGAGGTCGTCGGTATCGATCAAGGACAGGGCTACATCGACCAAGCCCAGTTCTGTGCCGAGGTCCGCGAACAGGAGATGGACTTCAAAGTCATGGATATCTACGACCTCCCATCGATGGGCCGGACGTTCGACTTCGTTTTCTTCGTCGGCATCCTTTACCACTGCAAATATCTGAAGCAGGCCGTAGAAGCCGTGGATGCGGTCAGCGGCGGGACCGTCGTCGTCGAGACCGCCATCCATCCCGGCAACAACGATCTACCCCTGGTGCGATTCGTTCGGTCGTCGCAATACGGCGGGCCTGACTCTGCTGGAGCCGCTCGCCTGCCCGGCCACTGGCACCCGAACATGACCGCGCTGAAGGACCTCTTTTACGAGTGCGGATTCTCGACCGTCGAAGACCTCTTCACCGATGGGGGACGTGGGGGAATCGTCGCCCGGCGTTGATTCGCTCAGCCCTTGCCCGCCGGGCCTGGCCGATCACCGCTGCGTAGTTAAGAAAAAGGCTCGTTTCGTCTGGGGCAACCGGCAGAACTAGGGGCTGTTCAGACACGGCCACGAAACCCGTCTTACTTAAGTGGGCGTGGAGTGGTTGAGATCATCGCAGAAATGCACATGGTCAATCGCCTCGAGATTGGCCACCGTTGACACGAAGGCGGCACCGTCGAGCGAAGACACTCGCAGGAGGAAACCGTTCTAGCATGGCGTGTTATCGATGCAGGTCCGAGGGTGCCGTACGATGCTGACCTGCGAATGACCCACCCCCGAACATCGCCGACGCGATATCTGAGCTTCTTTCAGCCCACCGCACGACTCTGAGCCCAGCTAGCCCACCGGAATCTGCCAGTAGCTCTCGGCATCGCCTAGCAAGAAGCGTGGAAGCAGATCCGCCTGGGACGGCCATCGATCATCCGATTCAGGCCAACAGACTGGTCCGAATGATGTCAACCAGAAGCCGAGCAATCACCTGATTCGCCTGAACCGTGGGATGGCCATCGCCGGCATACCGCAGCAGATGCTGGTTGAAATCGTCGGCTAGTTCATCTGGCTTCATCGATGGGCCGTCTACCAGGAGTCTCCAGCAATCGAGGCCGACTGTGTTGCAGAGGCGCTCAACACCATCAGCGGCTTGATCGATACCAAGTACTACATCTTTCACGTTCACGAACACAACCGGCGTCCCACCGCCGAAGGCACCAATCTCGCTGACGAGGGCATTCAGCTTTTCCATGATCGAGGCTTCCACCGCTCCCTCGCTGTCCGCGAGTCCGCCGAAGTCGCAACGCTCTCGGATCTGGTATGCGGGATCGGCGTCGAAGTCCAACGCGTTGCGGCGAGATACGGGCTCGATGATCTCCCCGTCGACCAACCGCCATCGAACTGGCGTCGTCGGATCGACCCCGTTGCTGTTGGCGTAGACAAGATCGTCCATACGGCAGAGTTCCAGGTTCGAAATACTGAAGATGAGAAGCTCCACACCAAGGTCCTCGACCAGATGCCTGGCATTCGCGTAGTGATTCTCGACCGTGAACGTGTCCTGCGCCACGGTCAGCACTTCCACGCAGGTACCAGCCTCAGCCCACAGAAGACTCTCGGCGATGATCCCTGGCTTCTGGTCGACGCGGGTCTGCAGCGCCTCGACAAACGAGCCACCGAGATAACCCACCCGCGTACAGTCATTCGAGGGCTCAGCAAGCCGGTCCCGATCTGCCTGCCCATCGTTGTTGGTGAAGGTCAGACCTTGGTACTCCTGGCGGGCCATGCTCCTACTGCCGTTCCAAGTGCCCAGGTCGTGTGGCCGACTCGAACGATTGCTCGGCAGGGGAGGCTCGTCAGAAAGCTCGTACTCAGGAGAGAGATCGATTACCAAGTCACGCGTCAGCCGTGTGAGATCGAGCCAGGGCCCTTGCCGCGCATAGTGCTGCAGGCCGTAATCGGCAAACCAGAGCTTCACCCAGCCTGAAACAGCCTCACTGTTCAGTTCGAAGATGCCCGGGCTGATCGCAGAAACCACCGAGGCTGTGCCATCGCTGGTGAGTACATGAAGCTCAGCGAGCGATGCATCATCATCAGGGTCAGCCGTGCGGGACGCCAGCGCGAGCGCGAACGACTCGATCGTGATCGTGAACGGCTCGCCGGTGGCCTCATCGAGCGGCTGTGTGCTGTCGCCCAGTGCTAGCCATTCGAGCGTGGCGGCAATCTCACGAGAAGGATCGAAGTCAGACAATTCGAATAGGACACCGAAGGCCTTAACCTCGGACCAACGCGTCCCCATCTGTCCGATCCGGATTCCCTCGGACTGGTTGAGGGCAAGACACGATCCCGTAGACGAAACAAGATGCTCACCCAGTTGGCTGCTCAGACCGAACGACTCGACGTCGAGTCCAGCTTCCACCGCAGTTACACAATGATTGAGATCCTCCTCATCGGCGAATGCCGTGAGCGTGTGATCAACGACAACGAAGGGCCAGACGCGAGCAGTCGCACCGCCCTCCATTGCGATTCCGGCGAGCTGAATCTGATCGAAGTCAACCGTTCCCGAGGGCTGGGGCAGGACCGCAAACATGGCTTGGTCGTTTCTGAAGACGAGCCGAGCCGCTACCTGTGCTCCTGTGTCGTCGAACATCGGGACATAGTCCAGCCCTCCCCGAACGAGCAGACCTGGCTTCGTATAGCCCGACACGGCGTCGACCAGCGGCCACGTTGCGGCTCCAACCACGGGGGGGTCAGGACCATCGTCACTCGATGAGGTAGCTGCCAACGTCGACGAAGTTGCAGGCTCTTGTACGGGCTCATCGAAGCCACCCGCACCATCGGGAGCCGAGCATGCTCCGGCTACCGCAGCCACGGCTACGGCCAGCGCTCCGAGCGAGCGCAGTGATGACAACAACTTGGTCGCGGATCGGATCATCCGGTCAAAGAGGCCTGGAGCATCGAGGCACAAGCTGCACCAAGCGGGTAGATCGAGCACGATTCAACGAGATCAGACCACCCGCTCACCGAGTAGAAGACATGCTCGACCGCCATTGACCAGTCTGGCTGGTCGTAGTTATCCAGACCGTCAACGGTGATCAGCCCGACCTCAACCACCTCGGAAAACCCGCACTCCGTGAACTCGTTTTCCACGATGCCCCGCCACAGCAGGTCGCGCAGGTCGATGTCGTCGGTGACGGCCTCCTCCGGCACCGAAACAAAAACACCGCAACCGGCACCCTCGTCCGCCGAGAACAGCTCGAAATCAATGGCCGGACCGACACCGAGTTCGGATGTCGCCGACTCGTCGGTATCCAATGCAGATTCCGCTACGTCTTCACCTGCAGGATCGATGACCGCTCCGCTGACGGTGGGCGTCGACGAAGCCGAGCACCCCGCAAACACGATGACAGAGGTGATTAGCCCAAGCAAAACCGTGCGAGAAGTCATCAGCAAACAGTACTAGCACCATGGCCAGTTCGAGCGGCAGTGGGAATCCTCAGACGGTCTGTCATATACAATGAAAGGACCTTATTGATAGGACATTCCGTTAGGGTCGGTGAAGTGGCTCTCAGCGATCGAGTGTCGCAGGATGGATCCACGATGCCTGACGACTTCCCCCAGCAGTTCGCCGATTTGAACGAGTGGTACGAGGCGACCCACCTACCGTTGGGGAGTCACGCGGGGCGTTTCGATTCCATCGATCCTTCAACTGAAACAACGGTCGGTTCGCTGCCGAATGCGTCTGCCGCAGCGGTTGCCACCGCTACCGAGACGGCATCGAACGCTCAGCCAGGCTGGGCCGGCAGGGATGCTTCCCAACGCGGCGAAGTTCTCCGAGCCTGCGCCGACGGATTCGAAGCCGTGGGTGAAGAGATCGCTCGACTGCTCTCGGCCGAGACCGGGAAAGCGATCCGTACCGAGTCTCGCGGTGAAGTAGCCCTCCTCGTCGACATCTTCCGGTATTTCGCCGGACTCACCAAGGAAGTGAAGGGCCACACCACAAACCTTGCCCCGGACGTACTGGGGTTCGTCACCCGGCATCCGTACGGCGTCGTCGGTGGCATCGTCCCGTGGAATGTGCCATTGATGCTCATGGCATACAAGGTCGCCGCTCCACTTGCCGCAGGCAATACCTGCGTGGTGAAGCTCCCTGAGCAGGCGAGCTACACCCTTCTTCGCGTCCTGCAAATCCTTGATTCGCATCTACCCACCGGTGTCTGCCAGTTCCTCACTGGCGGGCCCGAGACTGGCCGAACACTGGTCGCCGATGCCAACATCGACAAGGTGTCGTTCACCGGCAGCGTCCAGACCGGTCGCGAGGTCTATGTCGACTCGGCGAAACTCATTCGGCCGGTCACCCTCGAACTCGGCGGGAAGTCCCCGATGATCATTCTGGCGGACTGCGACATTGACACTGCCGTCAACGGCGTCGCTCAATCAATGCGATTCACTCGCGGCGGTCAGAGCTGTACCGCCGCCAGTCGGGTCTACATTCATCGATCGATGCTCGCCTCATTTCGGGATGGACTACGTGATCGGCTCAACCAGCTCGTCATCGGCCACCCGCTCGATGAGGCCACCGACTGCGGCCCGTTGGTCTCGACCGAACAGCGCGCTCGGGTTGTGCGCTTTCTCGAGAATGCTCGAGCTGATGGGCTCACCGTCGAATCCTTCGGTACGTTCACCGGCGACGAGCAACTCGAGCAAGGGTGCTACGTCCAGCCCCACGTGGTCTTCGACCCACCCTCTGACCATCCGATTGCGATCGACGAGATCTTCGGCCCAGTAGTGTGCATCTTCCCATACGACGATCCTGACGACGCCCTCGACCGAGCAAACGACTCGGACTTCGGACTTTCGGCCAGCATTTGGGGCCAGAACATCACCACCTGCATGCAACTGGCCAACCGACTCCGCGCCGGTATCGTGCAAATCAACCAGAACGCCATCATGGTGCCCGGCATCGCGTACGGTGGACTCGGAAATAGCGGGATCGGCAAGGAAGGCTCGCTGGAAGCCATGCTCGAGTCCTACACCTTCGCAAAGACCAACATTCTCAACTTCAGCGACTAGGAGTACGCGTGAAAGAAAAGATCCGATCGCTCGTCATTAACAGTCTGGCCATCGATAACTCCATCGCCGACGACGCCGCTCTCTTCTCCTCTGGACTTCTCGACAGCCTCAGCGCCGTTCAACTCCTCTTCACACTCAACGACGACCTCGGGATGAGCTTGTCACCACTTGATGTTGCGCTTGACGATTTCGACACGATCAACTCGATCGTCTCTACCGTCGAACGGTTCAGCTGACATCTGCGACATCGGACCAAGAGACGCACATGATGAAGAAGAACATCGCCCGGTATGTGTTGGGCGCGCTTGTCGCCGACGGCGACGCGCTGTGTCTGCTCGGGCCGGCACCACTAACTCGCCTCGGGCTGGTGACTCGAGTCCACGGCCGAGCCGTAGAACTCGTCGACCTCGGTGTCGAAGCTGACGAGTTCGTCGTGGTGTTGTCTGGCCGCGAGGAGCGCTTCTGGGTCGATCTGTTGGCGCTATGGATGCTCGGAGCGAAGCCAATCTGTCTTGAACCCGATGTCGCTGACGACCACGGTGACAACGTCCTCGAGATCACTGACGTCCGCCGGATCTGTGCCACGGGAGTCGAGGTTCCCGCGTCGCTAGATGGGCTCACGCCGCTCCCCGATTCATCTCAAAGCGCTCCAACGGCAGCCTCACTCCGGGAGATGCCGTGGGTGTCACCCGACGATCAACCCGACATTGCCGGCCTGATCTTCACCTCTGGCACCACCGGCCTCCCCAAGGGCGTCACGCTCACCCACGAGCAGCTGGTCATGAACGCACTGGCGACCCGTGACCGACTTCGCTTACGACCGACCGACCGCTTGATGATCGCCACACCATTCCGGTTCATCTCCTCGATCAGCCACATGATCGTCACACTTATGTGCGGAGCATCGTTTCATGGCGTCGAATCAAAACTCATGATCAAGGATCTGATGACGGAGCTGGCCAGTCAGCAGATCACCGCCTTCGGCGGGTCGCCATTCCATGTGCAATTCGTTGCGATGGCGGGCACTGAGCGGCTACCCAACCTTCGTTGGGTGATGTCATCTGGTGATCACCTCCCCGTTGCCACCATCGATACTCTGCAGACCGCCTTTCCTGACATCGAACTCCACGTCGTCTACGGCATGGCGGAGATGGGTGGCCGAATCTGCAGCCTGCCGGTGGATGCGCTCAGTCGAAAGATGGGTGCGGTCGGCCTCCCAATTTCCGGGATTGAGCTCGACATCTATGACGAGGACGGTTTGATCAGTAGACCAGGGGAGATCGGGGAGATCTATGTCGACGGCCCCTACCGCTTCAGCGGTTACCTCGCCCGGCCTGACGCGAACGCCGAGGTTCTCTCCGACCGGGGATTTCGTACCGGCGACAAGGGCTATCGCGACGAGGACGGCTATCTCTTCCTCGCTGGCCGTTCCGATGCTGTCTTCAAGAGGTCCGGCTTGAAGGTTTCGACCCAAGTCATCACCGACGAACTCAAGACTCTCGAGATGATCAGCGACGCTTTCGTGCGATCGGCCCCGGATCAGATGGAAGGGCATGTTCCCGTCGCGTACGTCGTGCCCAACGGCGAATTCGACAGGGTTGACACCGTTCGAGCGCTACGAGACCGACTGGCCGCCAACCACATTCCCGCTCGCTTCGTTGTGCTTCCCTCTATCCCACGCACCGGTTCTGGCAAGGTCGATCGTCGCGCCCTCGATGCGTTGGTCAACTCCCTCGAGAACACCCCATGAGTACCGAATCGGCACGGCCGCGTCGAGATTTCATCCTTGCATACCTGTTCTGGCTCGCAGTCTTGATCGTGGTGTGCGTGGCTATCTGGCTATCTTCGTCCGCTCTGTCGTCATTCCGGTACGCAGGGTTCTGAGTCAACTGTGTCAGGCAAGCTCCTCAACGGTCGGGCGTTCGTTGCTGCGTTCATCACTGTCGCGCTGATTCTCGTTGTCGTCGAGATCGAGGTGCGCTCAGCACTCTCCGACCAAGCTCTCAAGGACTGGCCCGAGGACTCATTCCTTGCACACGAGCGCGACGACCACGGCCGCTTGATGGCGGGCGTGTTCGCTGCCCGCAGCGAAGACCCGCCGCCTGGCGGTCATGTGTTCGTTATCGGCGGCTCAACCGTCCGCGAAGGTCTTCTTCCCGATGCTGTGATCCAGCGCGGACTCTCCGACGCCCTCGGCGCCGAAGCCCCTGAGATCCACACGCTTTACAGCTTCGATCAGACTATGGCGGAAACCGCCCGAGTCGCCTTGAATCTCCCTCTCCAGCACGGAGACACGTTGGTCATCGGGGTCAATCCGCGGCGCTTGAGCTTCGGTGAACCCGCACTCGCTCGAGAGTTTGTCGCCTCACGATTCTCGCTGCTCTCTAACGAATCCTTGAGGGCGTTGGCGGCAACTGACACGATCGCAGCGATCACGGGTAACGAGCCGTGGTTGAGCGAGACCCGACTGCTTACCCCATGGGATTCGCTCGCCGTCTTCGAGCATCGACTATTCATGCGCAACTGGGTGGAGGGACGCCTCAACGCCAACACCGTTGGCGCGTGGGACAACTTGTTCGGAGGCAAACTTGGTGACGTCGATTGGTTGGCCCTGGCCGATGTCGACACACGCAATGTGCGGCGTCCGCTGCGCTACGCCTACGGCGATCAAGCCCTGACGAAGAGAGAGAAGGCTGAAATCGCAGCAGCCGTCGCCTCGACGCGGATCGATGCCTTCTTCGAACACTCGCCCGTCGATTTCGCGATTCTACAATCACTCATCGAGACCCAACTCGCCGACGATGTCTATGTCATCTTGCTCGAACTCCCAAGAGCACAATCGTCGACTGATGTGTACGGCCCGGTGTGGGCTGACTACGAGACTGGCATGTCCGCCCTGGTTGAAGCTGGTGCGACACGACTCGACCTTCGAAACGCACCATTTGGCGACGACGACTTCTATGACCTCGAACACCTACTAGCACCGTTTCGTCCTGATCTCACCGACATGTTCTTCGAAGAGCTTCTCGGCGCCGAACTCGACCTCGAGCAGTCATGATTAGCAAACTTCGACCGCTCATGGCACTGCTTGCACTCGCGGGCGTTCTGGTCACACTGTGGACGCTAGTGATCGACCGCACCACCGATCCAGAAGTTGTCACCGTCAGCGAGCAGACGTGGGCGGCCGAATTCGAGTCGGCCGGAGCGACAACCGACTACCTCGTCACCTTCCGCATCAGCTGGGACGCGGGTGAACCGCTCGCCCTCGACGCCCCCAGCACTCGTGGGTTCGAGGGAATGGAGTGCCGAAGAACTGACATGACGACACTGTCCTGTCGCTCCCATGCCGTGCTCGCAAGTGAAACCCTGACGCTTGCGATCGATGCAAGCAATAGCGACGGCGCTGTGACAGTGGACGGCGTAGAAGTAGTCCGACAGACCCGGCAGGCTCCGTTCTCTGGACGATGGCTTACCCGCCTCTTCATACTGGCGCTGGTCTTCGTCCCTGTGATCATGGCGACGCACCGTCGCGAACACGTCAGTCAGTGGCTATTGGTCGCCTTCTCGACCACGGCGCTGTTGGCGCTCCAGTTCTGGTTCACCGTCGCTCTCCTGAGCATTCTGCTCATCTCGTACGCAGTCGGCCGGTGGTATCGAGCGAGCGACCAACGCACGAGTCGTTTCGCCCTGGTGTGGCTCGCCATCTCCACCTTGATCCTGTTGTTCTTCAAGAACTTCAAAGCGGTCATCTTCTTGTCGTTCGAAGATCATGGATCGCTCGCCCTGGTGCTTCCTCTCGGCACGAGCTACTTCCTGATCCGATTGCTCGACCTGCAACTCCGCTGGCATCGCGGCCAACTGGAAGACCTCACGCTTCGCCGCTACCTCGTCTACCTCCTGTTCCCGGGCACGCTCGTCGCCGGACCCATTGAGATGGTCGACACCTTTTTCAAAAACCGGGCCGACACAATCACCGCCGTCGACCTACGCGACGGCCTGTCCCGTATCTCCGTCGGCGTTGCCAAAAAGCTGGTGCTCGTCGACGGCATTCTCGCCGGCGTGCTGTTCAAGAGTGGCCTTTGGTCCGACGTCATCAATGATCCGTCCGGCGACGTTTCAAACGTCGTCACGTTCTGTATCGCGGCGTACCTGCTCGCGTACCTCGACTTCTCCGCCTACTCCGACATCGCCATCGGACTCAGCCGAATTCTCGGTCACACGATCGGCGAAAACTTTCGCTGGCCGGTACTCGCTCCGAACCTCCCGGAATTCTGGCGCCGCTGGCATATGTCTCTGTCCGGGTGGGCGTTCCGCAATGTCTTCTTCCCAGTGATCGCCACCACTCGAAGCCAGTCGGCCGCGCTGGTGATAACGCTTTTAACCATCGGCCTTTGGCACGACCTTTCACTCACCTGGGTTACATGGGGGCTCTATCACGGGGTGGGAATGGCGGTGCTTGCGTGGTGGCGCTGGGAGTGGCTGCCACAGGGCCGGTTCCGGTCCGCGCTCGGGGTCATAGTCACGAACCTGTACGTCGCTGGGGGGTTCGCCTTCGTGGGCATCCGCGACTACAGCCTTGCCTGGAGCGTGTTCATACGATACATCACCGCGCCAATCGCGGTCCTCATCTGACGTTGCCGTGAGTGGCCCGGGTTACTACTTCGGTCCACGGGATCGCCGCCCGCCGGTGAGCCTCACGCCCAACATGAACACAACTCCGCACCGCGATCGGTCGGGCGGAGCCGATTCGTCTTTAGCCCCGGAACATGATGCCGCCGTACCCCAGCGAGGATCTGGCCGTTTCGAGGCTCTCCATCTGTCGGCGGCCCGTTGCAGTCATGTCCCACGAGGCGCTGTCGTTTCTGCGCACCAAGGCCGAGACCGAGCGCCTCAAGGACCTAGTCGGCGACGACCGAAAGATTTCGATCCTGCTGGTCGTACGCAAACCCGAGGACTATCTCCGGTCGTGGAAAGATCAGTTGCAAAAAATGGGCTTCCCGAACGAGAGCCGCCTCCCGACGAGTGTCGGCTACACCGAACCCGACTCATGGCTCGTTGACTACCAGCAACTCATCGATGTCTACACGGCTTCGTTTGGGGCTGAGTCAGTGACAGTTCTCAGCTACGAGGATGAGATGGACCGCTATGGGAGCATCGTGCCCGCTCTCTTGCATGAATGCGGCTACAACCGCGACTCGATCCCGCCAGGATGGGACAGAAAGAGAAATATGAGCCTGCGCCAGCAATGACCTGACCGGACAGGTACTCACGAGAGGATGTGTCTCCCAGCAACTCCTAACCCTGACCGAGTACCGTCGATGGGGATGTCTACGAATGGTCCTTTTCATGCTCCGGCTCGGGGTAGAGCGATCAACTGCAGGACGCAATGATTGACCACGAACGGCGGGTTATCTTCATTCACATACCGAAAACGGCCGGCGTCAGCATCTATGACGCATTCGGTAGCCGTTCACAGATGGGACATCTTCGACTCAACGACCATCCTTCACCCTTATCGAGCTACTTCACGTTCACAATCGTTCGCAACCCCTGGGATCGCGCTGTCTCGACCTATGCGTATCTACGTAGTGGTGGGCGGGGCAACAAGTTCGACTTGGCTGCTCAAGAGGTCGTGAAGGACTGCTCGACGTTCAACCGCTTCGCTCAAAACATCGTCGAGTACCGGGATCGGCTCGCCGAACTGCCTGCGCCTGGTTGGGGAATCCCTCACCCTCCCGACGGGGGCGATCCGTCTGATCGCCGCTATCCGCACCTCTTGCCGCAAACAGTCTGGACCCATGACCACAACGGCGAGCAGATCCTCGATTTCGTGGGCCGATTTGAACGGTTGGATGCTGATTTTGCCCATGTAGCGCGGGTGGTTGACTCCCCTCTCGCCCTTGGTCATGTCAACACATCGAACCGAGATTCAGACTATCGAGGCTACTTCACCCGGCAGGGCCGACAAGCAATCGCTGATGCATACGGCGAGGACATCGAGACGTTCGGCTACGTATTCTGAGCCCGTCGTGCAGTTTTGTCGCCGCCCTCGGTCACCAGTCCGGATCAGATCCTGTCTCGTACGCTCGAACGACTGCGCTCACAATAAAGCGGCCGCGATCTCCCGGGAGCTGCTGCTTCCTGAGGCTATCGGAATCGATCGGTCGAGTTGAGACCGCTCCACCAGGCCGTGGGAACTCGGGGGAGCTGTCGATTTCGCTGTGGTGGGAGAGCACGGCGTCATGCCAGCCGAGGTTGAGGAACTCGAGGATCCGGCGGACAGAGCTCTCAGTATCGAGCACCAAATCGTAGTAGGTGAGGTGAAGTATGATCGGCGCGTAGGAGCGCTGAGCCTCGCGTCGTTGCTCACGTTTCACCAGCCAGCACAGCGCAGCGAGGGAAACCGCCCGATCGGACTCATCGGTGAGTTCGCCCGCCGACACGAACAGTTGTTGAGCAATCTCATCCGCCGTTGCTGCGATGTGCTTTCGAATCTCTCGCGGAGCGAACTCCATCGCCCATACCTCGTTCTTCACTTTCAGCGACAACATGGAACTCACCACTTGGAAGATGTCGCGTTCGATCCAAAGGACTCGAAGGTGGGGTATCCGGTGAACTATCTCTGCGACTCGATGAGAGTCGCGAGGGGCCTTGAAACCCAAGACGCTGTTCCCGCGGTGCGGGTGAGCCGCCGCCTCGATATCCAGTTCGTAGGTGATCTCTCCGACCCGGTGATAGTGGGGACTATTTTCATCGATCAGGTCGATCCTCGGATGCGCCTCGAGGATCATGCCAAGAAGCGTTGTTCCACTACGCTGACAGCCGGTGATGACAAACCGGTCAGCGCCGTCATCACCTACATTTGGCTCAGAAATGACAACCACTCTCTTTATCATCGGCCAGGCGCTCGGCCACGTGGGCAGGACCCTGGAGGTGGCCAGGCTACTTCGGCGATCGAGTCCTGCAATGCACATCGCAGTGGCCCATCTTGAGCCTTCGTCGGCTCTCGAGTTGCTGCTGGAAGAAGAGTTCCAGCTCCTACCGCTGTCCAAACAGCACCGGGGGACGCCACCCTTTGCGAATGAGGTTGAGCGGGTCATCCGATCGGTTCAACCCGACTTGATCTGTTTCGACATCACACCGACACCCTGGCTCTTCCTCGTGCGGTTTCCAGACGTGCCACGCGTCTACCTGACGAACTTCTTTCTCACATCCCTCACCGAATCGCAGACGTACCAGACCCGACAACTGAACGCCGATCGGCAACAGTGGAACGAGCTTCGTCGGCATCGGGGCATGCCGGATCTGCACCATGCCAAGACCTTGTACGACGCTGACGCAGTGGTTCTGTGTGACCCGGTCGGCCTCATCCCAGGATGGGAGACGCTCCCTTCTCCCTACAAGGCGGTCGGCCCAATCTTTTGGCAACCTGCCACGAAACTGCCGTCGGAACTTGACCTCAGGCAGCGATTGATCCTCGCATCATTCGGGTCGACCGGTACAAAGCGACCCGACGTCGACGATGTCGATGAGTTGAGGTCGGCGCTGGACTGTGAGGCGGTGGTGTGGGCGGTGAATGAAGCACCACATGAACTGGCCCCGGGCAACGAGGCCTACGTCAATATCCCTCTTTCCCCGGCACTGGAGAGAAGCGTGCTCGCGTTGACACAGGGAGGAGCCGGTTCAACCTACGCAGCACTGTCGGCCGGTGTTCCCGTCGCCATCAAGGCCACGAACCGAAATCAGGAGGTGCTGGCGGAGCGGCTAATCGATGCTGGCGTCGGAGCTCTGATAGAAGATCTAGCGCGTCGACCTCATCACGAAATTGCTGCAAAGGTCGAGCAGATGCGGCATTCCACTGGGGCACTCCGAATCCATCCCGGCGATTTGCCACCCGCAGAGTTGGCTGCTAGAACGCTGCTTGAAACGCTCCGAGACACTACATCTTCTGATGACTCGAAGGTTCGGGTCCATCTTGGCGCATCCCCTTGTCTTCCGGGCTACTGGAACGCCCATCCTGGGGACCACGCCGACATCTCCTGGAATCTCAGAGATGAATCATTGCCTCTGGACACCGAGAGTGTGGATGTGATCGCATCGTCGATAACACTCGACCGGATCACGGACGACCCGGGAGCTCTGTCGGAGATCCGCCGCGTGCTGAAGCCCGGGGGAAGATTCTTCGTCGAGTCACCGATCGGGAAACTGGACCGTGCACGTCGACCCGGCCCCCATGCTGTCCTCGATCTCCAGGCTCATATCGACGGCTACCACGCTGGCAACAGGGTGGAGTTAGCTGGCGGACCCGAACCGTCGCTTCGCCTGGCGTTCCATCGGATTCACACGAGAAGACGCTTCTCGGTGCTGCCCGAAATCATCCGGAAGTTCTGTATCCGCCTGCTCCCAGGTGTGGTGAAGAGTGTGGACTGTGGCCTCGTGCTGGAGGAGGCAGACTCGGCGAAGGCGGCGAGAGCGCATTCAATCGAGTCCGAATTCGATCACTTCCAAGCGGCACGGATTACCGCTAACCGTGCCGAGGAGGCCCGGCGCCTTGTGCTCCACATCGGGACACACAAGACAGGCACTACCGCGTTCCAGCACTATATGCGAGACAATTTGGCCTTCTTTCATCAGGCCGGACTGCAGTATCGGCTACGCGATAACGGCTCCGCGCAGGCGCACGAACTCGCACACATAGCGATGCGAGAGGAACTCATGCCGCCGATGCGAGTCAACCATCCCGAGCTGATGCTCGACGAGGCAAGGCTCGAGATGACCGAGAGCATTCGATCCTGGCTCTCCACCTGTCGGCGGCCCATTGCAGTCATGTCCCACGAGGCACTGTCGTTTCTGCGCACCAAGGCCGAGATCGAGCGCCTCAAGGACCTGGTCGGAGACGACCGAAAGATTTCGATCCTGCTGGTCGTACGCAAACCCTCCGACTATCTCCGGACGTGGAAAGATCAGTTGCAAAAAATGGGCTGGCCCGACAAGAGCGGCTTTCCTACCAGCGTCTACTACACCGAACCCGACTCATGGCTCGTTGACTACCAGCAACTCATCGATGTCTACACGGCTTCGTTTGGGGCTGAGTCAGTGACAGTTCTCAGCTACGAGGATGAGATGGACCGCTATGGGAGCATCGTGCCCGCTCTCTTGCGTGAATGCGGCTACCACCCCAACTCAATCCCGCCAGGATGGGACAGAAAGAGAAATGTGAGCCCGCGCCAGCAATGACCCGACCGCGCACTCAATGCGTGGGGACCCTAAGCCGACCAACGCTGGGAATGCTGCGAACCCCATTTCAGACGGCCAAGAATCTGAACGGACAGGTACTCATGAGGGGTTGCGGCGGTCGATGAGTTGGACGATGATCAGCGTGGTTGTGGCCGAGAAGAGGCGGTCTTCCATGCCGGTGGCGGCGACGGCGATTGTGTAGTTCCGACAAGTCGGGCACCATTCCCCGGTAGCCGACACAGGGAAACCGAGATGACATCGCCATTTGCCGATCTGGTCGGCACCGAACTCGGCGTGAGCGAGTGGATCGAGACGAGCCAAGAGTTCGTCAATGCCTATGCGACCATGATGGGCGATCGGGGCCCGATCCACAACGAGCCCGATTCGGACGCGGCGAAGGCTCTTGGTGGCACGATCGTGCAGGGCACGCTCATGATCGGGTCGATCCCTGCCATGCTGCGCGACGTCTACTGGCCGATGGAGGGCATCCAATACCGCCTCCACTACGGCTACGACAAGATCCGGTTCATCAATCCCGTCCCCACCGGTTCTCGGTTCCGGGGACGGTTCACTCTGGAGGCCGCCGAGCCCCGAGGTGACGGCGAACGAGTCCGGATCAACGCCACGATCGAGGTTGAGGGCAGCGACGAACCGGCGGCGGTCGCCGAGCTGCTGGCCTTCGTGAAATGGGCGACATGACCACCACCGTCGTCCCGTCACCCCCAGAACGAATCGACCAGTTCGTTGATCACTGGATCACCGACCGACCAGACCAGGAGTTCCTGGTCGGCCCCGATCGCCGGCTCACCTATGCCGAGGCTCGAGTTGAGGTGGATGCGTGCACCGCTGCCCTCGCCGCGGTCGGGGTGGCTCGCGGTGATCGGGTCGGCTATCTCGGTGACGCCACCGTCGACTTCTTCATCCACTTTCTCGCTGCCACCAGTCTGGGCGCTATCTGGGTCGGCCTGAACCCGAAGTACCAGGCTGAAGAACTCGCCCACGTGATCAGCGATGCCACGCCGACCATGATCTTTATCGCCGCCGACACCACTTCACTCGATGGTGCGCTGGCCACACCGACCGTCAACGAGGCCTACGGTTCGGCGGTGCCGACTATTGATCTGCGCCGGTCGGGGCTGAGGTCCTGGGTCGATGCAACCGATGGCACGACCGATGTCGACAGCCTTCGGGCTGCGGTCGAACCCACTGACGGCGCCTTCATCGTCTACACCTCAGGCAGTACGGGCCGACCCAAGGGCGCCGTGCTGCCCCACACCGGCGTCAACCTGTCGGGGGTGATCGGCACCATCGGCCGTGGCTTCATCGACAGCCGAGTCATCTGCAACCTGCCGATCAACCATGTCGGCGCGGTAAGCGACATCTGCATCCGAGCGATGATCGGGGGCGGCACGATCATCATGCAAGACCGCTTTGACCCCGCTCTCATGATGCGCACAGTCGCCGAGGAACAAATCAACCTCTGGGGCGGCGTACCCACGATCTTCCAGATATGCGTCGCCCATCCGGACTTTGCCGATGCCGATCTCAGCTCGGTTGAACACATTGCTTGGGGCGGTGCCGCAATGCCGTTCGAGTTGATCCAACAGTTGCTGGCCAAGACGGGGGCTTCCCGTGCCAGCACTGGCTACGGCTCGACCGAGACCATAGGCGGCGTCGTATTCAGCGGCCCTGACGACTCCGCCGAACTCGCCACGACCACGGTTGGGTTCATCGCCGACCAGACCGAGCTTCGCCTCGTCGACGACAAGGGGAACGATGTCGCACAAGGCGAGCAGGGTGAGATGTTGGTGCGTTGCGACTTTCTGATGAAGGAGTACTGGAACCGTCCGGAAGCCACCGCTGCCGCCATCGACAGCGACGGCTGGTACCGCACCGGCGATCTCCTCCGACAGCGTGATGACGGACGGTATGTGTTCCTCGGCCGCAACTCCGACATGTTCAAGTCGGGTGGCTACAACGTGTACCCACGTGAGGTTGAGGACTGTCTGGAGGAGCATCCAGCGGTGGCGATGGCTGCCGTCGTGGGCGTTCCTGACGAACTCTTCCAAGAAGTCGGTCATGCCCATGTCGTGCTATCGGGCGACGCTGCACCTGACGCGATCATCGAGCACGTCCGCTCGCATCTCGCCAACTACAAGGTGCCGAAGGCGGTATTTGTCCATGAGCAACTTCCTATGCTCGCCGTCGGCAAGGTAGACAAGGTGGCGCTGCGAGCCACATCTGCACCAGGGGGTCAATATGGCTGAGTTCACGATCTATCCGGCACGTCGTGTGATCACGATGAATCCGGGTCTTCCATCGGCGGAAGCGGTTGCCGTACAAGGTGACCGCATCCTCGGTGTCGGCGACCTCGCCGAGCTTCAGACATGGGGCGATCACACGGTCGACGAGTCGTTCCGCGACCATGTCATCACGCCTGGCTTCATCGAGGCACACAGCCACAGCATGACCGGCGGCATGTGGACCTTCACCTATGTCGGCTTCTTCGATCGACGCGACCCGGAAGGCACGATCTGGGCCGGATGCACGTCCATCGACGAGGTTGTTGCCCGGCTCTGCGAAGTTGAAGCAGCAATGACTGACCCCACCGAGTCCCTTGTTGCCTGGGGACTCGACCCGATCTATTTGACCGGGGAGCGCCTCGTCGGTCACCACCTCGATGCGGTCAGCGAGACCCGGCCGATTTTCGTCCAGCACGCCAGCGGTCACCTCGCCACCGTCAACACGGCACTGCTCGCTCAGGAAGAGATCACCGAAGCCAACCCGACCCCTGGCATCCAGCTCGGAAGTGACGGTCGACCAAACGGCGAGCTCCAGGAACCGGCGGCCATGAGCCTGGCCATTACCGCTCAACGAAAGTTCCGTTCCGGCCTCACCACCGAGAGCGCAAAATGGAACTTCGCCTTTGCGGCCCGCAACACGGGCCACACCCTCGTGACTGACCTCGGCGGAACACCGTTCACCGACAAGGGACTCGACGCCTGGAAATCGGTGACCAGCAGCCCTAGTTTTCCAGCCCGAATCATGGTCGCTGGCTCCACGTTCTCGACACCGATGAACCCCGACGAACTGGCACAGAAGGTTGTCGAACTTCGTGACAATCCCGTCAACGACAAGCTGAAGTTCGGCATCATCAAGCTGCTCATCGACGGATCGATCCAAGGCTTCACGGCACGAATCAGCTGGCCCTACTACCACAACCCGCCGGAGGGGAACGCCGAGAACGGCATCTGGGTCATGCCCCCCGAACAGGTCGTCGACACGCTCGAGGCGCACCACCGCGCCGGCCTCACCGTGCACTGCCACTGCAATGGGGACCAAGCCGCCGAGGTCTTCATCTCCGCCGTCGAAGAAGTGCTGGAACGACACCCCCGCTGGGATCATCGCCACACCGTGCAGCACTGCCAGCTCACCACCCCGGCCCAATACGCGCGCATGGCGGCGCTGGGAATGCACGCCAACATTTTCAGCAACCACATCTTCTATTGGGGCGACGAGCACGCTGCGTTCACCGTCGGCCCCGAACGAGCGGCGCGCATGGATGCGTGCGGCACCGCCGATCGTCTCGGTGTGCCGTTCTCGTTCCACTCCGACTCCCCCATCACTCCCCTGGGGCATCTTCACGTGATGTGGTGTGCCGTCAACCGCCACACCAAATCCGGCGAGGTCCTCGGGCCCGACGAACGGATCTCGGTCGAACGGGCGATGGAGGCTGCCACCATCGGCGCGGCCCGCCAGTTGAAGTTGGATCATGAGGTCGGGTCGATCCAGTCCGGCAAGTACGCCGACTTCGCCATCCTCGATGCCGACCCCTACGAGGTCGATCCGATGGACCTGAAGCACATCGGCGTCTGGGGCACCCTGGTCGGAGGCGAGAAGTTCCAAGCCGGCATCAACTCGTGACCCGATGAGCGGCGAACGCATCGCCGTCACGATCATCGGCGGCTACCTCGGCGCGGGAAAGACCACCCTTCTTAATCATCTCCTTGCCACCACCGACGAGCGGGTGGCGATCCTGGTCAACGACTTCGGTGAACTCAACATCGATGTGTCGTTGATCGACGCGGCCGAAGGCAACACGGTTTCGCTTCCCAACGGCTGCATCTGCTGCAGCCTTGTCGATGGCCTCGGTGCTGCGCTATCCGATATCGACCAACTCGAACCGCGGCCCCAACGGCTCGCAATCGAGGCAAGCGGGGTAGCCGACCCAGCCGGGATCGCTGCGTTCGCCCATCGCCGGGGATATCGCCTCGATCTTGTCGTGGTGATGGTCGATGGCTTCCAGTTCGCCGCCAACGCAGCCGACGACTATGTCGGCGAGACCGTGCGCAGTCAGGTGGCCGCCGCTGACCTCATCGTCATCAACAAGACCGATCTCATCGACGATGCAGCAACTGCCGAGGTCGACGCACTCCTTGACCAACTGGCTCCTGATTCCCCCACGGTTCGAGCCGTCAACGCCGTGATTGACCCCGCCGTGTTGCTCGATCTCACGCCGCGCCTGAAGGCACCAGCGATGGTTCACCTCCATGACCACGCCATACCGTTCGAGACGTGGAGCTATGAGGGCGGCGAGATCGATCTCGTGACCGTCCGCGCCATGGCCGAGGCTCTGCCCGCTGCCGTGGTGAGGGCCAAGGGCATCATCGCCACTCCCGATGGGTTTCGGGTCTTTCAACGGGTTGGCCCCCGCTGGACCCTCACCGAGCACGACACACCCGAGCCTGTCCCCAAGGTGTCGTCGTTGGTCGCCATTGGGTTGCCCGGAGCCATCTCTGAGCGGTGGCTAGAAGACCATCTCGAAAACGGTCACTAGACTCGGTTCATGTCCGAGTACGAGTCACCCGAATGGCACCCCGCATTCGAGGAGTACTGCGAGACGATTTATGAGCTAGGCGAGGATGACGTCAGCGTCATTCAGGCACGAATCGCCGAACGCATCGACGTGAGCCGACCCGCAGTGTCAGAGATGATGACGCGGATGGAGGTCGAGGGACTCATCACCCGTAGCCGTCGCGAAATCCTGCTCACCGAGACGGGCCAGAAACTCGCTGAGACAGTTGTTCGCCGCCATCGGCTGGCTGAGTGCTTCCTCACTGACATCCTTGGGCTGTCCTGGGCTGATGCCCACCAGGAGGCCGGCAAGTGGGAGCACGTGATCTCCCCTCTCGTCGAGAAGGCCATGATGTCCCGCCTCGACGACCCCACTACGTGTCCTCACGGCAACCCCATCCCGGGCACCGCATATGTGGCGCCAGCCCTGGTGACGCTGGACACAATCATCGTTGGCGACGAGTTCGTCGTGCAACGCATCCCGGAAGAACTCGAGTTCACCGAAGGCATGCTCGACTTTCTGGAGCACGCGTCAATTGTCCCGGGCTCACGCGGCAAGGTGCTCGCCTCGTCTCCTGATGGAACCACCACGCTCGACATCGGTGAAGCGCCTGTGGGTGTTGGCGGATTTGCGGCCGCTCGGATTTTGGTCGTCGCCGCCTGACCCTGTGCGCCTCAGGCGAGGGCTGTTTCCCGCTTGAGTCAGTAGTGCTCGATGCGGCGGATCACAACGGCCCATGTGAGCACGGCGCTGAGCGCCACCAGCATCAAGCTCGCGAGCGCGCCCTGCGCGAGGGCGCCGCGATCGCCGGCCCCCCAAATCTCGGTGGCCAACGTGTCAAAGCCAATCGGCGCCAAGAGCAGCGTTGCGGGCAACTCCTTCATGGTGGAGAGCATGACGAGCCCGGCACCGGCGAGAAGTCCGGGCCTCATCAACGGGACCTCAACGCTGAAGAACCGACGGGCGCGGCCCGCGCCGAGGGTTGCGGCTGCATCACCCAGCCGCCGGGGCACCGCATCGACCGCCACTTGCGCTGCACGGGTTGCCTGGGCACCGAAGTGCAGGACATAGGCGATGATCAGCAACGGCAGGGTCTGGTACCAGCGACTGATGAGTGGCGCATCAATTGCCCAGAACACGAGCGACAAAGCAATGACAACCCCCGGCAGGGCGAAGCCGGCGACGACCATAGAGTTGGCCACCCCGGCGACACGACTCCGATAGCGCGAGATGGTCCACGCCAGCGGAAGCACGATCACGATGGCGATCGCCGCCGTGATCAGACCGGCCTCGGCAGACCGCAGTGTCGGGCCAACGAGTTCACCCATGTCGGTGGCAAGACCGACGCTGGCGGCGTCGGCCGTCATCCCCCGCCACGCCCAAAACCCCAGCACCGCGACCGGCCCGACCAGGGCATTTCCGAGGAAACCAGCCACCACAGCAACCGCGGGCCAGCGCCAGCGACCGAGTGGCACCACGAGCGACTCCCGGGAACGAACAACTTCAATCCGGCGGCGACGACGATCGAGTGACCGTTCGGCGATCACAACGATGAGCGCAACCGCACCGAGAACCAGTGACAGCCCCATCGCCCGAGGTTGGTCAAAGAGCTTGTCGGCGAAGATCTGCTCAGTCAGCGTGTCGTAGCCGAGAAGGGCCACTGCCCCGAAGTCACTGATGGCATAGAGAAAGACGAGAAGGGTGCCGGCCCATATCGCGCTCGATGCCTGGGGAAGCACCACCGTGCGGAACACGGCCACTGGGCTTCGCCCGAGGAGTCGCGCCGACTCCTCAAGGCTCGGAGGCAGCGATGCCATCCGAGCTGCTACCGGCAAATAGACGTAGGGGTAGGTAAACAACGTCAGCACCAACCATGCTCCGCGAAAACCGCGCATGTCAGGCAGGGTTTCGATACCGAACGGCGCCAACAACTCCTCCATCAACCCACCGCTGGCAAAGCCAGCCAGGAGTGCAGTGGCACCGACGAAGCTGGGGAAAACCAGTGGTAGCGGGGCCAACAACCGCCAGACCCGTCGACCGGGGATATCGGTGCGAACCGTGAGCCAGGCCAGTCCGGTGCCAATCGCTGCGGCGCTGAGCGCCACCGCGACCCCGAGGCGAAGTGACTGGCTCAGCGGGTGGAGCGTGTCCTCATCAAAGAGAACCGATCTGAGATCGGTGCCGAGGTCGACGTTGCGCCAAACCACATACGCGAAGGGGCCAAGGAAGATGAGTCCGATCGCCACCGCCACGGCTGTGAGGCCGAACGGAGCGCGGACTGAACTACTGCTCGATGCCACTTTCACGGATGAGTTCAATCGTGGCGGTGAGCCCACCACCGAGCAGGTCGTAGTCGATGGTGTCGGCGGTGTAACCGCTGAGTGCAGGGAGGCCGTCCGGTGCCGCGACTCCGTCGAGCAACGGGTACTCCTGGGTCTGGGTGGCGAAGGTGCTCTGGGCTTCGATGCTGAGGAGGTAGCGAAGCAGATTCTCACCTTGAGAAGAAGCGTTCGACGATGCGAGCACCGCGCCGCCGGTGACGATCACGAGCGAGCCGACGTCGCCCGCCGGAAGGAAGTGGTTGACGCTGGCCACCGACGGATCAGCTTCCAGCGCTCGAAGGTTGTAATAGTGGTTGACGAGGCCCATCTCGACTTCACCGCGACCAACGGCCTCGACGATGGCCGAGTTCTTCGGATAGTTGGGTGCACGATTGACGGCCAATCCTTCGAGCCAGGCAAGCGTTGCCTCATCACCAAGCTCGCTGCGCATTGCGGTAACGAAATCTTGGAATGATCCGTTGGTGGGAGCCACCGCAACGCGACCTGCGTAGGCCGCTCCAGCGAGTTCGAGCACCGAGGTCGGAAGATCTCCAGGGTCAACGAGTCCGGTGTTGTAGACGACGACTCGGACCCGGCCGCTCAACCCGACCCACGTGCCGTCACTCGCCGCGAAACCGGCATCGACGAGGCCGAGTAGGTCGTCGGGAAGGGTTGCCAAGCGATCCTCACCGGCCAGCAGGCCAAGCGCACCCGGGCTTTGAGAAATGAATACATCAGCCGGCGAGTTGTCGCCTTCGGTTTGAATCAGGAGCGCAAGCTCGGCGGAGTCGGCGTAGCGGACCTCGACCGTGATGCCAGAGGATTCTGTGAACGCATCGATCAGCGGTTGGACCAGTTCTTTATCGCGTCCGGAATACAAGAGGATCGAGGGTGAGTCCTCGGACCAGTCTGCATCGGAGTCGCTGCCGCAGGCTGCGGCGATAAGTGCCAACACGACAAGGAGGGCGGTACGAACGCGGCATAGTGATCCGTGAGTCATGAACGCATCCTACGAAATGTCAGGGTTGCTTAACATGAGATTTTTGTCATGTCGTCGGCCGGACGTACGCAACGCTCGCCGCTCCGGAATGTCGCACGCTCACCGAGTCGCCCATCGCGAAGCGAGGAGCACCCGTTGTGCGACTACGCACCTCGTCACCTGACGCAAAACGAACGGTGGTGACAGCATCGTGGCCGTAGTACTCGATGGCTACAACCTCACCGTCGCCGTCAGCTTCGACCACGATCTCTTCAGGGCGAATGAGGACATCCACGACACCAACGGCGTCATCTTGCAGCGGCACGCGCCCAATAAACGTCGAAGCGCAGTCGCCGCGCCCCTCACCGCGCAGCACATCGGCATCGCCGACAAAACGAGCAAGCCAAGGATCGACGGGATGGGCGTAGAGCTGGGCCGGAGATGCCTGTTGGACAACCCTTCCCTCGCGCATGACCGCCACTTCATCACCGAGCACGAACGCTTCGTCCTGGTCATGGGTGACAAACACTGCGGTGATTTCGAGCTGACGCAGCAGACGGGCAACGTCGGAACGGACGTCGGAGCGAAGGTTGGTATCGAGACTCGAAAAGGGCTCGTCAAGCAGCAGAACGGACGGCTTGGGAGCCAAGGCACGAGCAAGCGCCACACGCTGCTGCTGGCCGCCAGAAAGAGAGCCAGGCATACGGTCGGCGAGATCACCAATGCCGACCATCTCGAGCAGGTCGCCCACATGGGTCCTGGCCCGGGCCTGACGCCGACTTCCGAACGAGAATCGACCCCGCTGATCGATCGGGAGCCCATACGCCACGTTCGCGGCGACAGAGAGGTGCGGGAACAGGGCCCAGTCCTGAAAAACGAGACCAACGCTGCGACTCTCCGGCGGCACATGGACCGACTGATCGGCTACAACTCGATCGCCAATTCGGATCTCGCCATCGTCGATTCGCTGGAGGCCTGCAAGCGAACGCAACAGGGTGGTCTTGCCACAGCCGCTGGGGCCAAGGACAGCCACCTGAGAGCCGGGCGAAGCAGCAAAGTTCGCGGCGCGAAGAACCGGACCACCATCAAGCGATACAGAAACCGACTCTACGGAGATGCCAGCAGCATCGAGCGCCATGTCAGGCATGCTTTACATAGTACCGCTTTGGCTCAGCGGCCAACCAATTCAGGCGATGACGCCACCACATACTCGGTGCCCGGCTTGAGCTTGCCGCCTCCGAGTTCACCACACGTAATAGCGGGCACACCACGTCCGAGAGCGATCCCGACCGTCCATTGCCGCTCGCCTGCAGAAACCGTGCAGCGCCAGTCGTCACCATCTACGTCAACGGCGACGGAACGATCGAGTGAGTCAAAGGCCCAGTCATCGACCAAGGCGAAGACCGCAGCTTCAGCGACCTGGCCGGGCCCATTCGCCCCCGTCCAACCTCGACAACGATCAGCCAACGCAGCCGGCGAACCGGACCGGTCCAGGATGGCCACCATCTCGTCGAGCTCAAACATTCCCCACATTCGGCCATCAGGAAGGGAGATCCCCGTTGGCGCAAACCGATGACCGCCCGTGTGAGAGACCCGGCGAATCGAAACCTCAGGACGCGCCGCACCAATTTCAGCCGCCATCGCCGTGCCCCGAGACCCGCAACACACGTCGTGCGATCCCTGGGCGCAGATCAACAACTCGGCTCTAGGTGCTGGCACATCAACGACAGTTTGTGGCGACGCATCCAGGCCGTCGAGCAACAGGACCGAGAGGAGACCAGCGACCAAGCCAGGGGCGCAACGATGTTCGATGCGCTCGAGAAGACCACTGCCAGCGACTCGACGGTGCACGACGATCGCGGCGAAGTTACTGGCCTCATCATTGCTGGCCTCGGCGCCGACCGCGGCCAGCACCCGAATGCGGCGACCGGCTTCAGCCGCCGCCATGACCAACTCGGGGACTGCGGTGAACCCGTCGGCCGCCCAAACTGGTTTCGGCCACGGCCGCACAACATCGACCACGATGATCTCGTCGACAAAGAACGCCGATCCGCCCGGGTGCAGCCCGATTGCCTCTGCATGAGCCGCGCAACGCAACGAAGCATCGGCGGCGGGGAGAAGAGACGTGTCGAACATGGCTATTCGTTCAGCATGTCGGGTAACGGCTCGGAGTGCACGACTGCGACCCGTTTCGTCGCACGGGTAAGCGCCACGTAGAGCGAGCGAACGCCCTGGCGTTCCTCACGAATGATCCGGGCTGGTTCGACGACAACCGCAGCGTCAACCTCCAGGCCTTTGACGAGCCGTACGGGCACCAACGTGATCTGCTGGTCGAGACCGTGCCGGTTGGCGCCTCCGAATGGCAGCGCGTGGGCCTCGAAGAGTTCACGCACCGCTGACTCCAAAGACTCCGGCACGATCACAGCCACATTGCCCTCGACCACGGCCTCGAGTTCGGCACGCACCACGTCAACGAGATCAACTCCCGCCGCAGACGCCATCTCGATCAGACGGGGTGGCTCTCCGTCTTCTCGCACGGGCTGGGGTGGTCGCAAGCCTGGAGCGGCGTGAGGAAGAACCTGGTTGGCGAGCGTCATCGCGGGACCGGGGATGCGATAGCCGATCGTGAGCTCACGACGCTGAACCCCGCGCTTGTCAGGCAGTTGGGCCAGCACGCTCTCCCACCCATGGTTGGCCCATGCACCGGTGGCCTGAGCAATATCGCCAACGACCGTCATCGATCCATTGAGCGATCGACGAGAAATCATCCGCAACTCCATCGGCGAAAGATCCTGCGCCTCGTCGATACAAACGTGGCCGTACGTACGAACCGCATCCGTGGTCCGCTTGCCGGGGCGAAAGCCGACCAGGGCCCGCGCTTCATCGAGCAGCGGCACGTCGTGGAACCGCCAGACCATCTCATCGGCGTGGCGCGCACGCGGCCTGCGTAGCCGAAGGATCTCATCATCACTGAAGATCCCACCTGTCTTGGTTCGGTTGGCAGAGCGCAGCAAGGCTCGCGAGCCATAGAGATCGTGGAGCAGGTGGGCGGGTGTAAGCACTGGCCACATCCACTCGAGAAGTTCTCGAACGGGGAGCTGATGTCGAAGCCGTTCGCGAACTGCGCCTGCGTCTACCGGCTTGCGTGCGCTGGCCGCGAGCTTTTCGAAGACGAGCGACTGGACGACTTTGCGACCCGAGTTGTGACCACGGGATCGGCGACGGGCCTCACCGATGATCCACCGACTTTCACCAGCCGTGAGGCGAAGCCGCTGCAGACCAAAACCAATGTGGAAGTCTTCGCGAAGCGGACGTTGTCGATCCGAAACAGCTCGCGCCAGGACCTTCATCATCCGCAGGTCGCCCTTGACTGCCGCAGTCGGTTCATCATCGAGCTTGTCGACGCGCACCCGCGGGCGAAGGAGGTCGCCGAGCACCGCAATCTCGACGCCGGCCTCGCCCAGGGACGGAAGGACCTGCTCGATGTATGCAAGGAACAGTCGGTTCGGACCGACCACCAGGACGCCCTGGCCTTCAAGCGGAAACCGATAGGTGTAGAGCAGGTAGGCGGCGCGGTGCAGCGCCACCACAGTTTTGCCCGTGCCGGGGCCACCCTGCACAAGCAGCACGCCCGGCATCGGGGCCCGGATGATCTCGTCCTGCTCACCTTGGATCGTGGCGACGATGTCGCCGAGGCGACCGGTGCGGGAGGCCTCAATGGCGGCGATAAGCGCGCCCTGGCCTCGCACCTGCGGAGTGGGCGCGGTGTGAGCCAACTCGCCAAAAAGTTCATCGTCGATTCCAAGCAACGTGCGGCCACGAGTGGCGAAGTGGCGCCGACGCTCGATGTCCATGGGTTCGCGGCCCGTGGCTCGATAGAACGGCTCAGCCACCGGCGCCCGCCAGTCGACCACAACCGGGTCCTGCTCGCTGTTCCATACCCCGAGACGACCGATGTAGAAGCGCTCTCCAGTATCTGTTGGATCAATGCGACCAAAAACCAATGACCGGTCACCGAGATTGAGCTGGCTAAGCCGGACAAGAACACTTTCCACGATCGATTCGCGCTCATGGCGCGCCTGCGTTGTGCCGCCCGCTGACGGGGCGTAGTTGGAGGTCAGACGAGCGGCACGCTCGCGCGACTCGTCCAAGCACGCATAAGCAAGATCAAGATACGCCTGTTCGGCGTCAAGCTCAGGGTGGCGATCAGACACTCGGTCGGACTCCCGGGAAGGGGGGAACATCTCATGATATCGGCCGGTCCCGGCCACCCCGACCTCGATTCACCCTCAGGTCAGTACCCTTCGCATCCATGTTCTCGGTAGGACTCGTATGCAGCGCCGGCGGTTGGCGGGGCGACCCGTGGCACAGCGGTGTCATCAATCAATTCCATACCGCCACGGGCTGGGATGCCCGCACCGCCGATCTGCTGGTCGGCACCTCAGCGGGCAGCTTCACCATCACCGCGCTCCGCGCCGGACTCGATCCGGTCGATCTGGCGGCGCGCCACGAAGGCAACCCCCTCTCGACCGACGGCCAGACAATTATCGACCGCATCATCACCCCCTACGAGGAGCCAGCAGAGGCTCGCGACTGGCGCCCTTCCTCCCCGTCGATGTCGGCACGGGCCATATGGCCGCCATGGAAATCCGATCCTGTTCGCTTTGCCCTCGGCGGTATGCCTCGCGGCAACCTGAACGGGGACGCGATTTGCACGCGCATCAACGAGCTCCTGCCCGATGGCTGGCCTGAAAAGCCCACATGGATTGTTGCCGTGCGCAGCAACGACGGCCGCCGAGTCGTCTTTGGGCGCGACGACGTGCGGGGCAACGTCGGCCAGGCCTGTCAGGCCTCCTCGGCCATTCCCGCCGCCTATCAGCCTGTCAAGATCGGCGAGCGCGAGTACATCGATGGCGCCGTTCACTCCGCTACCAACGCAGATCTCGCAGCCATGGCCGGGTTTGACCTGGTGATCGTGTCGTCGGTGATGACGGCTACAGCCGAAAGCCGAAGCTGGATGAGCGACCCGAAGCGCACCTGGTTTTCCCAGAAGCTCGACGAAGAGGTCGAGGCAATCCGTTCTCGCGGCACTGCAGTTGTTGTCATTGAACCCGACCGCGAGACGTTGGCCCAGTTCGACAAGATGGATAGCGCTGCTCGCGGCTCGATGGTTGCCCTTGGCCGCCAGGCCGCACAGCGAGTCTTGGCCGGACGTGACGGCGAAACCATCCGGTCCCTCATTGAGCGCGCCGCTCACTGAGCCGAACCCACCCGTCGTTCTGTGAGGCGGAGTGTCCTGCCTTGGTCTTAGCAGCCCCCGGTTGTCCCCGGCCGGTCTGGTATTGACGGATCGACGACCTCGATGTGGACGTGAGGGTTTGACGGCTCAGCGGTGAACTCGTCGACTTGTGAGTCGAACGGAAGCACACGAGCACTCGTGCCAAGCAGTGTGACACCGGCTTCAAGAACATCACCGACCGCCACCTGCAAGCCTTCGAAGTGGAAGATCTTGACCTCCCATCCGGGATGGTCGACCGGGTCAATTACGATGAAATGATCGGAATGATCGCAATACAGTGTGTAGGTACCGGCTCGAACAACGGTGCCACTGACGGGCGAACGAATCTCGGCATCCGGCGCAACCACAATGTCGGCAGCGGTGCGAGATCCGGTGCCGCGTCCACGTGACTCCATCGTGATGTGGCGGGGAGCGCCTTCAAGCATGGACATCTGGCGTGATCCGTCATGGCCCGACTCATGAAAGCCGATGTACTCCACGCGGTTGGCGGGAAGGAAGAGTTCGAGTCCGAGCGCCGTGGCGAACGCGTCATAGTTCTGCTCGGTGTACTCCAGCGGAACCGGCGCTCGCGTGGTGGTGGGCGGCGCGGTGGAGGCTGTGCTCGTGGTCGATGTCGTGGAGGACGATGTCGTGGAGGACGATGTCGTGGAGGACGATGTCGTGGAGGACGATGTCGTGGAGGCCGATGTCGTGGAGGACGATGTGCTCGTGGTCGATGCGTTACTGGACGATGCGGTAGATGTTGTCGATGTGCTCGTGGATGAAGCGCCGTCCACTGCGGCGAGCTCCACGCCCGTCGTCCCACAGCTTGTCGCAAACAGCGCAGCAACAACGAGCGCGGGGATGAGGAGAGCCGGTCCGCGAGCCACATCCAAACGGTACTTGCCCGAGCGCAGCATCAGCAGGCAGCAGGGTTACCGTGAGGACGTGAACGGCCGATTCGACAACCATCCCTTCATTCAGGCATGCCGTGGTCTCCCCCACGATCGCGTACCGGTGTGGTTCATGCGTCAGGCCGGCCGCTCGCTGCCCGAGTACCGCGCTATTCGCGGCACCGGCACAATCCTGGATGCGATCGCCGACCCAGATCTATCGACCGAGATCACGCTCCAGCCTGTCCGGCGCTACGGCGTCGACGCAGCAATCCTCTACTCCGACATCGTGGTGCCCGCTCATGCGGTGGGCTTCGGCCTCACTGTCACTCCCGGCGTCGGCCCTGAGGTCGAGAACCCTTTCACCTCTGAGGCCGATCTCGAACGCCTACGTCCCCTCGATCCCGAGGCCGATACGCCCTACGTGCTCGAGACCGTGCGCCAACTCGTCGCCGAACTCGACGTGCCGCTCATCGGCTTTGCCGGGGCACCGTTCACTGTGGCGAGCTATCTCGTCGAAGGTCGCCCCTCGCGAGACCATGTCGCCACCAAGTCGCTGATGTTTTCCAACGAGCCATTGTGGCATGCGCTGTGCGATCGCCTCGCCGACATGGCCATCACATCACTGCGTTCACAGATCGACAATGGCGCTTCAGCGATCCAGCTATTCGATTCCTGGGCCGGGGCGCTCTCCCCTACCCAGTACCGGCGCTACGTGTACCCACATTCAGCCAAGGTCATGGCCGGCGTCGCCGACACTGGCGTACCCCGGATCCACTTCGGTGTCAGCACCGGAGAACTCCTGCCCCTGATGGGAGACGTCGGAGCGGACGTGGTCGGTGTCGACTGGCGGGTGCCACTGGCCAGTGCTCGTGAGCGCGTTGCCCCAGGCCTGTCGTTGCAGGGCAACCTCGACCCCACCGTCACCTTTGCCGGCGCCGACGTTGCATGCGACGCCGCTCGCGCCGTTCTCGCCGACAACGCCGGTCATCCCGGCCACATCTTCAACCTCGGGCACGGCGTGATGCCGACCACCGATCCCGACGTCCTCGCCGAGGTCGTCAAGACCGTCCACGAAGAGGGCACGGTCAACCCCACATAGCGCGGTTTGCAAGGAAAGGATCTGCCATGAGCTCCCCCGTAGTCGTCATTGGCGGCGGCATCACCGGTCTCGCTGCGGCCTACGACCTCGTACAACAAGGCCGCGCGGTTGTTTTGCTTGAGTCCGATACCCGCCTTGGCGGAAAGATCCATGCCGGGCCCGTGACCGGAGCCGGCCTTCCGTTCGACGTTGATATGGCGGCGGACGGGTTCCTTGCTCGTCAGCCAGAAGTCGTCAATCTCTGCCACGAGCTCGGGCTGGGCGATCAGCTTGTGGCTCCGAGCGGCGCTCCGGCCTACATCTGGTTCGATGGTGCACTTCGGAAGATTCCTGCCCCCTCGGTCCTGGGTGTTCCGTTCGACGTTTCGTCGATAGAGCAGAGCGACCTGATCAGTCCGGCCGGTACCGCCGATTTCGCCGCTCGCATCGACAAACCGGCTGCTCCGCTGGTCGGCGATGCATCGGTCGGTGAGGTGCTTCGCCCCCGGGTTGGCGACGAGGTCTTCGAACGGCTCATTGATCCCTTGCTTGGCGGCATCAACGCGGGCGAAGCCGATCGGCTCAGCATCGGGGCGGGTGCCGCTCAACTCGCGGATGCGGCTCGTGTCGGCGGTTCGTTGCGGGCCGCCCTCCGAGCACAGGTCGATGCCTCGCGTGCCGCCGATGGCGGCCCGGTCTTCAACGGTCTCCGAGGCGGCACTCACAAAATCGTCGATTCGCTGGGTGCCGTGCTGGGCGATCGGGTTTACACCGGCACCCCGGCCGAACGACTCGAACCCACCAGCGGAGGATGGCGGGTGTGGGCCGGTGGCGAACCCATCGATGCCAGTCGCGTGATCTTAGCGACGCCTAGCTGGGTCACCGCTGGTCTCATCGCTCCCTATGTGCCCGAGTCGGCTGCTGTTCTTGCCGGCATCAGCTATGGCGATGCGGTTCTCGTGACGTTCGTGATCGATACGTCCAAGATCGCGAACCCGCTGAATGGCTCAGGCTTCCTCGTGCCTCGTAGCCAGGGGCTCTTGATGACCGCGTGCTCGTGGTCCTCATCCAAGTGGGGGCACTACGACGATGGCACCCACGCAATCCTGCGTGTCTCCGCCGGCCGAACCGACGATCTGCGTTGGCTCGACATGAGCGAAGCAGACATTGTCGACACCTTGTGCCAAGAGCTCACCACCACCATCGGCCTCGAGGGTGAGCCCACGGCTCGCGTCACTGCGTGGCACCAGTCGCTTCCCCAGTACCGCCCCGGTCACTTCGGTCGATGCGACGACATCGACGCCCAACTCGCCGCCGAAGCTCCCGGCGTGACGGTGACGGGCGCTCAGATGCGCGGTCTCGGCCTTCCGGCCTGTGTCCGCCAAGGTCGTGCAGCCGCACAAGCCTGAGTAGCTGGTTGGGCTAAGGCACATTTTTCGCCAAATGCCAACTATGTGACATGAGCCACAATGTTGCAGTTGTGTGACGATAAACGTCTAGCTTTTCGGAAGCTGAAACGGCGACGGCGACCATACCTGCCAGATACCAGTGACCAACGAGTCGCTGGATTGGTCACCTGAAACGCCAGAACGGGAATTTCCCGAGGAGGCAGCCCCCATGTCAACCAAGCTTCGAATCATTTCGCTCGCGCTCGGAACCTTGATCCTCGCATCGTCCTGCACGATCGAAGAGATCGTTCAGTACCTCGAACCCGCGCAAGAATTCCGTGAGGTTCTCAGCGCCGACGAACTCGCCAGACTCCGCCACTGCGAGTCGACTGACAACTACCAGGCCATTTCTCCCTCCGGCAGATTCCGGGGCGCCTACCAGTTCGACCAAACCACCTGGGACGACGTCGCCGGCCGCCACTTCATGTGGCTCGTTGGAGTCGATCCAATCGACGCCGACCCCTGGTGGCAGGATTCGATGACCCGTGCGCTCTGGAGCGAACGAGGCCGCCAACCCTGGCCACACTGCGGCCTGAAGGTCTGAGAACCGCTTCGCGTCTACCGGCGTGTCACAGCAACCGTCAATGTGAGAGTCTGACTATCGTGACTGACGAACCGACCGGTGAACTTCTCGTCCCAATTCTTGCCAAAGACACCGGGCCGGCCCGCGAGTGGGCGGCAGCCGCGCAAGTCGATCAGGTAGCTGCGCCCCCAGATCTTCCCCAGGGCGAAAGCCATCTCAACGTCACCCGCACATTCTGCTTCGTTGACCTCAGCGGGTTCACCGCCTACACCCGGACCAAGGGCCCACATGCCGCAGTGCGCCTGCTTGGCGAGTTTCGTCGGATTACTCGCAACGTTGCCTCCAAGCGCGGCGTACGTGTCGCCAAGTGGCTCGGCGATGGCGTAATGGTTGTCGGCACCGACCCCATGCCGACGGTTGCATTCGGTGCCCATCTCGTTTATCACTTCCGCGACAGCGGTCTCAAGGTCCGGGTCGGCATCGCCACTGGCATTGCGCTCCTTTTTGAGGGCGACGACTACATCGGCGAACCCGTCAATCTTGCCGCCAAGCTGTGTTCAGCGGCCGAGTCAGGCGAGATGTTGGCGATTACCGACACCATCGAACTCCCAACGTGGGTTCGAGCCGAAGAGGACATCTCGGTGCGAATCAAAGGCATCGGCTCTGTCGGCGGCATCCATCGGCTTGAACTCACAATCTGATGTACCGCCCCGCGGTTCGATCGATCGTCGCGGGCCTACTGTTCGCCGCTTCCATCCCGCCGTGGGGCTGGTGGCCGCTTGGGTTGGTCGGTATCGCGCTCTGGTACCGAACCATCGAGGGGGCTGAGAGACGCCAGCGAACCCTATGGTCGTTGCTTACCGGGCTGGCTTGGTCACTCCCAACCACGCTCTGGATGTTCGACCTCACCCCGGCTGGCTGGCCGGTATCGGTCATCATCTTCTCGATTTTCCTCGCGCTCGCTGGGCTGATGACGCCGATGGAAGGACGCCTCCGGCCCGTCGCGTTCGTCGCCGCCATCGTGCTGGTGGAGCTCATCCGCTGGAACTGGCCCTTCGGCGGCACCCCCATCGCCACCTTCGCCATGGCAGCTGTCGCAACCCCATTCGCCATGAGCGCTCGCCTCTTCGGCTCACCATTGCTTGCCGCCGTCTTCGTCGTGGCCGCGATCGCGCTAGCCGAGGCAACGCGACAGGCCTGGCGACCAGCCGCTATTGCCGTCGGTGTCGTCGTGGCCGCAACCATCGGCGGCCATCTCGGGGGCAGCTTGTTCGTTGATCGCGGTGAGTCAATCGACGTCGCTGTGGTCCAAGGCGGAGGTCCACAAAACACACGCGCAGATCGGTGCACGACCCGCGCCGTGTTCGAGCGCCATATGGAAGCAAGTGCGACGATCACACGCGATGTCGATCTGGTGCTGTGGCCTGAGGACGTTGTCCACCCGGCCTCCGACAGCACCATCACCCCTGGCCGTTGCGATCAGGACCTTCTTCGGCTGGCTGAAGCATCCGACCGACTGAGCCAACTGGCCGCCGACCTCGACGCTGTCATCGTGAGCGGATGGTTCGAGCGCGCCGAGGACGGCACCGCGAACCTGAACTACTCACTCGCCCAGTCACCCGACGGCACGATCACCGGACGCTACGACAAGGTCCGACTCGTCCCCTTCGGCGAATACGTGCCCCTGCGGTCACTGATCGAACGCTTCAGCGGCGAACTCCCCGCTCGCGACGTGAGACCTGGCATCGACGAAGCTGTCCTGCAGACCGATGTCGGCCCGCTCGGCATCTCGATCTCGTGGGAGATCTTCTTCGACCACCGTGCCCGCGACGCCATCGGCAACGGCGGCGAGGTGCTCGTCAACCCCACCAACGGCTCGAGCTACTGGCTCACCATCGTGCAGAGCCAGCAGATTGCATCGAGTCGCCTGCGGGCATTGGAAACCGACCGGTGGGTTCTCCAGGCAGCCCCGACCGGGTTTTCGGCGATCATCTCACCTGACGCCGAAGTTCTCGACCGCACAGGGGTCAGCGAGCAGCGAGTGCTCTACGCCACGATTGATCGCCGCACCGGCCGCACGCCAGCGGTCGCTCTGGGCGGCTGGCCGATGTTGCTGTTTGCCCTGATGACTCTCGGCGTCACTTGGGGGCCCGCCGCGAGCCGGCGGATCAGACCTCGACCCACAATGTGATCGGGCCGTCGTTCACCATCTCAACAGCCATCTCCGTTTGGAATTTGCCGGTGCGCACCGTCGCTCCGAGTGAGCGCAACTCGCGGACCACCGCGTCGACCAACGGCTCAGCGTGCTCAGGGCGCGCCGCCTCGGTATAACCGGGACGCCGACCCTTACGGGTATCGCCGTAAAGGGTGAACTGGCTCACCACCAACACCTCGCGAGAGGTGTCAGCCAGCGAGAGGTTCATCACCCCATCGGCATCGTCGAAGATTCGCAAGTTCCAGATCTTGTCGGCCAGCTTCGCCGCCTGCGCGGGCGTGTCGTCATGAGTCACCCCCACGAGCACCAGCGACCCAGCCCCAATCTCGCCCACGATCTGGACGCCGACCGTCACCTTGGCCCGGCTAACCCTCTGCACTAGTCCTCGCATCGCTTTGAGGGTAGCAATGACGCCCGCGCGCTAGCGTTGCCCATGACCTCAACAGTGTTTTCTGGCGGCCAAATTTTCGACGGCACCGGGGCTGCCCCCGAACGCGGCGACATTCGTGTCGAGAACGGTCGGATCGCCGAGATCGGAACCGGACTCAGCGGCGACGTCGAGATCGACGTCAGCGACAAAACCATCTTCCCCGGATTCTTCGACTGCCACGTCCACCTGACGATGACAACAATCGACACGGTCGAGCGCCTCAGCACGCCGCTCTCGTACCGTTTCTACCAAGCCATCCACAACATGCAGGTAACTCTCGATGCCGGGATCACCAGTGTGCGGGACGCGTCCGGCGCCGATCTTGGCGTCAAGCAAGCGGTCGACAACGGACTCGTCGCTGGTCCTCGGATGCAGATCTCGATCGCCATGCTGTCGCAAACCGGAGGGCACGGAGACGGGCACGTGCTCTGCGGCGCCCAACTTCGGGTGCCCTATCCCGGCGCGCCGAGCGGTGTTGTCGACGGACCCGACGAGATGCGCAAGCGGGTCCGCGAATTGGTTCGCGAAGGAGCCAGCGTGATCAAGGTAGCCACCAGCGGCGGCGTCCTCTCACCGATCAGCGATCCGACGCGCGGGCACCTGCGCGACGTTGAGCTGGAGGTGCTGGTCGAAGAGGCCACCGCAGCCGGCCTGCATGTGATGGCTCACGCTCAGGCCACCGACGGCATCAAGGCAGCCATTCGCAGCGGCATCCGCTCCATCGAACATGGCATCTATCTCGACGACGAAGCGATTCAGATGATGCTCGATCGTGGCACCTACCTGGTCCCCACGCTGCTCGCTCCCCGCATGGTCGTCGAGGCCGCCGACGGCGGATCGCGGCTCAGTGACCGAGTGCTTGAGAAGGTCCACATGGTGATCGAAGCGCACACGGACTCGATCAGCAGAGCAATCGACGCAGGGGTCAAGATCGCCATGGGCACCGACAGCGGCGTCGGTCCCCACGGACAGAACCTCCGCGAGTTGGGTCTTATGGTCGACGCCGGCCTCACGCCCACCCAGGCTCTCGTGGCCACCACGAAAACTGCAGCCGAACTCCTCGGCGTCGAGGATGACCTCGGCACCATCCAGGAAGGCAAGCTCGCTGACCTGGTGGTTGTCGACGGCGACCCACTCGACGTCAGCCAGCTTCAGGAGAACATCGTCGGCGTGTACAAGAATGGGGAGCCGGTGGCTGGCGGCTAGCGAAGCGCCCCGCCCCGCGAGATCAGCCGTCTGCGGTGGTGTACGGCGTACGTGCGGGCAGACTTGACGCTCGATTGACCCGCGTCAACGCCCCTGGAAGCCTGGTACCTCATGTCTGCGGACCGCTACATCCCCCCAAGCGATGACGCGCCGCTTCGTATCGCCCTACTGACATACCGGGGCAAGCCCCACGTGGGCGGCCAAGGCGTCTATGTCCGACACCTTTCGAATGCCCTTGCTGACCTCGGCCACTCGGTCGAGGTGCTCAGTGGCCAGCCCTACCCGATCCTCGGCGAGCGGGTTCCTCTCGTGAAGCTTCCCAGCCTCGACATTTGGGCCGACCCTCACCCCATGCGCAAACCGCGCATGTGGGAGTGGAAAGACTGGACCGATGCAGTCGAACACATCTCCTTCAACACCGGATCGTTCTCTGAGCCCTTGGCGTTCAGCCTTCGAGCTTGGAAGTACCTGAAACCACGTCGCGATGATTTCGATCTGATCCAGGACAACCAAACGCTCGGTTGGGGCATTCTCAAGCTCCATCAGGAGGGTTGGCCCATCCTCGAGACGATCCATCATCCAATCACCGTCGACCGCCGACTCGAGTTGGAACATGCCGGCGGCTGGTCAGAGCGCTGGGGCAAGCGGCGTTGGTACTCCTTCACCAAAATGCAGACCCGGGTCGCCAAGCAACTGCCGCGAATCATGTCGGTGAGCGAATCGTCGAAGGGCGACATCTCCGCTGACCACGACGTCGACCTCGACAAGATCCATGTCGTTCCAGTTGGCGTCGATCCCGAACTTTTTCTGCCCGTGGCAGGTGTTGAGCGTCGCCCCGGTCATCTCGTCACCACCGCATCAGCCGACGTCGCGATGAAGGGCCTCAAGTACTTGCTCGAAGCCGTGGCCAAGCTACGCGTCGAGCGCCACATGGAGCTCACGATCATCGGCAAGCGTCGCCCTGACTCCCAGGCGAGCCGGACCATGACCGAGCTCGGACTCGACGACTGTGTGAACTTCGTGTCCGGGGTGCCCGACGAGCGGATCGTCGAGCTCTACAGCGAGGCCGAACTTGCGGTCGTGCCATCGCTCTACGAGGGCTTCTCGCTCCCCGCCATCGAGGCAATGTCGTGTGGCGTGGCACTCGTAGCTACCACCGGCGGCGCTTTGCCCGAGGTCGCCGGCACTCACGGCGAGACCTGCTTGCTCACCACGCCGGGCGACAGCGAAGCCCTCGCCTCCACCATTCGTGATGCACTCGACAATCCTGAGCTGCGCGCCAAGATCGGCGCTCAGGGCCGCGAGCGTGTGAAAGACCAGTGGTCATGGCGTCACACCGCCGTACGTACCGTCGAGCAATACCGTGAGGTGCTCGCTGAGCACACAATCCGGATGAACGGGCAGAGCTGATGCTCACCGTCAACTACGACCGCCTCGGGCTACGAGCCGGCGATCGACTCCTCGACCTCGGCTGCGGCTTTGGTCGCCACACATTCGAGGCTCTCCTCCAAGGCGCCCACGTCGTCAGTTGCGACATGGCGCTTCCAGAGCTCGAGAAGATTCGCGATACCGAACCGCTGCTGATCGATGACGGCTTCTTCGACGGCGAATTGAGTCACACCCAGGTTCAGGGCGACGGCACCCGTCTCCCGTTCGCTGACAACAGCTTCGACAAGGTCATCGCGTCCGAGGTGCTCGAACACGTGCCCGACGATATTTCCGCCTACGACGAGTTGATGCGCGTCACCAAGCCCGGTGGCAGGGTCGCCGTCACGATCCCCGCTCGCTTCCCCGAGCGCATCTGCTGGAAGCTGAGCTCGGACTACTACGCCCCCGCCGCTGAAGGCGGACACGTCCGGATCTATAGCGAAGACGAGGTTCGATCCAAGCTCTCCGGCGCCGGGCTCGACCCGGTCGGGTCCCATAAGGCACACGCTTTGCACGCCCCGTATTGGTGGCTTCGCTGTGCCGTCGGCGTCAACAACGAGATCGATGACAACTGGTCGGTGCGCACATATAACAAGTTCCTCGAGTGGGACATCATAAAGAAGCCGTGGATCACCCGCACGGTCGAAAAGATGCTCAACCCGGTGCTCGGCAAGAGCCTGGTTGTCTACGCGGACAAGTCACCTCTGCGGACGCCGGCACCAGGCGCTCGAACGGCCGCTCATGTTGCCTGAGGTACCTGGGGTTCTCACCGCGGATGAGATCCGGCTCACCGCCGACCGCATCGCTGAGTGGCAGATGCCGGATGGCATGATCCCGTGGTACCCGGGCGGCCACGCCGATCCGTGGAACCACATCGAAGCCGCCATGGCCCTCGCCATTGGCGAGCGACGAACCGAGGCCGAAGCCGCATACCAATGGTTGGCCGATATTCAGCGTCATGACGGCGCCTGGCACCAGTACTACATCCACGGCGAAGTCGAGCAGGCCAAGCTCGATGCCAACGTCATTGCCTACGTCGCCGCCGGCACCTGGCACCACTTCCTGCTCTACCGGGATCAAGGCTTTCTTGAGACGATGTGGCCAGTGGTCAGCCGGGCCATCGACTTCGTGCTCGATCTTCAGCAGCCCCGTGGCGAGATCCTGTGGGCCCGTCACCCCGACGGCACACCCTGGTCATTTGCGCTACTCACCGGCTCATCGTCGATCGCCCATTCACTCCGCTGCGCAATCGCCGTAGCTCAGGAACTCGGCGAGGAACGACCCGACTGGGAGCTCTCGCTCGGACAACTCGCTCACGCCATTCGCTACGCGCCCGATACCGCGTTCTCGCCGAAACACCGATGGGCCATGGACTGGTATTACCCCGTGCTCTCTGGCGTCGTCAGCGGCGAAGCCGGCCGTGATCGGCTCCATGATCGCCTGACCACGTTCCTCCTCGAGGGAGAAGGCATCCGATGCGTCAGCGATCGTCCCTGGGTCACCGCGGCAGAAACGTGCGAATGCGCGCTGGCGTTCCTCGGCGTCGGTGAGCGGGCCACGGCTCTGATGCTGTTCACCGCGGCACAACGCCTTCGCGAACCCGACGGCCGCTACATCACTGGCAAGGTCCACCCGCAAGGCGACATGTTCCCCTCAGAGGAACGCTCGACATACAGTGCCGCCGCAGTCGTGCTCACCGCTGAAGCTCTCGACGGTTCGTCCCCAGCTGCTCGGCTCTTCGCCGACCACACGTTCCTGCCACCGATCATCGACATCGACCCGATCAGCCGAGACCAACCCGTTCGAGACTGACGCCGCCGGGCACGCCGTCCAGTTGCGCCACGTTCACACCATGGCATGTGTCAGGCGGACGACGAACCGGTCCGACGGAGGGTACGCAACGACCCCGTCACTGCGGTCTCTTCGAACTCCCCTGAGTCCATGGCTCGGAGGTAGATCTCGTACGGCGGACGACCACCGTCAGCAGGATCGGGGAACACGTCGTGAATCAGCACAGTGCCGCCCACGGCCACATGCGGAACCCAGGTCTCGTAGTCGCGATGCGCCGGCTCGGAGCCGTGCCCGCCGTCAATGAACAAGAGTGCCAGCGGGGTCGCCCACACCGCTCCAACGGTCGGCGAATCACCGACAACGGCAACCACGGTACCTTCGAGTCCGGCATCGTGAATGGTGCGACGAAAGACCGGCAAGGTGTCCATTCTGGTGGTCGCGGGATCGACGAGATCGGATTCGTGATGTTCCCAGCCAGCCTGGTTCTCTTCGGATCCACGATGATGATCGAGCGCGAACAGCAGACGCCCTGCCTCCTTCGCCGCGGCACCAAGATAGATGGCGGACTTGCCGCAATAGCTCCCCACTTCGAGAAACGGCCCATCGATTTCAACTGCTGAAGCCGCGGCATTCAGCGCCAGACCCTCGTCTTGGGGCATGAAGCCGCGGGCGGCTTCGGCGTGAGCGAGAAGGTCGGGATCCATTCCTCGGAGGGTAATGGTCAGCTCGGTCAGAGTGCTTCGGACTCGACGCCTGGAGGCGTCACCTTCCACATCAACTGATCGAGCACCAGATACTTCGCCACCCAAACAATGCCGTAAGCACCAAGGCTCGAAAGCATCAAGACCGGAGTCGAATCGGTGACTCGGTCGGCAAGCCCCACCACAATCAGGGCGAAGCCAAGGCCGATCGCCGCCATGGCCCAGAAAGGGAGCACCTCGCTGCGGAAGCTGTCGGAGCCCGTCTGCTTCCACACCCAGCGCTTGCTCAGGATGTAAGCCGGAATGGCAGACAGCATTGCTGACCAGAACTGCGAAACGATGCCGCTGAAATCCAGAACGACAAGGCAGAACGCCAGAATGCCCTGGCCAACGATGACGTTGACCACAGACACGCCGCAATAGCGGAACACCCTGGTGCCGTGAGCGGCAACAAGCTGCGCGAGTTGGCTTGGGGCGGTACCGGCAGGGGTCACAGGGGCAGAGGTTAACGTCATCGTCCTTCTTGTCGACAGAACCGTGACCGGAGTTGACGTCCGAGCGCGACAGGGCGCGGGCATGATGGGGAGATGTCGGACCCTGTCGCCACCTTGCTCGGCTTGCTTGACCTCGAACCAATCGAGGTCAATATCTTTCGCGGGACACAACCCGACGAAGAACGACAGCGAACGTTTGGCGGCCTGGTTGCTGGCCAGGCGCTGGTCGCCGCGGCCCGCACCGTCGACGACGACCGATCCGTCCACTCCCTCCATGCGTACTTTCTACGACCCGGTGACCCGCGGGTCCCGATCCTGTACGAGGTCGACCGGATCCGCGACGGGCGCTCCTTCACAACGCGACGAGTTGTAGCCATTCAGCATGGGCGAGCGATCTTTCACATGTCCGCCTCGTTCCACGCCCGTGAAGAAGGCTTTGAGCATGGCGATCCGATGCCCGACGTTCCTGCCCCCGAGACGCTGCCCACCCGCGCCGAGCGATTCGCAGCCGCCGGCGAGACCGACACCAGCGGAATGGCCGCTCTCGACATGCGCTACATCACCGCTGACCCGTTCAACCGCGACGAACCGCTGCCACCGAACCAACAGGTCTGGATGCACGCACCCGGAACGCTCCCTGACGATCAGGTTCTTCACACCTGTCTACTCACCTACGCGTCCGACATGTCACTCCTCGATGCCACGACGCTGCCTCATGGACGCGGTAACCACGATCTGATGATGGCCAGTCTCGATCACGCAATGTGGTTCCACGGCGACTTTCGTGCCGACGAATGGCTCCTCTATGACCAGCACACGCCGGCTGCCTCAGGCGGCCGAGGGCTGGCCACGGGACGTGTGTTCACCCACGACGGCCGCCTCATCGCGTCGGTCGTCCAAGAGGGGCTGATCCGGCAGATCTCCAAGTGAGCCGTCGCTACGCCGCTGCAGTGGCGCTCGCCGTTGTCGCTACCGGATGCGGAGGCGACGACCCGACAGCGTCGACAGGATCCCATACGACTGTGCCCGTGGTGACATCGGAAAACGCAGACATCGAGCCCACCGCGACCATTGCTTCAGAACCCGACGAGGCAGCATCGACATCGTCCACGAGCACCGCGGCGACGCTCTTCGGTGATCTCGACGCGGTGGCGATCACTGTCGAGGAGGTAGTGGTATTGGATGAACCGATCGACGCGGTAGTAGCAGCGAACGGCGAGTGGTGGATCGCCCAACGTGACGGAACGATCCTTCAGGTCGATCCGGCAAGTGGCGAGATAGGTGCCACCATCCTCGACATCGGTGCGGACACTCGTGCCACTGGCGAGCGGGGTCTTCTCGGAATTGCGACGGACGCCACCGGGCTCTACGCCAACTACACCGATCTGGCCGGCACGACCCACGTTGACGGATGGCCACTTGACGATGCCGGACGGCCCGTCACCGACCAACGGCGCAGCCTTCTCGTCATTGAGCAACCGTTCTCCAACCACAACGGTGGTGCACTGGAGATCAGCCCAGCCGACGGCCACCTGTACATCGGGGTTGGCGACGGTGGCTCCGGCGGAGATCCACTCGGTTCTGGTCAGGACACCGACACCTTGCTCGGCGCGATCCTTCGGATCGACCCCACGCTTGATGGCGACAAGCCCTATGTCATCCCCGATGACAATCCATTTGTCGGTGGCAATGGCGCCGCAGAGATCTTCGCGTTCGGTGTGCGCAACCCATGGCGGATCTCATTTGATCCCGCCACCAACGACCTTTGGGTCGCCGACGTCGGCCAGAACGAGGTGGAGGAGATCACGCTTCTGCTCAGCGCCAACCAGTCTGGGCTCGGCGCCAACCTTGGCTGGAATCTCCGAGAAGGCACACGCGAGTACTCCGGCGCTAAACCGACCGGCAACGTCGACCCTGTCTACGAGTACCGCCATAGCGGACCCCAGAGTGGGTGCAGTATTTCTGGTGGCCACGTCTATCGCGGCACCGCGGTCCCCGACCTCACCGGCAGCTTCGTGTTCGGCGACTACTGCACAAACAGGATCTGGGCGATCTCCACAGAAGGAGGCGAGGTGCGATTCCGCGACCTCGGCCTGACTGTGCCTGGCCTAGCTCTAGTCGGCTTCGCTCTCGATCCAAACGGCGAACTTGTCGCCCTCTCACTCAACGGGCCAGTCAGTCGGCTCATTCCTGTGTGATCGGCCCACGTCAAAACACCATCCGCGTCCACAGGCACGACGTCGGCCAACGTGAGCCCGTGAACATTCGCGCTGCGATCCTTGCCGGCTGCCTCGCCCCATTCGTTGCCATTGGAGTGACCGCATGCAGCGAGGGCCAACGAGCGACCCTCGTTCCCGACGAGACGCTGGCCGAAGCAACCTCGACCACCAGCACGACGACCACCACCATCGTGACCACCACCATCGTGACCACGACGACCATCCCGACAATTCTCGACGGCGTGACTGCCCCGAACGGACGGCAGTATCCGGGTATCCCCACCGATGCTGTTGACATCGCCAAGCGACTCGTCGAGATCGAATGGTTGGTGCGCGGCACACCATTCAATGATCCCGTATTTGGCGACTACGCCCACGAGCAGCAGATCCTCTACCGCTATCTGGGTCGCCACCCCGAAATCCACCCGACGCTGTGGGAGACGGTCCCAGCGAGTCTCAGTCCAGCGATCGAACTCCAGTTGGCCGGTCGGGCGTCAATCGCCGGTATCCCAGGTGGTGACCCGCCCGTGAACGTGCCGGCATGGGAGATCATTGAACCGCTGCCGGCCGACGAACTCCTCGCGCTGTACCAGCAGGCCGGGGCCGACACTGGCATCGACTGGACGTTCCTCGCGGCCATCAACCTGCTCGAGACTGGGTTCGGACGAATTGATGGACTGTCAACGGCTGGGGCTCAGGGACCCATGCAGTTCTTGCCGACCACCTGGGAAGAAGTGAGCAACGGCGATATCACCGACCCCTACGATGCCATCCCGGCAGCTGCGCGTTATCTGGTGCGACGAGGCGGCCCCGAGGACATGCAGCGAGCGCTGTGGGGTTACAACAACAGCGACCACTATGTCGCAGCGGTGTCGGCATACGCCGAGTTGTTCGGGTTTGATATCGCCACTTTCCACGCAGCCCACGCCTGGGAAATTCACTACTCGGCGGCTATCGGTGACCTCTGGCTCCCGGTCGGATACCGACTCGAGGAAGCCACGCCCGCAGTCGACTATCTCGGCGACGCTCCGTGGTCCGCCCCTCCCCCACCTCCTGCGCAATAGGTTGACCCCATGAGCGACAACCCAGTCGAAGTCTTCATCGCCACCGAGGTCACCGACGAGATCGTCGATGCCTTCGTTCGGCTTACGCCCCAGCTCTCAAGCTCCAACCCACCGCCATCGCGCCAGATCCTGGAAGAGATCGTGGAGTCCGAGGCGTCCACGCTGTTCATCGCCCGCGATCACACGGGTATCCTCGGCACTCTCACGCTGGCGATCTTCGGGATCCCCACTGGGGTTCGAGCCTGGATCGAGGACGTGATCGTCGACGAGGCCGCTCGAGGCAAGGGCGTCGGCCGCCTCATCAACGAAGCCGCCATCACCCACGCATTCGACGCTGGGGCCATAACCGTTGACCTGACGTCACGCCCGTCTCGAGAAGCCGCCAACCGGCTCTACCAGCGCATCGGCTTCGTCCGGCGCGACACCAACGTCTATCGCTACAGCAAGCCCTCCCTGCTCGAGTCGTAGGCCGGCAGGGGCGTGATACACGCTGGATCGTGTGGGTCGCCACACGCCTGGGACCAGGACATCTCGGTCATCACAGTGCTAAACCGAACGCCATGACTCAGCCGCAGCACCACCCCACGCAGCCAACCAACGTCTGTGTCGTGATGCTCGACTCGCTCAATCGGCACATGCTCGGCAGCTATGGCGGCACAGAGTTCGACACACCGAACCTTGACCGGTTTGCAACAGAACGAGCAACCCAGTTCACCCGTCACGTCACGGGTTCGCTCCCGTGCATGCCGGCCCGCCACGACATCCTCGTCGGCGCGCTCGATTTTCTTTGGAAGCCGTGGGGTTCGATCGAACTCTGGGAACAACCGATCACCCGTGTGCTCGGCCGCCTCGGTGTCACGTCGATGCTCGTCACCGACCACCCACATCTGTTCGAGGTCGGAGGCGAAAATTACCACACCGATTTCAGCGGTTGGGACTACGTCCGCGGACATGAGGGTGACCTCTGGCGCACCCATGCAGACCCGTCATGGATTGGTTCACCGGCCATGCCCGCTCGGGCCGGTGACTGGTGGACGAGAACCCAGTTCGGCGATATCGGTTTGACTCGTGGCTATGACCGTTCCCGCACATTCTTTCGAGATGAAGTCGACTATCCCGGCCCTCGTACCATGACCGAGGCGGCTCGGTTCCTTCGCGAGGCGACGCCCCATCACGACAGTTGGTTTCTGTTCGTTGACGAGTTTGATCCTCACGAGCCGTTCGACACACCCGCTCCTTGGGCGGGGCGTTACCACGAGGAGCGCTGGGACGACGACTGGATCATCTGGCCGCCGTACGCCGTGGGGGCCCAGGCTGACGGAAACCTGAGCGATGCCGAAGGTCGCCATATTCGAGCCAATTACGGCGCCAAACTCTCGATGATCGATCATTGGTTCGGTTCAGTACTCGACGCATTCGACGAAGGTGGATTGTGGGACGACACCGCCCTGATCGTGTGCACCGACCATGGCCACTATCTCGGCGAAGAACGTGGGGGGCGCGACATTTGGGGCAAGCCGAGCATCCCCCAGTTCGAACCCCTCGGCCATACGCCCTTGCTGATCCACTGGCCCGGCCAGCCCGGCGGTCGGACCTGTGATGCCCTCACCACCAACGTCGACCTATTTGCCACGATCGCCGACACCTATGGAGCCAGCGTCGACCATCGCACCCACGGGACATCACTTGTTCCCTTGCTGACCGGCGAGGCCACCTCGGTTCGCGAGTGGGCAATCGGTGGGGTCTACGGGAACTGGGTGCAGATCACCGATGGAGTTCGGAAATATGCCCGGTCGTCGTCAGGCGACAACTTCCCTTTGTCGATGTGGTCCAATCGCTGGAGCACCATGCCGACTCACGTCTCTGGCTACGGCGAACTCCCCATGCCCGATGACCGTGCCGTGCTTGACCGCATGCCCGGCTCAACGGTGCCGGTGATCCGCCAGCCGTTCCAAGCCGGCGACATGTTGCCGTTTTGGGTAGGCCGTCATGGCACGGATGATCATCACCTCTACCGACTCGATCTCGACCCTGACGAGCAAGAAAATCGTGCTGGTGATGCCCTCGAACTCGAGATGACAGACATGTTGCGGACTGCGTTGGCAGAAATCGACGCGCCGCTTGAACAACTGGAACGCCTAGGAATCGGCTGATTCAGGGCTTTCAGGCACTAGTGCGAATATTGTTTGTCCCGAGATCAGTTTCATGGCCGACCCAGCGCTCGGCCAACGGCATGAGCCGTGCTGAAGCTGACAAGCTTCGCCAAGAGAACTCTGGATCTGTTGCGAGCCAGAATGCCGACGACACCTACCGCGTCACCCAGGCCCGCTGACCATCCCACACCGATAGCGTTACAGGGTGTCTGACCTGCCGCCATCCGGCGAATATTTCGAATGGCTCACGCCAAAGCCCGAGCTACGCGATCCGGTCATGATCGTCGCATTCGAAGGCTGGAATGATGCTGGCGACGCGGCCACGATCGCGGCCAGTCACATGGCGGAGCGCCTTGATGCCAGCCCGGTTGCGCAGATCGACCCGGAGATGTTCTACGACTTCAATACAACGCGTCCGATCGTTCACCTCGACCACGAACACCAGCGGTCTCTAACCTGGCCGACCAACCAACTCTTGGCCGCCAAGGTCCCCGGATCCTCGCGTGACGTTGTCATCTTGGTCGGCGTAGAGCCTCAACTTCGCTGGCGCACCTTCTGCCAGACAGTGGTCGCCGCGGCGCGAGAACTCGGCGTCAACACAGTGTTGACTCTCGGGGCCCTGCTCAGCGACGTCCCCCACTCTCGCCCGGTTGACATCTACGGCGCCACCGACGACGAAGATCTCATGGCCTCCCTCAACTTGTCGCGCTCGTCCTACGAGGGTCCAACTGGCATCGTCGGAGTGCTGTCCACGACATGTCGCGACGAGGGCTTCACCACCGTCTCATTCTGGGCGGCCGTGCCGTCCTACGTCCCCGGAGCACCCTCGCCGAAAGCGGGCCTCGCACTCGTGCACCGCACATCGGAACTGCTGGCCGCCTCGATCTACGTCACCGACCTCGAGATCGCCGCAGCCTCCTACGAGCGCCAGATCGACGAACTTGTTTCCGAAGACGAGGACACCGCGACCTATGTCGCCGACCTTGAAGAGGCCTGGGACGCCGAAGACGAAGAAGACGACCTCACCGACGACCCAGAACTCCTCGTCGCCGAGGTCGAAGACTTTCTCCGCGACACCAACGAATAGGTTCGGTGAGGCAACCAGGCCCAATTTCGGCCTCGGAGAGTCACCGAAGGATCACAGCTGGGTGTCAATCCAGGCGATGACGTCGTCGACGATATCCAAGCCGCTTGGTTCGTTGAAGACCTCGTGGCCGAGGCCGTCGTAGACGATCCGGTGGGCACCGAGCGCCTCAAGGGGTTCGGACGCCCCGACGGGCACAAGCTTGTCGTCGCGACCATGCACGCACATAGTCGGTACCGAGAGCGAGCCCAGTCGCTTCTGAGTGGACTCGATGGCGCCGAAGAGTTCGAGCCCGAGCGAGATGGTGGCGAAATCGATGCGAAGCGGATCGTCCATATATTTTTCGCCTACCGAAACATCAGCGGCGAAGACCGTGGGATCCCAGTCGTCGCGGATCTCATAGCCGGGGGCAACCCTGCGAATCATCGGCCCGATCCTCGTGAGCATCTTGGTCTTGGCGTCGATGTCGACGCCGAGGGCGGGCCCCGACAGCACGAGCAGATCAGGAAGCGGACGTTCGTCGACGCAATAGCTGGCCGCAATCAGGCCACCCATCGAATGCCCCAACATCACGGTCGGCAAACCGAATGAGCGCACTTCGGCAAGTTGATCCTCAACATCGTCAAGGAATTGGGACCATGAATCGACATAGGCGCGTCGGCCCCCCGACTGGCCATAGCCACGATGGTCGATTCCCACGACTTCGAACCCCGCGGCCGCGAGATGGCCGCCGACATGTTCGTAGCGACCCGTGTGCTCACCGATGCCGTGCAGGAGCAAGACCACACCGCGTGCCTGCCCCTCGGGCTGCCAGCGCCGACGAAGCTGAATGAGCCCGTCGCGGGTTGTTCCATGATCAATCATTGCGGGCATGGGGACTCCTGAGTCACGCGTCGCCGCCTCGCCATGGCGTGCGACGGGGTAGATCGAACTGAATTTCGCCGTCCTCGCCATTGATCGCGGCGAAGGCATGCTTGGCCCACAGCTCGCTAGGCGGAGAGGGCTCGGGGATGTTGTCGGGTCCGAAGAAACCGACGTCGGAACATTCGAGCGGATGGGGTTTGAGATCGCCACCGGTCATCCGACAGAGGAACACGATAGAGATCAAGGGAATACGGGTGAACCCTCGACGCTGGCCGTCGAGAATGGCAATTGGACGAATCACTTCGCACTCAATCCCAGTCTCTTCCTTGACCTCTTTCACAACGACTTCTGAGGGCGAGTAGCCGACGTCGGCCCAACCTGTTGGGTAGAGCCAGACCCCAGAGTCAGCCCGCTGCACAAGCAGCAATTCGCCGGCATCGTTACCCACCACCGCGCCAACGGTGACCTTGGGCGTGACATAACCGGCCACGCCCGCGCCGACACGATCAAGCCACTCCTCGACCTGAACCTCCGGTTGCAACCCACCATGGGTGTGCTGTCGAATATCAGCCGCTATTGCGAGGACCTCTTCGAATCGCTCTTGTTCGTACAGGCTCTCGGTGAACCCAAGGCCGGTTTGGGCAACCGCCGACAACGCCTCTGCCCAACGCAGAAGATCGCGTTCAGTCGCCGGGCGCTCAGTCATCCGCCGACCCTACCCAAACCGGGGGTGGGACTACGCGTCAGACCCGATCGCTGAAAGCACGGCCATCTCGATCTCGGCGAGGTACTCGGCGTCGAGCACCTTCTTGCCGTCGGGCCCACGCACGTAGAAGGAGTCGATGACATCGTCGCCCAACGTCTGGACCTTCGCCCGCACAATATTGAGATCCAGCTCTACGAAGGCCCGCGTGATACGGAACAGGAAGCCGATCGAGTCGGGCCCACGAACCTCGAGCACCGTGGCGGTCGATGACGTCTCGTTGTCGACGATCACCTGCGGCTCAACCGGCTGCGCAGTGGTGATCCGCTGATAGCGGTAGGTGCTGGCCCGTCGCAATAGCCGGGCAGTGATGGCGAGGCGTCGACGAAGCGCCAACCTCACATCGCCGGTGACCCGGTCCGGACGCTCCTCGAGACCAACGCCACCGCCGACCCGTATCTCTTGAAGCGCCCACGACCCCTCGGTGTGGAGATTTGCGCCGAGGATTTCGACACCGTGAAGTGCGAGTGCTCCCGCAACGCGACTGAAGGTGCCAGGTCGGTCAGGCGTAACGACGAGCAGTCGATAATCAACGAGACGCACGATCTCTTCACCAGCCTCAAGCAGAGCCAGGTGTTCAGGTTGTGGAAAGGCCGGAGCCACATCGCTCGGCGATCCGCCGGTGAGATAGCGAGTCGTGCGCTCAGCGAGCTCTCGCACGAGCTCGGCCTTCCATGGACCCCAAGCCGACGGGCTCGTGGCGATCGAATCCGCTTCAGTCAATGCGGCCAAGAGCTCGAGGGTGCCCACAGATCCGATCTCATCGGCCACAAATCGAATAGTGCCTTCGTCTTCGAGATCGCGGCGGCTGGCAACGTCCGGCAGCAGCAGGTGATGACGAACCATCGCTTCGAGCGTCTCGACGTCTGCATGCTCGTAGCCCATCCGCACGGCGATGCGCTGTACGAGCTCAACGCCAACGACACTGTGATCACCCGGGTAACCCTTACCAATGTCATGGAACAATGCGCCCAACACCAAAAGGTCAGGCCGCTTGACCCGATCGGCGAGTCGAGCCGCCTCGGCTGCAGCTTCAAACAGGTGCCGGTCGACGGTGAAGCGGTGGTAGGCGTTTCGTTGCGGGCGACTGCGGTTGGGTGCCCATTCCGGCAAGATGCGGGTGATCAAGTCGACTTGGTCGAGCGCTTCCATCACCTGGATGGCTCTCGCACCTTCCAGCAGCAGGTCAACGAGCAACTCACGGGCCTCGTCAGGCCACGGGTCAGCGAGTCGGGCAGTGGACTCAGCGAGACGGTCAAGCACGTCACGCTCGATGAACGCGTCGTGGCGAGCCGCCGCAAGTCCAACTCGAAGCGGAAGAACAGGGTCGTGGTGGACGTCGGCCTCAGGTGCGAGATGGAGCGTCTCGTCCACGATCTGGATGCCATGGCCGAGCGATCGAGTGGTGCGGCGCCAGCGGCGACTGCTGCTGCGAACATGGATCCGGTGCATCACCGCGTCGTGGACCCAAGAGACCGTGCGGCCCGCCGCCGCCACGTCCGCCATGAGGTCATCGGCGTCGGCGTACTGGAGCACCGACGCCACCTCATCCTGGTCTTGTAGGAGAAGCTGGTTGGATGCTCGTCCCGTCGAGCGGTGCAGTTCCATTCGCACTGACATCAGCGTCTCGTGCGGGCCAATAACCCCAGCCCGCTCGGAGTCCTTGAGCAACGAGGGGTCGGCGAGGTCGACCCAATGAAGGATGTGGAGGTCGCGAAGACCCCCCTGCGACAATTTGAGGTCAGGTTCGAGCAAGAACGCAACCTCGCCCGACGTGGCGTGACGTTCCCGCGAGTTTTCAGCGATGCGAGACAACATCTGGTCCGCACTCGAACGCCACTGATCAAGCGAGAGTCGAGCGAGGTCCTCGACCAGAGAAGCCGAGCCACCGATCAGTCGGATATCAAGCAATGACGTGGCGGTGTCGAGGTCTTTGCCAGCAAGCTCAAGCGCCTCGTCGATGGTGCGGACTGCGTGGCCAAGCTTCATCCCGGTATCCCAGATCGGATACCAGATCGCTTCGGCCACCTCGGCAACCGCACCCGACCCGTCATGGATCAAAAGAAGGTCGAGGTCGCTTCCAAGGCTGAGGTCGGCGCGGCCGTAGCCGCCAACGGCCGCCAACGCCACGCCCTTTTTGTCGCCAACACCATCGACCACAGACTTGAGCCAGGCATCGACCTCAGCTGTGTAGGCCCGCGAGAGCGCGGCGCCTACCAACGAGGAGTCGGCCAAGACCGCAGAAGCGGCGGGGATCGCGTTCACAGCACCGAGAGTAGCAATCGACGTCAGTCGACGTCAGTCGACGTACGCGGCCTCGGCATGCTGGGTCAGGTCAAGACCAATGCTCTCATCGTCATGAGACACACGGAGACCGATCGTGGCATCAAGCACCTTGGCTATCGCATACGTGACAACGAACGAGAAGATGAGCACGGAACCAATGGCGATGATCTGGCTGACTACAAGCCCACCATCACCGAAGAAGAGTCCGTCGGCCCCACCGATGCGAGCATCGGCAAAGAATCCGAGAAGGATACCGCCGACGATGCCGCCGACCATGTGGATCCCGACAACGTCGAGCGAGTCGTCGTAGCCATATTTGGTCTTGAGCTGGATAGCGGAGTAACAGCAGATAGACGCCACGAAGCCGAAGATGATCGGCGAGAGGCCACCGACGTAACCAGCCGCAGGCGTAATCGCCACGAGACCAGCGACGAGGCCCGATGCCCCGCCAAGCGTTGTTGCGTGACCATCACGGATGCGTTCGACGGCGAGCCAGGCGATCATGCCCGCCGAAGCAGCGACGAAGGTGTTGAGCAGTGCCTGAACGGCTTGGCCGTTGGCGGCGAAGGCAGAACCGGCGTTGAACCCGAACCAACCGAACCAGAGAATGCCGGCACCGAGCATGACGTAGACGAGATTGTGGGGCGGCATGGCGGTTCCGGGCCACCCAGCACGCTTACCAAGCACGAGAACAAGGGCGAGAGAGGCGACGCCTGCGTTGATGTGGATCGCCGTGCCGCCGGCGAAGTCGATCGCGGCAGGATCAAGCTTGGAGTGGTGCCAGCCGGTGTATACCCAGTAGGTGACCGGCGTGTAGACGAGGATCGACCAAATCGGTACGAAGATCATCCATGCCGAAAATTTCATTCGGTCCGCGACAGCCCCCGAGATCAATGCCGGGGTGATGGCGGCGAACGTCATGAGGAACGCCACGCCAATCAGCGACTCGGCGTCTCCCGTGAGCCCCTTGAGCCCGACGAGATCAAAGTTGCCGATTAGGGCACCCAGTCCGGTGCCGCTGCCGCTGTTTCCGAGCGAGTACGTGCAGATGACCCAAAGCAGGGGCACGATGCCGAGGCAATACGTGTTCATGCTGAGCATGTTCAAGACATTGCGCGACCTGACCATGCCGCCATAGAAGAGGGCAAGGCCCGGGACCATGAACACTACGAGGGCTGTGGACATCAACATCCACGCCATATCGCCTGATTCCATCCGACTACCACTTTCTGGTAAGCACGCTCGTACTCCCTACGAACGATGACCGAAAGATACGAATCAACTGTTTCCGCACTGTTTCACGACGCTGATCGGTGTGTTTCTTTCCCGTGCTCTGCAAAACTGGCCCCGCGTTACTTGCTCAGTCCAGCAGTTCTGCGACCCGGCGAAAGACCTTCGAGCGCGGGAGTGCATCGATGCATCCGGCGGTGATCGCGCCGTCGAGTGCCTCCGTGTCGACGTGCGCGCCATAAGCGACGACCCGCGGTCCGATTGCCACAACCAAAGCAGGGTCGATACGGCTTGCCAGGTCGAGCAGAATCACCTCGGCATCAACCAACTCTGGGGCTTCAACCGAGCGGACCATCACCGCGTCGGGTACCTCAGCCTGGATACGACTGCGATCCATAAGGTCACGAGTGATGACGACGAGTCCGCTCATGACTCACCAGCGTGCTCGCGGCGACGGCGCAGATGCACGTGAGCCCGTGCGGCGCCCCACACCAATCCGGGCTCGTGGAGCTCAGCGGAAATGTCAGAGAATGCCGCCGGGCCGAGGTTGAAGGGATCGTTCGGGAACGCCTTTGCTACGAACTCATCACGGGGCGGCTTGGCCGCTCCGGTGCGTTGCAACAGGTCAGTCATGGGGCCCACGGCTGCCCGTACCGCTGCGAGCGGTGAACCAGCACCATCGTCCACATCAGCATCGAGAACCCTCATGAGTTCCGGTGCCACGAGATCTGTTGTCGCAGCTGCGACCCGCTCAAGAGCAGCAGTGTCGACATCGGCTCCCTGAGCGCTCGCTCGCTCGGACATCAGACGTCGCACCCAGCCGGGGATGGCGTCGACAACGGCCGTATGGAGCACACCCGCATAGTTCACGAGTTGACGTTCGTCATCTGCCAAGGTCGGCTCGGTGCTCATGGACTCAGGGTACGGTGACGGCGATGACGCTCACGCTCGAATCCCGCGACGAGGCCATGCTGGCAGGCGACCACGGCGACGCTGTGGCGCTGGCCATGCGCGTGATCACCCGTGTGGCGGCATCGATGCAGGCCGACTCGCTACTCGACATCAGCGGCGCCCATATCGACTCGTGCCTGTATCACGGGCAGGCCGGACTCGACTTCGCCCTCCGCCTCGCCGACGACGGCGCCACCGTCGTCGTGCCAACCACACTCAACGTCTCATCGCTCGACCTCCTCCATCCCGAGCTCTATCGTGGTGACGATCACACCCGTTCGCAGGCACTCGCGCTGATGGAGGCGTACGAGCAGATGGGGTGCAAGGCCACGTGGACGTGCGCCCCGTACCAGCTACAGGACCGCCCCGCATTTGGCGATCACATTGCCTGGGCGGAATCGAACGCGATCGTTTTCGCCAATGCAGCGCTTGGAGCTCGTACGCACCGCTATGGCGACTTCATCGACATCTGCTGTGCAATCACTGGTCGAGCCCCTGCCGCCGGGCTCCATCTGGATGCCGCACGGCGGGCGGCAGTGATATTCGACCTGTCCGCAGTACCCGATCGGCTTCTCGAGCTTGATGTGGCGTATCCGCTGATCGGACATCACATCGGGAAGCTCGTTGGAACACAGGTACCCGCTCTGACCGGAATCCCGGCGGAGACGTCGGAGGACCGGCTCAAGGCAATCGGTTCTGCAGGCGCGTCATCGGGCTCGCTCGCCATGTTCCATGTCGTGGGCTCCACTCCGGAAGCACCCACCCTTGACGCTGCACTCGGAGGCAACACGGCGACGACCCACCCCGTCACTGCCGCCGATCTTCGGGTGGCGCGTGATCAGCTCACCACCGCAGCCACGGGCGAGCGCCTTGGCGCTGTAAGTCTCGGCACCCCTCACTATTCCGTCGCCGAGTTCGGCCGGTTGGTCGAGTTGCTCGACAACAGACACATCTGCGACGACGTCGGCTTCTACGTGAACTCGGGCCGCGACGTCGTGCACGAGATCGCGCTCCGGGGCTGGGAGCGTCAACTCACCGATGCCGGCGTGCAGATCGTCACCGACACCTGCACCTACATCACCCCAGTCATGGCCGAGATCTACGGCGTCGCGATGACCGACTCGGGTAAATGGGCCTACTACGCCCCCGGAAACTTGGGGCTCGAAGTCGTATTCGGGAGCGTCGAGGACTGTGTCGAGTCGGCGATAGCCGGCGAGGTCAGGCGCGATGACACGGTGTGGGCTGATGCCTGAGGCAGACCGTGTTCTCGTGGCCGGCGAAGCATCGGGCCTGGTGCTGGCTCTCGACGAGCCCCTTTCGTTTTGGGGCGGCTTCGAGAGTGAGGCGGGCACGATCATCGACCACGCCCACCCCCAGGTCGGGGAATCACTCGCCGGGCGGGTGGTAACGATGGCGGTCGGTCGTGGCTCGTCGTCCGCCTCGACGGTGCTTGCCGAGGCAATCCGCCTCGGGACCGCACCTGCCGCTCTGATCATGCGTGAGCCGGATGAGATCGTGAACCTCGGCGCCATCGTCGCCGACGAGCTCTACGGCATCACCATGCCGATCCTGATCGTCGACGAACCCACGTTCACCGCCATCGCTGCAGCCGAGCGGGCCACAATCTCCCCCTCCGGCACCCTCACCTTCTAACAAAGCACATCAAAAAACAAAGCACGTCTGGGGACAGACCCCAAACGTGCTTAGGCGAAAGCGAGTTGGGCGGCAGCGAGGTCTTCGAGGGCAGTGCCGGCGGACTTGAAAAAGGTGATCTCGTCGTCGCGGGTGCGCCCCGGGTGACGACCCGACACCAGGTCGGCAAGATCGGCCACAAGATCGTCGGCGACAATGACACCATCGGCCAACGGTTGGGCCAGGTCACCGGCGAGTATTGCGTCTTCACGGGTGTCGACAAAGATCGTGGAGCGGCGCACACAATCATCGTCCGATTCTCGCATCTCGAGATTGAAGCCCCCGATCAGGTCGAGGTGGGCTCCGGGTTTCAGCAGCGCACCCTTGATGAACGGCGTAGTGGCCCCCGTGACGCACGAGATGACATCGGCTGCGGCGACAGCGGTATCGAGGTCCTCACAAACTGATGCAGTGATCCCCTCACCGGCGACCGCTTCAACAACTGCTGCAGCCTTCGCCGCGTCTCGCCCCCAGACCTCGACCGAATCAAAGTCACGTACATGCGAATGAACGAGTACCGCATTCGGTGCCACAGCCCCGGTGCCAACAACGAGCAGGCGCCGAGCATCAAGACGGGCGAGACGCTTCGCGGCAACAGCCGACGCTGCAGCCGTGCGCCGGGCAGTCAACTCCCCCGCCTCGCACGCGCCGATCAACGATCCGTTGCTGCCATCGAACAGCAGCATCCCCGCCTGGATCATCGGCAAATCAATCGTCCCATTGTCGGGAAAAACGGTAACGCATTTCACCGCAATGACTTTGCCTACGATCCAGCCCGGCTTCATCAGAAAGAATGCATCATTGCCATTGGCGTCGGGAACAGTGTGTGCAGTCCGAGCAGGGGCGACGGCCGACGGCGCCACCATCATCTGCTCGATCGACTCAAGCAGCGCTCCCCATGGGAGCGCGGCAGCGACCTGTGCGTCGTCAAGGGACCTCATGCGTCACCCTCTGGATACCAGTCTTCAATGTCGATGCCGAGACCATCGGCGATGCGGTTGGCGTACGCGTAGTACGCAACGACCTCGCAGATGTCGAGCACATCGCGATCACTGAAGCCGACAGAGCGAAGCGACTCAACATCGCCTTCGACAACCTTCCCAGGTATGCGTGTGAGCTTCACCGCGTAGGTCAGCATCGCTACCCGCTTATCATCGAGATCGGCCGTCTCCCAACCGTCATCGATTCGAGCGAGAAGTTCGTCATTCTTCAGAAGTCGGCGCAGACCACGCCGATGGTGCGTCAGTCAATAGTGACAATGGTTCTCGAAGCTGACCACATAAGCAATGAGTTCCCGCTCGACCTTGCGAAGCGTCGCGGTCCCCGACATGGCGGACATGTACAGCGCGTTGTGTGCTCCCAGCCCGGTCGGGTTCAACGAATGCACCGCCATGATGTTGTCGACTCGACCAAAGGTCTTGTCAACCACAGCGTCGTGGTGTGGGGCGAGTTCGCCCTCCCACTGGTCATCGGGAACTGTCTTGATCCATGCCACGGGGAGAGCCTTTCACAGTCTCCTTCCTCGGACGCAAGGCTCTCCGGCCCATCAGCCCCAACATACGAATACCGGCACCGTCTCGGCCGCCAAGATTGAGGGTGTGCGATAGCCCCGCAGAATTCGAAGTTGACGTTCCCTACATAACAGGTTAGTTATATCGTTATGGCACTCGCCGTCCAGCCCTCAATCGATCTCGAAGCCATCTTCAAGGCGCTCGCCAGCGAACGCCGGCTCCAAGTCCTTGAATGGCTGAAAGACCCCACCGCCCACTTCCCTTCGCAGGAACATGGCGACCCAGTCACCGACGGTACGTGCAATCAGTTCATCGCCGACAAGCTCGGTGTCAGCCAGCCAGCCGCTTCACGACACCTGAAAGTGCTCGTCGATGCCGGCCTGATCATCCCAACCCCCCGCAAGGGGTGGACCTACTACCGACGCGACGAGGCGGCCATCGCCGGCCTCAAGCACACCATCAACGAGCTCTGAGGAGTCATCATGTCTACGCATCCTGATCTGGCCGGAAAGGTCGTCATCGTCACCGGCGCCGGGAAGGGCATCGGCGAAGCCATCGCCGCCCGCTTCGGGTCTGTCGGCTCGTCGGTCGTCGTGAACGATGTCGACGCAGCCTCGGCCGAAGCCGTCGCCCAGAGCATCAACGCCGCCGGTGGCACAGCTATCGCCGCCATCGCCGACGTGAGCAACAGCGCCCAGGTCGACACAATGTTCGAAGCGACACTCGCGGCCTTTGGCACGGTAGACGTGATGGTCAATAACGCAGGCATCGTCTCCCCCATGCTGCACTTCTTCGATGCAGACGAAAAATGGTGGCGGCGGATCATCGACGTGAACCTCACCGGCCACTTCCTGTGTAACCACCGCGCCGCTCGCATCATGGCGAAAAATGGTGGCGGATCGATCATCAATATGAGCTCTGGTGGGGCCACACGAGCCCACCGAAGCTTCACCGCCTATGACGCGTCCAAGGGGGGCATCGAAGCCCTCACCCGTGCCATGGCACTCGACCTCGGCCCCTACAACATCCGGGTGAACGCGCTGATGCCCGGTTCAATCGACACGGCGGGTATGGACACCGAGGCTCGCGCCTATCGCGGCGTCAACATCCCAGCCGGCCGCATTGGCGATCCGTTCGACATGACCGGCCCTGCTCTCTTCTTGGCCTCCAACGACTCCAGTTATGTGACGGGAGATGTCATCAAGGTCGATGGAGGCATGCTCGCCCAACAGCGAAGCGCCACCGTCGACATCGTGCATCCCGACACGTTCCCGGCAGTCGAGGACCTGTAAATCATGGGCTTGCGGATCGGAGCCGACGTTGGGGGAACGTTCACCGACATCGTGATCGAGTTAGCCGACGGCAGCTATGCGTCGACCAAGCTCCTGACGACCTACCAGGCGCCGGAACTGGGCATCCTCGACGGCATCAGCCAGATCGCCACCGAGTCGGGAATCGATCTGTCCGACGTGGAGCAGATTATTCATGGCACCACACTGGCCACCAACGCGCTGATTCAACGGAACGGTGCTCGTACCGCGCTGGTCACCACCGATGGATTCCGCGACGTCATCGAGACGCGCACCGAGAGCCGGTTCGAGCAGTACGACCTCAATATCGTGCTACCCGCGCCCCTGATCCCACGCGCCGATCGATACACCGTCACCGAGCGCCTCAATGCCCGCGGCCACGAACTCGTGGCGTTCGACGAGGCCGGTGCCTGCCAGCTGATCACCCGTATTGCTGAGGGCGGCTATGAATCAGTTGCTGTGGGGTTCATCCACAGCTATCGCAACCCCATGAACGAGCGTCGATTCCGCGAGCTGTTACTCGCGGAACTGCCTGACATCGCTTGCTCGATCTCGAGCGAGGTCTCGCCCCAGATGCGGGAGTTCGAACGCTTCAACACGGTCTGCGCAAATGCCTATGTACAGCCGCTTATGGCCTCCTACCTCGTTCGCCTCCGCGACGAGCTACAGGCCCGCGGGGCCGACTGTCCGCTCTACATGATCCACTCCGGTGGCGGACTCATGTCGGTCGAGTCGGCTGCCGAATTCCCAGTCCGCTTGATCGAATCCGGGCCAGCCGGAGGCGCAATTTTCGCCGCCGATCTTGCTGCGCGCTACGGGCGTGACCGGGTGCTGTCGTACGACATGGGCGGCACCACAGCGAAGGTCAGCCTGATCGAGAACTACACGCCGGCCACGGCAAGAACCTTCGAGGTCGACCGCACCGCTCGCTTCAAGAAGGGCAGCGGCATGCCCATTTCCATCCCGGTAATCGAGATGATCGAGATCGGCGCAGGCGGCGGATCGATTGCATCAGTCGACACCCTCGGACAAATTCGCATCGGTCCACACAGCGCCGGCTCAGACCCTGGTCCCGCGTCCTACAGGCTCGGCGGCACCGATGCCACTGTCACCGACGCCAACCTTGAACTCGGCCGACTACATCCCGACACGTTCGGTGCCAAAGACATCGACCTCGCTCCCGCGCTCGCTGCCGATGCGCTCATTCACTCAATCGGTCAACATCTCGATCTCGACGCCCACACCTCCGCAATCGGTATCGCCGAGGTCGTCGACGAAAACATGACAAACGCCGCCCGCGTTCATGCCGTGGAGAATGGCAAAGACCTCGCCGGCTACACGATGATCGCCTTCGGTGGCGGTGGACCACTGCACGCCTCTCGCCTGCTCGACAAGCTCGGCCTCGATGAACTCATCGTTCCGCCGGACGCCGGTGTCGGTTCCGCGGTCGGATTCCTGCGAGCGCCGTTCGCATACGAGGCGGTGCGCAGCTTTTACACAACCACCGAGCACTTTGACGTCGATGGCGCCAACACAATCCTCGCTGAACTCGCCGAGGAGGCGATGTCGTTCGTGCGCGAAGGCACGAGCGCCAGCGTCACGGTCGAGCGTCAGATCGCCATGCGGTACAAGGGCCAAGGCTGGGAGATCCCCGTCACGCTCGACGACGGTCCCTTCGACGACATGGCAGCCGAACTTCTCGGCACCAAGTTCACCAAAGCGTACGAAGAGTTCTTCGGCCGAGCGATCGACGACCTCACCATCGAAGCCGTCAGCTGGTCAGTTCGAGTCGCATCGGTCGTCGAACCACCCGCCCGAATCGAGCTTGCGACCGAGTTTGACCACCGGGGTGAGACTCCGCTCCAGGTTCGCACAATGTTCGACCCGGTCACCGGCGACGACGTGGACGGTTCCGTAGTTGAGCGCACGGCCATGAGCCCAGGGTCATCGGTAACGGGTCCGGCCGTGATCGTCGAATCACAAACCACCACCACACTGGCATCACACCATGTGGCCACCATGCAGGTGGACGGTGCCTTGCTCGTACGTCGCCGAGATCAAGGAGGCGTGCAGTGAGCGTCACTCGTGAACTCCACAACCAGGTCATGTGGAATCGGCTGATCTCGGTCGTCGAGGAACAGGCGCTGACGCTCGTCCGCACCGCCTTCTCGACGTCGGTTCGCGAAGCCGGGGACCTATCGGCCGGCGTCTTTGACCGTGATGGCCGGATGGTGGCACAAGCCGTGACGGGCACACCGGGTCACGTGAATACGATGGCCGCCGCTGTCGGCCATTTCATCAACGACATCGGCCCGGAGCGGATCTATCCCGGCGACGTCTACATCACCAATGATCCGTGGAAGGGCACCGGCCATCTCCACGACATCACCGTCACCACACCGGTCTTTCATCGCGACGAGTTGATCGGTTTCTTCTCCTCAACTGCCCACGTCGTCGATGTAGGCGGCCGGGGCTACGGCCCCGAAGCCAAGGAGGTCTACGAGGAGGGCATTCGGATCCCAATCCTCAAGTGGGTCGAGCGCGGCGTGCTCAACAACGACCTCGTCACCATGGTGCGTTGGAACGTGCGCGAGGCTGACCAGGTCATCGGCGACATACACGGTCTCGCCGCATGCAACGAAACCGGCCGGCGGCGACTCCTCGCCATGCTCGACGAGTTCGACCTTCCCAATCTCGACGACCTGGCAGAGTTCATTTTTGAGCGGACCCACTCAGCCACGATGAAGGCCCTCAAAAATGTCCCGTCGGGGACGTACACGAACACCATGACCGTCGATGGCTACGACGACGAGGTCACTCTCGCCGTCATGATCACCGTTACCGACGAGGGCATGCACGCCGACTTCACCGGCACATCACCGCTGAGCAGTCACGGCGTTAATGTGCCCCTCGGCTATGCCGAGGCCTACTTCACGTACGGGATGCTCGTGGCACTCGCTCCCGAACTGCCCAACAACTTTGCGTCACTCGCCCCGTTTACCGTCAGCGCCCCCGTCGGCGTCATCCTGAATGCGAAACACCCGAACCCAGTCGCTGTTCGCCACGTCATTGGACATTTCGTCACCGACCTCACCATGGGAGCACTGGCCGAAACTCTTCCGCATGTAATCCCTGCCGAGGGCGCTGGCGCACTCTGGAACTTCCAAGCCAGCGCTCGCCAGGCATCCGCGGACGACCCGAAGCCACCGATTGAGATTCTGATGTTCAACAGCGGTGGATCCGGCGCTCGGCCTGCCCTCGACGGCATCACTGCCACCGCCTTCCCGTCCGGCGTGCGCACCATGTCGGCGGAGGCCACCGAGCAGATCGGACCGATCATCATCTGGCGCAAGGAGATCCGTGAGAACTCTGGAGGCCACGGCAAGTACCGCGGCGGGATGGGCCAGATCCTGGAGATCGGCCCGACCGACGGCTACCAGTTCGAGTTCTCGGCCATGTTCGATCGTGTCGCCAACCCAGCCCGAGGTCGCCACGGTGGCGGCGAGGGAGCGCCCGGCGCCGTCTATCTCGACGACGGCACGCCGTTTCCGACCAAGGGCAAGAAGACCGTGCCCGCCGACCGGCACCTGGTCATGGAGCTACCCGGGGGTGGCGGCTTCGGCGACCCGGCGGAGCGGGATCCCGAGGCGATCGAAAACGACCGACGGCAGGGCTATGTCTCCTGACCTTTCAGCCCGCCACCCACCGAGTTCGTGGAGAGTCGTTCAATGACCGAAGCATCTAGCCTCCGAGCAATCGTGCCCGAGCCTCGGCGGTCGTCCTATGACGTCGTCATCATCGGCGGGGCCGTGATGGGCTCCTCAGTGGCGTGGTTTCTTTCGGCCAACCCCGATTTCGACGGCTCAGTGCTCGTTGTCGAGCGCGATGGCTCCTACGACTTCAGTTCCACATCGCGCACCAACAGTTGCATCCGTCAGCAATTCTCCACCGAGGTCAACATTCGCGCCTCGCTGTTCGGCGCGGAGTTCATCCGCAACTTCCAGAGCTATATGGGAGACGACCCTGAGGTGCCAGAGATCTTCCTCGACGACTTCGGCTACATGTACCTCGCCGACGACAGGGCATTCGCTTCGGCGCTACGCGACTCCCAAGCCCTACAAGAGTCGTTGGGCGCGGGCACCAAGATCATGACCCCGGCCCAGATCGCCGAGGCCTATCCCTTTTACAACCTCGACGGGATCGTCTGTGGAAGTCATGGACTTGTTGACGAGGGCTATTTTGATAGCGGCACGATGTTCGACTGGTGGCGCCGAAAGGGCCGTCAAAATGGCGTGGAATACCTCGCCAACGAGGTCGTGGCGCTTACCCGCGAAAGCAACCGAATCACCACAGTCACCCTTGTGACCGGCGAAACCGTCAACGCTGGCATCGTCGTCAACGCCGCCGGACCCCGCTCCATTGAGATCGCCCACATGGCTGGCTTCGAGCTTCCCGTCGAACCTCGCCGCCGATACACCTACGTCTTCGACGCAGCCGAGCCACTCGACCGACGCCTCCCCCTCACAATCGACACAACTGGGGTCACCTGTCGCTCCGACGGTGGGTTTTACATGGCAGGTTGTCCGCCGGACGACGATCCACCGGTTGGCTACGACGACTTCGCCTTCGTGGGCGATGTCTGGGAGGACAAAATCTGGCCGTCGATTGCCAACCGGATCCCTGCGTTCGAACAGGTGAAGGTAATCAACAAATGGGTCGGGCACTACGCGTACAACACCCTTGACCACAACGCGATCATCGGACCCCACCACGAAGTCGACAACTTCATCTTCGTCAACGGCTTCTCCGGCCATGGAATCCAACAGTCGCCCGCGATGGGTCGAGGCGTGTCGGAGTGGATCACGTACGGCGAGTACCGGTCCATCGACCTCACGCCACTCGGCTACCACCGCATCGTCGCCGGCGAGCCCTTCGTGGAGACAGCCATCATCTAGGGGGCAGCACATCTCGGAGTAAAGCGTGGCAACTAGTCTCGACCCATGACGTTGTCGCTTACTCCGCACGCTTCGTTTCCCGGGCGAAGACCGGTGCTCGTCGTTGTCGCTGATGGGGTTGGCGTGGCTCCGGCCGGGCCGATGAACGCAGTCACCGAGGCCGCCACACCCACACTTGACCAGCTGTGTGAGTCGCGGCTCTACACAACACTGCTGGCCCACGGGCTGGCCGTGGGGCTGCCATCGGACGACGATATGGGCAATAGCGAGGTCGGCCACAATGCACTTGGTGCCGGCCGAGTATTCGCGCAAGGCGCCACGCTCGTCAACGAGGCCATCGTCACTGGTGCGATCTTCGAGTCGGATGAGTGGACTGCGGTCATTGATCGCGGCCGCGTCGCCACGCTGCACTTGCTCGGCCTGCACTCAGACGGAAATATCCACTCGCACACCAACCATCTGTACGCCCTGATGCGGCGAGCCGTGGCCGATGGCGTTCGCCGTATCCGGGTTCACATCCTTCACGATGGGCGCGATGTCGACCCCCGCTCCGCCCTCACCTACATCGCCCAAACCGAGGCTGTTCTTGCCCAACTCAACGACACCGATGGTGTCGATGCCGCGATCGCATCGGGCGGAGGCCGTATGACCATCACCATGGACCGCTACGGCGCTGACTGGTCCATGGTCGAACGCGGCTACTGGTGCCACACGCACGGAGCCGGGCGCACGTTCTCGTCGGCTACCGAGGCCGTCGAGACTGTCTACGCCGAGTCCGACGACGGCGACCAGTATCTCGACTCGTTCGTCGTGGTCGACGGCGATGACACACCCATCGGGAAGATGGCCGACGGCGACGTCGCAATCCTGTTCAACTTTCGCGGTGACCGAGCGATTGAGATCAGCCAGGCGTACGAGGACCCCGACTTCAGCCAGTTCGATCGCGGCCGACATCCGGACGTGCTCTACGTCGGCATGCTCCGGTACGACGGTGACCTGCTTGTCCCGACCAACCATCTGGTGGCGCCACCGATGATCGACCGCGTGATGGGCGAGTACATCTGCGGCACGGGGCTAGCCAGCTTCGCGGTGAGCGAGACCCAGAAGTTTGGGCATGTCACCTACTTCTGGAACGGCAACCGCAGCGGCTACTTCGATGAGTCGCTCGAAACCTACGTCGAAGTCCCGTCCGACAACGTCGAGTTCAACACAGCACCGGCAATGAAGCTTCGGGAGATCACCGAGTCCACGATCGAGCTGCTCCGGTCGGGACGATACGCCATGGGTCGCATTAACTTCCCTAACGGTGACATGGTCGGCCACACCGGCGATCTCAAGGCAACCGTCGATGCCATGCAGGTGCTCGACGATTGTCTCGAACAATTACTCGCCGCGATCGATGAAGTCGGCGGCGTGCTGGTGTTCACCGCCGATCACGGCAACGCCGACATCATGTACACCGAGCAGACTGACGGCGAGGTGACACCGAAGACCAGCCACACGCTGAGCCCCGTGCCCTTCGTGATCCACGATGCCGCGTATGGAGGCGAGTACCAACTCGCCGACATAGCCGAGGCAGGTCTCGCCAACGTTGCCGCCACCGTACTCAACCTAATGGGCTACGAGGCCCCCGAGGGCTACAACCCCACCCTGATCGAGTTCACTGACTAACCCACGCGCAGTCCGTCCCCGGGGGTGTGTCAGGAAATGGTGAGTTCGACGACTTGGCGGCCTGAACTTTCCAGTTCGACTTCGAAAACGCCGGGGATAAGCGCTTCGAAGCGCAGCTTCGCCGTCTCGCCAGAGACAAGTTCGATGTAGAGGTCATAGCCGTGGACGTGGAGATCATCATCAATCTCTGAAACCACCTGTATCTCAACCACATCGCCGATCGAAGCCGTCGCCTCTACAACGCCCCCATGGGCGCCATCTTCACCGACATGCACCTCGAAAGTCGTGTCCGGCTCGACGACATTGCCGGGAACGACGATCTCCGTCATGAAGCGCAGGGCCACCCCATCAAGTTCGAACACCGAATGATCCGGCGCGGCCAGTTCAACCATCAGTTCATGCGGACCGGCAGCAACGTTCTCGAGTGTGATGTCGTTGCTGAAGAACATGCCTAGGTCATGACCATCGACATAGACGTGCACGTGACCCTCGTTGGGAGCGGCCTGTTCGGGATCACCACCGACAATGACGAATCCGGTGACAGCAATTGTCATGTCGATCGTTCCGGCCTCGTCGGCGGAGGCATCGATGGTCACAGTTGGCTCATCAAGGTCGGCGGGCCAGTCCATGGTCGGCGCTTCATCGCCATGCTCATGAGCGTGTCCGTCATCCTCGGAATCCTGCATACCTTCCATGTCGTGATCGTCATGGTCCATGTCGTCGGACATGGATTCTTCGCCGGCCATCTCCATGTCACCATCGGCTGAGGTGGTGGAAAGTTCGTGGTCCCTGCCACAAGATGCGGCAAAGACGACGAGTAGGAACATCTTCACAAACAAGCGATACATGGAACTCCTTCAGAGAATTCGATCTGGTTCCCATCCTCAAACCAGTCGTTGGGGATTAGGTCGCCTACGATCGGTGGCCGATCCAGATTCCTACAACACGATGCTGGCTCTGAAGGTAACCGTATGCGAACCGGAGGACAACTCGTCGTTGATGCACTCGTAGCTCACGATGTGACCACGGCATTTGGCGTGCCCGGTGAGAGCTATCTCGCCGTCCTCGACGCTCTCGTCGACACCGACATCACCTACGTGATCTGTCGACAGGAGGGAGGCGCCGCCTACGCAGCTGAATCATGGGGACGGCTGACCGGCAACCCCGGAATCTGCATGGTCACCCGCGGACCCGGCGCAACAAACGCATCGGTTGGTATTCATGCGGCGATGGAGAACTCCATGCCGATGATCGTGCTGATCGGCCAAGTCGCCACTCAGGAGCAGGGTCGCGAAGCGTTCCAGGAAATCGATTACCGACGGTTCCTCGAACCGATCACCAAATGGGCCACCCAAGTCGACAACGTCGATGATCTGGCCGAGGCACTCACCATGGGCTTCAAGATCGCCGTTTCGGGCCGACCCGGCCCAGTTGCGATCGCGCTACCAGAGGACGTCCTCCGACGCACCACCGAGGTCACCGACGTTTCACCCCTGCTGGTGGAGCGGGCAACCCCCACCACGAAGGAGATCGACACCATCATCGCCGAACTAGCGAAGGCCGAGCGACCGGTGATTATCGCTGGCGGCGGGCGATGGACCGAGCAGGCTCGAGTCGACCTCACACACTTCGCCGAATCCAATGACATTCCCGTTGTCACCGCCTTTCGTTTCCACGACCTGGTCGACAATCACAGCGACCAGTTCGTCGGAGAGGCCGGGGTCGCAATGTTGCAGGCGGTGAAAGACACCATCCACAACGCCGATGTCATCCTCGGCCTGGGGATCCGCTTCGGGGAGATGACCACTGCGGCATGGACCCTGATCGACCTGGACGAACCCACCCAACGGATCGTGCACATCCACCCTGATCGCACCCAACTCGGCCGCATCTACCCGACCGAGATCGGCGTACTCGGTGACCCGTCAGTCACAATCGGCCTCATGCGGGAGCGGGTGGTCGATGCGGTCGAACGACGATCCGCCTGGCGCCACGAGCGACACAACGCGTACGTCGACGCCGCTGTAGCTCCACCGCAGCCCGGCTCCCTCGACATGGGTGTTGTCATGCAATGGCTCCAGGAGAACCTGCCCGATGACGTGATCATCACCGCTGGCGCCGGCAACTTCTCGATCTGGCCCAACAAACTCTTTCGCTATGGGCCTCAAGCGCGCCTGCTCGCGCCCCAAAACGGGACCATGGGCTACGGCCTCCCCGCTGCCATTGCCGCGAAGGCGGCGCATCCCGAGCGGACCGTCGTGTGTTTCGCCGGCGACGGTGACCTTCAGATGACTATTCAGGAACTCGGGTCCGCCCGCCAGGCAGGTATCGAACCGATCGTGTTGGTTCTCGACAACGAAATGTACGGAACTATTCGAGCCCACCAAGAGCGCAACTATCCCGAGCGCGAGTCGGGCACGAAGATCATTAACCCCGACTTCGTGGCCCTCGGCTTGGCCTACGGCATGCACAGCGAACTGGTCGATCGCACCGATCAGTTTCCCGCCGCGTTCGAACGCGCCATGGCTTCATCCACCGGAGCGCTGCTCCACTTGAAGGTGCCGGTCGAGATGCTGACCCCATGGATGTCGATTGACGACGCCCGAGCTAGCGGACGCAGCTGACAAAGCACGTTCGGGGTCTGACCCCAAACGTGCTTTGGGTCAGGCTTCGCCGAGGTAGCTGGCGCGTAGCTCGGGGTGGACGAGCAATGCGTCTGCAGTGTCGTCGAGCACCACACGACCGGTCTGGAGCACCCAGCCGCGGTCCGCGATCGAGAGCGCCATATTGGCGTTTTGCTCCACCATGAAAATGGCGACGCCTTCCTCGTGGATCTGCTTGATCAGCTCGAAGTTGGTCTGAACCAGCGCCGGTGCCAGGCCCATGGACGGCTCGTCCATGAGTAGGACACGCGGGTTGCTCATGAGCGCACGGCCCATCGCCACCATCTGCTGTTCGCCGCCGGAGAGGGTGCCGGACTTCTGGCTGAGACGCTCGTAGACACGAGGGAACATTGAGTAGACGCGTTCGAGATCACGCTGGATGCCATCACGATCGGTCCGCAGATACGCACCGAGCTCGAGATTTTCTTTCACCGACAACCGTTTGAAGAGGCGCCTGTTTTCGGGGACCATCGTGACACCACGCTCCACCAGGTACGACGTGGGCTTGCCGTTGACGACCTCACCGTCGAGCACGACCTCGCCCGTGGTCGGCGTCACCATGCCGAGAAGGGTCTTGAGTGTGGTGGACTTGCCTGATGCATTACCACCCAGGAGGCAAACCAGCTCACCTGGATAGATGGCGAGATCGACATCCTTGAGAATGTGAACGGCGCCATAATGCGTGTTGATGCCCCGCATCTCTAGTAGCGGTGTCGCGCCATTACGGTCGGTCATGACGCCTCCTCGGCGGGACGACCGAGATACGCCTCGATCACCAGCGGGTTCGTGGACACTTCCTCATAGGTACCTTGGGCGATGGTCTCGCCATGATCGAGTACGACCACACGGTCCGAAACATCGCGCACAACACCCATGTCGTGCTCGATCATCACGATCGTGAAGCCCCACTCGCTACGAAGCTTGCCAATGAGCCCGGTGAGCTCTTCGGATTCCTTTGGGTTCATGCCCGCCACAGGCTCATCCAGCAGAACGACCTGCGGCTTCGTCGCCATCGAACGCGCAATCTCAAGGCGACGTCGATTGGCATAGGAGAGAACCGATGCCGGCTGATGGAGTCGGTACCCGACGAGACGGGAGCCAAAGAAACCGAGCACCTTTTCGCCGTACTCACGGATCTCGGCTTCTTCACGCTTGAACGCAGCGGTATTGAACAGCGATCCCATGACGCCTTGCTTTGTGCGGCAGTGCTGCGCCACCATCACGTTCTCAAGGATCGTCATATTGGCGAAGAGGCGGACATTTTGGAAGGTCCGGGCGATGCCGCGGGCCGTGACCTGGTTGGGATCGAGGCCGAGTAGCGATTCGCCCTTGAAGATGATGTCACCCGACGTCGGGGTCACCATGCCCGAGATCATGTTGAAGAACGTGGTCTTACCCGCCCCGTTGGGACCGATAACCGAAACGATCTCCCCCTCGTCAACATGGAAATTCAGATCGCGAAGCGCATGCAGACCGCCGAAGGTGACACTCAGGTTGTCGATAGTGAGAAGACGTTCACCGCTCATGCCGGGGCCGCCTCTCCCCTGTCGCCGGGTTCGTCACCCGTATCGATCTCGCCCTTGAGCCACGCGTCCTGCAAGAACTCCTCCTGATGGAGTTCACGTGTACGACGCACATTGGGAATCAGTCCCTCTGGCCGCTTCAGCATCATCCAGATGAGAAGAGCGCCGTATATCAGCAATTTGAAGTTGGAGAACTCTTGCAGCAATCCGGGTTGCCTTGGTCCACCGAGCACACCGATGAGCACTACGGCACCGGCAATGACACCGGCGATGTTGCCCATGCCACCAACGATTACAACCACCAAGATCACAATCGACACGAGGATGATGAAGCTCGTGGGGAAGACAGAGCCCACCTTCGCTGCGAAGATCGCGCCAGAAAACGATGCCAACACTGCGCCGACAACGAACGCCATCAGCTTGGTGTTCACCGTATTGATGCCCATGGCTTCGGCTACAGATTCGTCCTCACGGATCGCCATCCAGGCTCGACCCACTCGTGAGTGTTCGAGTCGCCACGACACATAGATGGCCAGCACGCAGAACACCGCGACGAGATAGAACACGGCCTGCGGGTCTGTGCCGCGGACGGTGGCCAAGCCGAAGATGTTGACCCCGCGAATATTGGTCACACCCTGTGCTCCGCCCGTGTACCCGCCAAGCCAGTCCGAGAGAAACAGTAGACGGATGATTTCGCCGAATCCAAGGGTCACGATGGCGAGATAATCGCCTCGCATACGGATCACGGGTGCACCAATGAACAAGCCAGTGATGGCCGCGAACAGTACCACGATCAGCAGCGCCACGAACCACCCGGTCTGAGGAACCCAATCCGGCCAGGAGTCACCGCGATTGGCCGACGTGAGGATGGCCGTGGTGTAACCACCGACGGCAAAGAAGGCGACATAGCCAAGATCAAGAATGCCAGCAAGGCCGACCACGATGTTGAGTCCAAGAGCCAGAAGGACGAACAGTCCAACATTGGCGAGAAGTTCATTGACGATGCCGCCAACCAGCATGGGCAGCACCAACGTCAGCACGCCGACAATGGCAAAGGCGATGAAGTTGCCGCGAGCGCGCTCTGGGCCTTCCAGCGCTTGGAACCGTTGCTTTGCATCCTTGACCGACGAATGACCCCACCATGCGTAGACGGCAGCGCTTGCCGCAATGATGAGTACGCCGATAATCGTCAATCCACCGCGCTTCGCATAGATGACATCGGCCAGCGGTTCGAGGCCGATGGACTCGGATATATCACTCAGCACGGTCTCGAGAATGGCAACGAGCAAGACAACCATCGCCGACATGGTGACGAGTTGGCGGATGCGAGAGGGCAAGACGTGCATGGAGCCACCCAGAGCACCGAGCACTCCCCCGATCACCAACCAGAGCAGCACGCCACTCCCAGTACTGCCGCCCACCGACAACTTGTCAAGCGTCTGTGGACTCCAATTGACCAAGGGATCGCGTAGCTCAAAATTATTGATGAGGATGATAAGAAGGCTCAGTCCCGCGCCGCCGACGATCCCTGCAATCGCTCCAGCGACGGTATCTCGTGCACCCTTGGCGTGAATGGCCATCCCTTCGAGGACCACCTCCTTGCCAACGACCAATCCGACCACGAAAAGCAACCAGTACAGCGAAAGATCGCCCAGACTGAAGCGGTCGGCGATGAGATCGAAATCGTCGAGCGCGACGGGCATGTTGGACAAGGCAATGAAGATGAGCGCAAACGCGGTGATGGTGCCGTAGCTCGCCAACTTTCGCCAGTCCTGGTCTGCAACCGACCGAGCGACCATGGAGTCGTTCATCGTGTCACTCATGCTCGGTCCTCCGACGAGAGCCGCTCACCGAAGAGGCCGGTGGGCTTCACCAATAGGACCAGAATAAGCACGGCGAAGGCGACCGCGTCACGGAGTTGAGACACGCCATTGACCCCGAGTGGTTCGAGAATGACCAGCGGTGCGATCGATTCGGCACTACCGAGCGAGATACCGCCGGCCATGGCGCCACCAAGGTTGCCGATGCCACCCACGACTGCTGCGCTAAACGCCTTGATGCCTGGGAGGAACCCTGTCGTAGCAACGACGGAGCGAAACATCACGCCCCATAGGATTCCGGCCACGCCCGCCATCGCGCCACCAACGGCAAACGTCGTGACGATGATTCGGTTGACATTGATGCCCATGAGGGAGGCGATTTCTTTGTCCTCCGCCACCGCTCGCATCGCTTTGCCGGTCTTCGTACGCTCGACCAGGTACCAGAGCACAGCCATGGAGACGCCAGCGACCAAGACGACGAGGAGTCTGGTGCGCTGCACATCAAGGAACCAGATCGCCTGGGTTTCGGTCCACCAGCTCGGCAGATCCGGGTAGGACTTCGCCCCCGGTCCGAGAAGAACCACGGAGACGTTCTGGATGAAAAAGGAGATACCGATCGAGGTGATCAGTGGGATCAGACGGGGGGCGCCGCGAAGCGGCCGATACGCCACCCGCTCCATGACCACCGCAGTGAATGTCGACACGAGAATGGCCAGGACAACAATGAAAAGAAGAGAGGGAACGAAGTTGGATTCCCAGGCGCCAGCCTCGGCAAGCTTATTGCTGGTGATCATCCCAGTCATGGCGCCAACCATGAAAACCTCGCCGTGGGCGAAGTTGATGAAGCCCAGCACGCCGTAGACCATCGAGTAGCCCAGAGCGATCAACCCGTACATCGACCCCTGGGAGAGACCAGAGATGACCAAGCCTTCGAACTGGTCACCGGTGAGCCCAGTGGCATCGTCATTGATTTGTTGCGCAAGCCAGTTATTGGGATCGATCTGCTGAAGGATGAACGCAAACAGGCCAAAACCGATCACGCTGAACATCGAGATCTTCAGAAAGACAAGAAACCAGTCGACGCCTGTGCGCCGCCGCGACTTATGCCTCGTAGATGTAGTCAAGTCTCCCCCTCTAGGACTTGGACGGAATGTTGAGAGTAACGCGAGAGGTCCCCGCCCACCGCTAGTGGACGGGGACCTCTTCTAGAGCGTCAGCGTTAGCTGGTGCTTGAAATTACGGTGCGTACTCGAAGACGACGTTGCTCATGCCGCCATCGACGTCACCGGAATCGGTGTGGTGCACAACGGTGATCTTCTGGGAACCACAGTCACCAAAGTCGTCACAGTTGATGGTGCCGATGACACCGCTGTAGCCACGGATCGCCGTGAGGTACGTGCGGACAGCAGCCTTGTCGATGACAAGCTGGCCCGCATCGTTGACCGATGACGAGTTTTTGATGGCATCGAGGAGCATGGCGGTGGCGTCGTAGGAGTGACCCCAGAACGGAGCCGACGGTGCTTCACCGTGGTTGGCTTCGTAGTCCGCAAGGACTTCAGCTGCCGTCTTGCCAGTGGACTGGTTGAGGTTCTGACCGAAGCGGACGTCAGGGCCCGAGAAGTACATACCCTCGGACTGGCTGAGGGCCAGGTAGTCGGTGTTCAGAAGGCCGTCAGCCGCAAGCAGCTGGACATTCTCAAGACCTGCAACGCCATGAGCCTGGTCGGCCACGAAGTCACCAGCGGGCTGGAAGATCGGGAAGAACAGGGCCTCGGGAGCGCCAGCGGCAATCTCGGTGAGGACCGGCACCATGTCGGTGTCTTCCTTGTTCACGCCGGTGAAGCCGGTGATGGTTCCACCGAGAGCTTCGAAGGCATCAGCGAACGCCTGGGCAAGACCCTGGGTGTAAGGGTCGCCGTCGTGCATCGCTGCAGCGGTGCTCAGACCGAGCTCGTTGTAGACGAAGTCCGCCATGGCAGCGCCCTGGTAGAGGTCGTTGTGAGCGGTGCGGTAGTAGCCGGGGTTGTAGTTCTCACCAGCGGTGCCAAGAAGGTCCGAGGTAAGAGACGGTGAGGTGTTCGAGCCGGAGATCATGACGATGCCGGCTTCAGCGATGAGCGGAGCAGCAGCGGTCGCCGCGCCCGAGCACGAGGTGCCAATAACACCAACAATCTGAGTGTCAGCCACGATGGTCTGAGCAGCAGCCTGGCCACCGTCTGCAGAGCAGAGGTCGTCGAGACCCTGACCCATGCTGACCTCGAAGCCGTTGATATCGCCGTAATCGGCAACAGCAGCTTCGACCGCGTTCTGGTTCGGGACACCAAGGAATGCAACGTCACCAGTGATGGCGTTCAGCGAGCGGATCTGTACCTGCTCACCCTCGTCGACGACGATGAAATCGGCGTCAGTGCTTGCCTCTTCAGCATCGTCGCCACACGCTGCTGCGAGCAGCGTGAACGAGAGCAAAGCGGCAAGCGTCATCGTGAGCTTGCGTGAAAGCTTCATATAGTTTCCCCTCCAAAGGGATGCGGTATAGACGGCACCGCAGGGCCGATTCTTATGATGCGCAAGTATAGGGCTGCTGGAATTCGGCTTGCACCGTGCCGGTCAGGAATTGCCACAGCGCGCGGTCACCCTGGATGCGATCGAAACTGGGTGGGAGTTTCGCCGACAAGGCGAACAAACTGCTTTGTGAAGGCCGCTTGGTCATAGAATCCACTCACTGCGGCCACCGTAGCCACAGACTCATCCGAGCGTTGGAGCAGGTTTGCCGCCCGGTCGATTCGCGCCTTCAGGACGTACTGAGCGGCAGTAAGCCCGAAGACCTTCTTCATTCGACGATCAAGCTGGCCGGGAGAACAATCAGCGATCGCCGTCAGGTCTCCAATCACGAGCGAGCCGTCGATGCCCCGACGTACCGCTGCCACGATCGGCTCCAGCGACTCCACGACGATACCGCGGGCATTGGGCGTGATCAGGTCGCGACTGATCGATACCAGCCCAACGACGGCTCCGTTTTCGGCGTGAATCGGTCGCTTGGCGGTGAGGTACCAGCCCGTTGATCCGTCAGGCCTACGAATGAGCTCCAACTCATCGTGGAGGATCTCGTCGAGGCGCACGACCCGCTCGTCCTGCTCCTCGTAGCGAGCGGCAAGTTCTGTCGGGAAAAGATCACTCGCCCGCTGCCCAAGGACATCGCGTTTGGAACTTCGACCCGAGCGCCGAACGAACGCCGTGTTGACCGCCGTGTAGCGACCGTCGGTGTTCTTCGCGCAGAACATGACGTTGACGAGATCGTCCAAGAGACCAATCAACTGCCATTCCGCATCAGCGGCATCGAGTTTGCTCTCTGGCTCCGTCATTTGTGGCGCAATCGTACAAGACCTCGGCCGTTCATTTCCTGGACACTGAACACATGGTGATGACATCTGCGGAGAACCCCGTCGACCCTGCGGCACTTATCGATGACTCCATCGCGCTCGTTGCTGAATGGCTTGAGACCGCGGCGTCGATCGAAACCCGTTCCGAGCGGGGCGAGGTCGAGCGCCTGCATGCCCTGATTGATGAACCGGCCGGCGTGCACTTCGCCATGCAGTACATCGACCGGGTCGCGCGCCACGCCGACAATGTGCTTGCTGCGAATGAACTCGCCACCCTGGCGCGTAACGCAGAACTGCCTGGGTTCGTCGGTCCGGTCGACCGTGCCCTCCTTCACATCGGCGCACACATTGCTCCACTCGCCCCGAGGATCGTCATGCCGCTCGCCCGGCGACGGCTTCGCCAACTCGTGGGACACATGCTCGTTGACGCTGACCCGACTCGTCTCCATCGACACATGTCCGATCGTCGTGAACAAGGGGTAGCGCTCAACATCAATCTGTTAGGTGAGGCTGTACTCGGTGAGGGCGAGGCGGAGCGTCGCTTTCAACGCACGCTCGACCTCATCGCCGACCCGGCAGTGACCTACGTATCGGTGAAGGCCTCAGCAGTCGCCAGCCAGATCGACCTCTGGTCCTACGACGATTCTCTGACGCGAGTCATGGCGCGCTTGCGCCAACTCCTATCCGCGGGTGCTGCTGCTCAGCCGAGCACTTTCATCAATCTGGACATGGAGGAGTACAAGGATCTTCACCTCACCTTGGACGCGTTCACTTCCGTGCTCGATGAGCCTGACCATCTCAACGCTGAGGCCGGCATCGTCCTACAGACCTATCTCCCGGATTCGTTTGGAGCCCTCCAACGGCTGACCGACTGGGCGACCCGGCGCCGAGAACGTGGCGGCGCAGCCATCAAGGTCCGTCTCGTGAAGGGGGCCAACCTCGCGATGGAGCGAGTCGATGCCGCGATGCACAACTGGGATCAAGCCCCGTACGCCACGAAGGCCGACGTAGATGCCAACTACAAGCGGTGTGTGGAGTGGGCGGTACGCCCTGAGCACACGGCTGCCGTTCGGGTCGGGGTCGCCAGCCACAACTTGTTCGACGTGGCGTTGGCAAAGCTGCTCGTCGAGGCCCATGGGGTCGCCGAGCATGTCGATTTCGAGATGCTTCAAGGTATGGCCCCATCGCATGCCCGAGCCGTGCAGCAGAGCACCAATGATCTCCTTCTCTATACACCGATCGTTGCCCCTGCAGATTTCGACGTGGCGATCAGTTACCTGATCCGCCGGCTTGAGGAGAACGCTTCAGGTGACAACTTCTTGCGCCATCTCTTTGCGATGTCTCCCACCAGCACCTCGTTCCATGACCAAGCCGATCGGTTCCGTCGGGCCGTCGCCGACCGAGACGCTGTCTCCGCAGAGCCACATCGCGGTGGGCGCCTCCCGGCAATCGCATCGGGATTCGCCAACCATCCCGACACCGATACCGCCCGGCCCGAGGTGCAGGACTGGCTCGTCAAGGTTCGCGAGCTCACCGCCCAACCGGTGCGAGCCGCGCTGACGACCGAGATCGCCGCCGTTGATCAGCACTTGGCCACCGCCCGCGCCGCCCAACCGGATTGGCTTGATCTCGGCGCAGTCGAGCGCCGCCGGATCCTCTGGGCAGTCGCCGATGAACTAGAGAATCGGCGCGATGAGTTCCTGAGCACCATGGCGCACGAGGGACGCAAGGTGTTCGCCGAAGCCGACGTCGAGCTGAGTGAGGCGATCGACTTTGCTCGCTGGTACGGCGACCATGGCGCTGAGTTGGAGTCAACGGAGGGTGCAAGCTTCGCGCCCTACGGCGTAATCACCGTTGTGCCCCCGTGGAACTTCCCGGTCGCCATCCCGACTGGCGGGGTGATGGGATCGCTTGCCTCTGGCAACACCGTTATCCTCAAGCCCGCTCCCGAGACTCCCCGCTGTGCCGAGCTGATTGTGGAGGCTGCGCACACCGCTGGAGTACCGCCCGGCGCCCTCCAGTTCGTTCGCACACCAGACAACGAGGTCGGCCAAGCACTCGTGACTGGCTCCGATGCCGTCATCGTCACCGGTTCAACCGAGACAGCGAAGATGTTTCGCCGCTGGCGACCCGACCTCCCAGTCCTGGCCGAAACGAGCGGTAAGAACGCGTTGGTCATCACGCCCCACGCCGACATCGACCAGGCCGTAGACGATCTGGTGAAATCGGCATTTGGTCATACCGGCCAGAAGTGTTCGGCAGCGAGCCTCGCGATCCTGGTCGGGAGCGTGGCCGACGATCCCCGCTTTCGGCGGCAACTCGTGGATGCGGTCAGGAGCCTCCGCATCGGTTCGCCGACCAAGTCGGGCCCGAACTACGGGCCGACCATCTTGCCGCCAGAGGGCACGCTCACCCGAGCGCTCGAACAGTTGGACGAGGGCGAGTCGTGGCTCGTCGAACCCAAGCAGCAGGGCGATGCCGATTCACTATGGTCTCCGGGCGTTCGCGAGGGTGTCGCCCCCGGCAGCTGGTTCCATCAGACCGAATGCTTCGGCCCCGTGCTCGGACTCATCCGGGCCGAGAGCCTCGAGGAAGCAATTCGGATCCAGAACGACTCCGACTTCGGACTCACGGGTGGTCTCCACTCACTCGACGAGAAGGAGATCAAAACCTGGCTCGACTCAGTCGAAGTCGGCAACGCCTACATCAATCGCGGGATCACTGGTGCGATTGTTCGCCGGCAACCGTTCGGTGGATGGAAGGGCTCATCGGTCGGGCTTGGCGCGAAGGCCGGTGGCAGCGACTATCTGCTTCAACTCGGACGCTGGACATCGACCGCCGACCTCGCCGACGCTCCTGAGTCCGATCGCCAGTGGCACAACGCCCACTACGGCATCGGCCATGACCCCAGCGCGCTGTTCTGCGAGCGCAACGAACTGCGTTACCTCCCCCACCCCACAGTCGTGATCCGGGCGAGCGCCGACGCCGACCCCGCGGCCGTTCGCCGAGCGGTCGCTGCGGCTGAACGAGTCAATACCTCAACAACCGTTTCCCACGCGACGACAGAGTCTGACGATGACTTCATCGCTCGCTTGGTCAATCTCCGCTGGGGCCGAATCCGCATGATTGGCTCCGCCTCCGACTCACTTCGGCTGGCCGCAGTGGAACACGACGTTCACATCATCGATGAACCGGTCACTGCAAGCGGACGCTTGGAACTCCGCCTCTACCTTCGCGAGCAAGCCATCAGCCAAACGCTTCATCGCTTTGGCAACGTGACCCTGAGGTCAGAGCCTTGCGGCACCTAGGTGCGAGCGACGATCTCTTCGACCGGGCCGGTCATGCCCGTATAGAAGGGTCCGAACTCGGCGTAGACAGCCGAGGCGGTGTCGTAGCGCATCGTGTACACCGTGTCCTTCAGGTCGTCGATCTTGACGCCGAACAAGGTGACACCCCACTCCCAGTCGTCGAGGCCAGTAGATGCGGTGATCAGCTGGACAATTCGACCAGCGAACTGGCGCCCCGACGTGCCGTGCTCGTACATGAGCTCTTTTCGCTCCTCGAAGTCGAGCGTGAACCAATTGTTGTCGGCTTCACGGCGCTTCGTCATCGGGTAGAAGCAATACGCGTTCTTCCCCTCCGGCGGCAGTTCAGGGTAGAGCCGCATGTTCTTCATCTCTTCGGGGAGACCCTGGGCATACTCGGAAAGTTCGGTGATCGACACGAAGCTGTCGACGACGACGAGACCGGCGTTCGTCAGGGCAGTCTGAAGATCGCGCAGCGCCCACCCGTCGGCCGCCAGGGCCATGAAACACAACTCGGCCTTGTGACCGAGGATCGCTGCGCTGACGACCTGCACGTCGGCGGCTTGCGCCGTCTTGACCGCGGAGATGACGGCATCGTTATCGGTGTCGGGCGTGCGTGCGCAGAAGAGGTGAACGACCGCAAGGCCTTCGCTGGTAGTGACGGGATCGAGCATGGCCCGAGTCTACGGATAGGTTCGCGGGCATGAGCCGCAGCACGCACCAAGCACTCGCCGACGAGCGCAACGAGTCAATCGAGATCTCTATCAATGGAGAGTTCTTCCCCCGCCACGAAGCAAAGGTGTCGGTTTTCGACAGCGGCTTCCTTGTCGGCGATGGCATTTGGGAAGGAATCCGCCTTCACCACGGAGTATTCGCCTTCCTCGACCGGCACCTCGACCGCCTGTTCGCGGGTGCCGCGGCGACAGGGATCGACATCGGACTCGACCGAGCCGGCGTGGAGGCCGCTCTGCGAGCCACCGTCGAACGCAACGGCATGGACGACGACGTTCACATCCGTCTCATGGTCACCCGCGGTGACAAGAAGACGCCGTCACAGCATCCGTCCAACAACATCGGTGGTCCGAATATCGTGATCATCGCCGAGCACAAGGCGGCCGACCCTGGGGTCCGGGACCAGGGAATCTCGCTCTTCACGGCAACAGTTCGTCGTCCACCTCCAGACACACTCGATCAGAAGCTCAACTGTCACTCGAAGCTTCACGAGGTGATCGCGCTGATCCAGGCAACGAACGCAGGAGCAGACGAGGCGCTGATGCTCGACCCGACCGGTGCAGTGGCCACGTGCAACGCCACAAACTTCTTTGTGGTCCGCAAAGGCGAGGTGTGGACGTCGACTGGCCAGTACAACCTCAACGGCATCACGTCCGCACTCGTCATCGAAGTTGCCCAGGCCGCTGGGATCCCGACGCGGGAGTGTGCGTTCTCGTTGACCGACGTCTATTCCGCCGATGAGGCGTTCGTCACGGGCACATTCGGCGGACTGACCCCGGTTCACACCATCGACGGCCGTTCAATCGGGGACGGTACCCGGGGCGAGATGACAACGCGTCTTCGCGCGCTTTACGACGCCCGTATCGAAGCAGAGTGCCCGGCGTGAAAAGAATTCAGTGTTGGTCGGGCCCGCGGAACATCTCCACAGCATTGATGTATTCGTGGCGACAGCGCGCCGACACAACCGTGTACGACGAACCGTTCTACGCGCACTATCTGTCCCTTGACGACCGCGACCATCCCGGTGCGGCCGAGGTGTTGGCGAGCCAGTCAACCGATGCGGACGAAGTGATCCGAGACGTGATCCTCGGCGATGTGGCGACGCCGGTCTTCTACATCAAGCAGATGGCCCACCATCTGAAGGGCGTCGATCGCAGCCATCTCGGCCTAACCGAGAACATCATCCTCGTTCGCCACCCGCGAGACATGCTGGCATCGCTTTCGGTCCAGCTACCCCGCTGCGAACTGTCGGACACGGGGCTCGTCGAGTCGGTCGAATTACTCGACGCGATTCTGGCCGAGGGCGGCGACCCGATCGTGATCGAATCACAGACATTGTTGAAAGATCCAGCCGGCGTCCTCACCTCAGTGTGCGCGCGCCTTGGACTCACATTTGACGAGGCGATGTTGGCGTGGCCGATGGGGCCGAAGCCTCAGGACGGAGCCTGGGCGCCGTACTGGTACGACAAGGTCCACACCTCCACGGGCTTTGCTTCGCCCCGATCGTCAACTCATCCAGTGCCCGACCGCCTCGGCCCGATCCTCAATGAAGCGATGCCATTGTTCGAACGCTTGAACCAGTACACGGTGGGTGCTGAAACCACGGCAGGTTAACCTGGGGCACTACTGGCGAAGGTCACCACGGCCCGTCGGATCTGGAGGAAATCAAATGACTACAAATCGAACGTTGCGACTTCTCGCAATCCTGTTCGGCTTCGTGTTGTTCGCTGCAGCATGTGGCGACGACGACAGCACCACCGACGCCGACGATTCAAGCGATATGGCTGATGAAGGTGGCGACTACCTCGTCGACCTCGAAGGCCGCACGATCACCATCGCCATTGAAAACGCGTACCTGCCGTTCAACTACATCGATGCAGAGACCGGCGAGCCCGGTGGCTGGGATTACGCAGCCATCGACAACATCTGCGAACGGCTGAACTGTGTCCCCGACTATCGAACCTTCGAGTGGGATCCAATGATCCAGTCGATCGCTGATGGCGAGTTCGACCTCGCAGCCGACGGCATCACCATCACCGCAGAGCGCTCCAAGATTGTCGCCTTCTCCGATGGCTACATCAACATCGACCAGCGTGTGATGGTTGCATCCGACAGCGACATTGACGGCCCCGACGCCCTCGCCGCCGCTGACTGCAAGGTCGCCTCCGTGGGCGGCACCACCAACTACGACACCGCCGTCGACCTTGTCGGCGAGGATCGCATCACCCTCTTTGACGAGTTCGGTTTCGTTGTCCAGGCCGTCATTGTTGGCGACGCATGCGCCGCCATCATCGATGAGACGGCTGGCCAGGGCTACATCGGCGAGAACGCCGACAAGATCAAGCTCGTCGGTGACTCGCTGTCTGCTGATGAACTCGGCTTCATCTTCCCGCTGGACTCTGACCTCGTTGAGCCGTTCAACTTGGCAATCGCGGCGATGAAGGCAGACGGCACGATGGCTGCACTGGGCGAAGAGTTCTTCTCTGGCGCCTTCACCATCACCTACGACGACATCGGTTAAGGCATCGCTGAACGCAGTGCTCGCAGCATGCGAGCGTCTGTGCTTCACTCGCGGGGCATCGGGGAGCGATCTCCGGTGTCCCGCTTGTACGTTTTCCCGCCAAGGGGATGAGAATTCATGAGCCTTACCACTAGTACGAGTGACACGCTCTACGTGGCTCGTCGCCGCCGCGAACACGACGCATGGTGGGAGCGGTTCCCGTGGTGGTCGGTGATCGTTGGCGTCGTCATCGTGTCGATGGGCCTGAAGATCGCCATCGACCCTGACTACGACCTCGCCTGGAAGAACATCGCCCCGGGCGTCTGGACAACCATCAGGGCAACGATCTACGCCTTCGGCATCGCTTTTCTACTCGGCCTCGTCGCCGGCCTTGGCCAGGTTTCGCGAAACATCGTGGCTCGCAATGTGGCCCGGGCCTATGTGGAGTTGGTCCGCGGCATCCCAATCTTGCCGCTGATATTCACGCTGGCACTCGTCATCGTGCCCGACGTTTCCGCCAAGCTCGGTTTCGCGAACAGCGTCCCGCAGTTCTGGCGTGCCATCGCTGCACTCTCGCTGATCTATGGCGCCTATATGGCCGAAATCTTCCGCGGTGGCATCCAGTCCATCCCCACCGGCCAGATGGAAGCCGGGAGGTCGGTCGGGCTCAGCTATCGGCAAACGATGCGATACATCGTGCTCCCTCAGGCATCACGCGCCATCATCCCGCCACTCGGCAACGACTTCATCGCAATCCTGAAGGACACATCGCTCTTGTCGGTTCTGGGGGTACTCGAACTCACGCGAAATGCCCGCCAGTTCAGCGCCCAAACCTTCAAGTTCCCCGAGGCCTACTTCACATTGACCTTCATCTACCTCACGCTGGTGGTGGCTCTGTCTCTTCTACTCAGCCAACTTGAGAAGTACATGTCCCGCGACCGCGTAGGTGAACGATGAGCGCCATGATCGAAGTCTCCGGACTGACCAAGACCTTCAACAAGACAATCCATGCGGTCCGTGGTGTCGACCTCAGCGTCGACAAGGGCGAGGTCGTCGTCATCGTGGGCCCGTCCGGCTCCGGCAAGTCGACAGTGCTGCGATGCATGAACCTCCTTGAGATCCCAACCGGCGGCGACGTGTGGATCGACGGCGTCAATCTCGTCGACGAGTCCACCGATCTCGATACAGCCCGAGCCGAACTGGGGATGGTCTTCCAGCAGTTCAATCTGTTTCCCCACCTCACCGTGCTCGGCAACATCACGCTCGCCCAGAAGAAGGTGCGGGGCCGCTCCGACAGCGAGGCCAACGCAACAGCCATGCGCCAACTCGAACGAGTCGGCATTCCCGAAAAGGCCGACGCATACCCTCGCCAGCTATCGGGTGGTCAGCAGCAGCGGGTGGCGATCGCCCGAGCCCTGGCCATGGAGCCCAAGGTGATGCTCTTCGACGAGCCCACTTCCGCCCTCGACCCAGAAATGATCAAAGAGGTGCTCGACGTGATGCTCGAGCTCGCGGCGGATGGCATGACCATGGCCGTCGTGACTCACGAGATGGGATTCGCTCGTGCCGCGGCGGACCGCGTGTACTTCATCGACGACGGCCTCATCGTTGAATCAGGCACGCCCGACAACATCTTCGACAACCCGCAGCACGAACGGACCAAGGCGTTCTTCGACAAGATCCTTTAAGACTCCCTGATGCCGGTTTGCCAACTGCTCGAAGGCAAGCCCATCCTGAGCGCGATCGATATCCAGGACGACAAGAACACCGTCACCAAGCGCAGCGCAGCGACATGCATGAGAGGCCGCCGTCAATCAGTGCGGCCTCGTCAGCCTGCACCAAGTCGACCCGATAGCCGCTCGACTCAAGCAAGGCGGTCGTCTCAGGGAAGCCAGTGCGCATGATGACGACGTCGTTTACTCGAATCAGGTTCGCCGCCGGCTCTTCACCCTCGGGGCAAAGAACCACGTCGTACTCCGTAAAGCAGCCACTGGCGGCCAGCCGACGGGTCGAGAAGATCGTGCTCTCGTCAATGATTGCACAGTCGGTTTTGAGATGGAGCACGTCAGCGGGCGTGTCGACCGAACGCACGGGCATCCCGCTTGGTCGTGCTGCCTCAGCGAGTGCCATCACACCGGCAGAATTCGTCCGCGCCGAACGACCAACGATGATTTCCGAGGCGGTGACAAGAATGTCGCCGCCATCGACACAACCGTCGGCCACCGTCGCCATGGTTCGAAACCGGGACGACAGGTCCAACTGAATGGCAGCGGCTTCGCCGGCTCGACTCGGTGCTCCCGGCCGCAGAACGACCGCATGGTTACCGATGCAAAGCGCCGCATCCTCCACAAACACCGCATCCGGGAACGCGGGGAGTTCAGCCGTCGTTTCGACGGCGAGGCCGGCACGTTCGAGAGCGAGGCAATATTCGACATGCTCAGCCACAAAGCGATCGAAGTCAGGGTCGGGGCCATCCATCGCTCGAAGACCATCGACGACGCTGGGCGATGGCGGCCGCACTAGGGCATGGGTAAATCGAATCGGGTTCACTGGACGAGTTCCTGACTGATCATCATTCCGAGTAGCTCGCGGATCAGCTTGGCGCCCACCATTGCTGTCTGATCATTCAGGTCGCGAGAAGGATTGATCTCCACGACATCGGCGCCAACGACCGGCACTCCACTCGCGTCAATCTGGTACAGAGAATCGAGCAGTTGGCGCGTCGTCATCCCGCCAGGCTCATTGTGCGAGATGCCCGGGGCAAACGCAGGGTCGAGAGCGTCGACATCGATCGAGATATAGACGGGACCGCTGAGCTCGGGAATCTGATTGTCCCAGTCCCGCAACTCGTGAACCTCGACCCCAAAGCGATCAGCCTGATCACGCTGGTGCGGGGTCATCGTCCGGATCCCGAATTGGAGCAGGCGGGCGACACGCCCCTCTTCCATGATGCGGGCGAACGGACAGGCATGGGAGTAGCGGTCCCCGTCAAGCGCGTCGTAAAGATCCGGGTGGGCATCAAAGTGGACGATCGTGAGATCGTCGTGCGCGGCGCTCACCGCCTGCACGATCGGCCATGTGATGAGATGGTCGCCGCCAATCGACAGAAGTCGAGAGCCGTCAGCGATGGCGACTGCGGCGTCGTTTCGGATCAGATCTACCGCTGAGGGAGCATCGTCGGGGATAACGAGGTCGCCCAGATCGAACCACTGCTCATCACGGAGCGGCTCAAGGTCGAGACCCGACTCGGTGCACCAGTTCGCCGAGCCACACGTGAGTGCATCTCGCACCGCCTGAGGCGCCGCCGCGGGCCCACGCAGAAACGACGAGTGAACGTCGTAGGGAACGCCGAGCAGCTTCACTGACATTGGGCCACCGTATAACGCACACCGGGGACAGGCTCCCGCGTGCGCTACTCGACGTAAATCGTGAGTTGCCCGTTGCGCGCAAATC
>Ga0315329_10000005_pt1 | contig 111472 bp, 114 predicted proteins | sample M150032315metaG_FD_203459 | JGI IMG/M metagenome (GOLD analysis project Ga0315329, IMG submission 203459) | Ammonia-oxidizing marine archaeal communities from Monterey Bay, California, United States - M1 500m 32315 | ecosystem: Environmental > Aquatic > Marine > Coastal | place: USA...
CTCGTCGACACCGGTTTCGGTGTCAAGACCATGTGGCTCTGAGCCAACGACAATGGCACACGGCCGGGCCAGCACTCCCCCATCGTGAGGCTCCCCAGAGTGAACGTTGGTACCCACAACTCGAACGCCGATGGCCTGCAAGGCATCGATTGCATCTGATGCGTCGATGCCGGAGATGACCGGCACACGCAGAACTGAACCAGCCGACGAGCGGACGGCCTTCGTCCCCCACGGGTCAGCGCCGCCGGCGACGATCACGGCTCTGGCAGCAACAGCATCGGCAGCCCTGATCAGGGTGCCGACATTGCCGGGATCAGACACATCGATAAGGACGAGGAAGACATCGTCCCCGCTGGCCTCGACCGGCAACTCGGCCTGGGGCCGAAGCACGATGGCGAGCATCGGTTGTGGTGTGACTGAGGGTGCGAACTTGTCGAAGAGGTGGTCGCGCAGCACCAAATACTCGACGTTGTCACCAAGCCGGGACTGCACTGAGCGGATCTCGCCGTGATCGACCTTGGATTCAGGGACGAGAACGGTCGTCGGCATGTAGCCGGCATCGAGAGCTTCGCCAACCGTTCGCGGTCCTTCAAGAATGATTTCCGGAGAACGCGAACTGCGCCGCCCAAAGAGGCGACGCAGTTCAGCGATTCTCGGATGTTTTGGCCCCAAGACTGGAGTCATGAAACCGGGAGTATGCCGCTCAGGAAGCAGCCGACTCCGACACAGCACTCTTAGCGACCTCAACAAGGGCGGCGAATGCTGCGGGATCTTCGATCGCAACCTCAGCGAGGTTCTTACGGTCGACTTCAATGCCAGCAGCTTTCAGGCCGGCGATAAACCGGCTGTAGCTGGTGCCGTTCTCACGACATGCTGCATTGATGCGCTGAATCCAAAGCTTGCGGAAGTCGCCCTTACGAGCACGACGGTCACGGAACGCGTAGTTCCCCGCATGCATGACGGACTCATTGGCCGACTTGAACGACCGAGACCTATTGCCGTAGTGGCCCTTCGCCCGTTCGAGTACTACCCGACGACGCTTCTTCGAGTGCACAGAGCGCTTGACGCGTGCCATCTCGTTCTCCTTCTCTCGTACTTACGTAGTTGTCGGTCGGCTCAAACGCCGAGGTCGCGAAGATTGCGCTCGTCGGCCTTGGCCACCGGCGCTCCCGAGCGGAGTTGACGCTTCCGCTTCGGAGCCTTCTTCTCGAGGATGTGGTTTTTGTTTGCCTGACGGCGCCGGAGTTTGCCGGTACCGGTGCGCTTGAAGCGCTTGGCCGCACCGCGGTGCGTCTTCATCTTTGGCATTGGTGTCTACTCTTCTTCTTCGGAGCTGTTTTTCTCAGCTTCTTCGGCGCTGTTCAGCGCGGTTGCCTCGTTTTCGGCCGCCTCTGCAGCAGCCTTTTTCTGTTCCTTTTGGTGACGGGCCTGCGCCTGCTTGTCAGGAGCGAGCACCATGACCATGTTGCGACCGTCTTGGCGGGGGTGGAATTCCACCTTGCCGACATGACTAATCGCTACAGCAACTTTGTCGAGGATTTTACGACCCAGTTCCGGGTGCTGCATCTCGCGGCCTCGGAACATGATGGTGACTTTGACTTTGTGGCCTTCACCTAAGAACGATTCGACCTTTCGGGTCTTGGTGTCGAAATCGCCGATCCCGATCTTCGGGCGGTACTTCATCTCCTTAACCGTCAGATTCGATGCCTTCTTGCGGGATTCCTTGGCCCGCTGGTCGGCCTCATACTTGAATTTGCCGTAATCCATGATCCGACAAACAGGTGGTCTGGCCTGATCGGCAACCTCGACCAGGTCGAGGCCAGTTGCCCGAGCGATGTTAAGCGCTTCGGAAAGAGGCTTGATGCCGATCTGTTCGCCGTCCTGGCCGACAAGTCGGACCTCTCGGGCACGGATCCGGTCATTGATCCTTGGCTCGTTAGTTGGCGGTGCTATCGCCCTAAACTCCTCGTGAGCACGAAACCTCCGTCGTGTGGTGAAAACGCCTGCCTGCAAAATTCTGGTGAAAAATGCAAAACGGACGCCGGTCTGTCGACGTCCGCGAAACACGGGTGCGAGCACCGTGTGTTGCCGTGTAGGCCGACCCGGCGCATCTGAAACGATGGCCGGGTGGGGATCTGGCAAGCCAGGCCCCACTTCCCTATGAATTGTGCTCGGTATGGTATCAGCATGAGTTCTCTCTGGACACCTGGCGGCGAACACGAGGTCACTCGTGAGCCCGCATCCTCCCCCGACCCTACATCCGGCGACGAGCCGATTGCGGCTGAAACCGGGCTGACCCCCGACATGGAGGACGCCATCGCTGCGGCCCTCCCCGAAGGCGTCCGACTCGATGACCTGACGCCGGAGCAGCTCGCACAGGCTGAAGAAATGGTGGTGGAGATGGGCGAGGCTCGCGAACGGCTGACGTCGACACCGGCATCGACGGTTGTTGCCAACCATGCCATGGGGCTCTATGAACTCGCCGCCCTGCACCTCTCGCAACAGACGCCGAACTTCAGCGAAGCCACCGTCGCCATTGATGGCCTCACCGCGATCGTCGAATCGCTCGCCGGTCGTCTCGGCGATGCTGAGCCAACGCTACGTGAGGGACTCGACCAGCTTCGCATGGTCTACGTGCAGCTGAAGAACACCGGCGACTAACACACACGCAGCAGCGCCGTGACAGCCGCTGCGGCGAGTACGACAGCGAGGAACGGCGCCCGTCGCCACACGAGAATGCCGGCGACAGCCATCCCCGCGAGTCGCTCGTCGACAACAAGCGACTTCCCCTCGGCAACCGTGAGTTGGATGATTACCGCCATAACCACGGCTGCCGGCAGCAGACCCATGGCCTGAGCCACGACGGGTCTGCGGCCAAGGACCGGCCCAACCACAAATGCGCCCAGAAGGCGCTGACCCCACACGGCGACGACGAGTGCGATGATCGAGAGCGTGCTCATCTCGCCGCCTCGGGTCGGCGGAGAATAATTGCCACAGCAACCCCAAGGACGCTGAGGATGATCGGTATCCCAGCCGGAGCGACAGGCAGCAGCACGATACAGATCAAACCCCCAGCAACAGCGGCGATCCGACCGTCCCCTGAACGAATGAGGTTGCCGATGATGGCAAGGAGTGCCGCCGGGAAGACCGCATCAAGACCGAGCCGATCGATATCGCCGACCACGTTGCCGATGAACGTGCCAACCAAGATTCCGAGAAACCAGCCCGTCATCATCGCCGCGGTGGTCCGCCAGAACTCCCGCTCGACATCTTTGGGAGTCTCCTGCTGGATCGCTACAGCCACGTTTGGATCGAACGCGTTGAGAGCGGCCGCCACCCGTCGCCAGCGCACGTGAGGGAGCCGGGGACTCAGTGTCATCGACATGATTCCGAATCGCGTGGCGACAACCGCCCCGGCCGAAATAGCCGCCCACTCCCCACCCCCGGCGTCGCGAACAGCAAGATACGCAAACTGCGACGTTGCCGAGAAGATCACGGATGAGGCGAGCAGAGCTCGGCCGACCGATGTGCCGCGGTCGATGAGAAGGACCTGCAGCGTCACACCGAGGGCAAAGAAGGTGAGTGCCATCGCAAGCACGTCTGCGCTTCCCAGCCTCGGTGCCTTCGGCGCGGGTGATTCGGTCTCCGCCATCACCGCAGTGTGCCGTGTTGGAACTGCCTCAGTAAAGCTGAGCGCCCGGTCGCCCTGACCCCAGTCAGACCGCGACGAGCACCGCCCCAGCAACCACCAGCACAGCCCCCACTACGAGCCGTCGGGTGAGTGTGCGGGGAACGAGAGCCAGGCCAAAGAGAATCGAGGTTGCACGCAAGGTCGCGATGTTGGCGGCATCGCCCCTCGTGTAAGCGAGGAGGACGAGGCCATACGCCGTAGCGGAGGCAATCCCGACCTTGACCCCGTCGCCCAGCGACGAACGAACTTGAGCCGGCCCGAGTCCCGTGATACTCGTGAGCAGGGCGACTCCGAGGAGCGACGAGACGGAGTAGAAGCCGAGGGCTCCGGTCTGGGAGACCCCCTTCGCATCGACAAGCGTGTAGCTGGCGATGAATCCGCCGGTGATCAATGCCATCACGACAGCGGTCCGCTCGCCGATACCGAAGGCCACGCCGCCGACCAGCATCAGCCCGAGGGCGACGAGTATCGCTCCGACTACCAAGAAGGCGGTCGGAGCCTGATCCAGAAACCAGATCCCACCAACCGCCACCAGCAGTGGCGCTGTTCCTCGCGCCAAAGGATACGTCGTGGCCAAGCCACCTCGGTCATAGGCACCGGCCAAAAACCATATGTACCCCGAATGAGCGACGGTGCTAGCCAACAAGAGCGGCCACGCGTTGAACGGTGGATCGATGATCGCGAATGGGAGCAGCAAAACACCGCCAACCAAATAGGAGATCGTGAGCGTGGCGTAGCGATCCTCGCCCGCGTGCATTCGTGCGTTCCACCAGGCGTGGACGAAGGCGGAGCTGAGAACGAGCGCCAGAGCGACCGCGCTCATGTGCGGTCAGCCTGCCGAGCGGATGTCGGTAGCTTCCCAGCAACCGTGATGGGCCGCCCGGAGCACGAAGTCAACCACGCTCTGCACAGCAATCGCCCGGCTACCGTCGGCAATTGCGGTGCAGTGAAACGGCCATGTGTCATCGCCGGATTCAAGCACGCCTAGACCGGATGCGTCGTTGAATGACCGCACGGAACCCCGGCGCTGTTTGGATGGTGCCGTGATCACGGGACGATCTTGGTGATCGGCATCTCAACGATGCCGCTGGCACCCTTGTCCCGAAGCTGCGGGATGAGGATGTTGATCTCGCTCTTCGGCACAACCGTCTCCACCGCGTAACCGGCACCTCGGAACAGTTCGCTGACCGTCGGCGCCTTCATGGAAGGCAGGACGTCAATCACGGCATCGAGACACTCCGTCGGCACGTTCATTTTGACAAGAACCTTGCCCCGAGCATCGAGCACACCCTGCAGCAGGGTATGGATCTGACGCATGGCGTGGGCCTTGTCGGGATCTGCAGCAGCCATCGGATTCGCGATGAGTTCGGTGTAACTCGTGACCAACGTTTCCATGATGCGGAGGCCGGCAGCCTTGAGCGCACGCCCGGTCTCAGTGATGTCGACCACGACATCGACGATGTCAGGGACTTTGGCTTCGGTGGCGCCATAGCTGAGACGAACATCGGCATCGATGCCGGCTGCTTCGAGGTGGCGAGCCGTGATCTCAGGGTATTCGGTACTCACGCGCACACCGGCCGGCAGGTCGTTGATCGACTGCCACGGCGAGTCTTCGGGGACCGCCATCACGATGCGAACAGGCTTCGACGTAGCCTTCGAGTACTTCATCTCGCCGAGTGAAATCACCTCACTGGACGTTTCTTCGATCCAGTCTCTACCCGTGATCCCGATGTCGAACAGACCGTCGGCGACATAGGTCGGGATCTCCTGGGGGCGCAAGACTCGAACCGACTCGATTCGAGGGTCGTTGATCGTGGCCTTGTAGGTGACCGACGACGAGCGCTCGACCGGCAGGTCTGCGGCATCGAACAACTCGAGAGTGGCCTTCTCGAGGGAGCCCTTGGGGAGGACGAGCTTGAGCACGATGGATTCCTAACCAGCAATCTTTGGGGGAGGGAGACCAGATTGACGTTATCCGCCTGTGCTGTCCCCGGCTCTGAATTTCATCGGGGCCCGAACGTCGTTTCCGACCAGTTAAATATCGACCGTACGGCTGCGATCTGCAGCAGTTCAGCGACGTTGGCCATCAGTGCCCGTGGCTGCTTCCCTGCCCCTCTTCAGACGGGTGGGGGTCGTAGTTGTCGACGAGTAACTTCACTGCGTGGGGCAGTACGTCAATCACGGCGTCCACGGTCTCCACGCAGCCCTTCGCCGACCCGGGCGTGTTGATGATCAGCGCTGTGTCGAGCGCCCCGCAGACGGCTCGGCTCAGCCGGCCGAGCGGGTTGACCAGCCGCATCGCCTCCGCCAGGCCTGGCGCCTCTCGGTCGATCACGGCGCTGGTGCCCTCGGGCGTGCGGTCGCGCGGACCGAACCCGGTGCCGCCAGTAGTGACGATCAGGCCGTGATAGTCGGCGGCCAGCCCTCGCAGGGACTCGGCCACGGGCCCCGCACCGTCCTCAGTGACAGCCCGCTCGACCACATCCCATCCCGCCTCAATAAAGTGCGCCTCGAGAATGGCGCCAGATTTGTCCTCGCGCGTTCCGTGGATGACGCCATCGGACACAGTCAGAATCTTCACCGGCAACATGGCCTGAGGCTAGCTACTCGACCCGCCGCCAGCGTGCGATTGCCATGCCATCGTGATCGGCGCCTGGCACGAGAAGGTGGGTTGGCCCCCCGAACGCAGCCCAATCCCCCTCCGGAGCATCGAGTGCTTCATAGCCCAACTCAGCCAGGCGAGGAGCCACGCTCTCCACGACACCGATCGACTCAGCCGCGGTAAGCGTGCAGACGCTATAGATGAGGTGGCCGGCGGGTCGCACCAGGTCCGCCGCCGCGGTAAGAATTTTTTGCTGGAGAACGGCGAGTTCGGCGACATCTTTGGCCGTGATACGCCAGCGAGCATCAGCACGTCGCCGCAGTGCACCAATTCCCGAACATGGGGCATCAACAAGAACGGCATCGAATCTAGCCGCCGGGAACGGCGGGGCCGTGCCCTCGGACTGCACCACGTGGAGATCGTCGATCTCCAAACGATCCCGGTTACCGACAACAAGACCGGCGCGAGAAAGACGCTGGTCAGCGGCGATGACACGCATACCTCGTTGGGCGAGAGCCGTTGACTTGCCACCCGGGGCAGCGCACAAGTCAACAACGATGTCGCCGGGTCCACCGGGTACCGAAGCCGCCACAAGCTGCGAGCTCGGGTCTTGGACGTAGCCGTCATCACGATGATGCACGGTGGCGGGCTCGTTCATCTGGCGAAGGGCGGCCAGCGCCCGTTCTTCTCCGAGATCGGTCGTGAGTCGTTCTACTATCCAGTCTGGATAGCTCAGCTCGATCGCCTGAGTCGGGAAGGTCACACCATCCTTGGTCGCTGCAGCTACCTTTCGCAGAATGGCGTTGACGAGACCACGAAAGCGCTTCGAGGAGGCATCGACTGTGGCCGACACTGCGGCGTGGGGAGGCGTGCCCAGGTTGACGAGTTGATGAGCGCCAATGCGCAGCGCCGCTCGGGCCGCAGGCGGTGGATCCTGGATCAGGAACCGGTCGACCAGATGATCTAGCGCTCGCTTCTGGCGCGTGGACCCGTAGACAAGCTCTGTCGCGAAGCCCCTATCGCGAGGCTCCATGTCCACCTCGGCGAGCATCTTGGGCAGCAGGACGTTGGCGTAGGCGCCGTCCTCGTCGATTCGTTGGATGGCCGCTATCGCTACGCGGCGAGGATCATCGGTCATCGACCAAGCCTGTCGTCAGAGGTCAGCTGAGCGCCATTTCGCCAGGCGGTGGCCTCCTGGCGAGGCTTGCCCTCGGCCTGAACCTCAGCAAGTTCCAGAACGCAGGTACCGGTGCCGACGCACAATCCGTCGAATGCACCGGGCTCCAGATCAGCCCCATGTTCGGTTCGAGATGTGCGGTGGATCTTGAGCCGTCTACCGCGGAAGCTCGTGAATGCCCCACCGACCCTGACACGACGATGAATCTCGTCAGCATCATCGGTCCAATCGAGTTCTCGTTCTTCGCTCGTGATTTTCTTGGCGTACACCGGCTCGCCTTCCTGAGGAACAGGCTCGCCGAGACCATCAGCGAGTGCATCCACGAGTTGACGAGTGCCGATCTCGACCAGCCGACCGCGGAGCTCTTCAAGGTCCTCGTCACGGTCGATCTCGACATCGGTGCGGCGATACACGGCCCCGGTGTCGAGTTCTTGCTCAAGGGCCATCAGGCATACCCCGGTATGGGGGTCTCCGGCAAGAATTGCTCGTTCGACAGGTGCTGCTCCACGCCAACGAGGCAGCAACGAGAAGTGGATGTTGACGAAGGCCAGCTGATCAAGGAGCGCGCTCGGAATGATGCGGCCGTAGGCCACTACAACAGCGAGATCAGCATCGACGTCATCAAGAGCCGCAAGATCATCGGTGACCGGCAACCCGAGCTCACGTGCCGCCACCTTTACCGGCGACGCGGTGAGCCCTTTGCCTCGGCCGCGTCGAGCGTCCGGGCGAGAAACAACGAGCGGAATATTATAGCCAGCCTCGTGCAACGCGAGCAGGGGCGGAACAGCAAGCGCTGGGGTGCCGAGATAGACGACCCGCGAAATATCCGCCGGTGGCGGGATGCTCACGGCAGCCGCAGCTCGTTCGTCGCCGGCGCAGCGGCCTGACCCAGTTGCAGGTCGCGGATTGTCTTGAGGGCAACCTTGCGGGTCTCCTCGTCAAGTCGTTCGATAAGCAGCGTGCCTTCGAGATGGTCGAGTTCGTGTTGGAACAGGCGGGCTTCGAGTTCATCGGCTTCAAACGACATCTCGTTGCCATCCATGTCCCGTCCCACGATGTGCACGATCTTGGGACGGGTGATCTCCCACGACAAGCCGGGAACCGAAAGGCACCCTTCTTCGAAGGTCCACTCGCCGTCGAACTCCACGATCTCCGGGTTCACGATCGTCTGCGGGCCCATGCCGACATCCCACACGAAGAGACGCTTCTGCACGCCAACCTGCGGCGCGGCCAAGCCGATGCCCGGTGCCTCGTACATCGTTTCGAGCATGTCGTCGACAAGACGTACGAGTTTTCCGTCGATATCGGTGATCGGCTTCGCCTCCTGGCGCAGCACTGGATCCCCGATAACACGTATGTCATAAACGGCCATAGGCACCAGGCTACCGAGCAGCCGGGTACCGTCGTCGACGTGTCCGGCACTCACTATTTCGACGACGACCCATCGGTGGCCAGTTCGCCTTCGTTGATCGAGGTCAATTTGCCGGACCTGTCGGTCATGCTGACCTCCGATCGCGGCGTCTTCTCCGCCGACAAACTCGATGTCGGTACCAAACTTCTGCTCCTTGAAGCGCCGCCGCTCAAACCCGACGATGACGTCATCCTCGACATCGGCTGCGGCTGGGGACCGATTGCCTGTGTCGCTGCCACCAGGGCGCCTCATGCCCAGGTTTGGGCCATCGACGTCAACGAACGGGCACGCTCACTGACCGCGGGGAACGCAGAGTCACTCGGTGCCGGCGACCGAGTCCATGTCGCGGCCCCTGATGACGTTCCAGACGATCTTGTCGTCAACCGAATTCTCAGCAACCCTCCGATTCGGGTCGGAAAGAAGACACTCCACGAGATTTTGCTCCGCTGGCTCCCCCACCTCGCCCCGAACGGCATGGCCCATCTGGTGGTTCAACGCCATCTCGGCGCCGACTCACTCGCCCGCTGGCTCACCGAGCAGGGGTATCCCACCAAACGGCTGGCGGTTCGAGCCGGTTTTCGAATCCTGGAGGTTCGACCATCATGAGTCAACTCGACGGCACCGGCATGAAACGACTACACCGCGAGTGGCGGCGCCGCACGACTGGACGACTCGCACTCGTGCTCGACAACGTGCAGAACCCATTCAACATCGGGTCCATCGTGCGCACGGCCGCGGCCGAACGCGTGGATCACATCTTCATTGGTGGTGGGACCGAGCCATCACACGACAAGGTCAACAAGACCGCCCTCGGCACCGCCCGCTACTTGACATGGGAGGTGTTCGCTGACGGGCCGACTGCCGTCGCTGCCGCAAAAGCTGCGGGGTACCGCACCGTTGCAGTCGAACTCACTTCCGAAGCGGTGCCACTGCACGAGGTCGAGATGGGAACCGATGTCGCTCTCGTCATCGGTCATGAAGACCGAGGTGTCACTGCCGCGACCCTTCGCCTCTGTGACGCCGTCGCCTTTATCCCCCAACTCGGCAAGGTCGGCTCGCTCAACGTCGCTGCCGCGACATCAATTGCCATCTACGAAGCCCGTCGTCGCAGCTGGACGGGCAACGAAATTAGGCCGGACCTACCCCCGGCATCAGGTCGTCTCGCGACAGACGTCGAGGATCTCATCGAGTAAACGAAAGTCGGCGTCAAGGCCAAGTGTGACGCCGCACTCGATGTAGAAGTCGGCCCCATCGATGAACGCAGCGACAAACACGACAGGAGCATCGGCCCTGGTGCGCGCTTCGAGTACGCGATAGTCCTCGCCGAACTCGTCGCGAAGGACATCGAGTTCGGCGCTGGCGTCGAGCGCTTGACGAAACGTGGGAAGGGAGGCACCTATGCGAAGCCATTCGTCGAGCGTGCGCTTCTCGCAGCCTGCGGGTCCGCAGGCCCGAGCAACCGTCCACCTATCGAGAATCTGAGCCACGCCCGAGTCTGGGGCAAACTCGAATGCGAACTGCTCGCTGCGCTGCCACCCCTCTGGAATCTTGGTATCGAGCCCCTCATCCGTCGTGATCGACTCCATCGGAGGGCCATCTACGGGTGCTGTCATCACCAAGACAACGCCGCAGATGCCGAGCAGCAAAAGAACGAGAAGAGGGATCTGGCGGCGGCGCACAGCTCATACTCGCAGCGGATCGACCTCGACCCGCACGCGGGCAGCAGGTCTCTGCGTCACGGCAAGCGCGTCGAGAATCGGGTCAAGGGTGTCGGCCCGAAGCAACCAGCCTCCATCAAGGGGACCCCGAACCTGTATGCCGGGGGGCGAACCGAACGACTCGATGAATGCCGCTCCCCCAGCCCCTGACACTGCGACCTGAGCTCCATACGGTGGCAGCTTGAGCGGCTGGCGGCGATCGCGTTCGGCCATGGCAACGAGTGCCGGATCTCCCCGCAGCGCCGCCTGGATGACCTCATGTTCGGGCTGACGGGTTTGGATCACGAGTCGGGCCCCCGGTCGTCGTTCCCCCAGGAGTCGAGCGGCGCGGGCGACCATCGTCATTGCCTGCTCAGCCGCCCGCTGGCGAAGGGCCAGAAGCTCTTGATCGAGATCGAGAAATACAACTACGTCGGCCTCCTCCACTCGATGCAAGACGGCCTCGGTGCCAATCACGACTCGGCTGTTCGGCAAGTCATCCGACTCGCCGGTGACCTCATCGACGCGCTCCCCAACGAACGCCTCCAACTCCTCACGAGCCCGGTCGACGCCGACCCGCAAGTTCTTCAAGGTCGTCGAGCCGCAGTGGGCGCACACAACGGGGCGGTGCTCGGAACCATCGGGGCTCTCCAGGCGGTCTTCACGCAGCACCATGGGCCGGCCGCCGTTCTCGGTACGAACCAATTCGCCGCATTGGGCGCACGCCAGCAGCCGCGCCCGGCCCTTTCGGTTGAGAACGCAGACGACCCGTCCCTCACCGATGAACGAGTTGAGTCGCTCCGCAAAGGGTCCCGCTTTCACCGGGTCATCGTCTCGCCGGTCAAGGATCTCCACCATCGGCCACGCCTCACGTTCGACAGAACGCTCGAGTCGGAGCAGTTTGCCAGCGCGTAGAGCTTCCAAGGATGGGGTTGGGGTGGCCAGCACGACGGGGACACCCCGCCGTTTGGCTCGTTCGATCACGAGATCACGGGCATGCCACGCCGGTGTCCGTTCGTCCTTGAAGCGCTCGTCGTGCTCGTCGATCACCACGACAGCCGCCAATTCAGGCATCGGCATCCAGGCAGCAGATCGGGTTCCGATCACGGTGGCCCCGCCCGCGGCGACCGCCCAGCCATCAGGAGCCAACGCGGTCCGGACACCGGCCCGCTTCAGGGCCAACGCAAGACGGCGCGCACGCGACGCGTCCGGGACAAGAATCAAGGCATCGCCGAGACGGCACGCCGCCAGGGAAACCGCCACACCATCGTCAGCAGGAGGAACCCGTACCACCGCCGACTCAAGCTCAAAGGCCTGGTCAAAGACATCGCGAGGCCCGCTCGGGACCGGCCGCCGAGGCGGAGCCGTTACGGGCGCGGCAACCATGCGCGAGGGTGAGGCGGCCCGCAGAAACGCGACTCGTCGACCCGCCCATCGCCACGCCGACCACTCGGCCAGTTCGATTAGTTCAGGCGTCGGCCCCATCCCACTGAGCTTGGCAAGAGAAACCAGGCCGACGCCGGGCTCTGGTTCGATGTCGACGGCGGTCACCCACCCGGCAACCCGCCGGCCCGCCAAGGGGACCCGCACCATTGATCCAATGGTGACCCGAGGTCCTCGGCTGTCGTTGTCCCACGCCAACGGAATCAGGTAGTCGAACTCTTTGTCGATGGCGGGAACATCAGGGAGCACGCGCACGACCCGCCCCGGGGGGCGGGTGGTGCTTGCGTCATTAGAAGCGGTGTCGTGTGCAGCCGGGGTCGCGGCCTCGGGGAGGACGGCCTCGCCGAGATCGAACGAGCCCTGGCCGGAGTCGCTCAGAGCCCGAGCACCGACTTCAGATCGTCGACTCGGTCGGTTTTCTCCCACGGGAACATGCCGTCCTTGGGTTCGCGACCGAAGTGGCCGTAGGCCGCAGTCGTCCGATAGATCGGCCGACGGAGATCGAGGTCACGCATGATGGCACCAGGTCGGAGATCAAAGACCTCGTCGATGGCCTTCTCGATGGCTGCGTGATCGACGCGCTCGGTGCCGAAGGTTTCGACGAGCACCGACATTGGTCGGGCCATACCAATCGCGTAGGCGACCTGAATCTCACATCGGGACGCAGCACCAGAGGCCACAATGTTTTTCGCAACCCAGCGGGTGGCGTAGGCGGCCGAACGGTCGACCTTTGATGGGTCCTTACCCGAGAACGCGCCACCACCGTGGCGGGCCATGCCCCCATAGGTGTCGACAATGATCTTGCGGCCGGTGAGACCGGCGTCGCCCACAGGTCCACCGATCACGAAGCGACCAGTCGGGTTGACGTGAACTTCATAGTCATCGTCGGCGAACTGTTCGGGGATGACGGGGCGGATCACGTGCTCGATCAGGTCCGGCCGGATCATCGTGTCTCGGTCGATGCCGTCGTTGTGCTGCGTCGAGACCAGCACGGTCTTGAGGCGCACGGGGCGATTGCCCTCGTACTCGAAGGTGACCTGGGTCTTGGCGTCAGGGCGCAGGTACGGGATTCGACCGGACTTACGAACCTCCGCGTGTTTTTCAGCCATTCGGTGCGCCAGGTTGATGGGCAACGGCATGAGGACGTCAGTCTCTTCACAGGCGTAGCCGAACATCATTCCCTGATCGCCGGCCCCCTGCTTGTCAAACTCGTCTTGCTCGCCCGCCGACCCGGATCGGACCTCTTCAGAGGCGGTGACACCCTGGGAAATATCTGGCGACTGCTCGTCGATGCTGACCATGACGCCGCAGGTATTGCCGTCGAATCCAAAGGACTCGCGGTCGTAGCCAATCTCGTTGATGGTCTGGCGAACCGTGCCGGGGATATCGACATAGGCCTGGGTGGTGATCTCGCCGGCCACGACGGCGAGACCCGTGGTGACCAGCGTCTCGCACGCCACCCGGCTGAGCGGATCCTGGGCCAGCATGGCGTCGAGAATGGCATCCGATATTTGATCGGCCATCTTGTCGGGATGGCCCTCTGAAACGCTTTCAGAGGTGAAGGTCCAATTGGTCACGAAAGCTCCTGAAGCGGTGAAGAGTAGTTAGGGACGGTAGCCGAGCGCAGCATCAAGCACTGCACACGCGATCTCGCGCTTATCCGACAGGGGAATATCATGCCGGGTCCCGTCGGAAAGGAGGAGGACAACCTCGTTCGTCGAATGTTCGAAGCCAACATTCGGCTTGCTGACATCATTCGCGACGATCAGATCGAGGTTCTTCCGAGCGAGTTTACCGGCGGCGTTAGCAACAAGATCGTCGGTCTCGGCGGCAAACCCAATCAGAGTCTGTCCGTCGGGCTTGGCGGCGCCAAGTGTGGCCAAGATGTCGACCGTGGGCACCAGCACCACGGCGGGAGCGCCGTCGGCTTTCTTGAGCTTTGCGTCGGCAGGTTCGGCGGGTCGGAAGTCAGCGACGGCAGCCGCCATGACAACGAGTGCTGAATCTGGAGCCTCGAGCTCACACGCTGCGGCCATCTCTGCTGCAGTCTCAACGGCGACGATTCGCACGCCTGTCGGCGCCGAGTTGGGCTGGGTGGTGACGAGCACAACATCCGCGCCACGAGAAGCCGCCTCAGCAGCGACCGCGTTGCCTTGCTTGCCCGACGACCGATTCCCGATATAGCGCACAGCATCGATCGGCTCGCGGGTGCCGCCCGCGGTGACCAGCACCTTCTGTCCCGACAGTTCACCACTGCCTAAGGTGGCCTCTACCGCCGCAACCACCGTGGCTGGCTCAGCGAGACGTCCGTGACCCATGTCGCCGCCCGCCAGCCGTCCGCTCTCGGGCGCTACGATCAGTACCCCCCGATCGGCTAGCACCGTAAGATTCTCTTGCACCGAAGGCTGTTCCCACATCTCAGTGTGCATCGCTGGGCAGACCATCACTGGCGCCCTGGTGGCAAGAATTGTGGCAGTGAGTAGATCAGCGCTGCGCCCGGTACGCATGTCGCTCAGCACGCGAGCAGTGGCAGGACAGACCAAGATCAAATCGGCCGACTGCCCCATCTTCGTATGTGGGATCGGCGTGTCAGGATCATCGAACAGTGACGTGCGCACCGGCTCACTGGCCAACGCCGAGAAGGTGGTTTCGCCCACCATACGCCGTCCACCTGACGTGAGGATCGGCACAACATGTGCGCCCGCGTCGACCAGTCGACGACAGACCTCAACGGCCTTATAGGCAGCAATTCCGCCGGTTACTCCGAGAACAATTCGGCGACCAGCGAGTGAACTCATGCGTTGATCCAGGTTCAGGCGCTGTCATCGCTGCTAAGTGCCTTGGCAGCAATTGCCTCGGCCTCAGCGAGCGCAGCGGCTTCAGCCTCAGCGTCCGGGTCGTATTCTTCGGCGACGATCTTGTCGACGGCGATTTCTTCAAAAGCGATGGAGAGAGGCTTGGCAGCGGTCGACGTGACCTGCGGCGGCACGGAGGAGCCGACGCTCTGACTGAGCTGGCCGACATAGCTGGTGATCTCGCGGCTACGCATTGCCGAGAGCGAGACAAGACGGAACTTGGACCCTGTCTTCTCGAGAAGCTCCTCGATTGCGGGGTTCATCATCGTGTCGTAGCCGTGCGCCATTGCGGTTCTCCGAGATCGTCGACGGGCTGGAAGTCCAGCGGTTCAGGTTAGCAGGGGTCGAGCGTCGATCGGCGCTGCTCGATGAGCCCATGGATCTCTTCGATTGCCGTCTCAAGCAGGTCATTGATGACCACGATGGCACCGAGTCCGGTTGCCACCTCGACCTCTTCGTCCGCCTTTTCGAGTCGTTTCGCAACCTTCTCGTCCGGATCGCCTCGGTGTCGAAGACGCCGCTCCTGATGGTCGCGAGACGGCGCGTCAATGAAGACAAGTAGAGCGTTCGGGAAGCGATCAAGAATCTGAGCGGCACCGTGGACATCGATTTCGAAGACCACGTCGTGTCCGGCAGGCGGATCCGGCACCGGCGTCCCCTGGAAGTAGTCGAGAAACTCCACCCACTCGAGAAAACCGTCGTTATCGACATGGCTGAGAAACAGCTCACGGTTGGTGAAATGGTACGCCTCCATCGACTCACCGGGGCGTCGTGAGCGAGTGGTCCAGCTTCTCGAGAGCCACAGCAGAGGATCACGGTCGAGTAGTTGAGCGACGATCGTACCCTTGCCGACTCCGCCGGGCCCAGAGATGACGATCACCAAACGGTCATTGAGCGAACTCATAAAGGCGGCGTCCCCTTCTCAACCAAACGCTGCCAAGAGTTCTCTGCGCTGCTTCTCACCCAATCCGCGAAGACGGCGGTTCTGAGCGATACCGATCGACTCCATCGTGCGCCGAGCTTTCACCTTGCCCACCCCGGGGAGAGACTCAAGAACAGCCAACACCTTGGTCTTGGCCACCGTCTCATCGCTATCGGCTTGAATCAGTAACTCGGAGAACGAGATCGACCCCATCTTCAGCAACCGCTTCAACTCCGCGCGAACCTGTCGCGCTTCAGCCGCCTTTTCAAGCGCAGCGACGCGCGCTTCGTCGGTGAGTTGCGGGGGCTCGGAAGACATTGATTGGACCCTAGCGGTTAGTGCTGGTCAGACAGGCGACACAAGATCAACAGCATTTCCCTACGACCAGGTCGACTTCACGCCGCCTTCATCGTCGGAGAGTCTGGTAGTGGCTCTCAGACGGAGCTAGCGGCTGCAGCGTGAACCGCCTGAGCCGCTGCGGCCGGATCAGACGCGTTGGTGACTGTTCGCCCGATCACGAGCAGATCGGCGCCATCGTTGAGCGCGGTGTCGGGTGATGCCGGTTTGACCTGATCGTCGACCTTGTCGCCTGGGAGACGGATACCCGGCGTGACCCGAAGCAGACGCGGGGCGTAGTGGTGTGCCTCTGTAAGCTCACCCGCCGAGCACACAATGCCGCTGCACCCAGCTTCCGCAGCCAGCATGACGCGCTTCGGCATGATGTGCGATGGGGCATCGCCGTCACTGGTAAGGACGGTGATAGCGAGCGAGTGGGGCTGCTCGAGGCCAGCGTTGTGAGCACCTTGCTGTAAGCCGTCAGCGCCGGCACGGAGCATGTCGATGCCACCATGGGCGTGCATCGTGAGGTACTGGACGCCAAGGGCGCCAAGCACCCGGGCCGCCTTCCCAACCGTGGTCGGAATGTCGTGAAGCTTCAGGTCGAGGAAGACCTTGTAGCCAAGGTCGGCAATGGCGCCAATAGCTTCAGGACCCGCAGCTGAGTAGAGCTCAAGACCGATTTTGGCCACACCGAAGTACGGCTTGAGCTCGCGCCCAAGACGAATAGCGGCCACAAGATCGTCAACGTCGAGTGCCAGGGCAAGCTTGTCGCTTACCGCCGAGTCGATGGTGAGTGCAGTATCAGCCATGGGCAGCTCCGATCAGTTCTGCGACGGTGGAAACTCCCCGTCGCTCACACCATTTTTCAAATTCTTTAAGGATTCGCCGCGGTGCACGCGGGTCTGCGAAGGTCGCAGTCCCAACCTCCACAGCCGAGGCTCCCGCAAGCAGAAACTCTACGACATCAGCGCCGCTCGTCGTGCCACCCACCCCGACGATGGGCACGTGGGGCAGGGCTTCATGGACGTCATAGACGGCTCGAACAGCGACAGGGTGCATGGCTGCTCCCGACAAGCCGCCTCGGCCTGCACCCAGCACGGGCTTGCGCGTATTGACGTCGATCACCATGCCGAGAAGAGTGTTGGTCAGGACCACGGCCTCTGCTCCGGCCTTGTGTGCGGCATCGGCGATCTCGGGCAAATCAGCCGCATTCGGGCTGAGTTTGGCCCAACGGGGGCGGCCACACGCCGCGGCAGCTTCAACTGCCTCAGCGGTTGCAGTTGCTGAGTGGGCGAACATCCGGCGGCGGTCTTCGAGATTGGGGCACGAGACGTTGACCTCCACTGCGACAACGCCGTGGGGGGCGTCGGCGAGAGCAATGGCTGCAGCCTCATAGTCGGTGATCGATCCACCCCAGATACTGGCCACTACTGTGGCGCCCGTCTCCAGCAATGGTGGAAGATCGTGCTCAAGCCAGTGGGCAATCCCCTCCCCTTGCAATCCGACGCTATTGATCATCCCTGCGGCTGTGGGATGCACGCGAGGTGATGGATTACCAGCCCATTGTTGAGCGCGCATCGATTTCACCACCACCGCTCCCAGCTCAACCGGTTTCAGGTACCGGGCCAACTCCGCCCCATGGCCGGCTGTGCCGGACGCGGTAAGGACGGGTGCGCTGAGACCGACGGAGCCGATCTGGGTGATGGTGTCGATCAGCCGACTCCGTTCTTCTCGAGATCATTCACCGATGCACCGGCGTGATATTCCTGCAAACTGCGAACGGCTAACGGGTGTGCCTTCCAGTCCTCCATGCCGTTGGCAGCAGCCAACGCTGCCGCACCGGTCGTGAGCAAGGGAACCGAGGCCAAACCGGCAGCCTTACGGATGTGTTCGCCATCGGCACGGGGGCCACGGCCTCGGGGCGAGTTGATAACCAGATGCACATCGCCACGCTCGATCAGATCGACCGCATGCACGCCGTCGGCATCACCGAGCTTTGCCACCACATGCTCCACGGCGACGCCCTCACCTTGCAACGCCGCGGCCGTGCCCGACGTGGCGGCGATCGTGAAGCCGAGTCCGACCAGCTTCTGAGCTGCAGCGATGCCGATCCGCTTGTCACGATCGGCGAGCGACATGAACACCATTCCCTCATCTGGTAAGCGAGTGCCCGCCGCCAATTGGGCCTTCACGAAGGCCAATCCCCGGGTGAGGTCGATACCCATGACCTCACCCGTCGACCGCATTTCCGGCCCGAGAATCGCGTCGGCCTCCGGGAACCGGTTGAACGGCAGCACGGCTTCCTTGATCGCCACATGATCGGAGATGACCCGCTCCTTGAGCAGGCCTTCTTCGCGTAGCTCGTCCAGGGTGGCCCCGACCATGACACGACTTGCGACCTTGGCCAGCGGCACTCCCGTGGCCTTCGCGACGAATGGAACCGTCCGCGAGGCACGGGGGTTGGCTTCGATCACAAACACCTGACCCGACTTCACCGCGTACTGCACGTTGATGAGCCCGCGGACGTCCAGTTCCGCGGCGATCCGACGGGTGTAATCCTCGATCACGCCAATCGTCTCATCCGACAAACTGGTTGGCGGGATGGAACACGCTGAGTCACCCGAATGCACGCCGGCTTCCTCGACATGTTCCATGACCGCGCCGATGATGACGTCGCCGGTGTGATCGCGGATGGCATCGACGTCAACTTCGGTGGCGTCCTCAAGAAAGCGGTCGACGAGTACCGGGCGCTCCGCGGAGAGGCCACCTTCTTTGCCCAGTGAACCAAAACCGGCCAGCTCTGCCATTGCCCGGCAGAGATGATCATCGTCATACACGATCTCCATCGCCCGGCCGCCGAGCACATATGACGGCCGAACAAGCGCGGGGTAGCCGATGCGTTTGGAAATCGCGAGGGCCTGGTCGACGTCAATCGCCGTACCGCCCGCAGGCTGGGGGATCTCGAGGCGGGCACAGAGGGCGCTCCACTGTTCGCGGTCCTCGGCAAGATCGATCGACGCTGCCGATGTGCCGAGCACGAGTTCTGGCGGGAGACGATCGGCCAGCTTCAACGGTGTCTGGCCGCCGAGGGACACGATCACGCCGAGCGGTTGCTCAGCCTCGATGATGTTGGTCACGTCTTCAAATGTGAGGGGCTCGAAATAGAGCCGATCCGAGGTGTCGTAGTCAGTCGATACGGTCTCCGGGTTGCAGTTGACCATGATTGTCTCGTAGCCGGCGTCACGCAGGGCGAAGCTGGCGTGGACGCAGCAATAGTCAAACTCGATGCCCTGCCCGATGCGATTGGGCCCAGATCCGAGGATGATGACCTTCTCGCGGTCGCCGGGGCGGACCTCGTCGGTGTCTTCATAGGTCGAGTAGTGGTAGGGCGTGGAGGCTTCGAACTCGGCCGCGCACGTGTCGACGGTCTTGAAGGTTGTGCGCACACCAATGGCGAGACGAGCTGCACGAACAGACCCCTCGCTCGTATCCCACAGATACGCGAGTTGGGCATCCGAAAAGCCGAGTTGCTTGGCCCGCTTCCAACCCCTGCGGGTCATGTCGCTCATCGACCGAGACTCGAGATGGGCACGTTCCTCGGTAATGATCAGCATCTGGTCCAGGAACCACGGATCGACTGCGGTGGCAGCGAAGACCTCATCGACTGAAACACCGCGACGCAGCAGCGCCTCCAGCTGGAACGGACGATCCGGCGTGCCAATCGCCGCAGCAACAAGGAGATCCTCGGTCGACAGGTCGTCGAGCTGAATCTCCGCCGGGTCGGCGTTGAGACCGTGACGCCCCTGTTCGAGTGAGCGAAGTGCCTTTTGTAGTGACTCAGGGAAGGTGCGGCCGATGGCCATGACCTCGCCCACCGACTGCATCGAGGTGCCGAGCACGCCAGAGGTGCCGGGGAACTTCTCGAAGGCCCAGCGAGGAATCTTCGTGACGACATAGTCGATCGAAGGCTCAAAGCTGGCCGGGGTCTTCTTGGTGATGTCGTTGGGAATCTCATCGAGGGTGTAACCAATGGCCAGCTTCGCCGCGATCTTGGCGATCGGGAAACCGGTCGCTTTCGATGCAAGAGCCGACGAACGAGACACACGCGGGTTCATCTCGATGATGACCTGGCGGCCGTCCTCGGGATGAACAGCCCACTGAACATTCGAGCCACCAGTCTCGACGCCAACTCGACGAATGCAGTCAAAGGAGCTGTCGCGCATCTGCTGGTATTCGACGTCGGTGAGAGTCTGGGCCGGAGCGACAGTGATCGAGTCGCCGGTGTGGACACCCATCGGATCGAGGTTTTCGATCGAGCAGATGATCACGCAATTGTCGTTTTTGTCGCGCATCACCTCCAGCTCGAATTCCTTCCACCCCTTGATCGATTCTTCGATGAGGATCTCATTGATCGGACTACATGCGAGACCGAAGGCAGCGACCTTTTCAAACTCCTCGATCGTCTCGGCCATGCCGGTCCCGCGACCGCCGAGGATGTACGCCGGCCGGATGATGATCGGGAGGCCGACCTCTTGGACGACCTTGCGGGCCTCATCCATGGTGCGGGCCGTTCCGGAGCGGGCGACTTCTATCCCGATCTCCATCATGGCGACCTTGAACTTCTCGCGGTTCTCCGCCGTTTCGATGGCCTCGGCGTCGGCGCCGATGAGTTCGACGCCGTGGGCTTCGAGAACGCCCGCCTTTTCGAGTTCCATCGCCAAGTTCAGACCCGTCTGTCCACCAAGAGTCGGTAGCACCGCATCGGGCTTCTCCTTCTCGATGATCTTCTCGAGGACCCGAACGTCGAGCGGCTCGATATAGGTGGCGTCGGCGAAATCTGGATCGGTCATGATCGTCGCCGGGTTCGAGTTGGCGAGGATGACCCGATAGCCCTCTTCTCTGAGGACACGACACGCCTGAGTACCGGAGTAATCGAACTCGCAGGCCTGACCGATCACGATTGGACCGGACCCGATGATCAGAATGGAGTGGAGATCAGTGCGCTTTGGCATTACGCCTCTCCCTTGCCGGCGCTTGAGACTCGCCGTGAACTGTTCTCGTCCATCAGTTCCGCAAACTCGTCGAAGAGATAGCGACTGTCGTGCGGGCCGGGACCGGCTTCAGGGTGGTACTGCACGCTGAACGCCGGGTACTCGTTGTGCACCAGGCCCTCCAGGGCACCGTCATTGAGACAGAAGTGGGTTTCGGTGACGTTCGGAACTGAGCCGATCTCCACCGCGAAGTTGTGGTTCTGGGCGGTGATCTCGACCTTGCCAGTGCGGACGTCCTGCACCGGCACATTGCCACCATGGTGGCCGAACTTCATCTTGAACGTGCGCCCACCAAGGGCGAGCGACAGCAACTGATGGCCAAGGCAGATCCCAAAGATCGGCACCTCGCCGATGAGCTTGGGGAGCTCATCGTTGATCGGGCCTGCGACCTCAGGATCACCCGGCCCGTTAGACAGAAATACGCCGTCAGGCTCCATCGCCATCACCTCTGCGGCAGGAGTGTCGGCGGGCACGACGGTGACCGTGGCAAACTCACCAAGGTGACGAAGCATCGTGGCCTTCACGCCGAAGTCATAGGCGACGACCTTGCGCGGGCCATCACCGACGACATAGGACTCCTTGGTGCTGACGAGGCCTACGAGATTGACACCGTCGGTGCCGGGCTCGGCCTTGGCCGCCGCATGCAAAACGGCTTCATCGGCCGGACCGAACGCTCCGGGCATCGCTCCGGAGTCACGTATGTGGCGGGTGAGGCGGCGAGTGTCAATTCCGGCGATACCAGCCAAATTGTGGCGACGCAGGAACGCTTCGAGGTGTTCCTCGCTTCGCCAGTTGCTGTGGCGACGAGCGAGATCGCGGATGATCACCCCGCGGCAGAACGGGCGGGGCGCTTCATCGTCAGTGGCGTTCACGCCGTAGTTCCCGATGTGGGGGTAGGTGAAGGTAATGATCTGACCGGCGTAGGAGGGGTCGGTGATGACCTCCTGGTAGCCCGACAACACGGTGTTAAACACCACTTCGCCGGTGGCCACTCCGTCGGTGGGGTTGGCCCCGATCCCTTCGCCTTCGAAAACTTCGCCGTCAGCCAGTACGAGCTGATACTCGCGAATGTCGCTCATCGTGTGGCGCTTCCTTCCTGCACGACGAGATCGCCGTTATAAATCGTGTGACGCACAACGCCGCGTAGTTCGCGGCCTTCGTACGGAGTGTTGGTGCTACGGCTGGCCATGGCTGAACCGCGGACGGTCCAGATGCCCTCCGGGTCAACGACGACGAGGTTGGCGACCTCCCCGACAACGATCGGACGACCATGGTGGTCGTCAATTCCAGCGATGCGGGCCGGCCGCCAGGACATGAGCGCCACAATCTCCTCAATGGGGAGACCGAGCTCGGTATTGGCCAGAGCAAAGGCTGTTTCGAGGCCGAGCATCCCTGGAGGGGCATCAGCAAACGTGCCGTCCTTGGCGTGCGCGGCGTGCGGCGCATGGTCGGTGGCAATGGCATCAATGGTGCCATCGGCCAAGCCGTCCTTGATCGCCATGATGTCGGCCCCCGTGCGCAGAGGCGGGTGCACCTTGAACACCGGATCAAAGCTCGCGCAAGCGCTGTGGTCGAGTGTGAAGTGATGAGTCGTGACCTCGGCGGTGACCGGCAGGCCGGCCTCCTTTGCCGCTCGCACCATGGCGACGCCACCAGCCGTGGAGACGTGCTGGAAATGCACGCGGCTACCAGTGAGCCGGGTCAGCGCTATGTCACGCATGATCATCAACTCTTCGGCCTCGGCCGGCTGACCAGGAATACCAAGACGGCTCGACCAGTCACCTTCGTGCATTAGTCCGCCACGGCTCAGGGATTCGATCTCGCAGTGCTGGGCGAGAACGATCGGGGCACCGTTGCTGAGATGGGTCAAACTGCCGACGTATTCAAGAGCCGAACGCATGACTCGCTCGTCCTGCACGCCGGCGCCGTCATCGGTGAAGATTCGGACGCCGAGACGCACGAGCTCAGCCATGGGAGCGAGCTGCTCGCCCGCCCGGCCAACCGTAATAGCCGCAGACGGATACACGTCGCACAGGTTGGCCGCAGCAGCGAGCTCGAGGACTTGTCGTACCACGGCCGCCGAGTCGATCGTTGGCGAGGTGTTCGGCATCGCGATCACTGCCGTGTAGCCGCCGAGCGCCGCGCCGCGAGCGCCGGTCTCAATGGTCTCGGCTTCCTCGTGGCCAGGCTCACGAAGGTGAGCGTGGAGGTCAACGAAGCCGGGAGCCACAACGCAGCCATCGGCGACAAGCGTGACGTCGCCAGTAAGACCAGAGCCAACGTCAACGATTCGGCCATCTGCGATAAGGACATCGGCTTCTCGAGTGCCGGTTTCATCGACAAGCTGGGCACCGATGATGGCGATGGACTGGGTCATGCCGCCACCCGCTTCCCGTCAACGATGTCGAGCCCACTGCCGAGTAGCAAGAAGAGCACCGCCATTCGCACCGACACACCGTTTGCGACTTGCTCCGTGATGACAGCGTTTGGCCGATCGGCGACCTCGCCTGCGATCTCCACGCCCCTGTTCATCGGGCCTGGGTGCATGATCAGGGCATCGCCGAGGCGGTCGGCGCGGCGCACGTCGAGGCCAAACTCGGTGTGGAACTCCCGCAACGATGGGACCACGGCATCCGTCTGCCGTTCGAGTTGCATGCGCAGCAGGTAGCAAATATCGAGATCGTCGACGACCTCATCAAGATTGTGGGTGACCGTGACGGGCCAGCCTTCGAGATGGGTGGGCAGCAGCGTCTTCGGCGCTACCAGCGTGACCTCGGCACCCATTGTGGCAAAAGCCAGCGCGTTGGAACGAGCGACCCGGCTGTGCTTGATGTCACCCACGATGGCGATGTGCTTGCCGTCGAGGTCACCCAGGTGCTCACGAGCCGTATAGAGGTCAAGTAGAGACTGCGTGGGATGTTGATGCCAACCGTCGCCGGCGTTGATCACTGATGCGTCGACCCACTCGGCAACGCGGTGCGGGGCTCCAGCGGCTCGGTGCCGCACAACGATGCCGTCGACCCCCATAGCAGTGATCGTCTCAACCGTGTCGCGCAGCGACTCACCCTTGTTCACAGATGACGAGCTGACGTTGAAATTCATGGTGTCGGCCGAGAGCCGCTTGGCGGCTGTCTCGAACGACAGGCGAGTGCGAGTGGAATCCTCGTAGAACAGCCAGGCGATCGTCTTGCCACGTAGCGCAGGGACTTTCGGGATTGACCGCTCCCCCACTTCGGCGAAGCTGTCGGTGAGCGTCATGAGCTGCTCAATATCGTCCCGGTCGAGGTCGGCCATTGAGAGCAGGTGCCGTTCGCCGCCGATCATGTGATGTCTCCGAGGTCCACACCGTCGGCATTCACGTCGACAATCTCGTCCTTGCGAGTCGGCAGGTTCTTGCCCACATAGTCGGGGCGGATTGGCAGCTCCCGATGTCCACGGTCGACCATCACAGCGAGTTGGATCGCTCGAGGTCGACCATAGCTGTGAATAGCGTCGAGGGCTGCCCGTACGGTGCGTCCGGTGTAGAGCACGTCATCGACCAGAACGATCACCTTACCGGTCGGGTCGGCCGGCATCTTCGTTGCGGCCTCAGGCATCACCGGCCGGAGTCCAAAGTCGTCACGATGCATCGTGGCATCGAGGGTGCCGACCGGAACCGAACCGGTCTCGACCTCCTCAATCATGCTGATGTCGGCGGCCAACCGATGGGCGAGATCGACCCCCCCGGTCTGCATGCCGATGATCACGACATCGTCGGCGCCATGGTTGCGCTCGAGGATCTCATGGGCCATGCGACGAATCGCTCGGGAAACGTCGTCATCCGACATCACCTGGGTGCGTACCTGGAACTGGCCGCTTTGCGGCGCAGCCAAGCCACGTTCTCGCTCTGCCACGTTGTCCTTCTTTCGTCCGTATGAGCCTCACGGGACTCATTTCACGGTCGAGATGGGAACGTACCAGGCGCGCGCCCCCGCGCGGCGCGCGCCCACCATGAAAATCCAGAAAGAAACGCTGGCTCTCTCCCCGGCATTACCTCGATCGGACCCAAGAGCCAGGACCAAGAGGAACGAAGTCGCAGTTCTTGGCAACCTGAAGGGACGCATCATTGTCCTCGGTGATCTCGGCGACAACGGCGGCGAAACCGGCCTCGGTCAATGCCCACCCTGCGAACCCGGCGACCGCTTCGCTCGCCACCCCTTGGCCTCGCTCTGCAGCAGCCACCCACCAACCGATCAACGCTGCGCCTCGACGAGGGTCAATGGATGACAGGCCCACTTCGCCGATCACTTCATCGTCGGCAGAGCGGGCAATAGCCAAATCGACCGAAAGGCCGCGCCGACACCGCTCTTCGGATCCTTCAATCCAGCGCTCAGCCGCGGCCAATGACGAGTCCGGGGGAACTGACGATCGGGCAACGATCTCGGGATCCGCCCATGCGGCGGCCAAGGCGGCAGCGTCAACCACGCACCAGGGTCGAAGACGGATGTACTCAAACTCGATGACCGGCAGCGTCAAACGAATTTCGGGCCGGTTCACTCGCCGTCTCGGACCTCGTCAGCGATGCTGCGAAGTACCCCGTTAAGGAAACGAGGCGACTGTTCGGCGCAGTATTGCGTTGCGATCTCGACCGCTTCACTGAGCACGACGCCTGTCGGGATCTCGGGCCGCTGTGAAAGCTCCCACGCACCAATACGGGCGATGACCCGATCTACCACAGGCATTCGCGAAACAGTCCACCCGGTGAGATGCGCGCCGATCAGCGAGTCAAGGTCGGTCACGGATGTTTCCACACCAGAGGCGAGTTCGATTGCGTAGTCGGCGGGCGGAATCGGCCGTCGTGAAAGCGAGTCTGCGATCGGCTCACCCGTCTGTTCGGCTTCGTACAGCAGCGCCAGTGCCTCTTCGCGAGCCTCGCGCCGACTACCCAGGCCGGGGATGGATTCGCTCACGCGCGGCTGAGATAATCGCCGGAACGGGTGTCGACCTTGACACGCTCACCGGGGCTGATGAACAGCGGGACCTGGATGATCAGGCCAGTCTCGAGGGTGGCTGGCTTGGTTCCGCCCGACGAGCGATCGCCCTGGAGCCCCGGCTCGGTCTCGGAGATGTTCAACTCAACCGATGCGGGAAGGTCAGTGCCGACGATCTCGGTGCCGTACATCTCAAGGATGACCGCCGAGCCATCGACGATGTAGTTTCCGGCGTTGCCCAGCGTTGTGGGCGTCACGTTGATCTGGTCATATGTCTCGTTGTCCATGAAGACGTAGTCATCGCCATCGCGATAGAGGAAGTTCATCTCCCGCTTGTCGATTGTGGCTCGCTCGACCTTTTCACCGGAACGGAAAGTGCGTTCGACCGTGCCGCCGGCGCGGACGTTGCGAAGGCTGGTGCGGACGAAGGCGTGGCCCTTGCCCGGCTTCACGTGCTGAAAGTCGACGACTTGAAACAACCCATCGTCGAGATCGAGAGTCATCCCGTTCTTGAGATCGTTGGTGGTGATGGTGGACATGTGACTCCGGTCAACACGTGGGCTTCGGGGAATTGGTCAGCGGGCGACAACCCGTCTCGGTGACCACGACCGAGTCTTCCACCCGGCAGCCGCCGAGGGCGGGAACGTAGATGCCAGGCTCGACTGTGATGACGTGACCGGCCTGGAGGATAGCGGTGCTTCGTGCGTGCACGGCCGGGAGTTCATGGATGTCAAGGCCAACGCCATGGCCAGTGCCGTGGCTGAAGGCATCGCCATACCCGGCATCAGTGATAATCGATCGACAGACGCGGTCGATCTCCTTGGCCTCGACACCGGGTCGAACGGCCGCAACGCCGGCACCCTGAGCCTTAATGACAATGTCGCGAATGCGGCACACGTCTTCCCCCGGCGTGCCGATCGTGAACGTACGAGTCATGTCGCTTCGGTAGCCGTCGACGAGCGCCCCGGCGTCGATCACGACGAGATCACCGTCCTCAAAGGGACGGTCAGTCGGACGGGCATGAGGCAGGGCGCCATTTGGCCCGCTGGCCACGATCGTCTCGTACGCAGGGCCGGTCGCACCACCCGTTCGCATCGAGTTCTCCAAGGCGTGAGCCATTTCCCGCTCAGTCGTGCCAGCGACCAGGAGGCTCTCCAGTTCGGCGATCGAGGCATCGACGATGGCCGCTGCTCGTTCGATCCGTGCCAACTCGGCAACGTCCTTGACAGCTCGGAGCTCACGGATCAGGCCTTGTGTGGGCACCAGATCGATTTCGGTGGCGGTCTCCCATGACCGTTGCTCAGCCCACGTCAAGACATCCGCTTCGAGGGCCACCGTCTCGACCGACCCGAGCGCCTCGATCGCCACGCCGATCGGCTGAACTGCGATAGCGACGACGGTGTTGGACCGTGCGGCGGCCACCTCATCGCTGGCCTGTACCCGATAGCGGCCATCGGTAATCAGCGTGGAATCATCATCGGTGACGACCAACAGCGCACTGGACCCCGTGAATCCGGTGCACCAGCGGATGGACATCAGGTCAGAGACCACGATCGCGTCGGCATGATCAGCCACGACTGCACGTAGCCGATCGAGACGACCGGAAACTTCGAGCGGTGGGAGATCCAGATGCATGGTTCAGCGAACTGCGGAGAAGGAGGCCCGCAGGATGTCGGGGTCCACTCCGACCACCGTCTCTATTCCGCGAACACTGTCGAGGACAAAGGTGACCCCGTCGATCGCCTTCTTGTCTCGAGAAAAGAGGGCGAGGAGTTCGTCATCGGAAAGCCCCTCGGGCAGGGTGCTGGGCAGGTCGTAGGCCGCAAGAACTCGGTGATGTTCGGCAACACGGGCATCATCGATGCGGCCGAGATTGTGGGCAACGGCCGCGGCATACGCGAGGCCAATCGCAACCGCCTCTCCGTGGCGCAGGTCGTAGCCGCCTGCGGTCTCGATTGCATGGGCGAGTGTGTGGCCGTAGTTCAGGATCGCTCGATGCCCGCCTTCGCGCTCATCAGCGGCAACGACATCGGCCTTGATCTGCACGCAGGCAGCTACGCGTTCATCAAGTGCCAGCGTGTCAAGTCCGTCGCCACCAAGGAAGTGATATTTGGCCACCTCGCCAAGACCGCATTGCATCTCGCGATGCGGCAAGGTCGAAAGTGTCTCCGTGTCGCACAGCACTGCTGTCGGCTGCCAGAACGCGCCAACCAGGTTCTTTCCCTCGGGAAGGTTGACACCGGTCTTGCCTCCAACCGATGCGTCGACCTGGCCAAGCAAGGTGGTCGACACGCTTACGAATCGAACCCCGCGGTGATATACCGCAGCGACAAACCCAGCAACGTCGGTGACGACCCCACCGCCAATCGCCACCACGGCGTCCGCGCGGGTGATCCCCGCGACTGCCATCTGACGACAGACGTTCTCGACCACCGACAGCGACTTCGCGGCCTCGCCATCGGGGATCTCAAGTCGGATGTGGTCCCGGCCCGGGTCAGCATCCCAAGGAACGCTGGCCTGAGTGATGATCGCGACGCGCCGCACATCGTCGGGCAGCACCGCTGCCAATTCCGATCGTACGCCAGCGCCCACGAGGACCGGATAGCTCCGGTCGGCCAGTTCGACATTTACCACCTGATGCACAAGAGCAGGCTACCCCCACCAGAGGGGGCCGCCGGGCGGATTCAGACGCCGATCACAGTGTCACTGAAGAACATCACGACAAGCGTGCCAGCGGCCAGCGCCGGACCGAACGGGAAGCTGTGACTGAGGAGACGAGTCGGTTGCCCGTCTTCGGCCTCGGGATCTGCGACCACGTTCTTTCCGCCCTTGCGGCACAAGGCCACACTGAGGCCGCCAACCACACCGAGAATGCAGCCAACCAGCAGGGCCCACACCACGAGTCGAAAGACCGGTGACCAGCCCACGTAGCGAGATCCGGCCGCCCATCCGAGATGGAGTCCGAGCAACAGCGACAGCTTCACATCGCCGAACCCCATGCCCCGTGGAGAAATCAGGTGGGCGGCGAAAAGAAGCAGGAAGTAGACCGCCATGCCCGCGCCAGCACGCCCGATAGCGGCCGGCCGATCGATACCGAATGCAGCCACGACTATGACCAGTCCCGATAGTCCCAAGCTGGGAAAGACGAGTCGATCCGGGAGTCGGTACACGTATATGTCGATCATCGAAAGCGAGACGAGGGCAACAATGAGCACCAACGGTGGCAGGAGTTCCCACTCCCAGCCGTACCGGGCTGCGGCGGCAGCGAATAGGCCCGCCGTCGCCAACTCCACCAACGGATAGGCAACCGTCACGGTTGTGTCGCAGTGACGACAGCTACGACGGCGTAGCCAGGACAAGACCGGGACCACATCGCCAACCCCGAGCTGATGCGCACAATGCGGACAGCGAGATCGCAGCGATAGAGGCGTTTTATTCGGAATCCGGTCAATCAGCATCGTGGCAAAGCCACCGGCCACGAGGCCGACCAGCCCTATCAGGAACACATTCACCGAACCCACGTCCACACTCTCGTGACTGATGCTGGATGGTTCAGGAGTCGACGGAGCCGAGGAACTTCAACAGAAGGCCACGATTGAACGTCTCGTCTTCCGCCTCAACGGCAGCGAGAGCGGCCTCTCGCTCAACATCGGTCGATGCCTTCGCAGCGGCCGCTACAGCCTTGGCTGCCTTCGGGCTCAGGTTGGATAGCTGACGGGCCATCTCGGCCGGGTTGAGATCATCAAGATCAGATTCATCAATGGCCGCCTCAACGGGCTCATCCGATGCAAAGCTCGAAACGGTTTCAGGATCGTGACGGTGATTGTATTCCACCCCAGCGAAGATGTCATCGGTCGTTCTCGACAGGTCAACAGGGTCCTGCAGCTCGGCGAAAACATACTCGCCAGATGATTCATAAGCGGCTGATCCGCTGGTCTCAGAGGGCGTGGCGAACGAAGGTGCGTCGACTCCACCGATCGGCTGATCGTCGAACGCTCCGGAGAGCATTTCGTCGACCATAGAGGTCTCGGTCCCGATGTCGTCAGCTTCAGGATGCTCAGAGCCGGCGTTATTGGCGAGTGCCGTAATCGACTCATCCATGAGAGGTGCAGCAGCGATAGGACCACCTACTGGCTCGTCAAGAACCTCAATGAGACCGAGCTCGACCAGTTCTTTTACGGCACGGCAGGCATCGATTTCACTCAGCTCAAGAGTCTCGGCAACTGCGCCAACCCGGGCGCCGCTCCCGACCGCAGCGATAGCGGACCAACGGTTGGCATCGATCATGACGTCGGGGCCATCGAGTACGGCGACGAGGCCAACCCAAACGTCAAGCGACGGGATGACCTGTTCGATCGAACGCCACTCAACCAGCATATTCTCTGCCTGGGTGAGGATCGGTTCCAAGGAGCTCGGGTGATCCGCCTCAGCGGCTCGTACCTCTGACTCGAAGGTGAACGAGCCGGCATCAAAGCGAAGTAGACCAAAGATCGCCTCGAGCGATGTCCGCGACTGGACATCGGCAACAGACAATTCAGTGGCGACCACGTCGCCGTCTTCCATCCACACGCTTCCTGAACCCCGGTCACCGGTGATACGTACACGCCCGCTCTTCGCGGTGGTAGCGAGAAGTCGAAGAACATCAGGGAGTGCAAAGGTGTCAAGTGTTCCTGAAAGTGCCACGGGCGGACCTCCTTCGTCGTAGAATACGTGACCATCGGCAACTTACGCTTGGGAAGTGAGTACTACTCGGCCTTTTCCGCGTAGGCCGCCGACATCGCATCGATCGGCGCGTCAGTTCCGGTCCAGAGCGTGAACTGGATCGCGGCCTGATGAAGCAGCATCATCAAGCCATTTTCCGTGTTGAGACCTCGACGCGCGCACGCATGCAGCCAGGGTGTTTCGAGCGGGTGGTAGATCAGATCAATCGCAGTCTGAGTGCTCGATAGCAGGGCCGGGTCGAGGGGCATTCCAGGCGATGCCGCCATCCCAACCGGCGTGGCGTTCACGATGATGTCCGCCATACCTGCGCCAGCCGGCTCAACAACACAGCCGGCGTCACCAGCGAGAGCGGCAGCACGATCGGCGCGATCCCGGCTCCGATTGATCACCATGACCGATTCAGCGCCGGCGCGCCCGCACGCCTCGATGACCGCACGCGCCGCGCCACCAGCTCCGATGACGGCAATCGACTTCCCAGCGATCGAGTCGCCGTGCCGTTCATAGCTGTTGACAAACCCGTCGCCGTCGGTGTTGTGGGCTACGACCCGACCTTCTGAGTCCAGTTTGAGACAGTTCGCCACACCCACGGCACGCACTGATGGAGTCACGATATCGGCCGGTTCCACCACTGCTTCCTTGTGCGGCATCGTGACCGAGAGGCCTCGAATCCCAAGGCTCCGCATGGCATCGACCGCTTGGGACGCCCGCCCATGCCGGACATGAAAGGCGACGTACGTCCAGTTCAAGCCAGCCGCTTCATAGGCCGCGTTGTGCAGTAATGGAGACAGTGAGTGCGCGACCGGGTCGCCGATGACGCCCGCGATATCGGTGCAACCATCGGCCGCCGCCCTCAGAATCATCCGCAGTAGCCGAGCTCGCGGCAGACCGCGACAGCGGCATTGTGTTCGTCAAGGGTTGCCGAGAAGGTGTGGGCGCCTGGGACACCGTCGGCATCGGTGCGGGCCCAGAAGATGTAGTCACCTTCGCTCGGATCGAGAGCGGCGCGCAGTGCAGCCTCGCCTGGAGCGGCGATCGGTGCCGGTGGAACGCCGGTCGAGACATAGGTGTTCCACGGTGACTCAAAATCGAGGTCGGATTGGAACAATGTGTCGGTGAATGCCTTGTTCACCGCGTAGTAGACCGTGGCGTCGATCTGGAGCGGCATGCCACTCAACAAGCGGTTGTAGATGGCACGGGCCATCAGCGGCCGGTCGACGTCAACACGTGCTTCCTCTTCGATAAGGGAAGCAATCACGATGATGTCCCAGTCAGTCAGACCAAGTTCCACCGCCGCCGGGTCGTAGCCGACTTCGTCAAGAAGGGATCCGTAACGACTGTCGAACTCGTCCGCCATTCGCCGAAGGAAGCGGGCCTCGTCCGCGAGATCATCCTCGTTGATGTCGTAGGTGGCCGGGAACAATGTGCCCTCGAGCCGAAAATCCGGTGGGGCATCAGGGTTGACGTACCGCGACACGAGGCTGGGGTTCTCGAGTGCATCGCGGATCTGCTGTTCATCGAAGCGATTGTTCACCACGAGCAATCGCTGGACGATCTCATTGAGACGGAGACCTTCAGGGATGGTGACCGTGAAGAACACTTCAGGGATGGGGCCCTCGTCCAAGATCGCCACCGCGTCCTCGAATGCCATGTTCTCGTGGAGTTCGTACTCGCCCGCCTGAAAGGTCTTCTCGGCGTCGCACCCCATGAAGCCGATGATCGAAAGCTCGCCCTCGCACCGCAGCCAATAACGGAACACGGTGGCGTTGCTGATGATGCCGTCGTTAGCAAGCTGAGTGGCCACATTGTTCGTCGAGGCGCCGTTGGGAACCGTCAAGCTGATGGCCTCGCCCAGTTGGCCGCCCGGGTCGATCTGGTTGTCGACCCATGAGTAGATCCGGTCACGGACGCTGGTGACCAAGATGATCACGAGAATCACAAGTCCGACGATGCGAAGGAACCCACCCCAACTGGTGCGATAGCGCACCCAGTTCTTGTCCTCGTAGTCGTAGCGAGGGTCAACGAGAGGTTGGGCCTCAGGGTCGTCCTCAAGGATGTATTCGGTGCCCTCGGAATCAACTCCGGCCACGATCACCGCACCGGGGGGTGCCATGTGATCAGGCAATGCCGTGGGGATGCTCGCCGTGCCGTCGGGTTGCACCATCACCGGCTGGGTGGGGGCCTGAGGCGGCGTTGAGCTCACCGGACGGGCCACGCGCGTTACCGGGCGGCGAGTGCCCGCCTCAGGGAACCGCGGCGCATCGCTCGCGCTCGACGGCGCCTGGGGCGGCTGGGGTGGAGGCCCATCGTCGGCGGAGCCGGTGAGGAACGCGGCCCAGCCGGCTCTGCGGCGCGGTGCGTCAGCCATCGCTTCGCTCCAGTGCCGCCTGTTCGGAATCGAGCCACGCCTGCAGCATCACTGCGGCGGCGAGTTGGTCCACGACTTTGCGGCGAGCCTCGGCATTCATGTTCTGCTCCATAAGACTCCGCTCCGCACTGACTGTCGTCAACCGTTCATCGTAGAGAACGACAGGCACGTCGAGGGTGTCACCCAGCACCTTTGCTTCGGTTTGGTACTTCTTGGCCATTGGGCCAATGGATCCGTCCATGTTGTACGGGAGGCCGACAACCACGATCTCGGCCTCCCACTCCTCGACGAGATCTGTAATCTTGCGGTGCTCGCGGGGGCGATCACCGCAACGATGAACCGTGTCAACCGGTGTCGCCACCGTTCCGGCACTCACTGCGATTCCGATGCGCTTGGCACCAAGATCGAGGCCAAGAGCACGGGGTAGCCGTGGAGTACTCACCCCAGCCCGGCAGCAGCGCGGGCTTGATCGAGCGCGTCGTCAAGCTTCTCGAGGTGCTTGCCTCCCGCTACGGCCAGGTCGGCACTCGGCTTACCACCACCACCGACGGTCTTCTTCGCGTCTTCGATGAGTGCGCCGGCGTTGAGTGCACTCTCGGGCGTGACGGCGGCAACAAGGCCAACGCCGCCCGCATCGAAACCGGCCCCCAGGACTACAGCGTGTACATCGGGCTGATCGCGGACCGATACCGCGAGGTCACGCAGGCCGTCACGTTCCACACCTTCGACACGAGCGACGACAACACCATCGATTGCCTGGCTAGCCAAGGTAGGCGCTTGGCCGACCGCCATCTGCTGCTTGAGCCGGGCCAGTTCGGAGCGCAACTCTTTCTGCTCAGCCTGGAGCCGCTGCACGCCGTGGAGCAACTCATCGGTGGGAACGTTGAGCTCACCCGCCGCCGCATTGGCGGTGGCCACAGTGTCGCGTAGCAACTCGACCGTGGCCATGCCAGTGAGTGCTTCGACACGACGAATATTCGAGCCGATCGAACCCTCCGACACAATGCGGAACAGGCCAATATCGCCCAGAGCTTTCACGTGGGTTCCGCCGCAGAGTTCGACCGAGTTGGAGCCAGCCTCAAGTACGCGAACCGTATCGCCGTACTTGTCACCGAAGAACGCGATGGCGCCGAGATGCTCGGCGTGATCCATCGTGGTCTCGAAATGACGACAGCTCGGGTTCTCGAGCACCTCGCCGTTGACCAGATCTTCGATCTCGGCGGACTGCTCGGCCGTAAGACCTTCGTAGTGACTGAAGTCGAAACGAAGGCGATCCGGGCCGACATAGGACCCCTGTTGCTTGACGTGGTCGCCCAACACCCGGCGCAGCGCCCAGTGCAGGATGTGAGTGGCCGTGTGATTGCGACGGATTGCGGCTCGGCGGTTGTTGTCGATCACCGCCGTGGCCCTCTGACCGACCTCGAGAGACCCCGAGCGAACTTCGATGTCATGGATATGGAGTCCCGGGACGCCGTAGCGGGTGTCCGTGACTGCAACCTCCCCCGTCGAGGTCGTGATGGTGCCTGTATCGCCAACCTGACCACCGGACTCGGCGTAGAACGGTGTGCGATCGAGCACAACAATGTCGTCGTCGAGGTAGAGAACCGTCGCCTCAGAGGAGATCTCAGCGCGGCCAGTGAAGTCTGTTTCACCGTGCTTCTCGAGGATCCCCGAGAGATGCGAGGTCTCCCCACCGCCACCGGCCTTGCGAGCATCCTTGGCACGGCGCTGTTGCTCGGCCATCGCGGCTCGGAAGGCCTCAACGTCGACCTCGACGCCGCGCTCTTCGGTGATTTCCTGCGTGACTTCGAGCGGGAAACCGTACGTGTCATGGAGTAGGAAGGCGGTGTCGCCATCAAGGGGCGCTCCCTCGGCAAGAGAGGCAAGCTTCCCGTCAAGAATCGCCGAACCGGTACGGAGGGTCTCGCGGAAGCGCACTTCTTCGCGATCGATGACATCACGGATGAACTCGTGGTTCTTTACCAGATCCGGATAGTCGGGGCCCATGACCTCGACTACAGCGTCGACCATTCCGCCCATGACGACGGTTTCGACGCCGAGGAGGTACGCGTGACGAACCGCGCGGCGCAAGATGCGGCGCAACACATAACCGCGGGCTTCGTTGGACGGGAATACACCGTCGCTCACGAGCATCGACGTCGAGCGGGCATGGTCAGCCAAGATCCGCAGCGATACCAGACGCTCGAACTCAGCGGTGGCTGGATCGACTCCGGTCAGCTTCGCGGCGGCAGCCTGGAGGGCGCTCAGTTCGTCGGTGTCCCAAACGGAGTCGACACCTTGAAGAACCGACACGGTCCGCTCAAGGCCCATACCGGTGTCGATGGACGGCTTGGGCAGCAGAGTCTGTGTCCCGTCCGCGGCTTGATCGAACTGCATGAACACGAGATTCCAGATCTCGATGAAGCGATCCTCGTCGCCGTGCTCGGGACCACCGTCGGCGCCGAACTCTGGGCCTTTGTCCCAGAAGATCTCCGAGCATGGTCCGCACGGACCGGTGTCGCCCATGCGCCAGTAGTTGTCCTCACCCAATCGCTGGATACGTCCTGCGGGCACGCCAACTTCATCGCGCCAAATCGCCGCAGCCTCATCATCGCTGTGATGAACCGTGACCCACAGGCGCTCAGGGTCAAGAGCGAGCACGTCGGTGACGAATTCCCAAGCCCACGCGCAGGCTTCGGACTTGAAGTAGTCCCCAAAGCTGAAGTTGCCCATCATCTCGAAGAACGTGAGGTGACGGCGGGTGCGGCCGATCTCGTCGAGGTCGTTGTGCTTGCCACCGGCCCGAACGCACTTCTGGATTGTGACAGCGCGGAGGTACGGCGCAGCTTCCTCGCCGGTGAAGTACGTCTTGAAAGGCACCATTCCGGCCACGGTGAAGAGCAAGGTCGGGTCGTGAGGGATCAGGCTCGACGATGGCTGATGGCTGTGGGCGCGCTCGACAAAGAAGTCGGTAAACGCCTGGCGTACTTCGTTAGCCTTCATGTGGGTCAAGCCTACCGGCGCGCCGAACGCTCACTGGTGAGTTTCCACTCAGTGCAGGGGTCGAAAACCCCGGCCTTCTTTGGTATCAGGTCGCAGATTGCGCGCTGGGCCGCTGTGCATGCTCTCATCGGCATCGAACTCGGCAAGAAGATCATCGCGTTCTCGCTGCATGGCTCCCACGCCTTCATAGGCCGCGTCTCGGAGATCGATTACAACCTCACGAGCTCGGTCAATAGTGTCTTTGGCACGTTCGACCGTGGCCTTGCTCTTGGCTGAGACATCGGCCCGCACTCGCTCAGGGGCAACGCGCTGGACAGCGCGTCGCAGGCGCTTCTGCATGTAGAAGGAGGTGCCAAGGCCTAGCGAATAGCCCACGCTGGTCCAGATGATACGTCTCACTGGGTCCTCCCGAGATTCATTTCCGTCTCCCGCGTACCTCGATGGCAGTGCGGCGACGCGGCGTCCGCAACGCTCGCCCGGCGCGCCCCGCGCCTTTCACGAACGACAGAGTTTTGATCAGTGGCGGCGCCATCGCCTTGTACGTCAGGCGCGACGCCACATCAACCGTGGCGGTGATCCGTTCCGCTCGCCCAATCACGTCGTCGACCCGATCGAGTTCCTCGTTGGCCTTGTTGACCGTGGTGTGGAGATCATCGACCATCGGAAGCGTGTTTGACCGCAACTCGTCAATCGTGATCCGCAACTCGCGAAGTGTGCGAACGAGAGCCTGAATGGCGATCACCAGAACGGCAACCACAACAAGGCACACGATCGTGACGATCACAGCAGCAAGGTCGGCGGCAGACATCTCGCCCTAGTCAAGCACGCGCCGCCACCGGTACCCCGAAATTGTTGGTGATTCCTCATGACTCAGATGGGTAATCATCAATGATTTCGCGCTACGGGAAAGGCCAGCGGTCGCGGATGCGAGACTCGAAGCCGTGCGGGGACGGGTCGTAGAAGACCTGGCCAGCGACCTCTTCTGGGAGATAGTCCTGCTCAACCCAGCCGCGTTCGTCGTCGTGTGGGTACTTGTAGCCGTCCCCGTGACCGAGGGATGCCGCACCCTTGTAGTGAGCGTCACGGAGATGGACTGGCACCTCGCCGGCCCCTGCCTCGCGAGCCGCCGCTCTCGCGGCAAAGATCGCTTCGGTAACCCGGTTGGACTTGGGGGCGGTTGCCAGATGGATGACGGCTTGAGCGAGATTGAGCTGTGCTTCGGGGAGTCCCACGAACTCGACAGCGCGTGCCGCTGCTTCAGCGATGAGAAGGGACTGCGGATCGGCCATGCCTACGTCCTCCGAAGCGAGGATTACAAGGCGCCGGGCGATGAACCGAGCATCCTCCCCCGCCTCCAGCATTCTGGCCAACCAGTAGAGGCCGGCGTTCGCGTCCGATCCCCGGATGCTCTTGATGAAGGCGCTAATCACGTCGTAGTGACCGTCTCGCCCGTAGCGAACGGCTTTGGCGTCGACCGCGGACTCCGCATCGGCGAGCGTGATGTGGATCGGGCGACCTCGACCTGAGGCCAGAGCGACCGCAACCTCAGTACTCGTCAATGCGTGGCGGCCATCGCCTCCTGCACGGCCCGCAAGATGGGCGATCGCATCCTCGTCAGCTGAAGCGCCCTCAATCTCGAGTCCTCGCCGAACGAGTTCGGCGACGTCTGTATCGTCCAACGAGTGGAGTCGAAAGAGCGTTGACCGCGACATGAGCGGCGGATTGACCTCAAAGTGAGGGTTTTCCGTGGTGGCGCCAATCAGCACGATCAGCCCTTCCTCCACTGCAGGAAGGAGAGTGTCCTGCTGCGCCTTGTTGAACCGATGAACCTCATCGAGAAAGAGGATCGTGCCAGTCCCGCGTTCACCGAGCCGCTGGCGTGAGCTGGCGATTATCTCCCGCACATCCTTCACTGACGCAGTCACTGCCGATAGCTCTTCGAAGACCTTCTCGGTGGTATGAGCGACAAGCCGGGCCAGAGAAGTCTTGCCGGTGCCTGGTGGGCCCCAAAAGATCACCGACGACAAACGGTCGGATTCGATCAACGAACGCAACGGCTGGCCGGGGGCAAGCAGGTGGCGTTGGCCCACAACGTCGTCCAAATTTCGGGGCCGTAACCGGGCAGCTAGCGGTGAGCGAGTTTGCAGCCGTTGTTCGGCGGCAGCAGTGAACAAGTCGTCGGCCACGGCCGGACCCTAACCCTGTTCCCTTAGCTTGCGGGTCTCCTCTGCCGATAGGACCAAGGTGCGAGATCTCTTTGTCGTTTTCTTTTGGTGTTGGTGCGCAACCTCGATCGTGGTCCTCGTCAGGCGGGCGATCACGAGAGGCACCCTGAAGTCGTCATCTCGTCCGACTGCGGAAGTCGACGACAAGGAATCGTTCGAAGCCAGACTGCTGCGGGGTCTTGACCCCCTGACGTCGGCGGAGGAAGGCCCAAGCGAACTAGATCACGATGCTCCCATTCCACGACCTCTCACCAGACGCGTGACGACGCTTGCCGAAGCGCTCGAAGGGATTGCCCTCCCGAATGGGCTCATACCTGTCATCGGCCATCGAATCGATCCACGCGACATGTTGTTCTCGAGCGCCGAGCATCCTGCCGAGACGATCGTGCGCGGGCTGACCGCCGAGGTTGAGCGACTCGGGTTCTCGGTCGAGACCGTTGATGACGAGACGATTCATGCGGCCAAGGAAGACGCGGAGCTTCAGATTCGAATCCATCACGACCTCGAGCGGGCGCGAATGCGCGTCGGAGCCAACCTTGCGACGCTGCCAGAGTCTTCAGTCGTTGTGCAGATACGCCTTCGCTAAGGCGCACCAACCGGTGGATCGCCTTTTTTAGGTCCTCGGAGGAAGAACTCCGAGGCCAAGCTCCGCAAGATGCGCGTTGTCGATTGCCGACGGGGCGTTGGTCAGCGGATCGCTACCGGACTGCGTCTTCGGGAAGGCGATGACCTCACGAATGTTGGTCTCGCCGACCAGCAGCGCAGTGATGCGGTCGATGCCAAACGCGAACCCTCCATGGGGCGGGGCACCGAAGCGGAAGGCGTCAAGCAGGAAGCCGAACTTGGCGTTGCGCTCCTCTTCACCGATTCCAAGTAGCTCAAAGATTCTGTTCTGAATGTCGGGTCGGTTGATTCGGATCGAACCGGAGCCGAGTTCCCAACCGTTGAGAACGAGGTCATAGGCCTGGGAGCGCACGTCGAGTAGGGCATCTCCCCCTTCGTCAAGCAGGGCCCAGTCGTCTTCATGGGGCATGGTGAACGGGTGGTGGGATGGCACCGGCTTGCCGTTTTCGTTGATTGACTCAAAGAGCGGGAAATCCACGACCCACACGAAGTTCAGGCCACCCTCGTTGACGGGTGGGCGGCCGAGTTCGAGACGGAGCAGGCCGAGGACATGTCGAACAAGACGACGTTCGTCAGCGACCAAGAACACCATGTCACCGGGTTGTGCCTCGAGCGCAGCGACGACCTGGCTTGACTCGTCGGCCGAGAGGAACTTCGCGACACCGGCATCGAGCGTAGGGCCAGATTCGCTGTCGATGACCTTCATCCAGGCGAGGCCCTTGGCCCCCCAGCGCTGGCAGGTCTCGACGAGGGCGTCGATCTGGTTGCGGGACAGCGCTTCCATTCCGCCTTCCATGCAAATGCCCTTGACACACGGGGCCTGGAACACGCGGGCTTCGGTGCCCTCAAAGATGGGGGTCAGCTCGACGAGCTCCATGCCGAAGCGGGTGTCGGGCTTGTCGCTACCGAATCGTTCTTGCGCCTCAAGCCAGGTGATGCGGGGGAACTCGGTGGGGCGCTCGCCCGTCACGGCTTCGGTTGTGGAGGCGACGGTGTGAGAGATCACGGCGAAGACGTCTTCCTGGTCGACGAAACTCATCTCGGCGTCAAGTTGCATGAACTCGAACTGACGGTCGGCGCGAAGGTCCTCATCTCGGAGACAACGAGCGATCTGGTAGTAGCGGTCGATGCCGCCCACCATGCACAACTGCTTGAAGAGCTGGGGCGACTGGGGCAGGGCGTAGAAGGCACCCGGGTCCTTGCGCGAGGGAACCACGAAGTCGCGGGCGCCCTCAGGCGTCGACGCGATCAACATCGGCGTCTCGATCTCGACGAAGCCTTGCTCTTCCATCCCGCGACGAATGGCGCTGTTGACGATGGCGCGCGTCCGCAGGTTGGTCTGCATGCGGTTCTTTCGCAGATCGACGTAGCGATGACGGAGACGGATGGTCTCGTCAACGTCGGTGCGCTCGTCGAGCGGGAATGGCGGCGGCTCTGCCACAGCCAGAATTTCGATGTCGGAAATCTCGATCTCGATCTCACCGGTGGGAAGATCCATATTGGCGGTGTCGGCAGGGCGCAAGCGAACTTCGCCAGTCATCTTGGCGACGTACTCGCTGCGAAGGTCATGGCTGCGGTTGACCACGCACTGGACGATGCCCGTGCGGTCACGCAAGTCGATGAAGGCGAGGTTCTCGCCATGCTCGCGGCGAGAAGCAACCCAACCGCAAACGCTGACAGTGCGACCGGCGTCGGCAGCGGTGAGCTGGCCGCACATATCGGTGCGCATGGAGGTGGTGAGATCCATCGTGATTCCTGATTCCTGATTCCTGGGGAGAGTTCGTTTGGGGGAGGTTGCGGCTATATCGCAAGTAGTTGGTTGACTTCATATACGAGCGTGTCGAGCGCAACGCGGCGCTGGCCGGTGTCGCCGCGTAAATCTCGAAGCGTGACTTCGCCAGCGGCGACTTCGTCCTCGCCGATGATGGCGGCGAGGGGTGCACCAGAACGATCGGCGACCTTCATCTGAGCCTTCATGGAGCGGCCGCCATAGCTACGATCGGCACCGATACCGGCATCACGCAGTTCGTCACAAACGCCGAGGGCATGACTCCCGCCAGTGACGTCGACCACGAACACGCTCACGGTGGGGGCTGGCATGGGGAAGACGTCTTCCGCATCGCAGGCCAACAAGATCCGGTCGACGCCGAGCGCGAAACCGATGCCGGGAGTGGCGGGACCGCCAAGGTTCTCGACGAGTCCGTCATAGCGGCCGCCACCACCGACTGCGTTTTGGGCAGTGGCGAGCGCGTCAGCGGCGAACTCGAAGGTGGTGCGGGTGTAGTAATCGAGCCCACGTACGAGCCGCGGCGAAATCTCGTACGGGATCTCAAGCGCATCCAGCCCGGCGCGCACCGCAGCGAAGTGTTCAGCGGTGTCATCGCTCAGGTAGTCGACCATCAGCGGTGCCGCATCGATGACAGCCTGGTCTTCAAGTCGCTTCGAGTCGAGCACACGAAGAGGGTTGCGCTCAAGTGTGACCCGGCTCTGATCGCTCAGGTCCGCGGCGCTGGATTCGAGATAGCAGCGCAAGGCGTCCATGTAAGCGGGACGGCACGACGAATCGCCGAGGCTGTTGAGGAGCAGGCTGACCTGTCGGAGACCGAGACTCTCGTAGAACCGCCAGGCCAACGCGATCACATCAACGTCGGCTTGCGGGTCATCGGTACCCAGCGTCTCGACTCCAACTTGAGAGAACTGCCGATAGCGGCCGGCCTGCGGCTGCTCGTAGCGGAACTGGGGGCCCTCGTACCAGACCTTCCACGGCGGAACCGGCCGGTGCTCGGCGTAGGCGCGGCAAACGCTGGCGGTCAACTCTGGGCGCAACGCAAGGTGCTGCGGTGGGTCTCCCTTGTCGAAGAAGTCGAACATTTCCTTGGTGACCACGTCAGTGGATTCGCCGAGACGCTTGAAGACACCGATGTCTTCAAAGATCGGCGACATAACCTCGCCGAAACCACCGAGTCCAGCCTGAGCGGCGAACGCGTCAATCAGGGCGCGACGGCGCCCAGACTCCGGCGGGAGGATGTCGCGAGTGCCCTTGGGGGCCTTGAAGGTCGGCTCAGCCACAACTGCTGAGGCTACCGCTCTCGGTTGGTCCCGAACGCGGTTTTAATAAAGCACGTCTGGGGACAGACCCCATTCGTGCTTTGCTCGCCATTGGTGCAGACCGGAGACTGCCTTCCGTTTGCGTCAGTTGCCGCTGGCGACGCCGGGCAGGACGCGGTAGGCGTCGTAGACGGCTTCGATGCTGAGGACCGACGACAAGAGCGAGTCGAGTTGGCTCACATCGGCGAGTTCAAAGTCAAACAGCATCTTGGCGATTGCGTTGTCGCCGGTGTGACTGGAGACGCCGTGGACGCTGAGGCCGTGGTCACTGAAGACCGTGGCGACGTCGACCAGCAGGCCCTTGCGGTCGAGCGCACTGATCTCGACCGAGGTAGAGAATCGACCCGAGTGCTCCGAGTCCCACTCCACCTCGATGAGCCGGTCGGGCTGGCCTTCGGACAATTCGCCCGCATTGAGACAGTTGTCTCGGTGAACCGAGACGCCGCGACCACGGGTGACAAAGCCAATGATCTCGTCCGGCGGCACCGGCGAGCAACACCGCGACAGGCGGATCATGATGTCGTCAAGGCCTTCGACGTGAACACCGACTCCGTGCGTCGGACGGCGAGGTGCGCCAGTTCGACGCGTCACCGTCGATGGCAACCGGTCGGCTTCGACAGGGTGCTCGTCGTCGCCTTTGAGCTCAGCCGCAATACGGTCAGCGACCGACGCCGCTGCTACATGGCCCTCACCGATGGCAGCGAACAAGGCATCCTCGTCGACATAATTCAGCTGCTCCATAGCATCGGCAAACGCCGGTTCCTTCAGCACTCGCCGGGCTGGCAAACCCTCACGGCGCATCGCCTGGATCAAATCGTCCCGCCCGTGCTCAATGGAATCCTCGCGCCGTTCTCGCGTGTACCACTGCTTGATCTTGTTGGCCGCCCGGCGGCTGGCAACGAATTTCAGCCAGTCACGCGATGGACCAGCGCCCTCCACCTTCGAGGTAAAGACCTCGACCATGTCGCCGGACTCAAGACGCGTATCAAGAGGCACGAGACGACCGTTGACCTTCGATCCGATGCAGGCGTGGCCAACATCGGTATGGATCGTGTAGGCGAAGTCGATTGTCGTGGCTCCCACGGGCAATTCGACGACCCTGCCCTTCGGGGTGAAGACAAACACCTCGTCCTGTTCGAGGTCGAACTTCAGATTGGACATGAACTCCGACGGATCGGAAGTCTCTTGCTGCCATTCGACGATGCGGTTCAGCCATGCAAGGTCCCCACCACCACCGTCTTCCTTGTAATCCCAGTGCGCGGCGACGCCAAACTCGGCGCGGGCGTGCATCTCCTTTGTGCGCAACTGCACTTCAAGCGACTTGCCCTGGGGACCAACCACCGTCGTGTGCAACGACTGATAGAGGTTGAACTTAGGCATCGCGATGTAGTCCTTGAACCTGCCCTGTACCGGCCGCCACGTGGCATGGATCGAACCGAGGGCCCCGTAGCAGTCACGCACCGAGTCGACGATCACACGAATGGCGATGAGATCGAAGATCTCATCAAAGGACCGGCCCTTCACCACCATTTTCTCGTAGATCGACCACAGGTGCTTCGGTCGCCCGTCGACATGAGCGACAATTCCCAGCTCAGCGAGACGGGCCTGAACATCGCCGATCACCTGCATGAGGTACAGGTCGCGCTCTGGTGCTCGCTGCTGGATCATCTGATCGATCTCGGCGTAGCGACGGCTGTGTAGAGAGGCGAATGACAGGTCTTCGAGTTGGACCTTCAGATCCTGCATACCTAATCGATGGGCAAGTGGGGCGTAGACGTCGAGCGTCTCGCGTGCCACTCGCTCCTGCTTGTATTGCGGCATCGCTGCGATGGTGCGGAGATTGTGAAGACGATCGGCGAGTTTGATGATCAGAACTCGGATGTCCTGCGCGATCGCCACGATCATCTTTCGCATCGTGGCGGCCTGTTGCTGCTCCTTCGAGTCGTACTTGACTCGCTCAAGCTTGGTGACCCCGTCGACGATGCGAGCGAGTTCGGCGCCGAACTCCTGCTCAAGCTGATCTATCTCGACGCCGGTGTCCTCGACCGCGTCATGCAGCAACGCGGCGGCAACAGCAATGTCGTCCAGTCCTTGCTTGGCCACGATCGTTGCTACGGCTACTGGGTGACGGATGTAGGGCTCTCCCGACTTTCGGTTCTGTCCCTTGTGCGCAGTGTTGGCGAGCTTGAACGCCCGCTCGATGAGGTCGGTCGAGGCCTTGGGATGGTGCGAGGTGTACACCTCGAGCAAATGAGCGATCTCCGCGGATGCCGGACGGCCGGCCGCTCGCCTCCAAGGAAGAACGCGGGTGACTGTGGCCATCAGCCCTCCACCGCCATGACTACCTCAATACGGTGCTGGTCGATGTTTTGACGACCATTGAGGAAGCACAACTCAATCAAGAAACCAAAGCCGAGTAGATGCCCACCCACGGTGTCGACAAGAGTCGCAGCCGCAGCCGCCGTGCCACCGGTTGCGAGCACGTCGTCGATGACCAAGGTGCGGGCGCCTGGACGTATCGCATCAAGATGCATCTCGATCGTGTCGACGCCGTACTCCAGGCCATACGTAGCCGAGGTAGTTGCCGCGGGGAGCTTGCCAGCCTTGCGCATTGGCACGAATCCTGCCCCAAGTACTCGAGCAACGGGTGCACCAAGGATGAAACCGCGGGCCTCAATGCCCACTACAGCTTCCACTCCCAGGTCCGTCCACGGCGACGCGATTGCGTCGACAGTGACAGCAAGACCCTTGGCATCGCCTAGCAAAGGCGTTATGTCCTTGAACACAATCCCAGGCTCGGGAAAGTCCGGGATGTCGCGGATCAAACCCTGAATAGTGTCAACGGCGGACTCTGCCATCTGCTCACCGTACCGCTATTGCTACTTCTTCTTTTTCTTCCTCGGCCGAGGAGGAACGCCAGCCGCGCTTGGCCGATCAGCTGTCGCACGCTTTGGACGAGCTGTAATGCCGCCGAGAGCGGCATCTTGCTTCGCAACCACACGTGTACCGACGTCGCCACCTGCACGAGTCACGACCTTCTTGGCGACTGCGGCGTGTTCGGCTTCGCGTTCCTTCATGAACGCGACCAGTGAAGATGCCACAAAGATCGACGAGTAGGTGCCGACGACAATGCCGATAAGCAGCGCTATGGCGAACTCTTGAAGAGTGAGCGCTCCGAGGAAGAACGAACCAATCACCAGCATCGACAGCACCGGTAAAACCGACGTGATCGATGTGTTGATCGAACGCATCAACACCTGGTTGAGCGACTGATTCATCATCTCGGTGTATGTGTAGCGGCCGGTGACGCTGAGACGTCCGGCCACCTCACGGACCTTGTCGTAGACGACGATCGTGTCGTAGAGCGAGTACCCCATGATCGTCAGGAACGCGATCACCGTCGCTGGTGTGACCTCAAACTGGAAGATCGCGTAGACGCCAACCGAGATCACAATGTCGTGAGCCACCGCCACCAACGCACCCACAGCCATCTTCCATTCGAGACGGATGGCGATGTAGAACGCGATGATGAAGAAGAACCAGATCAGCGCGTTGCGAGCTTTACCGGTGATCTGATCACCCCATGAGGGGCCGACCGTTGTGACGCTGACGTCACCCCCTTCGACGCCGGCAAAGTTGCCGAGCACCGTGGTGACTTCGTTCACAGATGCCGGATCGTCGAGATCGGCGCGAACACGAATTACTGAACTGCCAACAGTCTGGATCTTGCCTGCCGCGGCGCCTGTCCCTGACAGCGCATCTCGCGCCTCAGCGACCGACTGGCCTGGAGCATTGACCTCCCACGAGGTTCCGCCTTCGAACTCGATGCCGAGGTTCAGCCCGGCAAACAACAGCGCACCAACGCTGAGCAGGACAAGTGCTCCTGATCCTAAAAGGGCCTTGCGCCACATGAGCGGGAAATCGAAGTGGTGTTCACCTCGGTAAAGCATGCGAAGCATTTTCATGACGACACCTCAGTCGGGTTCGGGATTCCGAAACGCGATGGCTTCTCCTCTACCCCGTCCCGCGCGGCCAAGAGGCGGATCGCCGGACCCATGAAGAAGTATGTGGCCACGAGGTCAAGCACCGTGGCGAGGCCAAGGAACAAGGCGAAGCCCTTCACCTGACCAACCGTGAGGAAGTAGAGAACTGCGGCGGCGATAAGACTCGCCACGTTGGCCTTCACGATCGTGGAGTAAGCAATCGGGAACGCCCGCTCGACGGCGGACCGGAGACTTCGGTCGTTGCGGACGTCTTCCTTCAAGTGTTCGAAGTAGACAACGTTGGAATCAACTGAGACACCGATCGACACGATCAAACCGGTCACCCCGGCCAGCGTGAGTGCCAAGCCTTGGGTCTCCCCAAGCCACGCAATTATCGTCCACAACAACGAACCGGAGATGGCGAGGCTCAAGATGGCGATGACGCCGAGCAGTCGGTAATAGGCGACCAGGTAAATCGACACTAGGGCGAGGCCGATGATGGCGGCGATGATGCCTGAATCGAGCGCATCCTCACCGAGTGTGGACGAGACGATGCGACTCTCCTGTGGGATGAGTTCGAGTGGAAGAGCGCCGAAGCGAAGCACGAGGGCGAGATCCTTCGCCTCGTCCTCTTGCATACTGCCGCCGGAGATCACAATCGAATCTCGACTGAAATTGGCAACAGCGACGTTGGGGGCACTCTCAACGACACCATCGATCTCGATCGCGAGGCGTCCGACGCCTCGGCCAGAGCTTCGATCGATTCCCGTGGGTGGGCATCCCACAGACCCGGATGCACACATGCTGGCGAGGTTGTTGAAGTCGTCGATGCCTGGCGAGCCGGCACGGAACGTGATGCTCACAATCCACTCAGGCACTTGGAAGAGCGCCGCCGCAGTTTCAAGCGACTCGCCATTGAGACGATCGACGCCGTCGCCGTCTTGCTGAAGCAGTTCAGGGGCCGGGCCGAGGAGGTAGGTGACCGCCTCGTTTCGCTTGTCCGTCCCGATCATGCACTCGGCAGCCGCAGCGTCAGGAGTCGGCTCGGCGGTGAGTAGTTCGCTTGCGTTGGGGCACGAGGCAAGAGCGGCCTCTGAGAAGGGCACCCCGAGCATGCCATCGGCGAGAACCGGACGGAAGCGCAGTTCTGCGGTCTGGCCTACGAGATCAATGGCGCGGGCCTCGTCCTCAACCCCCGGAATCTGAACAAGGATCGTGGCGCCGTGCCGGGTGACCTCAGGTTCACGAACACCGAGACCATCAACACGGTTGCGGATGATTTCGACGGCCTGATCCAGGGTTTCCTCGTTGATCTCGGTGCCGTCTTCGGGCTCAGCCGGTTCAAGGACGACGCTCGCGCCGCCCTGCAGGTCAAGGCCGAGGAACGGTTCGTTGCCAGCGGCAAGGGTGTAGATGATTCCACCGACCGAGAGCAGAACGATCAGTACGACGTAAGTAGCTTGACGACGCATCGGGTTGTTCAGGACTCGTCTTCAATTTCGATGAGTTCGCCATCGATCTCATCATCGTCGTCATCATCATCATCGGTGTCGTCGGAATCTTCGACCTTCTCGGTTACCGAAGACTTCATGATCTTGAGTTCGACCTCTGGGGCGACTTCGAGCCAGACAACATCGTCTTCGACCTCAGCGATGGCGCCGAAAATGCCGGACGAAGTGACAACCAAATCACCCTCTTCGAGGGACCGCAGCAACGCCTGGTGGGCCTTCATCTTGCGCTGTTGAGGAACGATCATGAACGCATAGAGCGCTCCGAGCATCACGAATAGGATTACAACCTGCATGGGACGGCCGTTCTGCGGTGGGGTTTGGACCGAGGATGAGGCTACCGGCCCGACCAGACCTCATGAACCCCCAACCGAAAGGAGTCGAAAGTTCCTTCACTGATGGCATCGGCCATCTGGTCCATGAAGCGGAGTAGCCAAGCCACGTTGTGCAACGTGATGATGCGAGCCGCGGTCGGTTCTTTGGTCTGGAGAAGGTGCCGGAGATAGCCCTTGGACCAGCGAGCGGCCGGCGATCCCGGCCAATCAGGATCAAGCGGTTCATCGGATGTGCGGAACTCGGCGCGGGTCAAGTTGTAGCGGCCAGCATCGGTGAGGATCGTGCCGTGGCGAGCGAGACGGGTGGGCAACACACAATCGAACATATCGACACCTCGAGCGACGCTCTCCACAATGCCGATCGGATCGCCGAGCCCCATGAAGTACCGAGGCTGATCAAGCGGCAGGAGATCCATGCATGCGTCGAGGCCGTGGAGCATCTGGTCACGGTCCTCCCCCACTGAGAGGCCGCCAATCGCGTAGCCGTCGAACCCGACCTCAAGGGTTCGTTGAGCCGACTCGACCCGCAGCGCTTCATCGGTACCGCCCTGCACGATGCCAAACTGACACTGGCGGCTAGCAGCGTCAGGATGCTCGAGAAACGTCTGACGACCCCGACCGGCCCACAACGCAGTGCGGTCAATGGCGGCTCGCAGCACCGATCGATCAGCGACCGAGGATGGACACACGTCGAGCACCATCTGGATGTCGGCGCCGATCTGGGCCTGAACCTCAACCGCCCGCTCGGGCGTCAGCAGGTGGGTGGTGCCGTCATAGGTCGACTTGAAGGTTGCGCCCTCATCAGTGATCTGAGGGGCGAGCGAAAAGATCTGGTAGCCGCCGCTGTCAGTGAGGACATGGCCGTTCCAGTCGGCGAAGCCGTGGATATCGCCGAGCTTCTCGATCACGTCAGCGCCCGGCCGCAGCATCAGGTGGTACGTATTGGCGAGGATTACCTGAGCGCCGAGGTCTTCCATGTCGTTGGAAGACAGATGCCGGATGGCTCCACGCGTGCCCACCGGCATGAACCGAGGGGTCGTGAACTCGCCGCGCGGCGTGGTCACCACTCCGCAGCGAGCACCTCCATCACGACCGGTCTCGGTAAACGTCGCCTTCATCACATGCAGGCTACGGGCTGGCTTCGGGCGCTGGCGCTGGAGACGCGAAGGTGTGTCAATCCTCCCTCGAGTTCATCGCCAACGAGCAACGGGTGATCTTTCCAACGCCCAGACGTAGACAGCGAAGAGCGCCGCAGAAGGCACCGCGTGGGCCAGAAGATGAAATCTCGTATGCCAATTGAGTTCTGGACCAAACCGTTCACAAAGTGGTTGCGACCCAATCCGACTGCGCCCGTCCCACCAGCCGTTGGCACACGGATCGACCGCATGAGCAACGACGACGTAGCCGATCGCGACCACCCACGCTCCCACAATGACAAGAACAGCAACGCCGATCCAGCCGTCCACCGGCCTCAAGGCCCGGGCAACAGCCACCGCCGCGGGAAGACCCAATACGAGCGCAACCAGCGCAAGCATCAGCGCCGGCACCCCGAAAATTCCTCCCGCTCCATCTCCAAGACCGGTGAGGCCACGACCCACCAGGCCCGAGGCAGCACCACCCACAACGCTCACCACAATGACGATCCTGAAAATCCCTACCAACAACCGAAGCGTCTTCGGAGCGGCGACAACGTCTTGGACCACCACATTCTCCATTCCACGTACCAGCCAACCCTATGAATCATCCCGTCACCAATGGTGACTTCTGGTGTCAGTGCGAGAGGAGCAAGTCCGACAGCACCACCGCTGGTAATCCATGAACACGAACACTCTTTTCGGCAACTGTGCTTCTCTTGCCGGGCCAAAATCCGCGCATTCGTCGCTGTAACAGCGAGCCAGTGATGCCTTTCGGTACTGCACATCTCTCGATCCGACCCGGATTTCCGTCTCAGGGGGCCTCGTATCTACCGACCCCGTGTCTACCGACCCCGTGCCTGCCGACGCCCAACAGCATGGCGTCGCCGAAGCTGAGGAAGCGGTAGCTGTTGGCCAGAGCGATCTCGTAGAGCTCTCGCCAACGGGGCCCGACAAATGCGTCGACTAGGCAGAGGAGCGTGGATTCTGGGAGATGGAAGTTCGTCATCAGCACGTCGACCACCTTCCACTCGTAGGGACGACGAATGAAAAGATTGCTCCGTCCCTCGGAAATACCGCTCACCGCCCACGACTCGAGTGCTCGCACCGCTGTCGTCCCCACGGCCACCACCCGACCGGCCTTCTCGATCGCTGATTGCGTCTCGGCGGGGACGTGATACCACTCCGTGTGCATGACGTGATCGTCGAGATGGTCGACCATCACGGGTCGGAACGTGTCGAGCCCGACGGCCAACTCGACTGTGGCGACATCAATGCCCCGATCACGAAGTTGGGTGAACACCTCGTCGGTGAAGTGCAAACCGGCGGTGGGAGCTGCAGCGGAGAGCGGTCGGTCGGCGTAGATGGTCTGGTACCGCTCAGGGTCGTCGATCTGTTCCTCGATGTAGGGCGGAAGCGGTGGGAGGCCGACCTCATCGAGTACGTCGAGGAGGGGACGCTCGCCGCTGTCAAGATGGACGAGTCGGCGTCCATCTCCCAGGTCTTCCCCCATCTCAACGCGAAGGTCACCGATAGCTAGCTCAAGGCCAGGCGCAAGCTTCTTACTGGGCCGAGCAAGCACTTCCCAGTCCTGTCCAGTGCGGTTTTCCAGCAGCAGTATCTCAGCGGCGCCACCGGTTGGCCGCCGCAATCGAATGCGTGCCGGCAACACCCTCGTGTCGTTGACCACGACAAGGTCCCCCGGCTCCAGGAGATCAGCTAGGTCAGCCACGGTTCGGTGTTCAACACTCGTACCGTGGTCGACCAGCAGACGAGCCGAATGGCGCGGCTCAATAGGGGTCTGAGCGATCCTCGCCATCGGCAAGTGGTACCGAATATCGGCGAGGGTTTCGGGGCGATCCATCGTTGGGGAGACTAGACCCCGCAACGGCCAGGGCCGCCTCCAGCGTCAGCTGTCGAAGAGACCTGACTGGGGCGATGTGTCAACCGCTGACGGAGGACTCATGCCGAGGTGCTGATACGCCGCGGGAGTGGCGACTCGTCCTCGCGGGGTACGCATGAGCAGGCCCTGCTGAATCAGGTACGGCTCGTAGACATCCTCGACCGTTTCCGTTGGCTCGCTCACCGAGATGGCAAGCGTCGAAAGGCCAACAGGTCCACCTCCGAAGCGGCGACAGACAGAATCAAGCACGGCACGGCTGGCCTTGTCGAGACCAAGCTCATCGACGCCGAAGAACGCCAGTCCATCGGACGCGACCTCCGCATCGATATGGCCATCACGCTCAACCTCGGCGTAGTCACGCACCTGGCGCAGCAGGCGGTTGGCGATGCGCGGCGTGCCCCGGGAGCGACGGGCGATCTCCCACGCGCCGCCCTCATCGATGTCGACGTGGAGAATTCGCGCTGCTCGCATGGCAATCGACAAGAGGTCATCGACTTCGTAGTAATCGAGTCGGGCGACGAGGCCGAACCGATCGCGGAGCGGGCCGGTAATCAAGCCGGTGCGGGTCGTGGCGCCGACCAGCGTGAAGCGGGCCAGTTCCAACGGAATCGAACGAGCGGCCGGCCCCTTACCGAGCACGACATCGATCCGAAAGTCTTCCATGGCGGGGTAGAGCACTTCTTCAACGGGGCGTGGCAGGCGGTGGATCTCGTCGATGAAGAGCACATCACCCTCTTCGAGCTTCGACAGAATCGAAGCGAGATCGCCGGCCCGCTCGAGCGCTGGACCCGAGGTGACGTTGAGGTTCGAACCCATCTCTGCAGCGATGATATTGGCCAGCGTCGTCTTGCCTAAACCAGGCGGACCAGCGAACAAAAGGTGATCAGAGGCTTCATTGCGGCGGGCGGCAGCACCCAGCATCACACCCAGGTGGCCTTTCAACTCGGCCTGTCCGACAAATTCGGCCAGCGTGCGGGGCCGTAAACCTGGTTCCTCGATGATGTCTTCTGGCTCTTCGGCCGGGGACAGGAGCTCTTCGCGTGCCATCAGACGCCAGATGCCAGACGACGCAGGGCGTCCTTCAAAAGGTCAGATGTTTCGCCACCGCCAGGCAAATCAACCAGCACGGCATGAATCTCGTCTGCCGCATAGCCGAGGCCCTCTAGGGCCGAGCGCACGTCAGCGCGTGCGCCACCGGCGACAGCTGCGGGCGACCCGTCGGTCAAAACAACGACGTCGGAATCAGGAAGGTCGAGCTTCGACTTCAGCTCCATGACCAGCCGAGCAGCGGTCTTCTTGCCGACGCCGGGAACGAGACAGAGCGCAGCAACGTCATCGTTGGCGACTGCTATGCGCAGCGCATCCGGACCGTGCACAGACAAGATGGCAAGACCGAGTGCCGGACCCACCCCGTGAGCGCTGATGAGGGACTCGAAAACACGCCGTTCAGCGATGGCGGCGAAGCCGTAAAGCGTCTCGCTGTCTTCTCGAACCGCATGATGCGTGTGAACGAAAACCTCGTGGTCGACCTCGCCAATCGTGACGGACGTGGATGGCGTGACCTGCACACGGTGGCCGATGCCCGCCACCTCGATCAGTAGCTCTCCGTCATGGCCGCGGTCGAGCAGCCGACCTCGCAGCGATCCGATCATCCGACCATTCCTCCGACTCGTTTCATGGACGCAGACGTGCGTCGCGACGGTACTCGGGCAAGATGACACAGGGCGACGGCAACTGCATCCGCGGCATCAGCCGGCGACAGCCGCTTCGGAAGCCCGAGCAGCGTCTGGACCATGGCGCCAACCTCGTCCTTGCCAGCTCCACCCCAGCCCGCAACCGCTTGCTTGATCTCATTGGGCGAGTATTCGACCACATCGCAGCCGACGCTGGCGGCTTCGGCCATCGCCAGACCGCTGGCCATGCCGACACCCATGGCCGTAGACACATTGGTCTGGAAGAGCACTCGCTCTACCGCAACAACATCTGGTTTCAGCTCGGCGATCAGATCTCGGAGCTCTCGTTGTAGCTCGGCCAGACGAATCGGCCGATCAAGTTTGGGGTCGGTCCGGATAACACCCGCAGCGATGGCACGAGGCTTGCGGCCGTGCTCCACACAGCCGTAGCCGCACCGAGAAAGCCCGGGATCGATACCTAAGACGAACACATGTACGACTCTAGTCCGACATCAAGATCGGGTGGTGCCAGCCGATGTATGAGGTGTGAACACTGTCGCTCATACCCCTGCTGTGGCTCTTCGTGGAGTCCACAAGTCTTTCAATGACACTCCAGCGCTGATCGATCTCGAGGTGGTCGCTCCCAATGGGAAGATCACCGTGCTGCTCGGTCCCAACGGTGCCGGGAAGACAACCGCCATTCGGTGCATTACCGGCGCCATGTCGGCCGACAGTGGCAGCGTCCGCACTCTTGGGCTCGATCCCGAACGTGATGGCGAGGAAGTTCGTAGCCAGTGCGGTGTCGTGTCGGCCAAGCCGGCTCTGTACGACCGCCTGACTGGCTGGGATAACCTGACGTACGCCGCTGAGCTTCATGGTGTCGAACGACGGATCATGAAGGATCGCATCCGTGTATCTGCCGAACGGTTCGGAATCGAACAGTCACTCGACGCCCAGGTCGGCGGCTACTCCACCGGCATGAAGACTCGGCTGGCACTGGCCCGCTCTGTTCTCCACGAGCCTCAGCTCCTGCTCTTTGACGAGCCGACCTCGGGTCTCGATCCGGAATCGGCGCAAGCAGTACTCAAACTCATCCGGGAGATGACCGCCGACGGCCACACCGTCGTCATGTGCACCCATCATCTCGTCGAAGCCGAAGGATTGGCTGACCACGTGATCATGCTCGACGGCGGCACCGATCTTGTATCCGGCCAGCCCGATGAACTCACCCGCACCTTCTGGCCGGAAAATTCGGTCGACATCTCGATCGATGGTGACACGTCTTTACTCGAGGATCTCAGCATCATCGCCGGCGTCCGTAGCGCAGAACCAATGCCCCGAGGCGTTCGCTTCATCCTTGATGATCCATCGGTCACTCCCGATGTTGTCTCGGCAATCGTGCACGCTGGTGCCCGCGTCACACGAGTCGTACCACACGAGCCAACGCTCGAGGATCTCTACTTCGCCGTGCGCCGTAGCGCCCACGACCTCGGTGAGACCATGCCCAACGAGATGGCACGATGAACTGGCATCGCACGTTCACGGTCGCTCGAACCGACATTAGACAACTCGTTCTCGCCAAAGACTTCTGGATGCCGATGAGCATCCTCGGCAGCATCTTCTTCGTGGTCGTGCCGCTCGTGCTCCTGTTTTCGATCGCGTCACTCGGTGATGTTGATGCTGTGCAAAACATCGCCGACACCCTCGAGATTCTTCCCGCCAAAGCCCAGGCCCAGATCAAGGGCGATACGCCTCAGGGCCGCACCTCGTATGCGCTGGCTGTCTTCTTGTTTGCTCCTATGGCTGTCGTTGTGCCGCTGACCATCTCGACTGCGGTTGGCGCCGCGACCCTGGTTGGCGAGCGTGAGCGTGGCACCGGAGAGTTTCTCGCCCACTCCCCCGCTGCCACCAAAGAGATCTATCTCGGCAAGCTCATGGCGTCGCTCGTTCCCGGCTACTTCACGACGATGGTCGGCTTCACGCTCTACAGCCTGATCGTGAATCTCATCGTCGGCCCGGAGGTCGGCGGATGGTTCTTCCCGACGCAGCAATGGTGGCTGTTGATGCTGTGGGTTCTCCCCGGTTTCCTGTTGATCGGGCTGTCTCTCGTTCTTCGACTCTCCGGTCGAGTGAAATCGACGGCTGCCGCCCAGCAAGCGTCCGGCCTGATCACACTCCCGTTGATCGCAGTCAGCTACGCCCAAGCGTCCGGGGCGATCTACGGCACGATCACAACCACAATCATGATCGGCGCCATCGCCTGGTTCATCGGTCTGGTATCGACCTGGCGAGGGATGTCAGGCATTCGGCGCCAACGGTTGCTCGGCGTCGCTGACGGCGTCTAACTCAGCGTTCTCAACTCAGTCCGAACGCTTTGCGGAGTGCTTCACGCGTGATGCGTGCGTCCTGCTTCGAGATCCTCGCGCCAGGCACCATCGCCGAACCATGAAAGGTTCCGGGGAACGAGTGCAGTTCAACGGATACTCCTGCCTGCATCAGCCGGACTGCGTAGTCGATCCCTTCATCACGCAACGGGTCGAATTCCATTGTCGCCACAAAGGTCGGCGGTAGTCCCGAGAGATCCTCACAACGCGACGGCGCCGCGTAATACGGCACGTCCTCGGAGCCATATAGATCACCGAGATAGTGCTTCCAACTCCACTCAGCGCTCGGGCGGTTCCATATCGGCGTGTCCGTGAAGGTGCGCATGGACCATGTCTCGAGGCGGTCGTCGACCTCGGGGATCTGAAGAAGCTGGTAGCACAACGCTGGCCCACCCCGATCTCGAGCCATCAGAGCAGTGCCGGCAGCCAGACCACCACCGGCTGATGGCCCCGCAATGGCGATGCGATCCGGATCGATGCCGAGTCCGTCGACGTTGGCGGCGAGCCATACGAGTGTGGCATAGCAGTCGTGAATGCCGGCCGGGTACGGGTCTTCGGGCGCCAACCGGTAGTCGACAGAGACCACCACGATGCCCAGCGACTCGACCCAATTTCCAAGCATGGCGTCCGATTGGTCGACAGTGCCAGTCATGAATCCGCCGCCGTGAATGAAGACGATGCCCGGCACCGGACTCGCCATCGGGGTCGACGGCCGGTAGATCCGCACCCCAACGTCGGGATCACCGTCAAGTCCAGGAACAATCCGATCCTCGCTCGGAATCGGATCTCCCTTCGGCGTGCCGGACAACACGGAAAGGCGGCTTCCGGTCCGCGACCTTTTGATCGCTTCTGGATCCGACCAGTCAACAGAATCACCGGCAGCAATGATCGCAAGGACGTCGTCGAATTCAGGGTCGAAGGCGTACAAACTCATAGCGCAGCACCCTAGTAACCCTTGGGTGACTGCACCCAAGGCTGACCAACGCACGTTTGGGGTCTGTCCCCAGACGTGCGTTACTCGGCGGCGATGGCGTCCATGATCTCGTCGGAGACGTCCATGTTGCCGTGGACGTCTTGAACGTCGTCAAGATCGTCGAGCAGATCCATGAGCTTCATGAGCTGTTTGACCTGACCGGCATCGGTGATTTCGACGGTCGACGTTGGCAGCATCGCTACGTCAGCGGACTGGACGGTGATGCCGCCTTCATCAATGGCCTCGCGGACCGTCGGCAAATCACTGGGCTCAGTGGTGACCCTCCACATTTCGCCCTCATTGACGATGTCTTCGGCACCCGCTTCGAGCGCCACCATCATCAGCTCGTCCTCGTCGACCGTGGTGGGCACCAGCACAATGCCCTTGCGCTCGAACTGCCACGCAACCGCTCCTGGTTCGGCGAGAGATCCGCCGTTCTTGCCGAGGGTCGACCTCACGTCGCCCGATGATCGATTGCGGTTGTCAGTCAGGCATTCGATCAACAACGCGACACCACCGGGGGCGTAGCCCTCATAGGTAATCGTTTCGTAGTTGACGCCCTCGAGTTCACCGGTACCGCGCTTTACCGCGTTTTTGATCGTGTCGAGCGGTACCGAATTGTCGCGGGCTTTCTGGAACATGGTGCGCAGCGTCGGGTTTGAATCGGGGTCACCGCCGCCGGTACGCGCCGCCACCTCGACCTGCTTGATCAGTTTTGCGAACAATTTGCCGCGCTTGGCGTCGGCCGCACCCTTCTTGTGCTTGATCGTCGCCCACTTGGAATGACCACTCACGAGATCCCCTTCAACCACATGCTGTGGAGCCGACCATCGTCAGCCAGCTCCGGGTGAAACGAGGCGACGGTGACATTCGCCTGTCGGCACAGTACGGCGTGATCGTCCACCGAGGCGAGTACCGACACAGACTCGCCCACCCGTTCAACGATCGGTGCGCGAATAAACACACCGTGAAACGGTGCATCGAGCCCCGTGATCTCGAGATCACTCTCGAACGATTCGGTCTGACGGCCGTAGCCATTTCGTCGCGTCGCGATATCGATCGCACCAAGCACCCGTTGATCGGGGCGGCCGTCCATAACCTCCGATGAGAGCAGGATCATGCCGGCGCACGTGCCAAACACTGGCAAGCCTTCGGCGATACGTGCGCTCAGCGGTGCGAGCATGCCCGAGCGTTCGAGCAGCATCGACATCGTCGTAGATTCGCCGCCCGGCATCACGAGCGAGTCGACAAAATCGAGCTGATCGTCCTTGCGAATCTCGGTCGTGGAAACGCCGAGCCGTTCGAGAATTGCTGCGTGTGCGGCGAACGCGCCCTGCAGGGCGAGGACACCGACAGTTGGGGCTACCAACCTCGTTCGGCCAGCTTCGTTTCGAGCGTGGCGATCTCAAGACCCTTCATGGCACTACCGAGACCGGTGGACACCTTCACGAGAATGTCGGGGTCGTTGTAGTGGGTGGCCGCCTCGACGATGGCCGCGGCCATCTTGGCGGGCTCGTCGCTCTTGAAGATGCCAGAGCCGACGAAGACAGACTGGGCGCCGAGCTGCATTGCGAGTGACGCATCGGCCGGCGTCGACAGACCACCGGCACAGAACATCGGTACAGGTAGCTCGCCGGTCTCAGCAATTTCCTGCACGAGTGGTAGCGGGGCTTGCAACTGCTTGGCCCAGTCGAACAACTCAGCAGAATCAGCCTTGGTGATCTTGCCGATGTCGCCCATGATCGAGCGAAGATGGCGTACGGCCTCAACGACGTTGCCGGTGCCGGCCTCACCCTTGGAACGGATCATGCAGGCGCCTTCGCTGATGCGACGAAGCGCTTCGCCGAGGTTGGTAGCGCCGCATACGAATGGGACGGTGAATGCCCACTTGTCGATGTGGTGAGCTTCATCAGCCGGCGTAAGAACCTCAGATTCGTCGATGTAGTCAACGTCGAGCGCCTGAAGAATCTGCGCCTCGGCGAAGTGGCCGATGCGAGCCTTGGCCATGACCGGAATCGACACCGTCTGCTGGATGCCGATGATCATCTCTGGGTCAGACATGCGTGAAACGCCGCCGTCCCTGCGAATATCGGAAGGCACACGCTCAAGCGCCATGACGGCGACTGCGCCGGCGTCCTCCGCGATCTTCGCTTGTTCAGGATTGACGACGTCCATGATGACGCCGCCCTTCAACATTTCGGCAAGGCCACGCTTGACGAGCGGGCTGCCAGTGGCGCGTTCAGTCGACTCACTCATATCGCTGAGCTTAGCCGGGGTTACCGAGTACCAGTCCCTGAGTTTCGTCGTCGACGGCGAACTCGTAGCTGTCCGCTAGAGCAAGGATGAGCCAGGTCTTGCCCGGCTCCAACTCGATCACCGAACCGTCATCGCCGGTCAGTGTGTAGAAATCGGCCGCAGCATCTCGGTGCCAGACCCCGACAAACCGCCGACCGCCAATCATGACGTGGACAAAACCCTCGCCAAGGGTCACCGCATCAACGCTCTGAACATCAATCAGGCTCGAGTGATACTCGGTTTCCATCACGATGAGGTTGGTCACGACGATGTCGTGTCCATCACGCGTGGAGTGCACCGCATCGTCCTGCACCCGGACGTAGCCCCGAGAGGCGTCGAAGACAAAGCTCACAACATCGCGACCGACGACGGTGACGCCTACCCCATCTACACCACCGGAACGGTCCGGTGATTCATCGCTACGGAACTGGAACGGCCCGACTGCGGCACCGGCTTGGGCGGCGAAGTCCTCACGAATCAGCTGGGGATACGCAAACAGATCGGCGGGATTTCGATAGTCCGCATCACGAAACTGGTAGATCCCAGAGTCGTCGTTGGCCACGAGCACGACGTCGCCGCGGCTCGCCGACTCACGCAACTGACCAAGAACGCCAATATTGGCACCGGAGAATGCAAAGATCGGCGTTCCGAGGTTGCCCAGAATATTGACATCGGTCGTTCGGCCAGACCGGACTGGGCCGGCGACCTCGGGGATGTCCGAGTGGAAGACGACGGCGAATCGCGTGGCGCGGTCCTCGATGCGTTCTTCGATCACGAGATCGGCGTGGTCGATTCCGATGAGGGATTCGAGACTGAGGTCATCGTTGTTGCCGATCTTCACTACGACAGCTGGCTGGGCCAGCAGGTCTTCGTCAGCGGGAAGTCCGGTGAACGGCGCCTTCAACCCCACCTCAATCTCCGCAAGGACCGTGGTCGTGACGATCGTCGTCGAACTCGACACCGAGGACTGTGAGTCATCGCTGCCTCCGGAGTCGACGAGAGCGTCATTTCCGCCAGCGCACGACACCAGCGTTACGGAGACCCCCACCATGGCGCTCATGCGCCAAATCCAACCCGCCTGCATCACAGTTCTCGGAGCGTATCAATCCGTTCGACGAGGAGAGGCTGAACCCCGGCCCGTGCAGGTCCGACCATCCAGAGATGACAGCTCATCGGATCATGGTCAACGGCTGCACCGGCGCGAGCCCTCTCGAGCGCTTTGGCCAATGCGGGCGGGTACCGGGTGAGCTGAACGCCATCGATATCGGCCCGAGCCAGACGACGACCGTCGAGCAATCGACCCTGAATGGTTGACCGCAGCGGACCAACCGCCTTGCTAACCGCGACCATCACAGTGGCCGCGTGGATGCCGTTGCCAAGCAGCGATAGCTCACGACCAACGACAGCCTCAAGCTCAAGACGATCCAGCTTCTCGAGCGCACCTCTGGTGATCACCAGCCGAGCGTCGTCGGCATGGCCGACCACAGCCGCGTCGATCGCGTCGGTGTCAACGGTGTAGATCTGTGGTTCGGTGATACCGAAGCTCGCACAGATGCTCTCGACGAGACTTTCCACCCTTGGATGAAGCGCTTCCTCGAGCGGCTGAGCGCCAAGGGCGGACAGGGCAAGCCCTGAAGCACGGGCCAACAGCGACCATCCGATTCCCACAGCGACCACCAGTGCCACTGCCGCGGCGATCGGGGGCGAGATGACAAAGATGAGAGCGAGCAGCACAACGACGAAAGCGATCGCTGCGGGGATGGCGACAAGAACGCGGGAAGAGACAGTTGGCATCAGCGGACTCCGAAGCTGCTCAGAACTCGACGCTGACGTTGCCGCGTGACTCGTCGTCGGCCTCGAAGTACTCACGCTCGGCGAAACCGAGCATGCCAGCGATGACCACGGCGGGGAAGGTCTCGATCCCAGTGTTGTACTTCGTGACCTGGTCGTTGTAGTGCTGACGGGCGTATGCGATACGGCCCTCCGTGGCAGTCAACTCTTCCTGCAATTCGAGGAAATTCTGATTGGCCTTCAACTCCGGGTAGGCCTCGCTCACGGCGAACAACTGACGAAGAGCCCCGGTCAGCATGTTCTCGTTTGCGGCCTGCTCAGCGGGTCCAGATGCCGTCGTGGCGGCGTTGCGAGCCGCGATAACTGCTTCGAGGGTTTCGCGTTCGTGCGATGCGTAACCCTTGACCGTTTCGACGAGGTTCGGGATGAGATCCCAGCGTCGCTTGAGTTGCACGTCGATCTGGGCCCACGCATTCTCAATGCGGTTCCGCAGCTTGACCAGCTTGTTGTACAGGCTGATCACAAAGATGACCAGGAGTACCATGAGTACGAGAATGATCAGTACGACAACCATGTTGACCTTCCATGCGACACCGGAGGCCGCGGGACCCTCAATGTACCGGCCCTACGGCCGCGTCACCGTCACCCGGGTCGGACAGCGGATCGGGCGATCAACCGCTCGTAGCGTTCGAGGTACAGCGAAGCCAGACGAGCCATAGAGAAATTGTCCGCGCGCTTGCGGCCAGACTCGATCAGTGCATCTCGACGACGGGGCTCGGTCAGCACCTTGCGAATAGCCTCAGCGAGCATCTTGGTGTCACCGGGCGGCACCAGGACTGCGTCGCTGCCGTGACGGGCGACATTGGCGTAGCCGGGGATGTCGCAGGCCACCACCGGGGTACTGGCGGCCATGGCCTCCAGCAAGACAATCCCGAAGGACTCGCCGTGAAGCGATGGAGCGCAAAACACATCTGCTCCTCGCAAGCGGGAAATCTTCTCGGTCTCACCGATTGTGCCCAGCCACTCGACTCGGGCATCTCCGGCAAAGCGGGCCTTGAGTGCATCGGTCTCCGGGCCTTCGCCAGCCACCCACAGACGCGTATCCGCGGGGAGCTTCTGGAGCGCCGCCAGCAGATCGGCCAAGCCCTTCCGAGGTTCATGGCGGCCAAGGAACAGGATCGTTGGGCCCTGCGTCGGATGCGGCACACCACTGCCGAAGCGAGCGATCTCGACGCCGTTGAAGGTCAGGTCGTAGGAGCCTCCAACACCGGCGATCGCCATCTTGCGAGCATCCTCGGACACGGCACAACGATCATCAAGACGGTTGGCGAGAAAGCGCACCACGTTCGGCATCATCTCGTAGGCCAGCGAACTGCCGGCCGCGTGGAACGTGCCGATCATCGGTGCCGGCCGGGTGAGTAGCGTCGTGGTGGTCGGACCTGGCGCGAGCGGTTCGTGCAGGTGCACGACATCGAAGGCCTCGTCCCGCATCGCTCGGATGACCCTCAGCTGGGCCGCGGGGTCAGGCGCCACCGGCGCCACCGAGCCATTGGCCGCGGTGGGCAGGCTGCTACCGAGCGGCGTCACCCCAGCATCCGGAGGAGGGCCATCGCACGGAGCGAGCACCCGGACCCGCTCCCCTTGCTTACGCAGGGACCGGGCGAGACCAAGGACCTGCATCTGCACGCCACCAGGAACGGTGAGGCTGTATGGACACACGATTCCGATACGCATCAGGCCAAGTCCCGCAGATGGTCTGGCATCTCGAGACCGAGGGCATCGTAGTCACTCGGCCAGTTGGGGCTGAGGAGATGCCACTGCTCTGGCGCCATGCGGATCAGTTGCTCGAACTCGTCGGCGATCATCTGGGTGACCCGTTGAACGTCGTCGCGCAACCGGCCCTCGCGCTCGACGACGAGCGGCGGGCGAGCCAGACCATGGCGGTCGTGTTCACGCCAGAAGACTGCCGCAGGAATGAGCGGTACCCCCGTGCGCAAAGCGATCGTGGCGGGACCCCCGGGTAGTGTCGTTCGCTCGCCGAAGAAGTCGACGGGAACCCCGTTGCCCTGCAAATCGCGGTCACACAATAAGCACACGAGGTGACCCCGCTTGAGCGCCGAGATGACCTGGCGACCGGCGTCAGGGCCGAGCGGATGAATCTCCATGCCCAAGGACTCACGAAGGCCAACAAACCAGTCGAATAGCTCAGGCGGGTCGAGCGGCTCGACGATCGCGGTGACTTTGACATCGGCGACTCTGGCAAGCCAGAACGCCGCCCATTCCCAGGTCCCGAGGTGTGGCATGGCGAGGATCGCTCCGTCCTTGCCTTCACCACAGTGTGCATGGATGGCGTCGACGCCCTCGTAGCTGAACTCGTGGTCGATTTGTGCAACAGGGATCGACGGCAGCTTGAAGCTCTCGACGTAGTAGCGGGCGTACCACTCGAACGTCCGCTTGACCTTTCGGCGCCGCTCGGCTGCCGACAACGGGCGGCCGAGTACGCGTTCGATATTGCGAGCGACGATCTTTCCCTTGTCGCCCGACACGGACCCGACCCCAGCTCCGATCAGGCGCGCTGCACCAGCGCCGACAGCATCGGGCGCCAATCGTGCAAGGAGTGACCCCGCCTTGTAGACGGAGGCAGAAGCCACGGACTAGGAGTCGCGAACGGCACGACGCTCGCGCATACGCTCGCGCCAGAGCGATTCGCTCTGACGCTGACGAGGCGTGCGACGAGGCCGACGAACAGGCACTGGCCGATCGACCGATGCTTGACGCCACACCTTCACGAAACGTTGGCCCGCGGTAATCGCGGTAAGGACCAACATCACCCACAAGGTGGCTAGTAATAGCTCAGGAAACAGCAAGGCGAAAGCAAGCACGATGATCCGCTCGGCCCGCTCCATGAGCCCGCCCTTGGCGTCGAAACCGAGCGACTCGGCCTTGGCGCGCTGGTAGGAGACGAACATGGCCAATGCCATGATCGCCACCGGCAACATCATGATGCGGCCGGGTTCGGTGCTCGCGAGGTGCCACGCAACGCCACCAAACAACAGTGCATCGGTGAGTCGGTCGGCGACCGAGTCGAAGAATGCCCCCCGCACGGACCCCGTGCCCGCGGCTCGCGCCACCGCGCCATCGAGGGCATCAGGGATAGCTGTCAGAAGCAGAAACAAGAAACCGACGCGCAGGTAGCCGGCACCGATGGTGACGGCGGCGACACCGGACATCATGATTCCAATGACGGTGATGACGTCGGGCGTGATGCCGGTCTTGACGAGGCTGCGGCCGATGGGGGTCAGGCCGCGATCGACTTGGGCACGCAAGTTGCCGTCGAACATGAGAACTCCCGGGTTTGGGGACTCCCCAAGGCTAGCAGCGGCACCCGTCAGGACGTGTAGGCCGACCAGTCCTCGGGGTTGGTCTCGACGAATCGGTCGATGATTTCGCCGTCGACACCGTCCACGAGTACAAGGCCTCTGTTCTCAGGAATTGGCTCGTTGGAGTAGAGCAGGATCCGCCAGGTGGGTCGGCTCCGAAGACCGCGCCAGCCCAGCTGAGCTGAAGCGTGGCCGATCGGGAAGCCGACATCCTTGGTGGCAGCACCAAGCGCCTGCTCCTCATCGAACGAGAGATCCCAACCGCCCTGCCAGTGGTACAAGGCGACGACAATCAAGACGATGCCCGCAATCAGGGTGCCCTTGTTGATCAGTACTGGATCATCACCTGCGGTGGCGTACAGAGCCATACAGCCGAGACCGATCACCGTATAGAGCACGGCAGGAAGCTTGCGCCGACTGTTGTTGGGGAAGAGGTACGGGGCCTCGACCATGCCCGGTTGAAGATCTGCCGGCAGTGCGTCGCGCACGTTTCCGTCGCCTGCCAGAGCAGCTTCATCGCTCTGAACGAGTTCTTCAGTCGTATCGAGTTCGTCGCCGGTTTCCAGGTCGTCAGCCATGTCCTGAGGCTACGGCCAGGCGGCCACGATTCGACGCCAACTGTCGATCATCGCTTCGGGCAAGACGCGTGTGTTGGCGATCGTCGTCATGAAGTTCGTGTCGCCATCCCAACGCGGCACGACATGAATGTGGAGATGGTCGGGAATACCGGCACCCGCTCCCCTGCCGAGGTTCGCACCGACGTTGATCCCGTGGGGGGCAAAGGCAGCGGTGACCGCAGCAACCGCGGTGCGCACGCCTTCCCATAGTTCGGCTGACTCGCTGTCGGTGAGATCGGCGAGTTCGGCCACGGCGCGCTTCGGCAGGACCATCACATGGCCAGACGTGTACGGATGGAGGTTCATCACAGCAAAACATTCTTCACCGCGCCACACGATGAACGTCTCTTCATCGGGGAGGTTGGAATCAAGGATCGCCTCAAACAATGTCGAGCCCTCGAGCTCCTCAACACCCGTTTCCACATAGGCCATCCGCCAACCGGCCCACAGATGCTCAACCATGGTCGAGGCCTTGCATCAGCGCTTCTCCTCGACCTCTGAACGCAGACGGCCAATGAAGTCGTCGACGGTGACGTCACGCTCGGGCTTGCCTTCGCCGCGCTTATTGACACCAACGCTGTCGTTGGCGACATCGTCGTCGCCCACCACCAGAATGTGAGGCAGCTTCTCGACTTTGCCGTTTCGCACACGCTTACCAAGCGGCTCAACAGCGCTAACGACGTCAACGCGGAATCCCTCAGAGCGAAGGCGAGCCGCGACCGCGTAGGCATAGTCGTCATGAACTTCGGCGACGGGAAGCACCCGCACCTGAATCGGCGAAAGCCACGCGGGGAACGCACCGGCGTAATGCTCGATGAGCACTCCGAAGAAGCGTTCGATAGAACCCATCAGGGCTCGATGGATCATCACCGGCCGCTTACGAGTGCCGTCCGACGCGATGTACTCCAGGTCGAAGCGTTCAGGCAGGTTGAAGTCGAGTTGGATGGTGGACAGCTGCCACGCTCGACCGATGGCGTCCGTGACGTCGACATCGATCTTTGGCCCGTAGAACGCGCCGCCACCCTCGTCCACGACATAGTCGAGGCCGTGCGTGTCAAGCGCAGCCCGAAGCCCTGCGGTGGCTTCGTCCCAGATTTCGGTGTCGCCAACAGCTTTCTCGACCGGCCGGGTCGAGAGCTTCGCCTGAAAGTCCTCGAAGCCAAAAGCCCGCAGCACGGACAGAACAAAATCAAGGAGCGAAGCCAGCTCGGTCTGGATGTCTTCACGAGTGGTGAAGATGTGACTGTCGTCCTGGGTAAAGCCCCGGCTTCGCATGAGACCGTGTATGGCGCCCGACAACTCGTAGCGGTACACGGCGCCAAGTTCGAAGAACCGCAACGGCAGCTCGCGATAGCTCCGCTGGTTCGACCGGTAAACCATCACGTGGAACGGACAGTTCATCGGTTTTGGGTAGTACGAGGCCCCGTCCATCTCCATCGGCGGGTACATGCCGTCGGCGTAGAAGTCGAGATGGCCGGAGGTCTCCCACAGCACGGATTTGGCGATGTGCGGTGAGAAGACATATTCGTAACCGCCGTTCTCGTGACGGTCGCGGCTGTAGTCCTCCATGAGCTTGCGAATCAGCGCGCCCTTGGGGTGCCAAACGGCAAGGCCGGGGCCGAGTTCATCGGGCCAGCTGACCAGGTCGAGTTCCTGGGCGAGACGCCGATGGTCACGCTTCTCGGCCTCTTCGAGCATCTGAAGGTGAGCTTTTAGCGCCTTCTTGGAATCCCATGCAGTGCCATAGATCCGTTGGAGCATCGGACGGCTGACATCGCCTCGCCAATACGCACCGGCCACCGACTGAAGCTTGAAATGGCCAAGCTTGCCAGTGCTGGGCACATGAGGGCCGGTACACATGTCGCGGAAGCCATCACCGTTGGCGTAGTAAGAAATGGTGTCGCCATCGTTACTGACCTCGCCAGCGTCCTGGCCTGGAGTGGCGCCACCGGTTACGCGCTCAATAATCTCGGCCTTGTAGAACTCGTCAGCAAAAAAGATTGCCGCCTCTGCAGCCGGAAGTTCGTGACGAACGAATGGCTGGTCGGCGGCGACGATCTCCTGCATCCGAGCCTCGATCTTGTCGAGGTCTTCCTCTGAGAGGGTCTGTCCATCAGGCAGGTCGGCGTCGTAGTAGAAGCCGTGCTCAATCGGTGGACCAATTGCGAGCTGTGTGCCCGGATAGAGGTCCAGTATCGCTTGCGCCATCACGTGGGCGGTGCTGTGACGGATGGTGTGGAGGCCGCGGTCCGAGGGTGCGGTGATGATCTCAACGACAGCGCCATCGCTGAGAGGCCGATTGAGATCAAGCTCCTCGCCATCGACGACAGCGATGAGTGCTGCACGAGCGAGACCGGCGCCGATCGAAGCGGCGAGACCGGCCGTCGTCGCCCCAGCCGGGATTTCACGCGCAGAGCCGTCGGGGAGTTGAACGGTAATCACATCGGACATAGATAGCGAGACTACCGGCGTGACCTCCAGCCGAAGGTGGCTTTTCGATGCGGTATTTCGCACCGGCCCATCGACTACCGATATTTCCGCAGCAAGAGCCCCACGAACGTTTCGATGCAGTTGTCCAGATAACCCGGTGAGGGCCAGGTCATCGTGGCGGGTTGGTTGACAACGATGAAGCCGCGTCAGCGGACCTCGTAACTCAGGATGCCATTTCTGATTCGACCTAGCGGATCATGGCGTTAGTTTTTGCTCTGTTGTTGTACGAGCAAGGCACGAATTTCAGGTGCCGACATCGGCTTGTGGAAGAAATATCCCTGAGCTCGTTCACATCCGAGACCAGTCAAAATCTCGACCTGATCTTGATTCTCGACGCCTTCCGCAACGACACCCAGATTCAGTGCTCCGGCCAGCGACAAGATCAAGTTGATGAACGTCACGCTGTCATTGTCAGCCGCCAGGTCATGTACGAACGACTTGTCGATCTTGAGTGAATCCACCGCCAGGCGCTTGAGATACGAGAGTGAGCTGTATCCGGTGCCATAATCGTCCAACGAGAGCTGTACGCCAGACTGACGGAACTGCTTCAAGACGCGCACGGCTTGGTCTAGATCTCTGATCAGCGCCGACTCGGTAACCTCCAGACAGAGCCGTGACACCGGAAGGCCCGTGCTAGCCAGCACCTCGGCCACCCGTCTTAGTATCCGTTCGTCTTCGTCACAGACCTGCTCTGCGGCCATGTTTACCCGGAGAACGGGAGCTTCGAGTCCCCCCGGCCAAGATGCAGCTTCTTCGCACGCTTCGGCGAGAACGAGTTCACCAATCTCGACTATCAGCCCGATCTCCTCGGCTTCTTCGATGAATTGCCCGGCGGCAAGAAGACCACGCTCTGGGTGGCGCCACCGAACCAACGCTTCGGCGATCTCCCCACTAAGCATCGATACCTCCGGCTGATAGTGCACACAGAGTTCACCACGAGCCAGCGCATGTCTGAGTTCGCCCGCTCCCTTCGCCTTGTACATCGCCGCATCCGCTTCCAGGAAGACACCTTCGATGTCGCTCGCGGTCGTCGAGTACGCAATCCCGGCACTCAACGACGGGTAATGCCGGTGCCGGCCGAGCACCATGGCTGACCCGACGTTTTCGATGAGTTCATCGACAAGTTGCCGAGTTTCCGCGTCGCTGATCGGTCCCTTGAACGCAATCGCAAATTCATCGCCCCCAAGCCTGGCCACGACGTCGCCCGGGCGGACATGAGTCGTTAATCGCTCAGCGATCCGCCGAAGGACGGTGTTTCCCGTCGCGTGCCCAAGTGAGTCATTGACATACTTGAACCTGTCCAGGTCAATGACAACCAGCGCAGATGAGCCCGAATCGTCCTGCATCTCAGCGAACATGCGACGTAATCCGCGTCGGTTGAGTAAGCCGGTAAGTTCATCGTGCTCTGCTAAAAACTCAAGCCTGCGTACCGCCTTGCGACGTTCAGTGATGTCCAACGCGTGCACAAGAATAAACGACTCGTCCTTTACCGGCTCTACTCCCACACATCGGATCTGAGCGAGGATCGGTCGCCCTTGCGGACCCCTGTAGATCTGAATTTGCGACGTATCACCGCCGCTACGTTCAAGGGCTATATCGGTGATTTCGTTGAACATCCAAGCGGAAGACGTGCGGAACTCTCGAGCGACGTCGTCAGGGCTCTCGAAGAGGACTTTGTCTGGCTTCGTGCCAAGCAAAGACTCGACTGATGACATTCCGAGCATGGACACGAACGCGTCATTGCAATCAAGGACCCGAAGGTCTTTCTGGCTCCGGAGCACAATCGGAATCGGAGATGATTCAAGAACAGCCGAAGAGCGCGATTCGACGACCAAACGGTTCTCGACCGACGATATTGTCGCGCTCATCCGCTGGAGGCCCTCGACACTTCCGTCATCCCAAGCGTCGGTTGTGCCGAAGCCAGCGACAATGATCGAGGACGGGAGGTCTGAATCTCTACGAGGCACCGCAAGCCGCTGCGGAAACTCGAGAACATGCTGATCAGACTTTGCCAACGTTTTTGTCAACCGTGCTGTATCCAGCAGATCATCGGTGCCGAACGGGATCTTTGTTCGGGCCATAGGATGTGTGACAGATTCATCCAGCCACATTCTGGTACAGACGTACATCTGGTGCTGGTAGTCGATATGCCAATCGAAAATGGCTGGGATACCAAGTAACTCGGCGGTCTCTGTCAGCGCCTTCAGGAGCAAGTCATCGAAGTTCGCAGCGGAGGCCGCCCAAACTGGCTGCGCTTTTCATCATGCTGCTGTGATCGCTTATACGACGTTCGGTTGAAGCTCTGAGCTCAGCCTCAACGTCTATCCGACGTAAGAACTGAGCGAGCAGAATCATCAGTCCGCGCAGTAGGTAGTTCACGCTTCGATCTAGATCGTACCCAGTTCCCGCGGCAGTAACAGCCGCTATTTTGAACGTCCCACCCGTCGAGGCAAACACTCCGGCGTGGACCGATACATCATCGGCGTCTTCGCCCTCAACGAAAGCAGTGGCATCGAGTAAGACTTCTTCGAGGGAAGACTTTATCACTGCCCCCCGTTGTGCCAACCGACGCCAACCGCGCCAGAAAGTCTGGCCGAATCGGACCCGACGCTACCAGCGGTAGTGGTGGATGCGGAGTCAAGGAAGGCCTCCAATTGTGCAGGAGGCTGAGTTCCAACGAACCACGGTCGATTTCCCAGACCCCGACTCCCCTCGCTCCACATGCCCCACCAAGAGACTCGATTGCAGAAAAGATTGCTTCGTTAGCGCTGTTGAGACTCGCTCCGTTTAGGTCATTGCCGATCTGCCAAAGCACATCGTGATTCGATGCCCGTTCCCTGGCTTGGACCCGATCCAGTTGCTCTGTGAGATCAGCGGTGAGGTCGTTAAGGTCAAAAACTTGGCTCTCAAGCAGACCTCTTACCTCATTCGCCTCCTCCAGCTTTTCGCTTGCGATCTTCTCCGCTTCCAGACGCGCGCTTTTTCGCGCTGGACGCGACGCGACAACATGTCGAGGCGCTCGGAATCACTCATGACTGACCATTGGAAGCCTTCCCTATCAACTGAGTTTCACACGGCGACGAAACTCCCACCCGCTCTATCTCACTTTCTTTACCGCAGAGGGCTCCGCAGCCCTGGATGAGTCCTTGGGTCATCGGTAGAAGCCCCCCTCCTTTAGACGTGTACCGAACGACGAACCCGTTGTCAATATCGGGAAACTCAAACGTGGGAGGAATGGAATCAGGGTGGAGCGATTCCACCTCAGGATGGATGATGTCGCTGACGGCAAGCAATAACTCCTCGGCATCTGCCTCCGCATAATCTCCGAGTGCTGCGTCTGCAACGGTCTCAAAATGATCCCTTTGAACACTGGTGTTCATCCTCTTCGGCTGACTCCACAGTTGTTGATCTGATGGTAAAATCATCATCCGTGCCTGAAACTGTCGAAGTCCTCATGAAGACAACCGGTTCGCTATCTGATGACCGCAAGACAAATACCGAAGTGACACACACCATCAGAATAGGACGCCTTGTTTAGCAAAGGACCGCGCCCCTCCGGTACTCCCGAGATGACCGAACCCAACTTTCCCGCGACCGGTCCAGACTGAGGGTCAGCGACCAGTCGGGCGGAGGACGTCTGCTGACGATCGCCGCTCGGGCATCTCGGGAGTACCGGTGGTTTGCAGAGTCTCGTTGGCGACAGATTTGCTTTTGGTGGCGTACTCGTTGACGTAGTCCTGACCTGTGAGCGCCCGGATCTCAAACATCAACTCGTCGGTCATTTGTCGGTATCGCAAGCGAGTATCAGTGACCGACGTCGACTCCGCGGGATAGATCGGCCGACCGAACCGAATTTCAGCCGGGCGAAAACACTTCGGCATCGATGAGCCCTGCGGCTGTATCGCCCTGGTGCCGAGGATGCCGACCGGTATGATGGGCGCGCCGGTGCGTACCGAGAGGCGGGCTGCGCCGGTATGCCCCTTGTGCAGTAGGCCGGTGCGAGAACGGGTTCCCTCGGGATAGATGCCAAAGAGGCACCCGCCATCGAGAATCTCGGCCGCCGTGTCGAGTGCACGAGTCGACGCGTCACCACCACTGCGGTCGATCGAAATCATTCCCAGCGCAGGAAAGAAGCGGCGAGTCTTCCAGTCATCAAGGTATTCGGCCTTGCCAACGAAGGAGACCGGCCGAGCGACCGCCACTGGCAGAAAGAACGAATCGATGACCGAGTTGTGATTGGCAGCGAGAATCGCTGGCCCCTCGGCCGGGAGGTGGTCACGACCGACGACCTTGATTCGCCAAAGAAACGAAAAGACTGGGCCCATGAGGGAAAGCACCGCCTGCTGCAAACTGAGGTCTACCGGTGGTGAACTCGTGGCACTCATAGGGTCCCCGACCGCATCATTCCCCGTCGCCGAGCCGAACGCCGAGCAACTCGGCTGCCTCGCTCACGCCCTCACCCGCATTGGCGGCACGGTCAATCGCCGCGATGGCCGCCGACACGTCAAGGTCGTCATCAAGCGCAGCCCGGACCCTGTCCAGCGCAGCAGCCCCCAGACCCACCGCCTTCCACTCACCAAGGCGAACGATTGCCTCATCGAGCAGTGAATCGGTCCAGTTCCACGGCCGCCGATAGTGATGAATCATAAGCGCGAGGCGGATCACCATCGCGGGAACCTGGTCCCGTAGTTCGTGCACAAAAACAAGGTTGCCAGTCGACTTCGACATCTTGCGACCATCAAGATGCACCATCGACTGGTGCAGCCAATGGCGCACGAACGGCTCCCCGGTGGCGGCCTCCGACTGAGCGTTGACGCACTCGTGATGGGGATACAGCAGGTCGACGCCGCCACCGTGAAGGTCGATCGTCTCGCCCAGTTCGCGTAGCGCGAGCGCGGTGCATTCGATGTGCCAGCCCGGTCGCCCTCTCCCCCATCTTGACTCCCATGCTGGCTCACCGGCTGCTGACGGACGCCAGAGTACGAAGTCAAGCGGATCGCGTTTGGCCGGGTCATCAGGCCTTTCGCCCCACTCTTCGGCCAACACCTGCATCCGGTCACGACCGAGCGAGGCCACTTGGCCAAAGTCCTCGGCAGATCGAGTATCGAAGAAGACGCTGCCAGCCGTTTCGTAGGCGTTTCCGGCCTCCATGATCGCGTTGATGACACCGCGCACCTCGGGGATCGCGTCTGTCGCTCGCGGTTCGGACCACGGCGCGAGTGTGTTGAGCGCCGCCATGTCCTCATCGAACCTGGTCGTCTCGCCGAAGGCAAGATCGAGATAGTGCACGCCACGCTTCGCCGCGGCGCGAAGGATGTCATCGTCGACGTCAGTGATGTTGCGGACATAGCGAACCGCGTGTCCGCGGTCAATGAGGCGACGCTGGAGGATGTCGTAGGTGATGTATGTGGCAGCATGTCCAAGATGTGTCGCGTGATAGGGTGTGATGCCACACACGTACATACGCACAATCTCAGGCGGGTCAAACGGCACGACCGCTCCGCGACGGGTGTCATACAGCTGCATGGTTGGATGCTCGCTGCCTATCATGTCGCCGACGGTAGCGCCGAGGCCGTAATGTTTGACGGAACCGACCGGTCAGAAGTCGGTCAGTTCTCCAGGAACCGAAAGGACCATCGTGGGCATTCTCGACGGCAAGAAGATCGTAATCACGGGCGTACTCACCGATGCCTCGCTGGCATTCGGCATCGCCAAGCTCGCTCAGGAGGAAGGCGCCGAGCTTGTCCTGACCGGCGCGGGCCGTGGCCTCCGCCTCACCCAGCGCACCGCTCGCAAACTACCCAACGAATGCGATGTCTTTGAGTTCGACGTCACCGATGCCTCCCACGTTCAATCGCTTCACAATGAACTCGCCACGAAGTGGGGACGCGTTGACGGCGCCCTGCACGCAATCGGGTTCGCCCCCGAGATCTGCCTCGGTGAAGACTTCATGGCGGCGACCTGGGACGACGTGAAGATCGCCATGGAGATCTCGGCGTACTCGTTGAAGACGCTTGCCGAGGTCGTGTCCCCGCTCATGACCGACGGTGGCTCGATTGTTGGTCTCGACTTCGACGCAACTCGGGCTTGGCCCGCGTACAACTGGATGGGAGTTGCCAAGGCCGCCCTCGAGTCGACAAACCGGTACCTGGCTCGCTTCCTTGGTCCCCGGCAGATCCGCTGCAACCTCATCGCCGCCGGTCCGGTGCGCACGATGGCAGCGAAGTCGATTCCCGGCTTCTCACAGTTCGAGGACAGCTGGCAGGAACGTGCGCCACTCGGTTGGGACGTCGATGACAGCTCTGCTGTCGCTCGTTCGACCGTTGCCTTGCTCTCCGATTGGTTCCCGGCAACCACCGGTTCGATACTTCAGGTCGATGGCGGGTACCACGCAGTCGGCGCGTAGCCGCTCACAGCGATGACCAATGGCATTGATCCTGACGGACTCGCCGGACAATGCTGGAGCACTCACGCCATTCCATCAGCCCGAATCTCAACCGGATGAGGCCAGCCCACATGTCGCGGTCAGGCTGGCTGTTCGATATCGGTTTCGTCGGTGATGTCGCCGACAAGCGCTTCGAGCACGTCTTCAAGTGTGACCATGCCGAGCAACAAGCCGTCATCGGTGCGGACCAGCGCAAGGTGCCGGCGCTCACGGCGCATGGACCGCATGAGATCGCGGACAGGTTGGTCGGGCGGGACAATCAGCATCCGGCGGATCATCTCCAGCGGCACTTGATCGGTGCGCTCGTCCGCTCCGAAACGCAAAAGGTCCTTCGAGTGCACGAATCCGATCACATCACCTGGGCCCGTGGCGGTTACCGGGATTCGGGAATGGCCTGATTTCGCTACGAGCTGCTCAAGATCAGCGACTGAGGTCGATCGAGGCCGGGACACCATGCGAGCCGACGGCACCATGATCGAAGCCGCAGTTCGAGCCCGGAAATCAAGCGCCCCCGACAGCAGGTCGTGTTCCAGGCCCTCAAGGGTGCCGCCCTCGACGGCGCCGTCAAGCAGCGTGTGGAACTCGTTGACCGTGAGCGCCGTGTTGAGTTCGTCAACCGGCTCGAAGCCCAACATTCGAACGAATCCGTTACTTACCCACGTGAGGAACCATACGAGTGGGCGCAGCAGGGTGACATACGCACCATGCAAGGGCGCCAACAGTCGTGCCGTGGCTTCCGGCGCTGCGATGGCCAGATTCTTCGGCACCATTTCGCCCAGCACCATGTGGACGACGACCACGATCGACAGTGCAACCGTGAGCGATACGGCATGGATCACACCAGCCGAGGGATGCCAGAACTGTTCGAGGCCACGTTCGATGAGGTGGGCTACGGAGGGCTCGGCGACATAACCAAGCCCAAGCGAAGCCATGGTGATGCCGAGCTGCGCTCCTGCGAGTTGGGGTTGAAGGTCTCGCACCGCGTCGAGGGCGATCGCCGCCCGCTCGTCGTCACCAGACTCGGCCATCGGTTCAAGCCGGGCAGCGCGGCTTGCGAGAAGTGCAAACTCGACAGCCACGAAGAACGCGTTAGCGATCAGCAGGAGGACGGCGGCAATGAGAAAACCAGCGGTCACGACGCGCCCTCAGTCGTGACCGACTCCCGAGGAGCCACGATTCGCACTGACGCCACCCGTAAGCGGTCCATGGCTACAACTTCGAGACGCCAGCCGTCGACCCGGCACATGTCGCCCGGCACTGGAATCTTGCCCAGCCGGTCGAGCACAAGGCCTGCCAATGTCTCATATTCGCCTTCCGGCATATCGAAGCCGGTGGCGGAGCGAACCTCGTCTGGATGCAGCGACGCCTGGATCACGGTGGAGCCGCGAGCCTCCACTCGAGTGAGCACGGCCGGAGCGGAGTCATACTCGTCGTCGATCTCGCCCACGATCTCTTCAAGAATGTCTTCGAGCGTGATGATCCCAGCGGTGCCACCGTGCTCGTCGATCACCACTGCGAGCTGCGAACCACCTTGGCGGAGATCAATGAGCAACTCGTCGAGGTCTCGAGCTTCAGGCACGGCCAGCACCGGCGCCATCAACTCCTTGACCATTGTGGTGGAGCGTCGGTCGACGGGCACAGAGTGCACCGCCTTGACGTGCACGAAGCCGAGAACGTCATCTAGGTGATCACCGATCACCGGGAAGCGGGAGTGGCCTGTCGCAACGGCGAGTTCAACCAGATCATCAACCGTGCCGGCTGCGTGGAGCGATGCCACTGACACCCGGGGAACCATGGCGTCGTCGGCAGACTTGTCTGCCAGACGGATGGATCGCGTGAGTAGCTCGACCTCGCCTGCGTCGAGGGTTCCTTCCTCGCCTGACGAGCGGATCAGGTGCTCGAGTTCGTCACGGCCGGGGATGGATTCGAGTTCCTCTTTGGGTTCAACGCCCAGGCGACGGGTGATGCGCGCCGCGAGTCCGTCGAGCAGCACCACGACTGGACGAGCGAGGATGCCGTACACCGCAGTCGGTCGAGCGAGAACAAATGACGCCTCGAGCGGCTTGCTGGTCGCCAACGACTTCGGGATGAGTTCACCGAACACCATCTGGGTGAACGAGGCGATCAGCAGCGCTAGTCCGATCGACACTGCCCCCGTAGTCTCACCGAAGGCGCCATCGAGGACGGGCTCGAGAAGGGATGCGATTGCCGGCTCAGCGAGGAAGCCGAGCAGCAGCGAGGTAATCGTGATGCCGAGCTGCGCGCCAGACAAGTGGTATGAGAGCCGCGACAAGAGGCGCTTGGTCTGACGGGCGCGACGGCTCCCTTGGCTGGCGCGCTCCTCGACGCGCGTACGGTCGACGGCGACCAACGCGAACTCAGCGGCAACGAACCCGGCATTGGCGGTAACCAAAGCCACGACGGCCATCAGCTGAAGGGCGGTATCGATCGGGGTCCTCCATCGGATCCGTGCGGTGGGCGGTTCTCTGCGTACGGTGTAGCTGATGCCAAGCGTAGTGCCCGGGAGCGGGGTCATGATCGACGAGGTGGGCACTTCGACCCGTAGCGATGATCCTCGCTACCCGCGCCCGGTCGCAGCCATCAATCCCGACACCAGTCTGTTCTGGGTTCGGCGAATCTGGCCAGTCGTCTGGTCACAGAAGCGTCCTTTCGTCGCGTCCATCATCGCCGGACTGATCGGCATCACTGCCACGGTGTTCGTTCCGGTGATGATCGGACGAGGCATCACAGCCGTCGACGACGCCAGCACGGTCCGTCCCTACGTCATCACTCTGGTGATTTTGGCCGTCGTACGGTTCGTATTTGGCTTCGCATACCGGTTCGGACTTTTTCGTTCGGCGCTTCGGATTGAGAACGATCTCCGCAACCTGATGTATGAGCGACTGACCGAGCTTTCGTTCGACTTCTGGGACCGCACCCAAAGCGGCCAAATCATCAGTCGAGCGAACACCGACATCCGATCGATCCAAATGCTGTTCGCGTTCGGGCCCCTGGTCGCCATGCAGCTGGTTCTCCTCGGCATCGCCCTTGTGGTGATGCTGTTCGTCGATGTGACGCTGACTGCGGTGGCTCTCGCCCCACTGCCATTCGTCTACATCATTGGGATCCGGCTTCGAAACCGGATATTCCCGCTTTCGTGGGTGGTGACCGCCCGGCAAGCCGAAGTGGCCACGATCGTCGACGAGAACATCCAGGGCATCCGGGTCGTGAAGGCCTTTGCGCAGGAACGGCGCCAAGTACAGGTCCTTGCCCGCGCCGCACGCCGGCTCCGCTGGGCGGGCACCACGCTGGCCGAGACTCGGGCCCGGCACGCTCCGGCGATGGAGTCTCTTCCTCGACTCGGCCTCGCGCTCGTGCTGTTCTATGGCGGCCAGCAGGCCATCGACGGCGAGATCAATATTGGTCATCTCGTGGCATTCAGCACGTATGTGGTTTTGCTGGCCGCGCCGTTCCGCATGCTCGGATTCATCCTCCTCCAGTGGGAACGAGCTGGGGCAGCGGCAGTCCGAGTGTTCGAGATCCTTGATGAGCAGCCGTCGATCAGCGATCCCGACGACCCGGTGCCACTCGGTCCGGTCGTGGGGCGAGTCGAATTCGACAATGTTCGATTTTCGTACCCGGCGAGCGAAGGCGAGGCTGTGCTCAACGGTCTGTCGTTTACCATTGAGGCGGGCGAGACCATCGCGCTCGTTGGCGCTACCGGTAGCGGGAAATCGACGATCGCTCGCCTACTTCCCCGCTTCTACGACGTCGACAGTGGCGCGGTACGCGTCGACGGGCACGACGTGCGCACCCTCAAGGTCACCGAACTCCGCACCGCCGTATCACAGGTGACCGATGATCCGTTCCTGTTCGCCACGTCGGTGCACAACAATGTCGCGTTCGCTCGCCCCGATTGTGACGATGCCATCGTCAATGCCGCGATCAATGACGCAGCCGCCACTGACTTCGTTAACGACCTACCCCTCGGCGTCGAGACCGAGATAGGCGAACGCGGGCTCACCTTGTCTGGTGGTCAGCGCCAACGCCTCGCCATCGCCCGCACCCTGGTGGCCGACCCTGCCGTGCTGGTGCTCGACGATGCCACCAGCGCTATCGACGTGGCAGTCGAGGAACGCATCCACGACGCACTCACGCGCCGACGAGCCAATCGCACCACCATCCTCATCGCCCACCGACTCTCCACTATCGCTCTCGCCGACCGTGTGGTCCTGATCGAGGACGGCAAAGTTTCCGACACGGGTCGACACCACGACCTGCTCGCCTCCAACGCCCGCTACGCGGCGATTCTTGCCGATACCACAAACGATGGTGGCCGCTGATGTTTTCGATGGGAGGAGGCGGCGGTGCTGGCAGCTTCATGGGTGGACCCACGTCGATGCAGGCGAACGCGGCGGCCGGACTACCGGCAGCAGACGTACCCGGCGACTTGCGCCGCAAGGTTGAGGCCGCTCTCGAACACGAGCCTGAACATACCGTTCCCACGATCGAGTGGGAACCCGATGTCTGGGATCGCCAGCCATTCTCGCTCCTCCGATTCCTTTGGCCGCACCGGCTTCGGCTGCTCGGAGCCATCGGTCTCGTCGCCATCGAGACTGTGGCACTCCAACTGGGACCGGTCCTCACCCAAATCGGCATCGATGATGGCGTCCGGGCCAGCGACAAGCGTGTGCTCGTCGCCACGGCGAGCATTTACGTGGTCGCCGTGCTACTCGCTGCCGTTCTTGGCTGGGCGCGCGTCTCCTACACGGGCCGACTGGGCGAGCGACTGAACGAGACCCTGCGCATTCGAGTGTTCTCACATCTTCAGCGCCAGGGCATCGCCTTCTACACCGACGAGAAGGCGGGTGTTCTCCTCACCCGAATGACGTCTGATATCGAAGCGCTGGCGGTCCTCTTCCAAGAGGGCATCGTCAACTTGCTTGTTCAGGTCTTCACTCTCCTGGTCATCACGACTGCACTGTTTTGGTACGACCCGCTGCTCGCCACGATCACCCTGGCCGTCGCACTTCCACCAACGCTGATCAGTTCGCTTTGGTTCCGCAAGGTCTCCTCGGTCGGCTACCTGCGAGTACGAAACCGCATCGCGGATCTCCTCTCGGACCTACAGGAGTCGCTCGCCGGCGTCCGAGTGATCGCCGCGCACAATCGTCGCACCGTCAACCTCCGTAACCATCGTCGGGTGGTCGGCGAACACCGCGACGCCGCCACCGCCGCTGCCCGAGCCAACTCGATCTACGCCCCTGGCACCGAGATGATCGGCATTGCCACGCAAGCGATCTTGCTCGGGATCGGCGCAACCATGGCGATCAACGGGCGAATCACCGTCGGTGAGTTGGCCGCATTTCTGCTCTTCCTTACATCGTTCTTTGCCCCCGTCCAAACGCTCGTTCAGCTCTACAACAGCTATCAACAGGGCGGTGCCGCCATCGTGAAGCTACGAGAACTCCTGAGCACTGAGCCAATCGTCGCCCAAGCTGCAGACGCATCCGAGCTCCCATCGATCGAGGGCGAGATTGCACTACACGACGTGACGTTCTCGTACGTCCCTGGGCGGCCTGTACTCCATAACGTGGACCTACGAATACACCCTGGCGAGACCGTCGCTTTCGTCGGCGAGACCGGCTCGGGCAAGTCGACCATCGCACGTCTCATCACTCGCTTCCACGACCCTGACTCCGGCACGATCACCATCGACGGTCACGATCTCCGGACCGTCACCCTTCGCTCCCTTCGGTCGCAACTCGGCGTCGTACCTCAAGAGCCGTTCCTGTTTGCCGGATGCGTTCGAGACAATGTGGGCTTCGCTAGACCCGACGCCACCGACGACGAGCTTCGTCAGGCTCTCAAAGCAGTCGGAATCGACGATCTGGTCGACCGCATCGGCGGCCTCGATGCCCCCGTACACGAACGTGGTGCGTCTCTTTCGGCCGGCGAGCGACAGCTGCTGGCTCTCGCCCGTGCCTTCGTGGCTCGACCCAGGGTGCTCGTCCTTGATGAAGCGACCTCGAACCTCGATCTCCATTCTGAGTCACGCGTCGAGCAAGCACTCGACGTGGTTCTCGAAGGACGAACGGCTGTCATCATCGCCCACCGTCTCGCAACCGCTCGCCGTGCCGACCGAATCGCCGTCGTCGATGCCGGCGAAATCGTGGAGCTGGGTGCACACAATGAACTTGTCGCTCTCGGCGGCCGCTACGCCCAGATGTACGACACCTGGGTGGCTCACGGCGGGGCCGAGTAGGCCACTGTGATCATCGAAACTGAGGTCTTACTCATCGCTGGGCTGATCCTGCTCATCACCGCCACGATCCAGGGCACGATCGGGTTCGGCTCCAACCTGCTCGCCGTTCCACTGTTCGCAATTCTCGACGCCCGTCTCCTCCCCGCCCCCATCTTCATCGCCACAATGGCGATGGCGATCTCCACCGCTGCCCGCGAACGTCACAACATTCAGTGGACGGTTGTTCGGTGTGTCGCCGTTGGCCGTATCCCCGGCACGATGATCGGTGCGATCGTGTTGGCCTCGGTATCGATGGCTTCGATGCAGATTCTCATCGGTGGGCTGATTCTGTTGGCCGTAGCGGTGTCGGCCAGGGGTTTGTCGCTCCCGGCAACTCGGCGGGTCTACACCACAGGCGGACTGGTGGCGGGCTTCACCGCCACCACATCGGGCATTGGTGGTCCGCCGGTCGCGCTCACGCTCCAACACTTGGACGGGCCGGCGTTGCGGTCGACCATGGGCGCCTCATTCGCGGTCAGCGTGGTCATCACCCTGACCGGAATCGCCGCAGCCGGCCGCCTCGGCGTCGATGAACTCCTCGTCGGACTCGCCCTCATGCCTGCAGCCATCATCGGCTTTCTCATTTCGGGCCCATTGCGTTCTCACATCAACCCGTCTCAACTCCGCACGGCCGTGCTTGTCTTGTCCACGGCGGCAGCCCTGGTCGCACTCACCCGCGGCGTCTTCTAGGTTCGACCGATGCCTTCGCCTGTCTTGTCCATGCACGGCGTGGCTCGCACCGTCGATGGTGCCGAGATCCTGCGCGCCATCAACTAGGACGTACACCAGGGCGAACATTGGGTGGTGCTCGGACTGAATGGCTGCGGAAAGACGACACTTGTCCGGATCGCTCAATGAGGCTGCACCCGTCCGCTGGTGACGTGACGGTGCTTGGCGAGACACTGGGGCGCAGCGATGGCCGACATGATTCGAGACGACGTGCCGGTTGTCGACGTAGTAATAATTGCACGAAATGCGGCGCTCGAGTCGTGGTGGCATTCCTACGACGAGTCCGACCGAGGCTCGGCACTCGTCACTCTCGAAAGTGTCGGGATCAGTCATCTCGCCGATCGGCGCTTCGGTCCCCTCTCGCCGGACGAGAGTCACCGCCGCTGGTCGGCGTGGGCGAACTGATCGCCAGCAGCACACCTGATTCCAGCTGAATCGTCGGCCCGGCCGTCTCGACGACGTTGGCGATTGCCCGAGCGACAAAAGGATCGAGGCTCTCACCCTTGAGCGCGTAGTGCACTCCCTGGCTCGTGATTCCAATCGCTGAGCCCCCGATGGCATGAAGCGAGAGGTGATCCCCCGGTTGTAGCGGCAAGGTTCGCTTGTCGTGCACAGGCCAGACCTGACTTGATCCGACAAGAGCGCTGATTTCCAGATCTACCCATCGCGGTGACGCCAAGACTGTGAGGTTGGCGAGAGCGTGATCGAGTCGCCCACCATCGCGAACAACGATCCTCGCCCGCGTGGCACCGCGCTCAACCGCCGCCATGAGGGCCAGTTCGAGATCGCTTTCGTCTTTCGCGACCGGATGCCGTTCGATCTTCGCACCTGCACACTTGGCTTGCTCGAGTTGCTCCTCGTCGACGGAGTCCATGTCACCGACCACCAAGTCAGCCTCAACGGACTGTGCTTGGGTGTTCGCCAGCCCACCATCGACGGCAATCACAAAGTCGGCTTCATCGATCCAGCGGTCAGGAATCAGGCTTTCACCAGCGGCGACGATCAACGCTGTTTGCTCAGTCACGTCGCGAGCGTAACGCTGGGGTCAGCGACTCGACCTCCCTAGGGCAAATAGGGCGCTGGGTCGACTGCGATTCCTTCAACGCGCAACTCCAGGTGCAGATGGGGGCCGGTCGACCAGCCGGTGCTGCCGACGAAACCAATCGTGTCGCCGCCCGAAACGGACTGACCGGAGCTGGCTCCAACCTCAGTCATGTGCGCATACAGGGTTGTCAAACCGTTGCCGTGGCTGAGCACCACAGTGTTGCCGTAGCCGTTTCGCCATCCCACGGTAAGTACCACGCCATCAGCACCGGCAATAATTCTCTCGCCAAGGTCGCCGTCAAAGTCGATGCCTTTGTGGGCTCGCACGTAGCCGAAAATCGGGTGTATACGGTCGCCGAAGGGGCTTGTCATCACCCCGGGCACTGGCCGGTGTGTCAGGACGAAATTCCCCCCGACAATGGGCTCATCGGAGCCTTCGTCAGCCTCTTCCGCCTCCCGACGAGCTTCCTCTTCCTCGGCGCGGCGACGAGCTTCCTCTTCCTCGGCTTGGCGCTGAGCCTCGGCTTCAAGCTGCTGAATCTCGCGCGTCATTTCTCGATCAGCAGCCTCAATTTCGGCACCGACGGCCTGCCACTCGGCGATCCGGACATCGACCTGGTCCCGGAGTATCTCAGCGTCACGCTTGGCGTCGTCGAGTTCGGCGAGGCGGTCTTCGAGGTTGGCTCGCTCAGCTTCTACATCGGAAACCAGGTTCTGGGCGGCTCGCTCGACCTCCGCCTGCTCGGCTTCCTTGGTGCGAAGTTCGTCGACAAGGTCATATTCGTTTCCGATCAGCTGCTCTCGTAGCGACTTTCGAGTGGCCGACGCAAGAAGGTCACCGACATCGAGTTCGGCGAGACCACGATCGCCCGTGCCGACAAATGCCTCGACAGCACTGCGACGCAGCCGATCACGCACTCCATCAATCTCTTCGCCAATGTCTGCTGCAAGGCGGCGCGCTTGGATCACTTCTTCCTCGGCGGCGGCGATCGCCTCAAGGCTCGCAGCAACCTTCGCCTCTTGGAGCTCGATATGGGAATCGATGACAGCGAGTGCCTCCACAAGTTCGGCGTCTTCAGCCGAGAGTCCATCGAGTTCAGCCGCTACCAGGGCTGCATCACGTCGATTGTCCTCGCGTTCGCCGCGCAGATCCTCGATCTGATCTTGCGCCTGACCGCTGGTAGCAGCGCTTACAAGGAGCGCAAAACTCATCCCCACAGCCGCGACAAACCGGATGTTCATCGAGCCCAAGGAGCGATCAGGTCTATTGCTTTGGTTTTGCACAGCCTGTGAATCGTAACACGAACGCAATAGTTTCTATCTGCACGGAGCCCGGGCCCGCTTCGAGAGGACGTGCCAAGATGGCCCGATGCCACTCGCCGACTACTCCAGCGAATCGTTCACCAACAATGGGATTACCCACGAGGTGTTTTACCGAGGATCCGGGCCGTGCGTCTTGGTGGCGCCCGAGATCCCAGGAGTCACCCCTGCCGTGGTGGCGTTCGCCGACCGCGTCGTCGATCTCGGAATGTCGGTAGCGATTCCCTCGATGTTCGGTGTTCCAGGCAAGCCAAGCACCCGACCACGGGCCATCCGAGTCCTCATCCGCTCGTGTATCAGTCGAGAGTTCCATGCGTTCGCTCTCGGCGACACCGCTCCGGCAACGGTATGGCTCCGCGCCCTTTCCCGTTCCTTGCACAAGCGTCACGGCGGGCCCGGAATCGGCTTCGTCGGCATGTGCTTCACCGGCGGCTACGGGCTCGCCATGATGCGTGAAGATGCCGTCATCGCTCCTGTCCTCTCGCAGCCATCCCAACCGCTCCCCCTCGGCAAGGTGCGCTCGGCGAACGTCGGCCTCGATGCCGAACAGCTTCGAGTCGTAGCCGAACGAGCGGAGGCCGACTGTCCAGTGCTGGGGCTCCGATTCACCAGCGACGCCGCGGTGCCAGCAAAGCGGTTCGAGACGCTCCGCGCCGCACTCGGCGACCACTTCCTCTACGAAGAGATCACCAGCCCCGACGACTCGCTCGACCCAAAGGTCCAGAAACTCGCCCACAGTGTGCTCACCGAGGACCTTGCCCCCGATTCAAGTCCGGAACACCCAACTCAGGTCGCATTGAGTCGCACACTCGAGTTCCTCAGCGAGCGACTACTCCCGTCCGCTGACTAGGCACCGAGAAGCAGAAATAGCCCGATCACGGTGTAGAGGATCATCACGAACAGCATCGGGTACTGCGACCGCACCGCCGTGCGGTGGTCGTATCGGCTGATAGCCACATCATGCGCCGCAGCAACCCCAAGGACGTGGCCCACCGCGATCGCCAGCGTCTGCACCCAAGCGATCACCGAAGGGGATACCAACGTAAAATCGATGGCGTAGTTCTTCGTGCCGAACAGATCCCATCCCTTCCCGAGCGGATCACTGATCTGAATGATCATGCGTTGACCGTCGAGCACAAGCAGGCTGAAGTAGTGGGCAACGGCATATGCGGCGGCGATCGGAATCAGTGTCGGGCCAAAGATCTTGCTCAGTTCGGAAGCTTCCTCACCGGTCAGTGACGACATCATGCTCATCGCAACGAAATAAACCATCGCCACCAAGCCCACGATCACGAGCAGCCCCACCGTGCTGGTAATGGTCCGCTCCCAGCCCACCTGGCCCCCGGCTACATCGAGCCAGAACGAACTCCTGGTGAACCCGTCAAAAGTCGTGGACCCAAGTACCACAAGGACAAACGGCACCGTCCCTGGGGTGTGGGGCAAACGGCTCAGTCCCGTGAGCGGTGAGCGGGCCCGGAGGCATCCATCCTCAACAAAGAGCGGAGCCATCGCTGCGAGCTTGCCGAAGAGCACAGCGAAGCCCTCCGCTGTTCGCACAAAGCTCCGACCGTGCCGAACGGCGCCGCCGAGTACGGCAACGCTGTACACAGCGAGGAAGACGCCAATCGAACGCGGGGATTCCGTCGAGTGATACGCAAGCTCGTACCAGAGGTAGACGAGTATCGACCCCACCGCAGGCCACAACGTCATTCCATCGATGTTCACCGGTTCAAGCGATTGGCCGCGGGTGCGAGCCCAGAGCCAGGCTGCCCCGTCCGCGATGGTCTCGTAGGGATTGAACAACCGCCAGACGTCACCAATCAGAAATGATGCCACCTGGAGACCGACCCAAAACCAGATAAGGAACGCATCGCCAGAAACATTGACAGCGCTGTTGATGTTTCCTGTCCACGCCGCGATCAGGACAATCACAAAGAGGAACAGGCCAAACAGTCGGGTCAGCGAGAACAGCACCCTCATGCCGGTCGTCCGCACACTCAGCAGCGAACGGCCAACGGCGGCGTCGGCGAGGCGGGGCGTGGACCAGAACGCTCCCAGAGCAACAAACGAACTGGCCACAGCAAACCCTGCAGCCCATACCAGTTGCCATGCCGGCAACGGAAGATCAGTCCGGCCGCCAATACCGTGGGCGGAGGCTGGCCCCATTACCCCAAGGATCGCCGTCGCAATGAATGCGAGGGCAAACGAGACGCGACGGATCATCTCACCGTCAATTCAATGATCAGTCGGCCTGACTCCTCGAACTCGATCTCGAACCGACCGGGAATCAAGGCGTCAAAAACAATCGACCCCTGGCCGTTCTCGAGTTCTAGATAAAGGTCATAGCCGTGGATATGGATCTGGTCTGTGCCATCGCCGGTGGCCATGATCGTGATCGTGTCTCCGATCGACGCGTTCTCTCGACGAACTCCGCCAACCAACTCGCCGTCCTGGATCACCAGATCGAAAGTCGGGCCAGCGGTCAATTCCCCAATTGGTTCGGACCCTACAGCGCACGCAGTGGCGCCAAGTACTATCGCTACGAGTACGACACGTGGCCAGAACATGATCAGCCCACCGTAATCGTCGTCTGCGCCTCGACGGCTTCGCCATCGACAACGTAGGGCGCATGATCGTTGCTGTAGGCGGCGACAGTGATCTCCAGATCACCCTGCGGTAGAGCGCCGATATGGGTCGCTCCGCCATAGAGACGGCCAAGTTTCTGACCGTTCACGTAGATGCGCAGATGCCCCTCGCCGTCCACCGGGTCCTGCGATGCGTGTGCGCCGGTCAGAACCATGCCATCGACCTCGATAAACGCGTTGTAGCCAGACTTTGGATCAGGTAAGACCTGAAGTGAGAGGGTCGGCGCGGGCCCGGCGAACTCAACTTCGGTCGGCTCACCGTGGCTGTGAGCATCGTGGGTGTGCTCAGGCATCAGGAACGTCGCCATCGCGTGGATCGACTCGCCGTTATAGGCATAGCGCCGATGGTCGTTGGCCGAAAGTTCGACCATGATCTCGGTCAGGCCCTCGGTGACCCCAGCGAAGTAGATCCACTCGTTATAAAAGCGAAGGACCTTCTCGCCATCGATGTACAGATGGAAGTGGCCTTCGCCCTCGACATGTTCGGTCGAAGCTGAGCGCGCCGCGACCGTGTAGTTAGTGGTGTTGACCGCGATGTTGACACCACCGGCTGGGTCGGCGATCACCTCGATGTTGATCGTCGGCACCGCATCGCCCACGAACTCGACAGCATCGCTGTGCATCTCATCTCGGTCATGCTCAGCATCGCTGTGCAGTGAGGTGTCATCGGCTGCCAGTACGGGGGTGCCCTCTTGACCAGCCGAGGTGGTTCGGTCGTCGTTGCTACACGAAGCGGCAAGGAACACCGGCACAGAAAGGGAGGCAACAAGCCACATAATCGCACGTATTTGCATAAGTAATCTCCTGAAGAATCGTCGAATCGAACTTGAACAGCGCCGCGCGAACGGCGCCTACGTCAACTGATTCGTGCAGGAGGTCCGCGGCGCCCGACAATGGCAGGAACGAATGTGACAGGCAGTCGCTGGAGATCGACCGATGTAGCGACAACACGCACGGGTGTGAGCAGGTCGACGATGTTTTGACCAACCAGGCGCTCTATTGCAATGCGGCCAATGCTGAGGCCAGCGCGAACGGCGCCAATTACCTGCCGGACGAGGAATCCCATCACGAAGCCAGCACCCAGAGCACCCAGGCCACCGACTCCCACAGACGCATCGGTGGTCGACGCGATATCAGCCAAGACTGACACCATGGTGACCGAAACGAACGGGATCGCAGCAATGCCAGCGATCACAGCGCCGGTAGCGCGTCTCGGGGCGATCGAGTGAGCCACAGCAGACGAGTATACCAATGAGGCAACCTTCTCAAAAGCGGTGCTACCTGCATGAACGGATGGAGGAATCTCACGACCCACGCAGCATCAGTGTTGACATTGACCTACGACAACGAGCAGGGTGCGGAAATTGCTCAGTTGGAACGATGCCGGTGGCCGTGGAGAGTGCGGCCCCAATACCTACTTGTCTCCTGGCGAACACTTGGGTATGGCCTCCTGCATAAGCGCCTCGCTCCCATCATGAGATATGTCGCTTCCATGCCTGGAAACAAGGTTCTCGAGCCCTGCGTCGCAAACTTCGCGACATCTGTTCTCCCTGTGATCTTGGCCTCAAAAATGCCAATCGGGGCTGTGAACGACACAAACGGTACTGGACCAAATGCACTATCGATGGAGGTTCCTCAGCATGGGATGCTGGAGGAATGACTCGGACTCGGTTCTTCCGGTACGTGCGATCACGGCTAACCGCGGGCGACGAACGGGGGACATCTCTCATTGAGTACGCACTTCTTTGGGCGATGATGGGTACATCGGTCACCGCTGCGGTTGAGGGCACCGGCGCTGCATTTGAAGCAAAATTCAACGAGGCCTCCGCTGGTATCAGCCAGGGCGCCGAGAATACGACAACCACGACTGCGTCAAACGGCACAACAACCACAACAACTGCAGCCCCCACAACCACAACGACTGCAGCTCCGACGGCAACCACCACCGGCTTCGACGACAAGTCGAAGAAGAACCAAGACAAGGCCAAGATCGAACTGAAGTTCTTCGACGATAACGGCAACAAGATCGGTGGTTTGGAAGTCGTCATTCGCTTCACCTATGACGACGGCACGTGGGAAGAGACCACCGTTACAACTGGTTCAAGTGGCGGTGGAAACGGCAAGATAAGCGTGACTCGCTACAACGTGTCATCTGGATCAAACGCCGCCGGTGGCTGGGACGTTACCGCCACGATCGTGAGTGCCGAGAAGAATGGGGTCAGCTATATCCCTGACGTCGGCAGCTTCATTCTCGACGACTGACATCAGCATCGTCGCTTTAGAACTGATCCCGAGCTGGGCGTAAAACGACAATCGGCGGCCCCGAGGGGCCGCCGATTTCACATAGTCAGACTTGCTCAGCCAAGAGCGGCAGCAAGCGCCTCAACCGACGGAGCGAAGTAGTACGAGCCCGACGCTGGGGTCGAGTAGTCGGTGATCGCATCGGTCTCGTGGTCGTTGTGGCCGTACATGGCGTCCATGCGCTCACGCAAAGGAGCCTGCGTCTTGCAAAAGCCCATGAAGTACAGGCCGACGGTCCCGTCGTGGAAGGCGTAAGGCGTTGACCGACGAACCATCTCGCCGCGCTTGGCGGTCGACTCGTCCGCGGTGGCACCTTCACGCAACTCCACGTGGGAGAGATGCGAGCGAGGAACCTGAACGTCGAGCTTGGTCGAGTCGGCCTTGGTGCGGCCAAACACATTCTCTTCCTCGTTAAGGCTCAGCGATGCCCAGTAGTTCATGTCATGAACCCAGCGCTGGGCGATGCAGTACGAACCACCAGCACCGGCTTCGCCGTCGGCGATGATGCCTCGGTCCTGCTGGTCTTCGGGCTCAGGGTTGCCGGTGCCGTCAATGTGCCCGGTGAGGTCAAGGCTGTTCTTATAGATGAAACACGGGGTCTCCCGTGCAACCGACATGTGCCCGGCGAGGGCGCGGCGAGCCGTGTGCTGCACTTCCCAAATCAGATCCTTGTCAGCGTCGTGGACCCACAGAAGAAGCTCTTCCTGAGTGCCCTTAGCGACCTTGGAGCCGTCGGGAGATTCGTAACCGGGGTAGTCCTGAAAGTCGCCGCCGGTCTCAATGCCTAGATCAGTGGCGAGAGACGGACCCACAAGGATGCACAGGTTGACGCCCTGCGCTGCCGCGTCAGCCTGTGCGTCTTTGAGAGCCTGCTTGATGACGCCCAGATCGGCGCCCTCAGTGCGGCTCATGTGGACGTACCACTGGTACTTCTGGAGATCCCCGAGGATCGCCGGTTGCGAAGTTGCCATAGAAAGATTCCCTGTTCTTGTTTGCGATGGAGAGACTCTGACCCTAGACCAAGTCCAGCGTAGAAGGGCATCCCGTGCGGCCCTTTTCCCAGACCGCCGCTCTGGGACCTACTGTGGGGCCATGACAATATCTCCAGCCGATCTCGACACAGCGATCATCACGTCGCAGGCGTACGGCGAGCAGAGCTTCCCGTTCGAGGAATGGCGATGGCTGCGGGCGAACGACCCGATCCATTGGACCAACGTCGACGAACTCGAAAATTTCTGGGCCATCACTCGACATCGTCACATCACCGAGATCTCCTCCCAGCCAGAGGTGTTCTCAAATGAAGCCGGCAACATCGTGATCTTCCGCGAAGAGCAGGCGGATACCTTTGATCGCGAAGACAACCCCTTCAATTCGATGCGGGTGATCATCCAGATGGATCCGCCGGACCATCGAGAGTTCCGTAATGTGGCGAGTGGCTTCTTCACCCCACGCGGCATCACCCGGCTCGACGAGATCGTCACCAATACCGCCAGGATGGTCATCGACCGCCTCAGCGAACACGGATCCGGGCCGGTCGATTTTGTCACAGAAGTCGCCCAACGACACCCGCTACGGGTCCTGTGCACAATTCTCGGGGTCCCACCCGAGGACGAGGATCACCTTCTCGAACTCACGTCCCAACTATTCGCCTTCGACGACCCGGACCTCGGTCCTCCCGGCGAGGACCGCCAGGCCGCGGCCGATCTCTTGGGATTGCAGTTCTACGACCTCTTCAACGTCATTATCGAAGAGCGTCGAGAAAACCCCCGCGACGACCTTGCATCACTGCTCGCCAACGCCAAACTCGAGAATGGCGAACCCATGGGGCTCATCGAAACGCTCGGCTATTACCTCATCGTCTTCAACGCCGGGCACGACACCACCCGGCATTCCCTGTCCGGGGCAATCGGCGCATTCCTCGAACACCCCGAGGAGTTCGCTCGACTAAAGAAAGACCCGAGTCTGCTGAAGACCGCCGTCGACGAGATCGTGCGCTACACCGCACCAGTCAACTACATGAAGCGGACTGCCATGCAGGACTATCAACTCGATGACGTACTGATCAAAAAGGGCGACCGACTCTGCATGTTCTACGGCGCCGCCAATCGTGACGAGGAGGTCTTCGACGATCCAGACCGTTTCGACGTCGGCCGAGAGCACAACCGGCACCTGGGCTTTGGATGGGCCGAGCACTACTGCCTCGGGGCACACCTCGCAAAGGCCAGCATCTCAGCGCTGCTGGAACAGATGATCGAACGAATCGAGTCCTTGGAACCCGCCGCCGAGCCCACCTACACCGCCAGCAGCTTCGTACACGGCTACAAGACCCTCCCGGTGAAGGTGACCTGGGCCTGATGAAAAGCTTTACCGACAAGATCGTTGTCGTCACCGGCGGCGGCACGGGTATGGGCCGCGAACTTGTCCGTCAACTGGCCGCGGAACACGCTCGGGTCGCGACCTGCGACGTCAGCGTCGAAAACATGGAAGCAACCGCCGCGATCATCGCTGAGGAGACCCCCGGTGCAGACCTTCTCATCCACCACGCCGATGTATCTAGCGAGTCCGACCTCGAGTCGTTTCGCGATGCAATCCTTCAACACTTGGACACCGACCACATCCATGCCGTTTTCAACAACGCCGGGATCGCCGGCGGCGGAAGCATGTTCGACGAACGTGCGAACTGGGATCGCACATTTGCCGTCACGTGGGGCGGTGTCTATCTCGGTTGCCGCGTCTTCCTTCCGTTCGTCGTGGCCGCTCCCGAGGGCTTGATCGTCAACACAAGCTCGGTAAACGGGTTTCATGCGAGCTTCGGCAAAGGCCGCCCCCACACCGCATACTCCGCCGCAAAGTTCGCGGTCAAAGGATTCACCGAGGCGCTGATGGAGGACCTCGCAGTCAACGCACCCCACGTCCGGGCTGCAGTAGTGATGCCCGGGCACATCGGTACGCAGATCATTACCAACTCAATGCGTGCCCGGGTGATCGAACCAACGCCTGAGGAAGCCGAACTCCAACTCCTGGCTGCACAACAGTTCGAGACGCTGGCACCAATGACCGGAGAGGAAGCCGCAACTGTCATCCTCGATGCAGTCAAGGCCGGGAAGTGGCGCATCCTCGTCGGTGCCGATGCTCACGAACTCGACGAGGCAGTGCGCGCCGACCCGGAAAACGCCTACGAGCGAGATCTCTTTAGACTCCTCGGCTGACAACAGGTCTGCTATCTTGCTCTCAACCATGAACGGAGACGCCTGATGGCCGCCGACTACAGCAAGGTCCTGCTCGAAGAATCCGAGATGCCCACGCAGTGGTACAACGTGATACCGGACCTTCCGACGCCGCCTCCCCCGCCGCTGCATCCCGGTACCCACGAGCCGATCGGCCCCGACGATTTGGCCCCGCTGTTCCCTATGGCCCTGATCATGCAAGAAGTCTCCCAGGACTCGTACATCGATATCCCGGGAGGCGTACTCGACGTGTACAAACTGTGGCGCCCGAGTCCACTGTTTCGTGCGCGCCGTCTCGAACAGTTGCTGGATACCCCCGCAAAGATCTTCTACAAGTACGAGGGTGTAAGCCCGGCGGGCTCGCACAAGCCCAACACAGCGGTGCCCCAAGCGTACTACAACCATCAAGAAGGCATCACAAAGCTGACGACGGAAACCGGAGCCGGACAGTGGGGCAGCGCGCTCGCGTTCGCCACCGCTCAGTACGGCATCGAATGCGAGGTGTGGCAGGTCGCAGCCTCCTACCGGGCCAAGCCGCACCGCAAGACAATGATGGAGATCTGGGGTGCCACCGTTCACCCATCTCCAAGCGATTTGACCGAGTTCGGTCGGTCGCTGCTGGCCCAGGATCCGAATCACAATGGCAGCCTCGGTATTGCTATCTCTGAGGCTGTGTCGATGGCAGTCGAAGACCCAAACACTCGCTACGCGCTCGGCTCCGTGCTCAACCACGTGCTCTTGCACCAGACGATCATTGGCGAGGAGGCCCTACTCCAGTTGGCAAAGGTCGGCGAGACCCCCGACGTGCTTGTTGGTTGCACCGGCGGCGGCTCCAACTTCGGTGGCCTCAGCTTCCCGTTCCTACGCGAGAAGCTTGCCGGCCGGATGAACCCGACGATCCGATGTGTCGAGCCCGCCGCGTGTCCATCGCTCAGCAAAGGCGAGTACCGCTACGACTTCGGCGACACGGCCGGCATGACGCCGCTGGTGAAAATGCACACGTTGGGTCATTCGTTCGTTCCGGATCCGATCCACGCCGGCGGCCTTCGCTACCACGGCATGTCTCCCCTGGTCTCACACCTCTACGAAACAGGCCTCGTTGAGGCCGAGGCCATCGGCCAGACCGAGTGCTTCACCGCTGCGCTGCAGTTCGCACGGTCAGAAGGCATCGTGCCCGCACCCGAGCCGACCCATGCAATCGCTGCGGCGATCCGTGAGGCGATGGCGTGCAAGGAGTCCGGCGAGGAAAAGACGATCCTCACCGCACTATGCGGCCACGGTCATCTCGACCTCGCCGCCTACGAACACTTCCTCTCCGGCGAGATGGTCGACTACGACCTCAGCGACGATGCCATCGCCGCCGCCATGGCCCAGGTCCCCGTTCTCGACGCCTGATCAGGTGCCGGAAGGGCCTGGGTCCGCAGCACCGATCCAGGCCCGAAGATCGTCGTAGTCCGTGAACGATGGCAGGTCCGCGTTCTCCACGATCACGTTTTCTGGAGCGTTGAACAACGCTCCAGCATTTGCCGCGCGCAGCATCGAGAGATCGTTGTAGGAATCCCCGGCCGAGACAACCTGGTAGTTGAGCGAACGAAACGCCTCCACAGAACGACGCTTGTGGTCGTCAATCCTCAGCACATAGTCGACGATGTGATCATTTGTCACGCGCAACTGGTGACACAGGATGGCGGGATACCCGAGCTGGCTCATCAGCGGGGCCGCGAACTGTTCGAAGGTGTCGCTGAGGAGCACAACCTGGTAGTCGGCTCGCAGTGCATCGAGGAACTCACGGGCGCCGTCGAGCGGGCCCATATCGGCGAGCACGGCGCGAAGATCGCTCATGTTGACGCCGTGTTCATCAAGTATCGACAAGCGTTTTTGCATGAGGAGGTCGTAGTTGGGTTCGTCACGAGTGGTAACCATCAGCGCGTCGATGCCAGTGCGGCGGGCGAGATTGATCCACACCTCTGGGATGAGAACGCCCTCGACATCGAGGGTCACGAGTTTCTGCGGCCGCATCGTGCAGATGCTAATGGTTAGGCCATGCACTCCGCCGCCGAGTTTCCACGTTCCGGAATCAGCCCTGAAGCTCAAGCCTGGCTAGACGCCAATCCTTCCGCCCCACGCGAGATTGTCACGCTGGACAACGCCGAACGGATCCGAGCAGAAACTCTCGCCGGCTTCGGGCCGGCGATGACCGAGGCACGCGCCGAGTTCCCTGTCGATGAGCACGACATCATGGAGGGTGCAGTGCCGTGCAGCGAGATCGTGGGAGGCGACCGGGCGGACGTTGTTGTCCTCTACTTCTTTGGCGGTGGCTACGTCGTGGGTTCCCCTGCAGAGGACATCGTGATCACTGCGCCGATCGCCGCGGCGATCAGCGGCCGCGTCGTCGCTCCGCTCTATCCCCTCAGTCCACAACATTCGTTTCCGGCCGCGTCGGACGTTGGCTTGGATGTCTATCGCTCCCTTCTCACCGCGTTCACACCCGACCGCATCGTCGTTGCAGGCGAGTCCGCCGGAGGAAACCTGGCGCTGGTCACGATGCTCAGAGCTCGCGACGAAGGCCTGGATCTCCCGGCCGGACTCGCTCTGCTCTCTCCCTGGGCCGATCTTGGATTCAGCGGCGACAGCCACATCGCCAACCGCGACCCAGTCCTGCCGCTAAGCGACGGTGCGCTACGCGCGATGGCAGACGGCTATCGGGCCGATCGGCCAGTCAACGATCCACTCATCTCACCGATCTACGCTGACTTCACTGGCTTTCCCCCAACGTTCATCTCAACGGGTACTCGAGATCTATTGCAGTCTGATGCTGCGCGCGTCTCGGCGGCCATGCGCGAAGACGGCGTGGACGTCACCCTCAGAGTTTGGGAAGGCATGTGGCACGTCTTCGAGTTTTACCGGGAACTCCCCGAGGCCCGTGCCTCCATGACCGAGATCACTGACTTCATCCTCAGTCGCCTCGGGCCCACATCGCCGTAGCCACCCAACGAACAGACGATCATGGAACATCTCACCCATACAGTTGGGCTCCAGCCACGATGGTTGATATGAGCGCACAGGCAACGGTCGGGCAACCGGCCCCAGCGATCGAGTTGACTGATCGCAATGGCAGTCCCTGGCGGCTGGCTAGTCAGCGGGGCAAGACCATCGTCTTGATCTTTCATCGCCACATCCATTGACTCCCATGCGCTGCCCATGCAATCGCCGTGCGCGACCGTCTCGATGAACTCGGAGCTGACACAGAAGTCGTCGTCGTCACCTTCACCAAGCCCGAACAACTCGACGGCTATCTCGCCATGAACGATCTACCATTCGCCGTTCTCCTCGATCCAGACCGAGTGAGCTACGACAGGTTCGGGCTTCGCCGCGGATCGCTACTGCGAATCTGGGGTGCCCGAGCGGCGTGGCGCTATGTGCAGTTATTCGCTCAGAGAAAGTGGCGCAGCCTTCGCCGACCAACAGAGGACACTCGTCAACTCGGCGGCGATTTTATTGTCGATCCCGAGGGTGTCCTCGTCTATGGATTCTGGGGCCAAGGTCCCGACGATCGACCAAGTGTCGACGAGTTGATCGCCGCCATCCCCTGACTGCGCAATGCTGCCGACGATGAACACGCCGTTCAACAGTCCCAGCGCTACATACCCGTGGGGATGACTTCGTAGCCTGGCGATTCTGGTTCGTCGTCGAGGATGTCAGCGGGAAACCCGTCGGCAAGTATCGAGAGACCGGTGGCTTCCTCAAGACGCTTGATGACGTTGGGTGACCATTCTCGGGGGCCATAGCGAGCCTGGGCATCCAGAAAGATCTCTCGCAACAGGGGCGAGACCTCCAGCGGCACCTCGGCTCTGTCCGCCACATCTTGAAACAGTGAAATATCCTTCACAACGAGATCCATTGTGAAGTTGATGTCGCGGCTGCCGTTGAGGATCACCTGGCTCTCGGTCTCGTGAACGAACGAGTTTCCCGATGAGATGCGAATCGCTTCGTATGCGGTGTTGAGATCCATACCCGCGGCCTTTGAGGTCACGAGAGCCTCACAGAGCGTGATGAGGTTTGCCGTGGCGAGATAGTTCGTCACGACCTTCAGAACCGATGCCGACCCGAGGTCGCCTGTGTGCAGGATACGCCGACCCATGGTGGTGAGAATCGGCAACATCCGGTCGAACGTGTTCCGCTCGCACCCTGCGAAGATCGCGATGTTGCCGGTGGCAGCCCGGTGGCAGCCGCCCGACACGGGGCAGTCGACTGGTTCCGCGCCAACAGCCCTCACAAGGGCACCGAGACGAGTGACCTCGGCCTCATCCGTAGTCGACATCTCGGCCCAGATCTTGCCCACGCCAAGGCCCGCGAGCAGGCCATCATCGGCCTCCATCACCGCGGCCGATACCGCCGGAGAAGGAAGACACGTGATGACAAGATCGCAGGCCTGCGCCATCGCCTTGGGCGACTCGCCCCAGTGAGCGCCTCCGTCAAGGAACGGCTGAGCAGCAGCCGGATCAAGGTCCCGCACCGTCAGGTCGTAGCCGTTTCGCAACAGTGACCCCGACAACTTCGCGCCGACATTTCCGAGTCCGATAAATCCGACCTTCATACGCACCTCCGAATAAGCAGGCATGACAGCCCAATGAGTGGCGAGATCGTAGGCGAAGGTTGTGTCGAACCACACGGCAACTGACCCGTCCCGGTTCGGACAGTGATCTGACCCCGCTCCCGAACGTGGACACTTCGCCACAGGGGACTGGGGACGGCTACCGTCGCGCCATGGCATTCGAAACAATCACCTACGAAGTCCGTGACCGGGTTGGTCACCTACATCTGAACCGGCCACAAGGCGCCAATGCAGTCAACCCGACACAAGCCCGTGAACTTCGCCAAACGATGCTCGACATCAAGTACGACGACAACGTCAAGGCCGTCGCCGTCACCGCCGAAGGCAAAGTCTTCTGTGCTGGCGGCGACCTGAAATTCTTCCACGAACAAGGTGAACGGCTACCCCAGGTTGCCCACGACATGCTCATCGATTTCCATGCCGCCATCAATCTGATGAACAACATTCCGAAACCGTTCATCGCCGGCATCCGCGGCGCTGCCGGAGGAGCGGGACTGTCACTCATGAGTGCCTTCGACCTGGTGATCTCTGGCGAGTCGGCCAAATACACCATGGCCTACACCCGGGCAGGCGTGACCCCCGATGGCACCTCCTCCTACTTCCTCTCACGCCACATTGGCCTACGCCGCATGCTTGACCTCACCCTCACGAACCGCGTGCTCTCAGCCCAAGAAGCCGAGCAATGGGGCTTGGTCAACCGGATCGTCCCTGATGACGATGTCGATTCAGCGACGCGTGAACTCGCACAACAACTCGCCACAGGGGCGACAGGTGCATTGGGCGAAGCCAAGCGTGTCATCTATTACGGTGCCGACCACAGCCTGGAAACAGCTGGTGAGTACGAATCCAAAATGATCACCGCTGCAATGGGGAGCAGCGATGGGCAAGAAGGCATCGCCGCCTTCGCCGAAAAACGTGCCCCCGAATTCGACTGAGGACCCTTCATGACTGATCTAGATCGACTACGCGCACTCGATGGTGCCAAGTGGTCAAAGTACGGCCCTGACGTGCTCGCTTCATGGGTCGCCGACATGGACTTTCCACCAGACCCACAGATCGGCGAAGCAATCATCGACGTATGTCGGCGTGGCGATCTCGGCTACAACTTCCGTGCCCTCGATCGCGTGCACAGCACATGGGCAGCGTGGGTAAAGCGGCGTCATGGGCTCGACCTCGACACCGAACGGATGACGACCTTCACCGGCGCCCTCCACGCCATGGAGGTCGTCATGGACGTGATGACCGAACCCGGAGATGGTGTTGTCATCTTCACGCCCGTATACCACGTGTTTATCAACGTGACCCTCTCCGGAGGGCGCCGAGTGGTCGAAGTTCCGCTTGGACCGGATTCGACCCTGGATGCCGAGGCATTCGCGGCCGCCTGTGACGACACCACGAAGCTCGTGTTCTTCAGCCAGTCTCACAACCCGACCGGGCGGATCTACACCCCCGAAGAGCTTCAGGCTTTCGGAAAGGTTGCCGCCGAGCACGACCTCACAATCGTCAGCGACGAAGTCTGGGCCGATCTCGCCCACGCCCCAAATCACCATCTCCCAATGTTGGTGGGTGACCCCAGCCTCGCGAACCGCACCGTCACGATCGGCAGCGCATCGAAGGCGTTCAGCCTTGCCGCCTTGAGCCTGGCCGTCGCCCATGTCGGCGATCAGCGGGTGCTCGACGCAATGGACGCTCAATCAGCTCATCTCCATGGTCGCCCCAGTGCATTGAGCGCAGAAGGCACAGTCACGGCTTGGGAGCACTGCGAGCCATGGCTCAACGACACGATGGCCAAGATCACACGAAACCGCGATCACCTGGCCGAACGCCTTGCCGCCGAGACGCCCGAGGTCGGCTACGCACCCCCCGAGGCCGGTTACCTGGCGTGGCTCGACTTCGGCGCCACCTCGCTGGGCGCCGATCCAGCCGCCGTCCTGCTCGAGAAGGCAGGTCTCGCGTTGAACCGTGGTGTGGAGTTCGGCTCGAACTCCGAAGGGTTCGCCCGTCTCAACTTCGCCACCACTCCCGAAATCCTCGACATGGTGATCGATCGAATTGTCAAAGCCGTCAAGACCGGAGTGACCCCATGAGCCAGTCAGTTTCCATCCGCCCGACCGACGGTTCGATCGACTGGACCGCGACCCTCGCACGACTCGACAAACTGCTACGTATCCGCACCACGCCCATCGGCATGAAAATGTTCGAGACGGAGGAGGCGATGGCTGCTGTTCCGAAGATCCGACGGCCCAAGAACATTCACACGGCCGACCAGATCGTATCGATGGCGTCGCGCCTCAACTGGACGGTCGGCATCACCGGCGCCGATCTCGTGGGGACCCAGTGCCAGGCCGTACTCGGCCTCGGAGCCCAGGACGACGAGTGGTACTCGGGTCGCCATATGGCTGGGGTCTGGTTCGAAACCGAAGAAGATGCCTCTGCGCACCAGGCGGCCATGGATCTGGTTCCGATCGGCACCTACCAGGCCATGGCCGTTTCGCCGCTGGCCACCGGCCGTCTCGACCCGCCCGACATCTGCCTCGTCTACGCCACACCCGGCCAGATGATCCTGCTCATCAATGGCCTGCAGTGGGCGGGCTACAAGAAGTTGGAGTGGGGTTGTGTCGGTGAATCGTCGTGCGCCGACTCGTGGGGCCGCGCCCTCGCCACCGGCGAACCAAGCCTCTCAATCCCATGTTTTGCAGAGCGCCGCTACGGCGGCGTGCCCGATGACGAGATGCTGATGGCGCTTCGCCCCGGCCATCTCATGCAAGCCCTCGATGGTTTGGAAGCACTCAGCCGCAACGGGCTGCGTTACCCGATTCCGCCCTACGGGATTCAAAGCGATGCCCGCGCCGGACTCGGGGCCAGTTACAGCTGACCGTCCTTAGGCTGTGCCGGTGAAGGCCCGCAGCGATCGCCACATCATCGCCTACCTGGCGTTCATCAGCTTTCTGCTGGCCTTCGGAATCGACACAGTTCTCCCGGCGTTCGACGAGATCCGCGCCGAGTTCGATCTCGCCGCAGGCTCAAGCGACGTGTCGAAAATCGTCACGCTGTATCTGATTGGTGTCGCTCTGGGCCAACTGATCTGGGGGCCGATCTCGGACCGCTTCGGACGGCTACCGACGTTAGTTGCCGGTATTTCCGTCTACGGTGGCGGCGCCCTCCTTGCGGCAGTCACACCAAGATTCGGATGGGTCCTGCTTGCTCGGTTCATCTGGGGTCTTGGTGCAGCATCGACGATGGTGCTCTACAACGCCATCGCTCGCGACCTGTACGAGGGCGATCAGATGGCACGGGTTCTACAAATCGTGACCGCCGTCTTCCTGATCGGACCGATGGTGTCCCCCGGCTTCGGTGAGGTCCTGTTGCTGACCGGTTCCTGGCGGATCATTTTCGCGTCCGCAGCCCTGCTCGCGCTGATCGCCATCGCCTGGAGTCGGGTGATCGGCGAGACACTCGACCCTCGTAACAAACGTCCCCTCAACCTGCGCGACACTGTCGCCGGTTTCCGTGCCGTCTTCGCTTCGAAGGCGACACGGGGATACATGCTCACCATGACTTTCACGACCGGCGGCTTCTACATCTACTTGGGTTCGGGCCAGCCGATCGTCGATGAGATCTACGGACACAGCGACCTCTTTGCCGTCATCTTTGCCATCGGCGCAACCGTTATGGGGCTCGGTCTTTTCCTCTCCAGTCGGCTCACGGCCCGGATCGGCGCACGAAAGGTTGTCCGCCTTGCCGTCATCTTGATGACCGCAACCTCAGGCCTCGGAATCATCCTCGCGGTCGCCGCCGACGGGATCCCTTCGTTGTGGCTTTGGGGCAGCGCCACAATCGTCTCCCTGACCTTCATGACCATCATGACGCCAACAGGTATGTCGCTCGCGCTCCGTCCGCTTGAGCACATGGCCGGTACGGCAGCGGCCGTGATCGGGTTCGTGGTCCAGGGCGGCGGCGCCGCACTTGCAGCCGTGGTCAACGGACAGATCGACGAAACTGTCACCCCAATGTCAGTTGGTGGCGTCGTGTACGGCGTGTTGGCCATCGCCTTCGCCACCAGTGCCATACGCGCCGACCCACAACCGCTCAGCTGACGCCGAGGCCAGGCTGGCACGAGGCCGGTTCTCTTCCCGAGCCGACCAATGATCAATCTGACACATCAAAGATGTTACGAAACGACGAACTATCCGAGCCGTGATGTAACACTCTGTGTTAAAACAAGTCAGAAACTAAACACCAGATCGGACGAGCGTCCGATCTGTTTATGGGTCCCATTGGGCCCGAGGGGGAAACAGACTATGTATACCGTTGCGGCTTTGATCGTGATGGCAATTGCGCTTGGAGGCGTAATGGCCATTGTCGACTCCGTACTGAATCTGGCTGGACTTTCCGAGACAGTGCGGAAGCTTCCTTTGATCGGAGCTCACCTTGATGCAGTTGTTGCGATTGGGCTTCTTTGGTTGCTCGACATCCATATCATCAATGCCTACATTGGGGGCACCCGCGAAGAATGGATGAGCTTTGTGCTCAACGGCATCGTCATCGCTGGTTTCGTACCGGTGAAGGACGCGATCGTAGGAGCAGTCGGCAAGGGCATGCGGGCCTAAGTCCGTATCGCTGATCTCGTAGCGGCCCCTGGCTCTTTGAGTCGGGGGCCGTTGCGCGTCCGGGCTGCCAGACTGCAGTGTGACCGACGCACGATCCCTCCCCAAGCGCACACCTCCCCCACCATTTCGGCTTGTTGAGGTTGTGCGCCGTGCCGCGGCACCACACGTCAATTCACGGTTACTGGAAAGTGCCGCGCTAGGCGGCCCCGGTCACGCCGAAGCGGATTCCAGGATGTGAACCCCGCACGCCGAGCCGAGACCGATCACATGGGCAAGACCCATGCGGGCCCCCTCGATCTGACGGTCGCCAGCTTCACCACGAAGGTGATGACACACCTCCCAGATGTTTGCAATCCCGGTAGCGGCGATGGGATGACCCTTCGACTCGAGTCCACCCGACACATTCACCGGCATGCTTCCGTTACGGTTTGTGGCGCCCGACTCGAACAAATCCACAGCGCCGCCCGGAGCACAGAGCCCGAGATTGTCGTAGTGGACCAGTTCAGCCGTGGCGAAACAGTCGTGGAGTTCCACCAGGTCGAGATCCTCCGGGCCGATACCCGCTGCCTCGTAGGCCTGTGCGGCAGCGGAGCGAGTCAGCGTGTTGACATCGGGTAGGACCTGACACGCTTCCTGCCACGGATCACTGGTCAACACTGAGGCTCGAACCTTGATCGCTCGGGCCTGCTGCTCCGCGCTCAAGGTGCGAAGCTTCTCCTCAGAGACGACCACGGCAGCGGCAGCTCCGTCGCAATTCGCCGAACACATCGAACGAGTGTTGGGGTAGGCGATCATCACGTCACCCATGATCTGCTCGAGCGACATCTCCTTGGTGTACGCAGCCAACGGATTGAGCGTGGAATGCGCGTGATTCTTCTGCGAGATGCGGGCAAACAGTTCGAACTCGGCACCGGTGTAGTCATGGTTATAGAGGTACTCCATGCCGACCTGGGCGAACACGCCAGGCATCGTGACGGTGCCGATTCGCCCGTCGAGTGGAGCAACAGCGCCCTGACGACCACTGGGCTCGTAGACGTTGTCGTCCGACGTCGCCGCGTTCCCGGACAAGAGACCCGCACCAGCCAACTTCTCTACGCCAACGGCGAGACCCATATCGCACTCACCGGCCTTGATAGCCATGATGGCGGTGCGAAGCGCCGTAGCTCCGGTGGCGCAGGCGTTTGCGACGTTAAACACTGGGATGCCGGTCTGGCCGACCTGCTTCTGGAGCAGTTGGCCGGTCGAGGGACCACGCAGATTACCGAACGCGAGGATGCCCATGTCGCCCATCGTCACGCCGCCGTCAGCAAGCGCGGCCATGGTGGCTTCGGCCGCCAAATCGATCGTGTCGCGATCGGGGTGTTTACCGAACTTGGTCATTCGGATCCCTAGGATCCAGATGTCGTCTGCAGCCATGTCAGTCTCCTTCAGCGGGTTCGAAACCGAACCCAATCGCATCGGTTCCTTCATCGTCGGTGCCAACCACGTGTGTGGCAAGGCGAACTTTCATGCCAAGGCGCACATGCTCGGGATCCGGTGAGATGTTGATGATGTTGCTCTTAACGCTCGTGCCGTCTATGTCAACGACACCGGCCACAAACGGGGTCGGAACACCCGGAGCAGCGTGCGCCACGATCGTGAACGACCGCAACGTGCCTTCCGTGCCAACCGAAACGCTGCGGAACTCGGTGCCGAAACACCCGGCACACGCGTTACGCCGGTCGAAGTACCGGGCCCCGCACGACGCGCATTCCTGCGCCACCAGGTGCGGGGCATCGCCCAGCTCCAAATAGTCAACCAACGGAATCTGCGACACTTTTGCTCCATTCACGCCATGGCCCATCGGGCTTGTACCGACAGTACCAATCCGGCGAGCTCAACACCCAAACGAATGTGATTCGTTTTCGAGATGACGGACAACCGGCCACGTCCCGCTCGACGTGTTGGACAGAACTGTGTAGCCCCGCCCTGTCCTCGGGTCGAAGGACGAAAAGGCGCTAACCCCGGCATCCATACCTTCGAGGACGACAGTGTCGCCCTTCGGCGCAAGCCAAAATCCGCGGCCGTATCTCATCCTCTGTTCCGGGATCTCGCTGACCGGTTCAACCATTGCCGCGACCAGGTCGTTGCTTAGGAGTCGACCGCCGAAGAGCGCCACCCAGAACGCCGACATGTCCTCGGCAGTGACATAGGCACCGCCATCGCCACCGCCGATAACGGGCAGGTGAAACACGTTGGTGCGCCCGCTCTTGACGTAACCGAGTGCGGCGTTGGCCGGGAGATCATCGGATCGAAAGAACCCGGCCCCGAACATCTTCGCCGGTTCAAACACTCTCTCGCGGACGACATCGTGGAACTTCTCGCCCGTCGCTCGCTCCATTGCGATCGACAGCATGATGAAGCCACCGTTGTTGTAGGCGAACCGGTCGCCGGGCGCACTGACCTGAGGATGGCCCGAGATGTGTGGCAGGTAGTCATCAGGCGCGGCGAGAGTATGGGCCGAGGCGTCGAAGATAAAGTCATCAATATCGCCGAGTTGTTCTTCGTCGAGATAGTCGCCGACCCCGGACCGGTGCGTCAGCAGATTTTCGATGGTGACCGCAGGATCGACAAGCGGTAACTCATCGCCGACAAGGTCTCGGAGTCGGGTGTCGAGAGTCAACGCTCCAGACTCGACCAGAGACATGACGGCAACTGCCACGAATCCCTTGGTCATGCTCGCTATAGCGAACGCAGTGTCGCGTCGGTTAGGTCGACGCTGGGCACGGTCAGCGAGTCCCGCCACGATCTCGGAATCGATCCAACCCGGGCCTGCCAGCGCGACAACCCCCGAAAACCCATGCTCCTCGATGACGCCAGAGAGACCCGTCACGCGGTCTTCGCCGCGGCCGTTCCCTGAAGACCGAGGTCAGCGATCGACTTCTCGCGCATCTCGACCTTACGAACCTTGCCAGTAACTGTCATCGGGAACTCGTTCACGAAGTGGATGTAGCGCGGGATCTTGAAGTGGGCGATCTTGCCGCGACAGAAATCCTTGAGTTCGTCATCGGTCAGATTCATGCCTTCAGAAAGTTGGACCCACGCCATGATCTCCTCGCCATACTTCTCATCGGGGACGCCAATAACCTGGGCGTCAACAACAGAAGGATGGGTGTAGAGGAACTCCTCGATCTCTCGGGGGTACACGTTCTCGCCGCCGCGGATGATCATGTCCTTGATCCGACCGACGATGTTGACATAGCCGTCCTCGTCCATAGTGGCGAGATCTCCAGAGTGCATCCAACCATCGGCATCAATCGCCTCCGCGGTCTTGTCCGGATCGTTCCAATAACCAAGCATCACATGGAAACCACGGGTGCAGTACTCGCCTTCGCCGCCGCGCTCGACGGTTTCTCCAGTATCAGGATCGACGAGCTTCGACTCGACGTGCGGAAGCACTCGACCGACTGTGGTGACCCGATGCTCAACCGAGTCGGCCGTGCTGGTCTGGGTCGACACGGGCGACGTCTCGGTCATGCCATAGGCGATCGTGACGTCGCTCATGTTCATCTGATCGATGACCTTTCGCATGACCTCGATCGGGCACGGCGAGCCCGCCATGATGCCGGTGCGAAGCGCCGAGAAGTCCTTGTCCGCCAGCGACTCGTGACCGATCTCGGCAACAAACATCGTCGGAACGCCATAGAGCGACGTGCACCGTTCGGCCTCGACCGTGTCGAGCACAGCGGCGGGATCAAATGTCGGACACGGAATCACCATCGCTGCGCCATAGATCGAGCATGCGAGGTTGCCCATAACCATTCCGAAGCAATGGTAAAAGGGCACCGGGATACAGACCCGGTCCTCCTCGGTGTAGGCGCATGACTGTCCAACCAGGAGAGCGTCATTGAGGATGCCGCGATGGCTGAGCGTGGCGCCTTTAGGGAAGCCCGTGGTGCCCGACGTGTACTGAATATTGATGGCTTCGTTGGTGTCGAGCGATGCAGCACGCTCGGCCAGATCAGCATCGCTGACCGAGTTCCCCGCAGCGACCAGGGTGGCCCAGTCGTCCGTGTCGAAGTAGACGACGTCGACGAGATCAGGAAGGCCGTCCTGTACCTCCTCGACCATCTCTCGATATGGCGACGTCAGGTACTCCGAACGGGTGACCAGCATCCGGCAGCCAGACTGCTTGAGCGCGTATTCGAGCTCGGTGGTGCGATACGCCGGATTGATGTTGACCTGGATGGCTCCGACCTTGGCCGTGGCGTACTGGATATAAACCCACTCGGCGTAGTTCGGGCTCCACATACCAACCCGGTCACCTTTAGCGATACCCGTTCCCATGAGACCCTTGGCGACGGCGTCGACCGTGGCCGAGAACTCGCTCCAAGTTTGACGGATGTCCTGGTGTGGGACGACAAGCGCCTCACGGTCCGGGAACCGGGCGACTGTCGCCGCCAGGTTGTCGCCGATCGTCTCTTCAAGAAGTGGCGTGTCGGTGGGGCCCTTGGCAATCGCTGCGGTCATAGCTGCGATCGTAGACCTCGGGTGGCCTCAGGCCTAGCGGGGGGCTTGGCCGTCATCGACGCGAATGACAGTGCCGGTGACGGCGTCGGATGCCGGGGAGCAGAGATAGAGCAGTGTCGAGTCCATCTGTGCGGGATCACCCAGCCGCTTTCGTGGCGTCCCCGCAGCGATGTCACCGACTCTTGCGACCATGCCGTCCATCATTTCGGAGTGGAACGCTCCTGGGGCAATGGCATTGACATTGATGCCGTACCGGACCCACTCGACGGCGAGCACCTCGCTCATCCGCGCGATGGCGGCCTTCGTCACGGAATAGAGCGCGGCGCCGCCACCCGAGTAGTTGAACGCTGCACTGCTGCTGATGTTGACCATACGGCCGGGCAGTTCGGCGGCAATGAGTCGACGGGCCACCTCACAGCTCAGGATGTAGGGGCCGCGAAGGTTGATCCCGAGCACCGAGTCGATGAGTTCGGTCGACATCTTGTGCGCTCGTTGCGCGTCGGGGATACCTGCGTTGTTGATCAGGATCGTGACGGTCTTGCCAGTCGCAGACTCGGCCGCATCGACAGCGGACACGATGCTGTCGTCGTCGGTCATATCGAGATGAACCGGGTGGGCTGTTCCGCCGTTCTCGCTGATCTCCCCGGCAAGCGCTTCGAGGAGATTCATACGGCGAGCCGCAATCACCACCTCAGCGCCACACGCAGCAAGTACCCGGGCGAAGCGATGCCCAAGCCCCGAACTCGCCCCGGTGACGAAGGCGACATGCCCGGTCAGGTCGGTCGTGGCGTTGGGAAGCGGGTAGTCAGTCATCGCCGGATCGTAGGTCCGACGATGACGGAGCCGCGTGTTGATCTACGAACGAACGAGGCGGAAGACGGGAATGACGCGGCCGACCTCAGCGGCGCTGGACTCGTAGTCCTTGAACTGGGGCATCATCGCGGCCTGGGCGTCGTACAGGCGAACGCGCTCGTCGCCCTCGGCCAGCTCGGCGTTGGCGGTCCACGTGTCGGTCCCGATCTCAACGGTGACGGTGGGGTTGGCAACCAGGTTGTGGTACCAGTTCGGGTGGTTCGGCGCGCCACCTTTGGAAGCAATCACGATCACGTCATCGCCGTCCGTCGAGTAGACCAGCGGCGAGGTGAGCTCGCGGCCGCTCTTGGCGCCGACCATGGTGACCAGCACGACGGGAGCACCGTCCAACCAACCGCTGCAAGCGCCGCCATTCGTCCGGAACTCTTCGATTGCGATTCGGTTCATTTCTAAGATGTCCATCGCCACATCGTATGGTCGGATTTCATGATCGAGCACGCCTCAGCCGAGGCGACCTCGCCGTAGCGACCGGATCCAATCGCTACGCTCGCACAAACAAATATGGATGGAGTCCCGACGTGCCCGAACACCACATCACGACGCTTGAGCAGTTGGCGGAACTCTATCGGGCACCCTCGAAGCGGGTGAGCACCAAGCAAACCCAGACGATCGATGAGGTGACGGCCCGCTTCCTCCACGCCTCACCATTCTTCCTGCTCGCCACGGCCGATGAAGCCGGCCGTTGCGACGTATCACCACGAGGAGGCCCACCCGGTCAGCTCGTCGTGCTCGATGAACGGCGCGTGGCATTTCCTGACCTCAATGGCAACAACCTGGTCGACTCGCTGCGAAACATGATCGCGAACCCGCACGCGGGGCTTCTCATCATCACACCGGGAAACGATGAGACCCTTCGCCTCAATGGCGCTGCGACCCTCACTACCGATCCCGACGTGCTCTCGCTCTGGGACGGCGAACTGCGGCGGCCCAAGCTCGCGATCGTCATCACACTCGAGGATGCCTTCTTCCACTGCGCCAAATCATTTCGGCGCGCTGAGCTGTGGGAACCCGAATCCTGGATGAGGTTCGCGGATCTCCCCGATCCGGTCACGATGCTCCAGGCGCACACCAACGGAGAAGACGACCCTGCCACAGCCCGGGCTGGGCTCGAAGACAGCTACCGAGCCGACCTCGAGCAGGACCAACCGCCCGTATAGACGGCCACCGACTCGCCGAGAGCGCCTTGTTCAATGACCACGGCAGACCGGGTCCACCTACGGGGAACGTATGAGAGCCATGCCCCACCGTTGAAGTGAGGATGAGCATTCGCCCGGAGCGCCCTCAATCCGCTAGCCGCCGCCGTCGCCGGCGCCGTCGGGGGAACCTTGCAGCGCCGTCGTCGTGCGGAGTTCAAGCTCGGGCAGAAACAGTGTTGCAAGCACCAGCAGCGCAAGAACCGGCACCGACGCGACGAAGACCATGTTCGTACCCACTGCTACTGCGCCCTCCACTAGCGAGCGCAGCGCTGGTTCCAGTTCCTTGATGTCCTCGGGCGTCGACAGCAGTTCAGCGGTATCGATCGAGGAGTCGACCTTTCCTAGTTCTCTACTGATGCTCCCAGTGAGGAGAGCGCCGAAGGCACCAACCCCCACCGTCTGACCGAGCGTGCGGAAAAAGTTGATCGCCGCGGTGCCCGCGCCGAGGTCGGGTAAATCGAGGCTGTTTTGGGTCGCAGTGGTCATCGTCGGGAACGCTATGCCCATCGAAAATCCGAGCACGACGAGCCACGGAACCGCCGACATCGGATCAGAGTTGCCGTCCAGAAAGGTGAAGGCGATCATCGACACGAGCGACAACGCCGGAGCAATCTGCACGATGCGCCGGTACCGGCCTGTGCCAGTCGTGATCTTTCCCGCCAGCCATGCCCCGACCATCACGGCAACGCTCATCGAGGAGATGAGTAGTCCCGCTCGCGTGGGCGACTGGCCCAGCGACACCTGGAAGAACAGCGGGAAGAATGCGAGTGCACCGATGCCCGCCATCCCGTAGACGGCGTTGCCGAAGATCAGGATCCGAAACGTCGGGTTCCGAAAGAGTCGCATCGGGAGAATCGGCTCAGGACTGCGAAGCTCCCAGACCACAAACGAAATCGTCCCCAGTGCCGCCGCAAGAAGAAGCCCTATGACGATGCCGGACGACCACGGTTGAGCATTGCCGCCGAGCGCAAACCCAACGACAAGAACGGTCACCGAAACAGTGAGGATCGCCGCACCGGCGATGTCGAGCACATGGTTACGAGATGGCAGACGAAAGACGAGGTGTCGCTGGACGACTACGGCAGCGATAGCACCGAGCGGGATATTGATCAGAAAGATCCAACGCCACGAGGCGATGTCGAGAAAGACACCGCCGATCACCGGTCCGACAATCGCGGAGAAGGTGAAGTTCATCGTGTAATACGCCATGTAACGGCCGCGCTCGCGAGGCGAGAAGATGTCGCCGATCACGATGAAACCCATCGCCATCAGACCGCCGGCCCCGATGCCCTGAATGCCGCGTGACACAACAAGCTGCCCCATTGTTTGGGAGACCGCAGCGAAAACTGACGACGCCACAAAAATTGCAAGCGCTGCCTGGGTAAGGGCTCGCCGTCCATAAAGGTCGCTCAGCTTCCCGTACAACGGAGTGGTGGCCACCGAACCGAGAAGGAACGCTGTCAGCACCCACGGCAACTGGTCAATCCCGCCGAGCTCGCCGGCGATGGTCGGAAGAGCCGTCGATACCACTGTGCTGTCCAAAGACGCCAGAAACGTGGACAGCATCATGCCGCCGAAGATCAGATGCGTTTGGCGCCGAGTGAGTCCCTCGCCAACCGGTGTTTCGGTAGTCATGGCGCTTCAACCTAGAGGTCGAACGCAGCCGAGACTGAACTTGGTCAGCGTTGCTGTGACAAGCTCGACATATGGCATCCACAGAAACGCTGACCGGAGAAACCGTCGAACTGCTACAGCAGATGATTCGAAATCAGTGTGTCAACGACGGGACACCGGAGTCGGGGCACGAAGAACGCAGTGCACGATTAATCCGCGATGAACTCGACGGGCTCGGACTCGACATCGAGACCATCGAAACCGAACCGGGTCGCACCTCGCTGATCGCTCGCTACGAGGGCACCGATCCAGACGCGCCTGACCTGTGCCTGATGGGTCACACCGACGTTGTTCCCGTTAGCCCCGAAGGATGGGTGAACGACCCCTTCGGCGGCGAGTTGATCACCTCTTCCGACGGCATCACAGAAGTCTGGGGCCGGGGTGCGGTCGACATGCTCAACCTCACGTCGTCGATGCTGGTGGCCTTCCGTGATGTGGTGAAGCGTGGCGTCCGTTATCCGGGCGACATCGTCTACTTCGCGGTAGCCGACGAAGAGGCCGGCGGCATCCTCGGCGCCGAGCCGCTGATCGAAAAACACTGGGACAAACTGCACTGCGACTATGTGCTTACCGAGTACGGGGGTACGCCGTCAACGACGTCGGAGGGCACCACGGTCCTCCTGACAGCCGGCGAGAAGACCGGCGCTGCTCGCCGGATCACGGTGCACGGCACCCCAGGACACGGCTCGATGCCGTACGCCACCGATAACGCAATGGTGAAGGCAGCCGAGATCGTGCGGAGGCTCTACGAAGGCGACGTGGCACCTCGGATCGACGAAATGTTCACCGAACGAGTCAGGGCCCTCGGTCTCTCGAGTGATATCGAGGCGAGACTCCTCGACCCGATCCAGGTGAAGGATGCTCTTGCGGAGCTCCCCGAAGGCCTAGCGCGCAACACGCACTCCTGTTGCCATATGACATTCAGCCCCAACGTCATGACCTCCGGCAACAAGCTCAATACGGTTCCCGATCGCGCCGTGATCGAAGTCGATATTCGTGCCCTGCCCGGCGACACGCTTGCCGACGTCGACCGAGTACTGCGCGAGGTGATCGGCGAAGACATGTTGCCCCACGTCGACATCGAGCCGTGGCGCGAGGACATGCCTGAAGGTGCGCCGATCTCGTCGACCGACACGCCGCTTTGGGATGCGCTCGCGGACTCGATACGCGTCGCCTACCCGGATGCCCGAGTGATCCCCAGCATCGTCACCGGAGGTACCGACGCCCGCTTCTTCCGCCGCCGTGGCGTACCGGGCTATGGGGCCGGCCTGCTCAGCAACAAGGTGCCGCTGTCGGAGTTCCTCAACCGCTTCCACGGCCACAACGAACGCATCGACATCGAGTCGCTGGAACTCACAACCCAACTCTGGGGCAACGTCCTCGATCGTATGTGGAAATAACGCCGGGAAACGCTGGGGACAGACCCCCAGCGTTGCCTACGACGGCAGAGAGATCACAGTGACGACTCCGGTACTGCCGTCGACCTCGACGACGGCACCATCGGGAATCCGACGCGTGGCATCGAGCACAGACACTGCACAAGGGATGCCTAGTTCGCGGCTGACGATGATGGCGTGGCTCAACGCCGCGCCGACATCGACCACCACCGCACCAGCAGGAACAAACAGAGGCGTCCAGGCTGGGTCTGTGTAGGGAGCGATCAGTATCTCCCCAGGACCGAGCACGGTTGGATCGGACGGGTCGAGCACCACCCGAGCGATGCCACGGGCTACGCCCGGACAACCGGGCACACCCTGAAGGCTGTCGTTCACCACAACTGCCTCTACCGCTCGCTCGCCCACTCTGTCCCATGTGTCTACTGGCGGAACAACCTCGTTGATGATGAACGGAGGTTCGACCGAGTTGATCTCATCAAGCGTCGCCTGACGGGCGGCCACCACGTCATCCCAGCTGCTTCCGTCCGTGATCGCTGCCTCAATCTCGTCAGCGAAGAGCAGGCAGATGTCTCGCCGCTCCCGCACAATTCCGCGCTCGACGAACCTCTCTCCCAGCTTCCAGATCGCCATACGTGACTCGTTGATCACTCGGATCACGTTGGTCTTCGTGCGCTCGCGACCGGGCACCATAACTCTCGCCGACTGCGCGGCAGCGAGGAATTGACCCTGTGCCTCAGCATCCCCGGTAAGTATGGTGCTGATCTCCGAGACGAGGGCCTCGCGCTGTGCGGAACGCTCCGCCTGGCTCGTCTCTGGCGCGGCATCGTCATCGGCTAGTCGCATGCGATCGACCGCCGCCCACACAAGATCTGGATCAAGTTCCCACGTCGGAGCATGAATGTCCCACTCGTTGGGGCCTCGAGATCCAAACTCGTACAAGAATTCGTCGAGCGAACCGAGCATCGCCGCTGCCTCCGGCGCCTCCGAGCCACGCAATCGCTGGGTCAGCCCGACGGGACCAGCGTCAAAGAGGTGGTTGAGTTCTCCCGAGGCCCGAACCGTGCGCGACAGAATCCACATCGCGTAGGACGGCGCGGCGGAGTCCACACCACCAAGTCCAGCGATCAAGTCCATAGCCACCTCAGGACGACCAACTGCGGCGCAGATCTGTCCGAGTGCACCTGGGCCAATCGATGCCGCACCGGACAGGTTGATGTGCCAATCAAAAAACTCCCGGATGGATGGGACGAGCGATCGCGCCCGAGCGAGTAAATCCAGATCTGCCAAGGAATCAAGGTCCGGGCGGCGCTCGCGCAACGAACGCCCAATGGCTGCGTGTTCGAGCAACTCAGGAACCTCGGTTGCAGTCATCACCCAACCGAGCCACCCGGCGATCGTGGCAGATGATGAATCGTTGGTGTGCCACAACTCAGCCACATAGTGAGGGACGTCCGGATGGTCCCCGAAGTAGGCGGCATCCATAGCCGCCGCCGACATGCCGGGCGTGCGTTCGCCGAACACGCGGATGAAGTCAGCTCCGAGGTAGGCGTAGCCACCGAAGAGACCGAGTACCTCGGGGCGGTGCTCATCGAGTTCATCCTCTAGGAAGCCGAAGCGATTGATCGCACAATCGCGCCAGCCCAGCATTGTTCCGGTCTCCCAGACCAGATCCCATGCCAGCGGCGACGGCGGCTCGGGAAGCACTTCGCCGACGTTCGCCCGCGTCCAGAACTTCGCCTTCTTCGTGATGACATTGTCATCAATCCACGTACGTGCGGTCTCCGGTGTGACGCCCATGTCCTGACCCCTTCGATCATCTCAGGCAACCTTCGTAGCAGACCAAACCGATCGGTGCTCAAGGCCAGCTAGGACGGGCTCTCGGAAGGCCGACTAGCTTCCAACAAGTCGACGAC